>ENA-UOOR01000027-UOOR01000027.1-fermentation-metagenome-genome-assembly--contig:-NODE-27-length-211290-cov-16.447563_pt1 | contig 211290 bp, 217 predicted proteins | sample MGYA00245780_ERZ724029 | MGnify/ENA primary metagenome ERZ724029 (study PRJEB28704, sample SAMN03018315) | fermentation metagenome | biome: anthropogenic terrestrial biome; feature: soil...
ATCAAAGTCACTAATGCCAACGGAGTAAAAGTAAACCCATTATACAAAGTGATAAACGGTAAAACACTAACCCTAACGCGTAACGGGAATTACATTAATGGTCTAACCTACACCATCACCCTACCTACAGGTAGCATTACCGACACTGCAGGCAACGCGATTACCACCTACACCAGCAAATTCACCACACGTAATACCTAAAAAAGTAAAAAAATTAATCTTTTCCCCTTTTCTTTTTTTATTGTAGATATTGTTAAAATAGAACCTAATCTGTAAATTTTATTTGAGGATATGAATAGCTCATTTTTTAAATTTGAATTAATTTAGATACAGATCACAGGTAGAAGATAAATTAACACTTAAAAAAAATCACAAGTGATATAACATTTAAATAAAAATTATTTTTCAACTGTTAAAAATTTCTATTCATCATTCAGAGTCTGGATTCAACTTCAAGGCCAGTTCAGCCACCCTTTTACCCAGATTGGTGGAAGTCTCCAGACCCACATCATCCTGTGAGGCATCTCCTGCAGCTCTGCTTACTCCTGCTCCGCCGTAATGGCCCAGAGGTGCTCCGTCACCCACTATTATCATATCCTGGATGAAGAAGAATTGGTGAATGGCGGTGATAGTTGTCTCCTGGCCCCCGTTACGTGATGCCCCTACGCTGATGGCACCACCTACTTTGTCTTTGAGTTTGAAGTCTATCCGGAGTGGCCGGGAGCGGTCCATGAACATCTTAAGCTGAGAGGTGACGTTTCCAAAGTACACCGGGCTGCCTATTATTATTCCCTGTGCTTGCTGGAGTTTACGAGTTATCTCCCTCATATCATCGTATATGGCACATTCCCCGGTGTTTTTACATATGTCACAGGCTATGCAGGGTTCTATTTCTGCCTTAGCCAGGTTGATGATTTCAGTTTCTGCACCGGCATTTTCTGCTGATTCTAAAGCCTTTTTTATATGTATTTCTGTGTTGCTTCCCTTCCGGGGGCTTCCGATTATTCCTATGATTTTGACCATTGAAACACACCTATAGATTACGTTCAAGCATATTATTAAATCTTTAAAGGGTAAAAACAATCTTTTGAACATAAAATCTATTGGTTCATATATTTAATGTATCAGGGTTATTTCTTTTACTTTATTGAAGTAGTTATCGAAGGATACTAAGTGGGTTATTTCGTGTTCTTTCATTACTTCTATGATTGAACTATCTGTAAATGACAGTTTAGTATCGTATTTAACGTAGGTTTCCATGGTTTTATCGTTAATATGGCTTATTTCATTTTCATTAATTAAAATACAGTTGTCTTTGAGGAAATAATAGGCATATTTGGCCGTTGTTTTGTCTGTCTTATTTCCTATGATGGTTATAACTTCGTTGATAATTAAATTTGAGATGTAACAATCATTGTTGAAGATTCCTTTCTCTTTTATGGAGATGGCTTTATGGTTTAAGTCGTCTTTATCTAATATTAAAGCTATTATAAAAGAGCTGTCTAAAAATACATCCATTCTATATACCTTTTAAAATTTTTTTTTATCTATATAAACTTCTTTTTAAATTTACAGCATTAGTCCTTTCTTTTGTTTTACCTATCCCTATAATATCATCAACTTTGACTTTTTTCCTAAAACTTACCTGTATATTCCCTTCATCATCTTCTTTCCATTCCACTATATCATCAGGCTTTACTGAGTGTTTTTTTCTTAATTCTGCAGGTATTGTGGTCTGATTTTTTTTATATACCTTTGTTTCGATTATCATAAAATCACCATGTAAACTATATATCACTGGGCAATTTATATTTTACCATGAAAAAAATAATCAACATATGTTATGGAAAATACTATGGATAACGTATCTAAAAGTAGAGATCCAGCATCATTAGTTTTATCATCAAAACATATAATTTAACACAATGAAAGACCACGAATATAAGGCCTTAACCATCCATGAGGAGGCCCTTCAAATCGCAAGAAACTTCTTGGATGAAGGGAGGGGTGATGAAGCTGCCAGAGAAAATGCTAAAGATCTGTTAAAGGAACATTTAATTGAAACAGATGATGGTTCGTACACCCTTAAATCAGATATCTCGGGTGGTAAGTCTGAGACCATGCACACCCAACACGGTGCATTATCGGAGGCCCTGGAGAAATTCGTAAAGCCAGCACACTTGGAAGGTAAAGATAAAGTGGCCATACTCGACATATGCAGTGGATTGGGTTACAACGCAGCGTCATGTATCGAATATCTGGATGACCATGTCCAGATGGACCTGGACATGGTAGAAATATCCAGAGAAACTATAATACTCGCATTATTACTTGAAACACCCCTAAAATCCTATAAAACCGTCCAAAAAGCCGTGGAAAACCAGCTATATAAAGATGGGGACATCACTATCAAACATTTTAAAGAAGAAATAACCAGCAGAATCAGGATCAATCTGCACATAGACGATGCCCGGGCCGTAGTTAAAGAATTGAAAAGCCAAAAGAAGACTTACGATGCAGTATTCCTCGATCCCTTCTCTCCTTTAAAATCTCCAGAGCTTTACACCAACGAGTTCTTCGAGTCTTTAAAGAATCTACTTAAGAATAATGGAGTTATCCTGACCTACACCTCTGCCGCCCCGGTAAGATCCGCAGTTGTTAACACTGGTCTTCACGTGGGTGAAGGGCCGTCCTTCGGGAGGAGTGGGGGAACAGTCGCGTCTTTAAACCCAGAGATGATAGACGAACCTCTTAGCACAAATGACGAAAGGATGATAGCCCTTAGCGATGCAGGTATTCCATTTAAAGACCCTGGTTTTAAAGGTTCATCCCAGGATATTTTAAAGCATAGAGAAGAGGAACGTAAAATCTCGAGGGGAAAGAGTAAGTTCTCATCAACAGTCAAAACCCCCATATACCTTAATGAAGAACTTGAAGATGGCAGACTAAAACGAAGAGTACTAAATAACCTGAAAAAACTTGGTTTCACTGATTTAAAATCACCTGAAGCCCGGTACGTGGTATGTTCCCAGTATAAGGAGTGTATATGTGGTGGGGGTTGTGGGAATTTCAATAATTCGAGGGAAAGAATTTATGAAATGAGCCATAGATTAAGATCAATAGTCACGATGATGATTAATATCCACTGATTAAGATTAAATACTTAAGAAACCATAAATAGAAACTTCTTTTTCACTTAATACAGGAGATCAATACTTTGAGCTTTGAAATTAAATATAAAGACGCCCGTGGACGGAGTGGTATACTGGAAACTCCCCATGGGAAGGTTAAGACACCGGCTTTGATGCCGGTTATCCACCCGGGAAAGCAGACCCTGGACGTATCTAAGTACGGGGCGGATATGGTGATAACCAACGCTTACTTAATATATAAAAACCAGGACTTAAGGGAAATTGCACTGGAGAAGGGTGTTCATGAACTTATCAACTTCAACGGACCCATAATGACCGATTCTGGTTCATTCCAACTATCACTCTATGGTGATATCGATGTGAGTAACCGGGAGATCATCGAGTTCCAGGAAAAAATCGGGACCGATATTGGGACGTCACTGGATATACCCACTCCTCCCTTCGTGAGCATGGGGAGGGCTGAAGAGGAGATGGAAGTCACCATCGAACGTGCCCGGGAGGCCTTAGAAGTCCGGGATAATCTGATGCTTAACTCGGTGGTGCAGGGATCCACGTATCCCAGCTTGAGGGCGAAATGTGCAGAGGCACTGGGGGAGATGGACTTCCAGGTACACCCCATCGGTGCGGTGGTACCCTTGATGGAGTCCTATCAATACTCCACCCTCCTGGATGTGGTGATGTCCAGTGTAGAGCACCTGCCCGATTCACGGCCCAGGCACCTTATGGGTGCTGGACACCCCATGATATTCAGCTTCGCCGTGGCCCTGGGCTGCGACCTCTTTGACAGCGCAGCGTACATACTCTACGCCCAGGACGACCGGCTGCTCATGCCAGAAGGCACCTATAAACTGGAGAACCTAGTGGAGATGCCCTGCAGCTGCCCCATCTGTAATAACTACCGCCTTGAGGACTTACGGCAGATGAAGAAGGATGAGAGGACCAAACTACTGGCACAGCACAACCTGCACATAAGTTTCGCGGAGATAAGGCAGATCAAGCAGGCCATGGCTGATGGAAACCTGTGGGAAATGGTGGAACGCCGGGCCAGAAACCACCCCTACCTCCTGGACGCAGTGCGGAAATTGGGCAAGTACAAGCAGGAACTGGAAATGTACGATCCACCCTATAAAAAATCTGCATTCTTCTATTCGGGACCTGAATCACTGAATCGGCCGGAGGTGTACCGTCACCTGGAGCGGTTAGAAAGACTGCCCCATAAGGAAAGGTTACTTATACTTCCACCTGCTGAAAAGCCTTACCATAAACATATAGACACAGATCTTGAGATATTTTTCTCCAACACGTTTAACCCGGATCTCAGAAAAACAGACAACTTGCAAATTGCATTTGCAGATATACCCTTCGTATTCATCCCCCTGGAGATCGATGATGTGTATCCATTGGCACAGAATGAATCACCCCAGACAATTGACCAGGATTCCCGGAAATTCCTCAATGAACACCTTAAAGCGATAATTGATACATACAGGGAAGTAATTATAAGTGAAAAGGTCTTGGATGTCTTTGATTTACGGCCGAGGACCCTTGGTGTGCCCCATGGAAACCTGAACCAGACACCACCCCAGGACCAGATCATTAGTGACCAGGAAAAAGTGGAGTACATAGCCGATTACCAGTTTGGTAGTGGATCTGGAAAAGCTCTTTTTGAGGGAGATACAAATATTACTAAAAGTAAAAAGACTGGTAAAATAAGACACATATATGATAAAGATGATCTGATTGCCACCCTGAGGGCCCGGGACGGGGTGCTGGTACTGGGAATGGAGGGCGCCCGGAGACTGCACAACCATCTCCCCTACCCTGTTAACCGGGTGGTGGTGAATGAGGATGCAGAACCCTTTGCCCGAGAGGGAAAAAGTATATTTGCTAAATTTATTATAGATTGTGATATGAACATCCGAGCCAGTGAAGAAGTTCTGGTGGTTAACCAGGATGATGAACTCCTGGCCTTTGGAAAATCAATCTTAAATGCAGAGGAATTTACAAGTTTTAACACCGGCCAGGCTGTTAAAACTAGAAAAGGAGGTTTTTAATGTTACCCACTGCTGGAATGAACCCTAAACAGTTGAAGCAGATGCAGAGAGCCATGAAACAGATGGGCATGGACATGACGGATGTGAAAGGTGTTACCGAAGTTGTCTTAAAGTTTAAAGATAAGGAACTGGTCATCACCAACCCCAAGGTAAATCTAATGAATTATATGGGCCAACAAACCTACCAGATAACCGGGAAAGCCAAGGAACAGAAAATAGATGTGGAACTGGAAATACCAGATGACGATGTGGAACTGGTATCCGCCCAGACCGGGGCGAGTAAGGAAAAGGCCCTGGAGGCTTTAAAGGAGACCCAGGGTGATCTGGCAGAAGCCATCATGAGGTTAAGCTAAATGGCCCATATTGCACGTATCATGAGGTTAAACTAATGGCCGTTGTCGCACACATCTCTGATTTACATGTAGGAGCTCTGGCCTTTAGGCCGGAATTACTGGTTAAAGTGATAAATGAAGTAAATGAAATGAATCCAGATGTAACCATCCTCACTGGAGACCTCACAGAAAACGGGTATTACATGGAATTTGAGAAGGTAGCGGAATATATAGATACCATAGACACACCTCTACTGGCTATTCCCGGAAACCACGACGCCCGACACGTGGGTGATCAGTGCTTCAGTGATATCATTAAAAGGCGATGCAGAACATTGGATTTAAAAGATAAAGGCATCAAGGTCATAGGACTTGATAGTAGCGAGCCAGACCTGGACTATGGTAAAGTGGGAAGAGCCCAGCAAGAATTTATGGAGAAAGAGTTAAAGGAAGCCCAGGATCATGATCTCTACAAGATAATAGCCCTGCACCACCACATCATACCGGTGCCTAAAACCGGTAGAGAAAGGAATGTTTTAAGTGATGCAGGAGATATACTACAATCAATAATAGATGGAGGTGCTAATTTAGTACTCTCCGGACATAAACATATGCCCCATGTATGGATGATGGGAGAGACCACTTTCGCCACGGCGGGGACTGCATCCTCCCTAAAATTAAGGGGAAAAACCTTCCCTTCATATAATACAATTAATATAGATGAGGATACAATAGAAATTATCCTCCGGGGTACCGATGGAAAACAGATAACTCTGGCAAAATATGATAACACATGCAGGTGATAAAGTTTGAAGGTAGTGGTTGATGCTTCTAACGTAGCCCATTTCGGCAGGAGAAGAGATGCCAAGCCCAGTTTAGAATATATTATCAAGGCAGCGGAAGCTCTCCAAAAACTGGGATACGAACCCATCCTCATAGCCGACGCATCACTGCGTCACGAAATAGACCAGAAGGAGGAGTTTAACCAGCTCCTTGATGAAGATAAGATTCAGCAGGTACCTTCCGGCACCACTGCAGATCACTACATTCTGAAGATGGCTGAAGAGGAAGATGCCAAGATACTCTCCAACGATGTCTTCCGGGAATACAACGATGAATTCCAGGACATCTCAAGCAGGAGAATTCCCTACAGCTTCAAGGAGGGTGTGATAAATATCGGTTCATCCTCAAAGCCCAAGAAAGTCAAGAACATCCTGCAGAAGATATGTAACCAGATCCTCACGGAATTCGACAGAAAAGGATATGACTCTTACAAGTTAAAGAAGAACAAGAAATTAAGTGGTATAGCCGTTGCCAAGGAGGCAATTGACCGGATAACCAAGACCAACGATGACAGCATCGATTCCAAGTTAGAAAATGCCTTCCTGAAGATACCCTTATTTGGTAGGGTGATGAGCATGGTGGACGAGGTGGAGAAGACCAGTGACTTCATCATCTTCGTACTTATCAGCCCCCGAGATTACAGGGACGCAGTCCGCAACGCTGGTAACATAGCAGTTACAGTTGGGGACCGGTTGAAACTGGACCACGCACCCCTGGTGGCTGTGAGAAATGACCTTTTCACCAAGCCGGGATCATTCGAACTTAACATCGTCTATTCCGATGATATATTAGAAGAATCCCCCTACAACGTGAACATCACCATCAACGATCATGACTATTCCTTCGTTAAGAAAAACTCCCGAAACATTGCAAGCACTGTAGCAGCAAGATTAGGAACCTGGAAATTCCCTATCGTATCAGTCAAACCCAGCATGCTCATGGAAAAACCAGGACACTTCGACATAACCCTTGAAAAGGGAGGAGAAAAGTAAATGGTCAAAGACAGGATCCTCCGGAGTATCTTCTCATTCTTACTCAGGCGCAGAGTGGTCAGTATAGGCACCAAATACTACCCTACCAATGACAGGGAAAGGGAGTACGTGGAGATGATAAACTACACCCACACCATGCTCCTGGAGATTGAAAAAGCCCACATCACCACACAGAACATATTCCAGACCGTCCTGAAGGAAGTAGGACGGGGGAACATACCCGAAAACAGGCGATTTTTAGAGTTAAAACCTGCTGAAAATGATGTGAACGAATACGCCCTCCTGAGTAACATAATCATGGGAAGCGACCGTTACCTGTACCTGGAAATCTTTCAGAGAAACCGGCAGATAATAGAAGAATTCGTGGAGCTTATAAAAGACAACAATGGGCAGATTATAGAAAAAAGTGATAGTGAAATAGTTTCACGTCTCTTATCTAAAAATGACGCCATAAGAGTCTCCGTTGAACTCATCAAACTTGGTATAGAGAAGGGCATCGATGTGCGGGCAGCGGTGGGTATGACCGGTGCAGCGGCCATTGAAAGATCCATAAACCTCAACCGGGAGATCGGTGAAACCAGTGGAATAGGCTTCACCAAACTCGGCGGAGAGTTCGCCATAACATTTTCCTCACAAATAGGTGAACTGGAAGGCGAACCAGTGGTCTATGATAACTACCTATTCCTGGACGCCATCGACTCCACCGGATTCATAGAAGAACATGGTAGAGACCGGTTGGTTGAGATCATGAATGAGATAAAGAACTTCATCCAGGCGGACTGTAAAGGAAAGATAGAAGGATACCGGGTGGGGGGAGACGACTTGGTAGCTAACCTACCCACCAAAGACGCCGCTTTAAGAGCTGGTGTCGATTCTGCCTGGCATGCCCTGAACAACGGAGCCCGCCTGAGAATAGGGGTGGGTAAAAGCAGGAGAGAAGCCGGTGAAAGAGCACAGATGGCTGACAATATAAAGATCTGGAACAACAGCCCGGTGATGGTTTTCGATCTGGCCGATGGAATCTACGCCTACTACGTACCCTCAGAGTTCACTAGGACAGTGGTGGGATTCCTGTCTGAGAAGACCGGCCATGTAATCTTCATATTCATTTTCGTATTCCTGTTAACCCTCATAGGATGGAACTTAATGGGCAGAGACCTGGGAGGTTACGTCCTGGGAGGATGGGAACTGGGAGTATTCGGGGTTATCCTGGCCCTGCTTTATGCGGCAACCAGATAGAAATAGTAAAATTAATTTATCTGTAAGCCAAAATTAATTCCAGGAATTATTAATCTACAGGATCTTATCTCTATGAAAGCGGAAATACAGGGAAAATTGATGGTGGCCATGCTGGTATCCATCATGGCATTTGGCTTTGGAACAGGCACTGTACTGGTAACCGGACAGTTCCCGAGTCTGGACTCCCCAAACATGTTCAACACCACCCCAAATAGCGATCTCCCGGCCATTTACGACTCCAACCAATACAGCAACACCGGCACAACAGACACATCAACACCAAAGACACCCACGAGTCCCAGCACACCCACTGGTGGACAATCTAACAGTCAGGATAATCAAAACAATAATCCCCCCAGCTCTAACAATACCAACACCACCAATTAATGAAAAGATAATATCTAAAATTGGAAAGATGTATCTAAAAATTCCAATTTAGAAAAAGAAAAAATAAACTTAAATTCTAAATTAAAAGAGAATAACTTAAATTCTAATTTATGTAATACCCTTATACGGATATTTTTATAACCACTATCTGAACAGTATAAACTAACAAATAAACGATTAAGAGGAAACTAATATGAAATTTATCCCAGGAGGAATCTGTGCAGTGGAAGGAGTACTGGCAGCGGGTTCCTGTGAAGACGACTATGGACTGGCACTCATAGTAAGTGAAAATAACACAGCATCGGCAGTTTTCACCAGGAACAAGATACTGGCCGCCCCAGTACTGGTGAGCAAGGAATCCCTGGAGGATGGGAAGCTCTCCGCCATCGTGGCTAACAGCGGAAACGCCAACTCCTGCACAGGAAAGGAAGGCCTGAAAAATGCTAGAGAAATGATTGATAACGTTTCAAAAGCCCTTGACATTAAAAGTGAAGATGTGGCCATTGCATCTACCGGTGTAATAGGCCGGAAACTGCCTATGGATACCATCAACACCTTAATAGATAAAGCCCTTTTAAAGCTTGAAAATTCACCAAAGGCATCTAAGGATGCTGCAGAAGCAATAATGACCACAGATACATTTCCCAAGGAACTTGCCGTGGAATCGACTTTAACCAATGGCCAGAAATTCCGGATAGGCGGGATCTGTAAAGGTTCCGGTATGATCGCCCCCAACATGGCCACCTTCCTCTGTTTCATCACCACAGATATAGAGGCATCCCCTGAAGAACTTAACCAGGCCTTAAAGGAAGCCGTTGATAACACCTTTAATATGGTGGTTGTTGATGGAGATGTGAGCACCAGCGACACCGTTATCATGATGGCCAATGGAAACTCCGGCAGAATAGACCATAAATTTCAGGAAGCCCTGGAACATCTATGCACCGGTTTATCACGAATGATTGCCCGTGACGGTGAGGGAGCGACCAAACTAATAGAAGTAACAGTCAAAGGGGGACGGGCCAAAGAAGACGCCCGTAAAGCAGCTAAAGCCATAGTAACCTCGCCACTGGTTAAATCGGCGATCTTCGGTGGAGACCCTAACTGGGGCCGTATAGCCGCCGCTGTAGGATACTCCGGAGCAGAGATTGATGAAAAAACCATGACCATCCTCCTGGAATCTCCCAATAAAAGGGCAGAGGTAGTAAACAGGGGCAGTGTAAAAGCTTTCGACGGATCCCCGGAACTCGAAACAGCAGAAGAGATCATGAAGGAGCAGGAGATAAAGATAACCGTCGACCTATCCCTGGGAGAAGCTGAAGCCACAGCCTACGGCTGTGATCTGACCTACGACTATGTACGGATCAACGCCGAGTACACCACATGACCTCATGAAAAGTATTTATTAAAATGATTAGAGAAGATATTAAACATGGTATTATTGAAGAAATTCGAAACTGAGGCTCATAAAATGGAAACAGTCAACATATTAGTTGAAGCACTGCCCTACATCAAGAAATTTCATAAAAAGAAGATCATGATAAAGTATGGGGGCCATGCCATGATAGATGCCGAGGCAAAAACCTCCACGGCCCGTGATACAGTGCTCTTAAAATATGTGGGCATGCAGCCCATTGTCACCCATGGTGGGGGGCCTGAAATCTCCCGCTCCATGAGTAAACTGGGTAAAGAACCCAAGTTTATAGAAGGACTACGGGTGACCGACCAGGAGACCATGGACATCGTAAAGATGGTCCTGGTTGGGAAGATAAACACGGAGATCGTCTCCAACATCGGAGTCCACGGAGGTAAAGGGGTGGGCATATCAGGTAAAGATAACCTTCTGATTAAAGCCCGCAAACGCGCCCCCCATATGGTGGTTGACCACAACGGAGAAGAAAAGATGGTCGACCTGGGCTTGGTGGGGGATATTGACTCCATAAACACGGAGATAGTCGATGTTCTCACCTCAAATGATTATATACCAATCATATCCCCTATAGGCGTTGATGAAAGTGGGGAAACACTGAACCTTAACGCTGATACAGTGGCTGGTGATATAGCCTCCCATGTAGGGGCGGAAAAGTTAATCATACTCACCGATGTACCTGGAATTCTGGAAGACCCTGATGATCCAGAGAGCCTGGTTCGAAGGGTGAATATGGATGAAACACGGGAACTCATCGAACAGGGCATAGTTAAGGATGGAATGCTCCCTAAGGTCCTGACCTGCATGGACGCCGTGAAAAACGGGGTTTCATCTGCACATATAATAGACGGACGGATAAAACACTCCCTGCTCCTGGAAATATTCACCAAAAGCGGTATAGGGACTATGATTACCAAATGAGAAAAAAACAACAATTATAACACAAGATTCAAGGTAGGTTTTAAACTTGATAGAAATAGGCATAATAGGGGCTAACGGCTACACCGGCGGAGAACTAATCCGGTTGCTGGACAACCACCCCCAGGCAGAGGTCACAATTGCCACCTCCCGGAAGTTGGCTGGTCAGCCCATACATAAGGTCCATCCCCACCTGCAGAATTCGGATCTGAAATTTGAAAGTGTAAAACCAGAAGATATAGAAGCTGATCTGGTCTTCACAGCAACACCACATGGGGCGTCCATGAACATCGTACCCCCACTGGTGGAGAAGGGGATTAAGGTAATCGATTTAAGCGGTGATTACCGCTTCGATGATATAAACGTTTATGAGAAATGGTATGGATTAAAACATGAACACCCCCTGGAAGCAGTCTATGGACTGCCGGAAATATACCGTGAGGAGATTAAAAAAGCTGATCTGGTGGCTAATCCGGGATGCTTCCCTACAGGAGCCATATTAGCCGGCCTGCCATTGGTTGCTGAGAATCTGGTTGATCGGGTCATCGTCGATGCTAAAACAGGGGTGAGTGGTGCTGGTGTTAAACCGTCAGAGACCACCATGTACACCAACGTCGCAGACAATGTGATCCCCTATCTGGTTACTAACCACCGTCACGCCCCGGAAATCCAGGAAAAACTGTCCAAATTCGGTGATGTAACTGTACATTTCACACCCCACCTGGTACCTGTTATCCGGGGAATACTGAGCACAGTCCATACATTCCCACTAGAGGATGTCAGCTCTTCCTATGTGAAGGAATTATACGATAACTATTATAAAGGAGAACCCTTCGTGAATGTTTTAGATGTGGGTGAAATCCCCAGATTGAGTTCGGTACGGGGTTCCAACTACTGTCACATCGGAATCTTCGAACAGGATGAAAACGGAAGACTGGTTACCGGTTCCAGTATCGATAACATGGTTAAGGGAGCCTCAGGACAGGCCATACACAACATGAACATCATGTACGCCTTTAAAGAAACCGAATCACTGGAATACCGGGGATTACACCCCTAATCCTGAAATTACACCCCGTGATGAATACCGGGAAATCCAATATTTTTTTAAAAATTTTTTTATCTTTAATTAAATACCCGGTAAAATTCAAAAATAACAAGTTTTTATAAATTAACAATATATATTAAGGAAAAGTTGAAGATGGAAAAAGGAAGAGATTCATTGATGTATTCAAACTTACCAAAAATATATTCAAATTTACCAAATAATTCACACTACCATGTAAATTATTTTAAAGAAACTATGAAAATTCAGGTGATTCAATGTCCTACGTAGATAAATTTTTAAGTTCATATAAACCATTAATAGCAATCCCAGTAATAATTACGGTGATTGCTCTGGTTTTACTTGCCACCAACGGTTTAACACAGGGTATAGACCTTAGGGGCGGTACAAATGTTGTTATAGATCTCCATCAGGATACCAGTGCTCAAGAGCTCCAGAGCATAATTTCAAATGGAATTGGCAACAACCAGGTGGAGGTAACCTCCATCGTCAACCAGAAAGCCACGGTGGAAATTGCTGGAGAGACAGATGCTGTTAAATTAACCAATGTACTTGCCGGTGTTGGAACCATCGAAAGCCTCCAATCAGTAGGGGCGCTTTTAAGCGAACGGGCCGTGACACAGGTCTATTATGCCATAGCCTTCGCTTTCCTGTTTATGGCCATCACGGTTTTCATAGTATTTAGGGAACTGGTACCTTCCATAGCCGTGATACTGGCTGCGCTTTCTGATATCATCATAGCCCTGGGTGGTATGTCACTCTTTGGGATACCCTTATCTGTGGCATCGGTGGGTGCGATTTTGATGCTTATCGGTTACAGTGTGGATACAGATATCCTGTTAACCACACGGGTGTTAAAGCGCAGAGAAGGAACCGTAAACGAAAGAGCTATTGATGCTATGAAAACCGGTTTCACCATGGCCGCAGCGGCCATAGCTTCCATGGTCACCCTGTACCTGGTGGTGATTTTCTTCATGCCTTTTGCACATACTTTAAGTCAGATAGCTTCGGTGCTCATCATCGGACTGGTGGCGGATGTACTGGCCACCTGGTTGATGAATCTTGGAGTGTTAAGATTGTACATGGAGGCTAGAAGATGAAAGAATCAGTAACAGAATTTTTCAAAGACTATCGAGTTATATTACTCATCGTTTTACTAATTGGTAGCCTGGCCGCCATCACTATTTTAGGCGTGCCGCAGGGTCTTGATCTTCAGGGGGGGTCACAGATAGAGATCCACCTGGAAAAACCAGTGGATGCCGGTACCATGAATACTGTAACCAGTGTCTTGGAGAAGCGTCTGAACGCCTTCGGTGTCAAGGATGTCCAGGTTAGGGCCAGTGGTAGTCAGGACGTTATCGTGGATATAGCTGGTGTTAAGCCAGAGGAAGTGACTGATCTGGTGGGTACGCCGGGTAAATTCGAGGCCAAGATAGGTAATGAAACTGTTCTGGTGGGTTCCGATATCACCACGGTGAAAGCCTATGTTATCGAAGGAAACAATTGGCATGTTCCCTTCACCATAACCCCTGAAGCCGCGAGTAAATTCGCCCAACTTGCTCAGGGTAAAGCTGGCCAACCAGTGGACATGTACCTTGATGGTCAGTTGGTGTCTTCTCCAGAGTTAAATGAGGGACTGGCTAACGGTGTGGCCTCCACAGATGTGGAAATTTCTGGTACGGCGAATTCATCTACCGAAGCCCAGGACCAGGCCAAGAATATCCAGACCATCCTACAATCAGGTTCACTACCAGTATCGGTAAGTATAACTGGTATTAGCACTGTATCGGCGAACTTGGGTGAACAGTTTAAAACTGGGGCCTTAATAGCTGGTGGGTTAGCCCTGATCGTGATATCCATCATCATATTCCTTAAATATCGCGATCCTAAGCTGGTTTTCCCCATAATATTTACCAGTGTTGCTGAACTGATACTCATCCTGGGAATTGCCACGGTAATACGTCAAAACATAGACCTGGCCGCTATAGCTGGTATAATAGCCGCTATAGGAACGGGAGTTGACGATCAGATCATCATCACCGATGAGATCTTGAAGGGCAAAGACCAGGACAAAGAATCCACCTCCCGGAAAACCAAGAAACCCAAGAAGGCCAAAAAGGGTAAGAAAGGTAAGCAAGCAAAAACCGGTGCCAGGAAATCTAAGGTCACCAAGAGGTTCACCGGGTTCAGGGTAAGGATAAAGAGCGCGTTCTTCATCATATACGCCGCTGCGGCAACCCTCATCGCGGCCATGTTACCCGTAGCATATGTCGGATTTACCAGGGGAGCCACCGGTATAGGTGTGCTTACTGGTTTCGCCATCACCACCATCATAGGCATACTGGTGGGTATATTCATCACCAGGCCAGTGTACGCCAAATTCATGGAGATGATATACGGAGACAAATAATAATTTTTATTATTTGCCTTATATAATATTTAAAAGGGTTTAAAAGGATGTAAACACCTAAGAAACGGGTTTAAATGATGAAAGCACCAAAGGAACTGAAGGTTAAACCCATTAAAAATGGGACGGTGATAGACCATATCAAAGCAAACAAAGCCCTCAGTGTCCTTAAGATCCTGGGCCTGCCCAGCCAGGAAACAGCAGTGACCATCGCCATGAACGTGAAATCCTCCCAGATGGGAAGTAAAGACATAGTGAAAATCGAAGGAAGGGAACTGGCACCAAAGGAACTGGATCAGATCGCCCTCATCGCCCCTAAGGCCACCATAAACATAATAAGGGAATATGAAATCGTGGATAAGGGTAAGGTTAACCTTCTCGATGAGATCAAGGACATCCTTAAGTGCCAGAACCCCAACTGCATCACCAACACCGAAGAACCAGTTACCACCTGCTTTTATACCATCAGTAAGGGCCCAGTCATACTCAGATGCTATTACTGCGAGAGGATAATGGATGAAAACGAGATAGAGTCACAGTTATGAACTCAGTTTATTTTAAATTTCCTTCTTTATTTTGGTAACCATTCTTCTTTTTTCCATTAACTTTCATCAAATTATAAATCCTTCCTTTTTTAAAACAATAGTATACACTATAATGGAAGGGGGGTTATATGCAAATTTTAACTGAAATATTAGAACTTGAAACATCTAAAAGGGTGCAGATAATAGACATCACCCGTAACATCGACGCTGCACTGGCAGAAAGCGGTTTAAGAAAAGGTTTGGTGAATATTTACAGCAAACACTCCACCTCAGCCATCTTCATAAACGAAAATGAATCAGGACTACTTGAAGACTACCAGAACCTGATAGAATCACTCATCCCCACTGGAAATAACTACAAACACGACCGGATCGATAACAACGCCGATTCCCACCTGCGCTCGTTCATCATCGGCAACAACGAGACAATTCCCTTTGAAAACGGCTCCATGGATCTGGGGACCTGGCAGAGTGTTTTCTTCCTGGATATGGATGGACCCCGGAATCGGAGAATAACTATAACCATCATGGGAGAATAAAATTAAATAAGAATTAAGAATATCATATTTCAAACTGGACAGGTAGATAAATTGATAGAATATGTTTTCGGCCTGGCAGTGCGGGCCATAATCATCGATGATGACGACAAGATACTCATCTTAAAGAGGTCTATGGATTCCAAGACCAACCCGGGTAAATGGGAGCTTCCCGGGGGAAAGGTTGACCAGGGAGAACCCTTCGATCAAGCCCTTATAAGAGAGGTTGAAGAGGAGACCGGCCTGACAATTAGTCTGGATACCGTAGTTGGTGCTTCCCAGCAGAATCTACCCTTGATCAGAGCGGTCCACATCATCATGTCCGGTAAGATCGTGGGTGGCGAGCTGAAAATCAGCAGTGAACACGAGGGATACGCGTGGGAATTTTTCGAGAACCTGAATGACTACGAGTTAGCCGACTGGCTGGAATACTTCATCAAAGGCAGCCAAAAACAGGACGATGAAGTTGAAAAGGAAGAAGGTTCTGAGGGCAGTCTGTCCAATACTGTAATTAAAACCTTAGGTGCTTCCGTGGACAGGTTGTGGGGTAAGCGTTAGAGCTTATATACCTTTTTTATTAGTAGAGGTAAATGATCCCATTCCACTATAATTATATGCAGAAATGTCTTTTTTCTAAAACAAATTTATAAAGATTTGAAAGAATAGTTTACAGACAGACTTTTTTTTTATTTAATATATTCACAGCCCCCACCAAGAAATTGGTACCTTATAAAATATTTAAAATATGAGGATATTCAAAGAATTTAACAGGTTTAAGAGGTGGCTATAATGAACAGGGAATTACTTTTAAAGGTAACTCAAAAACTGAGAAATGATGAAAGAGTAATCTTTGCCTATCTTTACGGATCTGCAGCCCGGGGGACTATGAGGGAGGATAGTGATGTGGATATAGCTGTTTTTCTAGAAAGCCCCGAAAATGATCCCTTGCTGGAGGCGGGTATTTCCCTGGAACTGGAGCAGATACTAGATAGAAGTGTGGATGTTCGTATTATAAATCATGCCCCTGCTATTTTCATCAATCAGGTTTTAAAAGATGGTATTCTCCTCATCTCCAAGGATGACCGATTGAGAATAAATTTCGAAGTAAAAAATATGAATGAATACCTGGATTTTCTCCCTATAATCAAAGCATACGATAAAAAAAGGTCGGAAAGATATGGAATTGGATAAAGAACTCATTAATTTGAGAATTGATATTATAGAGAGAAATCTGGTCGAAATAGAAGAAATAACAGCGGAAGGATATTATCACTTCCAAACCAGTTATCGTGATGAACTGGCAGCTAAACAAGCTTTACTGGAATCTATAGAAGCCTGTATAGATATCAGTAACCATATCATCGCCACCCTGGGTCTCAGAAGGCCTACCGATTACAAGGATATCTTTCTAATCTTGGGAGAGCAGGATATCCTGGATAGAACACTCTCCCGGAAAATGCAGGAGATGGCCAAATTCAGGAATGTGCTGGTCCACCGTTACATAAACATAGAAACTGAAAGACTTTTCCATCTGATGAAAAACGAAACTGATGATTTTAAAGAGTTCATCAAACAAATACTGGATTATCTAAAATAGAAAAATATAGATCATTCCCAATGATTGTACATCCCTCTGGTAATACCGTTGACATCTATTTCTCATTCGTTACCTGAATAAAAAAACCACCAACCATAGGCAAACCCTAAAAAGGTTATAATCGCGATTCCTATATCAAACGCAGTAGTTTGGGCGCCGAGGGCATCCAAGCGGTTCAGGAAGGTGAAGGATATAAACATCAAAACCAGATCTGCTACCCCCGAAGTGAGGGCAACCCATACTGCGATTTTTTGACGTAGCAACAACAATATGGGAGCAGCAATACCCGTGGCAAGATTCAGCACCCAAAAGCAAAGAGGAAGAAGAGGATAGTTTGCCAAATATGCAACAGATGATGGTGCAAAGTTTCTAAGTATATATTCTTCCGCATTACCGCTGTGAATCATGATGAAGTCGTAAACACCCACCGCATACATGAACAAAAGGATCAAGGCAACCAACCATAAATGCCATGGTCTGGACTTTGTTACCTTCTTTCAACCCTCGCACCCGTTGTAAATTTTAATCTTCTCCAGATCACCATCGTCTCATTTAATGGTGGAATTCTAATTCAAATGCTACCACAGGATATTCCAGGTTGAAGTTAGAAATAACCAGTGGACTAACTTCTCCAAAGAAGCCTTTTACCTTATCCCCTTTGGTAACTACTTCTGCACATCTTCCCTTTATAAATGAGGGATGATCAAGTGATTTTACTGTCATCTGTAACCCCAGGTTGCTGATTAATGATGCGGTTAAGGATTTTATCTCCGTGAAATTGGCTGTGGAATGAGTTACCAGTGCGGCGAGCTTACTCACTCCCCGGGTACGGGTTTCTGTGGCCTCATCGAGGTAGACCACTTCGCCTACTTCGAATATCTTCTGTGGCAGTTCTTCGTGCGTGTTGTCCTCTAAAAATTCCATCAAGCCGTTCAGGAGGCTTTTCCGGATCATGGTCCTGTCCTGGCTGATGGGCTGGGCAACTACCACCCTTTGATCCTCTTCGAGGTTCATCTTCTGGTAGTGCTGCTCCTCACTGGTGAGCATGAGGCTCATCACCTCGTAGAAGCCGTAGCCAATCATTATCTCCCGTACCCTGTTTTCAAATGCTTTATGGGAATCTTCCGATGCTACAGTGGCCACATCCGGCAACCGGGCCCTGATCTTCCTGAAGTCATAGCCGATTGCCACATTTTCTATGATATCCACTTCATGTAGTACATCGATACGGTAGGGTGGTATGGAAACCTCGATTTCATCATCATTTAAGGCTTCCGCATCCAACCTCACCCGACGGAGCATCTCCATGATCTCATCCCGGGATGAATCAATCCCTATCATCCGCTGGGCATTTTCCACCCTTAAAACCTTCTTTTTAGGTGTTAAATCGGGTAGTGTCCTGGTCTCGTCCGGGTAGATGACATCCATGGTCTTTATTTTTGCGCCGGACTCAGCGAATGAAGTGGTTATAATGTTGAGTGCATGGTCCACTGCCTTCTGGTCTGTACCAGTCACGTCCACGAACACGTTCTTCGTGTCTTGGGTGAGTTTGGTGAGCTCCCCATTTATTATGGGCGGCATGGACAGTACATTATCTTCCGAATCTATTAATAAAGGATATTTATCGAATTTATCGATTATATGAGCGTATGCACGGCCTTTTTTATGGTTTTCCAGTATCTCCTGGAGGTTCATCTCCTCATCTGTATCCAGGGCTACGAAGGAAGTCTTCTGTGGGTCCGCGGCTTTGTAATAGAAAGGTGGGGTTAGAACGTCCAGGTTGTGTATACCGATGGCTACCTTTTTACGGTCCCGACCTAATACCCAGTGCAGGTCTTCCTGGAACTCCATGATCTGCACTAGTTTATCATCGTCTAGACTAATACCCTCTACCAGGGCGCAGGAAGTGTAAGGCCTTATATTGGCCAGTCCTGGGTCGACGGTTATGCTGGTACCGGAAGGGGTTAGGTCATAGTGGGGAATTCCCATCTCAATTCCAAGGAAACCTTTCAGTGTACGGGCTATTCCCTCCACAGAATAATGATCCGGCCGGTTGGGGAAAAATTCCACCTTCAAATTTTCATCATCATAATCTTCTATATCGCTCCCTATCATGGGTAACAGGTCGATGAGCTCCCCTTTATCGATAGAGGTGCCTAATAGTTCGTTAAGATTTTGGTAAGTGAAATTTATAACTGGCATGCCATTTACTCCCTATTCTTATCTGAATTTTCCTATCTTTATCTTCTATGATTTTTTAAATAAAAATTTTCCTTTTTCTGTGATGAATTAAAATACTGTTTCAGAAATAAATTAAAACAATGAACTGATATTTTAATAAAATGAAGGTGAACTGGGCACTCTTCATAACCCAATCAGTGCAAAGAGTCCCATGAAGAAGAATGATTCCACCACGAAGTGGAGCGCCCGGTGCTGCAGCCAGGTGGTCTGCAGTCCAAATAGTTCATGGAAGAAGTCCACCATGAAGTGGACCAGAGCAGCGAGTATGCCTAATTCCAGGGATAAAAATATCAGTGAAAGTACTATGAAGTGGAAAACTGCTTCCAGTCCCTCGTGGGCTATCCATAGGGCCAGGTTGGTTTCCAGTATTTCCTTGAGTATCCCGGCCAGTAGAATGTAGAAGTCAGCGAAGACCCTCCATAAGATTAAACTGTGTACTTCATCGCTGATGGCCAGGATCACTGCGATGTAAAACCATAGTAACTCCATCTATAAAACCGTGTATAACATTTTTTTTTGTAAGAAATTTTAGTAGGACTTATCTTTAAATTAAAAATATTTCTTTAGCTAAAATATTTCTCATTCTATTAAGCTATTTGTATTTTATATAATTTAAATAAAGGTTTAGAAAGTCCACTTAATCCCCATTTTTATCATGCTTTTATATAGAAAGTATTATTACATTTTAAGGTTTACTGCCCATTTTTTCTTTCAAGTCAACCAAAGTATAAAATTTGTAATGTAGCTCCCTTACTCAATTTTTAGTAGAAATTATATATTTACTATGGTTCTTGTATCTATCTTTGTTCACTTCATTATCTAAAAAAATAATTTTTAAAATCATAACCAATGTTATTATTATATAATTCCATACCCACGATTTTAAGCACGGCTTTCTTTAATTTCTTTGTTTTGTCGGGTGTTTCTGATAAATATTCCATAATTGGTAATATGTGTTAAGTAGACAAAAAAAGAATGTTTCATAATAATTAAACAACCTATTTGAACTTCTCCGACATGTGGAAGTTGGAGATTCTTGTTTAGATGGCTCTAGCGAGCCATAGTTGCGCAAGCTTTGATTCCCGTAGTCCCTGCGGGTACAGATTCTATTGGCTTCTTTTAGAATGTTTTACAGCGGCGTTGATATCGCGGTCATGGACTTGACCGCATTCGGGACAGGTCCAGCTGCGAATATCCAAAGTTAAGTCTTCATGTTTATAGCCACAGTTATTACAAAGCTTGGAAGACGGGAAAAACTGGTCTACTTGTATAACTAATTTATCGTACCAGTCTGCTTTGTATTTAATCATGTCTACAATTTTTGACCATGAAATTTGACTGATGCTGTGGCTTTAACCTCTTATTTTTAATCATATTTTTAGGTTGCAGTTTTTCCATGCCAATGAAATCAAAACGCTCCACAATCTCCGTGGACAACTTCTGATATTCATCATTTCGTATATCAACAACCCTAGCATACAGTTTATTTAGCTTTTTAACATTCTTTTTGAAGTTTTCTGAATTTTTCTCTTTCCTTGACAAGCTTTTGTTTAATCTAGCTATCCTCTTCTCTATTTTAGTTAAGCGAGAGATTGGCTCTCTCTTCTCACCATCACTAAAAACCATTAAAGAAGATAATCCCAAATCAATACCAACACTATGTCCTGTTCGTGGTAATGGTATGATTGGTACATTTTTACAGTTTAATATTGCATACCATCTACCATTTTCGAATTTAACAGTAGCAGAAAGAATATTTCCTTTGATTATACGTTTATCCCGATACTTTACAAATCCAAATTTATTTAATCTTAATTTATTACCTTCAAATCGTATGCTATTGTTATTATTTTTCAATCTGATAGATTGTACTGGGTTTTTCCTACTCTTAAATTTTATATAACCGTTCTGTTTACTGAAAAACCGTTTAAAACTATTGTTGTAGATATCACAAGTAGACTGCAGACTTGTACTTTCACCATCCCTTAAAAAAGAAACATTTCTTTAAATGCCTTCAACCAATTATTGGTAGCTGTCCGACTAATCCGTGGCCTAAAATTATAAGGATTAATCACTGGATTATTAACCACACATCCATAAATAAGCTTATTATAGCCAAGTAACTCATTGAATACGAACCGATTATACCCAAAATTATCCCAAAATGCGTCCTGCAAAGACAGATTAGGATAAAACCTAACTTTAAAAGATTTTGTCACGAATTTCATTTTCTTTTCTTTCACCATTCAAATTAACATTTCTTTAATTTAATTGAATACCTTAATTCAATTACCTCTTCCAATGTTAAAATTAAATTAATGAAAAACAACTAAGAATAATTTAACCAAGAGCAAATGGAAAGTAATAAAAGAAAAAACTTATACTAGTTTCATACTGAAGTTCATCTAGGACTTACAGAAGTCATAGTATTACTTTCAGATCAAAGATAAAATCAAATAGATGAAGCTTTGAACTTGAAAATCTCATAAAATAACTATCTGATGAGTACTACAAAATAGGATTAATGAGATCAAAGAAGCTTGAAAATTTGATGTTTATAAAGATAGGGAGAATTTAGATGGCAACCAAGGACATCCCCAAGGATTACGATCATAAAAAGGAAACAGAATGGCAGGACAAATGGCAGAAGAGCAAGTTATACCGATTCACCGGTGATGGAACCAGACCCCACTACATAATCGACACACCACCACCGTATCCCACCGGCAGCATCCACATGGGTCACGTCCTGAACTGGCTCTACATGGACCTCATCGCTAGATATAAGAGGATGAAAGGCTTCGATGTCATGTTCCCCCAGGGATGGGATTGCCACGGTCTCCCCACCGAAGTTAAAGTGGAGGAAACCCACTCAATCAAAAAGAGCGACGTTCCCCGGGAGGAATTCCGGAGGATGTGCATCGATCTCACCCAGGGAAATATTCAGATGATGAAAGCCCAGATGCAGTCCTTGGGCTTCAGCCAGGACTGGTCCCTGGAATTCGTGACTATGACCGACGAGTACAAGAGTAAAACCCAGTTATCATTCTTAAAGATGTATGATCAGGGCCTGATCTACCAGGCCGTTCACCCGGTGAACTGGTGTCCCCGTTGCGAGACGGCCATCGCCTTTGCCGAGGTGGAGTACCAGGAAAATGAAACCTTCCTGAACTACCTGGAGTTTCCCCAGGTGGATGGTGAAGGTAAAGTGCCCATAGCCACCACCCGGCCGGAATTACTCTCCGCCTGTGTGGCGGTTACCGTCCACCCCGATGATGAGAGGTACCAGGACTTAGCTGGGAAATTCGTGGAAGTGCCTATCTACGGCCGTAAAGTGAAGGTTATAACCGATGAAGACGTAGACCCGGAATTCGGTACCGGCGCGGTTATGATCTGTACCTTCGGTGATAAAACCGATGTTTCTTGGGTTAACCGTTACGGCTTAGATGTTATAGAGGCCATTGACGAAAAAGGAAATATGAAGGAAGTGGCCGGTGAATACGCGGGCTGTACCATAGGAGAATGTAAGGAAAGTATCATCGCCGACCTGAAATCCCAGGGTGATCTTACCAGGCAGGAGAAGGTGGACCAGAACGTGGGTGTTTGCTGGAGGTGTAAAACACCCATCGAGATACTGGTCAAGCACCAGTGGTTTGTGGCGGTGAACCAGTTAACCGATATGATCGAGGACACGGCTAACCATATGGAATGGGCTCCCGAGCATATGAAAACCAGGCTTATAAACTGGACGGGTTCCATGGATTGGGACTGGGTTATCTCCCGGCAGCGAATATTCGCCACCCCCATACCGGTGTGGGTCTGTGATGAATGTGGGAAAGTCAAATTACCTAACCCCGAGGATTTACCCATAGACCCCACTGTGGACAGCCCTAAAGAGAAGTGTGAATGCGGTAGTGACAAATTTACCGGGGAGACCGATGTCCTGGATACCTGGATGGACAGTTCCATCACCCCCATGGTCATAGCTGGCTGGCCAGATGAAGAGTTCCATAAACTGTATCCCTCCAGTTTAAGGCAGCAGGGCCATGACATCATCAGGACTTGGGCCTTCTACACCATCTTGAGGTGTAAAGCACTCACTGGGGAGGGACCTTTCAGTGAAGTGGTGGTTAACGGTATGGTCTTCGGAGATGACGGTCATAAGATGAGTAAATCCCGGGGAAACGTGATTTCACCAGAGGAGGTCCTGGATAAGTACGGTGCCGATGCCCTCCGGTTATGGGCGGCTAACAGTGTCCCGGGATCAGATGTTCCCTTCGCCTGGAAGGATGTTAAACACAGCTACAAGTTTCTCAGGAAATTCTGGAACGCCTTCCGGTTCATCAGCATCCATATCGCTGATTTCCAGGTGGATGAAGAGGAAATCGACTTAAATCCCCTGGATAAATGGATCCTCTCCAAACTCAACCGACTGGTCCAGGATGTAACAGATGCACTGGAGGGTTATAACTTCGCCCATGCCAAGTCCTCCATCCAGAGTTTTATCTGGAATGATTTCTGTGATGAATATATCGAGGCGGTTAAGTACCGTTTATACACCGAAAAGGAGTTAGATTCCCAGTTAGCGGCTAAATACGCCCTTAAAACAGTTATATCAACTTCCCTGAAGCTTTTATCCCCCTTCGTCCCCCATTTTACCGAGGAGATCAACCAGTATATCGATGGGGGTGGTGAAAGTATCCATCTAAGTTCCTGGCCAGTGGCCAGTGATGATCTAATCGACCTTCCTGCAGAAGGTGTGGGAGAATTAGGAGTTGATGTTATAGGAGATATGAGAAGATTTAAATCTGCCTCGGGAATGCCCCTTAACATACAGCTTAAAAGTACGTCCATCTATACTGAAGATGATGAGACTTACCATCATTTAATTGATCTTCTAGATGATATAAAGGGGACCATGAGGATCGAGGATTTGAAGGTCCTTAAGGGTCAACCACAAATCCTGGAAAACGTGGTGGAGATCATCCCCCAGATGAACAGGATAGGACCGGATTTCCGTAAGGACGCACCACAGATCCTGAAGTACATAGAGTCAACTGATCCCCAGGAGATCGCGGAGAAACTCGAAAGTGTAGGTGAAATCGGCGTAAATGATTTAAAGCTCACCCCAGAATATATAAAAACAAGGAAAGAAATTACCAGTATCACCGGGGAAAAGGTGGACATAATCCACCGGGATAACCTGGTAATTGAGATTATAAAATAAGTTATTAGAGTTTATAAGTGAAATAACTAGACTATAACTAAAATAACTACTATAAAGTAAAATAATTAGACTATAACTAAAATATATCCCTCTGGAGAACGATGGTAATGGAACTCGAGGTTAACCGGGCGGAAAGCATACGTGGAGAAGTGAATGCGCCCCCATCCAAGAGTTTCACCCACCGTGCCTTCCTAATTGCATCCCTGGCAGAGGGCTTTTCTAAAATTAAATATCCATTGTACTCTGAGGATACCATCGCCACACTAGACAGCTGCCTGGCCTTTGGTGTGGATATTGAAGCGGAAAGTAGTGAATGTTTAATCAACGGTAGCGGTGGCAACCTTAAGACCCCGGATGATGTTCTGGATGTTAGAAACTCCGGGACAACGTTACGATTTTTAAGCAGTGCAGCAACACTTGCACCAGAATACACGATTTTAACTGGTGATGACTCCCTGAGAACCAGGCCTATGCAACAACTCATAGAGTCCCTGGAAAGATTGGGTGTAACCATCAAATCCGCTAAAAACAATGGAAAAGCACCCATCATAGTCAAAGGCGGACTTAAGGGCGGCAGCACATTCATAAAGGGAGATGTGAGTTCCCAGTTCATTTCATCTATCTTAATTAATGCACCATACGCTGATAACCCTGTGGATCTGGAAATTAAGGGTAAATTCATATCGAAACCATACGTGGACATCACCCTGGACGTGATGAAGGAATTTGGTGTGGAGGTTGAAACTAGTAATATAAATCACTTCCACATCGAACCACAGAAATATAAAGGAAAAGAATACGCTGTGGAAGGGGATTACTCATCGGCATCCTATTTAATAGCCGCTGCCGCTTCCCTGAATTCAGATTTAACCCTTAAAAATTTAAACCAGGACTCCAAGCAGGGGGATAAATTTATTCTGGATATCGTAGAACAGATGGGCTCTGAGGTCCAACTTAAAGATGGCCAGGTACATATACAGGGACAGGGAGAACTCCACGGAGTAGAGGTGAATCTGGAAAACACACCCGACCTACTCCCCACGGTAGCTGCACTGGGGGCTAATGCTCAGGGCACCACCCATATATATGGGGTGGAACACGCCCGGTTAAAGGAAACCGACCGGATCCATGCCTGTGCACTGGAACTATCCAAGCTCGGTGTATCGGTTAAAGAAAATGATGACGGCCTTACCATTGAAGGAGGAGCTAAAGGTGGGGTGGTTGAATCTCACCATGACCACCGGTTGGTGATGGCCCTGTACCTTATTGGACTAAAGGTGGGCAGAGTTAAGATAGAAAATGCATCGGTTTACGATGTTTCCTTCCCTAATTTCATCGAGGTTATGGAAAAACTCACCGGAGTGGAAAATGAAGAATAAAAATAAAGAAACCAAGATCGTTATTCTGGGGTCCTATAACTCTGGGAAAACCACAACACTGGAGAATATATGCGAGAAAATGACCAAGGTAGAATATAATGGCACCACCATCTCCCTTGATTATGGAAACATCACTGTGGATGGTAAGAAGGTGCATATATTCACCACCCCTGGCCAGGAGAGATTTAAATTCATGCGGGAAATCCTCTCCCAGGGACTGGACGGGGCAATAGTGGTTATAGATAGCTCAAGGGAACTAACATCCACCGATAAGAATATCATAAACCGGTTGAATGATAAGGAGATCCCATTTGTTATATTTGCCAATAAACAGGATATCCTGTCAGAGGATCTGGACTTCGATGGCATCGATGCTCCCATCATCCCCACCATTGCCAGGAAGGATGAAGGAGTTAAGGATGGTTTGAGCTTACTTTTAGATTTAATGGAGAGTTAAAGGTTAAAATCGTGATTTTATTTTTAATTTGAATACAATTTGCAGGAGAGATAACCATACCAACCAAGATCGACCGGATCATGACCGCCCTGGAGGAGAAGTATACTTTAAGGAGCTTTGAGGGAGGCCATCCCTTCCGGGTGTTGATTAGAACTATTCTATCCCAGAGGACCAGGGATGAAAACACAGACCATGCTTCTGCTCTGCTTTTCTCTAAATTTAGAACCCCGGAGGAGATTGCCCAGGCTGATATTGGGGATATTGAAAAACTCATTGTTTCTGCTGGTTTTTATCATGTTAAAGCTGCCAGGATAAAGGAGGTATCCCAGATACTCCTGGATGAATTTGGGGGGAAGGTACCAAACACCATTGAAGAGCTTCTAACCCTACCTGGTGTGGGTAGGAAGACTGCTAACTGTGTGCTGGTCTACGGATTTAAAAAACCAGCCATATGTGTGGATGTGCATGTACATCGTATTTCCAACCGTATGGGATTGGTTGAGACCAGAACTCCGGAGCAGACTGAGGATGAACTTAAAAAATTAGTCCCCAGGAAGTACTGGTTGGAAATAAATGATCTCATGGTGCAATTTGGTCAGACTATCTGCCGGCCTGTTAATCCTTTGCATGATCTCTGTCCGGTAAGTGGTCTTTGCAAATTTTATTTAGAGTTATAAACTAATTTTAAAGGATTTATAAACAATTTTTAAATATTTTAAGGTTATTCTCAATCAAATAACGTAGTTGTTATATCAATAAAACAACATTTTTTTTATTGAAATACTAAAAAATGGTAAGCTTTTTATTAATCCTTGTTATATTAATAAACAAAAAAATAATTTTTTGGAGTTTAAATGTCCTTTGAATCTGCTGTTGAACTATCAGAAAACATCAAGAATTTCCCAGGCATACAATCCGTAGTGCTTTTTGGTCCTCTGGCATCTGGTGAAAAGGTACCTAAGGATTCTAAAATAGATATGGCCATTATCTATTCTAAAAAGGATAGGGAGATAATGAAGTGGGTCAGGTACCTGGCTACAGACCAGTTTAGACTGCACCACCTCACACCCGATGAGTTGAAAGATAACCCCGAGATTATAAGTGCATTGTCCGGTGAAGGAATCCTTTTGCAGGGTAACCCTGTAGTTCTGGCTTTAGATGATCTGGAACTTAAGTCCCAGATGCTCATATCCTATGATACCACTGATTTAAAACAGAACGAGCGGAGCAAATTAAACAGGGCCCTCTTCGGTGGTGTTTCCACCTACCTGCAGAAGGGTGTGAGGAAAAAGAAATATTACTCTGGCTTGGTGGAGAAGTTACATGCCAAACGAATTGGTAAGGGAGTGCTCCTTATAGACAGTCAAAACGCGGGGCAGATAACCAAAACACTGGCCGGATTCAAGGCTAAATGGAAAGAAATCCCCATCTGGACTCAAAAAACCATCTAGAATAAAAAAATAATAACTTTTACTAATATATTATCTAAATTTCTTAGATAAAAAAAATAAAATAAATAAAAATAAGCAAATTTAAACGCTTATTTCTATGTCAGCGGCTTTAACAGTTTTTCGTCCAGCGTGTTTTGCGACTTTAACAGCTTCTCTGGATATTTCTTCACCTTTTTCTTCAAGGAATTTGGCCAGAGCATTAACTGCGTCTTCACTGACTCTTTCTGCACCTGCATTTTTTAAGATTCTTCCTACTGGAGCAATTGGTAATTCAGCCATATTTATCACCTCGCTAGATTATAAGAGAACCATTATATATATATTTATCGTTTTTTTACCTAGATACGTATCCAATTTGCCAAATAATTCTAAAATTTTACGATTATTTTATATCAGTATCCCTTAACTCCACACTAATAATTATATCAATCCAGAAAAGAATTAGATCATAATCATTATTTTTTGATATATATTACGTATTATATCAGGATGAAATAGCCTGCAATAAAGTTAAATTAGCAGATTATGATTATTATTTTAAATAAAATAAAAGATATATTGGCTTACGAAATAAAGGGCAATAAGGAGATTAAATTTTTTTAAAATCAAGTAATCAATGTAATTATTTAAAATAACCCTATTAGCTCATGTTATTCAAATTCTAAATTTTTTCTGCATAACTAATTACTTAAGACTCCAAAAACATAATATATGGTGTTATAAGCTGCATTAACTTTCTAGAGTATGCGGCGATACCGGTAGGAGGTGAAAATTAAATGAGAATAAATAGCGATCTGATTGGCAAAGAAGTTATAGACGATTCAGGAGATCAGGTAGGGGTAGTCAAGGATGTAGAATGGAATCCCAGATCAAATAATATAGAATCTTTTGAATTGGAAGAAGGTGGAGTATCAGCCAAATTAGGACTTGGAGAGAAGAAAATTATACCCATTAACCAGGTCGATACCATTGGGGATAAAGTTATAGTCCGAGGGCGCCTCCTATCAGGTGATTGAAACAGCTAATACGTAAAATGATCTACACGCACTAGATCATTTAAATAATTTTTTCAGATTATGATTTAAACTGTTACTAGTTAAGTAAAGGAGACATTAAAATGGTCGAAGGTGTTGTTGAGTCTAAAGAGGAAATGAAGAAAAGAATGGAAAGGATCAAAAAAGGTGAAGAAAAAGGAGAAACCAAAGAAAAAGCTGAGGAAAAACTAGGAGAGACCAAAGAAAAAACCCAGGAAAAACTAGGAGATACTAAAGAAAAACTAAAAGAAACCAAAGAAGAAACAGAAGAAAAACTGGGAGATACTAAAGAAAAACTAGGAGAGACCAAAGAAAAAACCCAGGAAAAACTAGGAGAAACTAGAGAAAAAACCGAAGAAAAATGGGGCGATATTAGAGGGAACTTAGAGGATGTGAAGGAGGAAACAGCATCCCAACTAAAGGAGTATCAAAGAAAGAGTGAAAAAGAGGGAAAAAATCCAGCTGAAAAATTCTTATCAGACATTATCACTGGAATCCTCCAGAAAACAGAAGATGTAAATCAGGCCATGATTGAACGAACCGGAACACTCCTAACCATTCCATTAGTCGATGTAGTAGAAACAGAAGATGCTATAACCATAATGGCAGACATACCCAGCCTTTCAAAAGAAGACATCGAAATAGGAGTAAACCAGAACAGTGTTGAAATCACCGCAAACTACGAAGAAAAACCATCCAACAATGAAAAATTTATCCAGAAAGAAAGAGGTCACGGCACAGTACACCGAACAATAGCCCTACCAACCCCCATAGATGTAAAAAAAACTTCAGCATCCTATAAAAACTGTATATTAACTATTATATTACCCAAGAAAAGGGAAGAATTGACCAAAATAACCATCCCGGAATAAATAAGCGAAAATAAAATTATTTCTTCCATTTTTTTTTATTTTAATGTAGAAATTGCTCTTATTGGGAGGTAAATAGATTTGAACATCTTCGAAGACGTAGAGGGAAAAGTAAAAACTATAAATGTGGCTGATGGTTTACTGGGAAAAGAAGTAGTCGATGGAACCGGTAAGCTGGTGGGAAATGTTAAGGATGTAGTATGGAACTTTAAAAGTAACGAAGTAGAATCACTGGTAGTGGAAGAAAGTGGTGTAAGTTTCCTATCCAGAATAAGATCCGGTGAAAACAGGTCATTCCCTACGAACGCCTGCATTCCATAGGTGACAAAATACTGGTAGATGCAGAGTTCGACGAATACAGTTACAACCTCGCCCTGGGAATTTAGGGTATAGATCATTTATAATTAAATCATTTCTTTTTTTAGCCCAGGTAGAAAACCTATTTCTGAAAATCTGAAATCTATTTCTTCAGCGCCACTACTTCCCTGGCAAAGCCCTGTAATACTTCCTTGGACAATCCTTCCACGAACTTCAAGGATCCAGCGCATTCATGGCCTCCCCCATCAACACCTGCTTCCGGTATTTCCACCATCAACTTGGATATTATGGTGTTGAGGTTGAATCCGAAGATCTCATTCACGGCATCGGTTGCCCTGATCACTCCAAAGTCCGGCCCATAAGCTAACGTTATAATGGGCACTTCTTCACCGTATTTCTGCACCATCTGGTCATGGACGTAGCCGCAGGTCTTTCCCGGGGCAGGGAAGGTGAATTTATGGGCGTATTTCTCCACATCCAGTACACTGAAGATTATCCCGTTTTCCAGTTTCTGGGTTTTAAGGTTGGGCATGGCCGCCTTAAGCTGCCATTCCACACGTTTGTGGAGCTCCTTGTAGAGGGCGTCCACCAGTTTCTGGTGCTTCTCCCGGTTTCCCAGGCCCAATATGGTATCTATAATTCCCCGTCCATTCATGAATCTCAGGTAGAAAGCTTCAAAGTCTATAGAACTTGCTACCTTCTCCAGGTCATCTGCATCGTAGCCCTTCTCCGCTGCGATCTGGATATACTTCTCAGCTTCTTCCGATCGGGCATGGTCACCTACCGCTGCGATACCTGGTAAATGCAAGAGTCTGTCCTTTACTTCCGGGTTGATCATCCCGGCCAGTTCCACTGCCAGAGCCCCGGCGGTGATGTTGGAATCCCCACCAACCAGGTAGGGATTGACATGGACGTCCACGTACTCATCCACGGCGACTTTCCCATCTTCCACAAGTCCCGGATAATGGTGGTCCACCACTACCACCTCGATATCGTAGATCTTAACCTTCATTAAAGCCAGAATATCCTCTTCTGTTGATCCATTGTCCATAAGCACCAGCAAGGGTAGTTTCTGGCCGTGTCTTTCCAGATCTTCCAGTGCGAAGGATAGGTCCTTCACCACATCCTCCAGTTCATAGAAGGGTGCCTTGCTGGGTGCTCTTTTAAAGAAGTGCCATTCTGCATCGTTGCTGTTGTTCATATCTTTTAAGAGGGGGACCACGGCCTTTTCAATGGCCACACCGGCGCATATCCCATCTGCATCGGCGTGGTGCCTTACCAGTATGGAGCGGCCGTCTAAAACAGCTCTTCTTATGGCCTTTGCTGCTCTGCGCATGGGCTCCTTTAAATCATTTAAGACCCTGCTTTCTATTAAAAATTCAGTTTCCTCTGGTTCTGCCTTCTTATCTATGGCCTCGTCGATGCGCTGTCTTGCTTCCTGGGATTCTGGTCCGTGGAGTCTTTCTATGGATTCTGATTCGATCTGTATCTTACCACTGTGCAGGGAGACTTCCCCGGTTACCTCTACGATGTTTCCCATGTTCAGGTGGGGGTAGACCCGGATGCCTGGCTGGTCGAAGGCAGCTGCCCAGGTGGTGCCGGTCTCATCTGATACTGTGAATATGGTGGGGCCGCTGGTCTGTTGTATCTGTATTATCTCACCTACCAGCCGGACTGTTTTGCCAATGGACTTGGTGGTGATATCCCCGATCCTGGTACGTGCTATGTTTCTCTTTACTTTAACTAGTTCGTAGTTATCTTTTACTTTGGAGGAGGTTATCTCCAGTTCTCCCCTTCTCTGTTTAGCACCGGTTACCTTTACTATGATTTCATCTCCCTTACCTTTGGTAGATGAGCTTGTACGGAGCAGGCCGTACAGGTTTTTGGCTAGACTCACGAAGACACCGTAGTTTTCCACCCGGCTTATGGTTCCCTTGTAATTTCCTCCCAGCTCTACATCCTCAACTTCGGCGTTTCCGGGTAGAATATAGACTACTGGTTTTTCTTCCTGGCAGTCTGGGCAGTAGTCACCTGATTTTATGGGTTTTCCACATTTTCGGCACTGGTTTATTTCACCTTCACCGGAGCATTCCGTGCATGTCTCCCGGACTTCGATTTCACCCTTACCTTTACAGGTGCTGCAGGGTACTTCCTGTTCTTCGTCCAGTTCAAATCTCTCCCGGGCCTGACTGGATATGCCCTTCACATGGTCTTTCACATTTAACTGGCTTTTTACTCCGGTTCCATGGCAGTCTTCACAGATCTTATAGCTTAATACTTGGTATCCTTTTCCTTTACATTCTGGACATGTTCTCTTCATTTTTAGCCTCAAAAAATAATATGATATTAGTGAAAATCTATTAAAAAAGTGGGATTTGTGAAATTTAGGATTTTCTATTTTGATGATAATAAATTTCCTACTTATTAAATATACGATATTATCTACTTGAACTTGGTGGGATTCTGTCTCACTATCTCGTCCCGGTTCGCTTTGTATTGCTGGGCATGGTTCATGTAATTATTGGCCGCCAGCAGGTGGGTGTTGGCACTGGTGGTCTGGTTGTTCTGTAACAGTTTTATGGCTGTGTTTAACTCTGATGTAGCGTTCATCTTAGCCTGTATCTCCAGGAGTGCGTTCTGTACGTAATCTATGAATATTCCATCGTTGGTATTTTTAGCCGAAGTCAAGGCCGACTGTGCAGATGTCTGGGCCAGTGAATATTCATCCATAGCACTGTTACTATCTGTCAAAGCCTGACTTAGAGACATCCTGTTAGCATTGACTGCGGATCGATTGTAGAAGTCATCTCCCTTCTTCAGATGTACGTTTATGGTGCTGGCCATATCATTTATATTACTTATTTCTGACCCTATACATCCGGATAGAAACACTACTACGAGTATTACAGCGACAACCAAAATCCTATTCATATTTTTCACTCTAAGACGACTTTAAATTTAGATCATAAGTTATCTATAAAATAGTTAATTATTATGTTAACTAATTTGTTGTGGTTAATTAAAAGTATTGCGTTAAATTATGTGTTATTAAAATAAAATGTGTTATTAAATAAAAATATTTTTATTAAATTGTTGGTTAAGGTCTGTTGTAATAAAATACTGGTTAAAGGTCTGTTGTAATAAAAATCAATAAAAAGGGGGGTGAGTAAAGGTTAATTCCCATTACTACCTTCACGATCTCCATAGACCATGGATGCTGCAGTATTCCCTTACCACTATTTGACTTATATCATCCAGTTTCAGCTTGAATTCAGCTTCTGGAGCGTCTCCTGGTTTTAAGACCTTCCGGTGGACCTGATCGCCTGCTACTAATTCCACCCACTCGATGCAGTGGTTTTCCTCCATGGGATGGGTTAGGGACCCTACCTTTACCTTAACTCCTTCATCGGTTTCTTCCAGAACAGGTATGTGTTTTTCAGCTCCCATACCCTCTTCCCGTTCTTCCAGTAGTTCCATGGGGTTCTGGCAGCATTCCAGTTTTCCGGTGCCGATGTGGAAGACTTCCACTATGTTGCCACAGATGTTACAGCGATAAACCTCTTCTTTTTCAGTCATTGTAATCCTCTTCAATATTTTTGATCCTTTTCAGTATTTTTCATCGTACAACTTGAAGTATATCCTGGCATGGTCACAGGCGGGGCATTTTGCTGGTGGTTCCGTGCCTTTGTAGGTGTAACCACATTTTATACAGGTCCATTCCACTTCTTCCTTCTTCCCGAACAGGGTTCCTGCTTCCACCTGTTCCAGAAGTTTCTTGTAACGGTCCTCATGGTGTTCCTCGGCATGTGCTATGGACCAGAGACGATCGGACACTTCTATTAAACCTTCTTCTTCAGCGACATCAGCGAATTCTGGGTACATCTCGCTGTTTTCATAGTGTTCCCCGGCGATGGCTGCTCTCAGGTTATCTACAGTTGTGCCCAGGGTTAAGGGTGAAAGGGCACCCACCTCTATCTCATCCAGTTCCCCCTCTTTAAGGTCCTGGATCATTTTAAAAAGCCATTTGGCATGTTCCCGTTCATTATCTGCTGTTTCTAAAAAGATCTCAGAGATCTGGGGATATCCCTCAGCCATAGCCTGTTTTGAATAGAAAGTGTATCTATTCCTAGCCTGACTTTCTCCTATAAATGCCTTTGTTAGATTTTCCAGGGTTTTTTCCATTCTATCACCATTAGTATTATATGGCTTCTATCTTATTAATTTTAGTCATCTAATTTTTAAAGATTTCCTTTGGTCATTTAAGGAATATTTCACCCTTTCATTTTATTTAAGGCGTTCATTCCCTTAAAAACTAATATTGGAAAAATTTTATATATTAAAAAGTTCAAATAATATCCTTGTAATGTCATAACATGAATCTGTGAATGCGGAGGAGATTTCTATTAATAATTTTGGAAGAATAATGGTATTACTTATATTCCTGGGTTTACTTGTGACTTTAAATGCTGGGTTTGCCGCTTCAAATGCATCTCTCAACAAAACAACTAATTTAACCACCGATACAACTAAAAATTACGCGGCTGGTTCCAGTGGAACAATTATCAACATAAAAGTGTTGATCTACAATGGTAACCAGGCTGCTTATAGCTGTGTAAATGGGATCAAAACCTCACTAAGCACTGCCAACAGTAAAAAGTTGGTACCAGGATATACCTTCACTTACGGCACTTCAACGGTGATTAACTCTGCAACACTTTCCGGGTATGATGTACTGGCCATGCCCGGGGGAACCTCAGGATATAACTATATGCACAGCAGCGCTATAAGCGCCACTGCCATAAAGAACTTCGTGAAAAGTGGTAAAGGCTACCTGGGGATCTGTGCTGGAGCATATGCTGGAACTTATCGGGTATATGAATACTACTATGGCTGGGGACTGGCACCTCATGTTAGAGCTACGCATCCTAATCACGAGGGAGATTTAACAGTGAAGATCACTTCTAAAGGCCAGCAAGTCTTAAACACCACGGGCACCGTGACCATGGCCCATTACAACGGGCCTGCGATGTATGCAAGCAGTCCGGCTTTAATCTTCGCCACCTACGCCGATAACATCATCAATTCTAAGGGTATGGCTGCTATTGTAGGCGATTACTATGGCAAAGGACGGGTGGTCTTGAGCGGACCCCATCCTGAACTCTATCCACAGCTGCCTAAAGTCGTGGCCAATATGGTGGTCTGGGCTGCCAATAAGACCAAACCAGATCCCAAGAACATGGTAAGTAATGCGCAGATTGCAGTCGCTGCTGCTACTGTAAAAGTTTATTATGAGAAAAATAAGGTTTTACCCGGGAGTGTGACCATAAACGGCAATAAAGTATCCATGTCCCAGTTTGCTTACCTGTTAGGTAAGGGTGTTGTAAATGTGAACAGTGGTTCTGTGGCTTCCATAACAATAAGAAGCGTTAAAGCCGCCCCAAAACCATCAGGAAGTTATAGAAAAGGAAACATAAAGAAAGCTAATTATGTGAGTATTGCTAAAGGCCTCATTGACTTTATAGGTAAAAATGGTAGAGCACCGAACTTTCTGATTACACCTTTAGGTAATATATCCTTTTCAAAATATGTCTACATGTACAGCAAAATAATGAACTTCTATAAAATCAATAAACGACTGCCCAACTACGTTTCAATGTAACAGGGCATGTATTCTATTTTTTTTATTTCCCCAGAAAGGTTCAATTTCTATTTCCCCTGAAGATTCTATTTTTTTTTATTTTTCCATATTATTTAAGACCATCTAAAAATATCCATTTTAAGATAAAATTTTATAATATTTAATGAAATAAAAATAATGGGTGATGGGTGGGAACTACATTTTTGCTTTTTTTACCCAAGACAAATCCAAAGCAAAAAAAACTACCCCGCCTGTCATCTATCACGTTTTTTACTTCTATCTCACAAATATAATTAGCATTTCATGAACTTATGTGATGATCTTCACCTTTGTGGATTTTTATAGTGCGAGATTAACATAAGGAGCGTATTGCAAGAAAAGATATCATCTTCAAATAAACCAGAACTCTAAACTCAGAAAAAATAAAAAAAGAAAAAAGGAAAAGTTTTTTAATAAATTCACATGGAAACGAAGTTAGGCAATCTCTTATTGGTACTGTAAAAGGCCATAATCCTACTGAACATGTAGATAACTGAATTGTAACTGATATTTCCAAGACTGGTGGACACGTAGTTGGGTGCCCGACCATTAGTGGTGATGAATGATTTAATTCTTTGAGCCATGGATAAGATTTCTGACTTTTGTATATTACCATTTTTATAAGTTCCCGTCCAACTGGAAGCACCGTTTACACTGGTAACTTTTATGGCAGCTGTTGAGCCGCTGTTTGCCTGGGTTGTTGCGGTAGCCATTAGATTTAAAAATTTAGGCATGGATATCTGCCCTGCGGTTGTGGTTACATAGTTGGGTAATCTCTTGTTGGTTTCGTAGAAGGCTTTCACCTTGCTTGCTGCTTGCGCCACCTGACTCACAGTGAGAGTGGTGGTGGTTGGAGTTGAACTGGACGAACCGCCTGCTGCCCAGTAGATAAGTTTTGATACATAGGTAGGTAAATTTGATGATAATTCCGGATGAGGTCCGCATAGAACCGTCCTTCCTTTACCATAATAATCACCTACAATGGCTGCGTAACCTTTATATCCGGTTTTGCTGTCGCCGTAGGTGGCGAATGTCACTGCATTTCCACTTACGTACATGGCTGCCCCATTGTAATGGTATATGGACGTGGTACCGCTGGTTCCTAAGACCTGCGATCCAGCACTGGTAATCTGAATGGTTGTGTCTCCGATATAACTCACAGCTTTAGCGTATACGTGAGGTGCTATTCCCCATCCGTTGTAGTATCCATCGGTACGTGCAGTTGCGGAGTATGCTCCGGCGCAGATTCCAATATAACCTTTGCCACTGGCCACAAAATTCTTAATAGCTGAAGCACTTATACCGCCACTGTTCAGGTAGTAATAACCTCCACTTCCGCCGGGCATGGCCAGTACATCATACCCGGTCAGAGTGGTTGAGGTTATCCTGGTAGAAGTAGCATATGAAAAAACCACGTTTGCTATTGTGTTGTGGGTGTTTGCATAGTCCAGTGCCCTTTTCATCCCATTGACACAATTGGTACTTGCGTATTCACCATTATAAATAAGCACTTTAATGGTCTTAGCAGCTCCAGCCGCTTTTTTCTTATCCGTTGAAGAGCCAGCAGCTAAATTAGTGGTGTTATTTGATGCTGCGCTGGTTAACCCGTAGGCTGAGCCTGTAGTTGAACTATTTCCAGTTGAATTTTCTGCTGCGAAAATAATTCCCGTATTTAAGGTCAGGGCTAATCCTAAAAAAAATAATAACCCTACCAACATTTTCCGTTTCGTTATACCTCCTCCGTATATTTATAAATTCGGATTTGGGGTTAACGATCTGTGATTAATCATATTTAAATTTATATAAAAAATTCCCGAAAACATTGGGAGAATAAACTTCCTAATTGAGGGGAAACAGCTTAAATTCAAAGTAATATCTTCCTTAAAGTAACTGGTAGAGTGGGAAGTTCTATTTTACCATACAATAAAAGAGTATGTTTTATTCATCAACAAGGAGGTTTATAAGTTTTATTTCAGTAACTAAGTGGATCAGAGGTTTTAATTCACCAACTAGTAGGATAATGATGTTTACTTCATCATATCCAGCTCATCACTCCTTCCCTTAAGTCCAATGGCCAGGAAAGTAAGTATAACAGCCGAGATAGCCAGGCAGATATAGGCAAATCCATAGGCACTTACATCACCACCCATGGATGCTATTATCGCCCCTATAAGGGCCCCTCCTATTAATTGACCGGTGCTGCTGTTTATATTTATCAAACCCTGCCCGGTGGCCCTTTCAGATACCGGGAATTCATTGAGCATGATGTACCGGACAGGCGCACCCAGGAGCGCCGAAAGCCCCACACCAATAAATATCCCCGATAAGATGAAGTAATGAAACTGGTAGCCGTAGAAGCCAAATATGAAGAGTCCAATGGCTAACATTACTCCCCCAGTTACCATTAAAATTTTAGACCCTGTCTTATCCAGGATCCGGCCTATAGTGGGCGCTCCGATGGCCATGGCCACCACAGCCGGTAGGAGCATCAGACTGGCCATGGCATTGTTAAAGCCCAGGGCAACGATGGAAAAGGCAGGTATAAATATCAGTCCTGCCTCATTTAAACCTGAAAAGATGGAGATTAAGCTGACTAAAGTTATTTGGAGATTTTTAAACAGATTTATTCTTATAATGGGATCCTGAGCCCTTTCTTCTACCTTCCAAAATATTATGATGAACGATAGGAATAGGACTAAGAATGGCCAGACCTCTAAGGATGATATGCTGGCCAGCAACTCTTCGGTGTTTATATGGTTTATTGCATAGGTCAGGCCAGCCAGTGCCCCGCCCAATGTTAACATCCCTGGCCAGTCGAAGTGTTTGCCGTCTGTCCGGCTGGTTTTAGGTAAAACAAGGAAGCTTAAGATCACCACCAGGATGGCAACTGGTATGTTGATTGCAAATAACCACTGCCAGCCGTAACTGATAATCAAACCACCCAGGATGGGACCTATAAGATAAGCTATACCGAAGACAGCCCCGATGGTACCAAGTGCCCCTCCCCTTTTTTCCGGTGGGAAGATATCCCCTATAAAAGCACTGGCCACCGGGAATATTCCCCCAGCGCCCAGGCCCTGTATGGCCCTGCCTAAAAGGAGAATTTCTAACGATGGTGAAGTAGCGGTGATGAAAGAACCAACCCCAAATAGGGCCACGTCCAGAATATAGATAAACCGCCTGCCCATCCGGTCAGATAGTTTGGCCATTAAGGGAGTGCCCACCATGAAAAACAGTACGTAGATGGTGTATATCCAGGTGAGGTTCCTGGTATCGGCAGAGAAATATTCTCCTATGGCTGGTAACGCCGGTCCCACTATGGCTATATCCAGGGCTCCCATAAGCACCCCAATAAAAAGAACCAGCAAGATATGATTTCTTCCCTCACCCGCCATAAACTACACCTAAACTTAATATAGTTAAGTCATCTTTATAAACTATGGACTGATAAATAGATGAAAACTGTAAATTTGTCCATAAATAAAATGAAATTTTTAACTGCCCACCATTCCACAAAAAGGTTTAATTATCCATGCAACTGAGTGACTTAAGCTTCAACCAGGTAGTACTGATCATCATAGTCATATTTCTCTTGTTCCAGCTACGCCAGCGCAAATTCCATTTCTGGAGATCCATGATAGTCCCCGGCCTGATGCTCATCGTGACCTTCCTCTTTGTTACCGTGGAGCTGCAGGGCCCCCTCTTCAACACCATCGTACTATTCGGTGGTGGTGTTTTTGGACTGCTACTTGGAATGATCATAGCCAGACTCACCAAGCTGAAGATAGGGAAAAACGGCTCTTTACTTATGCGTGGCTCTTTTATAGCCATGAGTCTCTGGTTTTTAGTCATCCTGGCGAAACTCTATGGGCAGGATACCTTAAATCAGTGGGGATTAAGTTCCAGCCTCATCTTATCGTTATTCCTGATGATTAGCGTATCCACCATGATCTCCGAGCGGATTTTTATTTACTACCGGTATCTTAGGAACAGAAAGGAGTGGAGAAGTAAGAAGAGGTAGTTTTGTTTTATTGGTAAACAAAATACCTTTAAATTTGATCCCTAAAAATACTCTGATTTTATTTGAATCAAATCGAAAAGAAGTTATCGCTGTAGCTGAATTTCAATCCTAATTTAGTCTGATTTTAGCAAGCCCGAATCATTATACACACCCCATACCAACTTAATTTTCAATCCTAAGATAGTCTGATGCTTAATGCACCATAATAGATTCAATATTACTTATATTACTTGACTATTTTAAATAGAAATCATTATTTATATATAAATTTCACTAATTAGTCAATAAAAAACATATACATTTATATATTATTAATGACAAGATGTATGTAAAAATACAAAGTTAAGGGGGGGGACTTACTATGAATCAAAATTTGCTACTGATGACCGACAGCTATAAAGCATCACACTGGTTGCAATATCCAGAGGGTACCACAAAAATATATTCTTATATAGAATCTCGTGGTGGTAAATATCCAAAAACCGTTTTCTTTGGTTTGCAGTATTTACTTAGAATATTAGAGAAGGGAATAAATGAAAAAGATGTCTGGGAAGCAGATGCATTTTTTGAGGTGCACGGAGTACCCTTTTAATTTAGATAGGTTCCCGTATATAGTGAATGAACACGATGGAAAACTTCCTGTAGAAATCAAGGCCATTGCAGAGGGTAGTGTGGTTCCTGCACATACTCCTCTGCTAACCATAGAGAATACAGACCCCAGTTGTTACTGGCTTACCTGTTATCTGAAGACCATGCTCCTTAGGGTCTGGTATCCCACAACTGTGGCCACCAGAAGCTGGTACGCTAAGAAGATAATAAAAACATACCCGGACCAAACAGCAGATGACACAGAAGCAGAACTGTCCTCCAAACTCCACGATTTCGGTGCAAGAGGCGCATCCAGCCACGAATCTGCTGCTATTGGTGGCATGGCACACCTGGTAAACTTCACAGGCTCAGACACTGTTGAAGGTGTTATACTGGCAAACAAAGTATACAAATGTGATATGGCGGCTTTCAGTATTCCCGCTGCAGAGCACAGCACAATAACCGCCTGGGGAAAAGAAAACGAAGTCGAAGCATACCGAAATATGTTAAAACAATTTGCCAAGGCAGATTCTCTGGTGGCTGTAGTATCAGATTCTTACGACATCTACAATGCAGTAGAAAATATCTGGGGAGAAGAATTACGACAGGAAGTGGTAGACAGTGGCGCAACCATCATAATAAGACCCGACAGTGGACATCCTCCTGAAATAGTGTCCAAGGTGATGAAGATACTCGATGAGAAATTCGGCAGCAAAGAGAACACCAGAGGCTACAGGGTGCTCGATAACGTCCGTATAATACAGGGAGACGGCATCGACCTGGATATGATCCATGAAATACTGGATAAATTAAAAAAATGAAGGTTATTCAGCTAGCAATATATCCTTTGGCATGGGAGGATATTTACTGCAAAGATTAAACAGAGACACTCAAAAATTCGCCATGAAATGCAGTTACACAGAGATAAATGGCCATGGAAGGGATGTCTTCAAAGACCCAGTAACAGATAAAGATAAGACCTCTAAAAGAGGTAGAATTAATAATTCTTTACTGGAAACAGTGTTTTTAGATGGTGAGATTGTGAAGGAGTATACCTTAGATCAGGTCAGGGTGAAGGCTGCTAGGGCACTAGAGTAAAAAGTTTGTTAGTAAATAGTAAAGATTATATACAATAATAAACCCATAGGCAATACAGATGAGACTAACAATGTCCTAATAAATAAGACAAGGAGTTTAAATGAGACTAAAAATAAGTCTATCATCAACAAAAGCTAATTATCTGATTCCATTTAATTACAACCATATTCTATCTGCTATTATATATCGTAAGATAGCTGACCTTGATTTAGCTGCTAAACTTCATTTTTCAAAGGATTTTAAGTTTTTTACTTTTTCTCAGCTAAATATTCCTGAAAGAAGGATAGCTGATGAAGGTATAATATCAAAAGATGGGAAATTCCACTTTTTCATTTCTTCACCTAACGATTATTTGATTCAAAGCATGGTTGAGGGTTATCTTGAGGACCCTGAAGTTATTTTTATGAATAAAAAATTATCAGTTGAAAATGTTGAACTCTTAAAAAAGCCCCAATTCAAAAAAAGGATGAAAATGAAGACTATGTCTCCTCTCGCTGCTCGAATGAAACGAGAATATAATGGTAAATTTAGGATAAGGGATCTGGATCCTGGAGATCTTAGATTTTTCACAGCCCTTCAAAAAAATCTAATACGCAAATATAAAGCTTATTATGGGGATTACGAGGGGAATGAATATGTGCAGATAGTTCCAGAGATGAGAACAGTACAAAAAAAGAAAATAGCCATAAAAAAAGATGACCATAAGACATTTCAGACGGCATATAACATGCGTTTTGAGATAGATGCTGACAAACGGCTTTTGGAGTTTGCATATGATTGTGGTTTAGGAGAACGGAATAGTATGGGCTTTGGGATGGTGATGGCGCTATGAATATGGTTGAAAATCATGGGAATTCTTTAGAAGAAGAAATTATTAGAGTAAATGATGCTGATGTTCCAGAACTTCAATTTACAGGCAATTGGTTCACAGATACTGGTATTTTGGGCTTTACAAATTTAATGGAAGAGGTTTATGGTTGGAATTTGGAAGAACTAATGAGTAGAGTGAAAGGAAACCATGAATCCATTTATTATGGTTATTTTCCGTTTGCTTATTTGTTTTATCATTCAAAAATTCGCACTAATTTCAAAGAAATGAGGGATGTAAGGTATAACAGACGGAATTTTATAGAAAAAAAGAAGGAAAAACAAAATGAATTATCAACATTTTTAGAATCTAAGAAAAACATTAATTCACATAAAATCCTCAAACAAGACTTAAATAAAATAGAAGGACTAAAAAAGAAGATTCTAGAGTTTGAGGGTAAAATAGAAGAAGCAAATTCAAAAATAAATGAATTGAACATTAATCTAAATAATGAAAAGCAGATATTTTCTGCTCAAATTGAGTCAGATATAGATGAAATACTTTCTGACTCGGAAAATATGTTTATAAATGTAAAGGACAAAATTGATGGGATTATTTTAGGCTTTGATTTAAATACCCCTCAAGGTTTCCGAAATTTCTTTTTATACAATCCAAAAAAAGAAATCTTTCTGTCTTTTTTATATCTGCATTCTCTTTTAAGAAAAAAATTCTACAAAATTAAATTAATAAAATATTTAAAAAACCAAGAATCTTTATTAGAGTTCATTAACTTTTGTCAAGATATTAGTGTCAATTATATGGATTTAATCGATACAATAGAAAAGATGTTGTACCTAAATAAAAAAAAATCAAATATAATTGATTCTTGTGGAGAGAAATTTTGTTTAGATGATAAAAGTAAGGAGAGTTTAAATAAGAAATGGTACACAAAGATACAAAAGGAATATGGGAAAATAGGAGAATCACTTTCATACGAAGTTTCTCCAGATTTTACAGCAAATCCTTTTTTATACTCTCCCACTGAGTTTTCAAATATAGGGTACACTAAACCACTTACATTAGATGAAATTGAATCTGGATTGAATTTAAAATTGCCGATTTATTTATTATTGCTTTCTTTTGGTAATGCTTTCCAATTTTTCGCACGAAGAAATATTCTTTTTTACACAAATAACCTTAAACTATCTTATTCGATTAATAAGGGGATTAGAACAAAAATTTCTAGAATGGGAAAAAGGGATTCACTATTTAAAATTACGTGGTCTTCGATAATTGATGAGCTTATAGAAAATAAAGCTAAGTTTTCTTTGGAAAATATGTATTTAATAGAGTTTGAAGGAATAGGAAATGACCAGAAATTGAAAGATGTAAGATATCTTGGTATTACAAAGCTTGTAGCAAATATAATCATTGAAGATACTATAAGAGATGCTTTAAACTCAAATATTCAAATAAACAGCGGTAAAAATTCCGAATGGGTGTGGTTGCTTGAAGAATTCATCAAGAATAAACCAACATTTCCATACATTCTCAAACACTCTGTTTTGAGAATAAATAACAAGACAAAACAAAAAACAGTCAAACCACTGTTATATGGTCTTTCAGTGGATGCTAAGATCAAATCAATAACTAAAGATAGGGGAAGAATCTTCGAACAATATTTTTCCTTAGAACTTGAAGATATGGGTTTTCAAATTAAAGAAAGTTACAAATGGATGAATTTAGCATCTAAGAATGCTTCTAAAGTTTTTTCAAGCGATAACAGAGACAAATTCGTTCCCAGACTTATTACAACAATAAAAAAGCAGAATAAACATGCATTTATGAATATTATTTTAAAAGCGTTACTTGAGGAAAGAAAAAAGGATCCTAGAACCGTTAAATACCTAAATGACTATCTTTTTAATAATATAATCCAAAATGAAACTAATTGGCAAAATTATGCTCTTGCAATACTTATTGGTTTGTTATAGGGGGTAATAATCTTGGAAAAAAATAAGAAAATGTGGGAAATAAAAAAATACACTAACAAAGCCTTTAGCAATATCGGTTCTGAAAATTATAGGCAAAAAATAGTTTATAATTTATTAAATACAGTCAAAGTAAGCAACCAAAGTGATTTTTTTTCAATTCTTCTGAGAACGTTAAATGCGCAAAAAGATAATGATGATGTTAAAAAATTAAGTGGTAAATTGATGGAGATTTATCCATTAACTCCTGGAAATTTTGAAAATGTGGCTTATTCAATTATTATGGGAATCATGTCAGCAAACTGAATAAAGAGGTGATTAAATGGGAAAATATATAGTTATGGATATAGTTTTTTATGGAAACTCTCTTAACTACGATCAGGGAAGCGGAAACTATCAGGAACTCAAAAAATTAACAAAGTGGGACGGACAGCAATATTCATTAGTTAGTAGATATGCTCTTAGATTTAGCTTATTGGAAACTGCTAAGAATATAGGATTATGGAATTTAGCTGAGGGAAGCAATTTAACAACTGCTGGAAGTGGAGATAAAAAGGTTATTCAACCGGCAGCTGAGTTTCTTTTATCAGGCGAGATTCTTGGATACCCTGAATTCGATTTATTTGGGTATTTAATAACAGATACTCAGCCACAGAACTTTAGAACAGCTCCTGTAAAGATTAATCATGCTGTTTCAATGACTCCGTTTAATTATGATGCACTCTTTAATGCAAATATTGGACTTGCTAACAGGATGAGAAAACAATTTGGAGATATGAAACCTAATCCGTTCACAGCAGAAGAACATGAAACATTTTATCAATATACAATAGTTATAAATGCGGATAATGTTGGCAGTATAGAATCGTACCTAGCGAAGAAAATTAAAGACGGGGGTAAGGACAAAACAATGAGTAATGTTCAGTTAAAACAGAATGAAACAAATTTAATTAATTTTGAAATCTCTTACGGAACAGGTAACACTAAAAAAACCATTGATTTTACTCATAATAACGAAAAAGAACCCAAAACAACCATTTCAAAGATGGTACTTCCTTTCAAAGAAGAAGATGATAAAGTTAAGATTGAAGGACTCCAAAATCCTGAAATCATTGAATACAATGAAAATTTAGGTGCAATGATCATTCATTACCAAATTGATGAAAAAGCTAAGAAAAAACGAATCGAAGATCTTTTAAAATCGATTTTAAACCTCAAAAGAAGTATAAAAGGTCGAGAAGAGGATTTAGCTCCTAAATTAATGGTTATGGGTGTTTATAAGAATAAACCTTACAAAACATACAAAGATAAGATTGTACTTCTGGATGAATACGTTGAAGAAGAATACGACGAAATAGAAGAAACTCCAATGGAAAATGGTGGAAGACTGGTAAAGGTTAGACATAAAACAACCAAGAGTAGAAAACCACTCTTTGAAATTCCCGATATAAGGGAAACTGAATCTTTAGACGAAAATAAAATTTTACAGTTCATAGAACCATTGTTTAATGGTGAAAATCAATCTGAGGAATATGAAGCAATAAAAATATTCAAAGACACAAGTATTAAGGTAAAGAACGACAACGAATAACAATAGGATGGTTTCTATGGAAAAAATAACCCTTCTCGAGATATTTCAGCCATTTGCACAATATAGAAATCCATTCACCTTTTATTATGCTCAAACATACCCATTACCTCCCAAATCGACATTAATTGGCATGTTACAGAATATTACGGGAAGATACTATGATGAAGATTTCTACGATATGGAAATAAGTATTCATGGAGGATTCGAAAGCTTTTTCTGGAACTATCAAAGCTTAATTAAAGGAGCTAAAGATGGTATTAACCTTAAGAAGTATAAAGGGGAAATTAAACTGTGGAATCAAGGATTTCCATTATATGGGAAGGGTATAACTTCCCAAAGGTCTCCCGTCTTCCAGCAAGAGTTATTCAATGGCCATTTATATATTTTTCTTAAAGGAAAAGAGCATTTAATTGAAGAAATTGAAAATTCCTTATTAAATCCCAGTAAAATCCCATATATTGGAAGAAGTGAGGATATAATATTCTTAAGGGGCATTTATTCTGAAGAAGAATTCTCTATTTCTGAAAATACAACAAAGAAAAATATTTGGTTAACACTCCCTGCTTACATCAAACTCAAAAATAAAAACGATTCTCACCAAGAATTTCCAATTAAAAATGAGAAATTTCCCGTTTATTCTATCCCCTTGAAAGTAACATTCAAAAATGGCGGAAATTCAATTACGAACAAAGCAGAAATTACTAAATCCACTAAGAGAGTGCCAGAATTTGAAACTGTGATGTATACTGGGCTAGATCAAGTCATTTTTCTTAAAGATGAAGTAAAAGTTGAAAATTACAATATAAAAGATAGGAATCTGACATTCAAAATACCTAGTGAATTTGGGTGGTTATAATGGATTTAATTGAACTTTTAAGAGCTAAATCAGGAGATCAGGAAAATTATCTACTTAAAGACCACCTAAAAGAAGCTGTAATAAGAGTTTTACAACTCCATGAATTTATAGATGAAAATAAGGATTCATTCAGCTATAATCTTGTTAAAAATGATGAAATCTTTGAAAAACTTGTGATTGCATCAGTAATACATGATCTTGGCAAAATTGACCATACCTTTCAAAAAAAGGTCTTTAATCGTGATGAAAAAGAAGATGAAGATTGGAAAAAAGTTAAAACTTTCCTAAAGCCACTTAATAATCCTGAAACAAGATATCCAAGACATGAAATACTTTCGACCATATGGGGCACATTTTTATTAGGGAATAATGAATTAGACAAAAGACTGAGAACTGCAATACTTCTTCATCATTATAATGAGTACTTCATTGCAGAAAAGGATCTTATGGAAATAATTTTTGGTTACAGGAAGGCTGTGACTTCATATTTGAAGTTTATACTAGAAAAGTCAGATGAATTAGATTTATTCATCAATTCTTTGTCTAAATATATTAAAGAAGAAATTGAAAAACTGAAATATCCTGAAAATGTGCAAAATATAGGAATATCTGCAATTAAGTCTTTAAATCATAAAATAGATATGAATAAGGTTGATTCACTCCTCGAAAAGATAAATTCTCATGAAGATGACATATCTGAATTTGCAGAGTTCTATGATATAGATAACGACAATCCAGATCATGATTTTCTCGCTTTACTTGGGTTCCTTAGAAGATGTGATTATTCCTCTAGCGGTGGAGTTGATATTGAACGAGGTGAACTTAAAACTGTTTTTGAAGGATTACCAGACGAAATTAAAATAAATATATCCAAAAAAACTAAAGAAGTACATCTTTGGCAAAAAGACGTATTGAATGACATCAATACAGATAAATCACTTATTCTTGTAGCCCCTACTGGCTCAGGCAAAACTGAATTTGCTCTTTTGTGGGCTGAAATTAATAAAAGGAAATTAATTTATACTTTACCACTAAGAGTCGCTCTAAATGATTTATTTTTACGTTTTAAGAATCCCAAGGATGGCTATTTTAATGAAGAATCTGTAGACATATTACATTCAACAGCATTCATTGAGTATATTAAGGAAGATAAAAAAGGAAAAGATTTGGATATAGATAAAATGATGACTTCAGCACAAATGATTTCGTCTCCTATACTCCTTACAACTCCAGATCAGGTATTCTTAACTTCTTTGAATTATTATGGTTCTGATAAAGTAATTTCTGTTTATCCTTTTTCATCTATAGTTATTGATGAAATACAAACATATAATGAGGAAATGGCGGCAATAATTATAAAAACACTCGAAATTATTCACAAACTCAAGGGAAAAATTCTTATAATAACTGCTACGCTCCCTCCATATTATGAGGAGTACTTCAATGAAATGGGTGAAGATGGCTTTAAAATTATTGATGTTGCGGATTTTGATGGAAAAATCAAAAGTAAAATTAAGAATTTCAATCTAAAAAGACATAAAATAGCTGTCGTGGAAAAAAATCTGTTTGATAACGATCTAAAATTAGAAAAGGAGAGCGAATTTGAATTAAATGAGTTTATCGAAGATTTCAAAAATGAAAATTTGTTTATAATATTGAATAATGTTAAAAAGGCTATCAAAATTTACGAAAATCTAAAAAATAAAGGAAATGTTTATCTTTTGCATTCAAGACTGATAGAAAAGGAAAAAAGCAGACGCATAAAAGAAATTAAAGAAAAAATCGAAGTTGAAGAAAAAAAAGAAAAAGTAATAGTTGTATCAACTCAAATTGTTGAAGCATCAGTTGATTTAGATTTTGATGCAATGATAACCGAAATATCAACAATTGACAGTCAAATACAAAGGTGGGGAAGAGTTTATAGGAATAGACTAGAGAATTATTCTGAAGAAAATCCAAATATAGTTATTTTTTCAGGTGAAAAAACCGAAGATGAATCTTTGAAAGTTGATAGGGGAACAAGAGCTATTTACGACTATAAAGTAGTTGAAAAGACTTTTGAAGTCCTAAAAGAATATGAAACCAATTCAGATGCTTTAAATTATGAAGATGAAAGGGAAATGATAAAAGAAGTTTTTGAAAAAGAAATTAACGGAATCAAACTTAAAGAAATTTATAAAAAGGGAATACAGGAAAATCTGGATTATTTAAAGTATTTTACAGTCGAAAAAAAGAGCCAAGCTCAAAGACTTTTTAGAACAATCGCAGGTGCAAATGCAGTGATCCCTAATCTCATGAAAGATGAAGAAGATGATCTAAATATTAAAAAAGAATTTGCTAAAATAATAACTAATTCTGAAAACAGGAGAATTTCTTGGAAAAAAATTGAAGAAGAAATATCAAAATTAACAGGTAAAAAAGTGAATAAATGGGATTTAAAGAAAGTACTTTATGAATATTCCGTAAGCGTTCCTATATTTTATTCAGAAAAAAATAATTTTTTAAATAGAACAACATTTCCTGAATTTAAAGGGTTTTATGTATTAGATCAGCTATCAGAAGATGAACTCAATTCTATTTATGAGTATGGAATTGACAGTATTTTAGAAAAATTGGAAAACGATGAAATTAACGAGTTAATGGATTCTGAAGAAGATGAAAATTTTCTTTAAAAACTTCAAATTCTAATTTTAGCTAAAATGTAGAAGTAATTTAGTGATCTTACTAATAGATACTCAGAAAGTTGAGTAACTCTGTTCTTTGTTGTTACTTTTTCATCTGAAAAACGAACACAATATCCTGTTTTTCATCAGGAAGAATACCTTTTAAAACCGTCTCCAGTTCTTCTTTTGTTGCACCACTGGCAACAATTAATCCTTCCAGTATCGCAAACCATCCCTTATTTACACCTATCTTACGGAGTTGTCGTCTGTATCTCCTGGCATGAACTTTACCTGTTTCTTGGTGGTAGATCTTAAGAAGCTCCCTGTCTTTATTGATAATTCTGTCTATTTCTTCTTCATATATCTCCCTGTTACTTTCGCTTTTCAAATAGAACCGTAAGACATCGGCATCATTTTTTTCCTGCTCTTTTGGGAGGGGAAGAGATGTGATAATACCATATCTGAATTTAGCTTCTTGATAGGAGTCATTAAAGTTGCGGGGCATGCCTCCACCAAAGTGGACTTGATAATATGGAAGGATACCATCGTATACAATCCTATTTTTAAAGGGTAAAAGCACAGCATCCACCATCACAGGCAAGTCTGATCCAATCATCTCTTCAAAGGATGAATTAAGAGCGACGACCCCGTAAGCCTTAGGGGGTTCGTTTATATCCAGGAAGATGGTGTAATTTTTCAGATAGCGCCAAACAAGTAGTTCATCCTTAACAGAATCCTTCCAGCTTTCAATTACTTTTAATTCGTCTGGAGTGAAGTTCATGGGATTTTCTGCAATGAATGAATCTATCATTTCAGGATTTTCATATAATCCCTCTCGAAGTTTCTTTATTTGCTCTATAGTACATTTAAAAAGTTCTTCTGGAGATTTTATATCGTCTGCAACCTTAAGCTTCTGGTTGACGTAGAACTGCAACGAATGGTAGAGTTTATAGAATAATTCCACATCTTCTTGCGGTAATTTCATTTCAACTCCTCTTATTTGGTTATGCTAATTCAGCAAGCGATAAAACGAGATTTAAATCGACTGCAAAGAAGTAAGCTATCGGTATTCTTCAGTTGCTTTATCCCACCAGTCAAATTCATCAGGAAACTTTTTGTAGTTGTCATCAAACCAGTCAATTAAACTGGAATCATAAAAGCCATCTTTGTTGAATTGTTCTTCAAATTCGTCAAAGCTCATATGCATCCTTATAGCCAGGATATAATTCCGCGCTCCTATATTATCACTGGGATTTGATTTCAGGAGTTTCCTGAACAGATCCAGAGCAGGATCAGTTTCCCTTTTATTCCATGAAGAAATGGCCTTGTTCATGATAATTCCTATGACATGCCTATTTTCCACCCATCCCCATTCCAGCAGGTCGGGCCATTCATTTTCTTCAGTGGTTATTATTTTAATGGCTCTTTTATAGCCATTGTCCAGTACCAAATCTGCCTCAGTTTTCTTATCCTCTTCATAAAGCATCTGAGACAGCGATATATAAGAGTCAAAAAACTCCGGGTCCTTTCTAATTAACTTCTTTAACCTTTTTTTAAGTTTAGCCTTCCCCAGAGATTTTCCCATTAACTTATAGTAATCTTCTGAAACCTCATGATCTCTATCTACAAACTCTCTTTTATTGGAGTTTTCAAAGTCTAACGGAGTAGTTTGCTTTTGATCTGCATATTCTACTTTTGGAGGGTTTATACCTTCAATATCAATCTTATCTATTTTTTCTTCTAAATAATCCATGGGTTCTTCCATAACTTCACGAATACAATCTTCTTCAGCATTTTCCAGAACTTCCAAACTGTCAACCCGTGTTAATTCAATTTCCAGATGGTTAGTGATGGGTGTTAATACAGAGAGAAGTTCATCTCTTTTTATTGAAATCTCATGGGGCAAATTTTGTTTAGAGAAGGTATTTTCTCTCAACTGTGCTAAAAAAGCAGATTTTTTTTCATCTGGTCGACTTACAGTTCCATTCAGTATTTCACCGTCTTTTACTGCCCATGTAATCACATAAGGGTAGAATGGTCTTTCTCCTGCTTCTTCCTGAACAGGTTCTGGTAAATAAAAAGCATCGACTTCCCAGGTCCCCTGACGTTTCATGTCTGCGAGATCATCCAGGATCTCGACATCAGAGTCATCTAACACTTCACCAGATTCTTCTATGTTAAACACATCTAACCAATCGTCTCTCCATTTTAATCCATCTTCCACTTCCTCAGATACTCGAATTAACATTTTACCAGAAGCTGGGGAAATAAGCTTTTTAGGGTTACTTTTGAAATGCTTACAAACTATTATTGCCTGTTGCAGTGTCAGAGTAAGAAACTGAGCTTCGTCACGGTTTAAATACCAGGGAACGTAGCCGGGCAGATGACTTCTAAGCACGGGCCAGGGTTGATGCCTGTCGAATCCTAGTTCCAAACGTTTAATGGTCTCATAATCATGTATATCCATGTATCCTTCATTAAAGAAGGAAGCCATCAAGCATTTAGGGTTATTCAAATCATTCAGTTCTGATGGTTCCGGTTCTCCTAACATTCTGGAAAGTAGGCATTCATCTCCCGGATAAACACCTAAAGCAAAGTCAGATGCTTTTCCCAGTACACAACAATAACCAATTTCACCAGTTGCTGGATTTTGGACACAAAACATATCTGAATCATCCATCCATTCCCAGGGCTGTAATTTCTTAAAATCTAATGCTGCAGAATATAGGTCCTTCCATTCCTGAATAGATGGTGATTCATCCTTCATTTTAAACACATTTTTTAGTTTTTTAAATTGATTTCAGCAATGTTTGTTATCTTGGTTTATAAGAGTTTTTATATTTATGTTTCTGGGGATCAGATAACTTAATATCCCTTTGTGCCGGGCTTTTTACATCCAATTGTCTCAAGCTTTGATTTGATGGATGTTCATCCTAGAAATCTTCTTCATTTTTTTCAAAGGATTTTAAAATCGGACGGTTCCAGATGGAAATTTCGAATAGTGACCAGGACCAATGTAACTAATCAAATATTAGGTACGGTTAATAATTTTAGGTAAGAAATATTTATATACCTATAATACATATAATAACCTATCTCATAAAAAAGAGGTAGGTCCATGTCATACAATTTAATTAAAAAAGAAGAAATAAAAACAATTGACAATCAAGGAAGATTAGTTATACCTAAAAAATGGTTAAAGGAGCATGTAAAAGACCGAACTGTTAAAATAGAAGTTACAGATGGTGAAATTATAATCAAACCGTATGAGGTTGAGGATATAAGCGATTTGTTTGATACGGGCATACCCTTAGAAAGTGATGGAAGCGACTGGCATGAAATGAAACGAGAACTTATCCTCAAAGGACTAAAAAAAGAAGGTATTGATTTATGAGAGTCATAGACGCTAATGTGATCGTTTATGCTTTCACCACCCACAAAAAAACAAATCCTAAAACACTTGAAAAAAAGGAAAATGCTAAAAATATAGTAAAACGATTAATATCCGGAAAAGAAACTGTTTACATGACATCCATACAAGTAAGTGAAACAATGAACATTATTGAACGTATAATAAGTCATGATTCATCCATAAGAGTTCAAAAATTCCTCTTAGATAACCCATTCATTAAAATCATTGAGATAACACATTTAGACATGATAAACGCCCATCAAATCATTAAAGAATATAAAAAGAATAAAATAGGATTTAATGATGCAATAGCATACATAGGTATGTTAAAAACAAATTGTACTGAAATATATGCCTTTGATAAACATTTTGACATATTTCCAGACATTAAACGTCTAGAAAAATGATAGTTGAGTTTACTCATAAAGTGGCAATTATTGTAATACTCATAAGTTGAATATTAATTCAATCGTTTTTATCCACGTAACGTGCAATGTACCGCGCATATTCATCAAAATCGTCCAAATTATACTTCAATATCTGAGATATAACAGCCGGATCGACCTTAGTGTACATGTGCACCAGTATGTTCCTGAGTTTTGCTGCCTCTGAGAATCTCTGGGCAAACTCCTCAGGAATTATTCCCTCTTTTCCAAGTGTAATTATAATGTTCCGGTAATCTTCTGGTTTTTCCAGATTTTCAGAGGAAATGATAACCTCTCCAATATCTAGGGCAGATTCAATGGCCAGTTGTAGATTACGTTCAATTGCAGATTTTAGGAGATCGTCTTCTAATAATTCATCTTCATCTGCAGGATATTTCCTTAAAAAATCTACGTATCCCTGCATAATTTTCAATTTCCGGGCAACTTTTTCTTTAATGTTCATTTGTTCCCTTCAGCTGTCTTTTTAATCAATTCTTCCGCCCATCTCTGGTCATAATACTGGCGATCCAGGTACCGTGACATGATATGTACCTCCATGTCCACCTTGAAATTTTCATCCCTAATTAAAAGCGGATAGTTCGCCTTGATAACTTCGAAATTAAGCGAAACTGGTGCATCGTTCATTATAACCAGATCCAGTTGATCGGTTTTTAATATATCTTGTAAATCAGATATTAATGTAAGATTTAATTTAAATCTCTCTTCTTTGTCAAGTGATTCATCCAAAAATAGCGCCAGGTCTATATCGCTGAGTTTACCCTGCTCCCCATAGGCAACAGATCCAAAGAGGTAGGCCAGTTCAATCTGGTCCTGTTTTTGCAGGAACTCTTTAACTTCCTTCTCATACTTCAAAGAATCACCTTGATACAAAGTCTATCTCTTTGATTATTTATAATTTCAGAGACCGCGTCACTGTTTGAGGCATTACAATAAACCAAACTCCCCTTTTAATCTGATTTCATCGTCCAGATATTCATCAGGATCATAAAAGACAACCTCCTTTGGGTCGAAATGTTCCGGATCAAATTTTCCTCCTGACCATTCAATCATCTCTTTATATTTCTCATGACCAGGGTCTTTAATGATTTCTAAAAGTTCATAATATCCTGGAACGCCTCCACAATATTCAGGAGGGCTGGCTCTTTTACCTTTGATACATACCGGATAGTCGACGTTATCTTCACGAGGAAGTATTTTCTCCAGTTGTATTTTATGGTCCCAGTAATCTCCGAAATCGTAGATATAACTTGTCCGGGGATTAGCCTGGTTTAACCAGTCAAAGATACTTGTCTGCTCTTCGGGGGTTTTTAATTCAATTTTTCGTCCGGTGAGGGGGTTTGTGACGTAGAATCCATGCAGATGGCCACCGCACCAGTCCATTACACTCTGAATGGCCACGTGCAAATCATGGAAGGTATAGTTTTCAGGGACATGTATCCTGCGCCAGATAGGTGGTCTAATATCCTTCAGGTCAATTCGGATCTGATAAACATTTTCAAATTTCTTTTCCATATTATATTCTCTTATTTTGCTTATGGATTTACTTTACTGGGGTCGTGATTAAATTCATCAGAAAACTTCTTCTGGTTTTCATCGAACCATTCCAGAACTGCCTCATAATTTTCATTGTTGTTCACCCATTTGTGAAATTCACGGCAGTCAAAATCTAAAAGAATTCCCAGAACATAGTTCCGGGCGCCAAAATCATCATTAGGATTGGTTTTCAGGAGTTTCCGAAACAAATCCAGGGAGCCATCTGTTTTACCTGTTTCCCATAAGTAAATAGCCTTTTCAAAGATGGTGATTATGATGTGCCAGTTTGGTATCCATGATGCTTCCAGTTTACCTGGCCAGCGCCCCGATTCATCAATAATTAAATTTAATGCCTGTGCATATGCATTTTCAAGGACTTTATTGGCCTCAGATATTTGATTTTCTTCTCTCAGTATTTTTATGAGTGTTAAATAGGGACAGAGAAAGTCGGGCTCTTTGTTGATCATTTTTTTAATTCTGCTTTGAGTGTGGAATCTTCAATATCGCTCTCAAGCAAGTCATAATAGCTTTCCATCAGGTAGCGGGGATGGTCACGGAACTCTATATGACATTTTTCATCGAGGATTCCATGAAAAATTTCATCAGGAAACAGTGTGGTTTGTCTTGTAACGTTTCTGTTGTTGGACATTTTCATATCAATCCTCGGTATGAGATTTACTGGTTTATTTAATTTAAATGTGTCTAAATGTTCTTTGGTATCAAAAAATATTAATACTAAAAATAAAACTAATATTAATAATTAAAGCTTTTTACAGAAGATGTACATAAAAACCACATGGAGAAAAACAAAATGGCCTCCCATATTAAAGATTTGAAGAAAAATAGACTTCCCAAAAAATTAAAATCTCAAAAAAACCATATCTCAGAAGAGTATAAAAAGAAGCTGGAAAAAATCCGAAGCGAAACCCACAAAAAAGGTAAAACTATACGAATTGGAAGTGCCAGAGACTTTTCTAATAGATATGGGTTATGAGATATGGGTTATGCTCTCGAAATTAATGAAAGAGTTGACAAAGAATTCAGGAAACTTGAAAAACGGGATAAGGGCCGGTTGAGAAGTATCAGGAAAAAGCTATTACAGATACTTGAAGATCCCTACCGTTTTAAACCATTAAGTAATGAAATGCGTGGACTTAGAAGAGTTCATATTGGTTCTTATGTCCTTATTTATGAAATAGTTGAAAAAGAGAAGGTTGTTTTATTGTTAGATTACGGACATCATGACCATATCTACGAAAAATAAATTGTTAATTTTAAAGTAAGTAAGGGGGAAACTGTTTAATTATATCTTAGATAATCATAAAGTTCAATATATAGATAAAGAGATGTGTCTAGATGCCATGGAAACATTCTCAATTATGATGGAACATTATCCTTTGCAGATTCAGTTTCTATTGAAATAATGAGAAATCTTAAAATTGATGAAATTGTGTCTTTTGATTCTGACTTTGACAAGGGTTGATGAGATTACAAGAATAGGTTAACAAAATGCTCTCTGACTCTGAAAAACACCTGAAAATCATGGGAACCCAGATTAATTATTATTTCATATGCAAGACTAAATTGTGGCTTTTTTCTCATCATATCCAGATGGAGCAGGAATCAGAACTGGTATCTATGGGAAAAATGCTCCATGAAGATTCTTATAAACGAGATAAAAAGGATCAGACCATCGATAATCTGATCAGCTTTGATTTCGTCCGGAAAGGTGACCTCTTAGAGATTCATGAAGTTAAAAAGAGTAGAAAAATGAGTAAAGCCCACCAGTACCAGCTTCTCTACTATCTTTACTATCTTAAAAAGGAGAAGGGGATCGCTGATGCGGTGGGGATCATTGATTATCCTAAGATCAGGCGCAGAGAAACCTTTAAGCTTGATGATAGAAATGAAATAGAAATAGAGAATATTGTAAAGAGAATAGGAAATATACTGAGTGATCAGATGCCAGTACCGGAGAAGAGACCTGCTTGCAGGCAGTGTGCTTATTATGAGCTTTGTTTTGTTTAAATGATTGGGGGTGAGATAATTAAAAAGAACTACTACCTTATGTCCGATGGGATTTTAAAAAGAAAGGAAAACACTCTTTATTTTCACAACAAGGATGGTAAAAAACCCATCCCAATCAGTAAAATATATTCTATCTATGCTTATGGCTCCCTTAGCTTCTCTTCCCAGGCAGTACATCTCCTGGCAAAGAAGAGAGTGCCCATCCACTTCTTCAACTACTATGGATTCTATGATGGAAGTTTTTATCCAAGAGAAACACTCTTATCCGGTGATCTGCTCGTAAAACAGGTTGAAAATTATTTAGATCATGAAAAACGGATGATCATCGCCGGTAAATTAGTAGAAGGCGCAGCCCGAAACATGGAGAAGGTTCTCTCTTATTACAAGATCGAAAATGGGATAGATGAGATATTAAACGGTCTGAATTCCTGTAATGAAATTACAGAACTCATGAATGTGGAAGGTAGAATACGCTCCCATTACTATGATAAAATGGATCTAATACTGCCTGAAGGCTTTAAAATGGAGGGTAGAAGTAGAAGACCACCAGAAAACATGGTCAATGCCCTTATAAGTTTTGGAAATTCCATGATTTACTCCACTGTTCTCACCGAGATCTACAACACCCAGTTAAATCCCACCATTTCCTATCTCCACGAGCCATCAGAGCGTAGATACTCCCTGGCCCTGGATTTAAGTGAGATCTTCAAACCCATACTGGTTGACAGATTAATATTCTATCTGGTGAATAAGAAGATGCTTCGAGAGAAGGATTTCGAACAGGATCTTAATTACTGCCTTTTAAATGACAAGGGAAGAAAAACATTCATTAAAGAATATGATGAACGTCTTAAGAAGACCATAAAACACCGTGAACTTAACAGAAAAGTTTCATACCGGCGTTTGATTAGGTTAGAGTCTTATAAGCTTATTAAACATTTACTGGGCACCAAGGAATATAAACCCTTCGTAATGTGGTGGTAAAAAAATGTATGCCATAATTGTGTATGATATCAAAGTGGAAAGGGTGAATAAAGTCAAAGGATACCTGAGGAAACATCTTAACTGGATACAAAATTCAGTATTTGAGGGAGAAGTTACTTTAAGTGAGCTGGAAGTAATTAAAAAGGGTTTAAAAAATATTATAAATAAAAATGAGGATTCTGTAATCATATTCACCACAAGAAGCGAAAAAGCCTTTGGAAGGCAAGTTTTAGGAGTCGAAAAGGCCCCTATAAGTGGAATATTATAATTTCCCCTAACTGTATTTAATTTTATTTATTTTAAAGTTATAATTACTCTCAATTTTTGTTATCCTGGCATCGTTTATGATGAGCTTTTAAAGATCAGAGATAAAATAACTTCAAGTTCTTTTATTTTTATACTGGAATTAGATGTTCCTTTAAAGATTTTCAAACAATTCTCTTGCAAAAACCTTCCTAAATTTTAATAAAATGAAAGATTTGACTTTTTTCATCAAAATTATCTAATTTTCAGTGGTCGTTTTACCATATAAATAAAATACTTAACTTCATATGAACAATTTTAAGTATCTAAAAGAAGAAATTGTAGGAATAATTACGGGAAATAGGGGGATTTTCCCGCCTGCTAAAATCAGACTATTTTAGGATTGAAATTTCACGAAACAACTGTTACAATAGTAATAAAAGTCCCGCTAAAATCAGACTATTTTAGGATTGAAATTATCAAAGAATTTGTTGTCGACCGGATCATCCTATCAGCTAAAATCAGACTATTTTAGGATTGAAATATACCAGCATTAACTGGTGGAGAAGTAAATGTAGTAGCTAAAATCAGACTATTTTAGGATTGAAATACAAAGACTATACGAACCATGTTTTCGGAGTTGTGGGCTAAAATCAGACTATTTTAGGATTGAAATTGTGTCCTGTTCGTCGTCATCAAAATCTCTGTTGCTGCTAAAATCAGACTATTTTAGGATTGAAATTGTTCTATGAAAAAGACAGCCAAGGCAATATAACTAGCTAAAATCAGACTATTTTAGTGAGATTTATATTTTAATCACCTAATTTATGACCCAGAAATTCAAGATTCCTCTTGATTCCTTTTTTAAAACCTTTTCTGGATTCAGCAATAGTTTTTTCGATGTCCTTTGACGAGTCCACCATCTCATCAGTTAATTCATCAAGGGTCATTAAAACCCACTTACCATCCGCTTTTACAAAAATCACCATATTCACCTGCTAGATTTTGAGATTCTTCATTAACTTATTTGGGTACGGGATACTTAAATTGTTATCATATTAATCTTTTGATGCGTATATTAAGTATATAGTATTACTACTCAAATGCTCTTTACCCCAAACCCTAAGTATTAATTTTTATCCATTAATTATTATATTTTTTGTTAACAAGTGAATGATCATGGTAAAAATGAAAGAAAAAACTGTGGACATAACAGGCTGGGAATACCTCAAGGGAAGGGATGAATACATCATAACGTTTAGAATAAGCGATTTAGAACCTGAAAAAATAGAGGTAATACTTGAAAGGTATAAATCCGGTTTTTTAAAATCCCAAGGCGCAGAGATTGAGGAAATAATAGAAATAGGAGAAGATTTATACGTTAAAGAGTATTACGAGAAGGAATATTTTGAAGATTATAAATCTCTAATTCCCTTGGCACAGAAAAGAGTAGTCCCTGAAAGATTGGATCCAGATAATTTGGAAATTGAGGTGGAGATGTGCATGATAGAACAGGAGATGAAACACCGAATGGATCACGCTGCTGAATGGTTTGATGAACTTAAAAAGGGGACATAATGACCACATCATGTACAAAAAAGATAGAAATATCAGCTTTTACGAGTAGTATCTATAATTGTTGTCAATTGAGATTCAGGTTGCATTTTACGAAAGAAAGGATGAAGGAGTTAGTTTTCAGACTTCGCTTTCTCGATCCAATCATTTAATGCGTCTGTAAGTGCCTTACCCCTATACCCATGTTTCGGCCCGTACTTATTAAATGCTAAATTCTCAAACTCCTTTGCTAATTCTATCGGTACAAATCCATCAACTTGAACTTTTTTGAGTTTATTTTCCATAATTACCGTTTTCAATTATGTTTATTTTTTATATAAATACCAAATCCCTCATCATCGAAAAACTTAAGTAATGTTTATCCTTACTTAACCACATAGCTACTTAAGTTATTAAGTAATTAAGTAGGGGTTAACATATGGTGAAAGCAAAAAATGTGGATATCTTAGACTGGGAGTACATAAAAGAAGAAGATAAATACGCCATAACATTCAAAATAAGGAATTTAGAACCTAAAAGGATACAAAGGATCATTAAAAGACATAAATCTGGTTTTTTAAATTCTCAAGGAGTAGATATTGAGGAAATTGCAGAGATAGATTGTGATTTATATGTAAAAGAATATTATACTAATGAAGATATTGAAAATTATCAATCTATAATCCCATTAGTACGAAAAAGCATAATTCCCGAAAGATTAGATCCCCAAAAATTAGAAATTGAAGTGGAAATGTGCATGATAGAACAGGAAATGAGATACAGAATAGAACATGCTGGTGAAAGTGTTGATGAACTAAAAAATCTATAGATGATGAAATCCCCGAATAAAAATTCTCATCATTGCCTTCTCATATTTTTGGGATACCATCCCTTTTTAACCCTTTCTTCCTGTTTAAAAAGTTCATGTATACCCCACAACAGTGAAAAACCCAAAACACCAATTAACGCTGCAATTATTACACTTTCTATGAATAAAGACAGCACTATGAAAAAAAATCCCCCAATAAGGAACACAGGCCAAATTCTCTTTCCAATATAATATTCGGCTTTGATAACCACAGGATGAAGTATTCCTATGATTAAAAATGCCCCGATTCCAACGATGATCCCTTCAAAATTCATAAACTTTACACTCCAGATATATAAAATCCAAAAAAAGTAAACTAAGGTAATAGGATCCCAAATCCAAAGTCAAAACACTATCTTACAGATACAGATCCCTTATACTTCTCATCAAACCTTCTCCATGCTTCAGCTACGGAAGGTTTGGTTTCATCCAGTTCCACTAGGATATGGTCCCGTATGGCATCCGAGTTTATCTCAATTTTCTGGTTGGCCATCTCCAGTATCTTACCTGTTATCTCATCTACTTCATCTGAGATATCATCTAAGGTGTAACCGGCATCTATACCTGCCTTCTGGATGGATCTTTTAAGTTTTACTTCATCGAATGGTTCCTTATCACCACTTCTTTTCCTGACAACGGTCATGGTTCATCCCCTTCATAGTCTTATATAATTATATGTTACATGAGTAATGAATATTATTATATCAGAACTTTCAAAGGATATGCTTGGTTGGTTTACCAATTAATCCGCTTTTTTGCTCATGAATAAGCTGATAACCACTCCCAGTCCGCTGAAAGTTGCGAAGATCAAGAAAGCTATGTTTAAACTGGAAAGGAATAAATGGTAGTTTGCAGGTGTTACCTGAACGTTACCCATGAATCCGGAGATTATGAAGAGGAGTATCCCCAGGGAGAGTGTCTGGCCGGCGTAGATCATGGTGGAAAGTGTGGCGGAGGCCATTCCATAGTTGGCCTGTTTCATGCTGCCCATAAAAGTATTAGTAGTGGGAGGTGAGAAGAGGGCAATACCCACGCCCACCAGAACCAGTCCCAGAATTGTAATCGGCAGAGGTGTGGTCAGGTTGAGAGTGGATAGAATAAGTAATCCTGTGGTGGTAACCAACATGCCTGAAACTGTGAATATCCTGTTCTCCCTTTGATCAGAGAGCCGTCCCACCACCGGTGAAAGAAGCGCCACCATCAACGGCTCAACAGATATTATCAAAGCAGTTATCTGGGGCTCTAAACCCAGCAGATCCTGGAAGTATAAACTTAAAAGGGTCCACATGGCCGTGGTGGATATGTTAATAAAAAGCAGTGCTAGTGCAGAGGATGCCGAAACTCTCTTCAGCAAATCCTCCAGTCTTAAGATGGGATCTGGAAATACACGCTCCCTCCAGAGGAATATGATAAATCCCACCACACCAGCTATAAATATCATCTGCCCTACGCTGTTTGCCAGATCGGTGAACCCGTACAACAGGGCAGCCAGGGATGGTATGTAAATGGCAGAGCCAATTAAGTCGAACTTCACACCTGGCGCCCCGGTCCATTCCCCTTTAAATCGCCAGAATATGAGGGTTAAAAGTATTAATCCCAGTGGAACATTGAATAAGAATATACTCCTCCATCCCAGGTTTTGAACCAGGAAACCACCCAGCAGGGGGCCTAAAAAAAGCCCTACATATACGGCGGTGATGAAAAATCCGAAGGCAGCGCCTCTATGGTTTGTCGGGTAAACCGAACTCAACAGGGCCGTTCCGGTGGCGAAGATCAGTGCACATCCCAGTCCCTGGAGGAAACTCCCTAAAATTAAAAATTGAATCGTAGGCGAAAGGGCCGCTAATAGAGAGGCTGCAGTGTATATCACCACTCCATAGGTGAAGATTCTTTTCCGGCCGTGGATATCAGCTAACTTACCAAATGGTAGCAGGAATGCCGCATTGGCCAGTACGAATACCGTGGGGAGCCAGCCTAAAAGGATCAGGCTGCCGGTTAGATCATCCCCTATACTGGGAAGTGCGATGTTCAGGGATGATCCCATAAACGGTATCAGGAAGGCTCCCAGGGCCACCAGTATCAGGGCGGTTTTTTCCTGGTTTATACCAGTATTTATCATCAAAAATTAATATGGTGTTTATACAAATTAAATGATAGACAATTACTGGATGAAAATAGAATTTAGATGGAATATATTTGGCGTAAAAAGTAGAATTTAGATAATGTGTTGGGAAAGAATAGGAATTGGATTAAACAAACTAGGTGAAAAATATGGCCCCCTATAAAGTGGTTATTGAGAGAGATAAATGCACTTCCTGCGAGAACTGTGTAGAAGAATGCCCAGAATATTTCGAACTCGACGACGAAGGATTATCCCACCTGATAGGATCTAAAAGAGTTGATGACAACGATGAATTAGAACTCGAGGACGCGAAATGCTGTTTAGACGCCGCGCTTAGCTGTCCAGTGGTCTGTATCCATGTCTACGAGGACGGGGAAGAGATAAGTTAAGAGGAATAATGGTTATAAATTAAGGAAATAAGGATTATTAAATTAGAAAACAAGGTTTACTAAGTTAAGGAATAACAGTTATTAAATTAAGGGAGATACCTGTAATGGATTTAGATATAACTGATTTAAAACCTTCCTATTGTACCATAAAAGATTTCAAATTCCAGTCTGGTGAGAAACGGGATGAACTCACCATGGAATATTTCACCACGGGCCAGGCCAGAAGGGACGCAGATGGAAACATAGTAAATGGCCTGCTCTTTATACACGGCTGGTCCGGTGATTATTCGTCTTTTAAACGTTTCCTGGATTTCACCAGGCCTGGTGAACCCTTCGATAAAGATAAGTATTTCATAATATCCCCCACCAGCCTCGGTTCACCAGGATCATCTGCCCCCTCTACTTCAGGGTTGGGGATGGATTTCCCCCAGTACACGGTGGGTGATATGGTCAACGCCCAGTACCACCTACTACAGGAATTGAAAATAGACCATCTGAAGGGTGTTATCGGCACTTCTATGGGTGGATTCCAGAGCCTGGAGTGGGGTGTGAGTTACCAGGATTATATGGATTTCCTGGTTCACATCGTAACTGGCCCGGCTGTTTTAGGCAGGAACCAGGCCATATTCCAGTTTCAAAACAGTATCCTAGAGGACCATCCTGGTTACATGGATGGCAACTACCAGGAAAATCCTCAAGATGCAGTTAAAAGTGTCAGTAAATTCATGTTCCTCTTCGCATTCACCATACCCTATTATCATAAGGCATTTGGGGATAAGAATATATTAAATCAAGCCTTCAGTGGGGATGGTGCAGGAGGGATGGAAATAGACGCCAGAGATATTGTGTGGAGGAACAATGCAGCTTTATCCTTCGATGTGAGGGATGATTTAGATAAAATCAAGGCTAAGTCACTGGTGATTGGGATTGAAGGTGACCAGTATTTCCCACCAGAGATAGAAGCCATTCCCCTTTCAAAATCCATAAAAAACTCGAAATTGTTGGTTTATAAATCTGAACTGGGCCATCTGGGTGTAAATGAAATAGAAAAAATGAGGGATTCACTGTTTGATTTAATGGATGAATGAACTGTTGTAATTTAATAGTTGGCGTATTCAATTAATAGCCGGTGCATTCCACGGAAATAAATATTTTTTATTCCCCTTTTTTAGCTAGTATCTCATCGATGGCTTCTTCCATATGCAGCCTCACGTACCATCTCTCATCCCGGTACGCTTCTTTTAAAGGTTTTAATGCTCGTTCATCACCGATCATGGCCAGAGCACCAGCTGCGTGTTTCCGGACGCTCATATCATCATCCTTCAGGGCTTCTATTAAGGGCGGTACTGCTTCCGCGTCGGCGATCATCCCCAGTGCTTCCGCCGCTGCAGATCTGAAATCGGGATCCCCATCCTGTAACGCCCTAATAAGTGATTCCACCGCTCTTTTATCTCCAATCTTACCCAAGGATATGGCCACTTCATTTCTAATTTTTTTATCATCTAAAAAATTAATAAGGGGTAGTACACCTCTTTCATCACCGATGTTACCCAGTGCTTCCACTGCATGCCAACGGACGTACCATTCCTCATCCTTCAAGAGGATAAGTAACCGGGGAACTGCCGCTCTATCCCCTATCTTACCCAGGGATTTGGCCGCATTCCATCGTATATCATTGTCTCCATGGGCCAGGAGTTCAATCAATGGTTCTACTGATCTCCTATCCTTTATCCTACCTAATGCCTGGGCTGCTTTCCAGGATGTATCCTGGTCACCCTCCACAAAGGCGTTTATCAACTCTTGTACGTTTCCATCTGATTCCAACTTTTCGATGCTGTCTTTAGAGTTTCCAAACAGGCTCATTTCGTCTCATATCCAATAGATGATTTTAGATCTTTGATTGATGTAATATTTGTTTTTTATCTGCATAATATTTTTTCATATATATAAACCGATTATTAGAAAATCTTTTATTAGATGCCTCGTATATCATGTTTTGCCCCAAAAATTCCAAAAAAAATTTCATAGACTAAACACCTATTAAGGAAGTAAGACAAAACATCTAGTATCAGAAACCATCTACTAACAGGTGTTTATACAAACCTATTATCAAATTAATACAAATCATCTCCGGGAGTTAATAATTTATGGCCAGTTTAGAAACATCAGTATTTGTCAGTGTGCTCATCGCTTTGATCCTGATATTCGTGGATTATTTAATTTTACCAACGTTATTGGTGACTGTCCTGCCTATCGTGGTGTTTACCGGATTTATAGCCAGCGCCATGGCCGGTTCTGAGGGAAACAATTACCGGGTTGGTGGAATTGCTGGTGGTGTTCTGGCAGTTTTGTTCTTCCTGGTTAAATTCTTCACCCCACCCGCCCTATCCTTTAACCTTTACGGCCTAGATTTCAATGTTTTCCTCATGTTTGAAGGATTTATCTATCTCATTTTAGGTTTCGTGGTATCACTGGCTATATTCATGTTATTAGGGGCTTTTGGTGGTATGATTGCCCAGGAACTTTTCGGTCCAGATGAAAAAGAAAGAGATAAACAGGGTAACTCCAAACCCTTAAGGAATTAATTTTCTAATCTTAACTAACCTTCGTTTTTGATAAAGTTTAATTAACAATTGTTATATTCTATTTATGTAACTATTTGTATAAGATAAGTGAAAATATTTAGAGGCTAAAAAAATGTGTCCAGTAGTTAAAATAGATATAATAGAAGGAAAATCAACGAAATATAAAAATGCAGTTTTAAACGGGGTTCACCAGGCCATAATTAAGACTTTTAACATACCAGAGACCGAACTTCTACAGAGGTTGTACGAGCTACCCTTCAACAACTTCGAGTACCCCAAAGACAGAACTGTAAACACCATCATCATCGAGATCACCATGTTTCCAGGGAGGAGTCTTAAAATTAAGAGGGAACTTTACCAGAGAATCGTAAATAATCTAAAGAAAAATCCAGGTATAGATGGTAGTGATGTGATGATCATCCTGCTAGAGCCTCCCCTGGAAAATTGGAGTGTAAGAGGAGGTAAACCAGCCGGTGAAGTTGACTTTGATTTTTAATAAAAAAAAATAGTAGAATCCTGGAAGCACACATATGACTCCAGGATCCTTTTATACGGTCAGTTCTTGGAGGCGGTAGACCATATAAAATTCAAGTTGGTAAAACATCTCTTCCATGTGTCTCGTTTATAACCTCAGCCAGTCCGACGTATGTAGCGCTTAACCCGGTTAATATTCCTTCATAACCAGCTATGAGTCCTATCATCTCATTTCCAGTTATATCGGCCAGTGCCAGGAGGAAGAACAGTATGGCCAGGGTGGCGAATATAACCTGTAATCCCCTGCTTATTTTAAGCGTTCCAACGAACATCACCGCGGTGAAAACACCCCACATGAAGAGGTAGGCTGCCAGTGAGGTTGCATCTGGAGCTTCGGCCAGTCCCATCTTGGGCAGTAACAGTAGAATGGCGAATGAGTACCAGAACAGTCCATATGACCCGAAGGCCACTGTGGCGAATGTGTTCCCATTCTTATATTCCATTGCACCTGCTATTATCTGGGCAGTTCCCCCATAGGCGAGTCCCATAGCCAGTATCATACTGTTCATTGGATAAAATCCGGCGTTGTGGAAGTTCAAAAGAACTGTGGTGAGTCCAAATGCTATCAGTCCCAGAGGAGCAGGATTAGCCGCTATATGTTTCGATAGCTTACGTCCATCTATGGTTATAGTGGCGTATTCTTCTTCCATGTTTTATACCCCCTACTTTCTAGTACATTAACTAACCTTATCTAAATTTACTTCCTAAATTTTCTATTTTCCTAAGATTTCTTCTTTTTTTGCTTTTTTAACTCTTTTTCTACATTTATTTTACTCTTCCAGAGTGGAGGTGTCTCCTAAATCTTCTCCAGCTTCTCTGGCCCTTAACACCCTCCTCATGATCTTTCCGCTTCTGGTTTTGGGCAGTTTTTCCACCTGTTCTATTTCACCCAGGACTGCCACTGGTCCCAGTTCGTATCTAACATGTTTCTTTAAGTCTTCGATAAGTCCAGTTCTAAGTTTCTGTTCTTCTTTGAGTATTAAAAAGGCTTTTATAACCTGTCCTTTGATTGGATCATCTTTACCAATGACCGCTGCCTCCACTACTAAGGGGTGGCTTACGAAGGCTGATTCCACCTCCGCGGTTCCTATCCTGTGACCTGCTATCTTGAGGACGTCGTCGGATCTTCCCTGTATCCAGAAGTATCCGTCTTCATCTTTTCTGGCCATATCCCCTGCTTTATAGTATCCGGGGATGTCTTTCCAGTAGGTTTCGATGTATCTTTCATCGTCTCCATAGAGGGTTCTGAACATGGCGGGCCATGGTTTTTTAATGACCAGGAATCCTCCTTTTCCTAATGGTACCGGGTTTCCCTGATCATCAACCACATCGGCCTCTATTCCAGGGAATGCCTTGGTTGCTGAGCCTGGTTTGAGTGGTGAGCAGGGCAGTGGTGTTATCAGGTGCATTCCAGTTTCGGTCTGCCACCAGGTGTCCATGATGGGTATCTTTTCATTTCCAATGTATTTGTAGTACCACATCCAGGCTTCTGGGTTTATGGGTTCTCCCACTGTGGCCAGAATTTTTAGGGATTCCAGGTTGTAGCGTTTTGGATATTTGGTTCCAAATCGCATGAGGTGTCTTATGGCTGTTGGTGCCGTGTAGAATTTGGTTACCCCATATTTTTCCACTAAATGCCAGAAGGCACCGGGGTCCGGGTAGTCGGGAGCGCCTTCATAGACCAGGGTAGTGGTTCCCAGGAGGAGTGGTGCGTAAATCACGTAGCTGTGTCCAGTGATCCACCCTATGTCTCCAGTACACCAGTACAGATCACCATTGTGAATATCGAATACATTTTGCATGGTGGTGGCAGCGCCCACCATATATCCGGCGGTGGTGTGTAAGACACCTTTTGGTTTTCCTGTACTTCCCGAGGTGTACAGTATGAAAAGTGGATCTTCTGCATCCATCTGTTCTGGTTCACAATCGGCTGGCTCCCCTTCAATGAGCCGGTCATAGAATATCTCTTTACCACTTAATTCCGAGATGTCTATGGGGCTTCCGGTGTGTTTGACCACCACTACAGTTTCTACTGTTTTACACTGTAGCATGGCTTCATCGGTGATGGACTTTAAGTCTATGACCTTCCCCCTTCGGAAGGTACCATCGGCGGTTATTAGAATTTTAGCTTTAGCATCGTTCATTCTTTCCACGACTGCGCCTACGCTTAGTCCGGAGTAAACTACACTATGGATGGCTCCGATTTTGTTACAGGCCAGCATGGAAATTAGAAGTTCCGGGCACATGGGCAGGTACATGGAGACTCTGTCTCCCTTTACTACTCCCAGGTTTCTCAGGGCATTGGCAAATTTATTTACTTCCCGGGATAATTCATAGTAGGTGAGTTTCCTCTCATCACCCCTCTCATTGGCATACAGGATAGCCACCTGGTTTCTTTTATCTGTTTCTACCCAACGGTCTACTGCGTTGTGTGCCAGGTTGATTTTTCCTCCTACGAACCATTTGTAGAACGGTTTGTTGCTCTCGTCTAATACCTGGTCCCATTTTTTAAACCATTCGAACTGTTCGGCTTTTTCGGCCCAATATTTTTCTATATCCTTTCCTTTTCGAATTTCTTCTTCCCAATTTTTAATAAGGGCTCTCTGGATCACATCTTCATCAGGATAAAAAATCCTCTCTTCCTGAAGAAGAACATCTGTATCGCGTTCCATTTTTCTCCCGCCTTTTTGCTCTTTCTAAAATATGATTAGTTCTAAGTTCCTCCTAATATATAAAGTTAACTATTAATCATTATAAATCCTGATTAATCATGATAATATAGTTTGGTTGGATAAGAACAATTTTAGGGTTTTGATTATCAAAAAAATTTATTTTAAAAGTAACAAGGATTATGTTATGTTAAAAATAACAAGAAATTATATTCAAAAATAAAAAAATAACCTACTAAGCTTTTCAAAAAAGTAAAAAAAGAGATAGAAAGGGAGTTTTAACCTTATTCTACATCATAGGCGGCATTCCACCCATTCCTGGGGGCATACCTTCCATTCCTTCCATGTCAGGTTCCCCTGAACTAGTGGAAGCGATCATGTCATCTATACGCAGAATCATCTCTGCTGCCTCAGCAGCTGATTGGATGGCCTGTTTCTTCACCCGGTGTGGCTCGATGACAGATGATTCTTTCATGTCGGTTACTTTACCCTGAAATATGTCCAGTCCCATGTAGGGTGAGTTTTCCTGGGCAGCCCTGATATCCACCAGTACGTCGATGCTGTCCATTCCTGCATTTTCAGCCAGGGTCTTAGGAATCACTTCCAGTGCTTCGGCAAAGGAAGCAACTGCCAGTTGTTCCCTGCCACTTATGGTGTCTGAGTAATCTTTGAGTCCCCGGGAAATGGCCATCTCTGGGGCGCCTCCACCAGCTACTACTTTGTGGTCTTCGATGGTGGCGGCAACAACTCCCAATGCATCTTCCACTGCCCTTTCCACTTCTTCAGCCACGTGTTTGGTGCTTCCCCTTAGGATGATGGATACTGCCTTGGGGTCTGGGCTTTCTTCCACGAAGATCATGACCTCGTCGAAGATTTTCTTCTCATATACCCGTCCTGCTCTTCCCAGGTCTTCTGGTTTAAGGTCATCTATGTTGGTCGCGAGATTGGCTCCAGTTGCCTTCTCTAGTCTTTCTATATCGGATTTTCTAACCCTTTTTACTGCAAATATACCTTCACGGGCCAGGATATGCTGAGCCAGGTCATCTATTCCCTTCTGACAGAAGAGTACGTTCGCTCCGGTGGCTAATATTTTATCGACCATGTCCCGGACCATGGATTCTTCCTGTTCAATGAAGGCCTGCATCTGGTTGGGGTCGGTTAGTTTGATCTTGGCATCTGTCTCCAGGTCTTTAACTTCCACAGGGTATTTCAGGAGGGCTATTTTAGCATCTTTTACCTCCTTAGGCATGGTGGTGTCGATCCTGCTTTTATCGATTACCACACCCTTTATCATCATGGATTCTTCGACCGTGGCGCCCTGGATCCGGTGTATGTTTATGTGATCCTTATCCACTTCACCATCTTCTTCCACCTGTTTAACCGCGTCTACGATGAGTTCCGCCAGTGGTTCTCTGGCTTTCTCTGTACCTTTACCAGTCATGGCGGTCATGGCCACGTCTACTAAAGTATCCCTATCGTTTCTTTCTATGGAAATATGGTCAAGGATTTCCAGTGCTTTGGCAGCTGCCCTACGGTAACCCATGGATATCACTGTGGGGTGGACTTCCTGTTCCAGGAGATTTTCCGCCTTCTTGAGGAGTTCTCCAGCTATCACAACTGCGGTGGTGGTTCCGTCTCCCACTTCATCTTCCTGGGTTTTAGCCACTTCCACCAGCATCTTGGCTGCAGGGTGTTCGATGTCCATTTCCTTGAGGATGGTTACTCCGTCGTTGGTCACCACGATGTCCCCTAAGGAATCCACCAACATTTTGTCCATTCCCTTGGGACCAAGGGTGGTCCTGATGGTCTCTGCTAGTACCTTACCTGCCATTATGTTCATTCTTTGAGCGTCTCTTCCTAAAAGCCTGTTTGTACCTTCCGGTAGTATTAATATAGGCTGGCCTTGCTGGCCCTGGCCTCCTAACTGTGCCACATTTATCACCTCTAATTTTTCACTATTCGTAATTTATCAATGGGTTAGAGGTTATATAAATAATTTATCAATTAGGATGATCCATAAAAAATAAGATGAAAATAGCTTTAAAGCAGCTAATTATTATGAGTCATTAATTTCATAGCTAAAATCCCATAAACACTTGCGTTCTTCGCCTTCTGATTCATTTAAATGGTCCATCTCATGGGAAACTCCGTACGCAGTTGATCCTTCCAGAGTTAAAGGGCCTTGGATATGTTTAACTCGTATCTTCAACGAACTGGAATCAAGTACGGCTTTTATTATGTCCTCCCCATCGATCACTACTTTGTAAGGCCTTTTAACGATCTCTCTCTCCTGTTTTTCACTGCACTTTTCAAGGCGCAGCACCCGCCCTTCTTCCTTTAGGACCGCGGGGTTTGAAAATAGGTAGATGGTCTCCAGGGTGTGTCCCAGTTTCTCCTCTGGATCATACCTGGTCACCTTATCCTTTATAGCCATCAGCCTTACAGAGTCTTTTTTGGTTTTGTAGCTCCAGTTTCCACCGAATTTAAGGGAGAATAAGAGGGGTAAGAAAACTTCGTGTTTGATGCCTAACTTCTTTATTATCTCCTGTTCCTGGAGGTTGAATTTCAGCTTCTTCTTAAGTTCTTCCTCTAGAAAGTCCAATAAACCACCTGTGTATTAATTTAAAAAAAGGAATTGGTATTTCATTTGTTTTTAAAAGACTCTATAGCATCATCTACCACGTTTAGTATCGCCTGGGAGAGTATTTCATCGGTTCCATCCACCACGATGGGTATGTTATCGCAGTAGATCACTTCCAGCCCGGCTTCCAGGGCGTCCTTGGTGGCCACATCCACTGCAGCTGCTTTGAGTTCGGTGAGCATCACGTCTGCCTCATCGATGTGTTTCTCTATGTCCTTCTGCAGTAAGGGTCGGTTGGATAAATGTGGAGTAGTCCCCACCACTTTACATCTGTAGTTGTCCTCGAGATACTCTATTAAAACACTTTGTATAGATTCCGGGGCCGTGGTTGCAAATAACACGTTTTTACCCTCCATATCATCTAAAGGTTTGGGTCTAAACACGGTGCTGATGACCGTTGCCTCTGGATTTATTTTCCGTATGAATTTTTCCAGGCCCTCCACCTTCTCCGGGGTGGCCATGGGCATTTCGCACATGGTTATGACCACTAAATCCGCGAGTTCCACCCGAAATGGTCCGAAGAACCTTTCTATATTGATCAAAGGTTGGTTGGCCCCTACCAGTACTATATGTTTATCCGTCCTTACCGGTGGTATGGCTGCCCCGCTCCCTTCGAGTATCACGAATTCTGCGTCGACTTCGTTGGCGAGTTTGGCTCCTTTGGTCATGTTGGTGATGAAAACTTCACCCACCATTCCACCGCCGCATCTCCTGCAGCCTATGGTTAATATTCTGCTCATCAGGGCGTCTTCCCAGTGGTCTGATGCCGCGTGGATCCCCTTATCAGATTGTTCCATGAGGAACTGTGGTGTTATCTTTATCTCGTCCCCTCTGACTATCTCCGGTTCCTCTGGTCCGCCCCTTCCCATGGCCACCACACATGGGTTGTAGTTATGTTGATGTATAACCCGGGCGGCATAGGCTGAGACAGCGGTTTTACCGATCCTCTTACCAGTACCCAGTATCTTCAGGGAAGGTTTCTCCAGGATGTCATGCTCGCCCAGGGGGAAGAATTTAAAATCAGGCCCTTCATAGGGTATGCCCCGGGAGAGGACTATATTTGCTATTTTAAACCTTTTAGAATAATCGACGATGGGCTCGTCGCTCAGGTCCATCACCACATCGGCGTCATATTCAGCTATCTTCTCATTTATGAGATCGTAAGGGATTTTATGGTGATCCGGTCCAAAGTGGACTTTTCTTTCCAGTTTCTCTGTAATATCCTCTTCAGATACTTCTCGTAACTTTTCAGTGCCGCCAATAAATATTACAGCCACGATCTCATTGTAATCAATACTATCTAAAGTATCTAATGCTGATTTTGTAACCGGTATGTAGTGTTCTCCATCCACCAGGCAGATCATCCTTCTCAAGCTATCCACAAATAAACCCCCAGAAAAAGTTGCTATAATCAAAATAGAAACGTTTTAGATTAAAAACGGTTCCATAATTAAAATACGATAAATTATTAAGGTATTATTTCATCAAGATTTAAACTAGAAATTAAGAATACAACTGTCATCATTTACAGATTTGAATACGCGTCCGAATATTTATCTCATGCTCATTATTTTCGCATTTTGAGTTTTTTCATACTTCATCGTGTCGTTATCCTGTACCTTGATCAGTTCCCTTCTTGATCTTTTCACCAACTCGTTGAGCCCGTTAGAAATGTTAGAAGACATTCCTCCGTTGTTGTTTGCGAGGACTTCGGATATAGTATTGGACAAGACAAAAATAGCATATTTATGTTCGGCTTTGGTACGGTGAATGTGGTGGGGGCTTATGTTAAGGCCAAGATAATCTTTACATTCCTCCTTTAACTCGTATTCTTCATCCATATTTTTTAACACGTATACCAAAAATTGATGTAGCTGAATGAGTTCATCTTTGTACATATTATCTGACACCTTTACTAATTCAAGTTCTAGTGGGCATGTTACTTATATTGTAGATGGTGGTTCATTACAGATAAAATAATTTAAATACGGATTTTGTTATAAATCAAGTATTTGTTATTAACAAACGTTTCACATGCCAAAGTATAGTATCGATGATCTGCTAAATAAAGGTTTTGACCGATACCAATAAAATTCACCAAAACCTAATAAGTTATTAAATCATAAAATTAATAAGAACATTAAATATTTTACCGTAAAACTCTGATAAACTGTGATAGGATGAAAATCTCTAAATTAAAACAAATAAAAAAGGAAAACAGAGATAAACTTCTGGGAAGGTCCCAAATTGGGGCCGAAGTAGTTTTAGATACTGTAAGTAAGATTATTGGTGATGTACGTCACGATAAAGACCAAGCACTGATAAGTTTTTGTGAAAAATTTGACGGGGTTAAACTGGAAAATCTTCGAGTTCCACAGGACATAATTGAAAGAAGTACCAGCCAGGTGGACGAAACCTTATTAGATGCACTCAACCAGGCAGCTGAAAATATCCAAAAATTTCACCAGGCACAGCTACCACCAGAATGGATCTGCAACGTAACTGAAGGAGTCTCCGCCGGCCAGATAATACGACCAGTGGAAACCGTTGGCTGTTACATACCCGGAGGCAGGGCAGTATACCTATCCACTATACTCATGACCATCATACCCGCCAGGATAGCCGGAGTCAGCCGGATCATCTGCTGCACCCCGCCGGGTGAAAATGGACAGGTTAAAAAGGAAACACTCGCCGCAGCCAGACTGGCCGGTGCAGATGAAGTATACGCCGTGGGAGGAGCGCAGGCAGTAGCCGCCATGGCCTACGGAACAGAAACCATACCCCAAGTGGACAAAATAGTAGGCCCCGGGAACATATACGTCACCACAGCCAAAAAACTGGTCTACGGAGACGTGGACATCGATTTCCCGGCCGGACCATCAGAAGTGCTGATCATAGCAGACGCAACTGCCAACCCGGAGTACATATCGATAGACCTCATGGCCCAGGCAGAACACGACCCAGACGCAGCATGTGTGCTGGTAACCACCTCCCAAGAACTGGCAGAATCTGTCAAAAACATCATAAAAGACGAGGTAGAATCCGCGTCCCGGAAGGAAATCATCGAAGAATCCCTGGAGAAATTCGGGCAGATCATACTGGTAGATAACCTGATGGAAGCAGTTGAATTCTCCAACCAGTACGCCCCAGAGCACCTCATCATCATGACCAGCGAACCAGAACAGATACTGGAAAATATCACCAGCGCCGGTTCCATATTCCTGGGAGAGCTAACCCCGGTAGCTGCTGGGGATTACGGCTCAGGAACCAATCATGTCCTCCCCACATCGGGGTGCGCCCGTTTCTATGGGGGTCTATCAACTGAATCGTTCCTTAAAAAGCCAACGGTACAGCGCCTCACAGAAGAAGGGCTGAAGAACCTGGAGAAGATGGTCATCACCCTGGCCGAGTACGAGGGGCTCTACTCCCATGCAGAATCATTCCGTAAAAGGTTGAAGGATATTAAATAATAGATGTCAGAAATATATTTAATCCAGATTTACAGATTTATATAAAATGGGAACATAAATAGGATGGAATACTCCCCCCTCATTTTAATTTTAACACTTAACAAACTAAAATGGTTTAATATTTTATTTAGAGGTGAATTAGAATTGACGCAAACAGAACATAAATGTATGAGAACTCACTATTCCAGGGAAATAACCCCAGAACTTAATGGAGAAGAAATCATAATCCAGGGATGGATACATGAGATCCGGGACCTGGGCGGTATCGTATTCGTACTTTTACGTGACAGGGACGGCATTACTCAGGTCACCGCACCCAGTAAAAAGGTGGAAGGAGAACTTTTCAAAGAGATCCAGGGATTGAAGAAGGAATCAGTGATAACCGTAAGGGGGAAGGTACAGGAATCACCCAAGGCACCTGGCGGTGTGGAAATAATACCCATCCGGGTCCGGGTTCTAAACGAATCCAAACTACCCCTACCCCTGGACACTACGGAGAAGGTAAGGGCAGAGATAGACACCAGACTGGACAGCAGATTTTTGGACCTGAGAAAACACAACGTAAGCAGCATATTCAGGATTAAAAGCAGGATGCTCCACTCTGTACGGGTTTTTTTAGAAGAAAATGGTTACATCGAGATCAACACCCCTAAACTGGTAGCATCAGCAACCGAGGGGGGAACCGAGCTATTCCCCATCACTTACTTTGAAAGGGAAGCTTTCCTGGGGCAGAGCCCCCAGCTCTACAAGCAGATCATGATGGCCTCCGGGTTTGATAAAGTATATGAGATAGCGCCTATCTTCCGTGCCGAGGAACACGACACTCTACGTCACCTGAACGAGGCCATATCCATAGATCTAGAGGCTGCCTTCTGCGACCATGAGGATGTGATGCAGATCCTGGAACAGCTGGTTTCAAATGCTTTAAAGGATGTGGAAAAACACTGCCAGAATGAACTGGAAACCCTGAACATTGATCTGGAAGTGCCCAAAACGCCGTTTGAAAGAGTGGACTACGACGATGTGGTGGATCTGGTCAACTCCAAAGGAGTGCCCCTGCGCCATGGGGAAGACCTGTCAAGGGCCGCTGAAAAAGCAATGGGTGAAATAAAGGACGGATACTACTTCATAACAGGATGGCCCACGGATATAAAGCCTTTCTACGTCATGCCCAGTGAAGAAGACCCGGCTAAAAGCTGCGCCTTCGACCTGATGTACCGGGACCTGGAGATCTCCTCCGGGGCCAAGAGGGTACACCTGCACGATTTACTGGTCGAAAAGATCAAAAAACAGGGACTCAATCCTGACTCATTCAACAGGTACCTGGCAGCATTTGAATACGGGATGCCGCCACACGCCGGATGGGGACTCGGAGCGGAAAGGTTCACCATGTGCATCACCGGAGCCAAGAACATAAGGGAAACTGTGCTGTTTCCTAGGGATAGGCGAAGGCTTACCCCTTAAATTTAATTTTTTTAATCTAACTAATTTTTTTTTGAAATAGGAATCCTAATAAGAAGAAAGAATACCCATTCTAATAAAAAAAGAAAGACTGGGGTTTACGGATTTTTAACCTTCACATACTCCTCCACAGCCCGGGAGCCGAAGTAGAATATAACTACAGCACCGACGATCCAGGTGAAATTGGTTACAATGGTCTTTATCGGTTCATCAGTGGGCAGGTTCACACTACCGAACGCTACCAGGGGTACGAAGGCGAAGTAGATTATTACAAAGGAACCAGTTACTGCTTTTCGTACTTCACCAGTGTTAAGTGGAGATGTACCTGACATGTAACTGCTGATCAACAGTATCCCGAAGAAGGTGATTATTCCCAGACCTATGAATATCCAGGGGGTGGGGATTTTCAACGCCCAGACCAGGAGGGGTAATATGATTAAGTCAATTACAACCAGTGCCAGGACCATCCTGAGGGCACCGGACCATTTTTTTCCCCGGAAATTTTTCACCTGCTTGCGGAAATTATCCCTCTCTTTAATAGCCTTTATCCTCTCTTTATCCAGCCATTCAGCCTTCTTCTCCAGTTCTTCATTGGACTTCTCCAGTCTTTCAATCTTCTCCCTATCAAGCCTTCTGATCTCCTCGCCCAGGGTATCCTTTTCCTGATAAAGATGTCCAATATCCTTATTTAAATCGAATTTTCCCTCATCTGGCATGTTAGTCCCCTCCTATGACTTACGAGATAATTTTGAATATGAAATTCCATAGTATAATTGGATTTACATACATATTAAAGTTTTCAAATCCCTGAACCCCATTTGAAAATTAAAAGCAAAGACCATAATGGAAATCAGGGCAAGGAAAGAGTACCCATAAAAATAGGGATTAGTTTTTTATATCAGCTAATGTAAATCCTCATACAGTATCAATTGTAACATTTTCTATTAATTGAATTCATACTCATGGGAGGAGGGTCTTATGATAGGTAAAAAAATTAGAATAGAAAGGATACTCGACCGAAAAACAGGTCGATGCGTAATTGTACCCATGGATCACGGTGTCTCCGTGGGCCCCATAGATGGGATCATCGACATGGCAGAAACCATCGACGAAGTGGCCAGCGGAGGAGCAAACGCCGTTATAGTACATAAAGGAATAGTTGGAAGCGGGCATAGAGGATACGGAAGAGACATCGGACTGATAATACACTTATCAGCCAGCACAGCACTGGGACCAGACCCGGACAACAAGGTACTGGTAACATCCGTGGAGAAGGCACTGCAGATGGGTGCCGATGCAGTTTCCGTCCACGTGAACGTGGGATCGAAGAAGGAACCAGAGATGCTCAACATACTGGGTACCACCGCCGAGATATGTGACGACTGGGGAATGCCACTCATCGCCATGATGTACCCCCGGGGAGAGAAAATTAAGGACGAACACCACGCCGACGTGGTTAAACTAGCCTCCCGGGCCGGGGCGGAATTAGGGGCAGACATCATCAAAACCAACTACACCGGAGACCCAGAGACTTTCCGGGAAGTTATAGACGGATGTCCAGTCCCACTGGTAATAGCCGGCGGCCCCCGGGTTGAAACCGACCGTGAACTCTTAGAAATGGTTAAAAACTCGGTAGATGTTGGTGGTGCAGGTGTGGCCATTGGCCGGAACATTTTCCAGGCCAAATCACCCCGAAAAACAACCAGAGCCATCGCTGAAATCGTGCACAACGACATGGAAGTAGATGACGCCCTGAATATACTCAACGGTTAAATTAAAGCTTACCAAATGAATTTAGAGCTTACACGATGAATAAACACTAGGAGGTATAGTAAGATGAAATTCGCATGGGTCATGGCCGAAGGCATGCCATGGAATAAGAAAAAGGGATTCATAACCACCGCCCTGGAATCAGGAATAGACCATATCGTGGACTTCACCGACACAGAAAACATCCAGAAACTGGGCAACGTAAAAATAATCTCGGATGTGGAAGGTTCAGATATCTTCCTAGTGGGTAGAAATGGTGAAGGAGACGGAACCATACCTTTACCAAAAGTTTTATCTGAGTCCAAGGATTTATCTACGGTTAGAAGAATTAAAAGTAAAGAAGAACCGGTCACCGCCTATGTGGAGATCACCAGTAAAGAACATGAGCAGCTGGCTGCCTTACTGGGTAAATATGCCGACTACCTGATTCTTCTGGGGAAGGATTGGAAGGTAATTCCCCTGGAAAATATCATCGCCGAACTGCAGAAAGAAGACGTTAAACTGATAGCCGCAGTATCTGATTATGAAGAGGCTAAACTGGCCCTGGAAACCCTGGAATACGGTACTGACGGGGTTTTATTATGTCCCAGTGAGATAAGCCAGATAAAGAAGGTGGCTGAACTGGTGGATGAATTAGACACAGAAAGCTACAAACTCAAACCAGCCACCGTCACCCGTGTAGAACCAGTTGGTTCTGGAGACAGGGTGTGCGTGGACACCTGCTCCATGATGGGCATAGGAGAGGGTATGCTCATAGGATCCTATTCCAAAGGGTTGTTCCTGGTCCACAGCGAATCCATGGAAAGCGAATACGTGGCCTCAAGACCCTTCCGGGTAAATGCCGGCCCAGTACACGCCTATATCATGACCCCTGGAAACAAAACCAAGTACCTCTCAGAGATCGAAACTGGAGACGAAGTCCTGGCCGTAGATAAGGAGGGTAACACCAAAAACGTCATAGTCGGACGGGTGAAGATTGAAAAACGTCCGCTCATGCTGGTGGAAGCTGAATATGACGATGTAACATTGAGGACTCTGCTTCAAAATGCGGAGACCATCCGTCTGGTCACCGAAGAGGGCAGACCAGTCTCTGTCGCCGAGCTTAAAGTAGGCGATAAGATCATGGTATACCTGGACCCCGATGCCAGACACTTTGGAATGGCCATCGAAGAAACCATAATCGAGAAATAATTAAATTAGGTTTCTCTTACCCTAAAAATTTTTTTTAACTCATTTATCAGTGATTGAGGATTAATCAGGATAGAATATCTCATATAGGGGGTATTATAAAATGAGGGCGTTTCTGGCAGTAGATTTGGACGAATCCCTACAGGATAAAGTGTTAGAAGTACAAGACAGACTTAACGAGGCAAACGCTACTGTTAAATTTGTTGAAAAGGAAAACCTGCACTTCACCTGCAAATTCTTTGGTGAAATCTCCCAGGATAAAAGGGATAAAATAAGTGAGATAATAAAAGAGAAGATAACCAAGTATGACAGCTTCCCCATCAATATCAAAAAGTTAGGGGTTTTCCCACATCTGGGTTACATCCGGGTAGTCTGGTTAGGCTTAGAAGACTCCGGGAATTTCTCCAGGATACTCATGGATTTCGATGAAGAATTCACTAAACTGGGTTACAAAAAAGAGAGAAGTTACACCCCCCACTTAACTATAGGACGGGTGAAGGGTAAGAAGAACAAGGAAGCCCTTGTCGCTAAAATTAAAGAACTGGAAGAGTCAGAGATCGGCTCCATGAAAGTAGATAAATTGATCCTTAAAAAGAGCGAACTAACCCCAGAAGGACCGATTTATACCATGGTAGAGGAATTTAAGCTTAAATGATAATCAACCCCATATTTTATCTTTTAAGCTTAAAACCTGCCCTTGAGTCTGATTATAACGTCTTCACCAGGATACAAAAATCGTACGGCAACACCTAAACCGTGAACCCCCCAGGTTCCCCGTCAATTATTTGCTGTTCATTCTTTTTTTTATCTTCTATTTTAGTTATTTAAAAAAATTTAAAGTTAAAGGGATGAGTTTTTTTCAAATATATAAACATACCATTGTTCCGTAGGGACTCCTTTATTTTTAACCCATAATTATTTGTAAATGGGTTGTTATACCTGAGCTAGGAGGAAATCAAAAATTGTATGATGTAGCAGTGATAGGTGCAGGGCCTGCCGGTTGTATGGCTTCAAAAAGGATGGCTGAAGCAGGTTATAAAGTTTTACTCGTAGAAAAGATGAAATTACCCCGGGAAAAGTCATGTTCAGGTATCCTCATACCAAAATCAATCCTGATGGTGGAAAAAGAGTTTGGAGAAATTCCCGACACTGTCTTTTCACATCCCAGGATAAATCGAGGCATTATCCTAACGGGTGAAGAGGGGCAGGTGTTCAGCTTCGAAAGCGAAGGTTATAATATTTGGAGAAACCTGTTTGACCAGTGGATGGCTCAAAAGGCGGGAGATGCTGGTGTTGAGCTTAAGGATTCAACTTTGGCTAAAACCTGTGAAGAGATAAATAACCATGTTATGCTAAGGTTGAAGGAAAGGGGAAAGGTTTATCATGAGAAAGCAAAGATGGTGATTGCCTGTGAAGGTGCAGGAGGCATAATTAAAAAGGATATAAGGAAAGCATCAGATGATTTCATTGTTACCTATCAGACTTTTTCTGAAGGTATTATCGACTTAGATCCCGATTTTTTCCATGCCTTTTTAAATCCTCGCTTCTCCGAGTATGATGCCTGGTTTAATGTGAAAGATAACCATCTCATAATTGGAGTGGGAGTGAAAAATGCTTCAAAGATGAAGAGTTACCACTCCAAATTTCTATCATTTCTTAAGTCGCATTATAACGCTCAGATAGGAAAACCTGAAAAGGTGGAGGTTGGTATAATCCCTCTGATCAGACCAGGTTATACTGTAGATCTTGGGGAGGGAAGGGTACTTTTTGCCGGCGATGCTGCTAATCTTTTGAATCCAATGGGTGAAGGAATATCCAGTGCACTGGCCAGTGGTTATGCTGCAGCTGAGGCTATAAAATCTAATATTCATGGTAAAAATATAGATCCTAGTAATATTTTAAAGTCATATGAAAGTAAACTTAATCCCGATATTGAATACATGATAAGACAGTGGAAGTTTTTAGGTACGATTTCACCAAATTTTAGTTAACAAATCTATTTCTATAAAATAAAATAAAAATAATCAATTGTTTAAAAATTTACAGATATTTAACAAGGTGAATTTATTGTCCGAAATCAACTACCAGGATATCATAGACAAAATCAAACCAGGAAAATGGGAAAAAAAGGCAATTGAAGAGTTTTCAGACCATTTAATTGGTATCATTAACGCTGTAGCCATTAAAGAAGGTATCGATGCCGAAGCTATCCTGGTGGGTTCGGTGGCCAAGGACACCTGGCTTTCTGGTAAGGCCGATGTGGATATATTCATAAAATTCCCCCTGGAGACCAGTGAAGACTACCTGAAAGAGAAAGGCCTGTATCTGGGAAGTGAATGTATCAAAAATATGGGAGGTACAGCTGAATACCGTTACGCATCCCATCCCTACGTCACCGGATTAATCGCTGAACTGGAGATAGACTTCGTCCCCTGCTACGATATCAAAGACACCAAGAAGATCAAATCCGCCGTAGATAGGACCATACCCCATACAGAGTACGTGAAGAAACATTTAAAGCCAGAAGAAACGGATGAAGTGCTGCTTTTGAAGTGTTTCATGGGTACCATCGGTACCTATGGATCAGAATTCAAAGTGGGCGGTTTCGCCGGATACCTCTGTGAACTGCTGATCTTACACTATGGAACTTTCCTGAATGTACTGGAAAGTGCGGCGGAGGAATGGAAACCCGGCTACCAGATAGATCTGGAGGATCATGGTACTGCAAATCTCTTCACCGAACCCCTGGTGGTGGTCGATCCCGTGGATCCAAACCGGAATGTGGGTGCGGCTTTAAGTCTGCAGAAGTTATCTGAGTTTGTGGTTGCCTCCCGGAACTTCCTGAAAAACCCAACCCCACTGTACTTCCAGAAAAAAGAAATTCCAGCTAATTTAGATGATATTAAAGATGAATTTAAAAAAAGAGGAACAAAATCTCTTATTTTACTCTTTAAAGCACCTGATATACCTGCCGATGCACTCTACCCCCAGATAAAGAAGACACTGAACTCTATAGTCAGCGTAGTGGAGAGGAATGGATTTAAAACCTTTGGCAGCGGCTACTGGACCGATGAAGAGGAGAAGGTGCTCATTCTACTGGAGTTTGAGACCTGGAAACTCCCCCGGGTAAAAAAACATTACGGGCCGCCTGTATGGTCCGGGGTCCACGCAGAAAAGTTCCAGGAAAAATATAAGGAAAATGCCTGGCTTGAAGGAGACCGTTGGGTGGCCCGGGTGGATAGAAAGCACAGGGAAGTGGAGGATCTTTTGAAGGACGCCTTATCAAGGGAAGAGATTAATCTTCTCCGGTTTGGTAAGCACATAAAAAGCAAGATCCTGGAGGAATATGAGTTACAGGATCTGGATGAATTTTTAGAGGAAGAGGTTGAATGGGAAGTTTTGGAGTTTTTATACAAGTATCTAAACCCTAATTTTAATCTATGGCGTTAAAAACTGGCTTTCATCTTAATTAACCCTCTCCCATAGACGACTTTCTCTTAATTAACCCTTCCTCTCATAGACGACTTTCTCTTAATTAACCCTTCCTCTCATAGACGAACTTGGGTACTGCTTCCTTGAATGGATCGAAGGTCTCTATATTTTTTACCTCGGTGCACTTCATACTCACCATGGAATGGAGGGAGGAAGGCAGACGTAGAATTCTCTTAAGATCGATGCTTACCTTAGCATCCACCAGGGCCATGTTCAGTGAAGCTATACTTCTTATGAGTTTCTGATAGCGTTGTGGACCTATTTTGCTACGGAATATTCCCCACTGGTTGTCTTCCAGGAGTTCCCTGTTTTTAATCACGTCTTTTAAGAGTTTCTGGTTCACTTCATCCAGTTGAGTCTCAGTTGTTAGGTGTAAAATGGCGTATCTGGTTCTATCGGTAAAGACCTGGGGATAGCCGAAGGGTATGGTGAAATGTTCCAGTTTGTAGGTCACTCCTTCTGCTGCGTATTCATTACGGGGTAATTCAGCCCCGCTGAGGTACTGTACTATCTGGCCCCGGACATCACTGTCCATGGTCATCACCGATTCATCGAAGAGCCGCAGGTGGTATCCGCGGCCGGAATATACAACGTACATATTTTTAAGTCCCAGATCACCCTTCAGGGTATCTATCAGGCTGGATACGATTTCCAGGGCCTGGTTTAAGCACACCTCGCACACGCCCTCGCAGCCGCATTCCCTTATGGGTATGTCCTTGGCATCCACGTCGAAGACCAGTTCAGACTTTATCCAGCCATCCCTCCTCTGGGGTTTTTCATAGAAGGCCACTGAGGAGTAGGCAGCAAATGGTGCCCGGTATCTTAGAAATTTCCGGAGGAGATCCATGTTTCTGAAGACCTTGTAACGGTCGTTGGGTCCCCTACCCATATGGTCGAATCCGAACTCCCTCTTCTGGACCGAGTTGCTAATAAATTCGGGGATATCTTTAACATCCCATTCTTCCCGGTAATATCTTCGGCGTTCCTCAGGGGTGGCGGGTTTTAAGAGTTGATCTGATACCATGATTTAATACCTATTCTTCTCTGGATTCCTCTCCAGGTTCCTCACTGGTTGCTTCTTCATATCTTAGGTCTGTTAACCTGCGAATGTAGTATGAAAGTGGATTCCCTATACTTTTACAGGTTTTATCCGGCTTACATAAACTGGGCAGGTGTAATTTTACTTTTTCACAGCTCATGGGAGTGTACCAGGTGGTTTCTCCCTCATGTTTTAGTTCTATCTCGCTGTGCATGCCGAATCCCATCTTGGCGTTGATGTTCACCTTCTCCTGGGGCTGGTCCTCAAAGAGCGGGGGAGTGCACCTCTCCGCCGCCTCATGGATCAAGGGCAGGATCTCCTTCTCCACAGCTGCCAGTTCGGGATCTACATCGGATATCCTTAAGGTGGTGTTTCTACGGAATACATCGGGATAGAGTCGTGCGTAGGAGATGAAGGGTGTTAGAAATAGTATTATGGCGTCGTTTCTTCCTCCGGATTTCATTCCCTCCAGTACGATCTTTACACATGGGGGGAAGGCTTCCTGGTTTAATGGTGAAGCCTCAACTTTTCCAGTTGCACCTCCCCGGTAACCATAGGTCGCCATGGGCTGGTTCAGTATCTCCGTTACCTTATCGGCCAGTTCCAGTAGGATTGGGTTGGGTTCCACCTGTCTCTGGGATTTCTGGTAAACCTCTCCAATGTAATCCTCTGTTTTCTGCATGATCATCCTGTTTATGATAAGTTCCTTTATCTTGTCGCCGATGAGGAGATCGTACATCTTACCCGGGTCCCGGTGCTCCAGTTTATAGCCTAAATTCTCCATAAAATAGTCTTTATCCAGGATGATGTTTCCCTGATCAAGCACTAGATCGGTTAACTTGATCTTCCTGGAACTTAAAAGGTCGGCGAATATGGTCCATTTAACCTTCCCCGGAAGCAGGGTACTTAATATAGTCCTTAGTATTTCCCTTTTTTCACTCAGTAAAAGCTCCCCCATCCTGCTTTCCATGAGTTTTCCCTGGGCTTCCACCATCACCCTGCTTTCCCTGCTGTTAGGGCCGAATTTTACACTGATGGCCTGGACCAGTAGATAAAATGCGATGACATCGAAGTTGGTGATGTTGCGGTTGTAGAGGTATGAATATTTCCGGTAATCAAATTCTGGGTTATTTTTCTTCTTTATATACCATTCCATTCGCTTAAGGGCCAGATCCATGATGTTATGGGGTATGCTTTCTTCATCGGAAATATTCTGGGAGGGGCTGCGGGTGACCAGTTGTATTAAATCCCCATTTTCCTGGTAGATAGTGTTTAAATTTCCGTATTCCCTTACTATCTGCCTTGCTTCATCGCTGAAGGGGTTTATAAAAGCAACATTTACCATACATATACTATATTTGTTCATCCTCTAAAAATAGTTTCTAGCTAAATTTTTATTAGGAAAATCCTTAAAGATCATAATCCCTAAGATTGATTAACCAGATATATATAGAATAATACAGATAATATTTTAAATCTTTTAATTAACTGATACATCCTTTAAAGTAAATTTCTATTTATATGTAGTCTGAAAAATTACTGAAATTTATTTAAAGTTTTTCAAAATGTTTAAGAGGAGGAGAAATTTTGAGTAAGGTTTTTATCACCTGTGCACTTCCCTATGCTAACGGCCCCACGCACCTGGGCCACTTAAGGTCTACTTACATCCCAGCCGATGTTTACGCACGTTACAACAGGATGAAAGGGCGTGATGTGCTCTTCGTCTGTGCCACAGATGAACACGGAACACCCATCGCTGTCCAGGCAGAAAAGGAGGGTAAAACTCCTCTGGAGATTGCAACCAGGTACCATGAGATGATAAAGGAGGACCTGGAGTCCTGTAACATTTCATTGGATAACTTCGGCAGGACCACCGATCCTAAACACTACCAGACAGCCCAGAACTTCTTTTTAAAACTATTCGACCAGGGTTACATCTACGAGAAGGAGATAAAACAGCCCTACTGTATCGAGTGTAACCGTTTCCTACCCGACCGGTACGTGGAGGGTGTGTGCCCCTACTGTCAGGGTGAAGCCCGCGGAGATCACTGTGAAATATGCGGCCGGCACCTGGACCCTATACAACTACAGGATCCACACTGTCTTATCTGCGGTTCAATCCCGGAAATAAGGGAATCAACCCATTACTACTTCCGGTTGAGCCAGTTCCAGGATGAACTTAAAACATGGATTGAAGGTAATGATAAGTTACCGGCCAACGTAAAAAATTACGCCCTGCAGTGGATAAAAGAAGGTTTAAAGGACTGGATACTCACCAGAGACATGGAATGGGGAATACCAGTTCCTCTGGACGAAGCAAAGGGTAAAGTAATATATGTCTGGCTGGACGCACTTTTGGAGTACATAACCTCGGCAGCTCAGTACGCTGAAAGGAGCAATCTGGACTGGGAGGAGTACTGGGATGATAAGGCCATACACTTCATAGGTAAAGACATCATCTACCACCATTCCATATTCTGGCCGGCTCTTCTCATGGCCTACGGATGTAAACTTCCCTACAGCATAGTCGCCGGTGAATACCTGTCACTGGAGGGTAGGAAGATGTCCACCAGTAAAAACTGGGTGATATGGACCTCCGATTTCCTCAAGGATTTTGAATCTGATATCCTCAGATACTACCTCCTGGTCAACGCACCCCTAAATAAAGATACCGATTTTTCCTGGGAGGATTTCCAGCGAAGGATCAACGATGAACTGGCCGATGTGCTGGGCAACTTCCTCCACCGTACATTCACCTTCACAGGCCGCTTCTTCCAGGGGAAAATACCCGAACCTTCCCAATTTGATGATTATGACCAGAAAATACTGGACGGCCTGAAAGAAGTACCAAACATAGTAGCAGAACATATAGAAAACTTCAAATTCAGGGATGGACTGGTGGAGATAATCAGGCTGGCCAAACTGGGCAATAAATATTTCAATGATAAGGAACCCTGGAAAACCGTTAAGAATGAACCGGAAATTGCAGCCACATGTCTATACATCTGCAACCAGATCTCTAAAACACTGGCCGTACTGTTAAATCCCTATCTCCCGGTTAATTCTGGGAAAATACTGGAAATACTTAACTTGGATACTTCAGGGGTTAAATGGGAACAGGCCACCGAAAAGATACCAGCAGGCCATGAAATATCCACGCCAACACCCCTCTTCTTGAAGATAGAGGATAAGATCATTGAAAATAAAAAGGAAACGCTTTACAAAAATTTAGGAGAGTTAGATGATATGAAAAATATAATCAGCATTGAAGATTTTGCTAAATTAGAATTCCGAGTGGGACAGGTGGTAGGAGCAGAAAAGGTCAAAGGAAGTGACACTCTATTGAAACTGATGGTGGATATCAAGGACAAAAAATTACAGGTAGTCGCTGGTTTAGCCGGTAAATATACAGCAGCAGAAATCCTGAACCAGAAAGTAATCGTCTTGTCCAATTTAAAACCTGCCAAGTTATTCGGGATAAAATCAGAGGGAATGATACTGGCCACCGAGGACACCCTGAGTGTCCTGAGTGCCGAAGGCGCTGAAACTGGTGAAAAAATAAAATGAATGAATCGGTGCTAATTGGGAAGACAGAAAGATTCCTGAGGAAAATTGGAAGGAAAACCATAGATATCCCTGCACTTTCAAACATCGACTATTTCATAGAGATTTATACTTATTTTAAAGAAAACCTGTCGCAATTGCAGGATTTAAGGGACACCATGGAAGTGAAGGGTTACAAGGCACCCTACCGTTCCATCGTTAAATACGGACGTCCCTCGGCAAGTGAGATGCAGGTGGAAGACCTCCATGACATCACCAGGCACACCCAGCACTTCCGGATGAAGGCGGCCGCTAAAAAAAACATACTCGACCGGATAAAATCATCCATAGCCTCCCATAAAATAGCCATAGGTAACCTGGAGGAGTATGGGGTAATTAAATGTTCTTCATGCCAGAATGAGTACCAAGGCCATGACCTCCACAATATAATAGCCAGGAAATGTTTATGCGGCTCAGATAAACTAGAGTTAACCCCAAACATAAAGGGGGTTTACAGGCTGGATATAATTAACTTCCTACCCCTTAGTGGGGATTATATGGTGAAGATGTCCCAGCTTTCACCCTTAGGAAGAGAATCGTTCCGGAAGATAGTGCGCATTTTAAAGCAGGAGAAGAGAGGAAGTGTAAAGACCCTTTCACTGGTGGTGAGAGTCTTTGAGGATGGCAGATGGGTTCGCAAACGGGTTAATTTAGATGGTATAAATCAAGTGAACTATGAAAAGGAAATAAGAAAAGAATACGGTCCGGATGCCCGTATAGAATTTATGCAGTTTCACCGCAGCCGACCATCCATCATCAACGATAAACACGTGCAAACCGCTTTAAGTCTGGGATACGTAAAACTGGCCGAAGATAAAAGCATAGCGATAATGGACTCAGTTTTAAGGCAGTGCCTGAAAAATCCCGAGAAAATAAGAATCTACAACGATGCCCTGGAAAAATCCCGGAGAAACTCCCTTAAAATGGGGGATTTCGAAGACCAGATGACCCTGCAGAGGGAGTTAATGGATGAAGAGTTGCAGAAGAAGGGATTGGTTGATGGGAAGGGTAAACTTGACCGGGAAGTGGAAGCCGACCTTAAATTAAAGGAGAAAATCGATAAATGCCTTCTTTTAAACATTCCCCGGACACTCATTACCTGGGATATAATAAAATATTACCTTACAACTTCTTATGATCATAGAACCAAATATTCAGGTTCTTTCCCAAATCTAAGACCATACCTGGATACCAATCAAATGAAATCCTTTGAAAACTTCCATGAACAGGCCATAAATATACTGAAGAACCATCTTAATGAGAACATTCCCTACATATCCGATATAAGCAGTTTATTAACTGGAAAATTTGAAATAGAAAAGAAGATCAAGGGTCTGCACGTGAAAACCAATCCCTCTGCAGTGGGCGCTGCCATTTTGAATTCAGTGGGCGACATCGGCCTGGATGAAGCTGCCCGTATATTTGGCCTGAATCCTGAAGAAGTAAAAACTGAAAGGGATAAGATAGAAACATTCCAGAAACCATCATCCAGAGCCCAGCAATTCCTGGAAATGATCAAATAGGATAAAAAAAGTTATAATATGAGTATAAACATGTACAGGTGCTAATATTGGGTTATGAAATCCACGTAAGCAAACCACTGACTTCCCAGAAGATCATGGAGTTGCTGGATAAAAATCCAGAGCTAAGAAAGATAACCTGCCCTCCCAGCCTCTACAAACGTATCCCCACCCGTTACCTGGAAGCACTCTCTGCACTGGATGTGGAAGTAGAACCTGTCGAAAAATTAGGAAGACCCCGGAAATATGGGGGAAAAGAAAGGGATATGGTAGGGAAGATGTTTAAACAGGGTTACACCCCCCAGGAGATTTCAAATACCCTGAATATCCCCTTAAAAACCGTGTATTACCTGAATAAAACACCCCTAAAAAAGGGGAGGAAACCTAAATATTCCCCGGAAACTGTAAGAAAGGTAAAGTCCAGTCATCAAGAAGGCGTATCTGCCAAGGAAATATCAGAAAAATTGGACATACCTCTGCGAAGTGTTTATAGTCTCTTGAAAAGAAGATATTCATAAACGTAATGACGATATTTACATCCTTAAAAAAAGAATAAAGATTCATAAAATTTGAAGGTACTACCATGGCCATAAACATCCTGAAACCAGATCTGATAATGATTGCCGGTATCTGCGCTGTCATCTCCTTTCTTGTCACCTACCTGGCCATGCCCCGGTTGATCAAGAAATTAAACGATGCAAAAATAGTGGGAAAGGACATCCACAAACCCAGCCAGCCTAAAGTAGCTGAGATGGGTGGTATCGGAATCCTTTTAGGGTTCATAATCGGTTTGTTCGTGGCAATCTACCTCTACCCCACCTTACAGTTCACCCTGGTAATCACCCTGCTGGTGATCCTCCTGGTGGGAATGGTGGGCATGGTGGACGACCTGATTCAACTATCGTCCAAGGAGAAACTGATACTTCTCTGGTTCGCCGGATTGCCCCTGATATGGATATCACCCCCAAATGTGGGGATAATCTACATGCTCCTCATACCAGTGGCAGTTACCATAGCCGCCAATTTAACCAACATGCTCGCCGGACTCAATGGGATCGAATCCGGACTGGGAGCCATCGCCATGACCTCCCTGACCATTTCATGCCTGATTATGGGAAAATACGATGTGACCATCATATCCATGGCCATGTTAGGCGCCCTTCTGGCCTTTCTAATATACAACCGTCATCCCTCCCGTGTATTTCCAGGAGACGTAGGAACGCTGATCATCGGAGCAACCATTGTGGTGATTGCCTTCATTGGAAGGGTTAAGATGATCGCCCTTATCGTCCTCATCCCCAACATAATAGACAGTGCCCTCAAGTTCTACAGCGCCGGGGTGATGGAAAGACAGGACCATAAACCCACCGAGGTGAATGGTGATGGAAAGCTAATCGCCCCTGACGGCGGATTCAACTCCCTGATTCGAAGCGTGCTACGCCGGCCCATGAGTGAACAACAGGTAGTTATTATAATCTGGCTGATTGGTATACTCTTTGGTGCCATTGGTATCATACTGTCTTATGTTTTGAAAAGCAGGATAATATGATCTAATTTTAGTATTTTAAATCGACAGTTAGACCTTAAATCAACCAATCCTTCACCCATTAAACCCATTCCACACCAGCTGTAGTGAACACATACTTATCTGAAAACGCCGGGTTAAAACCAACATTGGTTAAATTTTGAGTTTTAAAAACTTCACATATGCTTTTTCTAGCATAATAATTTATCCTCGAACCTAAACGATACTGTTCTGCACTGTCCATCCCGGAGCCAGTGGCGTATATCTTCAACTGTATCCAGGTACGGTTATATAAGGGGTTAACTCCCTTATTTTCATGGGCTATCTTCACGATCTTCACACCGGAAGGACTTACCAGTCTGGGATGTTCCTGAATATAATCTTTAAAAGTTTCTTCTGGATAGACCGCCAGAGAATCTGCCAACACACCCTGAACTGCTCCACTTCTAGCTGCTGCCATGGCATGGGTCAGTTCACTGTCATCAAAGATATAAGCGGCAACTGCACACGTAAGAATTAACATAAACCCGGCTATTAAGACGAATTCCACAGACATTTGGCCTTTTATATCCCTATAAGGATTCCTAAGATCCATAAATAAACTTTCCTAAGATTTTTGGTTATTTTCTATTATAACGATCCAGTTATCTCCCTTTCCTTCTCGTTTGTTTATTATAACATATTCCTTTGCTGGTGATAGGATGATTGTGGAGCTCTGTAGGTTATCGTAAGTTTTAGAAAATTTTTGGGGTATAATGTAAGCCAATCCCCGTCTATCTTCCAGTACCACCAGAACTCCCGAGGAATTTACCTCCACATGATATTTATCGTCATTATTGATTCGATCAGGCATTCTAATTTTAATAACATGCCCATTTCCACCAGCATACGCCTGGTTTATTGCACCGGCTATGTTTTCAGCCAAATTCCTGGCTTCAACCAGTTCTTGAGACTTATCAACGGTACTAAACCTGTCTGAAATCAACGTTGATATGTATCCTAGAATTATTAGGAATATAAAGGTGGCAAACAGTAGATCTACACTTACTGTACCCTGTTCATCCATGAACATATTATAATACTTTTCATATATAAATTATTATTCTAATTTAAAATGTTAGCTAACCACAACAATTATATATTACTTTTAACCTCTATAATATTAATTAATGTTAGAAGGAACTAACGATGATGTCCAATGAGAAATTCGATTTAGTAGTAGAAGTTGAAGAAAATAAAGCACCCCCAGACTTAGATGAATATATGGCCATAGAAAAATTAGAAGACAAGTTAAAAAATTACAACCCGCGTTTTTATATAAAAGAATCAGAATTTTACAACGTCTTTTTGGTAGAACTCCTGGAAACGAATATAAACGCAGCACTCAAACTGGCTGAAACATCCTTAAGGAAAAATTTTGAAGTAGTCCCCATAGAACGCGTGATAACAAGCAAGCCAACAACAATACTCGAAAACATAATAGATATCAGCAAAAACAAGATCAAAGACGGAGAAACATTCACCATAAAATGCAATATTAGGGGAAGCCGATACATAAAATCAGAGGAAAAATTCATGGATTCCATATATAAAAAATTGGAGAAAACGAATGGCCGGCCAGATGAAACCCACCCCCACTGGACAATCCATATCGAAGTGGTGGGTGAATACACCGGTATCAGTGTGGTTAAAAGAAAATGATATATTAAGATAAGTTCCCAAATTGGGTGGAATTTTTTAATTAGAGTGTTACATAATTAAACAAGGAATATCGGAAGTTTAAGGTATTAAACACCATATCCTATCTCTTTTTTTATTTTTATTCTCAGATGAAAATATCAACGATCTGCCCATCAAAGATAATAAATATGGGTGATGATAAAATAAAAGATGGAAAAAGATTTACAAAATAAACAGGGTGCTTTCATGTACGAGATTTTCCTCTTTAGCGGCGGAGTTTACAGATTCGACGAATTAAAGGAAGCTGTTGAGGACGTTGGAGGAGTGGTATTTAAAAAGAACCTCTTCCAAATCAGCCGGGGCAGCTCTTTCCTAGCAGAAGAAGTACAGGTCATGTTTATCATACCCGAAGAAGAGGAAGACCATATCAAATCCCTAGCAGAAGAAATCAAAGGACATCTGGAAAAACTGGACGTGAAAGACTTAAAGAAGAAGGACTTACTTACCTACATCGCAGTCTGCGATGCTTTGATCAAGTCAGGCGAATGGATGAGCCGGGATGAAATAGAAGAAGAAATAGAATGTCCCTGTCCAGCACAACTCTGCGAAAGCCAGGAACTGGAAGCCTGTATTCAAGACGAACTGGATGAATCACTGAAAAGATTCTGTAAAAAAAATGTATTAAAATCAAGGAAGAAAAATATCACCGAATATTATTTAATGGAAGTAGATTAACATACATCTAAACTATGATACAGGGAAATACGATAATTACCGTGGGGATACTGGTTATCTTCATCGGATTCATACTGATATTTGCAGGCACCGCCCTGCAGACAACTGGTAAAACCAGCGATGTGAAAACAGGGGGTGTGGTCCTAATCGGCCCTATACCCATAATATTTGGTAGTGACAAAGGTACCATCGTCACGGCAGTGATAATGGCCGTAATCCTGATGATCCTGGCATACTTCTTATTCTACCGGGGGCTCAGGATTTTTTAAAATCCGTTTAATATCTTTTTTTGACGACCACTTTAATCCTTTTTATGCCCACTTAAAATCTTTTCTGATGCCACTTCCAGGCAGTTTCAATAATCAAGGACAGATCATGGTATTCAGGGTTCCAGTCCAGTATCTCCCGGGCTTTATCTGAACTCCCCACTAGTACAGGCGGATCACCGGGTCTCCTATCAACTTCTTCAACTTCTATTTTTCTCCCAGTGACTTTATGGGCTGTTTCTATAACCTCCCGTACCGAGAAGCCCTGACCATTGCCCAGGTTAAAAACTTCACTTTCACCCCCACTCTGGAGGTATTCCAGGGCTTTTATATGGGCGTCTGCCAGGTCCATCACATGGATGTAATCCCTTATACAGGTCCCGTCCGGTGTGGGGTAATCTGTACCGAATATCTGGATATTCTCCCTCCTACCCGTGGCAGCATCCAGTATAAGGGGTATCAAATGGGTTTCCGGTTCATGTAGTTCTCCTATTTCTGCATCAGGATCGGCACCGGCTGCGTTGAAGTAGCGCAGGGAAACATAGTTAAGATCATAAGCCAGGGTATAATCGGCCAGCACCTGTTCCACCATGAGCTTCGCCTTCCCATAGGGGTTAATCGGGTTTTGGGGGTGGCTTTCAGTTATGGGTATCTCTTCCGGGTTCCCGTAGGTTGCGCAGGTTGATGAGAACACGAAATATTTAACCTCCTCCTCTAGCATGACCTGTAGGAGATTCAGTGTGTTACGCAGGTTGTTTAAGTAGTATTTCTGGGGGTCTTCCACTGATTCGCCCACGTAGGTGAAGGCTGCAAAGTGCATAACCGCGTCTATGGGGTATTTTTTAAACACCTCCCGGATGTTATCAATATCTGAGAGATCTCCCCCGTGGAAGATTCCCCATTTTACAAAATCAGTGTGTCCAAAGCTTAGATTATCAAAGACAACAGTTTCGTATCCCTGTTGGCTTAGTTTTTTGTTGATATGGGATCCGATGTATCCGGCTCCCCCGACGATGAGTATCATATTATTAAACAACCTTCCTTATATGATTATTTTTAATGGAATTTATTATTTCTTTCTATTGATGTTTCCATATGATTTATTAGACTTAAATCCATAAATAGATTTGAAAGCCTGATATTAAAGATGGTGCTGGTATGAAACAGACGTTCTTTTTGATTTTCATCATCATAGGGGTGGTGGCCGTAGCCGGGTGCACCACTGGGGATACCACCAATAACAGTACATATGACTATCCCCTAAATAGTATCCCCAATGATACTGTAAAAAATAACAACTCCACCGGCACGTCAAACTCCCCTTCTAACTCTGCCTATGAAGCAGGTGGCCTGTGTGACTATGTTGTAGACGGTGACACCATAGACGTGGAGGGTGTGGGTAGAATAAGGTTCGTGGGAGTTAACACACCTGAACGTGGAGATCACGGTTATCAGGAGGCTAAAAACTTCGTGAAAAGTATGGTCCTGGGTAAAACTGTCCAGTTAGATATCGATGACCAAAAATACCAGGATAAATACGGCCGGGTCCTGGCTGTAGTCTACGTGGATGGTGTAAACCTCAACCAGGAGCTTCTAAAAAGAGGATACGCTGAGGTGATGTATATTCCGCCCTCTGAATTCAATCCCTATTCGTGGACTTAAACCACGAAAATTATATTACTCTATTTCAAATGAATTCAGGCAGGACTTCCTTTTTATAAAAATCGATAAACCCTTCCTGATTAGGTCCCAGTTGATGAATGAAGATATGGTCGTATCCTGCTTTAATGAATCTATTTATCTTGTCTATATGGTCCTGGAGGTTGTTACCATAGGTTATTCCTGCAATTTCGGTTTCAGGATCTAACATTTTAGCCAGAGATTCAAAATATTTGGGTGAGTATAATTCCCAGTTTATACCGCCTTTATTGGCAATTATAGGCCAGTAATCATAGGCAGTTTTTATCGCTTCTTCCCGGCTTTCCGCCCAGCAGACTGATGCTTCGCCGTAGCATGGTTTGCCTTTCCCTCCTGACTTCTTAAATATTTCCACCAGGCCTTTTTTTACCCCTGGTGTGATTAATCCGTCAGCCAGTCTACCCGCATTTCTAGCGGCTTTTTCTCCATCAGCAGCCATAAATATGGGCGGAAGTTCGTCGGGTAGGGTGTAAATCCTGGCATTTTCTATGGTGTAATATTTACCTTCAAAGTTCTGCATTCCACCCTGCCAGAGCATCCTTATTACCTTCACAGCCTCTGCAAACATTTCAATTCTAATATGCGCCGGTGGCCAGGGGTCTCCCAATATGTGTTCATTAAGGTTTTCCCCTGATCCCAATCCCAGCATGAACCTGCCGGGCATCATGGAAGCTGCTGTGGCTGCAGCCTGGGCAATGATAACTGGATTTATTCGGATGGTGGGGCAGGTAACTGCAGTTCCCACCTTTAATTTTGTGGTTGACTGTGAAACACCGCCCAGGGTGCACCATACAAAGGGGCTTTCACCCTGTTTATCTACCCATGGGTGGTAGTGATCTGAAGCCATGGCAAAGTTAAAACCTGCTTCTTCAGCCATCTTCGCATAAAGCACCAGATCCAGAGGATTCATGTCCTCACTGGATAATTTATAACCAATTTTAACCATATTAAATCCCCCACACCATAGTTGTTATGCCGATTACTTTCTGTTCAGCCATAAAATCACCAGATAATATTTTGTTCAAATAATCATAAAAAATTTGGCCAATACCCACCTATCCAGGTTGATACGGTTTTACCCGTGAATAACAATTTTATGGGGAAGATCAATCATAAATTCTGGTTGAAATTTACCTTTAAATGAAAAGAAACCCAGTAAACGTTTTTATACTTTGGAATTTTTCGGTATAAAAAGGGTTTGATTAAAAAAAGCTGTAGGAGTGGGATTATCTAAATAGAAGATAAACACATTATATTATTATACGATGGTCTATTCTAACTCAGTTTCTACTTTTTTAATTATTTTTTCTGCTCTTGTAATTGCATTTTTATAAAAATCAGCAAAGCATCAAACAGCATAATATTCACTGTCGTTTATCTGAACCTTTCTTAGTATCCCCTTGTTTTCCAGGGACATGATCAGATTATAAACCCCCAACATGCTGAGTTTTAAATCCCCATATAAAAGTGTTCCCTCAAGTGTGTAACGGGGAATGTGGCCTGTTTCATCGGTTAAATCTTTAATAATTTCTAAAGCCTCTATCTCCCGTTCTGATAAATCGTAGGTTTCCGCCTTTTTTATGACCGGCTCGTTTTCAATATTTACAGGCTCGGATACCGTATCCTCGGCTACAGGATCGACTGATTCTTCAAGTGAATCTTCACCAGGGCTTTCCACCAGTTTAACATACTCGTCATTCTCGATGAATAGGATTCCCTGCTCCTCCAGGCTGAGCAAACTTCTCTGAAGCTCCTCAACTGATATGCCAAGGTCCAGTTTCAGGATGCCTAATGGTACTCCGTCCGGGTATTCTATCTGGAAGTACTTTATTCTTTCGGTGATGATGGTTTCACTGGTCATTTTTTTTATCCTCTTAATTAACCTTTGATACTTCAGATACGCCGTCTATCTTTTCTATCTGGAAGATGTTATCTGCAAAACTTTCCAGCTCCCTTTCATGGGAAACTATGATTATCTGGGGATAGTTCAGTTCGTTAAGTATGTCTCTGATTTTAAATAGCTGTTCTTTACTGAAGCCGTCGGTGGGCTCGTCCATTATGAGTAAATTGGATTTCATACCGGTGGAAACTTTCTGTACGATGTTGTTCAGGGCTAATCTGTATGCTAATGCTACGCTAGTTTTTTCTCCTCCACTCAGGTAATTTATTTCCTGCTGGAAGCCGTCCTGTTCAATTATCGGGGTGAATTCTTCGTCTATTTTCCCGGTTTTACTGGGGTCATCTATGAGTAGGTTGAACCAGTTTTTGAAGTTTTCATCAAAGTCCAGGTGGATATTCTGCATCACATGTTTTTCTATCACACTCAAGGTCGGAATCAGATAATCAGTGAGCCAACTATGATAATTCTTGAGGGTTTCTAGTTGATTCTTTAATGATTCCTTATCTTTTATCTCCTGTTCAAGTACAAGTACATCCTCTGCCAATCTTTTTACCAAGGTTTGTATTTCTACCACCTTGTCATTAATAACCTTGTACTCTTTTTCTGTACTATCATGGAGGGATTGTAGTTCTTCCAGTTTCCCGGCAGTTTCAGGAAGATGTTCAATCAGTTCCCTTGACTTTGAAAGATTATCATTTAATCTTCCTATCTGTTCTTTGAGACTATCCATTTCTGATTTGTTGGCCTCGATTTTCGCCATATTTTTGTTGTACTGGTACCTGATATTTTCCAGGCTTTTCTGGGCCTCTAAATACTTGCTAAGCCTTTCCTTTAGATCTTCAAGGTGCTCGATGTACTGGTCAAAATTCTCGAAACTGGTACCTTCCATAATACTCAGGGACAATTTTTCGTCAATATTTGAAATATTCCCCTCTACCCTGTTTATTTTAGATTCCACATTATTTAATTCATCAAATTTATCTATTATGGATTTATAATTTGATAATTCATTGTTAACCTGCTCTATAACCACTTCATCATCTTTTACCTGTGTTTTACCCTTCTCCTTAACCTGATTTAAAACATTTATTTCTGAGTTAAGCTTGCGGATTTCCCTCTCCCTCTCCTGTTTAAGGTCTTTTTTATGTTCTTCATCAAGTGGACTACCACATATGGGGCATTTTTCCCCCAACCCACCTATATTTTCCAGTTTCGTGTTTAGATTATCCCGTTGTCCGTCCAATTTATAGATCCTCTTCAGGATGGCATCTACTTCTTCCTTGTGAACGGTTAATTGCTTCTTGGACTCTGCTAATTTCTGGTTTAATTCCTGATTTTCCTTGCTGAAATCATCCCTGGTTTTATCCTTCCAGTCATCAAGTTTTCCCAGAATAGTCTGTTTACTATCCTTAAGCACACCCAATGTTGTGACCAAATCTTTACGGTTCTGCACTGTTTCTTTTATCTGGACTATTTTTTCCTTAAGTTCTTCCGGGCTTATGCTGGTGGGTTTTTCAATCTTCTCCAGTTCGTCCATTTCCAGCCTGAACTTTTCCTGATTTTCTCTTTCTGCTTCCTGAATTTCACCTTGATACTTGTTTTGTAAATCCTCTTTATCATTGATCTGTTTTTCAAGGTGGGGTATTTCATTTTCAACCTGCCTGAGTCTGAATTCTATTTCTCTGAGATTTGAAAGTTCTTCATTATACTTACTTAACGCAGCATCAAGTTCATCTTTTTTCCCTGTGATTTCAGTGAGTATTTCCTCATTATCTGCCAATTTATTGTTTAATTCTGTTAGAGATGCCTTTTTCTTTTCTAAATCAGAGACTTGACCACTAAAAAAGCTTACCTTATCCTTGATTTGCCGGGAAATCAGGTTTGCGTTTTCTGCTGCAGTTTTATAGTCTTCAATACCAAAGGCCTTTCTGAGTGTTTCCAGTCGGGTGTCAGGCTTCTGTGCGAGAATGAATTTCATCTCCTCCTGAGGAGTGTAAACAGCATACCTGTAGATGACACTCTGGGCCCGGGGGTTTGGTGGTTCCTTGAAGTTCAGGATATCCAGGACCCTCTCCTTGATCTCAGATGGTGAAAGCTGCACCTTCCTCCCATCCGCACTTAGTAAAGCTTTATCCTGCCTCACCGAGTCACTATTACCCCTTACAAGTGTCCTTTTAATCTGGTACTCCTTTTCTTCCACATTAAAGCTTAAAAATACTGAACCCTTCTTCGACCCCTTACGGAGCAGGGCATCTCCCCTCTGGTTTCCCAGTCCAAAGAGGGCGAACTCCATGGCCATGAGTATGGTTGATTTGCCGGATCCAACATCACCCTCAAAAAGGGAGGTTCCACTGGGGAAGTCTATCCTCTCCTTCTCGTAGCTCCGTATGTTCTCCATCTGCAGTGTCTTGAAAATCATAAGTGAATGGCTCCGTTATTATTATTCTATTATGTCCTCCAAGCCCAGTACTGAAAGGGATTCATTTAAAATCCTGAGGTTGTATTCTCCCTTTTTTTCGTTGGTTTTCTGGTTTTGTCTCAGTATTTTAAGCAGCCTGGTTGCGAGTTCCTTTCCATTAGTGCCTTTTAATTCCTCTAATGGTAGGTCTATGTTTTCTAAGTTTTCCAGAAGGAGGTTCTCCTCTATTTCTTCTACAGTTTCGCCTTTAACCCTTATCTCCGTATATTCTCGTGAAACAAGGCCGTGGTAATTGATGCTGACGTGGAGGGCACTGGCTTCCTTCAGGTATTTCCTAACCTCCTGGAAGTTCACGTCACTGGTTTTACCACTGGATAATTCTCCCCTAACCTTTAAAACTATGATCCTTCCCTCTATTTCGCCCTGGCTTTCTCTTCGCTCGAGTTCCTTTTTTATCTCTTCATTCACCTGGGTTGAATTCTTATGATCCGCGTTGAACTCCAGGTACAGGTATTTTACAAGCTCCAAAGGGTGGAATTTTAAATCCGCACATGAGTTGATGTGGTCGTCGTATTCTATTATGTAGAATCCTCTTTTCTCGCCTTTGGCGCTTATCTCCAGGTCCCGGGGATAACCTCCGAATAATGGTCCGGAGTAGGTGACGACACCGTATCCTTCCAGTTTATCCTCGCACACCCTTTTATGTATGTGGCCCCCGGCGTAGTAGTCGAAGTTTCTGGGGAAACGTTTAATATCCATCCCTCCCATCTGTATCAGATATTCTGGCAGGATATTCTTCACTGACGCGTGATAGACGAATATTTTAAATCCATCTTCGGCCTCTAAACTCTTCCTATCCAGAATTTCATAGTATGAGTCGTCTATGCCCATCTTCCTCCCGGAGATTCCTGTTAGTTTGGCCCCGGTTTTAGGGTCGATGGTGAATATTAACTGGATTTGTTCCCTTCCCTGCTCGTCCTTTACCACTCGGGCATTGAAGAGCTTCTTCATAAGGCCGCTTTCGGTGATAACATCGATGATTGAGGTCTGGTTGGGGCTGAAATCATGGCTCCCATAATTTATATACACAGGGATTCCCTTTTCTTTTACCTGGCTTAGTTTCCCCACTGCCTCTTTAACAACACCCATATCTGGTAGGTTGGAATGGAATAGATCCCCGGCTATGATTATGAAATCAACTTCTTCTGCCATGCATATGTCTAAGGCTTCCTTGAAGGCCTTGAGTTCTAATTCTTTAAGTTCAGGGTATTTCTGGGCCCCTAAATGGCAGTCTGCTATGTGGGCAAATTTGTACATCTTTCACCAACTGATCTGTTTTATCAATCAAACAACAAATTATTCTTTTCTATCCAATGAGCTCTGTTTCACCTTCAACTTCCATCCCACCATCATAATTTTCCAGATACTCATCCACGAACTTCTCAAACTCCGGCGTGTAGATGGGAATGGCGAATTTGGTAAATACACTGCTTACTATGGCTTCACCTTTATCCAAGCTGGCTATGATTCGGTTATCATCTGATAGGTCCTGGCTGGCACTGTCTATGATGGCCGATCTCTCCATGGACATCTCATTACCCAGGATGATCTTGGTGTTCATGTTGGCCAGAATTGCCCTTGGTATCACACTGGCAAGCTGGGTGATGGCAATCAGTCCCAGCTTAAATTTCCTGCCCTCCCGGGCTATGGTTCCATATATGTTGTTTCCCATTCCACTTTCCAGTGCATCTCTACCCAGAACACGGGGTGCCTCTTCTATCACGATGCTGATTACCGGTTTGTTCTTAAGAACCTGGGAATTATAGGTTTTATATTTATTGAAGATGTTGCTGGCTATGATACTTCCTACAAATAGTTCCTCGAAGTCGCTGAGTTTGGAACTGTCGATTATCACTAATTTACCTTCTTCCAGTGATTCCACGATATCACTTATGGTGGATAATCCAGACTCCCCACCGACGAAGAGATTACTCTTAAATACACACTTCTTCTCATCAGGAGAAGCAACATCCACTATGGCGGATACACCTAACTTGGTCTCTATCTTCCTCTTGAGTACCTTGGCTGTTTTTTCATCTATCCCCATGGGCCGGAGTACCTGATTGTCCTTTTCTTTGGCTATTTCCATTATCCAGTCCGGGCCATATTTGTTGTAGAACATCCTCATTGCTTCATTCTGGGCCTGTGAGAATCCACCTATTCCATTGAAATGGTGGGGTCGTATCTTTTTCACGTTAATGGACAGGGTTAAGGCATCCTGATTACCACTGTCTGGAGAGTAGTATTCCAGCTTCTCACCCATTCTAGGATGATCCCGCAGCCCTTTCCTCACGCTGTCCCCAAAATATTCATTATGAGGATCTAAAACCAGAATACCGGCACCTTCAGAGTCAAGAATACTCCAAAGCATCACCCTTACCAGGTTACTCTTTCCCCGGCCTGTAGTGGCTGGTATGAAGATGTGGTGAGTTAATGATTTGATCAGATCTATGTGTACGTTGACGTCCTTTTTCACGGTGGATCCACTTCTTATATCCCCTAAGTAGATACTATTTTTGGTATCCTCTGGTTTCAGGAATCCCAGGTGTTCGTCAGTTATGGATTGGACATCGTTGAAGAAGGAGGGGGGTCTTTTGGGGCTCTTGGTCAGGTATTCTCCTTTATCATTTTTTTGCACGTAGAGCAGGCTCTTGGCCCGGGCTACGAGGTAATTACGCAGGTTAGGTTCCATCACTTCCAGATTATCCCCGTATCCTTCCAGTTTCATCCCTGCCGATAACTCTAAGGTTTGCTGTGGAATCTGGCTCCGGTATTCTATATCCTTTACCTGGATAATTGTATAATCTTGGTTTAGTCCTTCTGCCACCAATAAATCCCCTAATTCCATGTGGGAGTCGCTTTTCTCCCTGATGTAGATGTCTTTTAATCCGCCTCCAACTATTTGACCGCCTTTCATTTTAAATTTCACCTGTGTCGCTTTCTAATTTACCTAATCTGTATCATAGTTCATCTAATTTATCGTGCATACTAACCGCTTTTATGCGGGCGTTGAAATCTTCAAAAAACTCTGTTTTGGCCAGTTCAGAGTCCAGTATGAGTTTGTAGTTGTTTAAATCTTCCTTTCTTACCCGGGCCCATACATGTGCATCGAAAAGACCGTATGGATATCCTGGTATGGTTATATCCTTTGAATAATCTGCGATGGATGAAATTAAATCCACTATCTCTTTTTTACTCATGTTATCGGCTTGATCTTTCAGTATTTCAAACCGGAATGATGTACTGGCATTTCTGTTTAATTTAACCACCATTATAACTGCCTTATGTTCCTGTCCCTGCTTACTCCGGGCTATGGGAAAGTAGCACCATTCTTCAAATGGAATGTCATTTTCCCTGGCAAATTTTTCAATAGATGCGATAAGTGAATATCCAGTATTGGTGGTTAACCGGCATGATTTGGAAAGTCCGGTGAAGATGACACCCTTCTTTTTGGCCTTCTCAAATACTTTTTCCACGTACTTATTCTCATTTCTATGTGAAGTTTGAAGTGACCCGTCCTTTATGATGATATCCCCATCTTCCAGTTCTCGTTCGATGACGTGTTCGGCGATGGTCCATTCGGCAAATCTCCGGGCCATGGAGGCCATCCTTTCCATTAAGGTTTTGTTTCCCAATCTGAAATCAGGTTCAAATGCCTTTACCCGCAAATCACTCTCTGAGGGGAGATATTCTATAAAATTGTGATCCTCCAGGGCATATTTGGTTTCAAAACAGGTGTTCCTGTTTTCACGATTAAGGGTGGTGAGTGATAAAAATTCTATCCTCTGTGGTATACTGGATTTTAGAGGAAATGGTCTTTTATCCTTATATATGTTAAAATAAATCCTGTTGAGCTGAATGGAATACTCCGGGGCGGGATATATCTCCTGATTTCCTCCATCTATACTGCAAATTTTCCTGTCTGAACTTGTCTGCCTTATTTGGTGGAAATTTTCCTTGTGATAGGGAAATGTCTGGTAATTCTCATCATTAAAATAGGGATTTCCCAATTCACGCTTGGAGATATCTGAACTTAAAATCTGGGCTATTTCTTTGATACTTTTAATGATTTACCCTCCCCTTATAATGGGCTTTAATAATTAAGTATTCAGAAATGAAGTTTATAATTGTTGTTATTAGTTTATATAGATATTTGTTTTATCAATAAAACAGAAATTTGGAGAACCAACTTAAAACTGATACTAAAAATAAAAAGAAATTAAAACTAAAATTCAACCCTTCTCTTCCTGGTAACCCATACCATCACCCCTCTTCCAGGAGGCGTAGATTCCAACCAGGCATATTATGGTGAATATTACGAAGGATATCTGGATGCTTGATAGGAGTGAACCGTACTGGTCTGGTGTTATCTGAACACGGCCGAGTAGGAAGGCGAATACCAGGGTGGCGATACCTATGCTCATGGTCTGGCCTATGAGCCTCATGGTGCTCACCGTGGCCGAGGCAATTCCATAGAACCTCTTCTTCACGGAGCCCATGATAACGTTGGTGTTGGGTGATGAAAAGAGTCCGAAACCTATACCCAGTATGACCTGGCTGATTATGATCAGGATTAGACTGGTCCCTGGTGTGAGGAATACGAATCCAAAAAGCCCCAGTGTAACCAGTATCATACCCGCCGTGGCCAGTTTACGTGCTTCGTACTTGTCAGACATACGACCCGCCAGGGGTGCGACTATGGCCATCATAATGGGCTGTGCTATTAGTATTAGGCCTGCTGACTGTGGTTCCAGATCCTTGATGAACTGGAGATAGTAACTCAATAGCAAAGTGACTGCGAAGGTTGCACTGTAATTTATAAGTGCTGCCAGGCTTGAAAAGGCAAAAGTCGTGTTCTCTGTGAATAATTTCACATTAAACACGGGGCTTTCCACTTTAAGCTCCCAGCGGAAGAATATTACAAAGAGAGCCATACCCAGGATGAGGAGGATAACTCCCAGGATGGTGTTCAGCTCTGTGAATCCGTACATCAATAGGAGAAGCCCTACACTGTAGAGTACCGAACCAGTATAGTCAAATTTATCCCCTGCAGACTCGATCCATTCTGTGCGGAGCTTCCAGGAGACGAGTAAGATTACCAGAATACCAAATGGTATCATCAACAGGAAGAGACTCTGCCATCCCAGGTACTGGGTCATCAAGCCTCCCAGGAACGGTCCCAGGGATAACCCCACGTACACCGACATCACATTGATACCAATGGCCTTACCCCTTTCCCGGGGTGGGAATACCTCGGTGACGATGGCCAGGCTGGTGACGAAGATCATGGCCGTGCCTATACCCTGGAGAATCCTAAATACAATGAGGAATATATCGGAAGGTGCCAGGGCACAGAGCAGTGATGAAACTGCAAATAGGCTTACTCCAAGTATGAATACCTTTTTACGGCCGTAAATATCAGAAACCCTGCCGAAAGGCACGGAAAATATGGCAGCCGCCAGCAGATATCCATTGGTAATCCAGTTCAAGAGTATGGCGTCTGAGCCGAAAAAAGCCCCAATGGTTGGTAGGGCTATGTTCACCGATGTCCCCATGAAGGGTGCAAAAAAGGCGGCGATGGAAGCCACCAGCAGGGCGATGATTTTTATATTACCATCAGAACTGGCTGGCTTTATATTACCATCAGCACTGGACTCTGCTACAGGTTTAGCCATGGATATCCCTTTAAAAAAAAGTAGTATTAGACGATGTTATGCTTCTGTAAGAGTAACAGTTCGTCAGTGCTTAGTTTTTTACCATCCCGGAATTTACGGTATATCTCTTCTGCCTTTTCCTTTTCCTGGATGTTTTTCTCGTGACTGATCCTGTCCTCTTTATTGCGTTCCTTAGCTTTCGCCTTATCCAGACTTTTATTTTTACCCCGTATCTTCTTTAAAATAGCTTTAACTTCTTCATGTTTGGCAGAGGCTTTTTCACGGGTATTTATAAATTCTGCGTGGGCTTCATCTGCTTTGGTTCTTATTTCATCGATCTTCTGGAAGTAGGCGAGCATCTGTTCATGGGTTTCCTGGGCCTGGTCTGAAAGCTCCACCACCTTGGCATGGTAAGACTCGGAGCGTTCCTTGAGTTCCACAGCTTCCTTTTGAGTGTTTTCATCTTCCTGCATGGTTTGAAGCTTTTTCTGGAGGTCGGTAACCTTCTTTACCAGTTCATTCTCCTTCCGTATGTCCAGGACCTTGGTTTCTATGGTCTTATCCAGTTTCTTTATCTCATCCCGGATCTTCATTATGTCTCTTTTTCCAGAAGACCATTCCAGTTTCTTGAGTTCCTGGTTGGTTTCATCCCTCAGCTTCTTATACTTTTTAACTTCCTGGTTGATTGCATCCCGTTCTTTCCTTTGTTCCAGGGCTTTATCCAGTATTTCCTTTATGCTGGTGTTTAATTCATCCCGCAGTTGCTTATGGGTTTTTGCTTCGTCGTTTAAAGCATCCCGATCCCTGGTTAGTACTTTCAGATTCTTTTCAAGATCCTTTTTCTCAGATAGAAGCTTGCTGAAACTCTTCCCAGCATCTGCATTAGGGGGTTTGGACTCTTCTTTAACATCTGGTGAATCTCCTGTTTTTGGTTCTACATCAGCTTTGGCAGGTTCTACATCCTCAGCCTTAACAGGCTCTTTAACATCAGCAGTAGACTCCGCATCTTTAACAGACTCTGCATCTTCAACAGACTCTTTAACATCTTCAGAAGGTCCTACATCTTTAACAGGCTCTGCCATATCTTCAACAGGTTTTTCTTGAACAGGTTCCATATCCTCGCCTTTAACAGGCTCTAAATCATCTTTAATCGAACCTGCATCCTCGGCTTTAAGAGATTCTTCTCGAGCAGGTTCTATATCTTCACCCTTAACGGGTTCTATTTCATCTTTAAGAGTATTCATATTTTCACTTTTAACAGGCTCCTCTTCGGTTGAGCCTTTAATTTTATCATCAGTATCACTTTCAAAAAGGGGTAAAATTTCCCTTAAGTCTTTACCTTCCACCACTACATCAGCAACTTCCTTTAGAGCGGGTTTTGCATTGAATGCTATGCTTAAACCGACTTTCTCTAGCATGGGTATGTCGTTTGCACCGTCGCCTACTGCAGCACATTCGGCTGCTGTCAGGCCTTCCTGGTCCATTAATTCCTGTAACACTTCACCCTTGGAACCTTCCACTATTAAAGGTCCGCTGATCTCACCGGTGAGTTTGCCATCTTCGTCGTGGAGCTGGTTACAAAAAATATAATCAATATCTAAATCTTTTAAACGGTTAGTTATGATTTCAAAATTACCGGTGATGGTGGCGAGTTTGTATCCCCTTTTTTTGAGTTCTAGAATGGTTTCCTCTGCACCTTCCATGAGGGGCATCTTCTTGGTCACCTTTTCTATATCCTCTAGGGAAACCCCTTTAAGGAGGTTCATCCTTTCTCTGAGGGAGGTTTCAAAGCTTATATCTCCCTCCATGGCTTTTCTGGTTAGTTCAATTATTTCGTCTTCGGAATCTACCAGTTTAGCTACCTCATCCAGGGATTCGCCGTCTACTAGTACGTTATCAAAATCAAATGCTATGAGTTTAATCAAAAGACCACCGATTATAAATTAAAGTAAAAAGGGGGGGATTATATTAAATTTAATTCAGCTAAACGTTCCTTTGTTTTCTCAACACCGAGTTGAGCGTCGTCAAAAGTTTTAGCTCCAGTACAGACAACCTTTCCAGATCCAAAGAGTAGTAGTACCACTTTTGGGTTGTCCAGTCTGTAGACCAGGCCAGGGAATTGTTCTGGTTCGTATTCGGTATTTTCCAGGTCCAGGGCCACTGCTTCCAGGTTCAAGGTTTTTCCCAGGTTGGCGGAGGCCACTATGTTCTGGATTTTTATCTCAAATTCATGGGGTATATCGGGATCCAGTGTTCTCATCTGATCCACTGTTATGTGTATGGCTTTCTTGGAATCTTCCACTGATTTAGCACCGGTACATACCAGTTTTCCGGAACCAAATATCAAAGCTGCTGTTTTTGGTTCTTTGAGTTTATATACCAGGCCGGGGAAGTTTTCTTGGTTATATTCAACACCTTCCAATGCTGGGGCTACACTGGGAAGGTCGATGGACTTGCCCAGGGTGGCAGAAGATACAATATTCTCTACTTTTATTTCCACATCCGTCATATTCTAATCCTCCAGAGCTTACTTTAATAATCTTTATCTATATTCTTTTTTGCAATTCTATAAATACACTTAGAATTTAAAGATGTTCTTTTTACATATATATAGAATAATAAGATTTTGTTTTGATAGATTTATATTTATTTATATATAAAGCAAGTTGAAATTCGCTTGGTGTTTTTGAAATTTTCCAAAGTCAAAGGTATAAAGTTATATTGCATTAAGGTTCTACAAATTTATAACCATCAAAGATAACCGGGATAAATATGAACCCTAAATATTACCGCAGGCAAATAGCTGAAATAGGCATCGAAAACATGGTAATTGATGTATCCTCCCTGCAGAAAGCCATGGAAACCATGAGTGAGTTGGATGAACTGGAAAAAGTACTGAACCATATTAAATTCAACCTGCGCACCGATATAAGAAATTTAAGGGTGGAATATATGCAGATGATCCAGGAAGCCGATGGTTTGATCAACAAAAGAAGCCTACTGGGAAGGAAAAAAACCATCGATGATGTCGTGCGGAAGAAAAAAGCCCTGAAAAAGGAACGCAATACCAATATCGCTGCTTATGAAATCATAGAGAATTTAATCAATGATTACCTCAAACAGATAGATGAATCGCGACTATACATAAAAAACCACATCCAGATGAAAGTGAAATAGATTCTGGTAAAGGTAAAAATAGAACCTGATTCAAGGTAAAAATAGAACCTGATTCAAGATAAAAATAGAATCTAAAAAAAAGAAGTTGTTTTAGATGTTAGAAGTTGAAGTCAAAGCCCATGTAACTGATTTTGGGAAGGTAGAAGCTAAACTATCACGGATAGGTGCCAGAAAGCTTAAAATCGAGCATCAGAAGGATACCTATTTTAACGCACCCCATAAAGATTTCGCCCAGACAGATGAGGCGCTTCGAATAAGGGAAATACCTGAAAAAGATGGTTCTAAATATATTCTAACTTATAAGGGCGCTAAATTAGACGATGCCAGTAAAACCCGTAAGGAGATCGAAGTGCGAGTGGAGGATCCAGAAAACACCACTACCCTACTGGAAAGCCTCGATTTTAGACCGGTGCGGACTGTGATAAAGGATAGGATCATATATTCCTATGAGGATTACATCATCACCCTGGATAAGGTTTATGATGTGGGAAACTTCGTTGAAATCGAAAAGGGCCTTGCAGAGGGAGAAGACTACCAGGACATCCTCCCGGAAATATTTGAAATCTACCGGCAATTAGGTATCGAAGATGGTTTTGAAAGAAGATCCTACCTGGAATTACTGGAACTGTAGACATATCTTCCACCACAAAAATTTATTACTTCCACTCCATAAATAGAATAAACAGTTACCATCAAAAATTTAAAAGAAATCCTTTATATAATATGATGAATTTATTTTTTTACCACAAAATGAATTTATTTTCCCATAAGCTATCAAGACGACAAGCTTATCAAACCCTAAAATTAGAAGGTGGAATTAATTTGGAATATTTCGTAAGCCCATTTAACCAGTCTGTTGATTTAAAGTTTCCCACTGACATAACCATCTACGACACCACACTGCGAGACGGCGAACAAACCCCGGGAGTGTGTCTTAGAACCCTGGAAAAGGTGAAAATCGCCAGGAAACTGGATGAACTGAGGATACACCAGATCGAAGCAGGATTCCCGGTGGTATCAAGTGAAGAGAAAAGATCAATAAAGGCCATAGTAAAAGAAGACTTAAACGCCGAGATACTTGCCCTGTCACGTACCAAGAAGGAGGATATCGACACAGCCATAGACTGTGGTGTGGATGGTATAATCACCTTCATGGGCACCTCTGATCTACACTTAAAACATAAGATGAAGATGAGTCAGGAAGACATCGTCAATGTGTGTATGAGTTCCATAGAACACGCTAAGGACCATGGTTTATTTGTGGCTTTCTCAGCAGAAGACGCCACCCGAACGGATCTCGAGTTTTTAAAGAAAATCTATAAGAAGGCAGAAGAATATGGGGTGGACCGGGTGCATATAGCCGATACAGTAGGAGCTATAAGTCCCCAGGGAATGAATTACCTGGTTCGTGAGCTTCGATCAGTTATAAAAACAGGCATCGCCCTGCACTGCCATAACGACTTTGGGATGGCTTTATCCAATTCAATAGCAGGACTCCTGGCAGGAGCGAATGCTGTTTCAACCACTGTAAACGGGATTGGTGAAAGGGCAGGCAATGCCTCCCTGGAAGAGCTGGTTATGGCCCTTAAATTAATTTACGATGTTGATTTAGGTTTTAACGTTAGGGTATTCTATGAACTATCCAAGCTGGTGGAGGAACTAACTCATATGAAGATCCCGGATAACAAGCCCATAGTGGGCAGGAACGTCTTCCGCCACGAGTCAGGTATACATGTGGATGCTGTTTTGGAGGAACCCCTAACTTATGAACCATTTTTACCAGAGTTAATCGGACATCAGAGGAGGATCGTTTTAGGGAAACACTCTGGCTGCCGGGCGGTCAAAGCTAAACTCACAGAATGCGGTATAGAAGTGTCCAAAGACGAACTATGTGAGATTGTAGAAAAAGTTAAGTTACAACGGGAAAAAGGTAAATACATAAATGATAAACTGTTCAATGAAATCGTGAGGTCCGTTCGGGGTCCAGTGGATATCTAAATCTTAAACATCAAGGGACTCAAAATTCTTTTTTAAAGGGAATGAACAATATGAACATCACAGAAAAAATACTGGCCCGTGCCTCCGGGAGCAAGGAAGTCTGTCCTGAAGAAATTATAGAAGCCAAGGTAGATCTGGCCATGAGCCACGACGGAACCACACCACCCACCATCAGGACCTTCAACAAAATAGCAGATAAGGTATGGGACCCGGATAAGATTGTAATAGTTTTTGATCATAACATTCCCGCTAACAACATCGGTTCTGCAGAATTCCAGAAGATCACCCGGAGTTTTGCAAAAACACAGGGTATTAAGAAGATATTCGCCCATGGAGAGGGTATCTGTCATCAGGTGCTTCCTGAGCAGGGGTTAATCAAACCGGGAGAAGTGGTGGTTGGTGCAGATTCCCACACCTGTACCTATGGTGCCTTCGGCGCCTTTGCTACTGGTATGGGAGCTACTGATCTGGCCATGATCTACGCCACTGGAAAAACCTGGTTCATGGTACCGGGAAGCTTTAAAATAGATGTAAACGGCGCTCTCCATGGATATACAACAGCTAAAGATTTAATTTTAAAGATAATAGGGGAGATAGGCTCATTTGGAGCCACCTATCATGCACTGGAATTCACCGGTTCTACGGTGGAAAATATGGACGTGCCCGGCCGCCTGACCATGTGCAACATGGCGGTGGAAAGCGGGGCGAAAAATGGTATAATGGAACCCAATAAAGCGGTATTAGAATATTTAAAGGCCAGAAACGTATCAAAATTTGATGTGGTCCGATCGGATAAAGACTCCGCCTATGAAAAGGAATATGATTTTGAAGTAGAAGACTTAGAGCCGCAGGTAGCCTGTCCAGATAACGTTGATAACGTACATCCCATTAGTCAGGTTGAAGGAGCTGAGATCAACCAGGCCTTCCTAGGATCCTGCACTAACGGTCGTCTGGAGGATCTGAGGTTAGCTGCAGAGGTTCTTAAAGGTTCTAAAGTTCATGAAGATGTACGACTCATCATTGCCCCTGCTTCCAAAAACATCTACCTCGACGCCCTTAAGGAGGGAATAATAGAAACATTCCTGGAAGCTGGAGCAATCGTATGCAACCCGGGCTGCGGACCCTGCCTGGGAGCCCATATGGGTGTTCTAGGACCAGATGAAGTGTGTATCTCCTCCACCAACCGGAACTTCGTGGGTAGGATGGGAGATCCTAAATCCAAGGTTTACCTGGCAAACCCTGCCGTGGTGGCATCATCAGCGGTTGCCGGTGAAATAAAGGGTCCTGAGGTTTAAAGAAGGATTAACGTTTAAATAAAAAAAAATATCCAACTGTAGGAATTGACCCCCCTAATATAACTAACCTGTAGGAGAACTCTACCATGGCACAGAACACACTGGATGAAATCCAGAATATAGAAGAAAGCGTTGGAAAACTCTCCAGCGCCCAGAAAATATTGTTAACCACCGACGGCTCTGTAACTGCTATACTCGATGTTTTGAAGGGCCATGTGGACATCACCACTCTCCAGCAGGAATTCGTACCTGCTGATTATGAGATGGCCCGTAACCTGAACATAGAAGAGGGAGACACCGTCAACTACCGGGTGGTGATTATAAAAAGTGACGAACCCCTGATCTATGCCATATCCCTGGTTCCAGTGGATAGATTGGACAACGATTTCAAGGAAGACCTGATAAGGGCCGACATCCCCATAGGGAGGATAATGAAGAATCACAACATCGAATCCCGCAGGGAGATCAAGTCCATATTCACCGAAGAACCAGATGAAGAACTTAAAGAAATATTCAAAACCGATTCCCCCTTCCTGAGCAGGACGTATAACATAATACATCACGATGAAATCCTTATCTGGCTCAAGGAAATGTTTCCCTACAGTTTATTTAAAGAGTAAATTAATGATTATTTAAGTACAGATTTATTTGAAATAAACGGGGTGTTATTTATGGGTGTAAAATTTAAGGATATAGTTAACCCGGAACCTATAAAATTTGAGGATTTGAAGGGTAAAACAGTGGCCATAGACGCGGCCAACATAATATACCAGTTTTTATCCATAATAAGACAGGCCGATGGCACTCCTTTAATGGATCATCGGGGCAAAGTAACCTCTCATTTTAGCGGGATTCTATACCGCACCACATCCCTGATAGAGAAGGGGATAAAACCATTCTATGTCTTCGACGGACCTCCCAACGTCCTTAAAAAAAGTACACAGCTTAAGCGAAGCGAAATCAAAGAAGAATCTCGTAAGAAATGGAAGGAAGCCCTGGAGAATGGTAACATCGAAGAGGCCCGGAAATATGCCGGCAGAACTTCCAGGATGTCCACAGAGATAATAGAAGGATCAAAACAGTTGTTAGAACTCATGGGGATACCTTATATTCAGGCCAAGGGGGAAGGAGAAGCACAGGCATCCTACATGGTGGATAAAGGTGATGCCTGGTGTGTGGGTTCCCAGGATTACGATTGTATACTCTTCGGAGCCACCCGTATGGTGAAGAATCTAACCATCACTGGTGGAAAGGCTAATTTAGAACTCATCCAGCTGGCCAGTGTTCTGGAAGATCTTCAGATTACAAGGGAACAACTGGTGGATGTGGCCATACTGGTAGGCACCGACTTCAACGAGGGAATAAAGGGAATAGGTGCCAAGAAAGGGTTAAATCTTATTAAAAAACATGGTGACGTGTTTAAGGTCCTGGAGGAGATGGATGTAGAGATGGAAGTGGACCCCCAGGAGTTACGGGATTTATTCTTCGAACACGACTTCATCTCCGACTACCAACTCAAATGGAGAGACCCTGACCGGGAAGGTGCCCTTGAATTTTTAGCTGGAGAACATGATTTCTCGGAAGACAGGGTGATCAACGCTTTAAATAAGCTAAAAAAACTGGATACTGGTCAGAGTAGTCTGGAGAAGTGGTTCTAGTCCAACCTTTTAGAAAAAGGGTCGATCCAAAAAAAACCTATTTAGAAAAAGGTCAATCAAAAAAGGACTAGGTTTCTTTTTAAAACGGCGGATAATCCCCGAAAATAATACGCGCATACCTCTGGGAAGTTTCCACCTGCTCCGGGTATATCTCTGTTGCCTTTTTTTCTAGATCTTCCCTGCTTTTGGCACCGGCCAGTACCTTCAAGAAATTCACATACACTTCCATAGACTCAGGTGGAGGTGAACAGGGTATCTCCAGGGTGATACAGATATCTTTCTTGGTGAATCTGGTGGTCCTGATTCTGGGTGATATGGATCCGATTAAAACTCCTTCCTCCAGTTCTATGAGGGGCGGGACGCCTATCTTCTTTTTCCGGTCTAAATCAGTGAGGGAATCGAAGTTTTCCTTCTTGTAACAGTGGAGTTCTATGTACATATCTGGCTTGTAATGGTCGATGAGGTATAGAACAGCTTTACCTGCCTCTGATTGATAGTAAAGGGGATTCAGGGTGCTGATGTACTTGCTTTCATCACAGTTGTACATCACCAGGCAGCCGTCTGGCACGTCCTTTTCTGTTATCTCTTTAAGGGCTTTTATGGTGGTAACTCCCTCTTTACCATGGACTCCACCTATGAAGAGGCGTTTCAGTCCTTCTCCATTTCCTTTGTGGATGAGTTTGAAAAATCCCATGACTGCCTACCCCTCAAATCTAAAAAAAAGTATTATTTAAAAGAAATGATTTTAAGTTCCATGCTCCCAGCCTTCCAGGTATTCCTCCTGCTGGGGTGTTAACTCATCGATTTCTATTCCCATGGCCTGTAATTTTAGTTCAGCCACGTATCTATCGGTTTCATCCAGTGTCTTATAGACACCAACTTCTAAATCATTTTCTAAGAGGTATTTTGCTGATAGGGCCTGCATGGCGAAGCTTAAATCCATTATCTCTGCGGGATGTCCCTGTCCCCTTTCACCTGCCAGGTTCACCAGTCTTCCCTCAGCCAGGAGATATAATTTACGCCCATCGGGCATTACGTATTCGTCTATGTCTGGTTTCAGGTTGTTGATATTGGTGGACATTCCTTCCAGGTCTTCCTGGTTTATCTCCACGTTGAAGTGTCCAGAGTTGGCCATTACACAGCCATCCTTCATGTACTGGAAGTCATCACCGGATACTATGTCCACGTTTCCAGTGGCGGTGATGAGGATATCCGCGTGTTTAACTGCTTTGCTGACCTTCATAACCCTGTAACCATCCATACGGGCTTCTAATGCCCTGATTGGGTCTATTTCAGTGATTATGACATTGGCGCCTAAACCCTGGGCTCTCATGGCTATTCCTCGGCCACACCAACCGTAACCACAGACTACTACTGTTTTACCTGCGATTAACATGTTGGTGGAGCCCATTATGGAATCGAAGGTGGATTGACCAGTACCGTAGCGGTTGTCAAAGAGGTATTTGGTGTAGGCGTCGTTAACCGCCATCACAGGAAATTCTAATGCCTTATCCTTGTGCATGGCCTTCAGTCGGTGAATTCCAGTGGTGGTTTCCTCACAAGCCCCTTTTATTTTACCCAGTAGTTCTCTCCTCTCCCGGTGGACCAGGAATATCATATCCGCCCCGTCATCGATGATGATATCTGGCTTATGGTCCAGGACCTGGTTGATGGTCTGATAGTACTCTTCTGTGGTCTGCTCTCTCCAGCCGTACATGTTCAATCCCAGATCTGCCCCGGCGGCTGTGGCGTCGTCCTGGGTGGATAAGGGGTTGCAGCCGGTCATGGCCACTTCAGCTCCGCCGGCTTGAAGGGTTAAACCGAGATTAATGGTTTTAGGTTCCAGGTGTAAACATGAACCAATGGTTATCCCCTCAAAGGGTTTTTCCTTTATGAACTGCTTTTTAATATATTCTAAAACAGGCATGTGCCTTTGCACCCATTCGATCTTCTTTTTCCCCTGAGGTGCTAGTGTTATATCTTTAACGTGGTAAGTCATCTTTTTCACCTATAATCTGGATTGTAGTTTGACATTCAATTAGAAACTCAAAATTAGATGGTCTAATCATTTCATTGTTTATCTAGTAGGTAATATATAATTCTTTTATATATAAATCCAGATTTTTATTTAGAAAAAGAAATAATTGACTTCGATAATTCAATAAAACTGAATAAATTAATAGAAAGGTAAATTAAAATAAGAAGAATCAATAAAATGTCAATTAAAAGAATATAAATCTATAAAAAATTAAAGAGAAGAAAAAGAACTCCCATTAGAGTTTATCTAATGGTACTGAATGAGTTCCACTTTTTCTTCGGTTTTGATCTTCTTCATGGCGTCTCTGAAGTTTTTCATGGTGATCTTATCGGCCTGTAAGTTATCTCTAAGGGCGAGCATCACTGCTTCACGGGAGACTGCTTCAATATCAGAACCGACGTATCCTTCAGTGTTTTTGGCCAGTCTTTGCAGGTCCACATCATCTGCCAGGGGCATCTTTGCTGTGTGGACTTTGAATATCTCCAGACGGCCTTTTTCATCGGGTTCTTCTATTTTTACATGCCTGTCGAACCTGCCGGGTCGAACCAGTGCCGGGTCGAGTATGTCTGCCCGGTTGGTGGCGGCGATTACCGCTACGTCCTGGAGTTCTTCCATACCGTCGATCTCGGTAAGTAGCTGGTTAACCACTCTCTGGGTTACACCGGAGTCTGTGCTTCCCCCTGCTCGGGTGGAGGCCAGTGCATCGATTTCATCGAAGAAGATTACGGTTGGTGCTGTCTGTCTTGCTTTTCTGAACACTTCCCGGACACCCTTTTCTGATTCTCCCACCCATTTTGATAGGAGTTCAGGGCCTTTAACTGCTATGAAGTTTGATTCACTTTCGTTGGCCACTGCCTTTGCGAGTAAGGTCTTACCAGTTCCTGGTGGACCGTAGATAAGCACTCCTTTTGGTGGTCTTACCCCGAATCTTTCAAAGCTATCGGGATATTTGAGTGGCCATTCCACTGCCTCTCTAAGTTCCTGTTTAGCTGATTCTAATCCTCCGATATCATCCCATTTGACGTTAGGTACCTGAACCAGTACTTCTCTCAGGGCGGAGGGTTGGATTTCTCTTAGGGCTTCCCTGAAGTCGGATTTTTTGATGATCATCTCCTGGAGTATTTCCTGGGGTATCTCTTCTTCTGGTTTTATGTCGGGTAATACTCTTCTTAGTACCCGCATGGCGGCTTCTTTACAGAGTGTTTCCAGGTCTGCCCCTACAAATCCGTGGGTTGTCTCGGCTATCTCTTCTAGGTCGACTTTTTCATCCAGTGGCATGCCTCTGGTGTGTATCTGGAGTACTTCCTGGCGTCCGTCTTTATCTGGTACGCCTATTTCGATTTCTCGGTCGAACCTTCCTCCCCGGCGTATAGCAGGGTCCAGGGCGTCGGGTCTGTTGGTTGCACCGATTACCACCACCTGTCCCCTGGTTTTAAGTCCGTCCATCAGAGTTAATAGCTGGGCTACCACCCTTCTTTCCACTTCCCCAGAGACTTCTTCCCTTTTAGGGGCTATTGCGTCGATTTCATCTATGAATACTATGCTGGGTGCGTTTTCTTCTGCTTCTTCGAAGAGTTCTCTGAGGCGTTCTTCTGATCCGCCCACGTACTTGCTCATTATCTCTGGGCCCTGTATGGATATGAAGTGGGCGTCTGTTTCATTGGCCACTGCCTTGGCCAGTAAGGTTTTACCGGTTCCTGGTGGGCCGTGCATCAGCACCCCTTTTGGTGGTGATATGCCCAGTCTTTCGAAGAGTTCCGGTCTTTTAAGTGGGATTTCTATCATTTCCCGGACTTTCTGGACTTCTTCTTTGAGCCCTCCTATGTCCTCGTAGGTGACGTCTATTATGGTTTTTACTCCTTCGAGTTTGGATATGTCCACTGGGTTGGCCTGTATTTCTACTTCGCTCATACTGGTGACTTTAACTGTACCGGCTGGTTTGGTGGATACTACGGCCAGTTTTATTTCTCCCATCGGGCTGAAACTGCTCCTTCCACCGAAGAACTCGTCTAACATGGAGTCCATTGCAGCTGCCTGGGGTCTGATACCTGTCTTGATGATATCTCCCTTGGTGAATACTCTTCCACTGAAGGCTCCTTTGATGTCTCCCCTGATCATCACCTGCTGGTCTACCGGTGCCAGGACTACCTTCTGGGCTTCTTTTACTTTGGCCCTTCTAACCGTCACTTCTTCTCCGATGGAAGTTCCGGCGTTTTTTCTTATGTATCCGTCTATCCTGATTATTCCCAGACGTATATCTGATTGTGAGGATGCCACTACAGAGGCGGTGACTTTTTTACCTTCTATCTCGATTATGTCGCCGTCTATAAGGCCTAGTTGCTGCATGCATTGTGGGTCTATTCTGGCTACTGTTCTTCCTACATCTGCCTGTGAAAATGCTTCTGCAACTTTTAATTTCATTTCTTCGTTTTCGATATTTATTCCCCCATCTAAGTTTTTGTTTTAATTGTTAATTGATTATATGCTTTACTTTGCAGAAAAAATGCTTTAAAAAATCTAAAAATAAATTAGTAAACCATTGGTATTTTAGTTAACTTATGTTACTATAACCTTGTTGTTCATCCTATATAAAGGTTTTGTTAGAAATTAGAGAAATTTGTAGAAAACAGATGGATTTATTCAGGATAGAAACTGAAAATTTATCTTATTATCCCGCCAAAACCCTTAAGAAGTGCTTCTACCTTACTTCGAGCATGTGGATCTATCACTTCATATCTTAAGGTGATGCTCTTCATTCCTTTATTTATCTGACTGCCCTGGTAGACGTCCACTACCTGAGAAGCCACCACACCATTAAAACTCCCAATGGCCTGGGCAACCATTTCTGGATCGGCACTTTCTGGTAAAACTACAGAAACATCGAAACTCTTCCTGGGACAGTTATCGTTCTTGTAGTCTTCCAGTTCCCGGGGACTCAATATTTCTATGTTGGAAATCTTCAGCTCAGTTATCTTCTGGTTATGGATTAAGGTTATTAAGTCGGCGGAAATTTCTTCCAATTTTCCTATATGTATTTTACCAGAGTAGATGTGTCTTAAACCAACTTCTTTACCCATAGAATTCTTTAAAATATTCAATTCCTGGTTTAAAGCAGATATGGCTTTATCTGATCTTCCCAAGGCAGCCTCCAGATCGTCCATATGTTTGGCTGCACTGCTCATAGCCTTAACAAAACTGGTTTCATCCCCATTCTTTGCCATTTCATTGAGCTCGTTGTATGTGGAGAGAAATCTTTCATGGGTCTTGGGGATGTAATGATTGTGGGTCTGGATGGAGTAGTAGAGGTAGGGGTTTTCTGCAGTGATCCTGGCGATCATATCGAGCATCAGGCTGTAGATGGGGCTGGCAAATTTCCTTGATTCCTTTACATCCACCTCTAATTTTTCCAGGGTAACGGCCATGCTGATGTAAGTCAAATGGGTTAAACCCTGTACAACGCTCATCATCTGATCGTGTATCTTGGGTGTTGTCTCTATAATACGGGCATTTTCTGATTCTAAAAATTCAACCACTTTCTGGTACCATTCATCCTTGGTTACGGGTGTGAGTACCACCACCTGGCCATCCAGGGACCTTATTCTTGGTCCGAACATGGGGTGCATGGGTATGAATTCCACTCCTTCAGGGACGTATTCCTGCATTAACTGGGCAGGCTTTTCCTTGACCGATGTAACATCCACCAGCAAGGATCCTGCCTGGAGATGGGGGGCTATCTCCTTGATGGTTCGAGGAATAACGTCAATGGGTACCGCTAAAATAGCTATTTTGGAGCGAGTAGCTGCTTTGATATTGTTGGAAGTATATTTTACTCCCATTTTCCGAGCTATGTTCATTCCCAGTCTACTATCTCTCCCGGTGATGGTAACATCACAACCCTTTTTTTTAAGGTAACTAGCTATCCAATTTCCTAGTCCACGGGTACCTCCAATTACTGCAATTTCCATAGAGTTATCTTTAGATTGGCTGTCTATTAAATATTTTTAATAGATTATCTGGGCATCTCTCAATTTTTTAAATTTGATACCACCTCTCATTCTGTAATTCTATGATTTTCAGATCTCCAGTGTTTTTATTCCCTCAGGGGTTTTTGCCACAGACTTAGCGGACATATCATCCACTGCCTTAAGTAGTTCGCCGATGCTCTCGTTCTCCAGGACTTCCAAGAACTTTTCCAGTTCTACAGACTGCCTTAAAAACAGGCCTCTACGTTTCATGGGAGTTCTACGTTCGTTTAATGGATTTATTTCAACCATTATTGTTTTGTTACCTCCTTTTTCCGGAGTTTTAACTAAAAATGCTCCGTCGACTGAGGTGGGCACTCTTTGCCAAGGTTCGACATTTTCTAAAGCTTCTACGATCTTTTCTTCAATCTGGTTTTCCATTTTAGTCACCACTATAAAGATCGTAATAACTTTTATTTAAAAGTTATGATTAAGCAGGTGAGAAGAAAAAATTGAGAACAAAAAAATTAATTAAAACGTAAATGGAGAACAAATAAATAAGAATATAGTCTATTATTAAACAGAATAAAATATAAAGGGCATATTATCATGCGGATCGTCCATCAAGATACAAAGAAGGGGATCATCGAATTATTACCAGAAACCCTGGATGATCTATGGCACCTCTCCCATTTGATAGAACCAGGAGACCTCCTATCAGCCAGGACAACAAGGCGTATACAGGACACAACCGGGGAACGCCTTAGAAGCGATAGGGGGATTAAGAAAACATTCTTTATGGGCATACGTGTGGAGAGCATTAATTTTCACCGGTACACCGGAAAACTACGGGCAACCGGTGTTATTGAAAAGGGTCCCGAAGACCTGGTTCCCCTGGGCTCCCACCACACCCTGGATTTAAAGCTTAAAAATCCGGTGAAAATACAGAAAGAGAAATGGTCCCGTTGGCACCTTAAAAGGATCAAAGACGCGGTTGAAGCATCTAAAATACCCAAAGCCCTGGTGATGGTTATCGAAGATGACAACGCTGATATTGGAATACTGCGCCAGTATGGTGTGGAATATTACGGACCCATAGTGGGTGGAGTGTCCGGGAAGAGGATGGTGCAGAAGAACCGGCAGCAGGTCATCGAAAAATTCTACGACCAGATAATGGAAACCGTAAGCACCTTCGAAGGAATAGAGGGCATAGTCATAGCCGGCCCTGGCTTTGGAAAAAATGATTTCTACAAATATCTGGAAGAGAAACACAAGGAAATATCTAAAAAGGCCATCCTGGAAAGTACAGGGGCAGGTGGAAGAGCAGGGATACGCGAAGTGCTGCAGAAGGGGCTCCTGGAAGATATGGCAACCGAGGGGCGTATCGCCGAGGAGATGCGGGTCATGACAGAAGTCCTCCAGGAGATTGGGAAGACATCAAACCTGGTAACTTATGGTAAGAAAGAGGTTGAGGTAGCAGCCCAGTCAGGGGCAGTGGAACAGTTACTGGTCATAGACGAACTGGTTCGGGAACCAGATGTGGAAAAGATAATGAACACCACGGAGAATCTGGGTGGTAAAGTGATGGTTATAAGCAGCGAACACGAGGGCGGTAAACAGTTACAAGCTCTAGGTGGTATTGCAGCCCTATTAAGATATGGTGTTTAAAAATACAGATAGCAGGAGCAAATTATGGATGAGATACTTTTCTTAGTTTTGATATTCCTATTATCAGCGGTTTTAACCCTGTTATTTAAATTCATCTTCGCCAGGTTAGGAGGAAACCTTTATACAAAAATAAGAAACGGAACTCCTCGAGCCGTTGGTCTGGCTCCCTTTTTAGTTCTTTTACTGTTTTTCCCTCCGCCTGGAAATTATTTGATAGCAATAATTGGTGTATTCGCATTTTTAGACGATTTAATCGGTCGAAAAAAGGTTAAATCCATTCCCTTTGAAGTTGGGCAGCTATCTAGAGGTATTGGTATGATTCTGGTCATGGTTGTAGGGTATTCCTACTTCGGCCCGGCATCCATACTTATTGCCCTGATGATTCAGCCCCTGAACATTGCAGATATGCAGCCCGGAACAGCGTGCTCCACCATAATCATAATGACATCGATACTGACAGTACTCATCTATTTAACCACTGGTAATCCTTATTTTCTTGTTTTAATCGTTCTTGCAGCATGTCTGGGGTACGCTCCCCTGGATTATCTGGGTAAGATCATGATGGGTGAAGTGGGCAACCATTCCTTTGCCGTTGCCCTCGGAATTATCTATACCCTTTTGGGGATGGAAGTAACTAATTTCTACAACTGGGGTACTCCGGGAGTGTTTTTAATTGTGTTAGTTCTTTTGGTCGTAACATCTGTTTTAATAGCCTTCTTGAGAAGGGATAATCTTACATATTTCCTGGAAGATGAACTTAGAATAGAAAACCCCTATTTCGGTGATCTCTTAATGGATGTGCTGACAGGTGGGGGTTTGGGTGATCTGACGAGGAAGTTAGCCTTAAAAAAACGTAGCATAAAAATAGAAAGTGAGTGGGAAAAACGTCTGGGTTTAAGAAGGTTACTCTACAATCCCTATGCTGTGTCTGAGTGAGAAAATTTATATATTAGATAGAATTTTAGGTATACCTAAGAATATTAAAGAGGATGTAGATCATATCATCCTCTTCCAATGGCAAGAAAGGTTGCCACAGTAAGACAAATGGGAATTAATACGATCATTTATCCAATTGGGGCTATAGAGAAAAAAATAATGATAGATAAAAAATCTTAGAACTTATCTATTTATACTCGAAAAATGTATACAAAAAAGCAACTATTAGGCAAAGCATTATCCCGGTTTATCTTGGGACTGATATTTATTTCAGCTATTCTGTTTATACCTGCCGGATCAATTGAATACTGGAATGCCTGGCTATTTATTGGTATTTTGTTTATTCCAATACTATTTGTGGGAATTTATTTAATAATTCGTGACCCTGAATTATTAGATAAAAGATTAAACAGCCAAGAAAAAGAAAATAAACAGAAGAAAATGGTGTTATTTACAACAATAACCTTTTTAGCTGGATTCATTTTATCGGGATTGGATTACAGATTTGGTTGGTCATCTGTTCCCCTTTTTTTAGTGGTACTATCTGCAATCATGGTGCTGATTGGGTATATCATGTTTTTTATGGTTATACGCCAGAATAGATATGCATCAAGAGTTGTAGAAGTCCAGGAAAAGCAAAAAGTTATTGATACCGGATTTTATGGTGTGGTAAGACACCCCATGTACTCTGCAGCTATATTAATATTTCTATTTACTCCTCTGGTACTCGGATCATTTATCGCATTGATACCATTTTTAATATTTCCCTTCCAAATGAACATTAGAATAAAAAACGAAGAACAAGTATTAGAAGAAGGACTGGATGGGTACGTTGAATATAAAAAAAGAGTGAAATATAAGGTTATTCCATTTATTTGGTAAGATTATTATGAATATTCTAATCGCTGAAAATGATTCCAGGACGATGATGGATTTAAAAACCATTCTAGGAAATCTAGGTTACAATGTAGTCGCTGTAACTTCCACTGGAGAAGAAGCCATACACAGAACAGGTGAATTGAAGCCAGATCTGATTTTGATAGATCTAAAATTAAAGGGTGAAATGAGTGGTGTGGAGGCTGCAGACAAAATAAGGAATCTTTATGATGTTCCAATTATTTTCCTGACTGTTTTTATTAAAAACTGTTTGAATAAATCGTTAGGAATACCAGAAGACGCCATCATCTTAAGTAAACCTATAAAACAGGAACATCTGGAATATGGTATATCAAGAGCTTTTCAAGCCATAAATAAAAGCTCTTGACATTATATTTTTCCCTTTGATGTTACAACCCTTTAACTCACTGATACATAGTTTGAGCAGTCATTTATTTGTTTATAAAAGCTCAGTACGTTGATGAACATGTAGATCACCTTGGTGTGTCCACATTACGATAGGAATATGGCAAAGATTATCAGAACCAGCAGATCAAATCATATCTTGCCAGTCCCTCCTTATGATATTGAAAACATGATGATCTTAGATTGCTTGGGTTAAAATTAATATTCCAATGAAAATTAAAGCGAAAGGTAAGATTATATGTCCGTATTTACGGATTGCCCCACCTAGCATTCTATGGTTTATTAATCTATAACCAATAAAGCACCATACTCCTATCATTATTAAAAAGATTAATATGACAAAATACAGTTGATAAATACTTAAAGTGGCAAAAAGAGGGGCATAAATCCCTATATTATCCCCGCCATTTACAAAAGTTATGGTGGCTACTGAAATTATGGGCAAATTCATAAACCTTGAATAACTTTTGTTTTCTATTTTAACCTCAGAATCATCATTTCTATCCTTCTTTCTTAAATCTAATAGTCTTTTAAGACCTATAATTATCGGGAGTATACCTAATAAACTTATCCATGTTGCGGGTATTACAAACTTGAAGAAATAAGCTAATGTACTTATTAAAATCAAAGCTGAGATTCCCAAATACTGACCTATAACAATTTGAGGATTATTATAATCCGGATGTGCGAAGAATATCAACAAAATAAATAGATCATCCAAATTAGTGGCAATAAAACTTACAATTGCTATAGTCAGTATCGATTGCATAATTCAACCTTTTAAATATATACCATAGAGAAATTTGTTATTCTCTATGATATATTTTTGATAGAATTTAATGAGACATAATCCTTGCTATCTTAAAAGTGAAGTACATTGTATACAAATACTAGTTTTTACCTCTTTTCAAAGTCCAGATTGCTAATCCTAAAAATAGCAGGGCAAATATCACCAGCGCCAGTATATCCGGCCATATTTTATCCAGCCCCCATCCTTTAAGCATCACCGCCCGGCAGGCGTTGGCTGCATAGGTGGGAGGTACTAAGTAGGAGAATGGCCTTATCCATTCTGGTATAGCCTGTATCGGCCAGAAGATACCTGAAAGCAGGAATGCAGGTAATATCACCAGGGGGAAGAATTGTATGGCCTGTTCGGCTCTTTTTGCAAGGCTGGAAAGCAGTATGCCCAGTGCCTGACAGGATATGGCCAGTATGGCCACTGCCAGAAATGCTAAGAGTACATTGCCCACCACCATGATGTTGAAGACTAGTATGGCTATGGTTAAGAGGAGTGCGACCTGTAATACACCGAATGTACCGAATGTTATGGCGTATCCCATCACCAGTTCTCCTTCAGTTACTGGGCTGGATAATACCCGTTCTAAAGTCCCGCTGGACCTCTCATTTACGAAGGTAATGAGGGTTAAGATGGTGGTTAAGAGATAAACAACAAAGGCCAGTATCCCGGGCACGAAGAAGTCGATGAATTCGGCGTCCTCACCGTAGATTGGATCGGAGTTAAGTTGAATGGCGGGAGTGACTCCGTTTTCTGTTAAGGTATCTGAAAGGGCTGTGCTCACCGTGGTGGTAATGGCTGTTTTTATGTTGACGATGCTGTCGTCACCTTCTATCGTTATCTCTGCACTGTTGGGGTAACTTTGATCTTGTGACTTTAAGATGGCATTTTCACTGAAATCTTCCGGGAATATTATAACTGCCGATGCCTGGCCACTTTCAACTTCTGCCCGTGCATCATCGATACTGGTCATATTATGAATACTTAGAGTAGTTGTATTGAGATTGTTAACTATTTCATCGGCTAAATATATTGTATCCCCCATGGGCGGGGTGAATCCCTGATCCTGGTTGATTATGATTACATTGACATTTTCCACGTCGCCACTGAATGCTACTCCAAAAACACACATGGCCAGGATGGGTGCTAAAAATAACAAAACCAGACTACGCTTATCATTAACCACTCCCCGGAAGACACGGCGGCTTACGGCCATTATCCTGTAAAATTTCATCTAAACCGCCTCCATCCGCATGGTATCCTCGTTCCTGGCGAATGCCAGGAATGCATCTTCCAGTGAGTCTTTTCCGCTTTCTTCCAGGAGTTTTAGAGGTTTGTCTTCGGCGATGAGCCTACCCCTCTGCATGAAGCCAATACGGTCACAGCGCCTGGCTTCATCCATGTAATGGGTGGTTATAAGGATAGTAACCCCATTATCCCTTAGCTGCTCGAAGTAATCCCAGAATGACACTCGAAGCTCAGGGTCAACACCTACGGTTGGTTCGTCAAGGAAAAGTAGATCTGGTTCATGGATCAAAGTACAGGCCAGTGAAACACGGTGTTTCATCCCTCCACTGAGGTTATCCACCATTTCATATCTCCAATCTTCCAGGTCAACGAATTTAAGTAGTTCAGCTATTCTTTTTTCTGCTTTCTCTCCTTGCAGATTGAATATTCTACTGTAGAACTTCATGTTCTGGTCCACAGTAAGACCAAAGTAGACCCCTGTCTCCTGGGGCATGTACCCTATTTTGGAGGCAATATCTCCATCAGGGATCTTTTTACCCAGTATCCTGGCGCCTCCAGAAGTGGGGGTGCTGATACTGCAGAGCATCTTAATCAAAGTGGTTTTACCAGCGCCATTAGGACCTAAAAGTCCATATATCTCCCCTTTATCCACCTTCAGGTTTAAGTTGTTTACTGCTGTGAAGTCACCGTAATTTTTAGTTAGATAATCAGTTAAAATTGCATATTCTTTTGTTTTCAAGGTTTCACCCTCCCTACATTCATCTAATTTACTATCTGCAGATAACAAACTATTTATACATTTTGTAACTAAGAGAGTATAAAATGAAACAATAGGTGTTGTGCATGGTTTTAAGCAGGGAATCAGTTGAGGCACTGGAAATTATGGGACTAACCGACTATGAGATACGCACATATGTGGCTTTAACATCTCTTATCTCCGCAGATGCAACAGAAATAAGTTTAGCAGCCAACGTACCCCGCTCCAAAGTGTATCAGGTACTTAAGAGTCTGGTTAAAAAGGATTTCGTTGAGATGAGCAAGGGGAAACCCTTGAAATTCACAGTTGTCCCTCCCCTGGATGTATTCTACAGGTCATCCCAGCACATAAAAAATAGGTTGGACCATGCGGAGTCTGAACTAAGCAACATATATGAAAGCCAAATTCCACAGGTACCCGCACCAATCTGGATTTTACATGGCCAGGAAAAAATTGTGAACAAGGAAATGGAAATAATATCCCGGGCAGAGGAATCCCTCTTCATCTTAGGCGGGTTGATGTTTCCCGGGGAACCGGAACGTATCAAGGAGACCTTACAAAAGCCCATAAAGAAAAATGTGGATGTAAAAATACTTACCGTTCCTAAATCCTCAGTCGACCACGTGGAAGTACATGTCAAGGAGATTTTAGAGGAGCTTCCCATAAATATGAAAATATTCCCTGTGCCCTTCATTAAACTGTTGGTTAGGGACCGGAAGGAAATGATGATAGTCTTCTGCAAACTTTCAGAAGATACTGTGTTATCTGAAACAGTCATAGCCATCTGGAACCAGTACGAAGAGTTTGTTGATACCATAACTGGAATTTATGATTTCATCTGGAACACTGAATTCTTTAATCTAGGCATAACAAAATTCAATGAATTAAATAAATCTAAATTACATGATAAAGATATTTAAATAGGAGTATCCTAAAAGAATAACTTCAATAAACCATTAAGAAATCAAAATCTAATACTAATCATACATTGATAAGGAGTTCATAAACCTATGAAGGCATTGTTCATCGTCACAGGCAGGGGTATAGGGGGAGACACCGTCACCGCCCTCAATATCGCCCGTGCCCTGGAAAGTTATGGTGTGAAATGTGAATTTGCCCTGGACCATTCTGCACCCGGTCTTTTATTTAAAAAACACGGCCTGGACTGGCATAAGATCAGCGTACCCCAGGCAGGTGGCCATGCCGCCACCAAATTCACACTGGCCAAAGCAGCCATCAAAACATCTAAAGCCACCTGGGAAGCGGCCAAGTTATGCAGGGAAATAGACCCCCAGGTGGTGGTGGGGGTAATTGGTGGCGGAGCTGTAGTCGGGTGCCTGGCTGGTAAACTGACGGGCATCCCGGTGGTGGGGATTTTAATCACCCCCGCGGATGCTAAGGTGTGCACCAGGATAGCTACCACCATCGCTCTTCCTGAATCCAACCTCTTCCAGATGGACCTGGAAGATCAAAATATCTATAAAGCCTATTCTCCTGTTAATCCCGATATAACCCGGGGTGACCGGGAAAAAGCTCTGGAGATGATGCCTCCAGAATTTGATGAATGCCGTCCCACCATTCTTTTTTCATCCGGCTCTTCACTCTTCAAGAAGATGGCGGAGGGTGCAGTTGAACTCAGTAAAAGCGGGTTAGACGCCAATATCCTGGTAGTGGGGGCCCCCCTGGAAGAGAAGTACCTGGAAATACTTGAAAGAGATAATATCATCAACCTGGGCTATATAAACTGGATACAGGACCTCTATAAACTGGTTGACCTTGCGGTGGTTACTGATGATGGTATGATGATCCAGGAAGCGATAGCTTTAAAGATACCGGTAGTAGCCCTGTTGGGTGTTAAATGGGGCCGGTACCATGATTTAGCCAGTGTTTTTAAAGGTGCTGTGCTTGAAAGTGAAGTGGAAAACATCCGGGAGGTTACACATGATGCACTCGAAAATTTAGATGAAATGAAAGTTCAGGCCCAAAAATACAGTGCAGATGTGCTGGGCGCAGCTGACCGGATAGCCCGGATAATTAAGGGGCAGATTAAATAAATAATGAATTGAAACTATTGCTTTTTTATCAATAAAACAGCTGATCGATCCACCATTGATTTCGCCAAATTTAATATTCTACCCAAACTTGGCAAAAAACCGTAGCAGCTTATAAACAGGATCCGTGGATGGGTGGGTTTCCAGGAAATCGTCGAAGTCGTGGAATTTGTATTCGTCCCTCATCATCCGGGCGAGATAGGCCATACTGGTACGGGCTGTGGGTGATATATGGGAAATATCTTTTATGGAACCGGATTCTGTATCAACTTTGACTTTGGTAAATCCAGTGTTGCGTTCCAGTACTCTCCAGAATGATCCGGGACCTGCAAATCCTGGTATTGAGGCTTTGAGGTTGGCAGTCTCATCTATATCCTCTGAACCATCTCCCCTGGTGATGAATGCCACATCATAGTAGAGTGAGACGGAGTTGGGGATTAACCTGTAATCGACTTCGGCTGAAACATCACAGGCATTCCTGGCGGCTACTACACCTTCCATCCTGGCCACGGGGGTGGTTCCAACTCCACCCACCACGTCTCCAGCGGCGTATATGTTTTCCCTACTGGTCTCCATCTTCTGGTTCACCACAATTTCCCTGTGATCCCCCAGGTCAACTACTCCCTCTACTATTTGAGAATTGGGGATCATACCGGTTGCCAGAAGCACTTCACCCTCCATAAAATCTTTGTCAACATAAAGGCCGTTACTGGTTATCTCACTGGCCTGTGTATCATCCATTATTTCTACTTTATCTAAAAGCTTCCTGGCCACGTAATCCCTGACATCATCATCCACCATCTCTAAAAAGGGATCTCTACATAGCATCTTAACTTCTGAACCCATCAAGGAGAATATACCTGCAAATTCAGCTGCTATCACACTACTTCCAATGATTAAGAGTTTTTCCGGGATTTTTTTAAAATTTAATACGTCACTATAAGTTGAAGCATTCTCCACTCCCTTAATTGGGGGGATAAAAGCACTTGAACCGGTGGCCACTATCAACCGGTCGTATTCTATTTGTTCCTGGTTCACAGTTACGCTTTGACCTTCCTCTGCCACCGTAGCGGTGCCCATTATTACATCCACCCCTACTTCACTGGTTTCAGCTTCATGGACTGCCCTTATCTTCTCCAGGACAGCCCTCATTCCCTGAGCTATATTTTCATAATCCAGATCTGGAATCTGGTTGATTATCCCCATTTCCTTAAATCTCCGGGAGTCATCTATAAACTTGGCCACATCATTCAAGCCGGAGACGACCATGCATCCCTCATTTAAACATTTACCCCCTAAATATTCCTTTTCAATGAGGGTTACCTCTTCTCCTATCTGCGCTACTTCTACTGCTGCTGTTTTACCAGCAGGACCTCCGCCAATTACTATTATTTTCATTTAATTCCCTCCAACCATTATTTTTATATGGTAGAAGTTCGTATTAAAATTATTAAACAAACATCAACCTAATTTCTAAAAACCTAATTTCTAAAAATATAATTTGATAATTTTACAATTTTTTACGAGGAGATAAAAAACATGTGTATTGCAGCACCAGCCAGAATACTGGAAATTAACGATAAAATGGCCACAGTGGATTTCGGAGGAGTCAGACAACAGGTTAAACTGGACCTAGTAACCGATGTTGAAATTGACAGGTACGTACTGGTCCACTCTGGTTACGCCATTGAAGTACTTACCGCTGAAGAGGCTAAAGAGTCCTTAGAAGCCTGGGATGAGCTTTTAAAGGTCCTGGACGAGGAAGAATAAATTTTAGATTTTTTTTATTTTATTCAAATTCTATTTTATCCAATTTTTTGATATCAAATAAATCTTTTAATTCAAATCCTTATTTTGAATACCACCCAATTTTTATTTCCCTATTCCTGTTTCCAAGTGTAGATTGATCTGAGGTCTAACTTTTTTTGATTTGGTTACCAAGTACAGATTACATGTTTATTTATAAAAGAATAGGATAATGATAATATTGTCATTATCAACATTTTAACAAATATTCAAGTTAACAACTATCCAGGTGCCAGGGGGAGCAAATAGAATGCCTTTCGACCAAAAGATCTTGTCGTTCCGGACGTTATCAATCTTCTTTGCAGCTATAGTACTCCTTGGTGTCATTCTTTTGACCCTGTGGGGTGATTCACCCTATGTTTCCATTATCACCTATGTGGCATTTGTAATACTAAATATATTTGTAATTCTTGTTTTGTTTTATGTGGCCAAGAAATCTTCTAAATTCAATAGAAGAGCCTATATAGGATGGTTTTTAATAGCACTATCTCTATTAGTTACCTTTTTAGGGAATATTACCTGGATAATTTTCAGTGTATATCTTAACCAGTACCCTACCTTCTCTATTGCTGATATATTTTTCTTGGCCTACTATCCCCTACTCATAATGGGGGTTCTTTATCTATCCGTCGACCAGATCAATAAAAACAGGAAATATCAGATTCTACTGGACACTGGAATTTTAATTGTTTCCATTGCCCTGGCTCTTTGGGCAATATTAATAACTCCACTACTCGGAATTCACAATGAAAACAACCTGGGTATAGCCATATCCTTAGCTTACGTGTTTTTAGAGATTTTCCTGTTGTTCATCTTATTCTATTTAATTTTTAACTGGCTCGGAAATGTTAAAAAAAATCCATTTATATTGTTGGCCCTGAGCGTGACAGTATTAATTATTACCAACATTATCTATAGCTATCAAGCTATCTACGGGAGTTATGTCCCCGGAGGGCTTTCAGATATGGGCTGGTTAATCTCCTATTTCCTGACTGCACTGGCCGGTATTTCTTACATCGAAGTTGAAAACAGGACCCCCTCACTTAGTTTAGATATAGACTCAAACAATCAAGATTTATCCTTAAAATTTAATTGGAGTTCTTACCTACCTGCTTTATGGCTTTTTTTCATATTTATATTGTTGTCTTGGATTTATACACATCCTAAGGGCACTGATTTAAATATTTTGATTGGGGCGGGCATTATAATAGCGATGATGTTCATTCGTCAAATTTTGGCTTTAGAAGAAAGTAACGAGGCAAGAAGATTATTAGAAAGTAATCAAAAGAAACTGGAAATAAGAGAGCAACAGATTAAATCCTCCCTTGAAGAAAAGGAGGTGCTTTTGAAGGAAATCCATCATAGGGTTAAAAATAACATGCAGATAATTTCCAGTTTACTGAGTTTGCAATCCAGATACGTTAAGGACGAAGATGATGGGGAAATTTTTAAAGAATGCCAGAATCGGGTTAGATCCATGGCTATGATTCATGAAAATCTTTATAGAAGCCCTAATCTCGCAGAAATCAACCTTCAAGAATATCTTCAAAGCCTGATCACAGGGCTTTTCAGCTCTTATGGAGCCAACCCTCAACTGATCATGACTCAAATGGACCTGGAGAAGGTTTCGGTGGATATTGATAAATTCATATCCTGTGGCTTGATAATCAATGAATTAATTTCAAATAGCCTTAAATATGCTTTTCCCAGTAATGAAGGAGAAATAACTCTCAGTCTGCGCAGGCTGGATGGAAATGAGCTGGAAATGGTAGTAGCCGATGATGGTGTTGGTTTTCCTGAAAATCTGGATTTCCGCAGGACAGAATCTTTAGGCTTGCAACTGGTAAATAATTTAGTAAAACAACTTGACGGTGAAATAGAACTAGAAAATACCAGAGGGACGAAATTCACCATTAAATTTCCGGGATAATTAAAATAAGAAGTCTAAAGGATGATTATTTATATTTTTTAATAGATAGAAACCTTGGTCACCCCATCTATCTTCAGAAACTCATTGTAAAGTTCTCCTTTAACTGGTTTTTCCGTTATAATGGTCAGACGGGGGTTCTCTTCCAGTTCAGGGTCTCCGGCATGGGCTTGTCTAATACTAACATTTTCCCGGGATATTAAATCGGTGGCTTGGGCGAGAATTCCTGGGTTACCGGCCTTTGCTTCTATTTCCACGACTCCAAAGCCGAGGTTGGATGCCACGTTCTTTAAGAATGCACCGGCAGGGTATATGTTGGTGAAGATGGCTTCAAGCTGTTCATCTGCAAGGATCACGTCGATGGTGGCTTTTATAGTCCTCCGGTCAACACCCGCTGCCCGGGCCAGGGCCACGTCACTTACCTCCACATCTCCACAGTAGATCTTGTTGTTTTCCCCTACACAAAGACCCAGTTCCACTATCTTCCGGGCCACGCTCATCCTGGCCGGGAATTTCTCGAACTTATGTTTAATCCTGTCCCACACAGTTTCTGCCTCCCAGTATTCTGAATATAAACATATTCCCTCATTGATGTATTTTTATGTACCTTAATCTACATTATATATTATCTTTATCATGCTCCAATGTATATATTTGTACTCTAAAGGTTTAAATAGTACAATAAATATAGGTGGGACTAATCAATTTTTACAAGACAAAACCAATCTCAAAAAAATAGACGGGTAATTAACATGAAAGGCAGTGAATGTTTTTGGCGATTTAATCTTAAAAGAGCCCCAAACCATCAAACTAGAATTAGACTCACCATTTGAACTATTCAAGAACATCTACCAGAACAACACCCACGCTTTCCTCCTGGAATCGATGGAAAGTGACAGTGGTATGGCTCGTTTTTCAGTCCTGGGATTTCAACCTTCCGCAATAATAAAAGCCCATGACAATGTGCTGGAGATAGAAAGAAACGGTACAAAAGAAGGGTATTATGTGGAAAATCCCTTCGATGAAATTAAAAAGTTCATATCCACATCCCATGGTAGGAAAGGATTCAGCGGCGGACTGGTAGGATACGTCTCATACGAGGCAGTGAAGTACTTTGAACCAGTAGAAGTGGCCAGGAGCCCCTATCCTGATTTTGAATTTGGACTATTTTTAGACGGGATAGTTTTCGATAGAATCCGTAACCAGTGCCACTACGTGACCCTGGGTGAGGACAAATCCGATTACATAAAAGCCATAGCTAATGAGGAACATGAAATAGAGGATATCCAATTTAAAGAAGACGGATACCATTTCACCAAAGAACAATACGAAAATATGGTCCTCGAAGCTAAAGAGAAAATACTCGCCGGGGAAATATTCCAGAGCGTCATCAGTAACGCCCGGAAATTCAAAGTCTCCGGTAACAAGCTCTCATTCTACAGGAAACTACGGGAGATAAATCCCTCACCATACATGTACCATTTGAAACTGGGCGAGAGAGAGATCATCGGAAGCAGCCCCGAGATGCTGGTACGGGTTGAAAACAGCCAGGTAGAAACCTTCCCTCTGGCAGGGACCATAAAACGCGGCTCAACCCCCGAGGAAGATAGAAAACTGGAAGAAAAACTCCTAACAGATGAAAAGGAACGGGCAGAGCACCTCATGCTGGTTGATCTGGCAAGAAACGATGTGGGGAAAGTCAGCAAGTTCGGTTCCGTGGAAGTCACGGACTACATGGGTATAAAGAAATTCTCACATGTACAGCACATATTCAGCCGAGTAATAGGCCAGTTAAGGGATGGTAAAACTGCAGTCGATGCTTTCCAGGCCATATTCCCAGCAGGCACCCTCAGCGGTGCCCCTAAAATAAGGGCCATGGAGATAATCCACCAGCTCGAACAGGGCATACCCCGCGGGCCCTACGGAGGTGCGGTTGGCTACTTTTCACTTAACGGCAATGCTGATTTTGCAATAACCATCCGGACCATGGTCTGCGATGGAGACAACGCCAAGATACAGGCCGGTGCAGGGATAGTACACGACTCCATACCTGAAAAAGAATATGTTGAAGGTAAAAATAAGGCATGTGCACTGGTAGATGCACTGAAGGGGAAGTGAATAAGATGATATTGATTATTGACAACTACGATTCATTCACCTATAACCTCTATCAGCTCATAGGGGAGATAGAAAGTGAGGTAACTGTCAGGAGAAATGATGAAGTAACCATAGAAGAGATCCAGGAATTAAAACCAGAGGCCATAATTATCTCACCCGGACCTGGCAATCCCACTAATTTAAGGGACTTCGGTATCTGTTCCCGGGTAATCACGGAACTCGGAGGGGAAATACCCATATTGGGAGTGTGCCTGGGGCATCAGGGGATATTTGCCACCTTCGGTGGGGAAATAATCCGTACAGAGCCTGTACATGGGAAGACCTATGAGATCTTCCACGAAGGTGACGAACTGTTCAGGGGAACCAGTAACCCTCTCATCGCTGCACGATACCATTCCTTACTTTGCAACAGCCAAACAGTGCCGAAATGTATGGATGTTATAGCAGAAACAGATGACGGCCTGATAATGGCCATTAAACATAGAAGCAAACCCATAATCGGCCTCCAGTTTCACCCGGAATCTGTAGGTACAGATGAAGGAATAACTATACTTAAAAATTTCATGAAGGTGGGAGTATGATGGCACAACCCGTGAAATTTCAGGATATAATAAACCGGAGAAATGAAGCTTTAAGGAAAGAAAAATCCTACAAGCCAATAAAAGACCTTAAAGACAGCATAAAAAGGATCAAACTAAGGAAAAGCTTCAAAAACGCCCTAGACAAAGAAAAAGATATTTCTATAATCTGCGAATACAAACCGGCATCACCTTCACTAGGCCATATCTCCCATTTGAAAGTTGCAGACATCGTACCCCAATTTGAAAATGGAGGGGCCAGTGCCGCGTCAATACTAACCGAGACATCCTACTTCAACAGCAGCATCGAGAACCTGAAGATCGCATGTAAGATAAGCAAGTTACCACTGCTCCGTAAGGATTTCATCATGGATGAATACCAGATCTACGAGTCCCGGGCAAGCGGTGCAAGTGCCGTGCTCCTTATGGCCGATGTATACCCCCACCTATCCGAGGGAATCGCCCTCACCAAGTATCTGGGAATGGATGCCCTGGTGGAATGTAAAAACAAGGAAGAAATAGAGAAAGCCCTGGATGCTGGGGCAGAGATAATAGGGATTAACAACCGGGACTTCGCAGACTTTACCATCGACCTTAACCGGACCCGTGAGCTAGCAGAATATGTTCCCTCAAATGTGACCCTGATCTCAGAAAGCGGTGTAAAAACAGAAAGCGATGTGGAACTCCTGGCAAGCTTCGGTGCAGATGCCATACTCATTGGAACCAGCGTGATGAAATCAGAGAATATAAGCCAAAAAATAGTAGAGCTAATGGTCACAGCGAAAAATAGCAGGACCAAGCGAAGATGAAAGTAAAGATATGCGGAATCACCAATGAGGAAGATGTTAAAACCTGTGAACGAAACGGTGCAGAACTCATCGGCTTTATAAACATCCAAAGATCCAAGAGGTTCATTGAAGTTGATGATATCCAAAAGTTAACCGCGTCTATGCAGGATAAAAGCAGGGCTGTCGTGGTAACTGAAACAGAAGATTTAGTTGAAGTTGAAAGTCTGATTGAATCCACGGGGATACAGTATGTGCAGTTCCATTCACAGTCAGCCGCTGAGCTCAAGAGGTTTAAGAAAAACAATCCACAGGTGAAGGTTATAAGAGCAGTTGGCATATCTGAAGTTATGGGAGAAGAAAAGAGTAAGGAGATTAATGACTATGCAAGTGTCTGTGATTATCTACTTTTTGACTACGAAGTTGCTGGTAAAAGTGGGGGAACCGGGAAACAGATCCCACTGGAATTGGCGGTGAAAGCTGCAGAGGCTGCTCAAAAAAACCCACATGTCGGGTTGTTTTTAGCTGGCGGCATGGACAGCTACAGGATGAAGATTGAAGGAAAAATCCTGGAAGATTTTTTTGATTATGTAGATGTAAACTCCGGCGTTGAAAAACAGCCCGGAGAGAAGGATGAAAATAAGATAATTGAATTTATGAAGGTTATGAATAATTCATAAAAGTTCGAAATTTACAAAGAGGGATAAATTATGATTTCCAAGGGAAAATTCGGTAAGTATGGAGGAGTATTCGTACCTGAACTTTTAATCCCTGCATTAGAGGAACTTGAAAGTGCTTACCTGAAATATAAAGATGACGAAGAATTTAACAAGGAATTAGACTACTATTTAAAGGAGTTTGCCGGCAGACCCACTGCCCTATACTTTGCAGAGAACCTCTCCAAGAAGTTAGGGTGTAAAATCTACCTTAAAAGGGAGGATATGCTGCATACCGGTGCCCATAAAATAAACAACACCCTGGGACAGGGATTGTTAGCTAAATATATGGGTAAAACAAGGCTCATCGCCGAGACTGGTGCGGGTCAACACGGTATAGCCACTGCTGTTGTTGGTGCTCTCCTTAAAATACCCACCGAGGTTTACATGGGCAGTGAAGATGTGCAACGACAGAAACTAAACGTCTTCCGTATGGAACTTTCCGACGGCGTCGTATTACCCGTTGAAAGCGGCAGCCGTACCCTGAAAGATGCTATAAACGAGGCCATGCGGGACTGGATCACCAACCTGGACACCACCTACTACCTCATCGGCTCCACCATGGGGCCTCATCCATACCCTACCATGGTGAAACATTTCCAGGCTGTCATAGGCCGGGAAACCAAGAAGCAGATCATGGAAAAAGAGGGTAAACTACCTGACACCATCATGGCCTGTGTTGGTGGTGGTAGTAACTCCATGGGAATCTTTTCCGCATTCGTTGAAGACGAAGAAGTGGAATTAATTGGAGTTGAAGGGGGAGGAGATGGAATCGATAGTGGACATACAGGTGCCACCCTAACCATAGGAACAGAGGGAGTACTGCATGGCAGCCTCTCCTACGTACTCCAAAATGATGATGGACAGATCAACGAGGCACATTCCGTCTCTGCAGGCCTGGACTACCCTGGGGTTGGACCGGAACACGCCTACCTGAAAGACACCGGCCGGGCAAGTTACGATGCCGTCACTGATAAGGAAGCGCTTGAAGGCTTCAAATTACTATCTGAAACTGAAGGAATAATACCTGCCCTGGAAAGTGCCCACGCCATTGCCTACGCCAAGAAATATGCAGAAAAAGAGGAGAACAAAGGCAAAACAATTGTGATAAACCTTTCCGGTCGGGGAGACAAGGACATGGACCTGGTTGCCAAAGAGATGGGTGTGGAAGTATGAATCAGGATATTGAAAGTTACCAGGAAATGTTTGACCGGGTTAAAGATAATGGTGAAGGCGCCTTCATCCCCTTCGTAGTAGTGGGAGACCCGGACTTTGAAACCAGCCTGGAGATAGTTAAGACCTACGTGGATAACGGGGCTGATGCACTGGAACTCGGATTCCCTTTCAGCGACCCCATAGCAGACGGACCCACAGTCCAGGCTGCAGATATAAGATCACTTAACTCGGGTATGACTACCCGGCGTGGATTTGAATTCATCAAGCGTATCCGTGAGTTTACCAACATCCCCATAGGCCTTCTCGTTTATTATAACCTGATCTATAAGATGGGTGCCGATGATTTCTACAAAGCTGCCAAAGAAAGTGGGTTGAATGGCATATTAGCTGCTGATCTACCCCCTGAAGAAGCTGAAATCTTACTTGACACCGCGGATAAGTATGGTCTGGACCAGATCTTCATGGCTGCCCAGACAACCAGTAACGAAAGATTAGAAAAAATAGCAGAGATGTGCAGTGGCTTCCTCTACGTGGTGGCGGTGATGGGTGTTACCGGGGCTCGATCCGAACTGGCAGATACAACAGTTGAACTGGTGAGCCGGGTGAGGAGTCACAGTGACCTACCACTGGCAGTTGGTTTTGGTATCTCCCGTCCAGAACATGTGAGGAATGTTCTCAGTGCCGGTTCAGATGGTGCAATCCTTGCCAGTGCATTGCTTAACATCATAGAGGAAAACCTCGAAAACAAAGAGGTTATGTTAACTAAAATAGGTAGTTTCTGCAGGGAGCTTAAGGAAGCAACCAGGAAATAGAAAATATTTATGAAAAAATCTTTACGGTGAATTACAGTGACCATTTCAAAATGTCTGGTGAAGGTCGTTGGTGGTGAAGACCTTACAGAGGAAGAAGCATACCAGTCCATGATGGACATCATGAAGGGCGAGGCCACCCATGCACAGACCGCCTCATTTTTAACCGCCCTATCAATTAAAGGCGAGACTGTAACCGAGATAACGGGTTTTGTCGGGGCCATGCGGGAGTCAAGCCTGAAGGTCCGCTCCACGAAAAATCCACTGGTCGATACCTGTGGAACTGGCGGTGACACCCTGAAGACCTTCAACGTCAGCACCGCAGCTGCCATCATAGCTGCAAGCTGTGGTGTTACCATAGCCAAGCATGGTAACCGGAGCATAACCAGTAAATGTGGTGGTGCAGATATACTGGAAGCCGTTGGGGTTAATATAAACTGCAACGACCAGGAGGTAGAGTATTGCCTGGAAAACGCGGGTATTGGGTTCATGTTCGCTCCGGTATTCCACCCGGCAATGAAAAACGTAGCCCTGGTAAGGAATGAACTGGGAATTAGAACCATCTTCAACATACTCGGACCCCTCACATCACCTGCAAATGCTGATATGCAACTTTTAGGTGTCTTTGATCCTGATTTAGTGGAACCATTAGCCCATGTACTTAACAATTTAGATGTGGAAAGGGCTATGGTGGTGCACGGCTTTGATTCAGAGGGTAACCCTGCCATGGATGAAATATCAACCGTGGGTAAAACCAGGGTCGCCCTGCTTCGTGAAGGGAGTGTGGAAGTCTTCGAATTACATCCAGAGGATTTCGGTATAGAAAAAACTGTAGAAGAACACATCATTGCCCCGGACACCCTGGAAGAAAACATGGAAATATTCCACCGAGTTCTACGTGGGGAAATAGCTAGTCCTGCTGATGAGGCCCGGTTTAATCTCTGCCTGGTGAATGCTGCGGCTATTTTATATATGGCAGGGAAGGCAGATAGTTTCACCAAGGGAATGGATGTTGCCCTGAAAGCTGTAGAAGATGGCGAAGCCCTCAGACAACTTGATAAATTCATTGTAGCAAGTAAAAAAGGCGGATGGCAATCTGGATAATTTTTTGGTATAAATCGGATTTTCATCCTTTAAATCCTTTTTTAAGTCCTTAAAATTACCTATATTGCGGATTTTTTTAGTTTATCATTAAATAGTTGCACTGTATATTTGATTATTCATACAGGCGCAGTCACAGATCTGGCAGGACACCCCAGTAGTACTCAGGACATTCACCTTCACCACAGGAAGTACCTAAAAAAAATTTTATTTTATTTTTCCCTTCTTTTTACACGTTTAACCATGTATTTAATTCTCCAATTTTAAGCTGTGGAGAATTATTTTAGCAAAATTTTTAAAAATTTTTTCTAAACAGTTCAATAGGATACTTAACAATTTAGACAAATTTTTTTTAGGGTTGAAAATCAATTAATTGATAAATAGCCTATTATCAATGGGTAAAAATTTAATTTAAAGAATTATCCAGCTAAAAATATAAAAAAGAAATAAAAATGAGGTAATTATATGCTATAAAATTACCATCGCTCCAATTAAATATGTAGGATCATCAGCAATATAAACCTTTTGAAACTGATTTGAAATCAAAAGTAAATTAAGTAATATTAAAAATAAAGTATTATCAAAGGGTGAAAATTAGAGAAAAATGGGCCCGCTGGGATTCGAACCCAGGACCTCACGGTTATCAGCCGTGCGCTCTAACCAAGCTGAGCCACGGGCCCCCTACTTAATTCGTGTATATTTTATTTTTAAAATAGCATTTATTGTAGTGTAGATGCTAGATTAGTTTTCATTATATTTATACCTTTATTTTTAGGGAAACTATCCTTATTTATTTTATAGGTAACTATTCAAGGTATTTAGAGATTCTTCAAACTCGTGGTTATCCAAAATTACAAAAATGGAATTTAACAGGACGGAACACACAGCCATGGATGTTCTCAGGAGTTCTATATCCTCTTTTAAGGTCTTCCATTTCTCTACAGGCCGTGTCCTTTCCTGGTCGTTTATCCTGCGTTTTATAATCTGTTCGTAGCTGGATTCAACCAGGATGATGATATCTGGTTGGAGTATCTCCACAGGCAGGGAGATGAGATATCCCTCCCGGGACTTGTCCAGGCCGTGCAGATCTACCAGAACATTCTTCCAGTCACTTATCCTGGTGGCAGCTTCCTTCCAGATTTCATATTGCAAATCCAGGGGGAGTTTAAAGATTCCTTCCAGGGTGGATGTTATTCTCCTGTTTTTTGCAATTTCAAGCATCAACTCCCCGTAATTTATGTAACGATACCCTGAGGATGATGATGCTGCCCTGCAAAGTGATGTTTTACCTACACCTGGAACACCCACCACTACGGCAAGGTTCCAGCGTCCCATTTTATTTGTTCACCATTTCACATATGGCATCTGCCATCATGTGTCCTTTGACTATGATTTCAGCCTTGTCAATTTCTTCCAGGCTCTCTGCTGCTAATCTGGCCTGCATGGCTATGTTAGCTGCACTCATACATCCCGGGTTTGTGGGTATAATCTCTATTTTAGCTGTTTTTTCAGCTTCGTTGACTTCTATGTTGCCTACAATGCCCATCTCCGCTATACTGATTCCCATATGTGGATCTGGGATTTTTGCTAATTCTTCTCTTATTTTATTCACTAGTTCTTCTGACATAATTATTACCTCAAAAGTAAGTTATTAACCTTCTATTAGTTTGATATCTCCATTTGAATGGAATTATGGTTGTTTAACCCCTTAAAAAAGGTCCATTCCTTTTGAATAAATTATATTAAAATTTATTTCATGATTATATTTAAACTTATGTTTATTTATATTTTTTATACAATAACATTGAAAGAAAGTTAAAATTCTTAATTTAACCCTTTATTCTGTGCCTTACCCTGACCGCCACTCCTTTAACTGCCTTTTTCATCTCCTCACCAGAGAGAACTGTCTTTCCAACACCTACCACCTCTGTCTGCCTTAAAATTACCACCTCATCCCCGGGGAGGATGTCTGGGTGTGCATCCACCACTCCCGGTGCAAAAAGGGTGTTGGTTTTAAGGTCGAAATCAATTTCCACCCAGGATCTCCCCAGATCCCTTAAAATCCGGCCGCCCTCCAGGTTCAGGGAGTAGAGTCCTGTTTCATATAACAGTGTTGCTATCTGTTTACCTTCGTGGATTATCCTCCGGTTGAATCTACCGGTTATCCGGGAACCGTCCGGTATCAAAGAATCGGCGTCCTTACCATTAAACTGGTAACGAGCGATGGATCTTAATTTTTTCAGGTTTTTATTTTTATCCTTGATTTTAGAATAGCTTTTAAGGGCTGTTCTCAGGTTATGCATGGACTCTGGTGAGGTTGTCTTACCATCCTTGCAGGTGTAAACCGCATTTTCCAGATACCTTTCACACGTTTCCCGGTAGCCACCTGCCACATGGGCTACTACCGGCAAATCTTTAACATATTCCCTGAGACATTCACCAGTTACGTCTATTTCCTCTTCTGACCAGTTTCCAGTGGTGGAAACATCATAAGATTGTATGGGATAGGTTTTCTCCATCTCCCGGGGGCATACTCCGAATGGGGAGGTTAAGATGGCCTCCGGGTAACCTTTGGTGGCCCTCATGAAAACCAGGTGGGACTTGGACTGGGAATAGGGTTTCCTCATACTGCAGGGTAGCACCACCACCACTTCTCCCTGGGGTTCAAGGTGCCTCATCCTCTCCCTCCACCTGCGGACTTCCGGTCGGTGAATGGCCTGCTCAGTAACGCATAGAACTTCCAATATAATGAACTCCTGTATTGAATTTGTGTAATCTAGAATTGATTTAATCGATTTGTATACATTATCTCATTGGGAATAAAAGTATTTCCCACTTCCCAAAGGATGAAAGTATTTTCCACTGCAAAGAATAAAGGTGTTTCCCTGCAAGGATAAAACTATTTTCCACCCAACCATCTAACTCCACAGATCTCTGCTAGATCTTTGTTTACTGAGATTATATCACTTCTGTCGAGATGGTTAACATCGTCCTTGCCTACTATGCGGGCGAGATTCTCTATCTCCCGGCTGGATAGTTTAATGAAACTGGTTAATCTTTCAACACCCTCTTCTATATCTATCTGTTTAACCAGTTGTGGGTTCTGTGTAGCCACACCAGTCGGGCATAGTCCGGTGTAACAGATTCTATACTGCTGACAGTTTATGGCTATAAGTGCTGCCGTTCCTATATAAACTGCATCGGCACCTAAAGCCAAGGATTTGGCGAAGTCAGCGGAACTGCGCAGCCCACCAGACGCTATAATTGAAATTTCATCCTGGAGATTCAACTCTTTCAGGGCGTCATGGGCCTGGGGAATAGCAGCGAACAAGGGGACACCCACATTTTCCCTTACATATAAATCCGTGGCACCAGTTCCCCCTCCAAATCCGTCCAGGGTTATGAAATCCACCCCAACCTGTGCCAGTATCTTCACGTCATTTTTAACATCCCCACATCCTATCTTAGCACCGATAGGTGCGCCTCCAGTTAAAAATTTTAGCCAGGATATCTTGTCCTCTAACTCCTGTGCATTGGTGATATCTTCATGATGGGCTGGGGAATATGCACCTTCTCTAGGTTCTAATCCCCTTATCTGGGCGATTTCCCTGGTCATCTTCTCCGCGGGGAGGTAGCTGCCTTTACCAGGATATGCTCCCTGTCCAAATCGGATCTCCACGGCAGAGGCCTGTTTTAAGAGCTCTTCATCCACTCCGAATCTTCCAGTGGAATACTGTAATATCCTATTATCCCATCCCAATGATTTCTCTTCATCTACCAGTCCGCCTTCACCAGAATTAAAACCAATACCGAGTTCTTGGGCAGTTTTTAATATGACTAATTTCACGTTCTTAGAAACAGCTCCAAAACTCAATCCAGATATCAAGATAGGTGAAGATACCGTAAAAGGCTTCTCTACGTGTTTACCCAAAGTAACAGTGGAATTCACATGTTCTTCTTCATTTAAGGGAATCTTATTTATCTGGGCGGGGATGAAGTAGAGGTCGTCCATGGAAAATGGTAACTTCTTCTGGGAGCCCATGGATACGGTGATACTTTTACCCTCCAGACTCTCCTCCCGGATGTTCAACACGGTCTGGTAGAATTTTTCATCCTCATCAAACCTTTTTTTACGCATCAACATGTTAGTTTCCCCCGCCTCTACCAGATTACAGTAATAAAGTCCTTTTAACCCATATTCATAATAAACCGGGCAGGTGTCGCACAGGCAGGTCTGGGGGTTGATATCACATTTACTCGCCTGAGTGCCACAGTAAAGTATTTCACCAGGGCACCCCTGGGGATAGCTGGGGCACAGCAGACAGCGGCATCTGTTCCGGTTTTCCTCGTTATTTTGAACTTTAGATCGTATATCAGCAGGCTCAAGAACCATGTTATTACCTCAAAATACTATAAAATAACCAAATAAACCCCATAAAAGTAGTAATCTCTTTCCAGATAAATCTCCTTTCAGATAAATCTCCTGGGATCGGTTTCAATATCCACGATGATCGGTTTATCAATTGACAGGGCCTTGTCTACTGCTTCTGGTAGTTCCTGTGGATCTTTAACATTTATTCCCACCCCTCCGCAATCTCGGGCGTAGGCTGCAAAGTCTGGGTTGTAGAGTTCAGTTTCCCAGTTTGGGAATTTTTCCACCATCTGTTCCTGCATGATCATGGCCAGCTGGTGGTTGTTGAATAAGAAGAGCTTAATTGGGAGATCGTTACGCACTGCAGTAACGAAGTCGGCCATGACCATGGAAAATCCCCCGTCACCAGTGATGCACACTACCTGCCTCTCGGGATAGATTAGTTGGGCGGCCAGAGCCGCTGGCAGGCCGATACCCATGGTACCCAGGTATCCGGACATGATCATCTTCTGGGTTTTCTTCATCCAGAAATTACGTCCAAACCACCAGGCATTTTCGCCAGTATCCAGGGTGATGACCGCATCATCATCCAGTTTTTCATTCAGGACTTTAATGATGTACTGGGGCCTTATTGGGGTTAAACCACCATCAGCTTCCTCATCAAGAAGATCCAACCATTCCATTTTAAGTTCTCTTATCTCCCCTAAATAGTCATCTTTTCTATTTTCCTGGACCAGGTCCATTAGCTGGGGCAGTATTTCCGCGCTGTTACCATAAAGCCCCACCTCAACCGGGTATTGCCTACCTATCATCAGTGGATCTATGTCTATCTGGATTGCCCTTTTCTCTGGCAGATGGGTCATGTCTGAGAAGGATGAACCAATGACTATGAGTAGATCAGAATTCAGTACAAGGTCAGTGGCGGCTGTTGAACCGATATCCCCATGGCTTCCCACATAATACTCGTTATCTTCATCTACCACTCCTTTTCCCCGGAAAGTGGTTACTATGGGTGCGGTTATCTTCTCTGCCAGTTCCAGGATGTTTTCTCCCTGGGTGATGGCTCCGAATCCAGAAACAATCACCGGACGTTTCGACTGGTTTATGGCCTGGGCTGCCTGGAGTATGAGGAACATGGGCTGGGTGATGGCTTCGTTGGGGAAGCTACCTTCGAAGGGTATTGTCCGGGCAGTGTGTGGAATTTCCTGAACATCCTTGGGGATTCCTATATGGGCCACTCCCTTATCTAAGATAGCGTGTTTAATGGCGTTGGTGATGAGGGTGGTGGTCTGTTCTTCAGACATTAAAACCTTGTTATAAACAGTTATAGATTCAAAGAAACTCTGCTGGTCTATTTCCTGGAAGGACCCCGGGCCGATGAGCTGTCTTTTCAGCATACCGGTTAAAGCCAGTACAGGGGAATGGTCGAGGCTGGCATCATAGAGACCGGTGGCCAGGTTGGTTGCCCCGGGACCGGCAACTGTAAGACAGGCCGCCGGGTGTCCGGTGAGTTTACCATAGGCAGATGCCATGAAAGCAGCGGTTTGCTCATGTCTAACCTGGATATACTTTAGATCCTTACTTTTACGGATAGCATCCACCACACCCAAAGAAGAGGTTCCGGGTATACCGAAAACGTATTTAATTCCCCATTCAACCATTTGAGCTACTAAAATCTCAGAAACAGTAGCTTCCCCCTCTTCAAGTTCAACCTCACCTTCAGATAATAATACAAAAGAATTCAAAGGAGAATTACAAACCGGACACCTCCAGTTATCCGGTAACTCATCAAATGCGTAACCTTCCTTTTCCTCATCAAATATGTAGTTACAAACCGTACACCGATATTTTGCCATTTTTTAACCCCTTGAAAAGCAGTTGCATAAGATTATACTAACTATTATGAATTTAAAAGGTTATAAAAATATCTAATTCAAACTTTAAAAGGGCGGTTAATTAAGAAAAAAGTCATTCAACCTATTAAATATCCCATATCTTTATAAGCAGAAGAGATATAAGAATATAAACCCGGAAAATAGAATTTTCCCATGAATAACACCGGTGTTATTAAACTATTTAGTGAGTTCTAAAATGAAGAACATGTTAACCACCCTTCTAAGATCAACCAGGATAAGCTGGTCATCTAAAACAGTGAATATGTTTCTTTTAGCCCTGACTTATGCCTACTTTTCCAGTTTAACCATAACCAACCCCCTGCAGATAGTGGAGGGTTTGATCCTGGTCTGCGCCCTCTGGGGTGCTCTCTACAGTCTTAACGACTTAACCGATATAAAATCTGATGAAAAGGATCCGGGAAAACAGGACCGGGCCTTTATCAGGGATGATGTTGACCGGAAATGGATCATAACCTTTATAGTCGGTCTGATTTGCTCAATTTTTATAGTATCAATACTCACCTTAAAGGTTGATTTTGCAATCATCATGGCGTTGATGGTTATAAATCAGCTAATATACACCGTACCTCCCCTAAGACTTAAGGATACTGTTTTAGCTCCTTTTGCAAGCACAGCTACCAACTCTGTTTTAAGGATCGCCTCCTGCTGTGTGCTCCTGGGAGATCTGTTCCTGGTCCCGGTGAGTGTGTACATATTTATGTTCACCGCCAGTTTAGGCACCTACCTGATGTACAAGGGTATTCCTAAATTAGCCAGCCTGGTAGGGGTGGTAGCTGGAGGAATTTTGATATACATACTATATTTTGGTGAAATGAACCTAGTTCAATTGGCTGTTGCCATTCTACCAGCCATTATAGCTGGAATTCCCTTATATCTATCTCTTTTCTCCAACAAAGACAGGATGGCTCATCTGGCAGATATATTGTATCATCAAGTTGCACTGGTCTTTTTCCTGATATGTATCGTGTATATCCTTTTCTTTTAGAGGGAGAGCCTCTGAAATTAGAAAATTGAAAAAAAATATATTTATTGAATTAAAAAAAGTCAAAAAGAATTTAGAATAGTTTTCCCAGCTTCAACAAGGCCTTGGGAGAAACCTTTATCAATTGTTTAATTAGTTCTGCCGTGTTTATGGTGTCCAGCTCGATATCCTGGAAGGCGTCGGCTATGGAGTTAAGTTCCTCATCAGATAGACTTTGAAGGTAGTCTTTAACCTTTAAATCTCTCTTGAACTTTACACCAATGTTCTCCTCACACCTTTCCTGGTATTTGCTTAACTTTTTAGCTGAGTAATCACCGTCCTTAACAGCTGCAGCTGCTACTTCACCGGCGTATACTCCTGCTTCCATGGCGGCGATGATTCCACCACCTGTTAAGGGGTTTACCTGACTCGCTGCATCTCCCACCAGCATGAAGTTGTCTGTAACCAGTTCCTTAAGCATTCCGCCTACGGGGTCTCCGCCTATATTTAACTCCACGGGTTGGGCGTTCTGGGTGGATGGATTATTTTTCACGAATTCCAGCAGATGATCGTAGGCGCTTTTATCTGTCTCGGTGGTTAGAATTCCCAGTCCCACGTTTGCTATGTCATCCCCTTTAGGGAATATCCAGGCGTATCCTCCGGGTGCCACGCTTCCAAAGTAGAATTCTATGGAGTCGGGGTCTTCCATTTTAACGTTCACCATCTCAAATTGAGCGCAAGATTCCATGTTCTTGGGTTTCAGGGTTGTTTTAAGCCCTAAAAACCTTCCCATTCTTGATTCTGGTCCGTCAGCTCCAACCACGATCTTGGCTTTCACCTCGAACTCTTCGCCCATGGTCTCCAAGGTCGCAACCAGGTAGTCACCTTCCCTTCTAATTCCCTTGGCCAGGGTTTTAACCATGATCTTAGCACCGGCCCGGGCAGCGTCCATGGCCATGTGTTTGTCGAAGACTTTCCTCTCCAGGATATATCCTGCCTCGGGTAATTTAACTTTCTCCTCGTTTAACCATACACCAGTGCCGTTAGGGGCTATCAGGCGTACACCGCTGAGTTCCTTGGTCACCCATCTGGTGCTGGGTTCTATTTTTAATTTTTTCAGGCCTTCCTTGGAAACTCCCTCGGCACACCTTTTAGGGGCTCCGATTTCGGATTTCTTATCGATCACGATCACATCGGCACCATTCAGTGCGGTGTGTTTTGCGGTTGATGATCCTGCGGGTCCTGCTCCTATTACCAGTACATCGGTTTCTATTAGCATCAGTATTTCTCCCTTTATTCCTCTTTAGCCAGTGCCTGGACTGGGCAGACCTGGATACATATGGTACATTCTTTACAATTTTTCTTATCGAATTTTAAGCTGTTTTCCCCGACTTCGATGAGGGATCGGGGACATACACCGGCACATTCCCCACAGTACATACACCATTCCTTTACCTTCATAATTATCATCTTACTCGATTTTGGTTATTCTACAAACGAAATTTGGTTGTCTACTAATGAATTTTATTATTTTTAAACTTCAAGTATTTATAATCTGGTTTAAAAAAGTTTCCCCCCAATTTTTTTTATTCTTCATCTTCACCAGTTACAAATACATATCCGCACTTGGAGCAGACAAGTGACTTTGTAGTCGCATGTGCCTGGAATTCCCTATCGAATTTCCGGTTCATTGTTTTATCCTTGCTACCGCATTTAGGACATTTTTCATTTAATTTGCCTATGTTCATGATTGATCTCCATTTGTATTGTTAAGATGGCTTGATCATCAGGGCCATCACACCTGGCCTGTTTTTTTTATCCCCTGTTTGCGGACTTACCGCTAATCCGGAGTTGCCTAACATTTCTTTAGTGGCCCTTTTGGTGATCTCCTTGAATATGGTTTTATAGGCAGGGCAGTGGGGGTCCACACCATCTATTTCCCCTTCACTTTTTGCCAAAGCGTTGTAGGGGCATCCTCCCCTGCAGAATTTTATGTAGGTGCATCTTTTACAGTTTTCATCCACATACTCCTTGAATTTCTGGAGTAGTTTCCGTGGCCCCGAATCTGCTAGTTTTTTCTGGCTGGGATGGTCGCGTACGTTGCCCATCACCCATTCCGGCATTCCAACGAAGCGGTAGCAGGGGTATATGCTCCCGTCTGGCCCCACTGCGAAGGTGTCGTCCATGCAGTCTACGAATGTGCAGACAGCTCCCCGGCGGGTGAAGATGCTTTTGCAGATGTGGTCGATGTTTTTAACCCTGATGTTATCCATGTTGTCCAGATATTTGTCCAGTAAATATATCAATAGGTCACCGTATTGTTCTGGTGGTAGGGCCCATTTTTCAGGGTTTTCATCCCTTATTGAGGGTAATGCTGGATGTAACTTCAAATCCAATCCATTTTCCAGGAAGTAGTTGAATATCTCTTCTTTAAAATCTATGGAATAGGAGGTAAAGGTGCAGATGAAGCTCACCTGTAAATCGTTATCTTTTGCGATCTGGTAGCCCTTCATGGTCTTCTGGTAATATCCTTCTCCCCTCTGGAGGTCGTTTAGTTCCTCTGGTCCGTCCAGGCTGGAACCGACAGGTATAGAGTATTCAGCGAATAACTGGGCTAGTTCCGGGGTTAAATTCCAGAGGTTGCTTTGCAGGGCGAATGCTGGTTTTAAGTGGCTTAGTTTCTTAGCTAACAGGGGTAACGCTTCTTTGAAAAATTCATACCCAGCTAACAGAGGTTCGCCTCCATGGAAGGTGAAGGTTACTGGTTCGTTGCGGAAATCTTTAAGCCATTCCACTATTTCTTCAATTATCTCCAGGGACATCAGGGGTGATCCTTCCTCGCTGCTCCAGCAGTAGTTGCAGTTTGAAGGACAGCCCAATGTGGGGATTATCATCACATGAAAAGCCATAAAAATCTCTTCTTTAAAACAATCAGATTATTAATTAAAATTTTATCCTCGATATCAGATTATTAATTTATCCTTAATCTTATAATTTAATTTTTATGTTTTAGAAATAGGTTATTGAAATGTGATAAATTTTAATCAATTCAGTATTCTCTAAAAAAAATTAGTAAAAGATCATCCGAAACGGACTTTAAGCATTCGAATGAGGTTTCTCAGGTCATCAGCGCTGGCTGCAGCCAGTGCATCGTTCAGTTCATCCCAGGTTATTCCCTTAAAATTTTCCACGATATCGGTTATTTGATCTTCATTCATAGTTCCCCACCTTCTTTTAAATTTTTAATAAAATAATGTATTTTAAAATAAAAAAGAGAAGATATTATAATCCATTTTAGGATATTTACTTAATATCTACGTTGATTTTTTCTGCCTCTTCTTTAGGGAGAGTTATGGTTAATACTGAATCTTCAAATTTCGCTGTGGCAGCTTTAACCTTCACTTTCACCGGGAGTTCTATGATCTTTACAGTTTCACCGAAGTTTCTTTCCCGGCGAATATAATCGACTTCTTCCTCTTTGTATTCTTCTTCAAATTTAGCAGTTATTTCTACAGCTGTCTCAGATAAAGTTACGTTTATGTCTTCTTTCTTGGCACCAGGAAGGTCTGTTTTAATGATCACTTCATCATCAGTCTCCACCACATCTGCCAGGGGTTTTTGCAGTGAGCTGGTGTAATCAGTGATTGCCTTAGAGAAATCCTCCTGTCGGTCACGGATAGTGCTTACAAAGTCGTTGAACATTTTCTCTGCTTGTGTTCTTCCTTTAGGAGTGTCTGATTCTCCTTCTTTCCTCAGAGATCTTGTTTCCCCAGCCGTTGATTCTTCACTTTCCGTTTTTTTACCTAGTTGTACCTTCTCTGCTCCCTCATCGGCACCGGTACCTTGAGTTCCTTCCAAATTTTTCTCATCTACCATTGGATATCACCAATATAATTTGTAAACTTATGAATCGGTCAAGTTAATGGTTTATATCTAGTAGATAATAAATCTATTTTTTATCTTTTTTACTTGTTTTTTTAATAACCGGAGTGTTGAAATTATATAGTTTGGTATCCTGTTCTAATATCCTTAATCTTTCTGCCAAAAATTCTAAAACTCTTTTTTTATCTGTAAACGACACGTTCTTTTTAGATAACATATTAATTAGTTCTGTAATACTTCTAGCGGAGTGTGTGCCTGTTCTTTCGTCCATTAATATTATGTCCCTTTTTCCGAATTCTTTGGAAGTGGATACAAAGACCGCACCCCATACATTCCCATTTTCGTCCATTAAATCCATGGAATTGCGGAAATTATCCTCTTCTGTCTTTTTTTGCATCTTAAATCACCTTAATACATCTTACTACAACAACATTTATATATGTTTCGAAAAAAAATTTAATAAAAAAGTATTTTAAAGTCTCTGTGAAACGTACACCTTTTATCTATATAAAAACATAAATTATTAGAGACTGTTACCAGAGAACATGGATTATATATAAATTTCTAAAATTTAATAAACGAAAATTTTAATTTTAAGCAGAGCAAATAAATATGGTAAAAGAAAATTTGGATAGTGAAAGTCGAATTTTTAATTCACCTTACGAAAATTCATTATCGAAAATTTATAAAATCGAGAGGGAAGCATGGAATCAGAGAAAACTATGGACTCTGTAAACGCACAACCATTAGAAATCCTTTTAGTTGAAGATAACCCAGGTGATATACGCCTGATTAAAGAAATATTAAAGGAAACTAAAATTCGAACTAACATACAGGTGGCCATGGATGGAGAAGCAGCTTTAAAGTTGTTGTTCAATACAGAAAACTTAAACACCGCCCCGCGTCCAGATCTAATACTCTTAGATTTAAATCTGCCCAAGATAGATGGTAGGGAACTCCTGTCGGAAATTAAATGTAGTGAAGGCCTCAAAAGTATACCGGTGGTGATATTGACCACCTCAACAGCCGAGGAAGATATAATAGAAACCTATAATAATCATGCTAATTCATATATCACCAAACCAGTGGACCTGGATCATTTCATTAGAGTGGTTGAATCAATCAAGGATTTCTGGCTTTCCATAGTTAAGTTGCCCCGGAGTGACGAAACATGAAGTGCATCAAAGTCCTTCTAATAGAGGACAATCTAGGAGATGCCGTTCTGATACAGGAAATGCTCAAGGATGTTAAAACTACTAATTTTCAAGTTAAACATGCCCAAATACTAAGCGAAGGAATAATATATCTTCAAAATGAAGATTTCGATATAATATTATTGGATTTAGCCCTTCCAGATAGCCAGGGTATTGATACCTTTAACCGGACCAATGAACATGCCACTGAATTACCCATAATAATCCTGACCGGCCTGTCAGATGAAGAATTTGCCATTAAAGCTGTGGGAGAAGGGGCCCAGGATTACCTGGTAAAGGGAGAAGTGGACAGCAGACTACTGGCCCGGTCCATGAAGTATGCCATTGAAAGGAATATCATCGAAGACAAACTCAAAAAGAGCGAGGAAAGATACCGGATCATGGTGGAAAAAACCCAATCAGGGATCTTCTTGATAAACCCCTATAACAAATTAAACTACGTTAACCAGCAAATGGCCGATATGCTGGGCTATAAAGTAAATGAAATGATAAACAGGAGTATATTTGATTTTATGGATAAGGAAGGGGAAAAAGCCCTCAACGACCATTTAAAAAAGATTGACAATGGTATTGGAAATATTTATGAACTGAAATTCAAAAACAGAAGCGGTTCACAACTCTGGGCTCTAACCTCTACCAATCCAATCTATAAAAGAAATGGTGAATACCTGGGTAGTGTCTCTATAATTACCGATATAAGCGCCCGTAAAGGTGTGGAAAAAACCATAATGGAAGCCATGATTGAAAAGGACAACAATTTCAGGATGATCATCGCCAACATGATGGAGGCCATAAAACCCCTGATTGCCCAGGAATACTCAGAAGAATACCACGACCGGTTAACCTGAGACTAACGACCAGAAATTATCAAAAAACCAATAACCTGAAATAATAGATTTAAAATATAATTATTTTTACACACCATTAAGAGGACCCACCATGCGTATAGATTTATTAATTGCCAGCCTGGTTGTAATGGTTATAGGCCTGGTAATCTCAGGGATGATTGGAAGCCTTATTTTAGCCGTGGGAATTATGCTCTTATTATATGTTATCTTCTCCAGAGAGGAGGCCGGGGAACCGGAACCAGCCAGATACGTGGAACCAGAATATCACAAAGAGACACCCCGTCAAAGTGAGAGAAAGAAAGAGAGAGAATACCAAGAATCCCAACCCAGAAAAAGAAATGTAGACCGAGCTGAAAGAGAATTACGAGCATGGAGTCCGGGAAAACCGGGAAAGCGTTGCCCGAAATGTGGTTCCATCAGTAACCCATCTGATGCCCGGTTCTGCGCTGATTGTGGAAGTAGATTATAATTTAAAAGTAATTTCCTTTTATTTTATTTAAAATCTAATTCTCCTTCATGTTTAAGGTAATAATATATGAACCTCAAACTAAGCACTAAAAGAGCTAAACCGATGATCATGATAATTAGATTCCCAATGAAGCCGAAACGGTCGGGATATAAGAAGAATGCAAATATCACGAAGTAGATACCGGCCAGGGCCATGTTAAGGGCTCCTGCAAATTTTATTTTCAGGTTCAGGGAAAAAAGGTTTAAAATTCCAAGTATCAGGGTAATTGCACCAAAAAGGTATACAATCAGATATTGGTTGAAATTTAAAAGTAGTATAAGGATGCCGAATGCAATTAAAGACCGGCTTACATCCCTCACCGCGAAAGTCTTCTCATCAGTCTCCATGGGAACTCTCTCAATGAAATTTTTAGATCAGTGCTTTTATCTATCAATGATATTTTTTATATCAATGCTCTTTTTGTTCGTTTTTATATCAATACTCTTTTATTCGTGCTCATTTTGAGATTTTTCAATTGCCTCTAATATAAACCTGATCCTGTTACCATACCGTTCAATATATGACCTGATCTCTTCCTCCTCCACGTCAGGGGTCCGTTTTTTAACTATATCTATTATTTCAGATTCGCTGTAAGATATCTCCACCACCTCAAAGAATAACTTCAATAGGGACACCATGAGCCTGGAAAACAGGCCGAAATCCGTGAACAGATCTTTTTTCACTCCCCTGATCCAGAAAGTCCAGGCTGTCTGGAAGACCAAGTTAACCTTCCTGAATTTGGATAAATTTCTAAAATAAAAGATGATAAGTGAAAAATAGAAAGGAAAGCTTCCAAAACCCTTGTTATCCATCCATAAACTGAAACCTATCTTACCTTCATATAGATAGTGGGAATCATGAAACCTATCAGCCAGTAAAACCGCATCGTACTCAGATGCCTTATGGAAAACTCCATCTACACTGTTAACCTTCATATCCTCCTTTAGAGTGTGGAAGAATTTATTGTAAACTTCTGTAGAGCTTTGATGAACATCATCCAACGCCAGAACCGCATTATAAACATTTAAATCCAGATCCTTCACGGCTTGAAATATGTTGGCCGACTTTCCAGTGCCCGGAGCACCAATAACATGGATTATCCTGCCTTTACGGGTTTTCAAATCCTTCAATCGTGCATATAACTTTTTGTAGGCAGTGGTGGCTCTAAAATCCTGATCGTCCTCTGCTGTGTTCACCTTAAATTTGACCATAGAACTAATATAGAAATCATATAAAATCAATTTATGGGACGTATCGGAAAATAGGAGTAAAAAAACCGAATTATACTGGGAAAATTGAAGCAACAAAAAACTAAAATCTACAAGGAAAAAAATTCTGAAGTAAAAAAAAACTAAATCTACAAGGAAAAAAATTAGATTAAAAATTAATCTACTGGGATTTTTTCGTAAATTTAAATGTTACCGTACCAGCCTCGGAATTTTTAGTGGTGGATCTTAGAATGTAAAACCCACTTAATCCCCGCCGTATAAGATCATAGGCCTTGGCTGGATCTTCACCCTTATCCAGTTTAACAGTTATCTCCATTTGGGTTAACCTCCCACATCTTGAGCAGACATGTAAGCATCATATATAGCGTAAAGCCAGACAATTATGTATATTATGATTCCGAAAAAAGAAATTAAAAAAATGGCTAAAGTGGAGATAATAAAGGTAAGAACGATTAATCCCAGGCCAAACAAGGTTTTACCCACATAAACTTGGCCCAAACCGGGTAACAAGAAAGATAAAAACGCCGCTAGAATCGGATTTTTCGCCATTCGGAACATCTCCCGTTATTTAACTTACATATATTATTTTATTCTTTATAGCTATTCTATTTATCCAATAACTTGGTTAATTCCTTGAGATTGTTAGTATTGATGATATCCTTCTTCTCCGCATAACCCCGCCTGGCTGTGGCTATTCCCAATTCAATATCATTCAAACGTTCTTTAGAATGGGCATCTGTATCTATAACCAGTTTACACCCGTTCTGTATGGCTTTTTTAATGAGGACATCCTTTAAATCAAGTCTATCCGGCTGAGAATTAACTTCCAGGTAGGTATTCGTATCTACAGATGCCTGGAATATCCTGTCCAGGTCCAGTTCATAGGCACTTCTTTTATGGATCTTCCTCCCGGTGGGATGGGCTATGATATTCACATACTGGTTTTCCATAGCAGAAATAATTCTATCTGTTAACTGTTCTCTGTTCTGCCGGTAACCAGAATTTATACCGGCGATAACCACGTCTAAGTCCTTTAAGATCTCCTCTTTAATTTCCAGTTTTCCATCGGAGTCTATGTTAACCTCAAGGCCCTTCAGTATGGTGATGTCCTCAATTTCACTGTCGAGCTTATCCATTTCCCTCATCTGCAACTCTATTTTATCTTCACTTATACCCTTTGGGACCTGTAAATTCCCGGTGTGGTCGGTTATGGCGATGTACTGGTGGCCTAACTCCCGGGCGGTTTCTGCCATCTCCTTTAGACTGCTTTTACCATCACTCCAAGTAGTGTGCATCTGGAGATCTCCTTTGATATCCTGGTAGCCTATAATAGGGGGTAATTCACCCCGTATGGCTGCCTCCAGATCTTCTGCAGTCTGCCTCAGTTCTGGTTCCATGTAGTGTATTCCCAGTTCCTGGAAGACTTCCTCTTCAGTTCTACCGGCAACCATCTTATCTCCCCTGAAAAGACCGTATTCATTGAGTTTAAGCCCCTTTTTTATTGATATCTTCCTCATCTCCACGTTGACTTCCTTAGAACCGGTGAAATATAGCAGTGCTGAGCCGAATGATTTTTCCGGCATGACCCTTAAGTCGCAGTTTACATCAGCCTTTAAACGTACCGTTGATTTACTTATTCCTTTGGCTATAACCCGGTCAACCAGGTCCATAGCAGCGAAGTACTCCATCACCTGATGCGGATTGTCGGTTACCACCAGTACGTCGATGTCTCCTATGGTTTCCTGCCTTCTTCTGATGGACCCGGCCACTTCAACCCGCATGACATGGTTAAATTCCTCTAATTTTGCTTTAATTTCACGAGCAAGTGGCAGCATATAACCCAGGAGATGGCGGGTTGTTTTACGGGCGTATTTGATGTTCTCCAGTATGTTCTTTTCCTTCTTTTCACTCATCCCCTTTATCCTTCGAAGTTGATGGTGTTTGGCCATTTCCTCCAGATCATCCAAATCCTTAATATTTAGTGATTGATAGAGTAGTTTAACTGTCTTAGGACCAACCCCCTCCACGGCAAGGAGGGATTCAAAGTCTATGGGGCATCCCTTCCTTAATTCCTCGAAATAGGGGAGGTGTCCTGTTTCATTCAATTCCACTATTTTCTTGGTGATGCTTTCACCTATACCTGGTAATTTCATTATTTCATCTGGTTTTAAATCCTCAACCGGTTGGGAGAGGGAGTTAACTGTCTCAGCTGCTCTCCTATAAGCGATGGGTTTGTACGGTGCGCCTTTTATTTCCAGCAGATCCGCTATTTCATCTAATATTCGAGCTATCTCCTTATTTTCCATTTAAACCACTTCTACCCCCAATAAGCTTTTCACGTTTTTAAAATGGGCCTTAGCCACGTACGGTAGTATTTCTGGGTTTATTTCTTCAGGACCTGAGTTTTTGAGATCTAAATCATACTTTTCATTTAATTCATGGACTGCTTTTTCAAAGAGGGACTTGGCTATGATGCTCGCGGCAGCTACTGGTGTTTCAGTTTCTGCACCGGTTTTCTGGATAACCTTAACCCGGCTTTCATCGTAGTTTCCCAGTCGTTTCTCTGTCTTCTTCTGGTCGAATTTATCGATTATCACCTGGGCCTGGTTAAATTCAAGCCTTCCTAAAAGCTTTTGAATAATTTTGGAATGGGCCCAGGCCATTAAATCGTTGAGGGATTTACCTTCACTTTTAAATTCTCTGTAGAGCCTATTGTAGCTTGTCGGTTCCAGTACAATGGACTCGTAGGGAATTCCTATTTCCCGGATATTTAGAGCGGTTTCTGTAATTTTAGGTGTTTTCATGGTTTTACTATCCTTCACACCCAGTATTCGAAGTTTTATTATCTCCTCCGGAGTTAGTGCAGTTACCACTACCACCAGGGGACCGTACCATTCCCCTTTACCTGTTTCATCAGAACCTAAAAAATAATCAAAGCCTTCCTCCCTCTCGAGGATGGAGTTTAAAACGTCTAAAGTTTTGCTACTTTCATTAAAAACCAGTTTCCCTGTACTGTAAAGAATTAAATTAACGTTCCGGTCCTTGACCCGGAGTATCTCATACTGGTTGGTTACCGGTTTTCTTTCTAGGTGGGAAGATTCAATATATTCCTTCAACCTTTGGACCTCTATTTTTGAGAGTGTCAAAGAATTCATAAATTAATTATGTATCTGAAATTGTTTCAATATTTCGCAAAAAAAATTGAGTTTAGAAAAAAATGAGTAAAAGTAGGGGTATTAAAATGAACAACCCCCTACCATCTGAGTTTGTTTACTTAAAAGAATGGGAGGAGCAACCTTAAGGCTATCCCACCTACCACTATTGCCGTTGCGAAGTTGGCTAAAACAATGGTTGTTGTGGATTTCCATCCGAATTCCCTGAGTAGAACGGTAACTGTCGCAACACATGGGATGAACAACATGCTAACCAGGGCCAGTACAATGAACTGCACCGGGGTGAAGAATGGGGCCAGGTTGGTTCCAAAGAGGGTTACCAGTATCAGTAAAACGAACTCCTTTCTAACTACACCGAATATTAAAACCAAGCCAGCTACTACCGGGAGGCCAAGCCATACCACAGTTATGGGGGCCAGGGCATTGGCTATTGGCGTCAAGACACCGAATGCATATAGGGCTTGTATCGCGGCACTGGAGATGATGTACACTGGAAACACCAGGTATATCAGTGATTTAGTTCTACTCCAGGTCTGTTTAAGTGCAACTGAAATAGATGGAAGCTTAAATGAGTGTATCTCCATTATGAGACCGGGCGTTTCCCCGGGGACCACCTTCAGGGCCACCCTTCCCATTATGAACATGACCAGTATATCGATGGCGTAGAGTGCTATCGCCCACCATACACTAACGTAAACTGCCACCAGTCCCAGGACTACTATGGTCCTCGCTGCGCAGGGGGCGAAGGTAATTGCAAATGCGGCCAGGAGTCTTTCACGGCGTGTCTCCAGGATACGGGTACTGTCTATAGCTGGTACGTTACATCCATAACCCAGGATCATGGGTATCAGGGCTTTTCCATGGAGGCCGATCTTATGCATGAGGCTGTCCATCATGAAGGCCACCCTGGTGAGCACTCCTGAATTTTCAATCAAGCTTAACATCAAGTAGAATGGAATTACAAAGGGTATTATCAAGGTTAATCCAGCAACTAAACCCCCAAAGGCACCGTTCCATAAAATACCCACTATTGGCCCGCTTATCTGTGGATCCACTGGTTGGAAGAAGCTTAAGGCATCCCCCAATAATCCTGAAAAGAAATCTCCAACCACGAAGGTCCACAGCAGCAATCCGCCCACCACCAGTGCTGATGTTACGTATCCCAATATGTGGTGGGTGAACAGCCTATCCAGTTTCTCTGAAAAGCTGGTTTTGATCTTGGTGTGGATCTGAGCTCCCTGGACTATCAAGTTGGCGATGGAGTACCTTTCCGCGGCGATGACTGCAAAGGATGGTTCCTGGTGTATATCTTCTATTTCTGTGGCAAGCTGGTAGGCCCTTCTAACCACGTCTTCTGATTTGGACTGTATTAAACTACGGATTTCTGGATCGTTTTCCAGTAGTTTAATGGCCACCCAGCGGGTTGCATATTCCAGTTCTAATTTTTTGGAGTCTATGTAATCGCTTAAAATTCGTATACGGTTTTCTACCTCGGCACCGTACTCCAGTGGTTTTGGTTTTTGATATTCTCCCGCAATTCCAACAGCCTGTTCAACCAGTTCATGGAGTCCTTCTCCCCTGATTGCCACCGTAGCCACCACTGGCACATTCAGTGCTTTTTCCAATTTCTCGATGTCGATGACTATTCCCTTCTGCTGGGCTATGTCCACCTGGTTGATGCAGACCACCAGGGGGACTTCCATTTCCATAAGCTGCATGGTAAAAAAGAGATTCCTCTCCAAGACTGCGGCGTCTACGACGTTTATCACCACGTCTGGTTTCTTAAAGGCTATAAATTCCCGGGAGACAACTTCTTCCATGGAATAGGTGGAGAATGAATAAATACCGGGTAAATCAACCACATCGATCTCATGGCCTTCGAAGTGGAGGTGACCTTCCGCTAGTTCTACAGTTTTACCAGGCCAGTTACCAATAATCTGATTGGAACCAGTGAGTTCGTTGAAGATAACGCTTTTTCCGACGTTGGCATTTCCGGCGAGTGCTATGGTTATGTTGTCCCTTTTGTTATCTTCTGGTCTTCCATTGGACGATGTTGATGTCTTTTGTTCTGATCGGTTGTCCATTGTCTTACTTCCGGAATCACTTGACTTTACTTGGCAGTGGCTTGGCTCTTGGTAGTGGCTTTGCTGTCTCCGGTTAATTCAACGAATACATTGCAGGCTATATCACGTCCGATTGCAAGTTTAGAACCCCTGATTGAGACTTCCACCGGACCTTTTAAAGGTGCGACTTTCATCACGCGGATTTTAGCACCAATGGTGATTCCCATGTCCAGAAGTCTCCGGATGATCTTGTAGTCCCCCCTGATAAAGGATACCTTGCCTTCCTGGTGGTCTTTCAGATCCATTATGGGGATGAGGTTTTCATTTCTCTTTCCCACTTCTCCCACTTCTTCTTTGCGGGCCATGCATTCTTCACAGCTGGTGAATGGGAAATCACAGGCAGGTATGGGGGAGTCGTCTGGACAGGTATCTGGATATTCTAGAACCTGACAGAGTGCTCTTTCAGCATCGTCTGATAAAGAATGCTCCATTTCACAGGCCTGTTCATGTAGTAGGCTGTTTTTAAGCTTTAAAATGTCATGGAGGAATCTTTCCAGTAGCCTGTGTTTACGTGTGATGCTTTTAGCTTTTTTAAAACCAGTATCTGTTAGTTTAACGCCTTTGTATTGTGAATAATCGACGTATCCCATTTTGTTAAGTTTTTGAAGCATCTGGGTAACGCTTCCAGGGGCAATGTTCAGGGTTTTTGATATCTTGGTGGTCTTAACCCTTTCACCATTATCGCTTAATCGGTATATGGTTTCCAGGTATTCCTCGATATTTTCGCTGAGTTTCTTATCAGAAGGACTGTGTGGCATTTAGGTTCACCTAATAGTTATCATATATTAATTAATGCTAAAAACACATATAAACTTTTGTATACCTAAATTTATTAATTTCATCCAATTATCTATTTAGATATGGTAAAAAAGAATTGTGAACCTTTACCTAACTTAGAATTTACCCACATTTCCCCACCATGTCTTTCTACAATCTTTTTGCATATGGATAAACCTATACCTGTACCGGGGTAGTTTTCCCTTCCATGCAACCTCTGGAATACCTTAAAAATATGGTTTACATACTGGGGATCAATTCCAATACCGTTATCGGATACCTGAAAAATCCATTTATCTCCACTATTTTGGGCGGAAATATGGATCTCAGGAGGTTCTTCTCTCCTGAATTTTATGGCATTACCAATAAGATTTTGGAATAGTTGGACTACCTGAGATTGATCTGCTCTAACATAGGGAAGTGATTCATGGGTTATGGTTGCATTATTTTCTTCCACGGATAATTTCAAATTAGATAAACTCTCGGTCAGAATATTTTCCATATTCACCATTTCGAACTTTTTACCACCGGTGGTAACCCTGGAATAAGCTAAAAGATCATTAATGAGTTGCTGCATTCTTTGTGCACCATCAACAGCAAATTTAATGTAATCATCTGCATCTTGATCTAGTTCTCTTTTATACTTTCTCTCCAATAACTGGGTGAAACTGGAAACCATCCTTAAAGGTTCCTGAAGATCATGAGAAGCAACATATGCAAATTGTTCCAATTCTTTATTAGAACGTTTTAACTCCATTAAAAGGTTCTCCAGTTGTGCTTCTGTCTTCTTATGCTTATCTATTTCTATTTTCAAGAGAGCATTTGCATTAGCAAGTTCTTTAGTGCGCTCTTCAACCTGTTCCTCCAGTATTTCATGATATTTTTGTAATTCGATTTCTATCCTTTTACGTTCAAGGGAGTATATGATAGAACGTTCTAATAATTTATGTTCCACCTCTCCTTTAATTAAGTAGTCCTGAGCACCTTTCTTTACAGCGTTGATCCCTATATTTTCATCTTTTAATCCAGTCAGTATGATAATGGGAATGTTGGAATTATTTGATTTAACTTCGTTAAAAGTATCCATTCCATCACTATCTGGAAGCCCCAAATCCAATAATATCAAATCAACTTCATTTAACCCTAAATAATTCAACCCCTCATTTAAAGTTTCAACTACTTCCAGTTGACAGGCACAATAAACAGACTCATCGATCATTTCCTCGATCAACCCGGCATCTCCGGGGCTATCCTCGAAAAATAAAATTTTGATCTTATCCATCAAAATCGCCCTAATATCGCCTTTTATCTTCTGGAAGTTTGACAACTTCTAGCCAAAAGTCTTCTATAGACTTTATAACTTTAATAAATTGATCAAAATCAACTGGTTTGGTAATATATGAATTAGCATGCATATCATAAGATTTTAGAATATCTTTTTCAGCTTTAGAGGTGGTTAACACCACAACCGGAATCCTTCTTAAATTTTCATCTTCCTTTATTTCTTCAAGGACTTCTCGTCCATCCTTTTTGGGCAAATTCAAATCTAATAATATTAGATCTGGACGAGGAGAATTGGCAAATTCCCCTTCTTTCCTTAAAAATTCCATCGCCTCCTCTCCATCCTCGGTAATATTGAGATTATTGTTGATCCTGCCTTCCTCAAATACTTCCTCCACTAATCCGATATCGCCTTCATTATCTTCCACCAAAAGAATTTCTACTGGCCTTCCATTGTTATCACGTCTCATTATATTCCTCCTCATCAAAATTAGATACAGGTATATTAAAATAGAAGGTAGAACCTTCTCCTAATTTAGAATCAACCCAAATACGTCCACCATGTCTTTCCACAATCTTCTTACATATGGAAAGACCGATGCCAGTACCAGGGTAATCCCTTTTTTTATGTAATCTTTTAAATACTTCAAAAATTCTTTCTGAATACTTTGGATCTATTCCGATTCCATTGTCCTTCACTGAAAATAACCAATATTTATCCTTTTGACTTGCTGAGATATGTATTTTAGGATTATCCTTGCTACGGAATTTTAAAGCGTTTTTTATTAAATTCTGTAATACCTGGGTCATTTGGGTACCGTCCACCATTATTTCGGGTAGGGTGTCATGTGTAATGGTGGCAGAGTTTTCCTTTATTGATACGGATAAATTAGTTAAGACTCTATTTAATATCACTTCAATATCCGTTAATTCGAATTCATTGGCCTGAGTGGTTACCCTGGAAAATGTTAACAGATCATCTATCAGGTTTTGCATGCGAGTGGCTCCATCCACAGCAAAATGTATATACTTATCTGCTTTTTTATCTAATTTTCCCTCATATTTCCTTTCTAAAAGCTGTAAATAGCTAGCGATCATTCTCAAAGGTTCCTGCAAATCATGGGAAGAAACGTAAGCGAACTGTTCAAGTTCGGCATTGGAACGGGCCAATTCATTAATTTTTAATTTCAAAAGCTCTTCGGCCTTTTTAAGTTCAGTGATGTCACGGGCAGCGGCAAATACACCTATCACTTCCCCATCTTCATTCCGATAAACAGAAGCATTGTATAAAACCGGAGTTACTTCTCCATCCCTATTTTGAATCTCCAAAGGATAATCAACAACAGAACCTTCTCTGAAAACTAGTTGGTATCCCTCTCTAGCCTTATCCGGTTCAGTAAAATAATCAGAAAAGTCAGTCCCCATAAGTTCATCCCGGTTAAAACCAGTGACCTTTTCTGTTGATTTGTTCACATCGGTGATCTTACCGTCCGGTCCAATGGTGACCAGGGGATCTATGCTGGCCTCAATCAAACTACGGTTATAGATATAAGATAGTCTAAGTTCTTCTTCGGCCTTTTTAAGTTCATTAATATCACGAGCAGCGGCGAAAACACCAATTACTTTGCCCGATTCATCTTTATAGACCGAAGCGTTGTACAGTACCGGAGTTATATGGCCATTTTTATGCATAATTTCCAGAGGATAATCAAGTACCATCCCTTCCTGAAAAACCCTGGTGTAACCCTCTCTGGCCTTTTCCGGTTCAGTGAAGTAATCAGAAAAATCGGTTCCAATAAGTTCCTCTCTGGGACGGCCAGTTACGATTTCTGTGGAGTTATTAACATCTGTAATCTTACCATCCGGACCGATGGTAACCAGGGGATCAACACTGGCCTCAATAAGACTACGGTTATAGATATAAGATAGTTTCAACTCCTCTTCAGCCTTTCTTAATTCAGTAACATCACGTGCTGCAGCAAAAACACCGATAACCTCATCATCTCCATCCCTATAAACCGAAGCATTATACAGAACCGGTGTTACACGACCGCTTACGTGCTGGATCTCCAGAGGATAATCCCTTACAAATCCCTCCCGGAAGGCCTGTTCATAACCCTCCCTGGCTTTGTCTGGATGTGTGAAATAGTCCGAAAAGTCGGTGCCTATCAACTCTTGTCTTTTAAAACCAGTCACTTCTTCTGTGGAATTATTAACATCTGTAATCTTACCATCCGGGCCAATGGTAACCAGGGGATCAACACTGGCCTCAATAAGACTACGGTTATATTTACTTGCCAGTTCAAGATCCAGATTCGCTTCCTGTAGTTCTTCGGTGGTGTTCATCAGTTCTTCATTGGTAGACTGGAGCTCTTCAGTGGTGCTCTGTAATTCTTCGTTTGAAGTTTCCAGCTCCTCAGCAAATCTTTGGGCCCGTTTAAGTAGTTTCTCCTTCTCCGCTTCGGTACGTTTTCTTTCGGAGATGTCTCGGGCAGCGGCGAAAACACCGATAACCTCATCATCCTCATTCCTATAAACCGAAGCATTATACAAAACGGGAGTTATGGAACCATCCTTGTGCTGGATCTCCAGAGGATAATCCCGTACCATCCCCTCCTTAAACACCTGCTGATATCCTTCTCTGGCCTTTTCCGGTTCGGTGAAGTAATCGGAAAAATCAGTGCCAATTAATTCATCCCCACTAAAACCAGTAACCTTCTCTGTAGACTCATTAACATCAGTGATCTTACCATCCGGACCAATAGTAACCAAGGGATCAACACTAGCCTCAATCAAGCTACGGTTATATGTGCTGGCTAATTTTAATGCCTGTTCTGCTTGTTTGGTTTCGGTAATATCGTTGTTGATTTCCAGGAAACCAATTACCTCATTGTTTTCATCTTTCTGTAAGGACCATCTGCTGGATACAATTATTTGTTCTCCATCTCTCTTTTCATGGGTTAATTCACCTTCCCAACGGCCCTTTTCTAATACTACGGCTTTAATCTCTGATAAGGGTTTTGAAAACTCCGTGTTTAATAATTCATTGGGGTTTGTGCCTAATGCGCTTTTTTCTTTCCACCCATACATTTCTTCTGCGCCTTTATTCCAGAAGATAATTTCATCGTCTAAATTACGGACAAAAATAGCATCATATGTGAGATCGATCAGATCCGCCTGTTTTTTTAATTCTGAAGTTCTTTCACTTATCTGTTCTTCCAGATTATCATGAGCTTCTTTAAGGGCTTCTTCAGCTTTTTTACGTTCATTAATATTACGTGCTACATGAACGCTTCCCATAAGTTCCTCTGCTGAATCATAAAGGGGTGATGCACTGACGATGAAATTACCGCCTAAATTGTCTTCATGAACTTCTGAGGTGTGTTCGCATCCGTCCTTAAGTAGTTGACTATGTGGACAGAAATAAGGGGGCTCATCTGTTCCATGTACGGCCTGATAACAGTGCAGCCCAACACATTCATCTGGATCTAGGCCTAATTTCGCTGCCATGGCTTCATTTACACGAACAACCCTATGTTCATGGTCGAGTATGGCTATCAGATCAGGCACAGCATTAAATGTCTGCTCCCAATTCCTTTTAGACTGAATAGCCTCCTCTTTAGTCTGTTTATGTTCAGAATTTTCAATTATGTCCCATTTACCCTCACGTTTGATCAGGGCAAATTCATGGTTATTGATGACATCGATTATCTCTGCTGCTGTGCATCTGTCCAGAGAATATGTGCAAAGGGCAATCATTTGATATTTGCCGATGACGTTGTCTACAGCTTCTTCATATTCAACAAAATCATTCCAACCCTCTTTTTCAAGCCAGAAAGTATTTCCGGTTAATCTTAAGCCTTCATAACCATCTTTCAATGCTTGATTAAGCTTAGAAACCCAGCCATTCAACACCCTGTCTGAATCAAAATCACCTTCTATAACGTACCATTCGGTATAGGATATGATTTCAATCTGTCCTTTCTCCAAGTAATCATCAAGGTTTGGAATTTCCCTCCCCAGTGATCTTTTTGCCTCTTCTGCTGAAAGAGGTTCTGATGTGACCCACATACAAAATTCATTGTTTTTGAGCCCTGATTTAAAATAAGGAACAAGGACATCAATCAGATCCTCCTTTGTCTTGTAAAACTGACAAAAATGAGTTCCCCATGGGATTTTTCCTATTATATCAATTCCTGAGTTTCTAACAATTTCCTTCATCTAATAATTCCCTTCGAGTATGTTTCACCATGGTACTTTATTTTTGATGAAGCCCTGATAAATTCAAAAAATATTTTGGAGGATTATCTTTGGTTTGATTTACAAAAGATTCAAATTCTATCGGTTGTCATTACCCGAATTACTTTAAATTTTCGATAACATTTACAATTGTTTATATTTGAATTAGAACCTTTTTAAAGATAAATTTTTTTATCCATAGCAGTGAATAATAGAATATTGCAGTATATAGTATAGAGTATGATGAAAATATAATAGAATATTGCAGTAGAATATAGTGAAAATAAATATATAATAGAATGTATATTATTCAATTAATTCAAATTCTCTTGGAGGTCAAACAGATGTCAGAGGAAAATGTGGTATACATCGGAAATAAACCAGTAATGAACTATGTATTAGCTGTAGTAACTCAGATGAACGGCGGGGTCTCAGAAGTGATGCTTAAAGCTCGTGGAAGAGCCATAAGCAGAGCTGTGGACGTTGCAGAAATTGTCAGAAATAAATTTATACCCGAAGTACAGCTAGGATCAATTGAAATATCGACTGAAGAAATTCAAAACGCAGAGGGTTCAAACAGTAACGTTTCAGCCATAGAAATACAGCTTAACAAGTAAATAAAACTTGATAAGTTTAATATTTTAAATTTTCCATTTCCTTATTTAATTCTTTAAATTCAAGTTAATCTATACCTTATTTTTTAAATTTAAAGCCTTTAATATTATTTTTTTAATAATAGGTTAAAAATACTTAAACCATCAATTACATAACAATATGGTAAGATGTATTAAATTACCATGGGTTTAATGGATATGATATAACACATTAAATCCCGCTTTTTAAAAGTATGAGGAGTATTTAACTCTATCTGAAAGTAGCGGGGGGGTTGAATTTGTTATCATCTGTTCCAACAAGGGAAAAAAAGAAAACAAAAAATTATACAACCATCTTTTTAGTTGGATTCATATTTGTACTGGTTATTGCTCTTTCTGGACTATCAGGCCTATATTATCTTGCGACTCAAACATCTCCCACGGTCATCGTGATAAACCAAACAGCCAACAACACATCAACCCATCAAAGCCAGCCAGTAGAAGATACAACCAGCACTGTAGATACACAGAAAAATAAACAAAATACCCCTACTATCACTAACCAGGAAAATACTGATAAAAAATCTAACAGTAAAGATTCTAAAGATAAAAGACCCAATAACAGTACCTAATTCCCACTATTTTTACAGGCCCCTATAACCTAATATGAAGGATTAACAGGGCAAATAATCCTTTTTCCAATCATTTTATGGAGTATAACTTATGGTCTAAAGGGGCAAACTGTGTTAAATTAAACTTATTAGGTAAAAGAAGTTTAAAAATGAGTTTAATTGGTTAAAAAGGAATTAAAATACAAATATTCTTTTTATGTTGTTACAATTCCTTTTAAAAAGGCCTTAATTTTAAAAAGAAGTTCTGAGACTTGCTTTTTGCCAGGAAAAAACCGCAAACTTTATAAGTGATCATTAAGTGATACTTGTTTAAGTCCAGAAAAAGTCGTAAAAAGACTTTTTTAATATATTGGACATGGAGGCGGTATAATTAATAGAAATTTAACTCTGGCAGTGATAACGCTGTTAGCATTAGTATTATTTGTTAATGTGAGCGCTGTTTCTGCTGCTAGCACTACTACTGTAGATGCGAATTCTATAATTAAATCTTCAAGTACAGTAAAAAATTACGTTGAAACTAAAAAAACAGTTCCAAGCACCGTAACAGTCGGAACAAAAAAGGTAACATCAGAACAGTACATGTACCTGTTAGCTTCAACTGTTACAAACCTGAACAAGAACACTAAAAAATCAGTTACAGTAAAAACAGTTTCCAAAGCACCTAAACCAGTCGAAAACGTAAAGACCGGTACCCTATCTAAAAGTGAATACATCAAACTGGCCGGTAAAATCACCGCATTTGTAAACACCAACGGAAGGTTACCCAACTTCGTAAGCACTTCCAAAGGAACAATGAACCCTAACAACCTGATCTACACCTACTCAAAGATCATTGCTTTCTACAAAACAAACAACCGATTACCTAACACCGTATCAGTCAAATCATGGAGTTCCATATCAAAGACCAGTTCTGAGGGAGCTCCCAGCGGCAGTGTTCAGGCTAAAATCGACGCCATCGGATACCAAGAGGCAAAATACGGACGTGCCCAGGGTAATTCCGATCCATATGTGATGGAAAAAATCGGATGGGGAGACTGCTATGCCAGCAGTTACTGGTTATACAACCATCTATCCGCAGCAGGTGTATCAGTCCGAATCGTGGACGCTATAGGTGGATCATATCCTCTTCACAGATGGGTTCAGATAAACGTTGGTAACGGATGGCAAATCTGGAACTATGCCAAGTACAACTCAAAACACATCGGTGCAACAAGCTCCAGCTACGTCGTGATTAAAACCTTCACAGGTTAACACCTTCGTATAACCACAGAATTTTGGAATATTTTAATTGGAGACTAAGCGATCTCCATTTAAAAATCTTTTTTTATTTTAAATCTTAATATAACAAATTTTCCATTTTAAACAGGAAAAAGGGAGATATTATTTCGGCTGATAATATTCATTTTGTATAAATGGTTTAATCATTTCAATGGATCTCTTTAAAATGTAATCATCTATCTCGTTTTCATTATTTAAAATAAATTCAGGTATTTCTTTAGGTTTCATTATATGATAATCATTAGGTTCTTTCTTAATTGTTAGTTTTTCAGTATTTACATAAGCGAGTATCGGAATTATAAACTTGTTAGCAATGAATATATCATTTGATCTTAAATATTGTCCTAAAAATGTTACATTAGCCTTTAACTGTTTGGTGGGATTTTTTGGAGCCTTTTTCAATTCTTTATTCTTTCTATAATACCACCCATTATCCTCAAGAATATAGGGAATGTTGAAGTTTTTTGTTTCGATCACGAAAATTCCATTTTCTCCTAAGACCACATGGTCTATGTTTCCTCCCCAACAACCAGGTATCAATACATTACTAAAAATTGTAAATTCATCATCTAACTGATCCAACCATCTGTTAACTCGTTCTTCACCTTTAAAACCAATTATAGTAGCTGCAGTTTTTTCATCTTCAATTTTTCTGATAGCCCCTGCAACTTTAAACCTAACCATTTGATGGTTATCATCTAAAGCAGGAATGAGATATTCTGTCGCTCTTTTATCACCTAATTTACCCAATGCTACAGCCGCTCTTCTCCTAACAACGTAATGTTTATCATTTAACCCTTTAACTATGTTTTCAAATGCTATGTCTCCTCCAATATTTTCAAAAGCCATTATTACTGCTTCTCTAACTCTATGTTTCTTATCGTTAATTTCGGGCAATATAATTTCCAAAAACTTATTTCTATCTTTAAATTTACTCAATGCTACGATGGAATTTGCTCTAACTTTCCAATTTTTGTCATTTATCACTGCCAAAAGGTGTTCGAAAGATTTTTCATCCTTTAATCTGCCTAAAGAAGTTGCTGCATAAGACCTTAATTTTGGATTTTCAGATTTTAAAACAGGGATTAGTCCATCAATGTCTTCGTTAAATTCCATTCTCCGTATATCAGATTTACTAAGAGAATTTTCAGCAACCTTAGATTCTAAGCTATCGAAAAGTTCCTCCAGACTATCAACTTCAATGAGTGTCCCACCACACCTGCAACTTTCAAAATCTTCTCTAGATTCACCGGGCTGTAATTGGTAGTATCCCCAGCATTTCTCACAAAAGAGATAAGACATTTAATTAACCCCCGAAAATATATTATAATTTAGAAGTAAAGCTGATCTTTATTTCTATTATATCCCTTATCTGATATTAAGTTATTACATGATAATGGAGGAGATGTAACTTGGATAGTATGGTTAAAATTGTAATAGCTGTGGCGGTCATCCTGGTTGCAGTTCTGGGCATAACGTCGGGATCTTCTATACAAGAATACTTTACCAGTAATTTGGCAAGTGAGGGTAACAACACAACCGTGGGAAATGAAACAAATACCAGCGTTAATCAAACCAACAACACAACAACTACACCAAGAAATGCAAATTACATAGGTACAGAAGCAGCCATAGAAAAAGGAAAAACAGTGTTAGGCGACGATCCCCATATAAAATATTACGCAGAATTAAACACAGATGCTGATATTCCCTATTATTTAGTGGGTGGAAAGATATACAACGAAAGGGGAGAAGAAATCAGTCAAACATCCACCGTGAAAGTAGACGCTGTGACTGGGGAAATTTTATAGCTTAGGAGAACAGCTAAATTTTAGAAGAACGCTAAATTGATGAATTTCCAGGTTCATGACTGTTTCAAGGAACTCCAGTATTCTCCTGTTAATTTCATCAGGGTACCCGCCATTTATAGCGTGAGAAGCATCGGGCCGGTTTTCAATTACAACATCTTTAACATACCTCTTCCCCTGTTCAACTGCCTTTTTAGAATTATGCATGAACAATGCCATAGCTTCATTATAAAACAATTCGAAACTCTTCTTCTGCTTTTTTGCTTGTAAAATGACCAATTCGGCCCTGATCCTTCCCCATTATTTTCCCTCAAAAACAATTTTGGATTAATTTTATGTATTTTTGAAATAAAATATGTAATGCAGAACTAAATCAATAGGGTTAGTAAAGATGAACGATCTTCTAGAATTACTCAAGGGCGGAGATTTACGGTCAGATGGCCATGCCGATGAAGTAGCAGGGGATGTAATCCAGGATCTTGAACTTTTTCCACTACTTTTAGACGGTCTGGGAGAAGAGGACGATGTAGTAAGGGGAAGAACTGCACACAGCCTGGAAAGAGTCTCCAGAACCCGTCCGGAATTATTTGATGGGCTTTTAAGCCGGCTGATTGAACAGTCCCTGAATGATAAGCTTCCCCATGGTTAAATGGCATTTAGCCATGCTTTTTGTAAACCTGAACCTCTCTGAGGCAGAAATAGGTGAAGTGGTATCCACGCTGTACAAGTTATTAGAAGATAAGAGCGTCTTTGTCAAGGCCCGGACCATTTCCAGCCTAACCATACTGGCCCTTGATAATCCGGATAAGGAAGATGAAATAACATCCAAACTCAAAGCTTTAGAGAACGACGAAAGCGCAGCAGTAAGAAACAGGACTTCCAAGGCACTGCGAACCTTGGAAGATGGAGAACCTTTACCAAAAGGTTGGTTGAAATGATAATTAGTAACAAATAAATTATCCCAAGAATTCACTTAAACATTTAAATAACTAATTTTAATTCTAATAAATTTCAATTCTAATTTAGGAGATTAAAAAGTGAAGGCCATAGAAACTTTCAACTTAACAAAAAATTTCGGGAATCTGACAGCCGTTGATGAAGTAAGCTTGGAAGTGGATCAAGGTGAAATATTCGGTTTATTAGGTCCCAACGGTGCGGGTAAAAGCACCTTTATTTCGATGCTATGCACTATTTCAAATCCGACATCTGGAAGTGCCAAGATTGAAGGATATGACATAAAAAATGAAGCATCTGATGTACGTCGTTCAATTGGAATAGTCTTCCAAGATCCGAGTATCGATGATAGACTCACTGGCCGGGAGAATATGGAATTGCATGCTGATCTCTATGATGTACCACGCGATGTGATGCATTCCCGGATAGATGAAGTTCTACATTTGGTTGAGTTAGAGGATCGGGCCTCCAGTTTTGTAAATACTTATTCCGGTGGTATGAGGCGTAGGTTAGAGATAGCAAGGAGTTTAATTCATTATCCTAAAGTTTTATTCCTGGATGAACCCACCCTTGGTCTAGATCCACAGAGTCGTGAACATATCTGGAACTATATCAGAGACTTGAAAAGAAGGGAGAACATCACCATCATGCTTACCACTCATTATATGGAGGAGGCAGATAAGCTCTGTGATCGGATAGCCATCATTGATCAAAGCAAAATCATTGCATTGGATACTCTTCAAAGGCTTAAGGATGAACTGGGTGGTGAAACCATTATCATCGAGACTAGTGATAATGATCTTTTATCTAGTAAGCTTGAGGAAGCAAAACTAGTCGACAATATCCTTAAAAGTGAGGCGGAACTTAATTTACGGGTAAAAAATGCTCACAAATCATTAGCTCGCATAGTGGAATTTGCTGTCTCAATAGACGTGTATATTGATAACATCACCATTAGAGAACCAGATTTAAACGATGTTTTCATGCATTACACCGGTCGAGAAATTCGTGAAGGTGGAGGAAGTAAGGAGCTATCAGGTATGGCTGCCGTGATGAGGGGGAGGATAAAATAGGAGAGATTAGGGGAGTTTATGCCTTATGGCGGCGTGAATTAAAACGTTTTTTACGTGACCGGTCCAGACTGATTAGCTCAGTGATAACCCCCGTACTTTGGCTTGTTATCTTTGGTGGTGGTTTAGGGCTTTCCCTATCCGCTACAGGTGGTTTTAATTACACCCAATTTCTCTTACCGGGTATTATCGCCCAAACATTGTTATTCACCGCTATGTTTTTAGGTATTTCAGTTATCTGGGACCGGCAGTTTGGATTTATGAAGGAAATCCTGGTAGCACCTATCGGTCGTGTATCAATATTCGCCGGTAAGATGTTTGGTGTAGGGACTGCAGCGATTATTCAGGGACTCATTGTAATCATTTTAGGTTTCCTTATTGGGGTACCTTTAACCCTATATTCCATCAGTCTAGTCATACCATTAATGATTATTATCACAATAGGGTTAACCTGTATCGGTTTAATTATCGCCAGTATTATGACCAGTTTGGAAAGTTTTGGTACCATCGTTACATTCGTAAATTTGCCCATGTTCTTTTTAAGCGGCGCACTATTTCCAGTTACTAATCTTCCCCCCTGGATACAATTGATCTTCTATTTAAACCCCCTAACCTATGGTGTAGATGCTCTGCGAACGGTCATGATAAGCGGATGGCACTCTATAATACCGATTCAATATGATCTGTTGATTATATGTTTATTTGATGTGGCCATGGTAGCTATTGGCACTTATTTTTTCAGTAAAAAGCAATGAAACCTAGATGAAGACCTTATTGAATAAAACAAAAAATTATCAGAAGTCCTTAATAGTATAACGTATGATAACTGTTTATACAAAAATCAAATAAGATAGATGCAATTATTACTCCAGAACATGCCATCAGAACTTGAATAATAAAAAAATAACATAAAGCAAAAACTTAAATATACCATGTATTACAAATAATTATAATTATAAATAATTAAGAAATAAGTATAAATAATTAAAAAATTTTTTGGGGTGTCTCTTTGCTCACATCTGTACAGAAAGAAATATTGCAGAGTCTTATAAATCTATATCGCCAGTCGGAAGGTAAGTCCATTAAGGGCGAGGAAATTGCCGAGATGATGAACCGGAATCCTGGGACTATACGGAATCAAATGCAGTCCCTAAGGAGTCTGGGTCTTGTCAAAGGAGTTCCCGGTCCCCGTGGAGGTTATAAACCTACCATCGAAGCTTACCATAATCTAAATATTTCTGATGCAAACAAGGAGACCCAGGTACCGCTCTACAAGGACGGAAAACTGTTGAAGGATCTGACCGTTGCCAGAATTGAATTCACCAGTATACCCCATCCTGGGGAGTGTGAAGCGGCTATAAAGGCCATAGGCAACATAAAAAGCATTGACCTTGGAGATAGAGTGAGAGTTGGCCCTACACCAGTAAATAAACTGGTGGTTAATGGTGTGGTGGTTGGCCGGGATGATATGGACAACATCCTACTATTAGACACCACAGGTATACGCAGCATACCCAAAAAGAAGGTTATCGAAGTAGCCAGCAGGGATCTGATAACTCTAGATCCGGATCTCTCTATTAAAGAAGCTGCTAGTGTTCTTACAAAAGAAGAAATCGAGGGAGCACCAGTACTGGATGGTGAGGAGGTTGTTGGAATTTTAACCCTCAGCGACATCACCAAAGCCATTGCCCAGAACAAAGAACACCTGAAAGTAAAGAATATAATGTCCGATAAAACCATCACAGTTGAATCTGACATGATGATCGCCGATGCAGTAGAAGTCATGAACCAGAACAACATCGGGAGACTGATAGTCCTTGATGAAAAAGGACGTCCCATTGGCATCATCACCCGTACCGATCTCTTAAACAAGATCGCCGCCCTTACCTGAAGGATAATATAGAAATTTCTTTTTAAATTTTCAAATTCCATATTCCTTTTCGTATCAATTCATAATTTATTTAACAACCCCCATTCAATTTTATAAATAATTTTATTTGCTTAGGAGACTTAAGATCTTGAAAATCAATCACATGGAAATCCAGGAGAAGATGAGCGTCCTGGAAATCATAGAAGAAATGGGAAAATCAGGAGTATTAGGAGCGGGAAGACTATCCCGCGCCACCAAACTACTGGCCCAGGTAATAGCAGATGAAGATACCGCTGTATTTTTAAGTATCGCCGGTCCAATGGTGCCCGGGGGACTTCGAAAGATCATCAGAGATCTGATTGAAAAGGAACAGATAGACCTGCTGATCACCAGCGGAGCTAACCTTACCCATGACCTCCTGGAAGCCTTTGGAGGAAGTCACTACCGGGAAATCCATGGTAGTGATGAAAACCTCTGCGAGATGGGCATAGGTAGAATTGCGGATATCTACACAAAATCAGAGGACTTCGAAGTCTTCGAAAAAGAGATAACTCGTTTATTTTCTGAGATATCTAGGGACAGGACTAAATTCAGTATCCGGGAGTTCCTCTATGAAATTGGGAAACAGATACCCGATGAAAACTCCATCTTAAATACCGCTGCCCGTAAAAATATTCCCATCTACTCTCCTGGAATTATAGATAGTATGCTGGGCTTGCAGCTGTGGATGCACACCCAGGAAAACGAACTGACCCTGGATGCAGTGGCTGATATGCACGAACTTTCAGACCAGGTTTACGCATCTCCTAAGGTAGCTGCGGTGATGCTGGGAGGTGGTCTGCCGAAACATTACGCATTGGCATCTAATCTGCTTAAAGGGGGGGTTGACGCGGGGATCCAGGTTACCATGGATCGCAGTGAAACAGGAAGTCTCTCCGGCGCACCCCTGGAAGAAGCTAAGTCCTGGGCCAAAGCCAAATGCGGGTCGAACCTGGTTACTGTAGTTGGAGATGCGACCATAATATTTCCACTGATGTTGGCCGGTGCCTGGGAGATCATGGGTGAAAAATAGCTCCGTTGAAATGAGGGAATATAACTCGATTTTTAAGATTTAATAATATGATTTAAAACTTTATATTTCATGAAAATAAAATAGACTTTTTATAACCAAGCCTTTTAACCAAAATCATCTGATAACATGCTGGAAATATTGTTTTATTCCCTTTCGGGTTTGTTCATGAAGGTATCCGATGATGCCCATGACCAGAAGCACAATACAGTTCTGGGTATTGTGGCAGCTGTAATATGCGGTGTCACCATAGGTTACCTGGCTGTTACCAGTGCAGATGCTGCCTGTATCTTCCTGGCAATTCTGATTGGAACGGTAGCCGCCTGGAAGGTGGACTGTCTAAACCATATCCTATCCTTACTCATTTTTGTGGGGATAATTATAGTACTGGGCTTTCCCACCATAGGCATCGTTACCCTGGCGGTGTGTACAGTGGCGGCTTTCCTGGATGAAATAGGAAATGACAGTAAATGGGCTGCAGAGCGGAGGTATGTGAAAGAATTTTTCCAGTACCGGTTCGCCCTTAAAATAGTTATCCTGATATTTGCTGTACTGGGAATGTTAACCACAATTTATCCTGAATTACAAATAGCGGGGATTCAATTTTTCACCCCGTTAACCTTCGTCTACTTTTTAGCGTTTGAGGTATCCTATGAACTGGTGGGTTTAAAGTTCAATGCCATCTATGATAGAGCGGAGAACCTCCTGGGGGTTATCCGCGGCGTAGATAGATCGGCCAACGATTAACGCATCAGCGAATTCCAGTGTCTTTGCTGGATCTCCTCCCTGGACCCCTACGCCAGGGGATATTATGAAGGATTCATCTCCCACGATTTTTCTGATCTTTTCCAGACGGTCCAATCTCGTAGACGGTGCTACATAATTTTTAATGCCCATATCCACACCCATACGGGTTATATCCAGGGATACGTCCTGTATAAACTGTTCCGCCCCGGGGTGTGACATTTCGGTTAAAAGAAATACATCTCCACCGTGTTCCTGGGCTGTGTTAAGACAGGCTTGTACACTGTCCCTGCCCACAAATCCATGGGTGATGATGGCATGGGCACCAGCATCAAAGGTTAGTTCAGCAATCTTCTGGTTAGTTTCTGGTATATCTGCCACTTTAAAATCAGCTATGATGTTGAATCCGAATGTTTCTTTAATTTTAGAAATTGACTGGAGACCCTCAGAGAGGACCAGTGGATAACCCACTTTTACCGTGTTTATCTGTCCTGATATCTCCTCTAATAACTGTATTACCTCTTCCATCCGGAATAGATCCAGTGCAATTATCAGATTATTTTTAACCTTCATCCATTTAATTTTGGTAAATCTCTTTTAAATCATTTTTGAAATTTTTTAATTTCATTGGAAATATAATTAAATTATGTGAAGGTAATTGAGAATCTTTATATTCAAAATTTACTTACTCTTCGGTTATAACAAAACTATATATACCCTTAAATTCAATATATCCTTGCCCATTTGTTTGGGCATTTTGGAGTGATTGAATTGTTTAGGAATGATTATGGTAGGGATAACTACAACGACAGGGGAAATTCTTCTCCTATTAATGAAGGAGAAGAATACGACGTTAAAATTGAAGACTTAGGTAGGGATGGAGATGGAATTGCCCGTATTGAGGGTTTTGTGGTTTTTGTCTCCGGTGCCAAGGTTGGCGATGAAGTTAAAATTAGGATAACCTCCGCCAGAAGAAACTTTGGTTTTGCTGAAGTGGTTGGATAGATTTTTAAATTCTGCTTTGAAGTTTTAAATAACACTTTTTTCTTTCTTTTTCATAAATACTCTTTTATATCTCTAGATTCAATTTTACTTTAATTTTCTTCAAGTAAAAATAGCAAATTTTATATATCCAATTTATTCAACTATACTTGATAAAAATTAAAGGAGAGTTGATCATGCATATATATGAGGGATTTTTACCATGGCAATGGTGTGTTTTATGGTACGTGCTTGCTATACCCGTTGTTGTATATGGTATAATTAAAATTAAAAAAGTAACAGATGAGCATCCTGAATCAAAGCCAATTTTAGCTGTTGCTGGAGCATTCATGTTTGTTTTATCATCTTTGAAGTTGCCATCTGTCACTGGAAGCTGTTCCCACCCTACAGGTAACGGATTAGGTGCTGTATTATTTGGACCAGCAGTAGTCAGTGTTTTATGTGTAATAGTGCTTCTTTTCCAGGCTCTGCTTCTGGGTCACGGAGGATTAACCACTCTCGGTGCAAATACATTTTCAATGGGTATCATAGGCCCATTAGCTGCATGGCTTATTTACAAAGGCTGGCAGAAAGGTGGATGGTCTATTTTAGTGGGGATATTCTTCGCAGCATTTTTCGCAGACCTCTTAACCTACGTTACCACCGCGGTACAACTTTCACTGGCATTCCCCATACCCACATTCGAAGAAGCTATGGTAAAATTCATGGGAATATACGCTGTCACCCAGCTACCTCTTGCAGCTGCTGAAGGTATTTTAACTGTGGTGATATTCGATTACATAATGAAGCTTCGACCAGACGTTCTGGATAAGTTGGGAGTTTTAGAGCTAGCAAAAAAAGTTGGAAAGATAGAAGAACCAAAGGAGGCGGTTTAAATGGATACAAAAATTGCTATCTTACTAGTTATAGCTGCCGCCATTATAATCGCTCCTCTCGTATTATACAGTGGTTTAACTGAAGAGGAAGGATTTTTTACAGGTTCAGATGGTCAAGGACCTGAATACTTAGAAGAACAAGGCTATGAACCCTGGATCGAACCAATCTGGTCACCACCAAGCGGTGAAATAGAAGTGCTTTTCTTCTCTCTACAAGCAGCCATTGGATCCCTGATAATAGGCTATTTCATTGGATACTATAAAGGCCTAGCCAGAAGAAGAGAGGACGAAGTAGACGAAGAAGTTAGCCAAACAAGTAAATAGGACGAGAAATCGAGCAACAAAATATAATGAGAAACAACTGATGATGCTATGTTTTCAAACACTTTAGATAACTACGCCCACAACAACAATCTTAATGGTATGAATACCTATTTCAAAGTCTTATTTGGAATAGTGACCATGTTAGTGAGTTTAATATCTACATCACCAGTGGTTCCTCTCATTATAGCTCTTTTTATGTCTATTCTAATCGTATTCATAGCTAAAGTTTCATGGAAGTTTTATTTAAAGTTCTTCCTTTTTCCATTCAATTTTGGACTGATAACCTTTATTTTCATGGCCATATTCTTTGGTGTGGGTGCACATATTCTGGAACTTGGAATATTCAACCTAGCGGTAACTGCAGATGGTTTTAACCTTGGACTCCTTGTTTTTGCAAGGATGATGGGTGGTTTCACCTGTCTCGCATTCCTTGCTCTTACCACACCCATGACCGAACTTTTCTCTGTGTTGCGGCTTATTAAAATACCTCAAATCGTTCTTGAGATTGCAATGCTCATGTACCGTTACATTTTCGTATTTTTAGACGAAGCTATCAACATGTACCACACCCAGGAAACACGTTTGGGTTATTCTTCCCTTAAAAAATCTTTTAAATCCATGGGCATGCTGGGCAGCAACCTCTTCATAAGAACCTGGATGAAAGGCGAGCAGGCTTTCATCGCCATGGAATCAAGATGCTACGATGGTTCCATTAAAACCATGAAAAAACAGGGTAGTATAAAAACTATGGGAACTCGTAATCTGGTTTTACTGGTATTGTTTGAAGTAGTACTTATCATGGGGGTTTATTTCACCGGAAGCTTTAGAATATTTTAGTCATGCCAAACAAGGGTATAATTGAATAAACAGTTAAAGTCATTAACACTGTATTTTTAGAGCGACCAAAAATGAACATCATTGAAACAAAAAACATCATTTATCAGTACCCTGATGGCACAGAAGCGCTTAAAAATGTGAACTTCAGTGCTACTAAGGGTAAAATCGTTATGCTCATGGGGCCAAATGGCGCTGGAAAATCCACATTGTTCTTACACTTCAATGGAATACTACGCCCCACATCTGGAAGCCTGAAAATTGACGGTGCTCCAGTGAGTTACCAAAGACAAGACCTCATGAAATTGAGGCAGAAAGTAGGAATAGTCTTTCAAAATCCTGATGACCAATTATTTGCCCCTACAGTCGCAGAAGACGTGGCTTTTGGGCCCTTAAATATAGATCTTCCCGAAGAAGAGGCTAAATCACGGGTTAAAGAGGCTTTAAAACGGGTAGACATGGAAGGTTTTGAGGAAAGACCCCCACATTACCTGAGCGGAGGCCAAAAAAAGCGTGTGGCCATTGCCGGCATACTGGCCATGCGACCGGAGATAATGGTCCTCGATGAACCCACCAGCGGTCTTGATCCCAAGGGAGCTTTCCAAATAATGAGGTTGCTCTGCAAACTCAATAGAGAGGGCATCACAATTATTATAGCCACCCATGATGTGGATATAGTTCCCATCTACGCCCATGAAGTATACGTTATTAGTGAAGGAGAGATCCTTAAAAAAGGAACACCCCAAGAGGTATTTGAAGACAAAGAATTAATAAGGAAGGCTAATTTAAGACTTCCCCATATAACTCATCTGTTTGAGAGGCTTCATGAAGAGGATCAAATATCTTTCGGAAAATCGTATCCCCTCACTGTAAGTGAAGCCAAAAAAAGAATAGTTGAGATGACCAGGGATTATAAAAAGTTTAATTGACTGAATAATATCTAAGTCCTAATTTTTGTGATTTTAGGGGGATGGATGATATTTCAGCGGTCATGAGTATTACTGGCTATATAAATAAATTAGAAAAAGGTAATACTTAAGATAAAGTTTTTGACTTTATGACGGGATGATACTCCAGTGATCATGGGTATTACTGACTATATAAAGAAAACTGAAAAAAGTATTAAAAATATCTTAGGAGATGGTTTAAATGGATATTGCAATTGGAGGGCTGACAGCAATTATATCGGAAGTTAATTGGCTGTTTATAGTTTCTGCATTCATACTCGGTGCATTGCATGCATTCGAACCCGGCCATGGGAAATCAGTCATGGCTGTGTTCGTCATGGGTACCGATGCCACTGTGAAAGATGCTACATTACTGGGACTTACCGTGGTCTTCTCCCATGTGATCGTTGTCATCCTGCTTGGAGTTGCCTCCATATTCCTCTTAGAGGCGTTGAACGTGGATACAACCCACGATGTCATGAGCGTAATAGGGGGAATCATACTAATAGTGGTTGGTATTTGGATACTCAGAAAATTCTATCATCCTTATCACCCTCACGAACACCACATAGACACAACGAAAGGTGTGGTTGCAATCGGATTGTCCACAGGTTTAATACCCTGTCCTGCAGCCCTGGCCGTTCTCCTCTTCAGTATTGGGAACAACCAGATCTACAGTGGCCTCACCTACGTTCTGGTTTTCAGTACGGGTCTGGCCATAGCCATAACTCTTCTCTCAGTACTTTTTGTTAAGGGAAGAGGATTCATCCAGGGTTATCTGAGCAGCGAAACCGTAAATAAAATTCCACTGGTAAGTGGAGCTATCATAATTATCATAGGATTGATTACATTGTTACATCCCATAATTGAATATATAACCAACCTACATCTATAAGATATCAGCATTCAAAAATATTGTCCATAAATTTAATTCGTTAGATTCAATTTCAAAAAAATTTAATCTCAAATTATCCATCAAAGGTGAACCAATGAATGTAATAGAAACTAAAGATATCACTTACAGTTATCCAGACGGTACTCTCGCCCTGAAAGATGTGGAATTTAACGCAGCTAAGGGTAAAATAATCGCCCTTCTAGGACCTAACGGGGCGGGTAAATCCACACTATTTCTACATTTCAATGGAATTTTAAAACCCAATAAAGGAACAGTCCGGGTAAACGGAGAGCCGCTCAAGTATGATAAGGCAGGATTGATGAAGGTCCGCCAGAAGGTGGGCATAGTATTCCAGAACCCTGATGATCAGTTGTTTGCACCCACCGTAATGGAGGACGTGGCCTTCGGACCCATGAACATTGGTTTACCTGATGAAGAGGTTGAAGAGAGGGTTAAAGAATCCCTGGAAAGAGTCGGTATGGAGGGATTGGAGAACAAAGCACCACACCACCTGAGCGGGGGTCAAAAAAAGCGAGTGGCCATCGCCGGTATCCTGGCCATGCGTCCGGAGATAATGGTCCTGGACGAGCCTACATCTGGTCTGGATCCTAAGGGCGCATCGCAGATCATGCATCTACTCTATAATCTGAACCAGGAAGGTATGACCATCGTCATCTCCACCCATGATGTCGACCTGGTACCATTATATGCCTATAACGTGTACATCATTAGCGAAGGGAAAATAATCAAAGAAGGAAGTCCCCTGGAAGTCTTCGAGGATGTGGAGACCATACGTGGAGCTAACTTAAGACTCCCCCGCATAGCCCATCTCATGGAGATACTGGGAAAGGAGGATAAACTACCCTTCGATAAACCTTATCCCCTAACCATCGGTGAAGCGAGGAGAAGGATCCTCAAGGAATTCAATGATAGGGTAAGATGACTCTCACTTTATTGAAGAACTACTCCATAACCCTTATAGCCCTGGTGGGACAGGAATTGGTGCAGAAGCTGCAGCCAATGCACTTCAGGTCATCTACTTCTACTGTCCAGTCTTCGGCTGGTTTAATTGCTTCGACCGGGCATAGTGAAATACACGCACCACAATCTATGCACTTTTCTTCGTCTTTTTTAACCACTTTATTTATGGGGTTGAGGTGGATTCCCTCTTTCTCCATGAATTCTACAGCCTGTTTCTGCTGTGTTCCGCTGATTTCAATGAGCATCTTACCTCCTTTGGGGGTGATGTCTGCCCGTAGTATGTTAAAAGTGATATCGTAGTTTTTCACTAGATTGGATATGATCGCTTTATTTACTATGCTTGGAGAAAATGTGAGCCATGCTTTCATCTTTAATCACCACCTATCAGTCTGGAAATATCCTCTGCTGTGACCATCCCCTTCACCCGGTTGTCACTATCTATTACAGGTAGGCCTGAGATCTTATTTTTATCTATTCTCCGGGCTATAACATCTACTGGTTCTTCCTCCCGGGCTATGATCACCTTTTTGGTCATGACATCCGTCAGTTTATTTTTACCATGGGCCACGGCGTTGGCTACGTCCCAGGAAGTTACGATGCCCAGGAGTTTATTTCCCTCATCTACAACCGGTAAATGGTTTATGCTGTTTTGCACCATTTTCCTGGCCACTTCACTGATGGCATCCGTTGGGTGGGCCAGTATCAGGGTTTCTCCCTTTAAATCCTTGACCAGTATGCGGGGTTTCTGGATCTCCAGTGGCTTAACGGTTCGGCCTTTATTGGGCAGTTTCTCCACTGGGACAGTTAAAAGGAATTCTCCCTTATCTATCCATTCTTTGAGCTTCAGGGCTATCTCTAATGCCTTTTTCTGGCTGGATAATGGTGAGGTGGGTACTTCCTCCCCGTTTAATTCAATCACACCACTTTTGAGTTCGTGATAGTTTGCTTCCCTTACTATGGGTTTGCTTCTTCGGGGCACGCCGTAGTCTACTATGCGGCAGGTGATTTCCTCGTCACTGATGGCTGTTTGCTGGGCTAACTCTTCATTGAGTATGGGTATGGGTATTCCTGCTCCTACGTAGAGTGTGGATCCGTACTTGGGCATGGTCGCTCCCCGAACATAGTCGGAGTGCATCTCCTTCATGTTTCCCTTAAGCATCAGTGTCCCGGCAGTTGAAACCGGCACCCCATTTTTCCTTTCCACTTCAGTGGCGAACTGGGTTCCTTCCCCTATGATGTAGCCCTGGGCTCCGCAGAGGAATATTCTACTCCCGGTGCCTATGGTCTGGAAGTAGGGGTCGTTCAGTAGTGGGCTGAGTTCCCCGGCACTGGAGTAGCTTACATTGCCCATATTCGGTAGTAAGGTGCCCATGTAAGTGTACAGTGTTTCATCGGTGGAGTTGGTTGCCGAGGAATAGTTCTGGTAGCAGTTACGTGGATTGACCATGACTGCTTCGTTTATACTTTCCAGTGTTATCTGGGTTTTTATCTCGGTTAAGGGGTAGCAATCGGTACCGTATGCTTCTGCAACGAGTTCAATCTCATTGCCCCGAATAAGGTCCTCTATTACATGGGATCCACCGTATTCTAAACCAATATCCGGGTTACGGTTGGGTTGGGTCGCCCCCAAGTAAGCATCTACAGCGGCCAGTCCTGAATAAGCTTCCACTCCATTTAAGTATGTGCGGGACATTTTTATGGGGGGATCGCTGTGGCCGAAGTTGAGGAAGGCTCCTGAGGAGCACATAGCGCCGAATGTTCCGGTTGTTACCACGTCAATTTCTTCTGCGGCCTGTTTTGCACCATTTTCCCTTACTATGGCTGTCATCTCGGCGGCGGTCACCACCACTGCATCTCCATCCTTGATCTTTTGGTTTATTTCTCGAATAGTTTTCATAATATCCCACATCCGGCCCTTAATCTATTACTCTTTTACTTAATTAATGGACTATAAACTTAATGATAAGGTTTTAGATGTGGGTCGTTGCTAAAATATAAGGGACTCTAATTAACAATTGTTAATTTCTTTTATTGTATTTTTAAAGTATGGGATTTTAAAAAAGTTAGATGATTTAAAATAAAAATAGAGATGAATAAAAAAAAGTAGGGGGTAAGAATCACATATTCCCCTTTTTCTATCCATTCAGGATATTGTTTAATTCATTTTTAATGTTCTGGTTCTGGAATAACAACTTCAGATTTTCCTGAACCACCGGATTCTGCAGCCACTGGTATATCTGGGCTTGGACATCCTGCCTCTGCAACCACTGGCTTATCTCATTCTGCACATCCTGATTCTGTAACAATTGAGTTATCTGATCTGGATTCTGCATTATCTGGTCCTTAATATCCATTAAATCCTGGTACAGTCCGGGATTTTCTTGTTGTAGCTGTTGGGCGGCACTGGAGTCCGCGGCGTAGATGGGCATGGTGCCAAGCATCACAGCCAGGATGCATATTATGGCTATTTTTTTCATTTTCTATCACCCAAAATTCTTTTTATCTATTTTTTATTTCTATTTTTCCTTTTTTTGTGTTTATTTTCTATTTCTGTTCTTTATTTCTATTTTTGTTGCATTTTTAGTTAAATGCATTATCACATTATAGGTTTAAGTATAAAAAGTTTATGCACAAAACAGGCCCCAGAGGGTTAATTTCAAAGTTTAGGGTATTATCCACAAAGAAATAAAATAATAAAATATGGTAAGCAACTAACTATAGTGGAAATATTTTTATACTTACCATGGATTTCTTGATTTTAATCCTAAATTTTAATAATTACCACGTATAAAAATACAAGTTGTACCCTGAAAACTTGATAAAATAAATTTCATTTTATATAAAAAGGAATAACACTTAGGGGGAGAATAAAATAATTAAAAAAGAAGAGTATTCATTTGACACTGATTTAATCGGAAAAATACTAACTCTTTTAGAGGAAAAGGCAGATTACGTTGACTTGCGGATTAGCGAAAGTTTAAACAACGTTATAGTGATGAAGGACGGGAAAGTTCAGGAGATAACATCCGGTAATAACTGGGGCGGATGTGTACGCGTATTAAAAAACGGTGCATGGGGTGTTAGCTTCACCACCAACCCGGCTAAGATGGAAGATGCAGGTAAATCTGCACTTAAACTCGCCAATGCTTTAGATAATGATGTTAAAATGGCGGATATAGAACCAACCCATGACAATGTGAAGTCTAAGGCAAAATTAAAGTTGCAGGATGTATCCCTTGATGAGAAAAAGGAAGCCATGTCCGCTGCAGAGAAGGCAGCTAATCTGGAGGCAATTGTAAGCACCACCGTCAACTACGTGGACGGGGAAGGTACCACCATCTTCGCCAACAGCGAAGGAACCGAGCTCCAGATAGAAGAAAGCAGAGTAGCCCTGTTTATGAACGCAGTAGCTGCTTCTGATGGGATCATACAGTTCGGGCATAAAAGCACCGGTGGTGCCGCAGGTTTCGAAGTCATACAGAAAGAAGACCTGGAAAAATTCGGAAGAGTCACGGCTGAAAAGGCGATACGACTCCTTAAAGCGGAACTACCACCCTCCGGCAAATTCCCGGTGGTCATGGATCCGGAACTTACCGGTGTATTTATACACGAAGCCCTGGGCCATGCATCAGAGGCTGATCTGATATTACAAAATGATTCCATACTAAAAGGGAAGATGGGCACCCAGATAGGCTCATCCCTGGTAACAATCATAGATGATGCCACCATGGACGCCTTTGGCTATTATCCCTATGATTCAGAGGGTGTAAAGACCCGTAAAAATATATTGGTAGAGGATGGTATTCTTAAATCACTTTTAAGCTCCAGGGAAACAGCATCACAGTTGGATATCACCCCATCGGGGAACGCCCGATCAGTAGTGGGGGACCAGCCCATAGTACGGATGAGTAACACCTACCTCCAACCTAGTGAACTGAAATTTGAAGAACTCATAGAGGATATGGATAGTGGTATATATCTTAAAGGCTCCCGTGGAGGTCAGGTGGATACTGGTAAGGGGGTTTTCCAGTTCAACGCTGCTGAATCATTTCTGATAGAAAATGGAGAAGTAAAAAATCCACTCCGAGATGTTTCACTCTCCGGGAATATTTTAGAGATGCTCCTAAAGGTGGATGGCGTGGGATCCGACTTCAAGATGGGCGTGGGTTTCTGCGGTAAATCAGGGCAGACCGTGCCCGTAGGAGACGGCGGACCACACGTAAGGGTTAAAGAAGCCACTGTAGGTGGAGGATCCTGAAATCATGGATCCCATATGAGTAAAAAAAAAGTTTGAATACACTTAGGGGGTAAATAAATGATTACCGATGAAGAAGGTGAATTTCTGGTTAAACTGGCCAGATCGTCCATAGAATCCTACCTGAAAGATAAAGTAATATTAGAAGTACCTGAAAATACTCCAAACACTTTAAAGGAGGAAATGGGTGCTTTTGTAACATTAAATAGTAAAGGCCAGCTCAGGGGATGTATAGGTTATCCTGAACCCATAAAACCGCTGGTAAACGCGGTTATAGAAGTAGCTATATCGGCGGCTATCCAGGATCCTAGATTTCCACCGGTATCTCCTGAGGAACTGGATGATATCAGTGTAGAGGTGAGTGTGCTTACCAAACCGGAACTTATAGAGGTGGATAAACCTACTGAGTATCCGGAAAAGGTAAGTTTAGGCCAGGATGGTCTGATAGTGGAAAGCTGTTTTGGCCGGGGACTTCTGCTTCCCCAGGTTGCAGTGGAATGGCAGTGGGACGAGGAGGAATTCTTATCAAACACCTGTATGAAGGCTGGGCTTAACCTGGACTGCTGGTTAGAGCCTGATATTAATATCTACAAGTTCCAGAGCCAGATTTTTGAGGAATAAAATTACATTACTTTAAATACAAATTTAGTCAATATTACTTATTAGCATATTCTACATTTACTCTAAATTCATTTTTTAGTTTTTAAACGTGATTTCATGTTCCTACCAACCATACCCACACCAGAAGAAGCCCTGGATAAGGGATTCAGCCGGGCAAAGAAGGCTGCAAATAAAGCTCGAACCTCTAAGATTCCCCATCAACTGAAATCTAAGCGGATTGAGGAAATCAGGGTTAGGACTGCCTGCCAGGTGATACAGGAAACCTTCAAGAGCATCTTGGAAAAGACCCCCAAGGTAGAACAGATGCCCCTGTTCTATCAGGACTATATCGACGTGGTGGTGGGTGTTGACCAGCTTAAAAAATCTCTAGGAGCACTCAACTGGGCTGTGGGCATTCTGGCCAAGCTTGAAGGGCAGTACGCCCAGAAGATCAGGAGATCCAGTCCAGAAAGCGCAGCGAAGATACGCAGGGAGGCTTATGGACGTATATCCTCTGTGGTTAATCGTATAAGGGAAGAACTCGAATTTCTAGATTACACCAAGGCACGATTAAGGAATATGCCCACCGTTGACTTCGAAGCGGTTACCGCGGTTATAGCCGGCTTTCCTAACGTGGGTAAATCCACTCTACTCAGACAGATCACCACTGCTGAGCCTAAAGTGGCGGATTATCCCTTCACCACCACCGGTATCCAGATCGGTCACCTGGAACGTAAGTGGCAGAAATACCAGATCATAGACACACCCGGTCTCCTGGACAGGCCCATCGATGACATGAACACCATCGAACTTAACGCCATGGTGGCACTGGAACACCTGGCAGAGGTGGTTTTATACATCTTCGATGCATCAGAAACCTCTGGTTACCCATTAGAAAACCAGTTCATGTTATACGAGTCCATAAAAAAGATCTTCAAAATTCCCATAATTTGCATCTTCAATAAGATGGACCTGGTGGAAAATATTAATTATTTGAACGAATATATTCATAAGGTAGACGAACCTATACTTGTAACCGCTTCTGAGGGCAGCGGGATCTCCCAGGTAATGGATAAATTGGAGGAATTTAAAGATGACGAGAAGAGAAATCGCTGAACAGGTATTTAATGATGTTTTTAGTGCTATAAAGGATTCGCAGAGTGATTTGGAGAAGACGATATCGGGATATGCTTCTGGTATCATAGGTAAAACACCGGTGGATGTAATAGACCAGGGAGACAATATAATCGTTAAAGCAGACCTCCCCGGATTTAAAAAAGAAAACATCAAAATAGATGTGAGTGATGATACCCTGGAAATCAATGCTCTTTTTGAAGAAGAAACCCTGGAAGAGGGGTCTAATTATGTCAGAAGAGAGCGGAGATATAATGAAATTAAAAGAGTTGTTGAACTCCCCACCAAAATAAACATCGACCATGCAAATGCCGAATTTGAAAATGGAGTCCTCCAAATTACCCTTCCTAAGTCTGGGAAGACGAAGGTTAACGTAGAATAAAATTTTTTTTCAAAAGGATCTTGGTATCTTTTCTACAGATCTTACCTTACTTCTTATCCTTTCGAAGAGAAAAAAGCTCAGCCAGACAGACTGCCATTTCCGCTACTTCTACAGGGTCTCGTCCCACTAACGCGATAATGGGTTCCTTTCCCCAATCCCCAGTGTGATAGATGATATCTGGAACTTCTCCCAAACTGTTTATGGCCTGTTCCACACCCCAGGACACTGTTTTTCCCTCAATTTCACGAAGCTCTTCAGGTTCTCCCATCCGATTGTAAGAGGATACCTTAAGCCCTAATTTTTCACATATCTCTATTGTAACTGTATTATATCGTAAATTAAGGGCACTTCGACGCTCGGGATCATGTTTCATAACCTCCAGCACCAGGCGGGCCATGTGACTGGATGCACCCCAGTCGGGCATTGTGAAAGCTTTCGCTCGACCATTTATTGTGGTTATACGTCCCGGAACTCCGACTACGTCTTCTACGGATTGGGCATTTTCCCGGGCCATGACCAGGTTGCTCCTCACCTCTGGTATGAGTTCTGCCATGTGTTTTGAAGATTGGAGGATGATCAATCCCTGGTGGACACCTAATCTTTCCATGGACTTAGTTTAATTTCAGGGCCTATAAATAATTTGGATAATAATTTTGGAAAATTTTACTCCCCCTTCCCAGTAATTTTGAAATTTTTAAATAAATTTTTGTTGTATCCATAAAAAATTACTTCGTTAAACAGTGTTTTTTGGTGAAAAATTTAAAAAGATTTAAATATTTTTAAATACAGTAAGTATTATTGTCGGAACCTTGAAATTGTTATCTGACATTGCTGAAAAATGGGAGGCAGTATAAAGTGAAGCGACCATTGTTGCTTACGATGTTACTGCTAATAGTAGTAGCATTGTTGATACCCAATATATGTGCCACCACAACAAATCAGCAGAACACGGAAATTATCACCAATACATCCATATCTCAGGATAATATTACATCTTACAATGTTAAAACATCTGATAATCCAAGTACAACTGCCGCAGGTAGTCCCGGGGCAGTTACTGATACAAAAAGCAGCACAACCAAAAGCCAGAGTACAGCCACTTCAGCGTCTACCAATAATTCCAGTAAAAACCAAAGCACAACGAACATTCAGTATGCCCAAGCGGCTGCAGGAGATAGTAATGTCCAGAATAACTGGTTCACCAACCAAAAAATAACCGAAGCAGCAGGACGGGTTAAAACCTATATAGAAACCAACAAGCGGCTTCCTAATTACGTGACCATAGGAACAGTACAGGTAACCATGCCACAGTTCCTACAGCTCATGACTACTGGTTTGATACAGGTAAACAAAGGCACCACTACACAGATCCAATTAAAGAACGTCGGCACACCAACGAGTATCTCGGAAAGCATTAAAAGTGGAAGTCTCACCAAGACAGAGTACCTTAACATAGCAGCCAGGATCCAATCCTACATCAACAGCAACGGCCGAGCACCTAACTACGCCACCAGTTCTCTAGGGAAGGTTGGCTTTGAGTCTCTAATATACATGTACTCCAGAGTATTGGGTTACCATAATACTAATAAAGTCCTGCCTAGCACAGTTTCCATGAAACCATGGGAAAGCATAAGCAAACCAACAACAGTAACTCCAACACCAGGAACAAGTCAGACAAGTTTCACCATAGCTCAAATTGGTAAAGCAGCGGGAGATGTTAAAGCCTTCGTCGAAAAGAATGATAGGCTTCCAAACTTCGTGGAGATAAGTGGTAAAAATATAACCATGCCACAGTTTTTAAAACTCCTGACCACCAGTTTACTGCAGATATACGGTAATAAGAAGACGTCCATTGCACTTAAAAGTGCAGGTGCACCTTCCAGTCCCAGCGAAGACCATAAAAGTGGTAACATAGACAAATCAGGGTATGTTGATCTGGCAAACAGGATCCAAAAATACATGGATTCCAATGGTAAAGCACCAAACTTTGCCTCCAGCGCCCTAGGGAAAATTCGATACGAAACGTTGATCTACATGGAATCACGTATAGTGTACTTCTACGCTGCAAACAATGTCCTACCGAAATATGCTACAGTAAACCCGTGGGAAACATCCACCACACCAAATACCAATAATCCTTATCTAAAAGCCACAAAAAACGCCCCGTCAAACAGTCAAACGATAATAAACCTTGCCAAAAGCATAACCGCAGGCAAAACATCGGAAAGTGCCAAGGCAACCGCCATATTCAACTGGGTCAGAGACAACATCAAGTATTCCTTTTACTACAACACGGTAAAAGGAGCGTTAGGTACTCTGAGTTCCAAAACAGGTAACTGTGTTGACACCACCCATCTACTGGTCGCACTAAACCGTGCGGCAGGAATACAGACCAGATATGAACATGGATACTGTAAATTCTCAGATGGATGGTTTGGACACGTATGGGCCCAGGTATATGTAAATGGGAAATGGTACCGTGCAGATGCAATTAGCCCCAGAAATTCCTTCGGTGTAATAAATAATTGGGATACCAGAAACTGGACTCAACTAGGCATCTATGCAGATTGGCCTTAGTAAAAAATCCCCTTTCCTTTTTTTTCTTTTTATTTTTTACAAATACATAAAGAGGTATCTCTATTTAACAGTGTTTAAGCGCATCCTCATGGAACTCTGTTTCCTTTATCTTACGGATGATCTTACAGGAACTGTCCAGTGATGATTCTTTATAGCCGGAGATCTTCACCACCTCTGCCTTCAAATTTCTCTTCGAGAGTTCATCCCTGATTGCATCTAAGTCAAAATCCTGATCCGGGCCTATGGTGATGATGTCCGGGTCGATCTCTTCAACTATCTCAAACATATCAGTGGTGTGCCCCAAGTAGGCTTCATCTACTGGTTTAAGCATCTTCACCACCTCTAATCTTTGAACTTCATTAACTATGGGTACTCTTTTTCTTTTTCTAACCGTGACATCACGGGCCACCACAACCACAAGTTTAGCGTTCTTCCCTCCGAGATTTTTAGATTCCTGGAGGTAGTATCCGTGGCCGGGGTGGATTATGTCAAAGGTTCCGGTAGCCATTATGATTTTGATATTCTCACCTTCTATTTGAATTTTAGTTTATTTAGTAAATATTAACTGTTTTTTACCTGATTTAAGACTTGTTTTCAGGTTTCCCCACATGTACTGCTCCGGTCCGCAGCCAGAGACAATAACATAACTGTACGGGGATTTTTTAACCAGCTCACCTATCTTACTTATTCTCTTCTCCATATCCTCATGGGATAGTGGATAGAAATCTGCCGGTAGTTTCTCCTTTATGATTTCATAATATTCCCGGGCTGCTTCCACAGATTCCCTGCCAGGGACGACATGGACCATCCTCGGGTTCAAATAGATTAAAGAACTTAAATGGTCCTCGAATATTTCCTCTTCACCTTCATCCGGGGTGGTGTAGATAAACACGGTTTGGTCAGCTATTTCCTCTCCGGTGTAGGTCTGCATGAACTGGATATTGGCTTTTAAAGCATCTCCGTTATCGCCCTGGCCCATCCCTACCAGTTTATCACCTTTCACCTTGAAGATTTCAAAGCGTCCCGGGGGTAGGATGGAGAGGTCTAAAGAGCCGAATATTTCTCGAGTGGTTTTTTCAATCCTCTCTGGTTTTGGAGTGAAAGTTACATAGGTTAGGGCTGCACAAAGCAGGTTGTACAAGTTATGCACACCAAAGGCTGGTACTTCAACCGGGAAATCAAGCTGAAGATTTTTACCTGTGGGATAATTGAATACTTCCCCCTCTAAGCGAACCTGCCAGCGATCCTTTCCCACCTTTAGCTGGGTGAACTTCAGATCCGGTTCGGGCCGGGAGAATCCACAGCTACATTGATATATTCCCCGATGATTAAGGTACCGTTTGGTGTAAGTCAGATTTTCGTTACATACTGGACAGAACACATCACCGGTTATGGGAGTTTTATCCTCCATGTCCATGTCCAGCCCATAATAGGTCACTTTAACATCGTTTTCCTTCTTTTTACCGATATAGGCAGTTCTCGGATCGTCTGCATTGGATATGACTATCCCTCTTTTCATAGGTGCAGAAAGCAGCTGTTTTGCCCGGAGATATTCTTCGAAGGGGTTTTTAACCCCGCTGACCTGGGAATGCTCCCGGGAAACGTTGGTGTAAACCACACCTACCGGGTCCACTATCCTGCTAACTGTATCTGGAATGGCGTGTTTAATATCCCTTATACCGTATTCAAAAACACCTAAACTGGCTTTACCATCCAGAAGACCGGTTACAATGGCGTTGATGGTGTTGCTTTCGTAATTATAGGTTATGTTGGTATCATTCGCCAGTAAGAGGGCTGTTATCTTGGTGGTGGTTGTTTTACCATTGGTCCCCGTGATAAGTATTGAGCCTATATCCAGTTTACTGGTTAATCTACTTACACATTCCTTTTTACCAATCCTTAAATAGATGTGACCGGGGAAGCTTTTACCCATCCCACTTCCCAGTTTGGCTAAATATTTAGCTGATTTACCCGCTAAACGGGCGGTGGCACATCTGATATTCTGTGACAATCCCATGATCTTTATCCTTTCTTTTTGATGTATTTATAATATTAGTTGAACTTTAAAATGAGTTTAGCCCAAAAAGGTAAATTAAACGTCTTACCATATAAAACTATATAAATCAATCCCGGGAAGTCTACAAACCCAGAAAATATGGAATAACTTGATTTAATGATTATGGATAACATGATTTTATGATTCTAATAAGAGGCATTGGAACCAACCCCTATATCGGTGTAGGGAAAGTAAAAAAGATAGTTACACTGGAGGATCTCCTTGAACTAGATGGTGGGGAGATAGTTGTGGTATCCAAGGCATCAAGGGACATGTTGTCTCACCTCCAAAAGGCAGGAGGAGTGATTACCGATTACGGGGGAATAACCAGCCACGTGGCCATAGTGTTAAGGGAATTCGGTGTCCCCTGTGTGGTAGGGACTGGTAAAGCCACCCTTGTCCTGGAAGATGATGAAATTGTAACGTTAGATGGTAAAACCGGTAATATTTATCAGGGATTCATGGAACTGGAGGAGGAGAAGGAGTTTCTGGAAATATTTAACCCCTCCACCAGGATAAAGGTCAATCTGAATGTCCCCGAGATTGCAGGGAGAGTTGCGCCCTATGCTGATGGTGTAGGGTCACTTAGAATTGAAAATATCATCATACGTACCGGTAAACACCCCCAGGTGCTTCTAGATGAAGGAGAATTAACCGATATATTAACCGATGGTGTGAGGGAGATAGTGGACGCTTTTTATCCTAAATCCGTATTTTTCCGTACTTTTGACATCCCCACCGATGAACTAAAACACCTGGAAGGGGGAGAGATAGAACCGTTTGAACATAATCCACTTCTAGGTTCAAGGGGCATAACCAAGGATTTAAATAACCCCCCTATACTGGAAGCGCAGTTTAACGCGGTTAAAAATCTGCTGGATGAAGGGTATTCTAATCTGGCCCTGAAGATACCCTATATCAGGGATATCTCAGAATATGTCAAGTCAAAAAAAATCTTAGAGAAATGTGGTGTTCGTCCCCACCGAGACCTTAAGGTTGGTGTTTCAGTGGAAACTCCCTCAGTGGTCTTCACCTTTGATGAATTCCTTAAAGAAGGCCTGGACTTTATAACCCTCGGTATGAGCGATCTCACCATGTGCTCCCTGGCAGTGGACCGCCGGGGCGTTAAAGTGTCGAAGCACTTCCAGATAACCCACCCGGCTGTTATGGGTATGGTGAAGATGGTGATAGACCAGTGCAACCAGGCGGATATTGAAAGTTGCATCACCGGTTACGCTGCTTCAGATCCCAGGATCGTGAGGAAACTGGTGCACTGGGGAATAAGCTCCATATCCACCAATCCCGACCAGATACTGAAGATGAGAAGACTGGTAAATATTGCAGAAGATGAGTTGTTGTTGAGTAATTTCACTGAACGGAATATATAACTCATAATGAAAAGCAACTCACATTTCAAAATCGAAGCTTCATAACTTCAACGCTTCTTCAAAATCTATTTTTCCCCGGTAGAGGGCAGATCCAACCACCGCCCCGTAGACACGTGTTTCAGACAGCATCTTCAAGTCGTCAAGGGTGGAAACACCACCAGCATATACGACAGGTATGCTAACTGCTTTTAGGAGTTCCATCAAGGGATCTACCTGGAAACCCTCGAGGAGTCCTTCAAAATCCACGTTGGTAAACAGTATGCTCCCTGCCCCGGCTTCTTCCATTACCTTACCCATCTCCGGGACAGTTCTGCTGGTCTTCTCAGTCCAACCCCGGACCACAACCTGACCGTCCTTACTATCCAGTGCGACCATTACCCCTTCACTTCCAAACTCCTCTGCAAGCTGGGTTACCACTTCCTGGTTTTCCATGGCCAATGTGCCGAGGATAACCCTTTCTACGCCTGCTTCTAGTAACTTGGTGGCATCATCTTTACTCCGTATGCCGCCGCCCATCTGTATGGGGATGGATAATTCCTCAACCATATTGGTAATCAATTCCTGGTTGCGGCGATTATCTCCAAAGGCACCATCCAGATCAATGAGGTGCAGCATCTCGGCACCTTTTTCCTGCCAGCTTAATGCAACCTCCACCGGGTTATCGATGACCACCTGTTCAGTACCGGGCTTACCCTGTACCAGCTGAACACACTTGCCGTTTTTTATGTCTACCGCGGGGATTGTTATCATAATTTCACGAACACCAGTTTATAAATTAATTTTTTCTACAAATACATTTATTTTAATTGATTTGGATTTTAGGGTATTATATTAACCTTTATCTTGAAAGTTGTTAGTTCTGTTTTTCAGTTATTGTTATTTAATGAGATTTCTTTCTACAATCAAAGCATAAATCTGAATTACTATTAGTTTTAAATACCTTTTTGCATTTTTTACAGGTGACTTCTTTAATGAGAGATGTTTTTTTCATCTGAAATTTTGCCATCTTTACAGAGCAATTATAATTATTAGCCTGGATTGTTGCTCTGGCTTTTCTATTTAAGGCCTCCTCAGCAAATTTTTTTTCAATATCTTCCCCATAATCCCTGGCCATAAAAATCACTGTCAATACCCTTAAGTCTGATTCATAAACAACCAATTTTCATAAATCATGGCGGATTATCAGGATAAACTAACAACATACTCAAAGCTATGTTAACGGTGAAATGCACTGTGCACTGTAATTTGTTCATTAGACACATTTATATCCAAACAAATGAATTTTAGATTCTCGAGTTTAATTATCCCTTTTTTTATATTTTTCATAAAGAAAGTATATAATTATTGATAATACTATCACAACCACACTGATCTCTTCAAAATATGAAATCTCAGTGGAAATGGTCTGGTACAGGCTTCCAAACTGCCATCCTAAAAATCCAAGGATGAACGCCCGTACCAGCGTACCTAGGAAGGTTATTATCACGAATTTTTTCAGGTCGTATCTGACGAATCCGCAGAAGATGTTTATGGCTATGCTGGGGACCACCGGAAGGGCCCTTACCGTGAACAGAATTACTTCATCGGATCGGCTTTCCTCGAATTTACTCTGAGCTTTTTCTATATTCTCCCAGGAGACACCCAGATATTTGCCCAAACGGTCTATTAATTCTTTACCAAGGTAATAGGCAAGGGTGTAGATGAGTAAAGAACCAATGGTAACTCCCACCGATGCTGGCAGTACAACGTTTATAAAGAGTGAAAAGATCGTCTCCGGGGAGATTGCAGCTCCCTGCAGGATGATGAAGCTGGTGCCCATTATAACCAGGGTTGATGGTATGGGGGCGATGATTTCTTCAATTATACTACCCAGGAAAACTCCTAAGGGTCCGTAAGCAAGTAGTACACTTTCCAGATATAATATAATTTCTTCGAACAAAATTTATTACTCCTTTAAAAAGATTTATATAAGATTTTTATCAACTTTGTATTCCCGACCATATAAAAAAATTTAGGGTTTAATATGGATATTCTCTCGATGATCTTTTTGGCAATTGGACTGGCCATGGACGCATTCAGTGTCTCAGTGACCAGAGGATTAACCTTAAAATTGGGTGTTAAACATGCGTTAATCATCGCCCTATCTTTCGCTGGTTTCCAGATTTTTATGCCCGTTTTAGGCTGGCTCTCGGGAATACAACTTCAATACCTGGTTTCAACCTTCGCTCCCTGGATCGCATTTCTGCTACTTTTGGGTGTTGGAATTAAGATGATCTATGAGGCCCTATCTGCCAATGAAAATGTTTCCAATCAATTTTCATATAAAGAGCTGTTAATTCTCTCAATAGCAACCAGTATAGATGCTTTCGCTGTGGGAGTGACCTTCGCCTTTTTAAATGTAGCGATACTTCTTCCCATACTTCTCATTGGCCTAATTACATTTATCCTTTCACTTATAGGGATTTACATCGGGAAGAACATCGGCCACCTGTTCGAAAATAAGATGGAAATAGTTGGCGGAGTAATATTAATAATTATTGGCTTTAAAATACTCCTAGAGAACATATTATTGTAGGTGTAACCATGAGAAGAGTGGCTTTAAAGATTGCATACCTGGGCACAGAATATTACGGCTTCCAGAGACAGCCAGACTTGCCAACTGTGGAGGGAGAAATGCTATCCGCACTGAAAGAGGTTGGTGTGGTGGATGACATCAATAAATGTGGTTTTGGAGTAGCTGGGAGGACTGATCGGGGAGTGCATGCCCTGGGAAACGTGATCACCTTCCTGACGGAAGAGGAAGTAATAATCAACCAGATCAACGACGCTTTACCCAAAAGCATCAGAGTATTGGCCCAGACAAAAGTTCCCCTCCGTTTTAAAGCCAGGTACGCTTTAAATAGACATTATCGCTATTTATTACCCCTAATCCCTGGTGATTCTCCTCTTGATTTTGACAAGATGGTTGAAGCTTCCAAGCTTTTTAAGGGCACCCATGACTTCTCCAATTTCTCTAAGAAGAGTGAGAGAAACCCGGTTAGAACCATAGATGAAATTAAACTTATAAAAGAACAGGATCTGATACAATTCGACGTGGTTGGGGAGAGTTTCCTCTGGAACATGGTGAGGAAAATGGTATCCATTCTCATGATGGTGGGGAGGGGAGAGTTGCCATCGGAGATTATAGATGAGCTTTTCAACCCGGATAAGGATCTCTGTATCATGCCCATGCCCCCGGAAGGTCTTATCCTCATGGACATAACCTATTCTGGTATTAAATTCCATGAAGACCCCTACGCTGTAAAGACGTTTAAATCGTTCCTTAAAGGGGAATACCTGAAAAACCAGACCATCGCCTTATCTCAAAAGGAAATGTTAAAGGGTTTGAAGGATTAATTTTCTTGACCTGTCTCTGTTAACCGAATGAATTTTTTTTATTTCTTCAATTAAGGAATTAACATGGGTTGTTTCTTGCAATTTAATTTGATTGATAAATCATAAATACTAGTAGACAGATATGATTACACAGTAAGCATCTAAAAAGTTTGCTTAGGAGGAAATTGCCTGTTATACAAAAACAACGTACAAGTAACTTCTAATCTGCCAGGTTCAAAAAATGAAACTCCACAGAGAGTAAGGGGCATCATCGTTGGATTCGATCCCGGACTCACTGCTGGAATAGCCATAATGGATCTAAATGGGGAGATTCTCTCCGTGAAAAGCTTCAAGGAGATATCCCGGGCAGAGATAATTTATCATATTATTAATTTTGGAAAAACTGTTTTAATTTCTACAGACGTGTATCCACCACCTAAAATGGCTAAAAAATTAGCCACCACCTTGAATGCTAAGTTACACCATCCCAGTAGAGACATGTCTGTGGGCTCTAAAATTGAGCTGGTTGAGTCCTTCCTGGGTGAGAAATCTTCCTTGGAGAGGTCTAAAGTTGTATCCTCTGAGCTGGTGCCACAGGACGCCCACCAGCGTGATGCTCTGGCAGCGGCCATCAGGACCTATAAAAGCTATGAGAAAAAATTAGAACAGATTGAGACTCGCTGTTTAGAAGTTAACATGTCTCCAGAAGATATTGACCTGATAAAGAGGATGGTTATAGGTGGAACAGCCGTAAGTTCGGCCATCCGGATGGTACAGGAGATGGATGAAGAGACAGATAATATAGAGAATGTTGAAGAATTAGCTACGGATGAATTAGAGTCTTCTATAGATTCTGAGGCTGTTTTGAAGTTAAAAAACAGGATAAAAGCACAGGATAACCAGATTAGTAATCTTAAAAGCAGAAATGAATCCCTGGAGGATAGGATAAAGGACTATGAAATTGAAGTAACCAAACTCCAGGAGAAGATCGACAAACTGCACTACGAATACACCCAGGATGTTCTTCTAAATAAAGAGTTAGCAGCCAAACTTTCACTCATTAAGAAATTACAGGACAAGTACAACGAAGAAAAAGCCCTGAGGATGGAACTCGAAGAAAATCTCGATTCATTACGCAATATTCAAAGGATCAAACCCACTGAAAATGCCATTCCAGTGAAGATCATCGAAACATTCACCAGGGACGGGATAATGGCCGCCTGTGAATACTGGAAGATAAAGAGGGGTGATGTGATTCTCCTGGAAAGTTCTGAAGGCGGAGGATCACAAACAGCAGCTCTCCTGATAAAGATGGGTGTGAAGGCTGTTTTAATCAGGGATAAAATTTCACACCACGCCCTGGAGGAGTTCGAAAAAAATATGGTCCCCCTACTCCAGGCAGATAACATGGAACTCAAGATGATCGACCAGTTCGCCATAGTAAACGCCTTAAAACTCGAGAAGGAAATCCAGAGATGGAAGGAAGAAGTGGAAAGTAAAAGGATTAAAGAAAATAGTGAGGAAATATTAAAGGCTTTTGACGAATACCGGGCTCGAAGAAAGAGATCTAATTGATAGAGAGAAACTTATATACTGATTGAATATTAATTTTAACTTGTGAAATATTATGAAAATCGCTTTTATAATAGGCACCCGCCCGGAAATAATTAAGATGTCCCCCTTGATCGATGAAGTAAAAAGAAGGGGCATAAATTTTATTCTAATACACACCGGACAACATTATGACCGGGAGATGTCAGAGCAGTTCTTTGAAGACCTGGAACTCCCTCAGCCAGATTACAATATAGGTGTGGGTTCAACCACCCACGGAAAACAAACCGCAGTGATGCTGGATGGGATTGAGGAAATCCTATCATCTGAAAGACCGGATATCGTACTGGTGGAGGGGGATACCAATGCGGTGATGGCCGGTGCCCTGGCAGCTAGTAAGATGCACATTCCAGTGGGGCATGTGGAGTCTGGACTGCGCTCCTACGATAAAACCATGCCCGAGGAAATCAACCGGATCGTTGCCGATATCTGTTCCGAGCTTTACTTCGTCCCTACAGAAGAATCAGGTGTAAATCTCATATTTGAAGGCCTCCACCCCCAAGATATTCATATAACCGGTAATACAGTGGTGGATGCTGTCTACAGGAACCTGAAGATCGCAGAAAACTATTCTAACCTTAATTTTGATATAAAAAAGGATTTCATAACTTTGACCCTCCACCGGGCTGAAAATACAGACAACCCCCAGAGACTAAAGAATATTACTGACGCTCTACTGGAGTTAAAGGAAATAGATATAATCTTCCCGGTGCATCCCCGTACCATCAAAACCCTCCAGGAGTTGAAACTCTATGATCAGCTGGCCCGGGCGGACCATATCCAGTTGATGAAACCGGCGGGTTACCTGGATTTCCTGGTGATCCTATCACATTCTAAGGCAGTAATAACTGATTCCGGGGGAATTCAGGAAGAAGCTATAACAATGGACTTACCATGCATAACTCTGAGATACAATACCGAACGTCCGGAGACAGTAACCGCTGGTGGCAATATCCTGGTGGGTACTGATAAAGAGCGGATAATCCAAACCGTACAGAATATTTTGGAGGATGAAGAACTATATCAGAGGATGAGCCAGGCGGAAAATCCCTATGGTGATGGGAAGACCTCCCAGAAGATTGTGGATATAATAACAGAGGCCTATGAAAACGGCAATCTTAAAATCAGGCCGCCAGAAAATATTGGTGGATTGGAAGGCCGTTTCATCCAGAAAGTGGAAGAATCTATTGATGTCCTAAGATATGAGGAAAAAAACGCTTCTACTAGGATAATCGTTGTTTTTGATGGGGATAAAGCCCAATTTCCCCATGGCAATCTCCAGTTAAAGGGTAAAACCATCATTCTGGAGAGATTCAGTGTTGAATGAAATTAAATTTGGAATGAATAAAATAAATATATCCATGGTACTCCCTTAATCTAATAAAAAGATTAAAAAGGAATTCATCTAATTGAAATGAATCCATAGAGAGGAGTAGTACGCGTTGAAATTACTTGTTTTTGAATATGCAAATGCCTTGGGATTGGAAGATCCCTCCACCACCGTGGAAGGTCAGCATATGCTGGAAGGATTATTAAGTGACCTTAACCATATCGGTGCCGATTACATCATATCTGAAGACTCTAAAATCAGTGTTGACCAGGTTAATGGTGAATTTCAAAACTGTTCTCCCCTGGTTATAAGTGAAGAACTGTTTCCCTGGCTGGAGGAAAACATAGCTAACTACGATGCCTGTCTTCCAGTGGCACCGGAAGAAGATCTTATCTTATACGAAATCACCAAAATACTAGAGGATAACGATGTTAAAACCATCGGATCATCGTCTGAAGCTGTTTTGGCCTGTTCAGATAAATTTGAAACTTATAACCTCCTGAAAGACGACTATCCTGTAATCAAGAGTGAGAAAGTATTATTCAGCGATCTTAAGGAGTATAAACATATCTTCTCTGGTGGAAAGGATTTTCTGGTTAAACCGGCCGATGGTGTTTCCTGCTCGGGTGTGCAGATAGTTCAGTCTTACGCAGATTTCATAAAGGCCTCTGCCCATCTAAAAAGAACAACCAGCCTACCCTACTTCCTTTTACAGGACAGGGTGGAAGGAAAAAGCACCAGTGTCAGCATCCTAAGCACTGATAACCGGGCCCTGCCCCTGAGTTTAAATCTACAGAACATAGGATTTGATGGGGGTAAACTGGTTTATAATGGTGGAAAAGTTCCTTATGAACATAATTTATCAGATGATGCTAAAGACATTGCTCGAAAGGCTGTAGAATCGGTTAAAGGATTGAAGGGCTACGTGGGTGTGGATTTGTTACTGGACGATGCCCATGGGGAGATCTACATCCTGGAGATCAACCCCCGTTTAACCACCTCCTACGTGGCTTTAAGAAGGCTTTTAAACTTCAATCTGGGTGGGGCCATAATTGATGCCGTTAACGGTGAGTTACCTGCAAAAATAGAATTAGAAAGTTCACTGAGTTTCCTGAAGGGTGAGGATATAACCTTTAAATAGGTATTCCGTGTGTAATTGAGACCTACCTGTTAAGATTAAGACCTACTAATTAAAACCTACATGTAAGATTCACTGGATATATTAACCAACAAGATTAAGAAATGTGATATTGTGAAGATAGCTGGATTTGATATTGGAGGTGCTAACACAGACCTGGCTGTGGTGGATTTCAACAGCAAAGACAACATCAACGGGATTACCACAGACTTTGAGTATCTGCCTATGTGGCAGGAGAAAGAACGTCTTTCCACCGTCCTGACAGAACTTCTAGGTGACCAAAAAGAGGAGATCGAAGCGGTGGGCGTCTGTATGACCGCAGAACTGGTAGATGCTTATCAAACTAAGAGGGAGGGTGTTCTAGATATAGCTCGAAAGGTGAAGGATACTTTTAATCTTCCTATAGGTTTTATCGGTTCAGAAGGTGTAGTTGGTTACGATGCATTGTTAAATAAACCACTTAACGTGGCGGCTGCCAACTGGGTGGCCACTTCTAGGCTGGCCGGAATTGTAGAACCAGACTGTATCATGATTGACACCGGGAGCACCACCACCGATATCATCCCTATTAAAGATGGAAAGGAATGTGCCAGGGGCAGATCTGACCTGGAGAGACTGGGCACTGGTGAACTGGTTTACACTGGTACCCTGAGGACCAACGTGGCCACACTGGTGGATAAGGTGCCCCTGGATGATTCATGGTACCGGGTGGCTTCAGAATTATTTGCCATAACAGCGGACATCCACCTGGTGCTTGGAAACATATCCGAAGAAGATTACAGTTGCCACACCCCAGATGGTGCCTGTATCTCTGTAGAAGATTGCATGCGACGTATCGCCCGGGTGGTCTGCAGTGATATGGATGTGCTGACACCTGGTGATATAAAATCTTTATCAGAATACATCCACTCGAAACAGGCAGAAAGTGTCTCGGAAGCTCTACTGGAAGTTTCAAAGAGAAATAACATCTCCCAGGTGGTAACCACTGGTCTGGGTATGGATATAATAGGTAAAAAGGCCAGCAAAATTGCCGGTATTCCATCGGTAGGGATGGATCAGCTTCTAAGTAAAGAAGAGTGCGTGGTAGCCCCGGCGGTGGGTACTGCTATTTTAATGGGGGAATATTTGAAAAAATAAGATGAATTATTTAATATTATCATCTTTAAATCGATATTTAATACTAAAAATCCTCTAAACCTTATTCAATACCAAACATCCTTCAAACCCAAAAGATAGGCTATGGTGTTGGCTGCCACATGTAAAATAACCGTGTAAACCAGGATTAAAAGTATTATCTCCAGTGGTATGGTCACCACCAGTGAAGCAAGTATTAAAGCCACTAATGCGAAGTCCAGCTGGTCTAAAAAGGGTGCTGGTTTTCCCCTTTCTATTTTTATCCTCCTTTTAATGAAGCTGCCCACTGCATCTCCAATTAAAGCCCCGGCACTGAGTGCTAATCCTAGTAGTATCCATCCTACAAAGTTAACAGGTATAATTCCTTCGATGGTGGTCCATTCTGGTATTAGAGTAAATATGTCACCGTAGTGCATGAAGACGATGCCCTGAAGAACTGCAATTAATGTTCCGATTATTATCCCCAGGATAGTCCCTCTCCAGGTCACTCCATCACCCAGTAGTCGGCGTCCATCCGTGAAATTTCTCTTAAAGTCTAGCGGTGCACCCCCACCGAAGGCTAGGGCCGAAACATTGGCCAGGTAGGCCGGTAGCATGAAGTACATAGCGTATGCTGATAAACTTATAAAACTGATGGTTGGATCCATTGGTTACCTCCAAATTAAAAGAAGTTAATAGTAATTGTTGAAGCTATTAAATAAGATGTTGGTTTAAATATTTGAAAAATAAAAGTAATTATCCATAACATCTTGTGCTTAACATCGATTGTTTACACGAAATAGTAAGATGAAACAACCTTTTAATGCTACCACGAATCATTTCTTTTCAGTAATTCCATAAAAGGATATCATTTATTTATACCTTGAGCACAATAATATGATGTTACAGTAATGTATATCCCTTGCAATGATTTAAGTTAAAAAATTATAAGCTGTTAAAATAATTGGTGAGATTATATGGTTATAAAGAAGACCAAGAGTATGTGCCCCGAGTGCCTGGAAATCGTTGACGCAGAAGTCTACGAAGACCAGGGCAGGATAATGATAAGGAAGGAATGCAAAGAACACGGAGTATTCGAAAACACCTACTGGAGCAGTAGTGAAATTTATTATGATGCCTCTGATTACGATTATAAGGGGGAGGGTATAGAAAACCCCCAAACAACTGTAGAGGGCGAATGTCCTTCTAACTGTGGATTATGCCCTGAACATGAAAGCCATACCATTTTAGGCCTTATAGACGTTACCAATCGCTGTAACCTTCGCTGCCCAGTATGTTTTGCAAACGCAGCAGTATCAGGAACTCTTTACGAGCCAACCTATGAAGAAATCAAGCAGATGCTCCGGAACCTGAGGAGTAACCAGCCAGTTCCCGCTCCGGCCATACAGTACGCTGGTGGTGAGCCCACCGTACGTAAAGACATTGTAGAACTTATAAAACTGGCCAAGGAAGAGGGGTTCACCCACACCCAGATAGCAACCAACGGCATCCGCCTGGCAAAAAGACCGGAACTCATCAGGAAACTTAAGGAAGCGGGTTTAAACACTGTCTATCTCCAGTTCGACGGGGTTACAGAAGAACCCTACATCCAGATCAGGAACAGGAATCTCTTATCCATTAAATTAGAAGCCATAGAGAACTGTAGAAAAGAAGATATGGGTATCGTCCTGGTACCCACACTGATTAAAGGTATAAACCATGACCAGATAGGGGACATTATCAAATTCGCTGCCAAAAACATCGATGTGATAAGGGGAGTGGTTTTCCAACCAGTATCTTTCGCTGGAAGAACACCCAGCGATGAAGTGGAAGGGCGGCGAATAACCATTCCTGATTTTGAAGAACTGGTCGAGGAACAAACGGATCGAGAGATCAAAGTGGAAGATTTCTACCCCGCATCATCTGTACTGCCTGTCTCTGAATTCATCGAGGCCATTGAAGGCGAGCCACAGGTGGCCTTCACCTGCCACCCCCACTGTGGAGCGGCCACCTACGTTTTCATAGATGAAGATAAGATGGTTCCAGTAACACAATTCATAGATGTAGACCGCTTCTTCAACCTGTTATCCAAGAGTAGTGATGATATAAACAACGGCGGATTAGTGGCCAAATCAAAGGTTTTAGCCCGGGCCACAATCGAACTCCCCCAGACCATCAGCCTATCTAAAACCCCCGATTCATTGGATATTAAAAATATATTAATTAAAGTGTTTAAGGAACGGTCGTACGATGCCCTGGGAGATTTCCATCATAAAAGTCTTTTAATCGCCTGCATGCACTTCATGGACCCCTGGAACTTCGACCACGACCGGGTGAGGAGATGTGTAATCCATTACGCAGTTCCTGATGGAAGAATAATACCCTTCTGCGCCATGAACTCCATATACAGACAGGAGATTGAGAAGAAATTCTCCAAACCCTTCGGTAAGTCTAAAGAGGAATCTGATTAGTGAAGTTTATATCTTTATAATTTGAAACTAATATTAATTAAACAAATCTCAATTGGTTTTTTAATTGATAATCGAAACTCCTTCCCGGCTGCATGTAACCCTTATCGACTTAAATGGTAGATATGGTCGAATTGACGGTGGTGTGGGCATCACAACCCGGAGTCCCAGTTTGGTCATGGAAGCACATGACGGACACGATGATATCCAGGTTGAATTTCCAGGTTCAGATATCCCCCAGGATACCCTGAACGATTATCAGGAGAAAATCTTCTCTGCAGCAGGTAAAATGAATGAATATCTCTCTCTGGAGGGAGGATACCATTTCAAGCTCAATGAGATTTTCCCCTCCCATTCTGGTCTTGGTTCCGGCACTCAATTATCACTGGCCGTGGCCAAGGCCATATTGAAGATGAACCACCAGGATCTCCCCGCCCGTAAGATAGCTGAAATAGTGGGCCGGGGCGGTACATCAGGGATCGGGGTGGCTTCCTTTGAAAGCGGTGGTTTCATCATGGATGCCGGTCATAAGAAATCCATTAAGAAGGATTTTCTACCTTCCTCTGCTTCAAAAGCATCACCACCACCAGTTATAGCCAGATACGATTTTCCCAAGGATTGGAAGATCATCCTGGCCATACCCCATGTTGAACGGAAGGTATTCGGTGATGGAGAAGTTAACATATTCCAGAAGTACTGCCCCATACCCCTGGAAGAAGTGCAGGAATTAACCCATCTTCTCTTCATGAAAATGATGCCCGCTGTGCTTGAGGAAGATTTGGACTCCTTTGGAGAATCAGTAAACAGTGTGCAGGATATCGGTTTTAAAAAGATCGAATTAGAACTGCAGAACCCCTTCATCAGGGAACTGATTGATAACCTGAGGAATGCCGGTGCTGCTGGGGTTGGAATGAGTTCTTTCGGTCCGACGGTATATGCGGTAACTGATACCAATTTCCAGGATATTTTAAAAGCTGCCCGTGATTCCATGGGTGATAAAACCGGTGAGATAATACTCACCGCCGCCCAGAACGAGGGTGCTAAGATCTATAGATGAAATGAATTTTGAAGCTACATGAAGATTTTATTACTTTAAAATCAATAGATGAATTTTATTCGATGATAGTATGATGGATAGGATAGAAGGAAAGGTCTGGACCTTCCGGGATAGCATAGACACCGATGTGATCATTCCGGGGAGATACTTAAGGGCCCAAACACTGGATGAACTGGCATCACACGTCATGGAACCAGAAGACCCCATATTTGCAGAGAAAGTGCAACAGGGGGATGTCATAGTGGCTGGCTGGAATTTCGGCTGCGGTTCATCCCGGGAACAGGCCCCGGTAGCCCTTAAACACGCCGGGATAGCTGCAATTGTAGCTAAATCATTTGCCCGGATATTCTACAGAAACGCCATAAACATTGGCCTACCAGTGATCGTGGCAAACGTGGAGGCAGAGAAGGGTGATGAGATATGTATAGACCTGAAGAAGGGAATTATAGAGGATAAATCCACCCATAAAACCTTTAAGATACAGCCCTTCAAGAAATTCATGCTGAAGATACTGGAAGACGGCGGTTTGACCGAGCATTACCTGAAAAAACAGGAATAATCCCCCATTTATTTTCATTGATCTATTGTACTTCTACATTTTTTTACTAAGAAATTTTATTTATTGAAAACAAATATCATTACTAAAATAGAGGAAATTAAAAATATGAACTGTACTGTATGTGGCTCCGATTCCCTGGAGATAATTAAAGCTAAGGGTAAAAAATCCAAAGAACTTCTCCTTAAATGTGAAGAATGTGGAAACGTTTTCAGAGAAGTGGTAGACGTGGGTAAACCCGTAGATCGCCGGGTAGTGGTGAGTGAATTCGAAAACAGCCACAAAACCTTCATCAAACTGTATGAAGATGAAATCCTCCACACTGGAGACCTGATAGATTTAGATGGAAGGGAAGCCGAGATCACCTCCCTTGAAAATAAACGGGGAGGCCGAGTTTCAAAAAGTGCAGTGGAGGATGTTGAAACTATCTGGGCCTCTTATACTGACATACCGGCAAGGGTTGGTATTTCAGTCGATTACGGAGGTCGAATATTATCCCAGAAGGTGGAAGTAAATCCCGACTTCGAATTTACCATCGGTGAGGTGGTGAAGATGGGAAACATCATCTTCCGGATCAACTCCCTGAAGACATTGGAGAGGAAGATGAGAAAGGGATTCGCCCGGGCATCGGTAACCAAGAGGGTATATGGCAGACCAGTTGAGGAACAGAGATTTAAGTATGATTTAACCTCCAAGGTGGTGTAGATGGAGAAGGAAAGGAAGGCGCTGGTGGAGAAGTTAGAAGACTACGGCTATATAAAAACCGATAAAGTAAAAAATGCCATGCTCAAGGTCCCCCGGGAAGAGTTCATCCCCCCGGAAAACAGGCAGCACGCCTATAAAGACCAGCCACTCCCCATTGGAGAGGGACAGACTATATCCGCACCCCATATGGTGGCCATGATCTGTGAAACTCTGGAGCTTCAAGAGGGTATGAAAATCCTAGAAATAGGAGCAGGCTTCGGATACAACGCCGCAGTGGTAGCTGAACTCATAGGACCAGAAGGGCATTTATTCACCACTGAACGAATAGAAAGTCTGGCGCAGATGGCAGAAGAAAACCTGAAACGCACCGGTTACCATAACGTCACAGTGCTCCACATAGACGGTACAAAGGGACTCAAAGAGGAAGCACCCTTCGATAGGATATATGCAACAGCCAGCGCCCCTAAAGTACCGGAACCACTCAAGGATCAGCTCAAGATAGGTGGAAGACTTCTAACACCCATCGGACCGCAGGCCTACCTCCAGGAACTGGTCTGTATCCTTCGAAAGGACCAACATAAATTCAGGAGCCATAAACTCGGCGGAGTGGCCTTCGTGCCCATGATCGGTGAGCATGGCTGGCCTGAAGATTGAATAAATCTAATTTTAAACCTTTATTTGGAATAAGAAATTTGAAATAAATATTTTTTATGACACTTTATTTGAACAACTTTATTTGAACAAAATTTTGAGGAATAATTTTAATGAACATCTACATAGAGACCTTCGGTTGCACCTTCAATCAGGCAGATTCCCAGATAATGGCCGGCCTCCTCCAGGAAGATGGTAATGAGCTGGTGGATGATGTGGAAGATGCGGAGGTTTTGATCCTAAACACCTGCTACGTGAAACAGCCCACGGAACAGAAGGTGGTAAACAGGATAATGAAGTTGCAGGAGGCGTATCCTGAGAAAAACCTTATAATCAGTGGTTGTATGGTGGAGATAGACCAGGATAAACTGGAAAAGATCGCGCCGGGTGCCAGCTGGGTGGGTCCCCATAAAATCACCTCAGCCCCGGATATGGTTAAATCCGTATGTGCCGGGGAAACTGTGAGATTAACGGGTTTTGAAGATGTAAACAAGGTTTGCCTGCCTAAGATACGTTCCAATGAATTGATCAACATCATACAGATCTGTGAGGGATGCGACGGATACTGCAGCTACTGCTGTACCAGAATCGCCCGTGGAAACCTCAAGAGCTACCCGGTTGAACTCGTAAAACAGGAAACAGAAAGGGCGGTTAGAGAAGGATGTGTGGAAGTACAGCTTACTGCCCAGGATACAGCGGCGTACGGTAAAGATAGTGGAACTTCATTATCTGAACTTGTAAACGCCGTAACCAGTGTACAGGGCAAATTCAAGGTTAGGGTGGGGATGATGCACCCTAAAAGTGTTAAAAACGATATTGATGAGTTAATCCGTGCCTTTAAGAGCGATAAAGTCTATAAATTCATCCACATCCCCCTCCAAAGCGGTAACGACCAGGTTCTATCTGATATGAACCGGGGGCACAGCGCGCAGGAATTCCTGGATATCATCTCCCAGTTTCGAAGGGAAATACCCGGAATTTCCATCTCCACCGATATCATCGTAGGATATCCCACAGAAGATGATGAGGCCTTCCAGGATACCTTGAAGGTAATTGAAGAAATTCAACCGGATTTTCTCCATATATCCAAGTATCATCACCGTCCAGGTTCAAACTCATCCAGTCTTAAAGAGATAGAACACCAGGACATGAAAAAGCGTTCAAAGGAGTTGAATGAACTTAAATATGTCATCACACTCCATAACAATGAAAAATTACTGGGTAAAGTGTTACCGGTGCTCGTTACAGATACCGGGAGAAAGGGTGGTTTTACTGGCCGGACTGATTCTTATAAATTGGTGGTTGTAGATGATGCAGCCCTGGGAAGCTTTGTTGATGTGGAAATCACCGAGGCTAAAGCCACCTACCTGAAGGGGCATGTTGTTTCAGATTGATGATGCATCATTCATTAAATGAGATATATCTTTCATAATATTCTCGGTTTTATAGACGTATTTATATAGTGTTATATACCAATAACTATCCATTAGATAGCCATTTAAGTGATGGAAATGCGTTTCATAGTATGCGATGATTGTGGGGGTTACTATAAATTAGAACCTGGTGAATCCCTGGAAGACTTTGCTGAATGTCAATGCGGAGGCCATCTTCGTTACGCCCAATCATTTGAAGAGATCATAAAAAGTAGAAACGCCCCAACAAAAACCTGCATCCACTGCGGAGCCCGAAACAGGGAAACTGACACAGTCTGTTTTACCTGTGGAGAGAAACTGGGGAGGGTAAATCGCAGGATTGGTGACCATCCAGCTGGAAAGTATCCGAAAACACGTGTAAAGAGAAGTTATCCGAAAACACATGTAAGTATCCTGGACAGGATAAGTTTTAGGGCGGTTCTTGCCGGTCTTATATTTTTATTCGTAGCATCCATCATCGCTTCATTCGGATTTGCTGGAAGCATATTATCCACTAATGGTATAGATGTGGTCAGATCCCTGGGCGGCTATATAATAGTGCTTATTTTCGCAATAATCGCCTCCGGATTCATCGCTTCTTATGTAAGTAGTTCTGTAGAATATTTGGACGGTCTTCTAAATGGTGGGATGGTTGGTTTCATTCTTTCAGTGTTACTCGCTCTCCTGGTTATGATCTTGGCCATGATGGTGGATGTGGCTGCCGGGATTTTAGCGGGGTTGATTACCCTGGTTGCTTATGCTCTGGTTTATGGATCTCTTACAGCCCTTGGTGGGTTGATTGGAGTGTGGCTGCGCAATTTCATGGAAAGTAATTGAATATTTTCAGGACTCATCTTATAAATATAAACCCTTATAAACTATCCTGACTATACTATTCTTCCATGTCCTATTTGATCTGCAAGAAATGTGGAAAAGAGTACCCCCTACCGGAGGGAAAAGAGTCTTTCAACTATCAGAATTGTGAATGTGGAGGTAAACTGGAATATTCTCCTCTCCCGAAAAGGAATTATGTAATGACACAGCAGGATTTTCCCAACACACAGCGAGATTTATTCAACACTCAGCAGGATTCTACCACAGAGCAGGATTTTCCCAATAAAGAAGATGGTTCTCCCCTAACACAACAGGACCTTCAAAATAAACAATACACAAGACCCTCCCCTCATAGCCGGATAAAATGGAAGGGAGTTCTTGTGGGGCTTTCATTCCTATTTATATCCCTGATCTTATCGGTAATGATAGCATTCGGCGAAAATCTTCCCACCAGTCCCTCGGATATTCCAATTGAGTTTTTAACTTATTTCAGCATGATTATTACTGCTTTAACCATATTTGCCGGGTCAATCTCTGCTTATCTAAGTGGCAGTAAGAAGTTCCTGGAAGGAGCCCTGAATGGTGGGATGGTAGGTGTGATACTAGGATTTATCCTCGGCTTAGCAGGTGGAGCAGTGGTCTTCTTAAGTGGAATCCTTATTTTTGGATCAATTTCCATGATCGGCGGAATTATCGGGATTTTCCCCAGGAAACTGTTTAAATAATAAAAAAAGTAGGTATATTCTATTATCTTGGTCTTAGAAGTTTTCTGTTAAGTTTTTCCATCTTCTTCAATTCTTTCATCTGTTTTTCGAGATTTCCATCTTCCACAGAAATAGTACCCCTATATCCACAATTTTTGCATATCCACCCTAAGTCAGTATCAGGGACATTTTTTATCATATTTACAGAACCACATTGTGGGCAGTGCACCCTTTTTGACATAAACAAACCCCTTTCCAAGATTTGAGAATAAAAAAATAATCCAAGATAGTATATGAATTTTATAACATATAATACTTGATGTACGAAAAAGAATAAGTGCCGTGGGCCGGACTTGAACCAGCGACATCCAGATCTTCAGTCTGGCGTT
>ENA-UOOR01000028-UOOR01000028.1-fermentation-metagenome-genome-assembly--contig:-NODE-28-length-210085-cov-43.065172_pt1 | contig 210085 bp, 156 predicted proteins | sample MGYA00245780_ERZ724029 | MGnify/ENA primary metagenome ERZ724029 (study PRJEB28704, sample SAMN03018315) | fermentation metagenome | biome: anthropogenic terrestrial biome; feature: soil...
CGAGTTCTTTTCTTTTAGTAATCAAGACGCTGACAGGTCAAGGACAGAGCGTAGTCAAGAAAAATAATATCAAATCCTACAATTGAGAAATATCCTACATTGAGAAATATGTTAATACATCAATTTGTATCTACCACTTTGCAAAGTCAGCAGCTTTTCACTTTGTGCATTCCTCTCATTTTCAACCCCATTGATACTGACCTTCTTTACACCTTCAGGAAGTACCACCTCACCCAAAGATCCCACAGGAATCTCAATCTCCATCTCCATGGTGCCGTCATTTAACTTCCAATCCACCCTCGCCGTACCAAAAGGCGTCTCCTTCGAAGTCTTTGCCCAGGTAACACCCTTCGGAATCTGAGGATGAATACGTATTTTACGGTAACCGGCGACATCTTCTGAACGGGTAATTCCTCCCACAGCATTATAAAACCATGAGCCGATAGCATTGTAGCAGTTGTGAATGTGACTTCGATCACCGTTCCAGTGTTCCCAGGTGGTTGTGGCACCGTTGTCAATCATATAAAGATAACCCGGATAATCTCTCTTTTTCAACATCGTGTACATCAGGTCGGCAGCTTCATTGTCGACAGTCCATTCGGTTAAAATAGGGAGTCCGACAAGCCCCGTGGCCAAATGTCCTTTGCGATTCACTAACGTTTCATTGTAAAGGGACTGTTCTACTGCTTGCAGCTTATCTTGAGGAACGACTCCCGCGATCATCGGGAAAGCAAGATCAATCTGAGTGCCGGTACCATAGGTATTGTTCGTTTCATTGAAAAAGGTTTCGTGGATCTTCTTTTGAAGGGCTTGCTTTTGAGCGGCGTACCGTGATGCGTCTTCAGGTTTACCAAGGAGCTGGGCAATCCGTTGCATATTGTCAAAGCAGACGGCAATGAATGAATTGTTTACAAGGTCGACGGACGATTTATGGGTCTGGTCAATTCCTCTGGGGGTGGCCCAGTCGCCCAAATACCAGTTACGATAATCGTTGTTGGGCCATTGTTTTAGCAGACCGCCCACACTGTACTTCTCTACATATCCGAGCCATTTCTGCATAACGGGATAATATTTTTCCAACACCTGCTTATCTCCATAATTCAGATAGGTCTGCCACGATGCGGTAATGATAAAACCACACCAATAGGGTCCTCCTCCTGCACTTTGTGGATTGGGGGCAGTATGGGGCATTCCTCCGTCTTCACGGATCACATCGCCCCAGGCCTGGAGCCAGTTATTGAATAGTGGTCCCAGGTTAAACATGGTCTGTGCGGTCAAAGTGGATGCATTGCCGTCTCCGCCATAACCAAGACGCTCGAGTTGGGGACAGTCGACAAAATCTCCTCCGATAGAGAGACACTGAAGGGTATAGCGAATCATGTCATGGATGGCATTCAGATCGCTGTCGGAGCACTCAAAAGAGGAGGCTGTATCAAAGCCGGTGCGGACAAGGTGGGCTTGTATCGACGCGGGCTTAGGGGCATCTTTCAGTCCTGTGATCCTGATATATCTGAATCCGTGGTAATTAAACTTGTTTGTGAATGATTCGGATGATTCTCCGCTGGCAATATATTTGTCATAAAAATTCTGGTCGTGAAAACGATTGTTCTCAACAAGGAAGTCGCAATAATCGATCTTCACTTCCTGTGATTTTTGTAATTTCGGAAAGTCTATCTTTACCCATCCGGTAAGGTTGGTGCCCATATCGATAAGAAAGGTGTCGGGTGCGATCTCTTTCACGGAGACGGGTGTGAGGGTGTTGATGATACTATTCTGTTCTGTCATCTGTGGGGTTGCCTTATGTGCGGGCACATCGATAAGGGTTACTGCTTGCCAGGGGTTCTCGGGATTGTTGGTCGACAGATCTTTCTGGGCAATAGCTCCATCAACGATCTCTCCTCCAAAATTTGGGGAGCGCCAGTTGCCATGACGGGTATAGCTGCTTTTCCGCCCTTTCCATGTTTGGTCGGTTACCAGAATGATCTCGCGACTTTTATTATCTACCTTTTCCAGTTGGGCTCTGACGACGGGTCCTTTATTTACTACACCGGGAAGTCCTTCTGTGTACCAACCGCTTCCCAACCAGAGGATCAAATCATTTTTTCCTTTCTTCAAGTGGTTGGTGAGGTCGTAGGTGACTACCAGCGAGCGTTTGTCAAACTGTGATACAGCGGGGGCTAGTACTTTGTCGCCGACTTTCTCTCCATTGATATAAACTTCATGGTATCCCAGTGAATTGACGTGCAGTAAATAGGTTGCTTTGGTTTTATCGACTTCAATGGTGCTGAATACTTGGGGACATTCACGGTATCCGTTTTCACTGTTGAAGGTGATATAGGATGCTTTCCATTCTTTTTCGTCGAGTAAACCGATCGTGAACCTTGCGGGTTTACTCCAGGCTGATGCTTTTCCAGTCTCATCCCAGATCCTCACCGTCCACCAGGCTTCACTTCCGGAACTTAATGGTTTGCCCTGATAGGGGACAAACAAAGATTCAGAGGAATCGGTCTTTCCTGAATTCCACAAATCGGCCTTCTTTTCTGATAGTTTTGATTTATCGCTGGCGACAACTACTTGATAGGCTTTCTGGGTCGTACCGTTTTTTTGACTTTGTATTTTCCAGCTAAAACGGGGTACGGTCTTGTCTATTCCCAGAGGGTCTTGCAGACTTTCGCAACGCAGGTCATAGACACTGCTGATCTTGTTTATGTTTCCTCCACACGCTGCGATAGCGAAGATCAGAAAAAATAGGCTTATTAATTGTCTCATGAGGTTATTCTTAATATTTATAGTTTTTTATTTTTGTACTTTCTGTTTATCTCTTTTTTTTGGTGGTATAGGGATCGTAAGCACCGCTCATAACTTCCTTCACTTTCTGTAAGTAGCCAAATCCGTTAAGCATGTCAGGTAATAGATAGCTTCCTTCAACCCATTCATTCCATGCGTTGATGGTAATAAGTTTCGGTTGTTCGGGGTGGCTGTCGGCGTACTGCTTGGCAAGGGAGAGGAGAGCGGCGAAACTCTCGGGTGTCTGATGGTGACGTACTACATCTTTCGCTCCTTTCGACGGGAAACGGGGTGTGTCATCCCATCCAATGGAGACACATGGGAATACAGGCACATCAAGGATGGCATCCATCTGCTCACGGATTCTGACTGCATGTTCTCCGTAACGAAGATAGTCTTCGTTGAGACCGCCCATATTATACATCGCTACACTGTTGAAACCCATCGTGTTTACCTTGTTGACAAAAGATGAGGCTGCATCATCCGACATCACGGCACCGCCTCCCTGGTTCCACTGGATATGGAGACCGGGAAATCCGGCTTTCTTAACCTCCTCGCGAAAATAGTTGAGCGCTTCACGGGTTGCCTCCACACTTCCGAAACCTTCTACAAGATTGTCGATACTGAAGATCGACAGGATAGGCTTCCCATCAATTTTGAGGTAGTTCGGTTTGGTGAAATATTGTCTGATAACTCGTTCTACAATATGTGCAAACTGCTCTCTGTTGACTGCGCCGTCCCAGAGTAAGGATTCATCATCTCCATACTTGTGCACATTCCAATAGTTTTTCTTTACATCATGATTGGCCCACATAATGTAGAACTGCATCTTTTCGTTGTTCTCGGCTTTCAGGAATCCGTCATTGAGGGCGCTCTCCAGGAAAGGACCGTCGTCAAACCAGTACCAGTCGTACACAAAGACGTTCACGCCATGATCAAGGGCGACATCGATCCAGCGCTTGACGACTTTTGGGTCGTTGTCTGCCTCATAACCCCATAAGGGTTGTCGGGGTTGATAATGGCCATCGTAACGGGGGGTACCCTTTTTGATCACTTCCCATTCTCCTTTTTTTTCGGGCCATAACATATCGCCGAAGCGTTGGTCATGATGGCAGGATGGCCAGACATAGGCTGCCACATAGTAGTTGTTGTCCTTGACCTTGTCTTTTGCTGCTGACGATAGCGTGGAGAGGAGGACAAAGATCTGTATGAATATGCCAATTTTTTTCACTTTTTACTCATTTTAGTTAATTTAGCGGAACTACGGTTGTCAATATGTACCTTGTATCCTTTAGGTACCTGCAACAGATATTGGATCTCATCTCCTGTACGACGCCATTCGAGATTGATGACTTCTTCTTTCACGGGGATGGTACCGCGACAAGACTCCAGGTCGATATCTGAAAAGCGGATGGTAATCTCTTTGTTTAAGTAGTCGATATTGCTGACGCCGAGTACATCACGATAAAGGACGTGACCGATATAGGAGGCGAACCCGTGATTGCAGCTGGCTTGACTGTGGACGTTTTCCCACAATGTGCCGGTTCTTTCGGCCATATAATAGAAATAGTCTTGGATCTCGGAAATTAACTGTGATTGCTGACTTTGTTTCGAAAGGATATCCATTCTAAGATAATTGCCTATAAAAGCATTCGCGGGTGCTACATTGGGATAGGTGGTGTTGACATCGCGATTGGGACCGAACTCGCGCGAGATTTTATTCCATAACTCGGGATGGGATTGGGGGGTGGCGATATCAAAAAAGAAGGCGTAATATTGACAGACTTCGGTGATTTGATCGGTGACTGTTAATATGCTGTCTTTTCTGATGGCGTTATCTACAAAAAATTCTCCGTTGTAGGACTGTTTCTGAATCTGTTCGCGTATATCGTCTGATTTTTTTTGCCATTCCTTATTGCCGTAAAGATTGGCGGCACTGGCTAATGCGGCGCTATAGAGCATATTAGTTGGGTAGTTCACGTCTTGAACAAGACTGTTGGCTTTTGACCATTCGACAAAAATCCAGCTCTCAAGCTTTTCAAGCAGTCCGTCTTCATTTTCAAATTTGGCGAAATAACCCAACAGATCGGTGATCCTCCCCTTAAGGTGTGATACCAGCTGCTCGTCTCCTCCGCGCTTGGCGTAATCATCGACTTGGATGATGAACCAGAGTGACCAGTTGGGAATAAAAACACCATCGTTATGGTCGGCAGGGTAACACATGGGAATCATTCCTTCAGGAAGATATTCGAACTTTTCGGGAAGGGCGTAATTCTCGTAAAAATTGTGTGCTACCTTCGAATCACCGGTAAACTCTTTTTCCATGATGGCGGTGAAGTAGCTGTCGCACAACCAGCCTGCGCGTTCACGTGAGGGACAGTCTGTGAATACATCTACTGAGTTTTGTCGGAATGTTTGTTTTGATGCGTCAAAGATTCTGTTCAACTTCTCGTTGCTGCTTGTAAATGTCGCGTCAGGGTTGTCGGGATAGGCAAACTCTCGAATATAAATATTTTCTATGGTGCAGGCTCCTTGGGCGACCATGATCTTGAGAAATTTGAGGGTGTAGGGTTCAAAACTCTCAATATTATAGGTGCCGGGCTGAAGTTCATAGACGACTTGGTTGTTCACATCTGCCATCCTTTTTTTGCTTATGACATCATTGTCGGTAAGCATCTCGTCGAAATGAAACCAGATCGTGGATGGCTCTTTGCAGGTAATGGTTGCTCCGATAAATCCGGTATGGTTGATACCAAAATCAAGGATATAGAAATCGTCTTTCTTCATTGTGAGGGGTTTCTGTGCTCCTAAAGTGTCGTTCAACAACTCTTTTGTCACGGATACCATCTCTTGTATCTGCTGCGATGGGATAACGGTCAAATCGGATTCGGGATAGCCTTTGAACTTTTCGCTGATGTTCACCAATGAACGGTCTTTATACTTTTGTGCGGGTTGGGAGATGCCTGTTGTACCTTTGGCAAACAACGCGACGGGCTTAAGAATGGTGAAGTCGGGAATGGGGACATGGCGTGGCAACAAATTCAACGATGGATATTCGGCAAGGGTGACTTTCTGGACTGCCTGGTCTTTATTATTACGCCATTCGTCGTAACCTTCATCCATCCGGTAGTACTCGGTAAAGGGTCTCTGGAAACTGTATCTCTCTACTTTCTGTAATCGCTCCTTGATCTCAAATGCTTCGAACTGGTCGTTTGCTCCTGTGGAGAGTACAACATTTCCGTTTACTGCTGCTTCTGCTTGTAAAAAGGAGGGCTGGTCTGTGGTGTAATAGGTGTTTACGTTGTAACCGGCGACTTCAATCGCTACGATATTCTCTCCGTCTTTCACACGGTCGGTAACGTCGTACTGGTCGACACGGAAATAACCATGACCGGCACGGGCTGGACCGGATCCGACAAACTTTCCGTTGAGATAGACTCTGTACACGGTGGATGCGGCGATACGTAATTGGGTCTTGTCGTTCTTACCGGCTGTGAATACGCCCCTGAATCCTAAAGTTAGGTTCATCTCTTTTTCACGTCCTTCAGCCCACACGGGTACTGATTGATCCATCTGTGAGTCGCTGTCGGTGACGGCGGACTGACTTTGTTTGCAACTTTCTAAGATTAGAAACGGACTGAATAACAGGGTGAGCAGGAGAATACTTGAAATCTTCCTGATACTCGAGTGTAATGTGAATTTTTTATGCATATTATTTATTATAAATCAAATGATGGAATTTTTATGTTTTCGCCGCCTTTTAAGGCCGACTGATGTGCCATAATCCCGGGGACTGTCATGGCAAGTGCTTGATATATATCAACCTCTGGGGTGTGGTTATTGATGATTGAGTCTATAAATTCATGGGTGATAAAACAATGGGAGCCGTCATGACCGCTATCATGCCTCATAGGTTCAGGAAGCATGTCTGTCTTCCACCAATAGGTTTCAGGAAAGCTTTCAACTATATTCTCGGTTATATTAAAACCTCCATCATCTTTGACAATCTTTTGACCTGATTTTACGAATACTGAGCTGGACATTTCTCCGTGTGACATAATCGCGCTCATCTTATCTCCATGCCATTCACCTCGTTCTGCTCCTCTGATAGCTCCTTTCCAGTTTATTTCGACAGGAAAAGATAATCCATTGCTGGTTTTAAATAAAGCGGATTCGTTCCAAAAGGGATTATTGTAGGCGTTTTTCAAAAGAATGGGGTCGTTATCTCCCCAACCGATACATGATACATCTGTCAGTCGTTCTCTTGTGAGTCCGACTACAAAACTGGTGCAATGGGTGGGATATAACATGGGGGGTAAAGCATAACGCCATGTTTTCTTACCGTTAATCACGTAGAGTACTTCAAGTCCGGGATGGTTGTATTGCGCGGCGTAACTCATGAAATTGCCAAAGGCTTTTTCATTGTAAAATTTCTTTACGGTAATCATGCTTTGCCTCCAAACACTTGTCTCAGCCATCATATAGGTGAGTCCGGTCTTCTTCACTGTTTCCAGTATCTCATAGCATTCATCCAGATTCATGGCGGCAGGAACAGCGCATAATACATGCTTCCCGGCATTGAGCGATGAGATTACATGCTTTGCATGATCGGGTGCGCCGGTCGCGATAAAAACGGCATCGACATGTGGATCTTTGATCAGTTGCTCAAGTGAGTCATAGCTCTTGGAACAGTGATATGTTTTCATTAAGGCGTCTCTACGCTCGGGATCAAGATCACTTACAGCTTCGACAATGCAATCTGGATGTTCATGAAATTGGAAAGATAATCCAAACCCTCCTCCAATAATGCCTATTCGCACTTTCTTCATTCCTCCTTTTCTTTGAGGAAAAACAACATTTGGAGAAAGGGCGATTGCGGCTGTTCCCATACCTGCTTTCTTTATAAAAATACGTCTGTTCATAAAGTATATTTTTATAAGGAATAAATGATTATATCGCCGGGTGCGACTACTTCGGTTCCTGAGGAACTGCCCGCGGGAGCGTAAGTACCGTTCTTCAATACTTTTCTTACTTTGTTGTCGGTTTTTATATCAAAGGTAAGGGGATTCTGGAAATCACTGTTGACGATGACCAAATACTGCTTGCCTCGATTTTTTAGAATGGAAACGATGGAAGTGCCTTCTTTTGTTTCCAATGATTGTATCTGTTTGGGTAGCTTGTCTATCGGACGGGTACCTTCGGGTAGCTGATTACCGGTATGCCATACGGTGACTAGCTTGGCTCCCTTGAAAACACGGGATAAGGAATGGATCTCACGATTCACTGTTTTGATACGGTCGTATACGACGGAGCGACTGCCATCTAATTTAATGGGGGAGTCATGGAAATCCCAGGGTGTGTCATCACCGGGATGCCAGTAAGTGAAATATTGCAGGGTCTGTGCTCCATAAGCAAGGTTGCTGAACATCTGAAGACGTAACTCGGCAACGGTGGGAATAGGGTAGGGCTTATGGGCAATGGCGAGGGCGAAGGCCCAAAAAGGGCGACCGGATTTCCTGGATGCGTCGGCGACAATCTCTAGATTCTGATACCATCTTGTGCGTAACATGCGTACTCCGTTTTCTTCAACAACGGGATAAAAATCAAAAGAAATAAAGGGTACGGGTACTTCTTTCAAAAACATATCGACATGCTTGGCGTAAGGGTCTTCACCGGGTGCCAATACTCCGTCTTTTCCTATCAATACTTCCGAAGGGGCATAATTGGGAAAGAGATTGATATAACAGCCGTGGTGCTTGTCGACGGACTGGATACGTTTTACCCATTTTCCTAATTCGGGAAAACTGGCCGCGCCGGGTTCATCGGTCAAATGATAACCTGCCAGGGCGGGATGTTTCATTAATCGCTTTGCACTTTTTTCAGGCTCGGATCTTAACTCGGGAAAGGAGGGCATCAACTTGACTCCTGCTTCTTGGGCGACATCTAACGCTTTTTCTACCGCTTCAATACTTGAATAACTGGAAAAGTTTATATTGATGCCGGATTCTTTCAGTTCTCTGAATCGCTCTACTGTGGTCTCTGATTCGGGGACTCCTATCCAGGCCATTATAGGAAATTCATCGGTGCTTTTAACTTGTGTTTCTTTTTTCTCTTTGGTGAAATTGCAAAAAACAACTATCGATAAGAGTAATAGGAGATACTTTTTCATAGACTTAATTTATTGTTTTATGATAAAATGTTAATTGATAATTATTAGTCATTGGTATTTGTGCTTATCTTACTCCGCAAAAGCTGCTCTAACATTTGAATATGGTGGGCATTGGGACTGAAATCTTCTCTGATCATGGTGACATTGAATTCTTTCATAAGGGACATAAACTCTGTAAGGGCTTTTTCGGGATCGGGGAGTGTCACGGGGGAACTGCCATTTTCTTCTTCGTAGGTTTTAAAACGCTCAAATTCCAATAAAAGAACGAATTTCATGGGGATCTCTTCGCGACGGAGCCTGTTTCTGAATGTTTCATCTTCGGTTGCATCTAACGCTTGTTTCAACAGTGATGAGGCTTCTGCATAAACGGGAACACTGAGCCAATCGGCTGTATGTTGCATATAACAACGAAGATATACGTCTGAATCTTTGGCGCTTTGGGTCAGTAAATCCCAATATTGACGCAGATAAGGGGCTGCTTTCTCACCGTAATAGCCGACAAAAAACTCGTCAATCAACATGTTTTCATCGAGCTCGGGATTCCACATGAGACGGGAGATGACCCAATTACGCATCCTTACAAAATCTCCTGCGTCGCAATAATAATCTCCTTGTTCGAAAAGACCGATCGTATTGTTTTTTATAAAGAAACGAATGTCGGGTGCGAGGGTATGAAGATTGGGATGGGGTAACATGTAGGAGACGAAATTGGTGACATAATTCCATACAAAAAGATTATCGGCGATCTTACTCCATGACTCGATATCTTCACGCAATGATTTATTGTGGTCTCCTTCTCCCAATGGTTGAGAAAATGAACATTCTATAGTGCAGAGACGAATAACGACATTTTTACGGGGCTTGACTAACAACGGGGCTTTACGGGTATATTGATAAGCAAGGGTCTCGACCCATATCTCAGGAAATTCCTTTTCAATCTCCTCGGCTACGGCATTAACAAATCTGATAAGGGGACCGGACTCACTTCCTTCTTCTTTCACTATCGCTTGACAAACATCGCACTGGCATGCTCCATAGCAATCATTTTGACTGATGGAAATAAAATCCATGTCGGGATGACTGCGAAGTGTTTCAAGCGTGTTCTTGATAAACTCTTTGCGCATATCTTTGTTGGTGAGACAGAGTTGGGCGGACTGATTCACACGCTTTCCGTCGACAAGACTATACCATTCGGGATGCTTGTCAAAATAAATTTGTGGGGGTAATATGGGATAAAAGGAGTGTACAAAATATTGAAACTTATGATATTCTCCGTATTTGGACTCTATCTTTGAAAAATCTCCGTTACATTTCATTCTGGCGGCAAACTTGGTATCACTCAAAGCGTCCTTGTAAAAGGCTTCTCGGTATATCAAACGGGGACCATAATTGATTTGTAGTTTGGGGACTTTCATTTTATTTATTTTCGGAATAAAGGACTCGGTTGATGTCCACCAGCGTACTCCGGCTGCTTCTTCTAGAAATGTGTTTACTGCATAGAGGGTGCCTCTGACGGGGTGACCAAGCAAAACAATATTGTCTCCGATAGTTTCAATAACGATGCCGTCATAAGGGAGCTTGTCGGCATCTACACCTGGAAGAAGGGTTCTGGCTAGCTTTGAGTTACCGACGACCAATAAGCGATGGGGTGACTTGACTTCTGATTCGTGAAGAACGACAAATTCTGCGCCTGTAATCTGGTCAAGATGTTCTTTTAACTCGCTCGCGGCGGTGGTTTCTACAATCGTGGGAGAATCAGGGATCACTATTACATACTTTGTTATTCCGTCATTTGAAAGTGTTAGATTCTTGGAAACGGAACAGGAGGTGAATAATAGTGAGGTAAAGAAAAGGCAAAAAAAGACTGCTTTTTTAATTTTCGGTATTGCGTTTAAATAAAAGGTGATCATAATATAAATTGTTTAATATTCTTCTTTATGGGGTGTGACGCTCCACTGCTTGAATGTTTCAAGGGCTTCATCACTGAGCAGAGGTTGCATTAAAATGGAGCGTTGATTGATCGGGAGGGTTATTTCCCTGTAAATGAACTCGTCGTCAAACCCAATATCTGCGGCGTCTTTTCGGTCATTGCCGTAATATACATGTGGAATACGGGCCCAGTAAATAGCACCGAGACACATGGGACAGGGCTCACAGGTGGTGTATAACACACAATCGCTTAGATTATAGTTTCCCAGATTCTTGGACGCGTCACGGATGGCTAGAATCTCGGCATGGGCGGTAGGGTCGTTAAAATTGGTGACCTGGTTGCCTCCTCGTCCTACAATCTGGTTGTCGCGGACGACTAGAGCGCCGAAGGGTCCACCGCCATTCATGATATTCTCATTTGCCAATTCAATGGCGATTCGCATAAATTTGTTGTGTTGTTGCATTCTTTCTTTGATTTAATTATCTGCATGTCTTGTGCTATCACCCTGTTTCCATAATTTGAACGCTGCTTTTAATTATATTGCTTACCTCGTTGCATAGTATTGAATTAGACAAATTTGACAATAATAAACGCAATGACATTCATAAAAATGATATATAAACTACACTTTATGACATTTCTAATTATATCAAAATCGTTCAAAAAAGTGAAAACGCTGCAATAAGTAATGAACACTGGTTTAATTTTTAACCTCAAATTTAATCAATATTTGTTAATGTAAAATTTATGGAGTATTTTAATGTCTCTACTCCCTGATTATGTGGTATTTGTTGAAATTCAGATAAAAGTTACAATCTTTCTCTTTCAGTCTGGAAAGATATAAATGCTTTTTTTCAGAATATCGACTATAATAAAAATCGGGCAGTAAAAAATATGGTAAATAACAGAATGATGAATAAAAATATATACTTTTGAAAGATTAGGTCAAACCAAAGAAATCATTTATACAGATAATTAAATCACATGAAAAGAATAAAAATTTTACTATTGCTGTTTATGGCATTTTCTTTACTGGCTTACAGTAAAGATGGGGTGAAAAAAGATCCGGGATTAAAAGATGTGCTGAAGGATAAATTTCTGATCGGCGTGGCGTTGAACACGCGTCAATCTTCGGGCAGGGACACGGCGGCGGTACGCATTGTAAGGGAACAGTTTAACGCGATTGTTGCGGAGAATTGCATGAAATCGGCGGAACTACTGAGGGAAAAGGGACGATACGACTTCAAAGATGCGGATGCTTTCGTGAAATTTGGCACGGACAACGGTCTTACCGTAACTGGGCATTGCCTGATATGGCATTCTCAACTGCCTCCCTGGTTCTGCGTGGATGATAATGGGGAAAATGTTTCACCGGAGGAACTGAAAAAGAGGATGAAGGAGCATATTTATACTGTAGTGGGACGCTACAAAGGGGTGGTCAAAGGATGGGATGTGGTGAACGAAGCAATCATGGAGGATGGTTCGTATCGGAAAAGTAAATTCTATGAGATCCTTGGCGAAGAGTTTATTCCTCTTGCTTTTCAATATGCGCAGGAAGCGGATCCGGAGGCTGAACTGTACTATAATGATTACAACGAATGGTATCCGGAGAAAAGAAAAACGGTGATACGACTGATAAAAACACTCAAAGAAAGGGGTATCCGAATAGACGGAATAGGATTGCAGGCTCACATAGGAATGACTAATCCTACCATCGAAATATACCGGGAGACGATCAATGATTATGCAAAAGCTGGGGTGAAAGTGCTGGTTACAGAATTCGATCTGAGCCCACTGCCTGAACCAAGAAGAATGGGGGGCGCGAATCTGGCGGACCGGGAAGCATACCGAAAGGAGATCGATCCTTATACAAATGGCTTACCTGATGAGGTGATGAGGGCGTGGAACGACCGTATGATGGATTTCTTTCATCTCTTCCTGGAAAACAGCGACCACATGTTGCGCGTGACAATGTGGGGGGTGAGCGACGGGGATTCATGGAAAAATAATTTTCCCGCGAGAGGCAGGACGGATTATCCGTTACTGTTCGACCGCGACCACCGACCAAAAGAGGTGGTCACCCGACTAATCACGGAACTTTTAGACAAGAATCACTAAGCGCAGTTTGATATAAACTCTCTTTGCTCATACACTTCTCTTTTTTACATAATCTTCGTCGGACAGGTTTCTAAAGAAAAAGTTAAAGTTTTAAAAGAACAATATTATATTGGGTGATATCTTAATATATATTAGTAAGTTAAGTTTAAATGTTTGTGTAAGATTAACCCAATATATTTGAAAGCGGTGTTGTTAAAAAATAATTTTGTTGAATTCTTCTTCTGTTGTTGCAATTCTATAGGTTGTTCTAGTATTATATATTCTTGAAAAACGATTTATTGCTTGAGAAATAATTTTTTTATCAAAAAGAAAATAACATTTTTGGTCTATCAGTCCTTCATATTTATCCCTCAAAATCCTCTGCGAATTGGAGATTTTATCTTCCAACGCCGTTTTACTTATATTTTCGGCATTCTTGTAATTGAAGCGAAATTCGCACATCAACATACGTTTATTTCTCAATTGCGGATAGGTTGTTCGAGCTATTACTCCAATTGCTATATCCACTGTACTTATTTGCTCAGCTCTTCTAATTGAGCGTTCAACATTGTCAATCGAAATTGCAACGCATTCAGCAGGAAAAACACCTTTTCCTCCATCACTCTTTACCAATTGATTTAAATTTAAGGTAAAATATTCTGCTAATGGATGTTCAATTGTGACTTCAAAACTATACACCATATTGATTGATTCTATCTAATGCGATATTAAATGAAGCGAATATTGGTTCAATATCATTGTTAAGGTCGCGGTAAATAAACTGTTCAGTATTATCCTGTTTTTCTGCAAGATAAAAATGCATCTGATCAAGGATCCCTTCTTTTTCTGATATGTAACGTAATGCACTTATCATATCAGGATTGTGACTTGCAATCATAAATCTTACACCTAACTTTTTATTTAAAAGAATGAGAATTCGAGCATATTCCACGATCCATTGAGGGTGTAGATGTGCTTCAGGTTCATCCAAAATTAAAAGAGTCTTTTCATTTAAAAAACCTTCAGTTAATAATATTTGTAATAAGGCAAATGATTTAATTCCGGTAGCACTATCAACTAAATCGATAGTTAAATTATCTGTCGAGCGGGTATAATTAAAACCTCTATCAAATTCTGATTTTTTTAATGAAACCTTTCCTGAAATTATTTTTGAAATCTCTTCATTTGCTTTTTTCTGTTTACTATTGAGCGAAACTGTAGGTGAGTTTAAGATAGTATTTCGAAGAAATTCCCAATGTAAATCTGTACTATCTGAAAATCTACGATTATATGTATAGTTTGATATTGCCATTGGTGTATCACTATAAAAGATATGCTCAAGGGAAAAAATATTATTTAAGCGCTTTGATTTATTATCTAGTATAGAAGTATCGTCCTCAAAGAATTCTACAGGTACGTTATATGACTTAAAGTATTGTGACAACTCACTTTGGAATAGCAATAAAGGTCTTGATTTTATGCGAATATGTGTCTCTTTTAATCGATCATCTGACAAGGTTCGGATATTATTAAATAAATCCGTTACGTTATTAAACGGTTTTATATTTTTACTTCCTTGTCGTATTCGAATTGTTAAAGCATTGATTATGCGGGTAATTTCTTTATCTGTAAATGATTTTACTTGTTCTCTTTTTAAAAAAGATTGTTCTATTTCGCTTAATAATGAACAAAATAACCGGTGTAGTGATTCAATATCTAAAGATTTTGATTTTGCATTCCATAATCTATATATATCACCTTCGCTCTCTATCTGAAAATCATCTGAAAGTCGTGTCAATGAAAATATTACCCGTTCCCACTCATTTGATAAATTGTTAATTTGTGTATTTTCAAATTCAAGTGTTAGTTTTACTATATAGTATAATAATTTGGATAGAGTACTTTTGCCCGAACTATTTATACCGGATAAGACTGTAATACCGTCTAATTGTATATTTGCTTTAGCAATTGCTTTAAAATCTTTTACATTTAACGACAGCTTACTCATAATTAACTCTGTTTAATAAACTTCTTACGAAGTTAGTCAAAAGAATAAAACTTACAAAAATTTGTTTCATCTTTTCTGTTTATGATGTTGTTGATCTTTTGAACTGAAATTTGTTATTTTTTTGAACTACACTTCAACTATAAATCTCCCAATTCGTCAGGATAAATGAAAAATTTAGGCTTTAGTTTAGTTATACTTTTTACTTTTGCCTTAATTTTGAATGATTTTTTAATCGGCGCTTTTACGAAAATATCGTATTCATCTATCTCAATTTTTTGCATTGTAAGGTTGGGTATTAGTAAAACAGTTGTTCCAACCATAAATATTGGGTTGACAAATTTGAAACTTAAGTTATCATCATGAATGAATTCAATTGGTTTGTTTTGAATTACTGATGATACATGAGATTGCTCTTTATTAAATTCTAATTGAGCCAAGCTCGTTGTTTTTTGTTTATCAAAAAATTGTAATGTTATCATTATGTTTTACTTAAATGATTCATAAATTACCTTCTGTCAATCGTTTAAAAAGTGAACGAAAAGATTGTGAGCATTATCGTGCCAACCTTTAATGATTTGGATATCCGGTGAATTGATCTCTCCGTTAATTCTTTTTTGCAAAAGAAATCCTTCTTTGTTATTGTTTATCCCTTTTTGAAAATCAATTTGTAAATCTCCAAACTCTGTATTATAGGCAAAACCTATATTAATATTCTTGAAATTAATGCTTTTTCTTTTGTTAAACAAATAAACAATCAAAATTATTAAAATGTAAAGATTATTATTTCCCGTTTAAATCATTATCATTGGAAAATCTCCGGATATTTTCTGATGAAATAAGTGGGTGTGCAACTCCATGCGTGACAATAACTGTTGATGGGATAAAAATTGTAGGGGGAGAGAAAATCATTCGTGGGGTCATAGGCTTCCCAGAATGTGTCCGCGCCTTTTTCAATCATGCCTCCCCAATAATCTGTAAGGGCTTTCTTGGCTTCGGCAGGGAGACCGCTATTGATGAGCGACTGGATATAATAGTGGTAAAGATAGGGGGTGCCGGGTTGACATACGTTCTGGGCGACTGAAAGATTCTTCAACGCTTTTTGTGCTTCTTTTTCTGTTGCTACACCGCTTAAGATCATCCAAACTTGCGATGCATAGGAGACTTGCTTGTTTAACGTGCCTACAAAAAAGCCGGATTTCTTATCGTAAAAATTATCGCGGGCGGCCTTCTTCATTTTCTTTATCATCGAGGGTAGCTCTCGTACTTCACTTTCCTTGTCTATCATTTGTGCAAGCTCGACGGTTTCTTGTAATGCAAAGATAGAAACACCTTGAAGGGGGACTTCCTTGTGTAACTCTGCGCGCCAATCAATAAAAATCCACCATTCTTTATTGGCTCTGGCAAAATCCATCATGCCTTCTTCACTTAGGTACTGACGGATGATGTCTAACTGCTTTTTAGCAACGGGCCATAGATCTAATGCGGTTTGTTTGTCGTTGGTGGCTTCAAGATAGTCTTTCAACGTGGCGTTATAAAGAAGGGCGTATTCCAGAAGAAACAGTCTTTTGTCTCCGTGTGGCTCTGGTCTCTCGTAAATACAGGGATGGAGATATCCGTTGGTATGACTCAATCCTGCCAGGAGATAAAGACATCTTCGGGTGAGATCATACTGACCGAAAGAGTAGTTATTACTCATGGATTGCAGGTACAGATCGCCAATCCATAACCGCTGATCTCTTTTTGGACCGTCTTCATAAACAGTTTGCATGCATTCTTTCAGGGTGTGCAAAGCTACCTGGTCTATTTTTCTGATCATCTCGTCTGCTGATGCATTCAAAGGTGGGGGCACAGTGGCTGCTGATGTCATGGCGTTACATTTCATATCGGAAATATAAAAATCGTAGTGGGGGGAGGCAACGACTTCAATCTTTACATATCTGAAGGAGAGACGACGGGGGATGAAAATGGTGTCGGGTAAGGTCATTACGGTAACGACTTCATCCTGAAGCCAGGCTCTGCTCAACCCGCCTGTATAGGGGTCGAAAGGGACGGCCATTTCTGAGGGTACTTCACCGAATGTGAATTTCAAGCGTAACGGGGAGTCGGGCGTGACTTCAATAGGCTTGATGACAAAGGAGAAATAACCGGTCTGATGGGTGCCAAAATCAAGAATGGTTGGTTGGGTCTTATTCAATGTTGTGGCATGGAAAGTGGCGACGGAGCCTGTGTCGACTGCTTCCCATCCTTGAAATGCTTGTTCGTTCTGGACTATCTGGACTACTGAGATGGGGCTGTTTTGAGTGGTGACCAGCGCAGGGAGGTTCGCTGCTGCTTTTTGCAACCACTTTTCTCTGTGGGTTTGGTAATAGTCGGTCTGGGCTGTGAGACTTTCAAATGCAATCATCAGGAGGATTACGGGTAGGGCAAAGTAATTGGTATTCATAGTTGTTTATTTGATATTGTGACAGATAATCTTAAAATTACCTGAGGGGAATTTATAATAAGTTTGTCCGTTAGATTTTTCGATCTGCAAAAAATTAAAATGTTCCATTTTTTCTCCGTTCACAGTGAATTCTTCTTGGAAAGGTGGTGCGACCCATCCCGTGGTGTTGGGAGGAATAACAATATTCCATTCAAACTTGGTGTCTTCTTTTTTCCAACTGCTGGAGACTGTTCCATAGGGGGTCTCGATACTTGCTTTGGCCCATGGGAGAAAATCACAAAAGAGGGGCTGAAAACGAATGACCTTAAATCCAAAACCGGTGGAATCGGGCCTGATGCCTGCGATATCTTCAAAAAACGTGATGTCAAAACCGGCTTGCATGGGATGATTGTAGGAGGAACTGACGACGCTTTTTTGAGTGAGGGGGTTGACGGGCAACGTCTCCCAAAGGGTCGTGGCATTTGCGGATTTCCACATCCATTCGAAACTGTTTTCTCCTTTTTTTGTGAACATATTCCATGCTGCCTCGGCATTGCCGTTACGGGCAAGCATACTTCCTATCCTGCTTATGCCGAATATTCCGCATCGCATGAATCCTTCACTTTTCTCTTGCATATTCCGTACAATCGATGCACTCACTGCTTTTTCATCTCCAGGGGGTACGAGTCCCAAATCGAGTGCCATGGCGTCTGCGGTCTGGGTTCCGAATGTCTTGTTGACGGAATCGTATTGGGTGGCGATCATCTCCTGGGCTATTTCTGCTTTTTGTAAGGCGAAATAGGTTTCATCATTTTCCTTGCCAAGGAGATGGGCGACTTGCTCCATAATCTTTGTGTCGAGATAATGAAAGGCGGTGGAGGTGAATTCAACAGGGGTGGGGTCTGCTGATTCGTACAATGGGGGACACCAATCGCCTAATCCTTGATAAATGGTGGATGTGGTCTCTTGATTATATGGTTTTTTGCGCTCTTTATTCTTGGCAAGTGTGTTGACATACATGGTCCATTGTTTCATCTGGGGATAATAGTCTTCAAGAATCTGACGATTGCCGTAATAGACATAAATCCACCAGGGCAATTGTACGACTACGGTTCCCCAATCGGGAGAGGCTACTCCGCAAAGTCGCTTGCCGGGGGCAATCATATAGGGGATACCGGCGGGTTTGTCGGTGAAATAGAAGGTGTTGTTGTACCTTTCATGAAAAAGGGTGTTCTTTTCTTCCTTTGAGGCGCCTGAATGGATATCTCCAAGGTACTTCTCCCAGAAATTTTCCATCTGAAAATTCATGTTGGCCATCTTGACGTATGCATGTACATCGCCTAACCAACCGCACTTTTCTCTGATGGGACAATCGGTGGGTATTCCGTGAAGATTACTCTTTACTGTTCTCAGGGCCATCGCATGCAACTGGTTGATTTGTGCGTCGGAACATTCAAAAGTGCCGCTTTGGGATACATCGGAATGGACGACAATCAGTTTCAATGTTTCTAAATTGGGCTTTTCTGTGAGACCGGACAACTCGGCATAACGGTAGCCGTGATAGGTGAATCGGGGGGACCAGACTTCCTGTCCTCTTCCTTTGCAGATGTATTCGTCTTTAAAAATAGCGCCATGATGAATCCAGCCGGTTGATCTGAAATCCAATGCTCCTTGCTGGTCTGTCGACTCTGCGTAACGAATGGTTATTTTAGTGCCTTTGGGCTGTACGACTTGTAACAGGGGTATCCCGGCGACATTCACGCCAAAATCAAAGATCCAGTTGCCCAAAGAGTCTTGCCATAATTTTTCGGGGGAAAGGACTTCTTTCTTCCTGATTGGTGGGATCATTTGGGGGGACAATCGGGGCGGGATATTCTGAGTGGCTAATAGGGCTTTTTCCCAACCGGTGGGGGGAGCGGCGACCATATTCCAGTCTTCTGCCTCAAAGTTGGCATCATAGTTTTCTCCCAGATAGATATTGGATTTTCGAACGGGTCCTTCGCGCCATTCCCATGATTCGTCACTTCCTAGGGATTGGCGACTTCCGTCATCATAGGTGATTGTCAACTGGAGCCTGAACATGGGGTCTCCGTACGAAAAAGGGGCGCCTCCCCAGGCATCGTCTTGTGAAAACCAACCGTCTCCAAGCATCACGCCTAACATATTATCGCCTTCTTGTAAAAGAGGGGTGACATCAAAAGTACTGTAGAGGGCATACTGCTCGTAATTGGTCTGAGCGGGATCGAGAAAACGGGTTGAATCGACTTGGCGACCGTTCAGATATAATTCACCGGCTCCCAAACCACAGAAATAGACCAGCGCTTTCAAGGGTGTCTTTTTACTGTCGGTGCTGAAGGATTTTCTGAAATAGGGAAGTGCATGCTCCCGGGGATCGGGATAGGTAACCCACTTACCGCTCCAGGAGGCTTCGCTGAGAAGGCCGATTGAAAACCGGGCGGGTTCACTCCATCGAGTCGACTTATCATCATTATCCCAAATTCTTACTCTCCAATAATAGGAAAAAGTTTCCTTGAAGGGTCCTTTGGGTTGAATACCAAACTGCTTGTCACTGTCTTGCCTGCCTGATTTCCATATATCTGCTTTTCCCTTTTTAAGGAGCTTTTCGCTGGAGGCAATCTCTATTTCCCATGCTGTTTGGGTTACTCCTGTATCGCTTGATTTGATTTTCCAACTTAACAGGGGGGTGTCTACTCCTTCGGGATTGATAAGATTACTGCACTTTAACTCATCTGCGACGGTGCTGTGATCAATTGTATTGCATGCGTAAAGCAGGAACATACTCATAGAAATGAGCCATAGCACGGTTCTTATGTCGCGGTGGTAATATCTTCTGTCTTCTCTTTCCATAACTGTTTTGTGTTTTTATCGATTATGATTTCTATTTGTAGGTGAGAGTCAACCACTTGCCAGAGAGGGTGGGGTCTATAGTAAAGACTATATTTCTCTCTTTTACCTTACAATCAATGTTCTTACTCCCGTCTCGTAAAATTGCTTTGGTGTAATTGCCGGGAACAGGGAGCGAAACGACTTCTTCTCCTTCTACACGAATACTATATGTAGATAATCCTGAATCGGTAGGGACATAGGCGATATTGACAGGCTTATGGGCAAACTGATACTGAACACCGTCTATGATGATTCCTGTGCACTGGTTACCGATAAAGGCTGAAAGCCTTTTTTGACTGTCGGTGCGAAAAGAGAGATTCATCTTTCCCTTATAGGTGATCTCGTGACCGTTGACCTTCAGGTTTTGTATATCAAGCAGGTCGGAGGGTAACGGGTTTACAGCTAATGCCTTTGCATCGGCTTCTTCATTCCTGGAAAATCCGCCTTCCCAATTTTCACGATGTGTTCTGTAATGTTTCACAATGGCGGTGGTGCCATTAGGAAAACGGGTTGCGAAAAAGTCGCTGGTACGGGATACATAACTGGGATTATCATTGGTGGAGAAAAGACCGCTGGAGGGGTAGGCGCCAATTGCATTCAAAATCTCAAAAAGGGTCCGGGACTCATAACCGAGACTGGCCGACTGATCATCGCGGGGCCTGAAACCGCAAAAAATGGCGCTTCCTTTTCCTTTCTTAAAACGGGTGCCTGCAATCTTGTCTTCTACCTTTGATATGATCTCTACATCAGAGGAATTGCATGTGACGGGATAGATATGGTCTACAAGAAAATCTGTCAGAATGACTTGCTCAGGAAGATTTCGGAGGGTATTAAGAAAGGTGACTTTCTTTCCGGGGGCTGTCTCTCCCATATATTCGTCGAACTTGTAATTGACTCCAAAAAGTTGCTGCCATCGTTCACTACAGTTTTCGCCTTTACTGTCAAGCAACGGTGGGGCGCTGAACCAGATCACATTGCCTCCGTTCATAACCATCTGCTCCATCTTGTCGAGTAGTCCTTCCTGGGGCAGTGGCTCGAACATGGCGACGACGGTCTTGTATTTTTTTTCGGCTACCTGAACCTGTCCGTCTTCGAGCACTTTAGCCATGTCGACAAACTTGTCGGCGGTAAGATAATTGGCATAACCGTATTGGGTCATCCAACTGCCAAAACGCTCTTCAACGGCGACTAGACTCATGGGATAGAGAATAAGTACTTCGATATCGCGATGGACATTATCTGTCATTAATCGCATCGGATGTGAGGGTTGTGCGCCAAATGCTTCATTCAGCATATTCTTCCAGTGAAGGGCTCCTCCGGGGAATCCCCACGCTGCGGCATAGGCATTGGGGAATTTGTTGACGACGCCGATGGAGACGGCCATCGCGGCACCGTAATAATTGCGGTCGCCCCAACCACATTCGGCGAAATCATTTCCTGTGGGCTGGAGGTACTCGCCCCACTTAAAATAGTCATAGCATGCGGCGGATGCTTGATGGACGGTGTTACCCCATACGAAATTGGATGTGAATTCATACTTGTAGGCATTGTCGTGGAGCTTCTCCACAGCCCATAAATCGATGGTTGGACTTTCAGCCCACGATGAGTGGGCACTGGTGGGCATAACACGTTGATAGATCTGTTCGGCGTAATCCTTGGCATTCTTGAAGAGGTCGACGACGCCATGATTCAACATTTTGTAATAACGGTCTCTAAGAAGGAATGTACGGTGGATGGCTTCGGGACTTTCTCCCATCACATACTGTACATTACGTACGGCTTGTGCCGTGGCTTTATAATAAGGGGCGCCATACACGAAATAGAGCATATATTTGTCATCCAGCGGTTGACCGTATTTTTGTTCGTATTTCTGAGAAAATCCCTTTGTCAAAAAACGGGCGTTGAATTGACCTCCTTCATGATGAGAGAAATAGGTCCAGTCTTGTTGAATATGCATCTCATCGGAATAGAAGGAGGTCAAATTGATCCCGTTTTTTTTGTATTTATCTAAAAGTGAATTCAGAAATTGGGGGGCATTGTCACTGAAATAATCCATTTCGGGTGTTTCATATTCAAGTAACACCATGACACGATCATAGCCTTTCAAACTCTTGTCTCCATCTGAATAGACGCGGAGATTCCTGATCGGATAAATCATATCATCGGGGGAGTTCTTGATTCCATATCCACTGCCATCGACATCAATAGTGTCGCCGCCTTCCCATTGAATTCCTTTGATCTCAATAATGTCATCGGGGTTAACGGCGACAAATGGGGAGGACTTAATGGGTTTTTCCTTAAAGGCATAGGCTTTTACATTCTTCAACTGAATACGAAATTTGCCTTTATTGTTTGTCCAATATAGCTGCTGCCAGATGGGAAGGGAAAAGCGACCGTCGGAAGGGTTCATCAGGCCGACTTTGTAGCCTAACCAGCGACCGGCTTCATTTGTCTGTTTCTTGTATGCGGGACCTAACTCAAGGGGGGAGAGGAGACTGAGACAAATTCCCAAATCATACTTTTTTGCGAAATCACTGATGAAACGGATCATCTTTACATATTCATCCATATCGGGTGTGAGACGTCGTTCGGTACCTGCCTGAGGACGGTACTGACGGAAGAATTCATCAAATGCGATGGTGAGCTCTTTCTCACCGCGACGCTTACCGGCTTCACAAACTTCACGGAGACTACGGAAACTGGGGGTGTGTCCCAATGACATATCGATCTTCTTGTCGGGATCCATCAGATCGTAAAGCTGTTGGTCACTGGTCAAAATAATCACTTCTGCCTTCAATGGCAGGATGTTGACCAACACAAAAAATGACAGGATAAATAAAACAACATTTGGTTTCATATCTTCTTAATCAATTTTCGTTAATCCTTCAAAACTAAAATATTGCTCGGTAATTTGGAGTGAATCTACCGTGTTTCGCGTTTCAATAGTGGTCAGGATATGGGTGTTGAAACCTCCGCCTGCGTCGTTATTGTAAACCCATGTGGGGGTGGACCATAAACAGGCGCGAAATTTAACGCTTCGGTAGAATTCCATCGTTACACCATTCTGACCATGGTGGGCCATTTGCATGTAATCAGAATCTAACTGGTTCCTGTACTTGCCGTTTAGTAATTTGTCTCCTGCTTCTGCTCCTAAATCTCCAAGAAATAATACGGATTTCACAGGATCCCAAACTCTGATGACCATACTTGAATTGTTATAGGGATTGGTGGTTAGTTCTTCATTTTTTATGCCGAGGATGCGGAACGTGGTTTTACCAAATTTCATGGTCATGCCTAATGTGGCTTCGGTCATAAGGGCACCTGATTTTTTGGCTGCTTCATAAAATTTTTTCGCGGTTTCCTTGGAACCGGGTTCTCGGGCCATCAGTGAATCTGAAAAGGTCGACTGACAAATCTGACGTACCTGAATGCCCTTGGGATTTTCCAATATTCGCAGAAAGGCTCCAATATGATCGTCATGGGGGTGGGAGACAAACCAACAATCGACTACATTTCCCAATGCTCCAATAAATCCTCTCAGATATCCTTCTTCTTCTTTTACTCCTCCATCCATCACAATAACCTTTCCGTCATCGGTTCGGATGACGTAGGAATTACCAATGGTATTGATCTGGGTGGGTAATTGCCATAATGTAAAGGTGCTGGTCTTTGCCTGCGGTTTGTTTGCAAATAAACAGGTCGCGGAAATAAGGAATGTAATTACGAAAAAAATCAATCGGTGTCTCATACATTAGTTTTTTATTGTTTATAATCTGTTAAAACAACTCTCCCTATCTTATAGCGTTTGTGCCCGTCTTCATCGGCATAGGGAAGTTCATACAATGGGGTGCCGTCTTGCTTGCCTGCGGAAATGAATAGATCATAGGTCCCGGGATTGCATGTCCTGAAAAAGGTGCCTTTATGATCTTTGAATGCGGGGGCGACGACGAATGTTGATTTGAGGGAATGGACTTCTGGTTTGTCTGGTGGGGCTGGCGACAACTGTTTCAGATTGAAGGTGCTGTCGGTAAGCACGGTGACTATGCCTCCTTTCTCGTCCTTAAGTGTAAAACAGGGATAACCGCCGCCATAACAGGGGGCGACACCGACATTGGTCCATTTGCTTTCAATCACAAAGGACTCGCCTTTATGGATCGTGCCGGGCCATTTGATTTCTGGGACTTGAAAGCGGTAACCTATGCGCCGGTTGATGCGTGCGATGATATCACGGTTTGCCTCGAAAAAAACATCGGGCCACCAGTGAATGGAAAGAAAAGAGGCATGATAATCTTCTACTGCTTTCATGAGGAGCTCTTTATCCCATGCGCCGCGATCGACGGATCCTCCATAGTGCTCATGCTCCAATACCACGGGAAGGGTAGGCCAGAATAACTGAGCCATCTCACTGTGATACCAGCTCTTGGGGGGTGGCTGTACAAGGATACTGTCGTCATGAATGGTGACTCCCTGCGAAAAAGCATAGTCGGTAATGGGGAAACGCTCTCCTTTCAAATCATGTCCTACATAATCGTCGGAGATACAGAGGACGGTTTTCTTGAAATGACGACGGTAAAGATCGATCATGCGCTTTTGTGTTTCAAATCCCCAGGAGCGACCGTGCTTGGGGGTGGTCAACACGGTATGGCCTTCTCCCCACATGCCGTAATGGCCTACAAATACATAGGCGACATTGGGATTGTCATCATAACGCTCTGCCAAAATACGGATAAAATGTTCGACTTTCTCCAGGAACACGGGATCATCGTAATCGGGCTCGAGATATCCGTCGACTTCATAACTTTCTGCTCCTGCTTCAAAAACCCACTTGGGGGTTCCTGAACCCATCCAGTTCTCAGTCGCGGTGATGCAAAGGGCGACCTTGCCTCCGTGGTCGACCCAGCGCTGCGTGGGGGTGTCGAGTATCTCCCAAACAAAATTATTTTCTTCGGGCTCAATAAATGCCCAGGGAATACGAAGGAAAACGGTGTTCATCCCGGGAAAATAGCGTACTGCATCAGAGGGGGCTAACTTTGAGCCGTAATTTTGAAATAGATTGGAATAGAAATAGGTTACCCAACCCATACCGGGATTGATAAGGGCTTCCCCATGATCTGCAGGGGAAGCGCACTGTATCAATGATGGGTCGAAATTGGTTTTCTGTGGAATGGGCGACCGTGTATTCTTTTTTTCCTGAGGGGGGACGAGCGACATGCCCAACAAATCGGAGTGCAATCCTGTTGTAAGTCCGACTGTTGCGATACTCATCTTTTTGAAGAAGTTCCTGCGATTTGTTCTCATATTCATATCTTATTTCTTATACATTTCGGGAATGGTGGGACGGGGGGAATTGTCTGTCACATTGATTGACCATCCTAAATTATTGATGTAGAGATGGCGAAAATCAAATGGCTGTGGAATCCACACCCTGAAAAGGTTCCCTTCTTGCCAGCTGTTCCCCGCTGAGGCATAGTCACACATGGGCAACTCATGAAGGTTACCTGCTTCGTCAACGACAGGTACCTGGAATGTCATCCAGATCTCTTTAACCGGTGGTTGATTGACAAGGGTTACATCAATGGTGTTGTCTCCGTTGTTCTGAAATTTGTACCGATACATCGGGGGTGTGTCTACTCCGTGACGGAAAGGAACAAGGCGTGAATCAAAAGCTAACACGATAGGTCCGCGTTGAATGGCTGCGTCAGGAACACCGGAGGGCGCGGCGACAATGTGACTGGTCATGTCGAATAAGAGCTCTATCTGATCTTGATCGGACCATTCTCTGTCAAGCTTGGCGTATGAGCCCGAAACAACTTTCTCTTTGATTATCTTCCCGTTAATCTTAATTGTCGTCGCTTTGCTCCATTCAGGTATGCGCAGATTAATGGAAAAGCGCTCTTTTTTTGGAATGGTTATCGTGGCGACAATCTTACCGTCTATGGGATAATCAGTTGACATATTTAGTGTGAACGACTGCTTGCGAGGGGTTTTCAGATTGGCGCTCAGAGGGGCGTACAAATTGAGGGCTATGCCTTCGGAGGAGGACATCACTGCCCACGAAGGGGTTAACAGCATGGCGCGGGGACCGTTGGCGACACAGCAACTCATAACGACATCGGCGAACTGGAGGTGACTGGGCACCCGCTCTCCCATTAAACCGGTGTAATAGGACCACCATTCTCCCTGAGGGGTCTGAGAGGCCATCAAGGCGTTGTAGAGACTGATTTCCAACTGGTCGGCATACTTACTGTCGCCCGTTAGACGTAACATCTGGTGTAGAAACTTCATCCAGGTTACAGTAACGCAGGTCTCCAATCCTTGATACATTGGATCGCTCTGACGCATTTTGCCGTTGCACCAGATTTCGGCCAACGAGCCGGAGCCTACCAGCATGATCTCATCTCGAATGATGGTGTTGATAAGTGAATGAGTGGCATCGAGGTAATCCTTGTTGCCTGTGATGCGGTACATTTCACATAATCCTTCAAAACAGGACATCATCTCGTATGCCTTGGGTGCTCCACTCATTTCCCATAGTGGTGTCTGGTTACGTGCTTCTTGCACGAGCCTGATTCCTGTAGGGGTGAGCTTATTGGGCTTATCCCATAATTTAATGATATGCTGGGCAAATTGGAGATATTTCTTATTTCCTGTTTTTTGATAAAGAAGGGCAATGGGTTCCAGCACGGAACTGGATGCAAGGCCTTTCCATCCTATCCACCCTGTTTCGGCGAGGTTGACTCCGCTTTCGGGGCCGGCTTCGAGGATAAGATGATCGGCGACTCGCTCTGCGGTTTTGAGGATATTCTCATCGCCGACCTGATCGTAATAGGCTAAAAGACCTAATAACACATATTTACGTCCCCAGATATCCCAATCTTTCAAATGGTGTTCGGTGGGGTAGGTGCCTATATAGCCATCCGTCGATTGGGTCTTAACAAGTTCGTTCACGGCTTTGTCAATAACCTGGCGATGGTCTTTTGTGGGGGAATAACCGTAACCGAGCATGGCGGAGGTAAACCATTTGCCCCAAAACTCGCTGCGGAATCCCCAGGACCCATCATTCCTGAGCTGGAATGGTGTGATGAGACGGTCAATGTCTTGCGCCATCACCCTGTTATCGATACATAGGTTTAGTTTATCTCCTACATAACCGTCAATCTTTATCGAACCGAAAGGGGCGGGGATGAGCTTGTCTGTAATCATTACCTGCCCGGCTCTGTTCTTGTTCTGGGCAGCTACGCTCAAAACAGCGACAGAAAAGACTGAGAGGAGCAATAAATAATGTAACGACTTTCTCATGATTTCTTACCAATTAGTGATTTCATTATCTAACCATTCTACATGAGCGTCTAAAAACTCTTTTGCATAATCGACTTCTTCTTCCCATGTATTGAACTTAACAAGGCCTACACTGATGTATTTACCAAGGATATCCCAACGTTCAAAATTCTTGATTTGAGAATGTCTGATATTCTCGCTCTTTTCGCTGATGATAGTGGTCAATGTGGGTAAATGACCTTTTACTTTAATCCACTCTTGTTTCACAATAGAAACGAAATAGGGATCTTCTAACAGTCTTTTGAAATAGGAATTCCTGTGATATAAATGGGCGACAGGTGAAGTTGCGGGTGGTAAAATCCATGTATTGTTTTCTCTGTAGGCAAGCCCCATGCTCCATTCAAAATCCCAGGCGGGATACATCTTCAGCTTTCCTGTACGTGATTCAAGTGCATAATAGGGATTGGGCTCTGCATTACCCAACGTTTCCTGTAAAAGATACCATTTGACAAAACTTTCAACATCAATGTATTTCCTGTATCCTGTATTCGGATCGGCAAAATAATCGGAATATAAAACAGATTCAAATTCATTCATGTAATTCTGAATGAAATTGTAATTGTCGTCGCCCTTGACCATATTATCGGTATCGGGATACTTGAACGTGTAATTTAATCCGCGATTGGTGGTGAACCATATAGGTTCGGAATTATAGTAATTATCGTTCTCTATCAGGTACCCGTCTTCGGCGATATTGGCGCGGTTTGTGGCGACTTTTACGTGTTCGCCTAGAAAATAGGTTCCGTTGTACGAACCGTTTAAGAATACTTCCACATGATAACCGCGTGGTGTCCATGGGAATCCCATCAGTTTGGATAACTCAAAAGCATAGGTTGTACGCAACAATGATTTGTCGCAATATTCGGCTAACAATACCCAGTCTTTATCGGAGGGCATACCTAATATCTTCGATTTGGAATCTAACTTTATACGGTATGGCTTTTTGGGATAGGCTGTCCATGTGGCATTACCACGCCCCTTTATACGCATTGTGCCTCGAAAACTTTCTCCAAATTGGGGTGTTTTGGATATCGTTATGGTGCCGTTCACATAATCTTCCTTACTGGTGATGGCTTGACCGTTTTCTGTTTCTATACGTACAATGGGTATGCCGGTGAAAATTTTGACGGTTACTTCATAGGTTTTTACTTTTCCTTTTGAACTGGTCAGCTTATAAGTGATAACCTGACTGAAATCATGTGATGTGACACCGGAAGTTTGGATGATACCGGCGACTTCTATGCTTTTGTACACACCGATAAACGATGGGATCAGATTTAAGTCCAGATCAGCGGCCGACTCGGGTAATAACACCGTTATTTTATCATCTTCTATTATACCCTTAATGTCTTCTGTCAATGCCGGGTTTAATGATTTGTTGAATTTAAAGGATGAGATCTTTAATACGGGGTCGGGGGTTGTATCTTGTACCGGAGGTTTTACCTCTTCGGGCTTCTCTATCTTTGGAAATGGTTCTTCTTCTTTACATCCTGCGAACGCAATGAAGAAAATGAGTAGAAATAATAAACTTTTTTGTAGTATAATCTTATTCATAAATTCATTTAAATAATTGTATATATAAAAGGTCAGTGAAATCCTAATCCCACTGAGAGGTTGAGACTGTTCATATTCTCACAATAGCCGCTAATATCAGGAAGAGGATTCGCACCTCCGGGATTGATTCGGGCATAGTCAAATATCTTTACATGATCAGGGTAACCTATCGTTAAGGATAACTTGAACTGCGTCGATAAATGTTGGGAAAGCTTCAGATTATAACCCATAGCAATGTCGCCTGCCAGCGAATTGGCAATTAATTTTATGGGTTCGGGATCTTTTGTCCCTATTTTAACCATCGCGTTATTGTGGACCATTCTTCCATAACCGGCGGAGAATTGCATAATCCAATGGTTTTTACGTTCATCATCCCAGAAACGGAAATATATCATGGGACCTATATAGTTTTGTTGGATGTCACCTCCTAACATGCTGCGAAAATGATATTTTATTCCATATCCTGTTTTGGAGGTTAAGAAACTAGTTAGATCGGCTCCCGCATAAAACTGATTGCGGTCGGAGGAACTTCCCATTTGGGGATTGAAATCTTCTGTTAATCCGACTCGTTGTGGAGAGAACTGGCGACCGCCGCCGAGATTCATTCCTAACGCTACAGTGGGATACCAGGGACGCAAACGGGTATCATCTATACTGCGGAACAGGTTCTTACGGAAAAACATTACGGAATCCTTATGGATCAATCCTGTCATAAGCTCATTATCCACTTTGAATTCAATGGGATAAAAATCATTGGCCAACTTTCCGATTTTACAGTTGAGACTGTCTCGATTAGTGGTGACCAGCAAATCTTGAGCTTGTACGGAATGAGTGCAAGGTAAAAGCATCACGCTTAAAGCAATGAGCGAAAATAAGAAAACGCTGTTTACATACTCTTTCATAAGTAATAAATTTAAAAAAAACGCACTGCTTTATGTGAAACAAAGCAGCGCGTCTTGCTTGTGAATGCAATTGTTTTACTTAAAAAACTGTGTATATAAAAATGTACTAAACTGTTAGTTCACCGTTTACTACCTGATTAATGTACCCCAAAAACTGATTTCAGCCAGTAATAGACGTGGGGCTTGAGAAGGATTGAAATTCTCGAGACTTCTGAATCGGATATATCTAACCGGTTGAGAAAGGTCGATACCTTCACCTGGTACGAATTCAAAATTCAGACCGCTGTTGGATAAAGCTATATCTTCTGCTGTAGGAGCTTCCCAAGGTGTTTTACTTCCATTTCCTGATGGTTGAACACATTCAAACTTGCCTAACAACGTCCAGCTGCTATCCAAACTTCCATCTGGATTTGGAGCAAGAGATCCGTAAATCTCAAATACTTTTGGCATTCCTTTATTCCAACGGTCGTCATTATTAGGACGGGGCCAGAATTTCATGCGACTAAGTTTTGCTTTCATACCCATATCCCATGTAAATGTAATGGGAGTGGTGGTAGTGTTGGCTGAATGCATGAAATTGCCTGTGTTTCCGTCCCAGAAATTAGATAAGGGATAAGAATCGTTTATACCCATATCGCCGGGCAACAGATTTGCCTTCCAGGTGGTTTTGGGAATAAATGTTACTGGATCGATCATCTTTTCGATTTTATTTGCTTGGAACACATCAATAGCCAAAGAGTCGGGTTTATAAATTGTGCTGTAGGACAAGGGCTTTTCAATGTTGAAAAATGGGAGCAGTGTTTCAGAATCCTTTGGATCGACTTTCTTGGTCTGTGTGTTGCCATTAACATCTTTCCAACTTACATTGATACCTTCTTCTTCTTTTTCAGCTGTTCCCCAGTTCAGTTTCAAATCTTGACCGTCATAATAGGTGCTCTTTAACAAACGGTTTTTTAACAGGCTTCTGTATTTATCGCCATACACCGTACCCGCCAATTCAATAGGAATAGACATATTTCCTTCGTTGTCATATGTGCGAATCATAAATGAATAGGTGTTCTCGGCTATTGGGTCGATAATATAACTGATAGTGTCCTGGTCTGAAGGAACAGTCAGTTCGACTGAGTCGGTGTAATTATTCCAGAATATTTTTGCTGTTTTTACTCTGGGATCAGTACCTCTCAACCAGGATATTTTGATACGCTTATTGCCGGGATAAGATATCGGCTCGTGAGCTGGTCCCGGATATATCAATCCGTTGGGAACAACATATTCTTCGTAAATGTCCGACTGACTGTCGCATGAGGAAAATCCTACAATGAATCCGATAAGGATGACAAATAATATATTCTTCATCATAACTGATTTTTAATGTTTTAATTTTGATTTAATAATTCTCCCCAAAAACTTAATTCCAAAATATGCACTGTGGAAAATGATGCGTAAGCATAGGTGGAGATTGTTCTGAACCTGATATACCTGACTGGGGTAAAAGGATTAGGGGCAAAATCAGTAATGCCAAAATCAAATTCTATCCCTTCTTGTGCGAAAGCAATGTCTTCCTGGGTTATTTGGCTGCCGGATCCTGATGGCTTCAAACTCTCAAATCGTCCCAGCGGTATCCAGCTGTCGTCCATCTCTCCGGTAGGATTGGGAGACATGGAACCCCATATTTCAAATACTCTTGGATGTCCTCTCTTCCATCTGTCGTCCGCATGATTACGAGGCCATAATTTTAAACGGCTTAATTTCACGGTTTTTCCTAAATCCCATGTGATGTTATGAGGGAGCATTTGAGTTTCCATACCGTGAAATCCATCTACACCATAATCCTCATTCCATATTCTTGATACGGGTAAACTTGCGTTAACAGGAGGTATATCACCGGGTAAGGTGTATTCACGCCATGTGTTTTTGGGAATATACTCTTCAAACCACGGTGTGACATTTGCTGTGATAGTATCGGAATAATTACCCCATCTGTCACGGATATACATGGAAAATTCTTGTTCCACAGGATCTAATCCATCAACCCCGCGATAAGTGAAAGTACCCTTTGGCGCAGAGGTATAATAAGTGATTAATTCACTCTTATAACCTAAATTAGCTGTGTCTGCCATCAATACTATCGCCATACTTGCTTCTTCTGGATTTTCGAAATCAATTGCTACACCTCCGAAAGTATCCCTGAACTTTTTGGTTGCCAATTGAACAGGAGCGGTAGTTGGATTGATTTGTACCACTAAAGGCGCTGATTCTTTTTCATTTTTCCCTACGGAGAAAAGCTTAATGTCATAAGTATCGGGGACACCAAATCCTTCTAAAACCAGGGAATCTTTGTAAAACGACGATTTTGTCACTTGTTTCACTCCCGGTTTGATTTCATATTCAGCGCGTATATAAAGCAGATTTTTATCTTCGGGTAATGTGTATCTCAATACTGCTCCTCCCGGCTTGTTCTCTACTATTACATTTGTTACTTTACCGGGAGCAGGTACGCTGTCATCAATAAAATCAATGCGGCCTTCTTCCTTGCAACTGGTCCATGCAATAGTCAATAAGAAGATAATGATATATATTATTCTATTTTTCATCTGTTTAAATTTTAATTGTTACCATCCAATATTTTGTACTAAGTTTGGATTCACTTCAATATCGGCGGTTCTGATAGGCCAGAAATAATCACGGATACCAAATTTTTGTTCCAATAAAAGCTGAGGCTGGTACATCATACGGTTTACCTCTTCTTCAGTTCCATCAATAACGGATATCATCATGTTCCAACCTTGCTGTGGAGTATGGTACTCGGCTGGAGCGGTTTTCCAACGACGAATGTCCCAAAAGCGATGTCCTTCAAATGAAAGCTCTATTAATCGTTCTCTTTGGATGATATCACGCATTCCTTCCTTAGTAGTGTACTTTTGGTTGGTGGTGTATGTATCCCACGATTCCTTCACTCCTTTTAAACCGGCGCGTGCACGAACCAGGTCAATATATTGGAACAATTCGCTGCTATGGGCTCCGTCAGGTCCTTCGGCTTCGTTTATTGCTTCGGAATATAAAAGGTAAAGGTCGCTTAAACGCATCACCGGCCATGCATAGCTTGGTGAAGAAATACTGTTGATCGCATTCAGCTGGGCTTCAAAAGGAATGTATTTCTTAGGGATATAACCTGTCCAGTTACCTTGTCCTTCAGTACCATCTGTTTCACCAATTTTAAAAGCGAGGTATCTTAACGATGTTGCGTTTTTATCATTGTATTGACCTGCTCCAAACCAAACACCTCCATCAAATCCTACCCATGCGTAAAAACGGGGTTCACGGTCGAAATGCATATCAACGGTGGTCCTTCCCTCACGAATATAAAGTTTGTCTTTAGATTGTGCGGTTCTCAGATTGTATAAATCTCCAACATTTCTGTTTATATCTTCATCAAGAGGAACACCGTTTTCAGTGTAAAACATTTCCGCGATTTTAATAGGCATGCCCAACCACTTGCAAATGTCATTACTGTTCACATAAGATGGATTAAGTTTAGGCATGGATGCATGAATCATTCCGCCATTGCCGGGAATGGAGACCATTTGCGTATTTGCCCAGATAACCTCAATGTTATTACGCAAGGTAAAAGCATTTCGGAGGGTTAAATCCATTACGGTTGTATCAGTGTATCTCTTTGCTACGTCTTCATACTCATATAACATAATCCCGGCCTCATGGCAAAGATCAATCGCCTCTTTACATGCTACCATCGCTGAATCCCATTTCTCGGGTCTGAATGTCGCGTCGAACAAAGGGGTACCATCATGGTTCTTTAAAGTAGCCTGGTCATTATTACCGTTGAACAAAGGACTGGCGGCTGTAACAAGAACTTTTGCTTTCAATGAAAGCGCGATGGGTTTGGTGATGTGTCCATAATCAGTGGCTGGATCGAGTGAGAATGTGGGAAGAATATCACCTTCGCTGGCTTCATCTATTAATTGAACGATATATTTAAAACATTCGTCAACAGGTTCACGTTCTACCTTTACACCATATACATCTGTGTCCACGGACAAGTTTTCACGAATCAATGGCACTGGACCATACATCTGTACGAGAGCAAAATGGTAATAAGCCTTTAAAACTTTTACTTCGGCGATCCATTGTTCACGCTCCCAGGCTTCAATGTCAGGAACCAAATCAACATTTTCCAAAAAAGTGTTGCAAACACGTAACGCTTGGTACATGCTTCCCCATCTCGCAAGTACAGGATTGGCGGCATTTTGCCTTCCCATGCTTATATCAAGACCGGAAAGATTGAAACGGTTGGCAAAATGGGTCGTGTTTCTGGTAAAAATATCATCTCCGCCTAATGTGGCTGGATCTCCCGAACCACCATTTTTCGGCATATACGAATAACAGGTAGCCAAATATTTACGTGCTTGAATCCTTGAATTGAACGCCATTTCCAAGGTGGGAATACCATCGGGTACTACGTCCAACCAATCGCTGCAAGCGGTTATACTTAGTATTGCGGCTATTATTATAAATTTAATTTTCTTCATTGTGTTTATCCTTAATTAGTTAAATGTGAAGTTTAATCCAAAGTTGATTACTCGCTGATTTGGATATCCCAATCCATTACCGGCCATTTCAACATCCCACATTTTGAATTTGCTGAAAAGAAGCAGGTTGGTTCCGCTGACATAGAAACGAAGATTATTCATTTTTATCTTTTCAGTGTAACGCTTGGGTATGGTATATCCAAACTCCATCTGTTTAAGACGTAAAAAACTGGCATCACGCATAAACCAAGTGCTTGACGCGAAATTATTTGAGTTCCATGTAGTGCTTAATCTTGGCCACAACGCGTAAACGTTTTGATTTTCTTCTGACCAATAGCTGTCGGCATAAGCCTTCAGAACTTGTGTGTCATTAATAAAGGGGGCTGTACCTGCCGCGTTGATCCAGAATGATTGGCGACCGGCTCCCTGGAAAAATAATGAAAGATCGAATCCTTTATATCCTGTTGAAACACCAAATCCATAAATAATTTCAGGAACGGTTGGATATCCAATGGGGACTCTGTCAGCTTCGGTGACTTTACCATCGCGGTTTACATCAAGGTATTTGATGTCTCCTCCACCATATTCGGAAGTTCCTATATATTGGGGTGGTGAACTGGCTGCTTCTTCATCATCAACAAATAGCCTTTCAGCGATATATCCGGTGGCTTGATTTAACGATAAGCCTACCCTTGAGCGCCAGGGTTCTTTGTATTCCGGTTCTTCGTAAACGTCAAAACGACTGGTGGCATAAGTGAAGTTTGCACGGGCTGAAGTCCAAAAATCTTTGTTCCAGCTTTTCTGATATTCTAACATAATATCTACACCTTTTCCTGATGCTTCACCAACATTCGCTCTTGGGGTTGCTGTAAGACCCATTGTATTGGGAATACTTGACCTGGTCATCAAAATATTGTCTCTCTTTTCAGTAAAATACTCGGCGATGACACTCAGTTGGTCAAACAAACCTAACTCAAGAGCAAAATTTTGTTTGTATGATTTTTCCCAGGAAATAAAAGGATTGGCATAACGATTTATTGTAATTCCATTATATCTGGTATTATATTCAGTTCCAAAAGTAGCTGCCCTTCCACCATCTTCCATATTCACTTCCGATAGATAAAAGAAACGGTCGTAAGCGGTACCGATCTGATCATTACCGATCAAACCATAAGAATAACGAAGTTTCAGGTTGTTAACAACGGGTTTTATGTCTGCCCAGAAGTCCTCGTTGGATATGAGCCATGCTCCACCTGCGGATGGGAAAAATCCAAAACGGTTATTTTTATCAAATCGTTCGCTTCCGTTATATCCAAAGTTGAATTCGGCAAAATAACGGGAGTCGTACGAATAGGTTGCACGACCGGAAAGACCTAAATTCCTGGAAGGAAGTGATAACTGTAATGAACCGGCATTGGCGTTCAAAGTCTGACGTGCCTGAAATACCAACAGACTGCTGATACTGTGTTTCCCGAAAGTACGTGCGTGATTTACACTTCCTTCAAAATAAAATGAGGAACTCTGCTCCCTTTCATCGGGTAATTCACCATATCCTAAATATTCAGTTCCAATACGCGTCTCAATTAATTTGTAATCTCCTGTCAACCTGTTATATCTGCTGATCTCATAATAAAATGGATTATATGATCTGTTGACAGCAAATTGAGATAAACGACTAACATTTAACATTCCCCTGGCAGTAAGTCCTTCGGTAATGAAAGCTAAATCTTGCTTCAATTCTACCTGAGCCAATATTTGTGAACGGGACTTCTCCTTGTAACCGCGAACCATTTCTGCATAGGGATTGATTTTACTGTTGTTATAGTTGCCGAACAAAATATGTTGAGCATACTGGAAATCTTCGTCTGCTGGATAGTAAGCGGGGAAAAGCACAGGATTGGAATGTATCATTAGATTATACATGTCCGCTCCTCCGCGTAATGGACCTTTGTATTCTTCGAAATTGGCGCTCAAACGTGTAATCAATTCTGTGGTTTTGGTTACATTAATGTTTACATTCGTACGCAAATCGTAATTGTTGATGGCTATATTGTTGTTGAAATTGTTACGTTTGTCGACTTTCAAAATACCGTTATCACGGTTAAACGAACCGGCGACATAGTAACGTGCGACTCCACCACCACCACTGACATTCAAGTTAACACGCTGGTTCATGGTGTTTTCTTTAAACAACATCTCTTTCCAGTTGTTTGCCGGATAAATAAGAGGATACTTACCGGCCTCTGTCATTTCGATCTTTTCTTGAGGATACTCGATAATTCCTAATGGATCTCTGGTAAGGATCGCTTCGTTATGCATTCTCATGTAGGTCACAGGATCTGCGACATCAACAGTTTGTGTTGGAGCTGACAAAGAATTTTCGATACGGAACGAAATTTTTGCAGGACCAACGGTACCTTGTTTAGTGGTTACCAAAATAACGCCATTCGCGCCACGAGCACCATACAAAGCTGTTGCGGTGGCATCTTTCAAAATTGAAAAACTTTCAATATCGTCGGGACGAAGACGGGCAAGATCGGTCGATGTAAGTTCGACACCGTCAATTAAGATTAGCGGGTGGGTGTTTGTTCCAAAAGTTGTAATACCACGAACAAAGAAATCTGCATTGTCTTGTCCGGGTTCACCGCTTCGCTGATAAGCAATCACACCTGCCATATTACCGGCAAGTGCTGTGGTAAGGTTACTCGATGGTACTTTTAAATCTTTTGGATTCACTGTTGAAATAGCACCAATCACACTTTCTTTCTTTTGTTTTCCGAAGGCTACGACGGTTACTTCTTCTAACTCGTCGGATTTGGGAGATAACTCAATTTCAACATAGGTCTTGTTGCCGACAACAATTGTCTGGTTCTCCATCCCGATAAAGGAGAAAATCAACTTGTCTGTCGGTAAGGCACGAATCTCAAATGTTCCGTCAATATCAGTAGTGACTCCTCTTGTCGATTTATCCACCATGATACTTACCCCCGGTAACGGTTCTCCTGTTCCTGCTTCTACTACTTTACCTGTTACAGACACTTGTTGTGCCTGCAAACCTAGAGTGAGAAGTAGAAATGTCATTAGTAAAATTTTTACTTTTTTCTTCATTTCATTTTCATTTGTATTAATTAATTGTTGGTATTTGTTTAATTTTTCGTTTCTAGTTCTAATGCACGCACAGTCATGTATTAGCACTCAATACGATTGCAATTTCTTTGGTCGCGGAGGAACCTAAAGCTTAGATTTTAACGATCATTCAATTGGCATTTTATTAATATTAAACTTTTTGTAAAGGTAAATGTGAAATTTTCTTTAAGACTTAGATAAATGATATTAAAACTTCAAAAATTGATATTTAATGTTAAACACGCTTAATTCACTATGTGAGTCATCTTTAATGTAATATTACCTCGTGTTTTCAGAGACTCTAAGCCATCATAATTTACAGTTGTGATTTCTATGATGTCCGTATTGCTGATTATATCTGTTTGAGGAAGTGTTATGCACATTTGCGGTGCTATTTCAGGAATGGGATTATCACCGTTGGTATCAAAATACTGATAATCACCTTCAGCGGGAAACCTTTGAATGATTTTGCCGTTTTTATATATATTGAAATATTTAATTCCTGATTCTATATCTGCATCTGCTTCCCATGTTATTTTAATACCTTGCCTGTTTTGTTTTTTAATAATTACATGATAAGGAGTGGGGGGTAAAGTGTGATCAATTATCGTCCCGCTCAGAATGAATTCCTGATATTTTCTGGCAGTGATAGAATCAGGCAACCATGACATAGAGTCCTTATCTCCCATAAAAGTAGAAGCTTTATAAATTTTTATCCCTGTGGTGTCTGCCAACCATGATTTTGAATAATCCATATCTCTAAGCAAATTTGACTCATCCGCAGGAAGTCGTTGTTGTAATACGGATTCGAAAAATGGAATGGTTAATCGTCTGATATAACTGAAATTATGCGTCTGGTTCTTATTATGAACAATACTTGCCAATCCGTTCATTTTTCTAAGCGTGGAGAATTGGTTCACTGCGGTCTCCCAGCATTTTACCGGTGGTTCGTTGATGTCATCTTTTCCAGCATGACGTAATAAGACAGGTACCTTTGCTACAGATGCAGGATAATTGAACTTGGGATCAAACGCTGCGGAATAAGCTACCAATGCAATCACTTTTTGTGGATGTTTACTTAACATGGAGAGAACCCAGTGACCTCCACCTGAATGTCCCCAGAGCAACCAGGGTGCGTCAGTTAATTCAGGATGTCCGGATAGAATGGATAAGCTGTCAATGCCTTTTAATAATGAAGCGTCGGATCCATTCTCGGGACTATTCCATTCAAAGCAGTCATTCCCTTGAGGATACATATCGGGACCAATAATCGCCAAATCCCATTTTTTAGCAAAAGCTTGATATTGTAAATCAGTTGTAATAGGTTTTCCCGTTCCTTCCATTGTACATCCATGTTGATGGATTAGTATTCCCCTTACTCTCGATATTCCTTTGGGAATAAACATGGTGTATTGTGCTCTCTTAAATTTGTAATTGCATGTATCAACTATTGATACGCTATAGACAGTGCTCTTGTTGGAATAGGGAGTACTTGTTTGTTCTTGTCCATTTATGTCCGCGATAAATGTTGCGGAGCATAAAGAAACGACAAGTAAAATTATGCGTAATAATAGTTTCATGTTAATACTTTATGAATTTACCCTTTTGATTTCAGAATAGTTGTTGACCGCAAGATGCCGTAATGGCTGAGATTGCTCCGGTAAGAGCATAAAGAAAAATTATGCTCTTCGTCAAACGATAAGGTTTCTAAGAAATCTTGAAGTTTCTACTGCATCATTAAGTTTTATCAGTGATTCGATTTCGGTATAATATTTATCCACTATCTGTTCATATTTCTTCACCCAAAAAATGCTCTCAGAGATTGCATCTATAGCTTCTTCACGATAGGGGTACTGGTCCATGGACAACCAACCGTTATATCCTGTTTTTCTCAACCAGAAAAGTAATTCCACATAACATGTCATGTGTACACTACTAACGATCATATCATCATCCCAATTCCCATGATTGTCGTTAAAATGCATATGAAATAGTAAGTCGCCGGCTCTTTTAGCCAAGACTACAGCTTCCGCGACATTCTCACCACCGAAAAAACTATGACCTGTGTCAATAGTAACACCTACATTGGGAAAACCTGTTTCCTTTGCTGCCAGGATCGTGTCGGCCATCCGTGCATAATAGGAGAAATTACGGGGCTCTTTAGGTTTGTACTCAAGCGCGTAACGAAGAGTAGGGTAGGTTTGCGCAAGGTAAGCGGTGGCTTCACGCAGCCATTCTCTTTCCTGGTCATAGTCGGCTGTCAGCATATAATCATATCCGTCCTGTCCCAGCCAGAGATTTAAAATTTCACAATCCATTTCAAGGGCTACATCACTCATTTGCTTTAGATAATCCAATGCTTTAATTCTTATTGACTTGTCAGTGCTGGTGATTGAACCTTTTCCGAATTCCTTGACTGTAAATGTGTCGGGAATAATTGAAGCACAAGCGATGCCATAATCATTGAAACGTTTTTTCATCTCCTTGACATTATCCGGCCGAATATCCCAGGTGCCAACCAACTCCACACCTTCAATAAAGGGCATTCTTTTTACAGCCATATCCAGCATCTCTTCTGAAGAAGGATTATCTTTATAACTTTTACAAAACCGATCACATGTGTTTCCTAGGTTACCTAGAATAATTGAATATTTATTTTTCATATTACAAAGAATTTAAAATTGTTTTATTGTTTTTTATTGTTTATTTAAATGATGCGATTAGGTTAATCCTGAATTGCTTCAAAATGATATTCTCCTGATCCTACCTCGATGATGGTATGGTCTTCCTGCATTTCAAAAGATAAAATATCTTTGTTTGTGCGTATAGGTTTTTCATCCACTTTTATATTCTGCCCAAAACGGGAGGGGATCATTACCGTTGCAGTGGTATTGACAGGTATTTTTATTTTCAGAAAGAACATCCCTTCGGCTATTTTCCAGGAACTGCCAATCTCACCATAGAGTGTTTCAAATGATCCTTCCGCGGATGTAAGGTCCCCGGCAGGCTGAGGTTTAATAAGGATTTTACGGAAACCGGGTTCCAGTTCGTTGATGCCGAGAAGTGAGCGGTAGAACCATGCTCCCACAGAACCAAACATAGGATGATTCTGGGAATACACATTGTCTGAATAACGCCATGTCTCCCAAAGAGTGGTAGCTCCATTTTCAATCATATGTCCCCATCCTGGAAAATCGCGTTGGTTGGCGATTTTATATGCAATTTCCGATTGCTCTTCCTCTCGGAGGACATCAAACAACATTTTTGTCCCAAATATTCCAGTGGATAAATGCCAGTTTTTATTTTCCAGGGCAGTGAAGAGTGCTTCAAGTGCCTTATCTCGATCCTTGCTTTCAGCAATACTGCTCCACAAAGCAAATATCTGGTCGGATTGCGTACCACGAGCATATACCCCTGAATTGGAATCAGAAAACTTTTTGTTAATCGCTTCTTTAATTTTTTTCGAAAGAGTGGTGTATTTTGCCACATCATCCTGTTTTTCAATAATTGAGGCAAATTCTTTAATATAGCATACGTGCATATAATAAAAGATAGATGCTGTCAAAGGTATTGATTTCTCATCCAGCGTCTCATGATCGCCCAGATCTTTGTCAAACAGATAATCTTCTGTGCTTGCATTTAGAAATTCGATTTGTTTACGAACTGCATCATAGTTATCTTTAATAATCTGAGTATCACCGTAAAAATAATACATTTTTCTGATAAGATGAGCCAGACTCAGTTGAAACCCAAGTGGTCCTGATTTATCTCCGGGACTACCATCTGCGATTCCCACATAGGGCGCGGTTTCGGGTATGCCGCCAAGGGGACGTTGTGCATCTGTGAAATCCCGAATAATCTTTTGATAGAAAGTGGGCATATAGAAATTGTACATAAACGCGTCCGTGGTACATAGAATATCCCCGCCGTAACCCAGTTTCTCTCTTGCTGGACAGTCGGAAATCACGCTGAATACATTACTTAGGAAAGTACGGTTTATCACAGTGTCCAACTTATTGAACATGTTGTTTGAGCTTGAAAAACGCCCTGCGTCAAGTAAATCTGCATTTGTTTTCAGACCGGAGATATCTTCCGGCCTAGGGATTCCCGGCCAGCCGGTTATTTCCACATACCTGAAACCGTGAAAGGTGAATCGTGGTGACCACTCTTCAGTACCTTCTCCATTTAACACATAGTTGTCTTCTTGCCAGGCAATCTCAGGAGCACCGGGTCCACCTTGTCCACCCTTGATCTGACCGGCGACTGTTGTTAAAAAATTCAGACTGCCATCGGCGTGTATATCCTCACCATAACGTAACGTGATCTTTGTGCCTTTAGGACCTTTTACCTTAATCCTGGCAACACCTGCAAAATTCTGCCCCATATCCGCGATAAACACGCCTGGACCGGATTTGTAAATCTTTACAGGTTTCAGGGTTTGTGTGACACGTATAGGTGGTTGCCTTTGTGCAGACATCTTGCCCGGAGGATCAGACATAACTGCTGCGGGTTTCCAGCCTTTAGTACTTGTGCCCGCGATACTCCAATCCTTAATCTCCAGATTGGCATCATAAAATTCTCCCAAATATACGTTATTCCGAATTACCGGACCTGGAGAGGTTTCCCAACTGGCATCCGTGGGTATGTTCTCTGTGCTGCCATCCTTGAACTCTAGACGTATCATTCCTTTTACCGAAGGTCTTCCGGTATAAAGCGCTTCCCGCATATTAATTGCACCCCAGAATCGAAGAGGGAGTGGATTGAACCAACCATTTCCAAGCATTATACCGGCCATGTTTAATCCTTCTGATAGGTAGTCAGTTATATCATATATTGTATAGAGAACTCTTTCCTGATAGGATGTCCAACCGGGGTCCAACACATGATTGCCTATACGATGACCATTCAGGTAGGCTTCGTAATAACCAAGTCCACTGATATACAATCTGGCGGTACGGAGTTGTTTCGTTATGTTAAAAGACTTCCGTAACAACGGCATGGGGTCATCTGCGTAAAAATCTTCATCTCGTTTGGGAAGTTCTTTCCCATCTCCAATCCACGATGCCTCCCATTCGTCGGATGGCAATACAGCTGTTTCAAACCAGTTGACATCGCTCCATGTTGATTTTTTCCCATCCTTGTCGTAAGTTCGTACTCGCCAATAGTACCGTGTGTAGGATTTGAGTTTAATGCCTTCGTAGGGAATATGTGTACTCTGAGAAGAAATGATTTTCCCGGAGTTCCATACATCTCCCTTGTTCTTATTGATTGTTTTTAGCTTGGATGAGACAATGATCTCATAAGCTGTCTGTTTCTGATTCTTCTTTTGGGATTCAATTTTCCAGCTGAAACGTGGTTTTTCATTGTCGATACCCAAAGGATTGTTCTCGTACTCACAGATTAATTCCACAGGGCGAAACGTGGCTGTTGAACCTGTAAATGATGCACAGTTTATATGGGTGATCAATAAGATAAGAACCAGTGTTTTCAATTTCAAAAAAGTCATAGATCGTTCTGTTTAGAATGTTATTTTGAATGACGGTCATTCATCTACTGCATTGCTAGCGGAAGAATCTGAAGCAAAGATTTTGCGAACATTCAATTGGCATTTTATTAAATATTAAACTTTATGTAAAGGTAAATGTGAAATATTCTTTGAGACTGAGATAAATGATATAGAAACTGCAAAAATTGATATTTAATGTTGAACATACCTTGTGACTACCAATCACATAGTCCGTGAGGTAGTCATTATAAATACAAAGGAGAATTATAGGAAATGAGAATTTAATAGATGATGTTCAAACAGTTTTCGTTTTTTGTTAAACTTTTTTGGAAATGTTTGTTTTTATAAGTTTGTGATTTAAGGAAGATTACTAAACTTAATTTGGACTTAATCAGTAAACCTTATGCATAAGATTTACATTTAAATGGGAATATGATTTTCTGTAATAATTATGTTTTGATATATCGAGCGGATATAATATTGTTATTCGTACCGACAGTAATTAATTTATTCCCATAATTGTTCCTGCAATTTGTCGAGTCCCGTTTTCTTTATTAAAATAATAAACAACCAAAACCTTGTTTTTATCAAGTAGTACTGGCCAGGTGTAACCAATATCTCCATTTCCTCCGTCCTCACGCAAAATAATCTCCGGTGCGGTTGCAAAGTCGGTACATTCTGAGTTTAGTATTCGAGCCCGTATCCCGTATGGTACGTGACGATAACCGTATGTTAGTAATACTCTATCATCCGGAAGGCGAAGCGCATTTATAGGATGACCCTGAAAGCCCATTTTTTCCCATTTAAATGTTTTTCCCCCATCAGTGGATCGGGCTATACAAGCTTGATCATCCATGTTGGCAGTTCTTAAAAAAGCCACTAAATCCCCTTTTGGGGTTTCATAAATTGAAGTTTCGTTAAAGGAGGCTTTGTCGTCAGTAGCTACTAGTCCCGAATAGTTCCAAGTGAGTCCTTTATCATCTGATACAATCAGGTGATTGGATGTTTTCTTTTCAGGTATAGAATCATTCACCGCAACTACCCAGAAAATGCGACCACTTTTTACTTCGCACAGAGCGCCTCGATTGTATGCCGGAAGCGGTTCTCCTAAAGCACTCAAATAAATTTCATCATCAACATGAGGCGGATAAATGGGCTCTCCCCAGGTTTTTCCACCATCGGTTGAACGAATCAGATATCCCCCTAAAAAGATAACTCCTCCTCCAATGTCAAAGACGGGGCGTTTTAGGTTTTCGACTCCGTCTGGTCTTAAAAATGCCCATACGTAGCTAGTACAAAGTAGGGTGCCATCTCTCAGTTTCAACAAACAGGGATCTTGTGATCCACCAAAAGGATGCGAATAAATGAGTTGAGGTTCTTTAGTCCAGGTTTCACCATCGGTTGAACGCACCATCACTAAGTAGCTGTTAGGATCTACATGGTTATTCCCTTTTTCGTTAAATATTCTTCGGTCCGGAGCACGACGAAAGGCAACAATAAAATCGTTTTTGCCGTTTTTTACAACAGAAGGAAATGAAGAATAAAATTGTGAATCCTCATAAATAACAATATCTTTAATTTTTTCCCACCTTCCATTTTTAACTGTTCTGTTCTTATTATTATCACTTGCGGTACAATAATTAATTGAAACGAAAATTCCAATCAATAGACATAGTTCAAAGTACTTTTTCATATTCAGACTGTGTTATCAGATTAGATTGTAGGATTTGGATTGCCTCTGTTTTCTCTTGTATGTAATCTTTATTCTTCCCTCCAAATATGGGATTGTTGCTGATTAAAGAAATGAAAAATATTATCTGAAGATTTATCATACAATAGTTCGTTTTAAATTCAATAAAGAGTTGTACAGATTAGGGTGCAAACTTAATAAGTTTTTTGTTTCATATTCAGGAATTGGCATCCCATTTTCATCCTGAATTTCAAATTTAAGTTCACCGACCGTATCAACAGTCCATGAATTATAGAGATAAATTTACACAAAAAAGTGATATTTGTTAAGTGTTGCTAAACTTTTTAATATTATTTTTCTTGACATGAACGACTTCTTTGGGCACCTGTCCGACGAAGATTACGTTAAAAAGAGAAGCTGTTTGAACGAAGTGAGTTCTTCTCTTTTAGTAATCAAGTCGCTGACAGGTCAAAGAAAGAGTGTAGGCAAGGAAAATAATATTATCCAACAATCTCGACCATCGAGCTGTGCATCTCGACTGTAGCACAACCGAGTTGTTCAATGCGGACGGCAATTTTTGTTTTGCCATTGGTGGTGATGAGTTCGCCTTCAAGGTTTTTAAGCGAACCTTTGATGACACGTACTTTCTGACCTGGTTGGAAAAGTTCTTTGTCAAAAGTGATGGAATCCTCGGCATTGGTTACCATGAATCGGAAACTATCCATCTGATAATCGGGAATGGGTGTGGGGGCATGCTCGCCGCGCAATACCATATAACGGAGGACAGACGATAACTCTACGACCGTTCGTTGCTCCTGAGGGTTTACTTTTACGAAGATCATCATGGGAATGAGCACACGCTCTACTTTCTTTTTACGGTCACTCCATATACGTATTTCTTCCTGAACTGGCAGAAAGTTCTCGATTTGCATGGCTGTCAGGGCATCGCGAACCTTACGCTCGTGATGCATCTTAACATAGGCTGCAAGCCATTGACGCTCACTAGTGGAAACGATATTTTCTTCTGTTAGTATCATACAATTGCGTTATAAAGTTAACAAATTATTCAATTGGATGAAAAAAATAAGTGTTAATTTTGTCGTTCTCTATAGATCTTGACTAATTTATCTACTTTCTGCATATCAATTTGAATTTTATTGTTGGATGCATGATCCCTCATTTTTAACAATATTTCAGGATCATTGTCATATTCTTGTTCAAAAACAATCAGAGAATGGGCGGGATTATTAATTCTACCTTTTAAAGTAGTGTCAAAGAAGAGCGGATCATATACAACCTTTTCCACTTTGGATAGTGAATTTAGAAATGATACGTCTAAAGCATATGTTTCTCGATTTTCATAAGGTTTATACTCTTCTGTTCCAAATTTAAAAGAAGCACCAAAACGCGCCAAACTCTCTTCTGGTGAGGTCATTTTATTCCAATCAACAGAAAGTTTATGTTCATCATTATTAGATAGGGAAAAACAACGGACTGCGGGAATATTTTTGTTTTTCTTGTCTCGATCTTTTATTAATACAATCCGATAAACTTTATCACTTTCGGGTAGGTTATCTCCCTTATTCAGACTAAGTGTATGTTCATCCATAAAGCAAGTGTTTCATCGACAGGATCGCCTGGTACAATAGCACTTTTTAAAGGTATTTTCCTATCGCTTTGTTCTGCATAATAAAATGCCAATTCATCATTGTCTTTTTTAAAGATTATAAGAAGTTGTGTGTTTTTTCCGGTCTCCCAATGGACAGACACAGAGCCATCTCTTAAAATATCAATATAAGGAGCACATAAAATTGTATTAAAGCGTGTATAAACATATTCTGCATAGTCCACAATAAATCTTGTAGCTTGTTCATAGGTACTGCTGTCTGTTGCTTCAGCACCCTCATCATCCCAATTGTCAGTATAATTCAATATTTCTTTAGCTTCTTCTATTTGTTGAGCGATATGTTTCAATATAGGAGGTAGTTGAAATGTTAAGTCATTCACTTTCACAGTGATGGGTTCTTCTGATGTTCTAACGATCTTTGTTTTCTTATAAGTACATAAATCAATGGTGTAATTGTTCGAATAGCAAGAATATGCATCCTTGCTATACTGATATTTAGCGCTTACCTTTTCTGACTTTTGATAGCTCACTTCTGGTTCATAAAAAAATGTACTTGAATCCATTATTTTAGAGTTATGAATTTTATGTTAGCTTGATTCGTTTTAATGCTTTCTTCTTTCTTTAATGCTCTCTGAAGGTTCTCAATCAATTTTAAAACTTCTTCATTATCTAAACAAACAAAAAACGATTTTGGCTTTTCATTTTCTAAATATTCAATTTTCAATTGATGCAGAACAACTCCACAATGAGGTGCACTCTCTACTTCATCTTCAAATAGGAGACGAACATCAGTCATTATTCTGCTGTCTCGATAAATATGGGCATTTTCAGATAGTAATTGAAAAACCTTATATGATTTCTTCAGATTATCAGCGTTTTGGAAAATAGTAACAAGGTTTTGTGTCAAATTTTCTGCTAAATCATCAGAAATTTTCTCTTGTTTTTTTGATAAAAAGGCACTAGTCAAATCAGAAGCTAATTCTATAATATCACTATCTGCCTTTTTATCCACCAGTAAAGATCCTAAACTAAATATTGTTTCAAGGATCTCCTGTATATTAACAGTAATATTAGCCTCTTTAAAAATATTCTGATAATCTTCTATACTGCTTCCAACAGGTGCTTTACTTAATAATTTACTTATTTCTTCAGCTTCATAAGGTGTAAGCTCTGAAAGTGTCGTAAAACCGGTTAAATAAGCGTCGGGTATTTGAAATTTAGCCATACCTCAAAGATTTTGTTAATAATTTTATATTACAAATATAATACATTTTTATTCAAACTTGTTAATATTAAAGTTTTAACCTCAGAAGTAAGGGGAAAAGTATTAACATTCCAATAACAAGTACCACAATTATAATAAATCGCCAATTAAAGGATTTCTTATCTTCAGTCTGGGTTTCATAATTTGATTCGTCTTGCTTTTGAAAGATTGTTTCTGCTTGTTCTTCCTGAATTTTATTGGCATCTTTTTTTGTCAGGATGACTTTAACACGATGTTGCTCGGTTTTCTTTTCTTTTTGCTTGTATTGAATGGCGACTGTGTCCGGCTCAGAATACTCCGTTTCTGTAATTACCGTATAAATATCATCGGAGGTGCATTGCTCCATGGATTCAACGGTTTTATTTTCATTACTGTAAGTTGAAATTTCATTTGAGTTGACATTGTTTGTAGTAGTTGCTATTTTCTTCTGGGACCTGCATCCACAAAAGAAAATAAATGCCAAAATCATCATAAATATAAATCGTATCTTTTTCATAAATCTTTGTTTTTTCTAATTGACTTTTCACGATGCACAGAGTTATCCTCTGAAAGCTTTTCTCCGTTTTCAAGGTCGTCACCTGATTCTTGGGACTGACATCATAGGTTTCACGGGGACCCGTTAGGCGAACAATTCGTAAAAAAGAGTATATGTTTGAGCGAAGCGAGTTTATACTCTTTTAGAATTGGAGCCTGTAGCGGGTCGTGAAACCTGTGGAGTCTTGACCTTTTTGGTTCGTTTTTGTGTCAAGACAAAAATGAATATTAAAGAGTTAAGACAAAAATGAACTTTAATAAACCCAAATGAGATTTTGGGTATGAACCTCCGAATCATCGGCATGGATAAACGTGTCGCCAATCCCAATGCGATTAAAACCGGCTTGCAACAATGCACAGATCATCAAAAAACGGTCGCGCTGGTTCGTGCAACGGATATCGACGGCTTGACCGAGGGTGTGGGAACCGGTGCCGGTGCGACCGCGACTGATGTCCCATTCATCACTCCTGAATGCACTGCTCAATGAAAAGGGGATGCCGGCAATTTCGCGGGCGGTGTCGAGCTTACTAATGGTACGCTGCTTCATGTCCTGGAGACTGCACCCTGGGGTGCAGCTCTGGAACTCTGATTCATTAAAATACTTACTGATAATCATGGTTAACAATGGTTGATTGGTTGTGAATTTTGGTCTCCAAGGACTTCGTTGATATCGATATGCTTACTGAGCTTGGACTCGATCTCGCCTTTGAGCTGGGCCCTGAAAAGACGAAGAAAGGGCATGTCGGGCTTGATGATTAACATCGAGGCACTCATGCTCCAGAGCTCGCAGACGGACGCAAAGACGGCAACAGTGCGGAACACAATGAAATGACCTTCTTCGTGAATGATCTTCTCGACAAGGAATACGCCGACTAACGCGAAGGAGTATATCCCGATCTTCTTCAAGGTCTCACGAAGGGCCCGGGAGACAATAAAGGTCTTTAACTTTACGGAGGAGGCAATGCCCCAAATAAGATCGCCCAAAACGGAGAGACCGACGACTATAAACCCCCAGACTTCGGGCTGGAAAAGGGCTGCGAGGGCGGTGACGCATGTGAGAAACCATCCGTAACTGGTCTCAAGGGCACTGCTGAGCTGATTTAAGATTTTGTTCATAAATAAAAATTTAAAAAGTGAATATAAAAGGACAGCAGACGGCTACTGCCCTGTATCTTGCATCGTAATAATGGAATTATCATGGTATACCTGTTATTTCGGATCTGTCTTTTAATAGTTTTTTAATCATCTCTAATTTTTTTGCCATATAGGCTTCCTTGGTTGTACCGATTTTACTGTACATCTTTTCTTCATCTCTAATGATGGCTTCAATACTGAAGTCGATGAATTTTTCGCATAATTTTCGTTTAGTTTCCATTATTGTAAGTTTTTTAATTAAGTATTATCGAATAGTTTTCTTTTAGAACTTGAACGCAGATATTTTGTAACCTTACGGGTGAGCTTTTTTTGTAATGCATAGAGCTTCTTTTTAGGCCAGCTTAACTTCAGTTGCATTTCGTCGAATGTGCTGCAGTCATCGTATGCGCTTACAAATGTTCGCAATTCTTTGTCGTTTTTTGTGCATTCTTCAATGGCGGCGAAAAGAATTTTGTGGCTCAAATCGGAATCGTCATTGTCAATGAGGGTATCAATTATGACGGGATTGGCATCGTAGGAACAGGGACTCTCGTTGAATTGATTGGTGGCATACGACCGGACTTGAGCGGATATCAATGAGTTGACAATTCGCTTTAACTGCTCGTCAATACTAAACTCTCTTTTCCATTTCCAACTACCGGTTATGAGCTTTTCAATGGCATTGGTGACATAATAGTCGGCGGGATTGATCAAAAGGTTGGATTCTGTATGGGCACCAAAATCGGTCTTGTTCTTTAACTTGAAAAAGACGTACTTGAAAAGACGGTCTACAACGTTTCTCCATTCTCGCTGACTTAAATTCAATAACTCATCTACCTCGACAGACGAATAGACTTGATTACTCTTTCCCTCTTCTGCGTTAGCTGTCAAATCAGGGAAAGGGATTTGACAGTGTTGTGACGCATCGATAATTTCATTGTTTTTTAGTTGTCCATTATCATAGATCATGGTTCAATAATTTTAATATTTTCATGGAGGAAATATTCCTTCCCTTCACCAACTAATTAACTCACTTTTTGAAATTTTCGTCATGTTTTTAATGAAATGTGTCCGAAATGTTGCAAAAAAGGACAAAAACGACAAAATATGTACTTTTTTGGTTTTTCGTGACGAATATTTTGGATTCCGTGTTAATTAGTTGGTGAGAAAAGGTTGTGTTTCATGTAGGTCCGAGGATGCTCCGAGGATGCTTCGAGGATGCTCCGATGTTGCTCCGTTGATGGTCCGTTGATGGTCCGATGATGGTCCGATGATGGTCTCAACTTACTCTCAAAAAATCTTCTTCGGTGGATCTTAATACTACATCAGCCTGTGTCCACCAGGATAAGTTAACCATACGGGCAGATGGTTTTTATTACTATGAGTAAATTTGTGAGTACAACTTTTGGTCAGATCTCGGGAAAACACGGATCGGCAGTGGCGGCAGTGAACAGGGACGGTACGAATGTGCTGAGGGTGTATAACCGACCGACAAATCCGAACACGCCGAAACAACAGGAACAACGGGCTAAATTCGGACTGGTGTTAAGGGAACTGGGTAACTTCAGAGAGGTGATCAAACAGGGACACAAGAATCCAAATGCGGTGAACAGGGTGATGAGTTATATGCTCAAAAATGGAATCACGGGGGTGATGCCGGACTTTAAACTGGATTTTTCGATGCTGAAACTGGCGGCGGGTCCGCTGCCGGGGGTGTCGGACGTGGTGATCACTCCGGATGCGGCGACGACTTTGGTAAATATGTCGTGGGACACGACTATCGGGGTACTGGGTATCGCGGCAAGCGAGAAGGATCAACTGAACATCGTGGTGTATAACGAGTTGAAAAAAATGTGTGTGCTGAAATCTGAGGTGGGTGAACGCTCAATAGGGACTTCTTCTGTTGATCTGCCGGAAGGTTGGCTGGGTGATGAGGTGCATATCTGGGCGTACATGTCTCGCGAAGATGGGTCGGTGAACTCGGATAGCACGTACATTGGTTTATCGCAGTTGTAATGTGTTTAATGCATTAATCTTAATCTAATGCTTTACTTCGATATTTGCTTACTCGTTTAAAAACAGGTGAATGCGAAGTGTGCCGGGAACACTGCGGGATGCAGGGTCTCCCGGTTTTATGGTTTGTCGTACTTCAATATGAGACGGTTATTGAGACGTTCATTCAAAAGATAGACGGGCTTGATAATCAAAAAATGGAAGCCGCGGGTGAACAGGTTGCGCTTATTGCGAAAATATATATAGGAGAACTGGGTGTAAAAAACTATATGGTCGTTGAGCATGCGATGGAAGGGGGACAAATATTGCCTGATATATTTCTTATAGGCGGCAAAGATGTCAAAGGTATGGGACTTGTACATAATGGCAGCTCCTTTATGATTGGAAAGGGAATGACTGCGAATACGGTAGTTGATGGTGCACTCGTCAAGATAATACAACCGGATGCCTGCACGGGTTATACGGAGCCACATGGGCCAGTCTTCGAGCATGGGGATGGTTTCGTCGTAAAGACCGACTTCCTCGAAAATGTCTCTCTTGATAAAGGTGGTGGGGGCGGAAAGATGGGCGTGGGTAAGAAGAACGCGAAACTGGGCGTCTGCAGGTGTATTGTTGTTGTGTAAGGGTTGATAACCGGAATTGCTGTGGGACAAAAAACTGTCGACAGTGATTTGCTCTGAATAGATGTCGGCGGCGGCGTGGACAAATCGGACTTCGGGGTTACTCGTGATATAGCGTACATAGGTGTCGATACAGTGGTCTTTCAATACATCATCACCGGCAAGGCCTTTGATCCATTGACCTTGGGAGGCTTTGATTCCACGGTTGAGGTTGCCGGCTATACCGGTATTCTTGGACACGGTGATGAGCTGGGTGCGGACAAAATGGGCGCTGTTCTCTCTTAGCCATTCTTTACACAGGGCGACAGTATCGTCGGTGGAGCAGTCGTCGCTGATGATTAACTCAATATTTTTGTAGGTCTGGACTTTGGCACTCTCTAGAGTCTCTACCACAAATGGTGATGAGTTGTAGGTGACGACAATAATTGATACCAAAGGGGCTTCCATATTCTAATCGGTTCTTAATCGGTTCTTAATCGTTCTACGCATCGCGATAGGGAGGTTCTCCAATGGGGTATCTCGATACCGAGGGTGTCCTTGATCTTTGTCTTGTCTAACACGGAGTAGGAGGGACGGGCGACTTTGCTGGGGTACTCGCTCGAGTGACAGGGTTGTACATTACAGGTGTGACCGAACGATTCGTTGATGGCGACAGCAAAATCGTACCAGGAACAGACGCCTTCGTTGGAGAAATGGTAGATCTGATTGATGCCGCTAAAGGCTCCCTTTTGGATGATGGAGATAATGATATTCGCTAAATCATGGGCGTAGGTGGGGGTGCCGACTTGATCGAAGACTACTCTCAAAACTTCCTTCTCTCCGGTGAGCTTCTGCATGGTCTTTACAAAATTCTTGCCGAATGCGGAATATAGCCACGAAGTACGCAGGATGATATGGTTGCAGCCTGATTGAAGGACGACTTCCTCGCCTTTTCTTTTGGTGATGCCATAAATACCTAAAGGACGGGTGGGGTCTGTCTCTGAATAGGGGTTGTTATGGGTGCCGTCAAATACATAGTCGGTGGAGATATGGATGAGTAGGGCGTTCTGCTCGAAACAGGTTTCGGCAAGGTTGCGTACGGCTAAATGGTTGATGAGGTCGGCCATGTCAATGTCGTCCTCGGCTTTATCTACATTGGTGTAGGCGGCGCAGTTGACGACAGTGCTGATCTGATGGGTGTTCATAAACTTCGTGACGGCCGACTTGTCGGTGATGTCGAGCTCGGCGACATCGGTATAGTAATAGTTGTGGTCGGGATCGGTAGGGGCGACGAGTCGGAGCTCGCTGCCGAGCTGACCGTTGGCGCCGGTGATCAATATGTTATGTTGGTTTGATTGCATCTTCTGATTTTTATCGGTTGGAATACATTTCGTCGTAATAGTTGAGGTAGGCTCCGGAGGTGACATTGTCAAGCCACTCTCTGTTGCTGAGGTACCACGATACGGTCTTCTCTATGCCTTCTTCAAACTGTAACGAGGGCTCCCAACCTAACTCGTTCTTTAACTTGGATGAGTCGATGGCGTAACGGAGGTCGTGACCGGCACGGTCGGTTACATAGGTGATCAATCGCTCGGAACTGCCGTCGGGGCGGCCTAACTGACGGTCGACGGTCTTAATGAGGACCTTGATAAGGTCGATATTCTTCCACTCATTGAACCCGCCGATATTATAGGTGTCGCCCATCTTGCCTTCGTGAAAAATGAGGTCGATGGCACGGGCATGGTCTTCTACATATAACCAGTCTCTTACATTCTCGCCTTTGCCATATACGGGAAGGGGTTTGTCGTGACGGATATTGTTGATGAACAACGGGATCAGCTTCTCGGGAAACTGATAGGGTCCGTAATTATTGGAACAGTTGGAGATGATGATGGGTAGCCCGTATGTATCTCGGTAGGCGCGCACGAAATGATCGGACGAGGCTTTGGAGGCGGAATAGGGGGAGTGGGGGTCGTACTTGGTGGTCTCGGTGAAAAAGGTGCCGTCAAACTCCAGCGCGCCATAGACTTCATCGGTGGAGACGTGATAGAAGAGCTTGCCGTCGTAATTGCTTTTCCAATATTCCTTGGCGGCTTGCAAAAGATTGAGGGTGCCGATGACATTGGTTCTTGCAAAGGAAAAGGGGTCTTTGATGGAACGGTCGACGTGACTCTCGGCAGCTAAATGGATGACGCCGTCAATATGGTGGGCGATGAATGTGGAGACGACGTCCTCGTAATCGCAAATGTCGACTTTCACGAACTTGTAATTGGGCTTATACTCGATATCACTGAGGTTGCCCAGATTACCTGCATAGGTGAGCTTGTCCATATTGACAATCTGATAGTCGGGGTATTTGTTGACCAAAAGACGTACTAAATGGGAGCCGATAAATCCGGCGCCGCCGGTGACAAGGATATTGCGTTTATATGATGGATTCATTGTGTTCTTTGACTTATTTAATATTTGTTGTTTTATAATATTCTTTCTATGAATGACTTACGAATGGGGTGATATATATTTCCCCAAATAGTGTCATTTTTTCAAGAGCTTGAGCAAATACTGACCGTACTCGTTCTTCTGCATGCTCTCTCCCAAATGACGCAGTTGCTCGTCGGATATCCAACCGTTACTCCAGGCTATCTCCTCGGGACAGGAGATCTTGAGGCCTTGACGCTTCTCTAACACTTCAATAAAGGTGGAGGCTTCGGAAAGGGAGTCGTGGGTGCCGGTGTCTAACCAGGCGAATCCGCGACCGAACAGCTGGACCTTTAAATCGCCGGCGCATAAAAATTCTTGGTTGACGGTGGTGATCTCTAACTCACCACGGGACGAGGGCTTGATATTTTTGGCGATATCGACGACTTTATTTGGATAGAAATAGAGGCCGACAACGGCGTAGTTGGACTTGGGGACCTGGGGCTTTTCTTCAATACTCAGGACATTGCCGTCGGTATCGAACTCGGCAACACCATAACGCTCGGGATCGTTGACCCAATAACCGAATACGGTGGCTTTATTGCTCTCTTCGGCATCGGCGACGGCTTGACGCATCATCGCGGGGAAGCCTTGACCGTAAAAGATATTGTCGCCTAAGACGAGACAGGCGGCTTCGTCGCCGATAAAGGACTCGCCTATAATGAAGGCTTGGGCAAGACCGTCGGGACTGGGCTGCTCGGCGTACTCAAAACGTACACCATAGTCGCTGCCGTCTCCCAACAATCGCTTGAAACCGGGAAGATCATCGGGGGTGGAGATGACCAGAATATCGCGGATGCCGGCTAACATTAAAGCGGACAACGGATAATAAATCATCGGTTTATTGAAGATGGGGATCAACTGCTTGGAGATCCCTTTGGTGATTGGATAGAGGCGGGTACCGGAACCACCGGCTAAAATAATTCCTTTCATCGTGCACAATTGTTTAATGCTACATAATGTAGTAGTATGGCAAAGTTACATATTTTTACTACTTTTGCAACATCTTTTTAAATGAATGAATAATGATTATAGCGGTAGACTTTGATGGTACGATAGTGGAACATAAATATCCTGAAATTGGACGTCCTATTCCTTTTGCAATTGAAACATTGCTGCAACTGCAGAAGGAACAGCATAAACTGATTCTTTGGTCGGTAAGGGAGGGACAACTGCTGCAGGATGCAATCGACTATTGTGCGGAACAGGGACTGTACTTCGCTGCGCATAACGAGAATTATATCGGGGAGGATAAGACAACGGCTTCACGAAAACTGAACGCTGATCTGTTTATCGATGATCGAAACCTGGGGGGGCTACCGGACTGGGGGGTGATATACAACGCGGTACAGGCTAAAGTGAACGGGAGAGATCAATACGAGGTGATGATGGGGGCGCACCCGAATCAAATAGAAAAGAAAAAGAAAAGGGGTTGGTTCAGGTAAGGAGTGACCGACCTGCTTCGCTCTGGCTTTTACTTTCGTCTTCGGGTACTTTCTCCGCTAAAACACGTGGTGGTGCTCAATCAAATACTCGGCGACATTCCAATCTAACGCTGAATCGATATCTAATGAGGATACTTCATCCATAACATACTTGACTTTCTTGTTGAAATTTGACATGCCTTTATTACGCAACGAGGTGCTGTTGATGACATATATGGCACCGTTGTACTCGTAAAATTGGGGTAGGTCTTGACGCCTTCTGGCACCGCTATTGAGGGATAGGGATAAATAGCCTGAGGTGTCTTCGTGACAGATGACGGAGGCGGCATGGGATTTCTTCACGGAGACGACCATGTCGATATCGTGCGTGAAGAGTTCAATGGCTTCCTCTACCTGGACTACGGTGCGGAATGGGGAGGTGGGCTGCAACAATAGGATCTTTTTGTAATCGGTGCCGACTAATAAATAATGGCTCAACGCATGTAATAACACGTCATTGGTGGTGGCGTCGTCACCGGCTAACTCGGAGGGACGGATGAAGGGTACGGGGAGACCCATCTCGTTGGCGATCTCCAAAATACGGGGGTCGTCGGTGCTGACACAGATATGTTCGTCACTGGTGATGTGACGGGCGATATCGATACTGTAACTGATCAGGGGCTTACCGCCGAGTTCCTTACTGTTCTTATGGGGGATGCCTTTACTGCCGGCACGGGCGGGAATGACTACTAATATATCGTCGTGCATGTCTTACTGTTGTAATCTTTTATTTTATTAACTTGTCCTTGCTCCTTTTGTTCAAAGTTCTTGCCTCTGAAACTTATTTAAACTTAAAATCAAAGGTGCTTTGCAAACTCTTGGGCTTTCTTAAAATCTTCGGGCTTACCGATATCAATCCAATAGCCTAACAACGGAAAACGTACGACATTGTGTTGTTCGGTAATGAGGGTCTCAATAAGGTCGTCGGCACCGAAGACTTTGTCCTTGGGGATGTAACGGATCAACTCTCTCTTGATAAGATAGATGCCTGCGTTGACATAATAGGTGTACTGGGGTTTCTCGCGGATTCCGGTAACGTGGTCTTCTTCTAAATCGAAAATGCCATAGGGTATGGATACGGAATAGGGAACGGCGGCAATGGATAAATCGGCATTGCTTTCCTTGAAATGTAAATAGAAGTCTTGAAGATTGATATTGGTGAACAGATCGGAATTCATAATCAAGACGGTGTCGTTGTCAAAATCCTTGACATTACGAACAGCGCCCATAGTGCCGAGAAAGGTTTTCTCTCTTACACAATGGATCTGGGTGCCGAGACGGGGCTCGCTGAAATGGGATTCTATCTGCTCGCCTAAATAGTTGGTGGTTACATAGATATTCTCGATGCCATTACTGATGAGACGGTCGATATTGCGGTCGATAATGGTGCGGTCACCAATCTTCAACAGGGGCTTGGGGGTCTTCTCGGTCAAAGGACGCAAACGCTCGCCTTTACCGCCGGCCATGACGACGGCGTCGACGGGGAGAATGGACTCTAAATGTTTCAGGGCATAGACTTTCTCTATTCTTCCTTGTTTGTCGAGATAGGGCAAAAGACCAATGCCTTTTTCTTTGTATTCTTTGATGACGGTGACTTCGCGTTTCTTGTCGGAGAGGTGCTTGAAGGTTCTGAGCATGACGGAGGAGACGGCGTCGGACAACTGGGCGCCGTTAATAAGGCCTCTGCGGATATCGCCGTCGGAAAGGGAGCCGACCATCCTGCCTTCTCCATCAATGGCAAAAAGGGTGAGGATATCGCCTGAATTGTTGTTCAACGCTATAAGGGCGTCCTTGATAGTGGCGCTCTCGGAGATTATATACTGATCAAAATGGGTCATCGCTTTGTATTTTTTAAACTTGTTTGGTTTGGTCTTCTACAGGGTCTCGCTAAGTTGATTCCTTTAAAAGGGGCTCTCAACTTTTGGACCTTCAACAGGGTCTGGCTTCTGTCCCCAAATCATAAAAGGGTTTTCTGATCATTTGCTTCAAATCGACTTGCTTGATGATATGGATGATCTGCTCAGCGGCGGTACCGTCTCCATAGGGGTTGCGAAGGTTGACTAACTTCTTGCGGAAGTCGGGGGACTTGACGGTCTTAAGGGCTTTCTCTATCTGGAAGGACTCGGGGGGACAGTTAAGGATGCTGTCGGCTTGAATACGGCCTTTCTGACGGTCGCCGATATTGATCGTGGCGGTACGGGCGGCAGGGGCTTCCAAAATACCGCTGGAGCTGTTGCCGATCACGGCGGTGGATTGGATCATGAGGGACAGATAGCGCTGGGTGCCTAAAGAATCGAACAGGTGGGCGCTCCGGGGGTGGGTGGCGACAAACTCCTGAATCATGGTGTTTATCAGGCGACCACCTTCGTCGGCATTGGACTTGCTGAAAATAAAGAGGGTGTCTTCTTGCTTGCCTAATGCATCAAGGACTTGGGTGAAGTCGCTAAAGGTGGTGTCACTAGTGGTCTCGGGATGATAGGTAACAAGGTAGTTGTATTTCTTGAACGTGATGCCTAAGGATTGGGCTAGTTCGACACGGGAAAGGGGGGATAAATGCTTGAAATTGTCGATGCCTAAAGCGCCTGTGTTAAACACGCGGTCGGGCTGCTCGCCTAACTGAATAACGCGCTTGCGATAGGCTTCGGTACTGGTGAAATGGATTGTACTTAACTTGGTGATGGCGTGACGAATGGATTCGTCAATGGCGCCTTCGGTGAGCTCGCCGCCGTGAATATGGGCTACGGGGATGTGACAGATCAATGCGGCGGTGGCCATGACTAACATCTCATATCGGTCGCCTAATATGATCATCAAATCGGGCTTCAAATGGGTGAGGGTCTCGGAAAGACTGATCATCTCTAATCCCATGGACTTCAAAATGGCGGGGGGACTGTCGTTGGATAGGAGCATGTCGATCTTGGCGTCGATGTTGAAGCCGTCGGATATGATGTGATTGATGGTGAGACCGAAACTGGGGGACAAATGGGAACCGGTGACCAATAACTGAAGGGTTAGTGATGGGTCACTGGAGACGGCTGTCATCAATGGCTTCAATAAACCGTACTCGGCACGGGTGGCAGTGGGTATGCAGATTTTCATGTCTTTTTCGTTTTTAATTATTTATTTATTCTTGCACCTGTTGTCTCGCGCCTGCTGACTCAGTCTATCTTTTCGTCAATAAGCTCGTCGGACTTGTAGTCTCTGGATGCGGTCTTACCAACAACGCTGTTCCACTTCATCGGAGAAATACCGCTGCCGGGACGCTTGGATGTGAGGTTGTCTTCGGTGAAAGGACTGCCTTTCTTTATGGGGGTCTTGGCGACAATACTGGTACGGGCGGCGGTCTTGTTCTTCTCCTCGGAAGGGGTGACTTCCTTCAAACCACTGCCGGAAAGGGCGGACTCAATATTGTGGATGGCGGTGATCATCGACTTTAACTCCTGGGGCTCTAATGAGGCTTTATGATCGGGACCGGGCATGGTGCGGTCTAAAGTGAAATGCTTCTCAATCACGGTGGCACCAAGAGCTACGGCGGCTATGGGGACTTCAATGCCGCGGGTATGGTCGGAATAACCGACACGGGTACCAAAGATTTGCTGCAAATGGAGCATGGCTCGCAAATTGACGTCTTCCATAGGGGTGGGGTACTCGGTGTTGCAATGCAAAATGGTAATGTCTTTTTTATCAATGCCTGCGTCAAGAAAGACTTGGAGGGCATCGCCTATCTCTTCGATAGTGGACATGCCGGTGGATAACAACACGCGCTGAAACAGCTCGGCGGCTTTACGCAAATAGGGGAGGTTGGTGATCTCGCCGGAGGGGACCTTGACGGTAGTGAGACCGACATCATGCAAAAACTGCAAAGAATCAAGGTCGAACGCGGTGGAGAAGAACTTGATATTCCTGGCTTCACAACGGATCATGAGCTGCTCGTACTCTGAATAGGTGAGCTCTAACTTTTGCAACATGGAGAGCTGACTCTCGTCGCCATTGGCGGTGTTGAGGATCTGATAATCGGCCTTCCTTGCTGCGGAGGAGACTAGCTCGTCGGCTTTGAAGGTCTGAAACTTGATGGCGTCGGCACCAGCGTCGGCGGCAGCATCGATCATGCGTAAAGCAGTATCCATGCTCCCGTTGTGGTTGACACCGGCTTCCGCAATAATGAATATTTTTTCCATTTTCATAACTTGATTTTTAAAATTGCGGGGTTACCGGAATAGATGCCTCTTTTTGTGAGGTCTTTACGGACGACTGAACCGGCGGCAATAACACAGCCGGAAATGATTGTGGTGTTGTTGACTAACACGGATCCGCTGCCGAAAAAAGTGGAGGGTCCGACAGTGCAGGTGCCGTTTACCATGGCACCGGTGGAGATGTGACAGTAATCGCCAATCAATGTGTCGTGCTCGATATTGGCGAAGGAATTGATGATGCAGCCGCGACCGACAGTGGCGCCGGCGTTGACTAAAGCGTGGTGCATTACGACGGTGCCTTCGCCGACATAGGCGTGACGGGAGACATGGGCGGTGGGACTGATAAGGGTGGCGAGGCGACCGCCGACTTCCTGGATCCGTTCATGCAACGCAATGCGGTGCAAAGGGTCTTTGATAAAGCCTAGGGTGACCAAAAAATGGTTGTCGTCGACGTACTTATAGATGTTTTCATCGGTGTCCAACACGGGATAACCGAGAAGGGTACTGCCGACTTTCGCTGGTAAATCAAGGATGCCCTTGATAATGTATCCGGCACGCTCGGCTACGTCGATGACGGACTTACAGTGACCGCCGCCGCCTACCAATATGAGGTTCTTGTTGTCCATAATTTTATTGTATTACGGGTCTTACACTGCTGGGTAAATTGACTACACGATCGGAAAACCATCGTGTGTTGGTTAAATCATCGGACTGGCAATGAATAAACATGGGTAACTCGGTCATCAGCCGCCAAATGGGACGGGTGGAAATACCGTGGTCGTTGCTGTACTCTAAAAAGGCTTGCTGGGCGGACTTGTCTTCTAAAATGATGGCGTTCAGCCAATAGTTGGAGTGACAGTCCTTGGGCTCGGAAAAGAATTGTATGTCGTTACGCTTTGCGAAGTACTGTTTATAGGCTTCGGCAGTGGCGCGCTTGTTGGCTAGAATATTGTCTAGCTGCTCCATCTGGGCACATCCTAAGGCGGCATTGATATTGGGCATGCGGTAGTTATAGCCTATCTCATCGTGGATAAATTCCCATCTGTGGGGCGACTTGGCTTGGGTGGTGAGGTGCTTGGCACGGGTGGCTAAACGGTCGTCGGTGAACAGCAGCATGCCGCCACCGCCGGTGGTGATGGTCTTGTTGCCGTTGAAACTGAGGACGCCGACTTTCCCAAATGTTCCGGTATGCTTGCCTTTATAGGTGCTGCCGATACTCTCGGCGGCGTCTTCGACGATATCTATATGATAGCGTGCGCATATCCCCTGCAGTTGGTCGAGTTGAACGGGGTGCCCGAACGTATGCATGGGGACGCACGCTTTTATTCTTCTGCCTGTGGTTTTATTATAACATTCTTTGCCTTTGATAATGGCGTTTTCTCGTAACCAGCTTTCTAAAGCGTGGGGGGAGAGTCCCATAGTGTCTTTATCAACGTCAATGAACACGGGATGGGCACCTGAATAGCTGATGGCATTGCAGGTGGCGACGAAGGTGAGGGCTTGGGTAAGGACTTCATCGTTGGGGTGAACGCCGACAAGCAAGAGGGCTATATGGAGGGCATTGGTGCCGTTGACGCAGACTACCGCGCGGGTGGCGCCGGTGTAGTGGGCGACCATCGACTCAAATCGGTCGACGAAGGGACCGACACTGGAGACAAAGGTGGTGTCAATACACTCGCTGAGATATTTTTTCTCATTCCCGCTGAACGTGGGTACATGCAACGGGACGGCTTCACTGCTGCCGTAGAGCTGATGGATAAATTGAATGATGTCTTTATACATTGTAGATGTCTCCCTTATATTTTGAAAGATTTCCTTTGTCTAAGAACCAATCGATGGTTTCACGCAGTCCGCGCTCAAGGGGGTACTGGGGGGTGTAGCCGGTGAGGGACTTGATCTTGGTGTTGTCGCCCTTGAGACGGAAGACTTCGGAGTTCTGGGGACGGATGCGCTGCTCGTCTTCGATAAAGGTGACGTCGGCTTGCATGAGCTGGGCTATCATCTCTAAAGTGGCACGCATGCTTATCTCGGTGTTACCGGAAATGTTGACTTCCTGACCTATGGCGGCATCGCACTGGGATAACTCGATAAATCCGCGACAGGTGTCTTTCACATAGTTGAAATCACGGGTCGGGGATAAATCGCCTAGCTTTATCTCGCGTTTGCCTGAGGCAATCTGGGTGATAATAGTGGGAATGATGGCTCGCGCGGATTGCCGGGGTCCGTAGGTGTTGAAGGGACGGGCAATGACGACGGGAAGGGAGAACGAGTTATGAAAACTCATCGCCATGGCGTCGGCGGCTATCTTGGAGGCGGAGTAGGGCGACTGGGGCTGCTTGGGGTGCTGCTCGTCAATGGGTACATATTGGGCGGTTCCGTAAACCTCACTCGTGGAGGTGACGATAACACGGCGTACTCCGTTCTCACGCGCGGCTTGACAGATATTTAAAGTGCCTCGGATGTTGGTGTCGACATAACTGTCGGGGGCAATATAGGAATAGGGTATGGCGATAAGGGCGGCTAAATGGAATATGGTGTCGATCCCTTGCGTGATATGCTTACAGAAATGGGAGTCGCGAACGTCGCCGGTGACGACCTCGAGGTTGGGATGGACAATGCCTTCTAACCAGCCCCAATTGTTGAATGAGTTGTATTGAGCCAGCGCTCTTACATGTACTCCTGATTCAAGAAGCATCTCTGTAAGATGGGAGCCGATGAATCCGTCAGCGCCTGTGATAAGTGTTGTTGTGGTCATATCCTGCAAATTTACGATTGGAAATTAAAGTTACAAAGAATCGTGATAAATTAATCGCGAAATCGTCCCTTTTTGTTGGGAAAACGATATTTTTTTAATATCTTTACAAAGATAGAAAATTGAGATTACACAAATCAACATTTTTACTATCTTTGCGATAATAATATATAAATAGTGTGACCTATGTCAGTAACAATAAAGAAAGTAACAGATAAAGATACCCTGAAGAAGTTCGTGCATTTCGGAATTGACTTGTACGAAGGTAATGAATTTTTTGTGCCTCCATTGGTTTATGATGAGTTGGCGACTCTCGACATGACGAAAAATCCGGCGTTTGATCACTGCGAAGCTGTATACTTCCTGGCCTACAGGGATGGACAGATAGTTGGTAGGATCGCGGTAATGGTGAACTATAAGGCTAATGAGATTTGGAATCAGGAGAACGCTCGCTTCGGATTTGTTGATTTTATTAACGATGATGAGGTGGTGGATGCATTGTTCAAAGAGGCAATGGGTTGGGCGCGACTTCATGGAATGAAGAAGATAGTGGGACCAATGGGATTCACGGACTTGGATCATGAGGGGATGCTGATAGAGGGATTCGACAAAATAGGGACAATGGAGACTATTTATAATTTTCCGTATTATGTGGATCAAATGAACCGAATGGGATTTGAAAAGGATGCGGACTGGTTCGAATTCTTAATTCCTATACCAAAAGAAATACCGGAAAGGATAGAAAGACTGACCGAAGTGGTGAAAAAACGCTCGGGACTGGTGATTAAACATCTGCAGAAAAAAGAGGATATCTATCCGTATGCTCATGATATATTCCGCTTGATAAATAAGGCGTACAAAAATATTTATGGATATGTGGAACTGACGGAGAAACAGATCAATTATTACGTGGATATGTATATCCCGATGATTCGACTGGACTTCGTGACACTGGTGCTCAGAAGAGAGGATTATAAACTGATCGGAGTGGGTATAGGGTTGCCAAGCCTCGCCGAGGCGCTGCAAAAGGCTAAAGGTAGGTTCATGCCTACGGGCTGGTGGCACCTCTACCGTGCAATGAAAGGGAAAAAGAATAAGGTGCTGGACTTGCTGCTGGTGGCAGTGGATCCTGAATATCAGGGGAAAGGGGTCAACGCACTGATGTTCGCTGAGTTTATACCGGCGGCAAATGCTTCGGGAATGGAATTTGCCGAAAGCAATCCTGAACTGGAGGTGAATAACAAGGTGCAGTCGATGTGGAGCGATTTTAACGCGACGCATCACAAGACAAGAAGGGCGTTTATTAAAGATTTGTAAAAGAAAGGGACGGGTTTAAATATTTATGTGTGAAGTGTATATAATCAACAGATATGATGTTGTTAAGAAAGTAGGGGCTAAGTATATATGAGTGAAGTAAATGAAGGGGTAGAACTGGGTAACGGAAATTATCAGGAAGATGACATCGTAACACTGGATTGGCAGGAGCATGTGCGACGCCGACCGGGTATGTATATTGGTAAGCTGGGCGACGGATCGTCGGCTGATGATGGTATCTACGTGCTTCTAAAAGAGGTGCTGGATAACTCGATCGACGAATATATGATGGGTTACGGGAAAATAATCAAGGTGACCATCGATGAGAAAGTGGTGACGGTACGTGACCATGGACGGGGTATACCACTGGGAAAACTGAAGGATGCTTCGTCGAAAATGAATACGGGGGCTAAGTACGACTCAAAGGCGTTTAAAAAGTCGGTGGGTCTTAACGGCGTGGGTATAAAAGCGGTGAACGCTCTTTCATCGGAATTCTTTATTGAGAGTTACCGCGAAAAACAGTCGCGAAGCGTACTGTACGAACGGGGCATGGTAAAGGATGAGTCGCCGCTGGAACTGTTCGACGAGGAGGATGGCACACTGGTAAGGTTTACTCCGGATGAGGATATCTTCGGGGAATATCAATACCGCGAGGATTATATTGAACCGTTACTTAAAAATTATGTGTACCTGAACACGGGATTGACGATCGTATTTAACGGAAAGAAATATTTCTCGAAGAATGGATTGGAAGATCTGCTGAACGAGAACTTGACATCGGACAATCTATACCCGATCATACATTTGAATGGTGAGGATATTGAGATAGCAATTACGCATACAAGCCAGTACGGCGAGGAGTATTACTCGTTTGTGAACGGTCAGCATACGACCCAGGGGGGTACGCATCTGACAGCGTTCAGAGAGGCTACCGCACGTACTATCAAAGAGTTCTTCGCGAAGAACATGGATTATTCGGATATCCGTAACGGAATGGTGGCGGCGATAAGCGTAAAGGTGGAAGAGCCTGTGTTTGAATCGCAGACAAAAACCAAACTGGGATCAAAGGACATGGGCCCGGGAGGGGTGTCCGTGAACAAATTCGTGGGGGATTTTCTGAAACAGGAACTGGATAACTATCTCCATAAACATTTGGATGTGGCGGATATCCTCCAAAAGAAGATATCGGATTCGGAAAAGGAACGAAAAGCAATCGCAGGGGTGACCAAACTGGCAAGGGACAGGGCTAAGAAAGCAAACTTGCATAACAAGAAACTGCGCGATTGCCGACTCCATTATAATGATACAAAAGGGGATCATCAGGATGAGACTTGCATCTTTATTACTGAGGGTGACTCTGCCAGCGGAAGCATAACAAAGAGCCGCAACCCAAACCTGCAGGCTGTATTCAGCCTCAGGGGAAAACCGCTGAACTCTTTCGGACTGACAAAGAAGATAGTGTACGAGAATGAGGAGTTTAACTTGCTGCAGGCGGCACTGAACATTGAGGATGGGATGGACGGACTGAGATACAATAAGGTGATCATAGCGACGGACGCGGATACGGATGGTATGCACATACGTCTGCTATTACTGACATTCTTCTTGCAGTTCTTCCCTGATCTGATAAAAAAGAATCATGTGTATATCTTACAAACGCCGCTCTTCAGGGTGAGAAACAAAAAGAAGACGAACTACTGCTATACGGAGGAGGAGCGACTGGCGGCGATAAACGAACTGGGACCGAATCCGGAAATCACACGATTCAAGGGACTTGGTGAGATATCGCCTGATGAATTCTGTCACTTTATCGGTAAGGATATGCGTCTGGATAAGGTGACGATGAGAAAAGAGGACTTGCTGAAGGACTTGCTGGAATTCTATATGGGGAAAAATACTCCTGAAAGACAGAACTTTATTATTGACAATCTGGTGGTTGACGAGGAGGAGATATGAAACGGATAGCGCTGTTCCCGGGGACTTTCGACCCGTTCACAATTGGACATGAATCGATGATCCGACGTGGACTGAAACTGGTGGATGAGATTGTCATCGCCGTGGGGGTGAACGAGGCGAAAAAAACGTACTTCCCGCTGGAACGACGCATTGGGATGATCCGGGATCTGTACGCTGATGAGCAACGCATACGGGTGGAATCGTACGATTGCCTTACAGTGGAGTTCGCGAGACAAATGAAGGCGGACTACATTCTACGGGGTATCAGGTCTGTGAATGATTTTGAATATGAAAAAACTATAGCTGATATGAATCGAACGATTTCGGGTATCGAAACGTTTGTGTTATTTACGGAACCGGCTCTTACACACATCAGCTCTACTCTGGTAAGGGAACTGCTGCACTACGGACAGGACGTGAGCCCTTTCTTACCCGCCGGAATGAAACTATGAAAAGATGAATAGGTTGTCTTTTTAATTCTTACATTATAATAAATAATAACTCCGCCAATTAAAGCTGAATTAATATGAAAAAACTATTATGTATTATGCTGGGGGCAATGCTCCTCGCACCGACTGCTTTTGCTCAGTTTCGGTTAAGTGAAAGTGGACTGAAACTGGAACAGACGCTACAGCTGATAGAGAATCTGTACGTGGATAGCGCGAATACAAACAAGCTGGCGGAGACGGCTATACGTTCTATGCTGAGCGAACTGGATCCGCATTCTGTTTATATGAACGCGGAAGAGGTTAGGGCTATGAACGAACCACTGGAGGGTAACTTCGATGGGATAGGAATTGCTTTTAACATGATGACGGATACGTTGTATGTGATGGAAGTGATATCGGGAGGACCATCGGAAAAAGTGGGAATACGTCCGGGAGATAAATTTATTCTGGTGAACGATACGCTGATCTCGGGAGTGAAAATGGGTAACACGGATGTGATAAAAAAACTAAGGGGACCGAAAGGGACGACGGTGAACGTGAAGGCGATACGACGCGGGGTACCGGGAATGCTGGAGTTTAACATTGTTCGTGATAAAATTCCTATTTATAGCATCGACGCGGCTTATATGGCGGATGAGAATACAGGGTATATACGACTGAGTAGGTTCGGGGCGACTTCCTACAATGAGTTCACTGAGGCTAGGGATAGACTGAAGAAACAGGGAATGAAGGACTTGATACTGGACCTCACAGGCAACGGTGGAGGAATTTTACAGATCGCGGGCGAAATAGTGGATGAGTTCTTGAAAAGGGACCAAATGATGGTATATACCGAGGGGTTGCATCAACCGCGCTTCCCAATGAAGGCTACGGCGAAGGGGGGACTGGAAAATGGTAATGTGGTGGTACTGGTGGACGAGGGGTCGGCTTCGGCTAGCGAAATCGTGGCGGGTGCTCTGCAGGACTGGGACAGGGCTGTGATCGTGGGGAGAAGGACTTTCGGAAAGGGTCTGGTGCAGAAACAGATACCGCTTCAGGATAATACAGTGATAAGGTTGACGGTGGCTAGGTATTATACGCCTACGGGAAGAAGCATTCAAAAACCGTATGTGGGGGGTGATGCGGATTCGTACAACAAGGATCTGATTGATAGATATAACAAAGGGGAAATGCTGAACGCGGATAGCATTCATTTCCCGGATTCTCTGAAATATACTACGCTGATAAATGGGCGTACAGTGTACGGCGGAGGGGGGATCATGCCGGATTATTTCGTGCCGCTGGATACGACGCGTATCGTGCCGTACGACTCGACACGGTTACTACAGCTGCCGCAGGAATTGCTCTTTAAGGGGGTGATAAACCGGGTGGCTATTCATGAGGTGGATAATCATCGCGAGGAACTGCTTAAGGAATATCCTACGGTAGAGGCGTTTAAAACGGGTTATAGGGTGTCGCCGCGAATAGAGGCGTCGATAAGGTCTTTTGCTGATGGGGATTCTATAAAATGGGACGAACAACAGTATCTGACGGCTAAGGAATACTTGCATCCGCAATTAAAGGCTTTGATTGCCCGGGATTTATATGATTCGTCGGCCTATTTCAGAATAATGAATGATGAACTGGATATCTTTAAAGCTGGTATGCAGATCATTAACGATCGTAATAGGTACGAGGGTTTACTGAAGGGGGACAAAAACTGATTGAAAAAAACTGATTGGTATTAAAATTAGTCGACAAGACAACAGTTGCTAAGACAGCAGTTCCCAAAAAAGACTGCTGTCGAAACTGATAAATGTCAAAATTCAAAATGCCAATAATTAATATAGAAACGGGGCGTGCACAATCAAATGCACGCCCCGCTCATTGTATCCTGCCAAAATAAACCCGCGTTCTTATCCTTTTGCTTCATTATTTCACAGACAACCAACTCGCGGTCCTCTTCTTTTGCTTCATTATTTCTCAACCAAGCAACTCGCTTGCCCCCCCCCTCTCTCCTTTTAAAATATAAATCGTATCAGGTTAAATATAACATTATTTAACCTGATACGATTTTGTTATTCCGGATTAAAGTGCTATATTTAAAGGTTGTACAGTATTTAACTTAAAATTGAGCGCTATGAAATTTGATTACAGTAATCTTAAAATAAAAGAAGGGGCTAAAGTAAATCTCAAGGATTATTCGACTCATGAAGATGGGGGACTGGATAAAAATGAAGCTAAGAAAGAGATCGAAAAGAATATTGAGGACCTGCAGGTGTACCAGGAACTGTTTTATGCGGACGACCGGCACTCGATGTTGATTATTCTGCAAGCACCGGATGCGGCGGGGAAAGATGGGGTGATAAGACATGTGATGTCGGGAATAAACCCGCAAGGATGCAGGGTGCACAGCTTCAAAACGCCTACAAATAACGAATTGGAACATGATTATTTGTGGAGACATTACGTGAGCTTGCCGCAAAGGGGAATGATTGAGATATTTAACCGCTCGCATTATGAGAATGTTTTGGTCACAAAAGTTAATCCACAGTTTATACTGAACGAAAGAATCCCGGGATATCAGTCGGTGGAACAGATAGATAAGGATTTCTGGGACCGACGGTATAAATCGATAAATGCTTTCGAAAAGCATTTATTCGATAACGGAATGGTGATCATTAAGTTTTTCTTGCATTTGTCGAAAGGGGAACAAAAGGAACGACTGCTGGCGAGACTGGATGAACCGGATAAACACTGGAAATTTAGCTCGGCGGACTTGGATGCACGGGATCAGTGGAAGGAATATCATAAGGCTTATGAGGAGATGCTGGAAAGAACGTCGACGGATCATGCGCCGTGGTATGTGATACCGGCGGACCATAAACCGTTTGCACGGGTGGCTGTGGGGGATATAATCATTGATCATTTTAAGAAACTGGATATGCGATATCCGCAACCGGAATCGGATGAGATGCTGGCGGCGGCAAGGGCACGACTGCTTACTGAGGATTAGAATATTTCAGTTGTCTCTATCTTTCCTTTCACTATGCTCTCATGGAATAATCGTCTGGTTACAATGATGTGCATTTCTTGCGTTTCCTTGCGTTTCCTGAATTATATCTGGATTCTCTTTGAATTGTCTCGTAATGAAAACATCGCGGTTGATCTTATTAATTCCCGACTCCCTAATAATCATCAAGGATCTTCAATACCGCGATTCCCGGTTTATTAATGAAGTCTATAATATGGCGACTCTCAAGTTATTATTGATGATCATTAATATGGCGACTCCCCAATTGTGGGATGATATTAACGTTGATGTCTTAGGTGGTTCTGGCGACGTGACTTCTCGAAGTTCTTTTTCTGTAAGTGGGCATCGAGTCGTGAGAACAGCCAAAAGAGGGCGAAGACTAGCAAAATCAATAACACGGTGTTCAAAAAAGGGGAAGAGATCAGGTAGTCTTTTCCGTACATGATATAGGCGGGAATGGCTAATAGGGCAAGTACGACATACATGATACCGGAAATAGTGGCTATGTCCTTGATCGTGTTTTCTAACTTGCTTTTCTTGACGACTGACTTGCCGGTGAACACTTTTTCGGTCTCAATCTGCTGCATGATACGGTAATTGAGATTCTTGGGGGCTTCCATACGGGAGGACTTGATCAACTGGCGTAATTGTTCGTCGTCATGTGATATATTTTTATCTTCAATGTTCATATTGATTGGGTTGTTTAATTTTAAATAATACTGTTTTCGTTCACGATAAGGTAGCGGTAAAACGTATCACTTTCAGAATCTCTTGTCATGGATGTTTTGTTTAACTCGTGCATTAATAGCTCTTTGAAAAGTTTCCTTGCACGATAGAGCTTTACTTTTACATTGGATTCATTGAGACCGGTAATCGCCGCAATCTCCTTCACGGAATGGTCGTCCATATAATACAGCGTGAGAAGAAGGGCGTCACCCCTGGGCAACTGATCCATGATTAGGGTGACAATCTCTTTCGTTTCTTTAAGACTGGACGTACGCTCGGAATGCTGGTCTGCCAAAAAGAATGCGTCATCTATATTGGTCTCTCTCGATGATTGCCACATCTGAGATTGGGCATGGGTGACAGCTGTATTATAAACAATACGGTAAAGCCAAGTGGAAAACTTGCTCTCACTCCGAAAAGAGGCAAGATTACGATAGGCTTTCAGATAGCTTTCCTGAACGACATCTTCTGCATCCTGTTTATTGCCGATGATCCTGTAGGCTATGGTATAGGCCATGTCTTGATAGGTGTCGACGAAATATCCGAATGCAGAAGTGTTGCCCGAAAGAACCTGTTTTACGCGGAGTTGCTCGTTCATTGAAGCGATTATTCCGTTATTTGTATATTATTGTTTTCGTCTTCTGTATCCTTAATCTGACTCTTGCTGATGGAGTAGTAGATAAGGAAACCGATTCCGAGAAACAGTACGATTGATGCGGCAATCATCCAAAATTGGTTGTTTTGACCGATTGTGAGATATTCCGCACATACAAAACCGACTACGAGTCCGATACCTAGAGCGACTAATAATATGCCGTTGCGAAGGGATACGAGTCGGTTAGGCGTTCTTTGACTTGCTGGTTTATCAGGTGGTATGATGCCTTGATTGATTAACCCCATACGCTCCATATTACGGTTGCGCATTGCTTTGACACCTAATATGGCGATTGCGGCAAAGGGTACTGCAAATATACAGATGATGGCTATCACGGCTACAATTGTTTCACTAAATTCCATAATAATTAATTTTTTAAATGGTTGTTTTTATTGTTTTCGTAAATTGGACTCATCTGATGTTTCTTTGGTTACAAAAATAGATGATTATTTGTGATTGTGATTCTTTAAGGATGAACTAACGTGTAAAATAATGAGTGATATAATAAGTGATATAACGAGTAAACCTACCCTGGATGCTGAACAAGCAGAGTAACCGCTGAAACTTTGAGAGTAATATAATAATTGATTATACACTGGATCGCCTTTCTTGATTACAAAAAAAGACCTTGTTTATATCAAGGCCTTTCTGTAGTGTTTCATAAATTTACTTGTTTTGATTCTTCAAAAGATCGCGAATCTCTGAAAGAAGTTTTTCTTCGTTTGTTGGTTCGGGCGCAGGGGCTGGGGCTGGAACTTCTTCTTTCTTCTTGGAAAGCTTGTTCATCGCCTTGATGACAAAGAAAATGGCGGTACCGACAATCAGAAAGTCGATCAGCGTTTGAAAAAACATACCGTAGTTCCAGGTGATGGCGGGTGTGGCGACATCACTACCGTTCATCACGGCTTCGCGAAATACAAACTTGAGGTCGGAGAAGTTGACGTGACCTAATAATAATGATACGGGGGGCATAAGGATATCGTTCACAAAGGAGGTGACGACTTTACCGAATGCTGCGCCAATAACGATACCGACTGCCATGTCGACGACGTTTCCGCGCATCAGAAAATCTTTTAATTCTTTTCCTATTGACATAATACTTGAAATTAATGGGTTTATAAATCTCTATCTAATTTGCAAATTAAGTAAATATCTTAATAATTATAATGTAAGCTATACAAAATATCTCTGCGATCATAATGGTAAGCTAGGCGAATATCTCTGCAATCATACATCGCGCTGAACCGCCTCCGACATGCTCAATGGTGGACAGGTCGGATGAGAGTATGCGGGTGTATGTTCCTATTGTCTTCTCTTGCTGGAATGTCAACGATTGACGGGCGGATGAGGACATGACCATCAACGGATTGCCATTGCGACTTTTTAACTCTAACATGTTGCCGGCAAAATGATTCATCTGATCGGGGGATATATCGACGATCAACTTGCCGGAGGATTGGAGACGGGAGACGACCTTTTGTCGCTGGGACTCATCTTTTATGGCTTGGAGACAGATAATGGCGACTTGCATGCCAATTGACATCATTATGTTGGTGTGATACAGTGGGTTTCCGTTTATGTCGACTCCGTCAAACATCACTGCGTCGAAATTCATCTTGGAACAGAAATCTTGTACTACTTTTTCTGATGTGCGGGGGGAGCGACAACAATAGAGGGTGTTCTTGTCTCTGTCGAAGACCATACTGCCGGTGCCTTCAAGATATTCTTGATGGTCTTCCCAATGGGTGAGATCTACGACTTTGGTGTGACTCATCTCGCGACGGAGCACGCGAAGGACTTGGGACTTGCGCTCGGCACGACGATTGGGGGCATACATGGGATAGAGGACTAATTGACCGGTGAGGTGCGACGAGAACCAATTATTGGGGAAGATGGAGTCGGGGGTCCACGGCTCAGGGGTGTCTTGGACGATGGTTACGTCTACGTCGTTGCGAAGTAGAATGTCGACAAGGGAATCGAATTCTGCTGTTGCTTTTATTGAGATATCGGGGTCGGGCGACTCGCGCTGAAAGAAATTGCTGTCGGCTGTCTGGTCGTTATAGGCGAACCGAAATGGGCGTACCATCAATACTTTAGAGGTGGTTTGCATATTGTTATTCTAATGATTGAATGGATCTTTTAATGATGTCTATTGCCTCGCGTAACTGGACTTCTGAAATAATAAGCGGTGGGGCAAAACGGATGATATGCTGGTGAGTAGGCTTGGCAAGTAATCCGTTCTCGGCCATGGAAAGACAAATATCCCAGGCTTCTTTACCGTTATATGGGGATATGACGATCGCATTAAGTAAACCCTTGCCCCTGACTTGCTTGATGAAGGGACTCTTGATCTTTTGTATCTCTTCACGAAAGATGATGCCTAATGATTCTGCTTTGGAAGACAGGTTCTCTTCTCTGACTACTTCCAACGCGGCCATGGCGACTTTACAGGCTAAGGGAAATCCTCCAAAAGTGGAGCCGTGCTGACCGGGTTTGATGGTGAGCATAATATCATCGTCGGACAAAACGGCTGATACTGGTAATACACCACCGGAAAGGGCTTTGCCCAGAATGAGGATGTCGGGACGGACACCCTCGTGATCGCAACAGAGCAGACGACCGGTGCGACCAATGCCTGTCTGTACTTCATCGGCTATGAAAAGGACGTTGTGGGATTTGCATAATTCGTAACTCTTACGCAAATAACCGCTGTCTGGTACCATCACACCGGCTTCTCCTTGAATGGGCTCTACAAGAAAGGCTGCGATCTTGTCGCCTTTTTCTTCTAAAATACTGGAGAGTGCATCAACATCGTTATAGGGAATTACTTCTATGCCTGGTGTGAAGGGTCCGTAACCGGACCTTGCCTCTGGATCGGACGACATGGATACAATGGTGATTGTGCGCCCGTGGAAATTGCCGTCACATGCTACGATAAGGGCTTCGTTCTCGGGAATCCCTTTACGAATGTATCCCCACTTCCGGGCTAACTTGAGCGCGGTCTCTACTCCCTCGGCGCCTGAGTTCATGGGTAATACTTTATCGTAACCGAAATAATGGTGCATGTATTCTTCAAAGGGACCAAGACTGTCGTTGAAGAACGCACGGGATGTGAGACAAAGGGTCTCTGCCTGTGATGTAAGGGCGGCGACTATCTTCGGGTGACAATGTCCTTGGTTGACAGCGGAGTAGGCGGACAAAAAATCGAAGTAACGCTTCCCGTCTACATCCCAAACAAAGGGGCCTTCTCCTTTGGACAGGACTATGGGTAATGGATGATAGTTGTGTGCACCGTACTTGTCTTCCTGATTAATATATTGTTGTGCTTTTGTTGAGGGTGACATGATAAGTGATGCTTAATGGTCAGTATCTATTTGACGGATAGTTCTATGTTCTTGAAGCGGACGGCATTGCCTTCGCTTTGGAGACCAATATAACCTTCTTTTGTGGGTGATGTGCCTTTGTTCTGGAGTACATCGTTGATATAGACTGTTACAACACCATTGTCTACGGTGATTTTAGCCTTGTTCCATTCTCCTGAGGGCTTTTCGGACGATGGTTGCTGTTTCTTGATTACAGGGAATTTGGGTCGCTCGGTGAGACTGTCTGGTAATGTATATTCGGCCATCTCTGAACCTTCAAGTAAAACGAAATCGCCTGCGTCCCCGGCATGTAGCTGGCATTCAATCCCTTTAGGGAATGGGTTTGTGGGGTTTTCAATAAGCAGAAATATACCGCTGTTGCTTGGTTCGTTTACCCAACTGTAATCGAGCTCTAACGTGAAATTGCTGTATTTGTCTTTTGTGTACATGTAACCGAAAGGTAGACCCTTGATAAGTATGGTGCTGTCTTCTACCATGAAGACTTGGTCGCCGGGAACGGAATCTCCTTCGACTACTAAATTCCAGTTGGAAAGGTCTTTGCCGTTAAAGAGTGCTGTTTTTGTTTCTTTTGGAGTGCAGGAAATCGCCAGGATCGATATTACGATCAATGATAAGAGTAATGTTTTTTTCATTGTGTTTATGTTTTGTTGTATTATTTTTTAGTTGATTCAAATGCAAAGATAATCTTTTACGTTAATTAGCAGCTTAATTCATAAGAAATTATAGCTGTCATTTATAGTACTTATGTCAGTTTTTATGTAAAAATCACTAAAAAGATTGTGAGATAGGTCGGAAATAAATACATTTGCTAGCTTTTGAGACTAATGAACACATTTGTTAAATGAAAATAGAAATAAAAGAACCTGCAGATTTGAAAGATGCCGCCCGAATATTTATTGATCGAATGGGCAATCATAAAGTGTTTGCTTTTTATGGCGATATGGGCGTGGGCAAAACTACTTTCATTAAAGTACTTTGTGAAGAACTTGGGGTTGAGGAGACAATTACCAGCCCTACTTTTGCTATTATCAATGAATACCGTCGACCGGATGGTGATCTCATTTATCATTTTGACTTTTATAGAATCAACAAACTTGAAGAGGCTTTTGATTTTGGATATGAGGACTATTTCTATAGCGGAAACTTGTGCTTTATCGAATGGCCGGGACTGGTTGAACCAATTCTGCCGGAAGACGCGGTGAGGGTGACTATGCTTGAATTGAACAATGGCACAAGGGAAATAATAATAGGGGATTAAACCAACGGAAGGGGAATCCATCTAAATAAATAATATTAATCGGGTAAGTAAAGGTATGAAAAGAATAGTTCTCTGTATCGCAATCGTCTTGAGCTCGTTATCGTTAACTGCACAAATCAATACCGACAGGGTAATGATGATTGGAAGGAATGCTCTCTATTTTGAAGATTATGTGTTGGCTATTCAGTATTTTAATCAGGTGGTAGCTTCAAAACCTTATCTCGCGGATCCTTATTATTATCGTGGTGTGGCAAAATTCATGCTTGATGACTATAAAAGTGCGGAAGAGGATTGCTCTTCATGCCTGGAACGAAACCCGTATTATATTGCTGCTTATCAGTTACGTGGGGCGGCAAGACAGAATCAGGATAAGTTTAGTGAGGCTGCGGAGGATTATGCTAAAAGCTTGGAGTTCTTTCCTGAAGATAAAATAACGCTGGTCAACATGGCTATTGTGAATGTTGAATTGAAACAATATGATCTGGCTGAACAGTATTTTGACGATTTGTTTAAACTGTTCCCGGATTATACTCCTGGATATCTTTCAAGGGGACAGATGAATCTGGAAAAGGGGGATACGATTAAAGCACTAGCCGACTATGATAAGGCTATAGAAATTGATCCATATACCGCACAATCGTTCTCTGCAAGGGGATTGCTGTATTATCAACAGAATGAATATAACAAGGCTCTGGCTGATTTGGATGAGGCTATAAGACTTGATCCTTTCTTCGAAGGTAATTATATTAATAGGGGACTGGTAAAGTATAATCTGAAAGATCTCCGTGGGGCAATGGCTGATTATGATAAGGTGATTGATCTGGATGAGAATAGTTATATCGCTCGCTTTAACCGGGGATTACTAAGGGCTCAGGTGGCTGATAATAATCGCGCTATAGAGGACTTTACTAAGGTTATTGAAATGGAACCGGAGAATACAATCGCGTATCTGAATCGGGCTACACTGAATGCTGAGATTGGAGATTTTAACGCTGCAATCAATGATTTGAATGTGGTGCTTGAGGTGCATCCGGATTTCTTTACTGGATATTATATGAGATCGGAATGGAAAAGAGAGTTGAACGACTTGCGTGGGGCTGAAAAGGATTATAATTTGGCTCGCAACGAAGAGAATAATATGCGTAAAAGAGTGGCTGCAGGGGAGACTAAAATGGCTAGTGCGGATAAATCGAATGTGCGTGAGGAAACGGATACGGATATAGAGAAGTTTAATTTGCTTGTGGTTGCTGATAAAAAGACTGAAGAGGAGAATAAGTATAAGAGTGAGACGAGGGGACAGGTGCAGAACAGAAATGCGGATGTGAAACTTGAACCTAAGTTCGTGCTGACTTATTACGACCGCTCTTTTGATGTGGAACGTCCTGTATATTTCTTGCAGACTCTTGAGGATGGTAATAATGGTCTGGGATTGACTTGGAAACTGAGAATGACAAATAATGAGGCATCTCTGAACGAGCTGCAGATTCAAACGCATTTTCGTTCTATTGAGAATTATAATAAGCGCTTGAAAGAGGATGCTGAGAATGCATCGTTGTACTTTGGACGTGGCATGGATCATCTGCTTGTTCAGGATTATGAAAAAGCGATGAGCGATATGAATAGAGTGATAGAAATGCGCCCGGAAATGACAATGGCTTATTTTATAAGGGCTGTCATACGAAGCAAAGAGGCTGAAATAAATCCTGAACAGATTAATGAGTTGACTGATCAGAAATCTACTGCGGACGTGACTTTACCTTCAAGGAGTACCGATTTTAAGGTGGTATCTCCTGTTAAGGTTCCTGAACTATCTGCGAGAAAGCTGACTTACGATGCGATTCTGAGAGATTATGATAAAGTTATTAGTCTCGATCCTGCCTTTTTCTATGCTTATTATAATCGGGCGGAGATATATAGCATGGAACGTGATTATAATGCTGCTATTGCTGATTATACTAAAGCAATTGAGCTGAATAATCGGTTCGCTGAGGCATATTTTAATAGGGGACTTTCACGACTGGCTATTGGTCAGTCCGAAGCGGGATTGGATGATTTACGACAGGCTGGTGAATTGGGTATAGTGGAATCGTATAGTATAATTAAAAGGATGCAATGATTAAAAGACGGAAATTAAATGTTGAGGAACTGAATCGTATATCAGTTGATGCTTTTAAAAAGGCGGACAAGATTCCGTTGGTGGTTGTGCTTGATAACGTGAGGAGTAGAAACAATATCGGTTCTGTGTTCCGTACAAGTGATGCGTTTCGTGTGGAGGAAATTGTCTTGTGTGGAATTACTTCTGCACCTCCTCATCCTGAAATACATAAAACGGCTCTGGGCGCTGAGATGTCTGTCAAATGGCGCTATTTTGAAGATACGCTGCAGGCGGTTCGCATACTGAAAGCTGAAGGTTATATGGTGTTCTCTATTGAACAGGCGGAAAACAGTGTGTCGCTTGAAAATCTGCAACTTGACAAGTCACGTAAATATGCAGTTATATTAGGACACGAAGTACATGGCGTACAACAGGAGGTAATCGATGAATCGAATGGATGCATCGAAATTCCGCAGTATGGAACAAAACATTCATTAAACGTGTCGGTTACTGCGGGAATTGTGATATGGGATTTCTTCAAAGGTCTGAAATAACGTGATCTTTTTCAAATTGTTCAAGACGTAAACCGTCTTCGTCATATACTGCATAAGAAAAATACTTGATCCAATCTCCTAATAAAATTACCCGGACATCTGGTTGAATGGGATGATCTAATATGATATGTCGGTGACCGAAGACAAAATAGTTGATGTGAGGGGTGCGAATCAATTGTTCCTTCGCAAATTTTATCTGAAACTCATTGTCCTCACCAAGAAAGTCGGGGGTTTCTCCATTTTCCCTGCTGCTGTTGGACCATTTATGTGCCATTGGTATAGTCCAGTCTGGATGCAGGAGCGCGAAGGCCTTTCGCAAACATCGGGAGTGGAATAAACGACGGAGTAGCCTGATCGAAAGGGACTTGTCGCCTAACCCGTCTCCATGAGCAAGATAAAACGTTTTTCCATATAGTTCTGTGATAAATGGTTCAAAATGCAAGATGAGCCCACATTCTTTGATTAGATAATCGGTTAGCCATATATCGTGATTACCAATGAAAAAGTGAATCTCTGTTCCATTGTCAGTCAACTCTGCGATTTTTCCTAATACGCGTGTGTATCCTTTGGGTACGGCATAACGGTACTCAAACCAATAGTCGAAAATATCTCCTAACAGGTAAATGGCTTTTGCATCGGGACGCACTTTTTCAAACCAACGACAGAGCTTACGCTCAATATCGATGGTATCAACATGCATTTTCGATCCCAAATGGACATCAGAAAGGAAATAGATCTTTTTTTTCAAGTCAATAGTATTTCTATATCTCAATGACAATTTGAAGAATGATGATTATAGCATTCCTAATTCTAATAAGGCTTCTTCGCTCATCATTGATCGATCCCAAGGTGGGTCGAATGTGAGATTGACGTTTACACTTTTAACTCCTTCTATGGATTCCAGTTTCATCTGAACATCCATTAGAATATAATCGGCTGCAGGACATGAGGGGGAGGTGAAGGTCATTTCTACATTAATGTTGGCTTCATCGTCTACATCAATATCGTAAATCATTCCTAAATCAAATATGTTTACAGGGATCTCTGGGTCATACACTGTGCGTAGCATAACCACTGTCATGTCTTGTATCTTTTGTATATTTTCGTTCATAATTATTTGTATTTGTATTAAACCATTGAAATGGATTTTTGTTTAAATCACGCCTTCGTCGGCAAAACTATAAAATTTTCTGTCACAAACAATCAAATGGTCAAACAAAATAATGTCCATCCATTGAGCGGCTTCTTTTATTTTGCGTGTGATGTGGGTGTCTTGGGTACTTGGAATGCAATTTCCGGAAGGGTGATTGTGACCTATGATTATTCCTGTGGCATAACGGGTTAGGGCTTCTCGGAGGATTAATCGTATGTCTACGACTGTTCCGGTAATTCCTCCACTGCTCACCTGAATGGGGGCAATCACTTTATTTGATCTGTCAAGCATTAATACCCAGGTTTCTTCATGATTTAAATCTGACAAAAAAGGTGAGAACTCTTCAAATGCATCTCTCGAAGAGGTTATCTTACGTCGTTCAATACGGTCGACTTCTTTTCTGCGTTTACCTAGTTCGAGTGCGGCTACAATTGTGATGGCTTTGGCGGGACCAATACCTTTAAAGTTATTCACAAGGTCGTTTACAGTAAATCTGCCAAGTTTGTATAGGTCGTTATCTGCTTTCTGTAAAATACGTTTGCTAAGCGCTACGGCACTTTCTTGGGCATTGCCTGAGCCAATTAAGATTGCTAACAATTCGGAATTGGACAGCACGGAGACTCCCTTTAATAAAAGCTTTTCACGAGGACGATCTTCTTCTGCCCATTCTTTGATTGTTGGTTTTTTTGTTCCTGATTCTGTCATTATCATTCTATTAGATAAGCAAAGTTAAAATAAAAAACACATCTCTAAGCATTGAGATGTGTTTATAAATTGTTTAGAGAATAATATTACTTTTATTTCGCTCTTTCAATATAACCACCTGTGCGGGTGTCAACCTTGATCTTTTCACCGGTTTCAATGAATAAGGGAACACGTACTTCAGCACCGGTTTCAACAGTTGCGGGCTTAAGTGCATTGGTTGCTGTATCTCCTTTAAGACCTGGCTCGGTATAAGTTATTTCAAGTATTACATGCGCAGGCATCTCGGCTGTGAGAATGGTCTCGCTTTCAGCGTGAACCTGAACTTCTACAGTGTCTCCCTCTTTCAAGAATTGAACGCCTTCAATTTGTTCACCAGGAATGGCAACTTGTTCAAAGGTTTCGGAATTCATAAAGTTATAACCCATATCATCTTTGTATAGATATTGGTAGGGGCGACGTTCAATACGAACCTCCTCTACTTTAACACCAGAGTTGAATGTTTTATCAAGAATGCGTCCTGTGGTTACATTTCTTAATTTGGTACGAACGAAAGCGGGTCCTTTACCTGGTTTTACGTGGAGAAATTCCACAATAAAATAATATTGACCTTCAAGGTCGATGCACATCCCGTTTCTGAAATCAGCAGTTGTTGCCATAAATTATTCTTAGATATGATTTTTATTTGTGAGCGCAAAAGTAGTTAATTCATTCTTAAAAAGCAAATTATTCACTATTCTACTTCATGACTAAACATATTATATTGATTTATGTTTATTATGTTTCCTTTATGAAGTAAACATAATAATTTGTATTTTTGTGTTTTCTAATTGTAAACATTTTGTAAACATTTTGCAAACATTTCAGAACAATGAATAAAGAGATAACCCGGAAATTGGTCATTTATAATACGCTTTCGCGCACAAAAGAGGTTTTTGAACCGATAAATTCACCACATGTTGGAATGTATGTTTGTGGTCCTACCGTTTATAGTGATGTTCACTTAGGTAATTGTCGCACGTTTATCTCTTTCGATATAATTTATCGCTATCTTTTGCATTTGGGTTATAAAGTACGTTATGTGCGGAATATTACCGATGCGGGCCATCTTGAAGGTGATCATGATGAAGGTGATGATAAGTTTGCAAAGAAAGCTAAGCTTGAACAACTTGAACCAATGGAGATTGTTCAAAAATATACTATCGGATTTCATGAGGTGTTGTCTATGTTCAACGCGCTTCCTCCTAGTATTGAACCTACTGCAACTGGTCATATTATCGAACAAATAGAAATGATCAAAAAGATTCTTGAAAGTGGATACGCTTATGAGATCAATGGTACAGTTTATTTTGATGTCGAAAAATATAGTAAAGATCATTCTTATGGAATTCTTACAAATCGAAAGCTGGAGGACTTACTTGAAGGTACACGTGAACTAAGTGGACAGGACGAAAAGAAGGGTCGTTTGGATTTTGCTTTATGGATTAAATCAAAACCGGAGACCTTGATGCAATGGCCTTCACCATGGGGCAACGGATTCCCGGGATGGCATATTGAATGTTCGGCAATGAGCACTAAATATTTGGGTACTACATTTGATATTCATGGCGGAGGGATGGACTTGCAGGCAACACATCATACTAACGAAATAGCTCAGTCAGAAGCGTGTAGTAACGTAAGCCCGGTTAAATACTGGGTGCATACTAACATGCTTACAGTCAACGGAGCAAGAATGTCAAAGACCGCTGGTAATGGTTTTCTTCCAAAAGAACTTTTTACTGGTAATCATCCACTATTGGAAAGAGGGTACTCTCCAATGACGGTACGCTTTTTCATGGCGCAATCGCAGTATAGAAGCACGCTCGATTTTTCAAACGAAGCTTTGCAGGCTGCCGAAAAAGGATACAAAAGATTGATGGAGAGCTTTTCAACATTGGAAAAGATTGTGCCGGGACAAACGTCTTCAGTTAATATCGCGGAACTGAAAGAGAAATGTTATGCGGCAATGGATGATGATTTTAACACCCCTGTCTTAATTTCTCATTTATTTGATGCTGTAAGGATCATTAATTCAGCAAGAGATAAACAAGAGTCGTTGACTGCAAGTGATTTGGAAATGCTAAAACAAATGATGCATTCTTTTGTTTTTGAAGTGCTTGGCTTGAAAGACGAAAGTGATATTAGTGCTGGTAACGAGGTGATGGAAGAATTGATGAATCTCATTGCGGATATTCGTAAGTCAGCTCGCGCTAACAAGGACTGGGCGACATCTGATAAAATAAGAGATGAACTGAGTGCTCTTGGTTTTGAAATAAAAGATACTAAAGACGGATTTGAGTGGAGATTGAATTAAACGCTTAATTCGAAAAAAGATTAAATGTTTTTAAAACAAAGAAAAAGCACTTTGAATATGTTGGTGCCTCGTTTTTAAATATTATATTTGTGTTGATACAATATTAATATGCAATATACAATAATTCCTCCCGAGAAGCTTAATGCTGTCATTTCGCTCCCGTCTTCTAAAAGCATAAGCAACAGGATGATCATACTCAGCGCTTTGAGTATGAATATGCACCCTGTCGAAAATCTTTCAGATTGTGAAGATACTCAAGTGATACTCGATGCTTTTCATTCGACTTCAAACGTGTTTGATGTGAAAGGTGCGGGTACTGCTATGCGTTTTCTAACGGCTTTTCTTGCATCGATGGAGGGTGAATGGATTATTAAAGGTTCACCAAGAATGCATGAACGACCCATTCATCCGCTGGTTAAAACTCTTGAAGCTCTTGGGGCGGAAATAGAATATCTCGAGAAAGAAGGTTTTCCTCCCTTGAAAATTAAAGGGAAAAAACTTAAGGGTGGTGAAGTGTTTTTATCGGGTAATATAAGTTCGCAGTTTGTTTCGGCTTTGCTGATGATAGCTCCGACAATGGAGAATGGACTGACAATTCATTTGGAAAACGAGGTCATTTCACAACCATATATTCAGTTGACTTTGGGTCTGATGGAGGAATATGGGGTTCACAGTAAGTGGGTGGACAGGGATATAACGGTAAAACATCAAGTATATACATCAAAACCTTTTCATGTTGAGTCCGACTGGTCGGCTGCTTCTTATTGGTACGAAATGGTTTCCCTGATTGAAGGATCTGAAGTGAAACTGCTTGGACTGGAGAAAAAAAGCTTGCAGGGTGATTCTAATCTGGTTAATTTATATGCGGATTTAGGTGTTTCTACAGAATTCATTCCCGAAGGTGTAATAATACGTCACGTAAAAAGAAGAAGTAAGAAATTCTTCCATGATTTTGTTAATGAACCGGATTTGGCGCAAACTTTCGTGGTAAACTGTTGTTTAAAGAATATAAAGTTCCTTTTTGCTGGGGTTCAGAGTTTGAAAATCAAAGAAACTGATCGCATTGAGGCTCTAAAAACAGAACTCTTGAAACTTGGTTATGTGTTAAGAGAAAATGAGACACAAATGCTGGAATGGGATGGTGAACGTTGTTTCCCAACAGAGAATGCTGTAATTGAAACTTATGTCGATCATCGAATGGCTATGTCGTTCGCTCCGGCATGCATTCCATTGGGACAAATAACTATTGATAATCCAGAAGTTGTGTCAAAATCGTATCCTAAGTTTTGGGATGATCTCAAAAAGACTGGGTTTCAAATTAAAGAATCACATTAATGGCAAGTTTAATTATATTTATCGGAATCATTGTTTTCTTCGCATTGGCTCTTATCGTTTCAAATGTTTATCATAAAAAAAGAGGCATTATAGAAACAAATGAAACTCAGTCTCCTTTAATAGATACAGGGGGTTGTTGTGGAAAACATGAGGTTTGTGATAAATTTAAGATTATCTCATCCTTAAAACATGACGAGCCGGAATATTTTAATGATGAAGAACTTGATCAGTATAAAGGTGTCGAAGCAAATGCTTATACGGATGCTCAAGTAGAAGAATTCCGTGAAGTATTCTATACTTTAATTGATGACGAAAAACAGCTATGGTTACATAGCTTGAAGTTGAGAGGAGTAAATCTTCCAAATCAATTGAAATCTGAAGTGTTGAGCGTGATTAATGAAATACGCTCATGCTCAGTTGGTTCACCTGCAATTTCGTGATAAATTCATAGCATGGATCTATTGGACTTATTTAATTATGATTTTTTCCGAAACGCTTTCATAGGAAGTCTTTTTGCTTCCATAGCTTGCGGAATAATCGGTACTTATGTTGTTACACGCAGATTGGTATTTATTAGTGGGGGAATAACACACGCTTCCTTTGGGGGATTGGGTATCGGATTCTTTTTCAATATCAATCCCATTTTATCTGCAATGGCTTTCTCAGTCCTGTCAGCTTTTGGCATTCAATGGCTTTCAAGAAAACAAGGGGTAAGAGAAGATTCTTCAATAGCTGTATTTTGGTCGCTTGGAATGGCATTAGGTATCATTCTCGCATATCTGTCTCCTGGTTATGCTCCAAATCTTTCGGAATATCTTTTTGGAAATATACTTACTATATCAAAAACAGATATTATCGCTCTGATAACACTATGCATAGTCTTGACTTCATTTGTTATTGTTTACTTTCGTGATATTGTCTCGGTTTCTTTTGATACTGAATTTGCAAAAACCCGCAGAATAAATACTCAATTCATCGAATATGTGATGATGTTGTTTATTGCTGTGACAATCGTTCTGTGTATTCGATTGGTGGGTATTGTATTGCTAATGTCTCTTATCACTGTTCCGCAAATGACGGTGAACTTATTCACAAACAATTATTCAAAAATAATGTATTACTCTGTTGGCTTAAGCTTTTTGGGTTGTGTCACAGGGCTCTTTTTATCTTATTATTTAAATGTTCCTTCGGGTGCATTCATTATTTTTGTGCTTATCATGATGTTCTTAATAGGTAAATTAATTAAAACTGTTTTGAAACAAATTAGAAACTACTAACAATTGAGGAATGGAAAAAATCGTTTTTGCTACTAATAATAAACATAAACTTGAAGAGATACGCCAAATTGCCGAGGGGAGAATACAAATACTTAGTCTGAAAGATATCAATTGTTACGAAGATATAGCCGAAACAGGAACCACACTAAAAGAGAATGCTCTGATTAAAGCGCAATATGTCTTTGATAAATATGGATACGACTGTTTCTCTGATGATACAGGACTTGAGGTTGATGCTCTTGATGGTGCGCCTGGTGTTTACTCTGCTCGATATGCGGGTGATACTTGCAGCCCCGAAGATAATATTCAGAAATTACTCGCGGAACTAAAGGGGGTGAATAACAGAACGGCAAGGTTTAGAACGGTGATTGCTTTAATAAAAAATGGTGAGCCTTATTTTTTTGAAGGTGAAATAAAAGGACAAATCATTGATTCAAAACATGGGTCTTTCGGTTTTGGATATGATCCAATTTTTATGCCGGAAGGATATAAACAGACATTTGCGGAGCTGGGAGAATCAATTAAAAATCAAATTAGTCACCGGGGTATCGCTACACAAAAACTGTTCAAGTTCCTTTTTCCTGATCATTGACGAATATATTTTATTGAAATACGGTGGTTATCAAATTTTAATTCTGTATTTTTGACTTTTATAATAATTTAATTCTAAAAACACTTTCTTATGTCAGCGATTATTCACACAGGTATTATCGGTTATGGGCTTTCAGGCCGAGTTTTTCATGCTCCATTTATTGATGTTATTGATGGTTTTGAACTTACAAAAATAAGTACATCTAATCCTGAACGTTCTAAAATGATCGAAGAACGGTATCCGGCGACAGTTATCTCTCCCGATGGAAAAGGGATTATAAGCGATCCGGAAATAGATCTGGTTATTGTTACTTCACCAAATACAGATCATTTTAAATGGGCACATGATGCTCTCTTGGCGGGAAAACATGTGGTGGTGGAAAAACCTTTTACAGTAACAACAGAAGAGGCTACTGAACTTATTAATATATCAAAAAGGGTAAAGAAAATACTTTCTGTATATCATAATCGACGATTTACAAGTGATACAAAAACTGTTAAGAAAATACTGGATAGTGGTATTCTGGGGGATGTGGCTGAATATGAAACTCATTTCGATAGGTATCGACCGGAAGCACGACCAAATGGGGCTTGGAGGGAAGATGACCTACCGGGTTCGGGGATCTTTTATGATTTGGGAGCACATCTGATTGATCAGGCTCTATGGTTTTTTGGCTTGCCACAAGCTGTTTCGGCTAATATAGAAACAAGAAGACCATGGGCAAAAGTGGATGATAACTTTGATGTGAGATTGCATTATCCAACTTTTACGGCGACACTCAAATCGGGTATGCTCTGCAAAAAACCGGGTCCTACATTCTTACTTCATGGCACAAATGGATCGTATGTTAAATATGGATTGGATGTGCAGGAGGCTACTCTCGATAGTGGGGCAATTCCTCAAGGTAAGGATTGGGGGAAAGAACCGGAAAATATCTGGGGACAAATTGATGTGGATTATGAAGGGGTAAAGATCTGTGGAAAAGTTGAAAGTGAACATGGCGATTATCGTGATTACTTTATTAACCTAAGGGATGCGATAAATGGTGAAACGGAAATAGCGGTTAAACCGGAAGAAGCACGTAATGTTATACGTATTATCGAACTGGCTTTCCAAAGTAGCAAAGAGAAAAGGACTGTTCCTTTCAGCTAAAAACCTCGGAATAACATAAATTGTCATAATAAAAAAACTGCTCGCTTAAATTAATAAGTGAGCAGTTTTCTTTCTATACTGGTTACAACTTTGGAACGGTAATATATGCAATGCTTTGAGGGGCAATGGTGATCTGACCGTTTTCGGCTGCTACACCTTTTGTTTCAGGTAGTTCGTTGTTGGTAGTTAAAGCAAGCTTTGTGCCATTTAACATCACTTCTCTTGAATCAAGATTCTCTGCGGTGAGTGCGTATACTTCTACTCCTTCGGGTGCGGTAATGATCTTATTTTCATTCGATATGTTAATCACCAGAAATGTAATCTTGGAATCATCATCCTTTGTATTGTGGGCAAATAGATAAACGCCTTCTGATGAACTGCTTGCGTTATATACTTGAGTACCCATTAATCGGTTCCATAACAATGCCATCCAATAGTTTGGATTGGGTATATGGGTGTCCTGGTCGATAAGACTGTATTCGCTGGCGACTAATGTGTTGTGAAAAATAACATCTACTCCTTTTTGAGCAAGTGAGCCCATCTGATAAAGATAACGAAAAACATCATAATAGGTGTTTGCCCAGGGATCGCCACCTCCTGCTGCCTGAGCTGTCTCAGTAATCCAAATGGGTGCATCGGGAGTGTATTTATTATGAATGTCATCGAAGAATAAAAAGGCGCTGTCTGTCAGAGTTATCCATTGGGGGGTCAATGCGTCTTCTTTAAATGTAGCTAATGGCTTTTCCTTGACTACTCGCTTAGAGGCTGAACCGTAAAAATGATAGGAGAATACATCAAAATGGGGAGTAGGGGTGGCCGACATAATATCGGCTGTGGTAATGGTATTCATTGTTGAACTTAGCATCTTCATAAAACCGGGAACGCCTTCACCAACGGTACCGGGACCAACATGTAGCATGTAGGGGGCTTCTTTTTTCTGCCAGACTTCAAATGCGGCAATATCACGTGCATAGGCATTGGCATCATATTTTGTGTTTGAAAAAGCTCCACCGGCTTGTGGCATCGTTGGTTCATTGAATAACTCGGCTGCGGCAATTTCTAATCCATTCTTTTTTGAAAAATCGATCAACTTCTGAGCCTCAACTGGAGTCCATACTCCATTTTTGTCGCGAACACCATCGGAAACAGCAAATGAGGTAACAAGTTTTCCATCTGTGGTTTTTATAAAGTCTAATAGACCAAACCATTGTTTTCCGGTTAAAACATTCACAAATCCTTTGGGGGCGGGACGGGCTTCTTTATCATCATTCTGGAAATATACTGCGTTTGCCCAGGTACCGCTGCAACGTACATATGCGGGTGCAAGACCTCTTACTAACGTAAGAAGTTTGGGCTCAGTCAGATTTATTGGCTCCATTTTACGATAAAGGGCTTCATTACCGGAACTGATGTCTATCCCGTACTCGTTTTTAACATTAGTAGTGTCTACTTCACTTAATGTGTTGTAGGGACGCCAAAATTTGCCGCCGACTACTTCTACCATCTCGATATTATAAGATTGATATCGAGGGTCTACTTCTCTGATTAATGTAAGATTTTTGGTGTCAAGGGAGAGCTCGGATTTTTTCCCTTTTTCAGCATTTGATTTACATCCGCTAATACCGAACAATAGCGACAGAATACTAATCAACATAATTAAATTTTTCATACTAAATAAATGTTATGTTAGAGAAGAATAAAAATTAGTCAATGACTTGATTAGTAAGATATAAAGATGGCTAAAAACACATCTTTATGATAGTTTTTCTTTCAAATATTTACCCGTATATGATTCAGTGCATTGGGCTACTTGCTCGGGGGTTCCTTCGCAAATAACCCGGCCGCCGGCTTTCCCGCCTTCGGGACCAATATCGATGATGTGATCGGCAGATTTGATCACTTCCATATTATGCTCAATGATCAGAACTGTGTGCCCACGTTCAATGAGGGCATTGAATGATTTCATTAATGTTTTTATGTCGTGGAAATGTAAACCGGTGGTTGGTTCGTCAAAAATAAACAGGGTGGGGGCGGTTTTCTCTTCTCCAAGAAAATAGGCTAATTTTACTCGCTGATTCTCTCCACCGGAAAGGGTGGAAGAGGACTGACCAAGTTTGATATAGCCTAATCCTACATCTTGAAGGGGTTGCATACGTTTGGCAATCTTCTTTTCTGTGGAGCCTTTTTGTAAAGCAAAAAAATCGATCGCTTGATCGACAGTCATTTCTAAAATGTCGTAAATAGTGGTTCCCTTATATTCTACTTCAAGTACTTCAGATGAAAATCGTTTGCCGTGACACGACTCGCATTCTAATTTTAAGTCGGCCATAAATTGCATCTCTACGGTAATGGAGCCTTCTCCCTTACATTCGTCGCATCTGCCGCCTTCAATATTAAAGGAGAAATAGGCTGGAGTAAAATTCATCTGCTTGGCAAGGGGCTGAGCGGCAAACAGCTTGCGGATTTCATCGTAGGCTTTTATATAGGTGACGGGGTTGGAACGGGAGGATTTACCAATGGGGTTCTGGTCTACAAACTCTACGGCTTCGATCATATTCAAATCGCCACCAATTCCGTTAAATTCTGCGCGCTCTAATGCGCTGCCTTTGTAATGGTGCTGCAATGCGTTGAATAATACTTCGTTAACGAGCGATGATTTACCTGAACCGCTGACTCCGGTGACTACAGTCATCACATTTAATGGGAACTTTACACTGATATTCTTTAGGTTGTTCTGACGGGCACCTTTTACTTCAATATAGTTGTTCCATTTTCTACGGAGCTTGGGAACAACAATCTTTTCTTCTCCTGTAAGATATTTGACGGTGTAACTTTTGGATTTCTTGGTGAGCTCGGAGACTTTCCCCTGATACATTACTTCTCCACCAAGACGACCTGCTTTGGGACCAATATCAAGTATATAATCGGCTGCACGGATAATCTCTTCATCATGCTCTACAACAATAACGGTATTCCCTAATTTTTTTAATTCCAAAAGCACGTTGATGAGCTTTTGGGTGTCGCGAGAATGTAAACCGATACTTGGCTCGTCAAGAATATATAACGATCCAATAAGACTGCTCCCTAATGAGGAGGCAAGATTAATACGCTGACTCTCTCCGCCTGAAAGGGTGTTTGACAAACGATTGAGGGTGAGGTAGCCTAATCCTACATCAAGCAAAAATTGAGCGCGGTTGTTGATTTCTACAAGAAGTCGCTTGGCAATTGCTGCATCTGTCTCATCAAGCTCTAACTGATTAAAAAAGGTCTTTAAATCTGTAATGGGTAATACAACTAGTTCATTAATGGCTTTACCTGCAATTTTAACATTCGAGGCTTCTGGCTTCAAACGTGATCCTTTACAGGTGGGACAGACAGTCTTGCCTCTATAACGGGCTAGCATAACTCTATATTGTATCTTGTATTTGTTCTCCTCAAGCATCAGGATGAAATCATTGATGCCGTATATTTCAAGGTCGTGTCTGCCATTCCACAATATGTCAATTTCGGCTTCGGTCAAATCAAAATAGGCACGATGGATAGGGAAATCTGCTTTGTAAGCGTTTCTTTCAAAGTCTTTACGCCATTCACTCATCTTCTCGCCTTTCCAACACTGAACACATTCTTCATGGACGGAGAGACTTTTATCAGGGACTATCAGGTTTTCATCAATGCCTATAACACTGCCAAAGCCTTCACAAGTGGGACATGCCCCAATGGGACTGTTGAAATTGAACATTAAATCCGAGGGCTCCTCAAACATGATACCGTCTGCTTCAAATCGATTTGAAAAGGTATATGTTTCTATGTTGTGCTCTCCCCAAAAACGAACAACGCACTCGCCGTTGCCTTCAAGAAAAGCTGTCTCAACAGAATCGGATAATCGGTTGATATGAACGGTGTCGGTGGAGCAGGAAAGACGGTCGATAACCAATAAAATATCGTTTGGATCGGGTAGGTTTTTCTGAACTAATAGTTCGTCGATTCGGAAAAATTGCTCGCCTACATCTACTCGAGAAAATCCTTCTTTCATTAATACTTCTAACTGCTCTCGCAATGTGCGACCTTCACGTAAATGAACATGGGTAAAAACGGTCATGCGGGTACCGTCCCGGTATTCTTTCATCTTTTCTACAACGTCACGTACATAATGCTTTTTGACTTCGGTCCCGGATATGGGGGAATAAGTCTTACCTATACGTGCGTACAATAGACGTAAATAGTCGTATATCTCGGTGGATGTGCCAACGGTTGAACGGGTGTTGCGGGTGATGGTTTTTTGCTCAATGGCTATAGCTGGAGGAAGACCACGGATAAAATCACACTCGGGTTTGTTCATTCTTCCCAAAAATTGTCGCGCATAGGACGACAGACTTTCAACATAGCGCCGCTGACCTTCGGCATAGAGTGTGTCGAATGCTAAAGAGGATTTGCCTGAACCCGATAAACCGGTGATGACCGTAAATGATCCGCGGGGAATGGTTACGTCAATATTCTTTAGGTTGTTAACCCTTACGCCTTTGGCTTCAATAAATTTCTGTTCGCTCATAGCTTCTTGCACTTTCCTTTCCGAAAAAATAATCTACAAATATACGGACTTTTCATGCTATATAAAAGTTACTTTAATAAAAGAAAATTCAAATTTCTTTATATCTGAAATAAATAGTTTTTATATTTAATGATGGATGTATGTAGTTGTTTTTTTCCTAATGCTTATTTAACGTTTTATAATATAAAATTGTTTCGATTTAATCACGATGATGGTCTCACTAACATTTTACCATTTTATCACCTTGATTTCTTTATTAAGTTAATATATTTTCACTTTTATCTTGCTTTCATTGTTGCTTTTCATCGACATCATTTCTTCTTCATTTCAACCTGATTGCTCCATCATTTATCCATTTCGCCAATATGAACTGTCTTTCCCAAATTAACATGCAATCTTTGGTTTTTCAGTTCCTCTTTTCAATAACTTATTTGCTGCAGGGTTGTAAAAAATCAAAATTTATAATGTAAATTTGCAAAAGGCATTTAAATAAGATTTGATAAGCATTTTAAATGGAAAAGATAATTACCGATATATCACATGAATTCATAATCCCTCTGCATAATCCTATTCTTGTTTTTGGATTATTACTGGCGATTATTCTTTTATCGTCTGTGATGCTCAAGCGAATCAATCTTCCTAATATTGTTGGATTTATTATCGCTGGTGTAATTATTGGACCGCATGGACTGCACGTCATTGATAATGATACGGGCATAAAAATGTTTTCTACTATCGGACTGCTTTATATCATGTTTATCGCAGGTCTGGAACTGGATTTCAATGAGTTTAGGGCTAACAAGAATAAGAGTATCACTTTTGGTATCTATACATTTATCATACCAATGCTCATAGGGTATCCAGTATGCCATTATCTTCTTGGTTATGATGTTTTGCCAAGCTTGCTCACAGCGAGCATGTTCTCCACTCATACACTGGTGTCTTATCCTATCGTTAGCAGAATGGGGGTGTCTAAAAATCAGGCAGTTGCTATAACCGTGGGGGGGACAATTCTCACAGATGCTGCTGTGCTGATTATGTTGGCGGCAATTGTTTCGGGTAACGAGGGGGATCTTTCAACGGCATTTTGGATTACGTTGTTGATTTCGTTGGCAATTTTTTCATTTATCGTTTTTAAAATTATTCCAATCATATCTAAATGGTTCTTTCAAAAGATCGAAGACGATAAATATTCTCACTATATATATGTTCTTCTTGTACTCTTTACTTGTGGCTTTTTAGCTGAAATGTCTGGTATGGAGCCAATTATAGGGGCGTTCGCGGCGGGACTGGCACTGAACAAATTTATTCCACATACTTCTGCATTGATGAACAGAATAGATTTCTTCGGAAATGCATTGTTTATTCCTATTTTCCTTATTTCTGTCGGAATGTTGGTTGATGTTAATGTGGTCTTTAATGGATGGCGGACACTAACGGTTGCTGTCGTGCTGACTATTGTAGCATTAATTGGAAAATGGACGGCTGCTTTTGCTGCTCAAAAAACATATAAATACTCTCTGGCTCAAAGAAATGTTATTTTTGGCTTGAGCAGCTCACATGCGGCCGCAACTTTGGCAATTATCATAGTTGGTTTTAATGTGGAAATTCTTGATGAACATATTCTTAATGGAACAATCCTACTGATCCTGGTAACTTGTATCATTTCGACGCTGACAACGCAAAAAGCGGCAAGACAAATCGCGATACAATCTGAAGGGGCGCCTTTTACACCTTCGCAACTGGGGAGCTTTGCACAGGAAAAAATTCTCTTGCCGGTAGCAAATGTTTCAAATATCGGTCGTTTGGTTAACTTCGCTATGCTGATTAAGGACCCAAAATCAGAGAATTCTATTTCTCTCTTAGGGGTGGTGCCAAATAATGAAGCTTCGGAAAAACATATCGTTGATTTGAGAAAAAAACTCGAAAAATCTGTCGATATGGGGGTGTCGGCTGGAGTAAACGTGGATATAATTACTACAATTGATCATAATGTCCCTAATGGAATTGTAAGAACGGCTCGAGAAACAATGGCGGATATAGTGATTATCGGCTGGCCGGGTAAAGTGGGGTTTGTGGAAAAACTTCTTGGAGAAAAAGTGGATACGGTTATTAGAAATCTTGATAAAAACTTATTCATTTGTCATATCGAAAAACCATTACTTTCTAATAAGAGAATAGTGGTTATGTCGGCTCCGTACTCCGAAAAAGAATATGGATTTAAATCATGGGTGAAAAAAGTGGCGCGACTATCACAGGAACTTTCTATACCTATTCTGCATATCGGTGATCCTGAAACTCAAAAAATCATAAAGCATGATAAGGCAAATGGTAAATCGTTTTCTTTTATGGCTTTCTCAAATTGGACTGATCCAATGAGTTGTTGTAATATATTCAAAGAGGATGATCTGGTGATCCTGATTTTAGCTCACAATGGGTATCTATCATACAGAACGGAAATGGATCATTTCCCGTCTCAGCTGGAAAATAAATTCCCACATATTAATCGTATCGCGGTTTATCCTCGTCAACATATTCCTTCGGTGTTACTTGAATCGGAGCATTCGGCTTTTGCTTCAACACCATAAATATTAATTAAATTTGTGTTATGCAACTAAACAAAATCTTACGACTTCTTTCATTCATCACTATCAGTTTTTTAATCGTTTCGTGCGGAACTACGAAAAAATCGCTTACCAGAAAACCGGATGCTTCTCCTAAAAGAGAATTCAGAGGGGCATGGATACAGACGGTTGGACAATCAAGGTATCAACAGATGAACAGCGCTGCAATGAAACATTACCTGACCGAAATGGTAAGAAAGTTGGATGAGGCGGGCATTAATGCACTGATTTTTCAAATAAGACCCGAAGCGGATGCTTTTTATAAATCTGAATTGGAACCGTGGAGCCGTTTCTTGACGGGGAGACAGGGACAGACTCCTGATGATCCTAACTTCGACCCACTGGCTTTTTTAATTGAGGAGTGCCACAAACGTGGGATGGAACTGCATGCTTGGATGAATCCGTATCGAGTTAAATCAAATATTAATTCTGAACTTGCTCCGAATCATATTTATTGGAAATATCCTGAACGTTTTGTTAAATACGGTACACAACTGTTTTTTGATCCGGGATTACCCGAAAATCGTACTTTCATTTGTAATGTGGTTGAGGATATTGTGGAGCGCTATGATGTGGATGCAATTCATATGGACGATTACTTCTATCCATATCCAATAGCAGGACAGACTTTCCCGGATGATGGAAGCTTCAGCACTTATGCAGCTTCTCAAGGTTTTTCTGATAGAGAGGACTGGCGAAGAAATAATGTGAATTTGCTTATTCAACAAATAAAATATACTATCGTTAAAGCAAAACCTTGGGTGAGATTCGGAATAAGCCCGTTCGGAATTTATCGTAATAAAAGAAGTACTCCGGATGGTTCTGGTAGCGAGACAAATGGTCTGCAAAACTATGACGATTTGTATGCTGATATAAAACTGTGGGTGCAAAAGGGATGGATTGATTATAACTTGCCGCAACTGTACTGGGAAATTGGACATAAGGCCGCGGATTATACAACGCTTCTGCAATGGTGGAATGCTAATAACTTTCAACAGCCTTTATATATTGGACAGGACATAAAACGGAGCTTGGACAAAAATGAACTGGATGTCAAAATAAAACAATCGCGTGAAATGGCTTTTGTTAGTGGAAATTGTTATTGGTATGGGTATCTGATTACGGAAAACAGAAATGGGGAAGCGGAGGCACTCAGAAATGGGGCGCATCGGAATAAAGCACTTATACCGGCTTATTCAAATATGCACAAAGGACGACCGGATAAGGTCAAAAGCCTGACGGATGTGTTTGCTCCGGATATGCATTTTCTGACTTGGGATTATAAGAAACAAACTAATAACCCTGAATCTGCAAAATATTTTGTGGTTTATCGATTTAGAAATGGAGAAAAGGTTGATATTGAGAATCCTGAAAATATAGTTGCGGTAACATCTGATAATTTCTATGTGCTACCTTACGAAACAGGGAATACAAAATATACTTATGTGATTACCGCAATGGATGCTTTCCATAACGAGTCAAAAACTAATAAGATAAAAGTTAAGCTATAGTCAAATGATCTATCATACTAAAAAGCTCTACCGTTAACCTTAACGGTCTGACATGTTGTACTGTAAAATATAAATGACTCTTATTTGAATGAGCAACCGTTTTACTTAAAAGGTCGTGATTGGTCTACTGTAATTTACAGTAGACCAATACTAACGTTATTTGTTTCCTTTTTACCGCTTTTCTCGATATTTTATGTAATTTACAACAGACCCATACTAACAACCGTCTCTTCCAAATTTGTTTCCGGTGTGAGGTGAATGGTCACAAAACCCATATCGTCAGCAGTTTTGATATTGTGAATGTTGTCGTCTATAAAGAGTGATTCTTCCGGATTTAACTGGTATTTATCTATCAATATTTGATATAAACGACGATCAGGTTTAATGATTTTCTCTTTACCGGATACAACCATGCCGTCCAATAACTTGAAAAAATCGTATCTTTCAATAGCAAATGGAATGGTTTCAGCCGACCAATTTGTGAGCCCGAAAATGGGAAAGCTTGGTTTTAACTTTTTCAACACTTGTACATTCTCGTCGATCGTACCTCCTAACATCTCGGTCCATCTACCATAAAACATTCCTATTTTATCACTGTAATCGGGATGTTTTTCCTGAAGTTCTTTAGTCGCTTTTTTAAGTGGATAACCGGCATCTTGATTAACATTCCAATCACTTGTACAAATGTTGTTTAGGAAAAAATCCATATCTTCTTTGGTGTCGAACACTTTTTCGTAAAGATAAACAGGGTTCCAATCTATTAGAACACCACCAAAATCAAATATTATATTTTTTATCGCCATAAAGTCTTATTAATGATGCAAATATAATAAAAATATCAAAGTTCTGTACTTAAGCGGATATCAAAATAATAAGCTCACAAAAAATAACTATCTTTGCATCTTAAATTACTGAAAGCAAGAGATGAACCAATTGAATGAGTACTCGATGATAGCCAAAACTATGGCTGAGATGGAAGATGTTTTGGCTGAAGAACTGACAAATATCGGGGCAAACAATATTGAAATAGGTACACGAATGGTGTCCTTTTCGGGTGATAAAAGTTTGATGTACAAGGCAAACGTGTGTTGTCGTACGGCTTTACGTATACTGAAGCCTATCTATTCTTTTAAAGCGGAAAATGCGGACGAAGTATATGAGGCTATTAAACAAGTAAATTGGGATGATTACCTCTCGCTTGATAAAACATTCTCTATTGATGCTGTCGTTTTTTCACATATTTTTCATCATTCAAAATTTGTTGCATATCGTGTGAAGGATGGGATCGTTGACTTTTTTAATGAAAAATATGGTAAACGCCCATCGGTTAGTGTAAGTAATCCGGATATGGTTTTCAATATTCATATAGCTCATAATAAATGTACGCTTTCTCTTGATAGTTCAGGTGAGTCTCTTCATAAAAGAGGATATAGGGTTGCTCAAACAGAAGCGCCTCTTAACGAGGTGCTTGCTGCTGGAATGATTCTCAAATCTGGTTGGAAGGGCGAAAGCACTTTTATTGATCCAATGTGTGGCTCGGGTACTTTATTAATAGAAGCGGCAATGATTGCGTTGGGAATTCCTCCGGGAATCCATCGAAAACATTTTGCATTTGAAAGTTGGCCTGATTTTGATGAAAAATTGTTCAGCGATATTTATAATGATGATTCTTCAGCAAAGGATTTTAACTTTCGTATCATTGGTTCAGATATTTCGTCAAAAGCAATCGATATCGCTCAAAAAAATATAGAAAGTGCTGGCTTGAAAAAGTATATTGACTTGGAGGTTAAACCATTTCAACAATATGAGGTGGCCCCGAAACCTGCAGGGATTCTGATGACAAACCCTCCTTATGGTGAGCGTATTAAAGTGGAAGATCTTGAAGAATTGTATTCTATGATCGGGGAACGATTGAAGCATGTATTTTCTGGTTATGATGCTTATATCTTAAGCTATAAAAAAGAGTGTTTCGATAAAGTTGCACTTAAATATTCTAAACGTTTCTTTCTGAATAATGGCGCTTTGGAATGTGAAATGCGAAAGTACGAATTGTTTGCTGGTAAAAGAAAAGAGAACAAAAGCGAGGGAAGAACACGTAAAGAAATTCCGTACACTCCAAAGAATACTGAGCGAAAACCTGAACAGAAACGTTCCTTTGATAGTCTTAGGAAAAAAGATAGAGGATTCGATAATGAAAAGCTCGACGGTCTGAAAAAAGAATTCAAACCAAGAAGACCGTTTGATAACGATAGGGAACCAAAAAAGATCTTCAAGAAAAGGGATTCTAATAAATCATATGAAAAAAGGGATGAGAAACCTAAGAGACTTTTTGAAGGAAGAATTAGAAGAGAAAAGTAATTCTAATTAAGTCCTAGTCAATATACGCTCTATCTCAGAATCACTTAATATCTTTACATTAGTAAATAAAAAACGGTCATCTAAAAAATCTCCATATTGATTGCACTCAGTTACGGCTGCTATCAAACTTGATTTGGCATCGACATCGAATGAGAATAACATAAGAATAGTGAAATATTTATTCTCAATTTCGAATTTTTCAATTACTATATTTGATTGTTGCAACTGAAACTTAAATTCGCGATCAATAATTTCCTTTTGTAGGTCTGTGAAATTTTCTCTATTACGTGTTGTGAATAATGAGAAAAAACGCAATTTTCTGTCATGACCTCCTAATCCGGTAGAAATGTAAATCTGCTGATGACCGGATAAATCAGAGCTTAAAATGATCCGACTACTAACCAATGCCATCGATGACCAATTTTGTAATTCCGGCTCTAATGGGCTACTATGATAAGTTTCAATTGAACGATATGCAGAAACATCTGGAATTGATGCAAGTAAAGTAAGACTTCGCTTTTTTCTCTCAAGAGTTGCATCAGGCTCAAATAATATTGAAACTTCTTCATTTCTGTCAAAACGTGGCTCTTCTCTACGCAACTTCTCAAAGTATCGGAAAAACTCCATTTGTTCCTCAATAGGCACACTCTCTTCAAGAATATGAAATGACTCTATACCCTGTTCGTTAAGGGTTTGTCTTAATTTTCGTAATATGTCTTCTTGATCATTCATCTTACAGCAAAGATATGTTTTTTTTAAATCATTATTTGTTTTAAGGTATACATTAAAAGACTAATTTCCTTAATTTTTATCAATTTCACAAATAATTGCTCAGAATTATCTAAATTCGCATAATCAAATAGATTTATCTAATTGTTGAGATTATAATCAGTCAAAGATGAAAGTAAAAATTGTAAATAAATCTAAGCATCCAATGCCGGAATATGCGACGGAACTATCGGCCGGAATGGATCTAAGAGCAAATATTGGTGAACCTATAACATTGAAAACTTTGCAGAGAATGCTAGTTCCTACAGGTATATTTATTCAATTACCTAAAGGATATGAAGCTCAGATTCGTCCAAGAAGCGGGATGGCAATAAAGCATGGTCTTTCTATATTAAATTCACCTGGGACTATCGATGCTGATTATCGTGGCGAAATCTGCGTTATCCTAGTTAATCTATCCAATGAAGATTTCATCATTAATGATGGTGAACGAATTTGTCAAATGGTAATATCTAAACACGAATATGTTGAATGGGAACCTGTATCAAAACTCGAAAATACTGAACGTGGGACGGGAGGTTTTGGACATACAGGCAAAAAGTGATGTTTCTTATATTAATTAATAAATAATTTATGCTTAATTATTTCGCCAAAGTTTTTATATCGGTAGTTTGTATCTTGACAACTTTATTATTTCCTACACAATTAAATGCACAGAAACTAGGCGATACTGTGAATTTTCAATTGGACGAAAATACTCAACGTACGTTTGATTATTATTTTTATTCTGCTTTAAATTCAAAAGCGCAAGGTCATTATGATCAGGCTATTGACTATTTCCAACAATGTTATGCAATAGATTCAACGAATGCAAATGTACTTATTGAATTAGGAACATATTATAATGTGCTGAATGAAAAAACAACAGCTCTATCTTTTATTGAGAAAGCAGTTAATTATGATCCTAATAATTACTATTATAACATGATGCTTGCGGGACTTAGTAAAGAGCAGGGCAAGAGACAAAACGTTATAGAAATATATAAACATTTATTGAATATATATCCGCAAAAAGTGGAATTGTTTTTTGAACTAGCAAATGCTTATGCTGATAATGGCGATCTACAAGAAGCAATAGATGCTTTAAACGAACTACAAAAGAGCATGGGTGTTACAGAGATAATCACATATAGCAAGTTCAGAATTTATTCAATGATGAATAAGAAAGATGAGGCATTTAAGGAAATTGAAGCAATTATTGAAAAGAATCCGGATAATCCACAATATTTAATACTTTTAGGTGATTTGTATATTGAAGATAATCAAAATGATAAAGCTCTTAAATATTATAAATTAGCCGAAAAGATTGATTCAGAAAATCCTGCATTAATCCTTTCTTTTGTTAACTATTACGAAAAGGTAGGAGATAGGGTTTTGGCAGAAAAGGAGATGAGAAAAGCCATTTATGATAAAAATGTTAGTTACGAAGATAAGTTACAATTGGTCACACGTTATGTGTCTGTATTAAAGCAAAATAAGCAGAACACGAGTGATGCAAATCCTCTTTTTGATAGCCTTTTAGAACAATATCCTAATAATACTCAAATAAATTTAATTTATGGAGGTGTCTTAGCTTTACAAGATGATAAACAAAAGGCAATTGAACAATTTCAAATTTTCACAGATGCAAATCCTGGAGATCCTAGCGGATATGAAAATTTACTTCGCATATATATTCCTGAGAATAATATGAATAAGGTAGTTGAGATATCAACTATGGCAATTAAAAACATACCAACGGCTCCTCAATTCTATTTTTATCTTGGAGGTGCAAAATCTCAACAAAATAAATACAATGAAGCTTTAAAGGTGTTTGAAGATGGAATTAAAAATGCTACAATGCCAAATTCAACTGTTGAATCTGATTTTTATGGTCAAATTGGTGATCTAAATCATTATCTTGGAAATGACGAAAAAGCATTTGAATGTTACGAAAAAGCATTAAAGTTGAATCCTCAAAATTTACCTGTTTTAAATAATTATAGTTATTATTTGTCTTTGCAAAAAAGAGATTTAGACAAAGCTGAACAAATGAGTGGAATCACAATTAAAGCTGAACCAACTAATCCAACTTATTTAGATACATATGGTTGGATACTCTTTGAACAAAATTCATTTGTTATGGCAAAGATTTATATAGAAAAAGCTATTGAATATGGAGCAAAAGAACCTTCTGCAGAAGTTTATGAACATTATGGAGATGTACTTTATAAATTAGATGAAAAAGAAAAAGCTATTCAACAATGGCAAATTGCTAAAAAACTTGGAAGTGAATCAAAAACATTGGACAAGAAAATAAAGACAGGTGAATATATTGAAGCAAAATGATTTTAAAATGAAAAGATCACATTTATGGTTCTGTTTTTTCTATGTAAGTATCCTTTTTTTGATACTTACACAATCGTGTAAACCAAAGCAGACAATAATCTATCCAACATCTCCTGTTGAAGAAAAAGCAAATGTAGAACTATTTTCAGATATTATTTCAAAACAACTTGATTATAATACATTCTATTCCAGAATTAATCTTTCAATTTCAACGGGAACTCGTTCGATAAGTTCCAAAGGAACAATGAAAGTGATAAACAACGATGCTGTACAAATTTCACTACAACCTCTTTTTGGAATGGAGATGTTTAGAATTTATTTTGATCAGAATGAGATTGTTTTAATAGATAGAATGAATAAATCTTATGTAAAAGAAACATACGAACATTTAAAAGAAAAATATCCAATAGGATTTGATTTTGATATGTTGTTATCACTTTTTACTAATAAAATGTTTGTAGCCGGAAACACATCGATTCAACCAACTGATTATCGTCATTTCGGATATGTTGATAATGTAAACAGTTATTATCTTAAAGCATCAGACAAATTATCAGGGATAGAATATGCTTTTACTGTCAACTCTGATGATAAAATAATGTTCACACATCTGATGGGAAATAATGGTAAATATTCTTTGAATTGGGAGTATAATAATTTTACTTCAATAGGTAATACTATGTTCCCGACAGTAATGAATATAGTAGGTGGATCGACTGTTAAACAAATGGATATGGAAATAAGGTTTTCGGAGATAGTATTAAATGAACCGACTGCATTAAATGTAAAGATTCCTGAAGGATATGTACAGATTTCAGTAAATGATATAATAAAAATTATTAGAAATATTTAATGAAGAAACTTCCTCTTATCATATTGCTTTTTGTAATAAATTGTTTCGTTAATTTGGCTCAAACGACACAAATTAAAGATCTTCAACTTAGACAAAAAGTGCTTCAGGAAGAAATAGCCAATACAAACAAACTATATCTGGATGTTAGAAAACAAACGACTACTCTATTAGATAGAATTAAATTGCTTAATAAGCAAATTGGTTCTCGAAAAGAGATAATATCATTACATCAGAGTGAAATAGATGCGTTGAATAAAGAACAGTATTCTTTAGAAAGAGAAATTGAACAGCTTGATAATAAGATGAATATTACAAAAGCGAGTTATTCAAAAGCGATAAAAGGAATGCTAAAGAATAGTCGGTTTTCAGAAAATAAATTAATGTTCATTTTCTCTGGTAAATCTTTTAGCGAATCCTTACGAAGGATGCAATATTTAAGTAACTATTCAAAATGGAGAAAAGGACAGGCGGAGGAAATTAAGAGGCAAAATGATATATTAATTGCAAAAAAGCTAGAACTGCAAAAAGCGAAAGAGGATAAACAGAAGGCTCTTACTTCACTTCAATTAGAACAATATAAACTTCAGAACGAAGAAAAAGTCCGTAAAAATGAAATGTCTGAAGTTAAGACTAAACAAAATGAGCTTCAGAAAACATTAAAAGACAAACAAAAACAGGCAAATCAACTTAATGCTCAAATTGAAAAACTTATAGTTGAAGAGGTTGCTCGTCAAGAACGGGAAAATGAAGCAAGACGCCTAGCTGAAGAAAACAAGCGAAAGAAAAAAGTAGAGGATGAAAAGGAAATCAGCAGACGTGAAAACGAATCAAGGAATAAAAATATAGATTTGGCTAAAAATGAACCAAACACCTCTGAAAAAACAATCACTGAACCTGTTGATAAAATTTCTAAACCGAAAGTAGAATCTGCACCAAAATCAAGTTCAACTGAAGATTTCAATTTGTCAACAGACTTTGCTTTAAATAAAGGACTTTTGCCAATGCCAGTTACCGGCACTTCAGCGATAGTGACAAATTTCGGTGCTAATAAGAGTAACGACTGGAACATTACAACAACAAGCAACGGTATAGATATTCAAGCACAACAAGGTGCAAATATTAGGTCTGTATTTCAAGGGATTGTTTCCAAAGTTTTTTCATTTCCAGGATCTAATACATGTATTATTGTACGGCATGGAGATTACTATACTTTTTATGGAAACATTTTCGATATATATGTTAAACAAGGTGATAAAGTGAATACTGGACAAGCTTTAGGAAAAATCTTTACAGATCCTGATTCGGGTATTGCTAAAATGCATTTTCAACTTTGGAAAAAAACTACTAAGATGGATCCAAAACCATGGCTTAAAAAATAACACATAAGTTAATAATGAGAAATAATATGAGTATAAAGTTTCGTTTGATAATAATGAATTTCCTGCAATTTGCAGTGTGGGGAGCATACTTGACATCTATGTCACGTTATTTAGGTCCTGCAGGTTTAGGTTCTCATATAGGAATATTTTATTCCGTACAAGGAATTGTTTCTATTTTTATGCCTGCGCTAATTGGAATTATAGCTGATCGCTGGATTCCTGCTCAAAAAATGCTTGGTATTTGTCATCTTTTATCGGCTATGTTTATGTTGAGTGTTGGATTATATGGTCTTAGTGCTAATTCTATAGTTTCATTTCCCATTATTTTTACTTTATATACATTTAGTGTAGCATTCTATATGCCTACTTTAGCTTTGTCAAATTCTGTTGCATATAATATTCTGAATCAGTTTAATTACGATACTGTAAAAGAATTCCCTTCAATTCGTGTTTTTGGTACAATCGGATTCATAATATCTATGTGGGTAGTTGATTTACTCGGTTTTCAAGATAGTGCTATGCAGTTCGTTTTAAGTGGTGGAATCGGCATCTTGTTAGGTCTTTATGCTTTTTCTTTACCCAATTGTCTACCCAACGGATTACATAATAGTATGAAATCATTTGGAAAATCATTGGGTCTAGATGCATTTAAGCTTTTCAAACAAAAAAAAATGGCGATATTTTTTATTTTTTCAATGTTTTTAGGTGTATCTTTACAAATCACCAACGGATTTGCTAATCCATTTATTGCAAGTTTTGAATTTTTACCTGAATACTCAAATACTTTTGGTGTAAAACACTCAAACATATTGATATCTTTATCTCAGGTTTCTGAAACTCTGTGTATTCTTTTAATCCCTTTTTTCCTTAAAAAGTATGGAATAAAAATAGTAATGTTAATTGCAATGTTTGCCTGGGTTCTTCGTTTTGCATTTTTTGGATTAGGTAATCCTGGTAACGGAATTTGGCTTCTTGTTTTATCAATGCTTGTATATGGAGTAGCGTTTGATTTCTTTAACATCTCTGGTTCATTATTTGTCGATAAAGAAACCAAGCCCGAAATTAGGTCGAGTGCACAAGGTTTATTTATGTTGATGACAAATGGAATAGGGGCAACCGTTGGAACATTGGCTGCTCAAGCTGTTGTTAATGTCTTCTGTAAATGGACAGATGTAACAATTGGATCGCAAACCAAATCAATGCTTATAGGTGATTGGTCATCTGTTTGGTATATTTTTGCTGGTTATGCTCTTGTAGTAGCATTGCTATTTGCTATTCTTTTTAAGAACAAATATACTATGAAAGAAGAAACTCAAAAATAATGAATCACAGTTCTTTGATTCGTATATTTTTTAACTTAATAACAGAGTCATGTCCTAAAAATGCAATATGTCCTATTCGATAAAACAATGATTCAGGTACTTTATCAGGTGTGACTTTTTCTATTGCTTCTTTTAAATTTCCATCAACTATAATTGTTCCGTTTAAGATGACTTTAATATTATCACCATTAGCAATGACTTCTTGGTGATTCCATTCTCCAACGGGATTTAGGAATCCCCGTTTTGCCGGAATCCATCCATAAATTGATCCATGATATTGGTAAGGCTTCAGGTCTTTATATATATCGGCACTGTTATCTAAAATTTGTAATTCCATACCATCATATCCACTTTTGGAATTTACAATTTTATGCCTTAATCCAAGACCACTATTTGAACCTGGGGTGAGTAAAAAATCAAATTTTAAAACAAAATTGTCGTAAGTGTTTTTAGAATATAAATTACTGTATCCACCTTCTGATGGACGCATTACAATACAACCATTTTCTAATTTATACTCATTTGCATTACTAGTCCATAGCTCCATGGAAGTACCGTCAAAAAGGATTTTAAAGCCTTCTTTTTTTTCATTTCTTGATAATTTAAAAGGCTTTATCTGTTCTTCATTCATTTGTTGAACTCCATCTGCTCTTTGAACCTGTGTTTTAGATGAATTACAGCTTAAGCCAAAGAATAATGGCAACAAAGCAAAAATGTAAATTTTATTCATATAACATTGATTGAGAAATATATTTTTTAACGTTTTTCTCTTAAATTTTCTGCATCCCAAAGAATTGCATTGTTTCTTAGATAACTTTCATAACTTAAAAGGGCAGGAGCGGCTGTTCTTACAGCAAAAAGAGCATCAGCTATAACAGGGACATTATTTCTTATGCCATTAATAAAGTTAAAATGATGGTCATAGTGGCAACCTCGATATCCATTTTCAGCATTAAATAAAAACTCATTTGGTGAAACCTTTATTGGTTGATCCATTCCCTGGCCTAATTGTTTCAGTACCTCCAGTTTTTTTATATCAATATCGTAAGTAGTTTTAAGAGTAACTTGATTCCATTTAACATTTAAAGAACCCATAGATCCAATAATATCAAAATCAGTACTTCCCCATTTCTTAGATATACCATCAACATAATTTGCTCCTAATTGTATTTTAAAAGCTCCTAAATTATTTCTATCAGGATAATCAAAGTACCCTAACATAATATCAGGTGTGTCACGTAAACCATCTTTATAATAATGAATTCCGCCAGTAGTATAAACTTTATCAGGTCCAATAGCATCCATAATATAATGAACGCTGGACAAAACATGAACATACAAATCGCCAGCTATACCTGTACTATAATCTTTCCAATTACGCCAAGCTAAAAAACGTTGTGCATCGAATGGCCTTTTGGGGGCATTTCCCAAGAATTGATCCCACCATATTGTTTTTTCAGTTGCATCCTCAGGAGCAATAAAAGAATTTAATGAACCAGGAGCAGCTGTAAATTGACCGTTGATGAAGTTGATTTTACCGATTAGTCCATTTTGTACTAAAAGTCGAGCAGCTCTATTACCTAAAGACGCCATCCCCTGACTCCCTACTTGAAATACTATTCCACTCTTTTTTTGAGCATTGATTAAGGCTTTGCCTTCTTTAAGTTTGTGAATCACTGGTTTTTCACAATAAACATGTTTTCCTGCATTCATTGCGTCAATAGCTATTTTTTGATGCCAATGATCTGGTGTGGCAATAATGATTGCATCCACATTTTTCAAATCCAGGATTTCCTTATAGTTTTTGGTTAAGAATAAATTGTTGCCCCATTCACTTTTTGCTTCGTTTAAACGTCTGTCGAATAAATCGCAAACAGCTATCAGTTTTACACCTTCAATTGATAAGGCCGTATTAGTATTAGAAGTACCCATTCCACCTTTTCCTATCAAAGCGATATTTACTACTTTGTTGTTCTCTGTTTTTTTACCGCTTTGTTTTATATTAAATTTAGGCATTGAAAATGTCTGAGAACCATAGAGTGCGGCTGCTCCTAAAGCCATATTCTTTAAAAAAAATCTTCTGTTCTGCATTGTATTTTTTATTTGTATATTAGTTTAAATTAGATATTTAATTAGAATTTAAAAGATTAAAACAAACAGGTCTGGATAACCTGTTTGTTTGTATTGTATTATATTAAATGTTTAATTCTCAGTTTTTAAAATTTCTTTAGGCATCATTACAACAGTAGCAATATTTCCTTGAGTTAGTAAGTCATTGGTAAATTTCTGAACATCTTTTTCAGTTATAATGTTTAATTTATTCAAATAATCAGTGTGAGTGTCTTCGTTGTAGAAATACTTTGTGTCTAATACATTTAACCAATAACTGTTCACCTTAAGGTTCTCCATATATTTTTTATTCATATATTCTTTAACCTTATTAAAATCTTTACTTTTTGGTCCATAATCCGCAATACTATGAAGTTCCTCTATAACTATGTTGTTCAGCTTTTCCATTAAAGATGGATCAGTATCGTAAATAATTTGCAACATTGTCTGGTTTTTAGGATAGCGAGAAATTGATCCTAAAGTTGACACACCATATGTTCCACCTTCCTCTTCACGTATTTTTTCAGTATAAACAATATCAAGAATTTGCTCTAGCATATTCATTAATATTGTATTGCTTAAATCGCGCTTTATTGTTCCTGTAACAGCATTGAAAACAGAAGCTTTAGGGTTTTGCATTTCACGCTGAAATATATTATTTATCTTGCCTTTTTTCAAATCCAAGGGAATTTTTACAAATTCACCTTTTTTAGATAGTTTAGGAAGGGATGCCAAATATTGTTCAACAACAGGTTTCATCTTTGTTTCATCAATGTTGCCGACAAAGGTAAATGTAAAACTAGCAGGATTAGAAAATTGGTGTTTATACATTTCCATTATTTTATCATAATCAACTTTTTGTAAGTCATCCATTTTTAGGCGTTTAGTAATAGGATTATCGCCATACAACTCATAATTAATAGAATCAATTAAAGTAATCATCGGTTCTACTTCAAGATTCTTAAGTTGTATCTCTTTTCGTTGTTTCCAAGAAGTGAAAGCGTCTAGATCTTTCCTAGGAGCAGTAAAATATAGGTAAACTAGCTGAAGCATTGTTTCAAAGTCCTTAATTGAAGATGAACCATTAATGCCTTGTGTTATTAGGTTTATTCCAGGTGAAGCAGAAGCCGTTTTACCTGCCAGTACTTTGGGAAGATCGGTCGCACTGAAATTCCCGACTCCTCCTACAGTCATAACCTCTGATAAAAGGTTGCTGTTAATCGGATCTTGAACCATATATTGTGATAATCCTCCTGCACTTGTGGATGTCATTAAAATCTCGTCATCTTTGAAATCTGTATTTTTCAATACCACTTTCATGCCATTTGATAATGTCCATATAGTAGCATCCAGTTTTTTATCTTTTTGTTCTTTAACTACTTTTCCAGGAGTAGGAGGCGCACTTATTAGAGGTTTGTCAATTACTTCACTTATATAGGGCTCAATGTTTTCAGTTCTTACATTGTTTATTGTTGCTAGCATCTCTTCATTTGAAGGATAACTCAATCCTTCTTTTTTGGGACCTGTAACGCCAACAACTAAATTGTTATCACTTATTAGTTGTTGGATAACCTGGTTAATTACTTCTACAGGAATATTAGGAGCAATTGATTGAATCAACTGATGCTCAAATTCAATTCCAGGAATTGGCTCTCCATCAGTAAATGCTCGAATATATTCCTGTGAATAAGTAGAGTTCTTTTGTTTATCTCGATTATTGTACAAGTCTTCATAACTTTTCAAAATATTTGTTCGGGCAATTTCATATTCTGGAACAGTAAAACCATAACGTTTCATTCGTTCAGTTTCTCGGACTATAGCAGCTAATGCTTCATCCACATTGTCTTCAGCACAACTAGCAACAACATTCCATGCATCCATTGTTTTCGCTACAAAAAAATCGTCATCATAAGCATATGCGGATGTGAAAGGTGAATTAGGTTTTTGTAATATTTCATTAAAACGTTGATTCATCATTGTCGCAGCAATATTCAACATATAACGTGAGATATATCCAGCTTGCGTATTTTTCATTTTTTCAGGCATAGGCTCATGTTTGTAGAATACCATTAATTGTGTTTCCATTGCTTCAGGATCTGTAACAATTGCAATAATCGGGTCCTCATTTTCAGGAACCGGGAAGTATTCTCTTTTAGCTGCATTAGGTTCCAGTTTTATATTAGAGAAAAGATCCTTTATCTTCTGTTCTATTAAATTTACATCCACATCGCCAACCACAATAATACCTTGTAGGTCTGGTCGATACCATTTATGATAGTATGATCTTAATTCATCGCTCTTAAAGTTGTTAATCACATCTATCTTTCCTATTGGCATACGGTTAGCGTATCTGCTACCAACATACATTGAGGGAAGCAACTGTTCCATAATACGCATTTGTGCACTGCTGCTAGTTCTCCATTCTTCACGAATCACTCCGCGTTCTTTTTCAATCTCCTCATCATCTAGTGAAATAGCAGTTGACCAGTCGTGAAGTATCAATAAACAAGAATCAAGTAATTTTTTGTTTTGTGTCGGAACATCTGTCAAATAATATACTGTTTGATCAAAAGATGTATACGCATTAATATTTGTTCCAAACTTAACGCCGTTATTTTGTAAATAGTTAAGTAAGTTATTATTTGGAAAGTTCGCTGTTCCGTTAAATGCCATATGTTCCAGAAAATGTGCTAATCCCCTTTGATTTTCCTCTTCTTGCATAGAACCTACTTTTTGAGCAATGTAAAAATCTGCTCTGTTTTCAGGTGTTTTGTTTTGACGAATATAATAAGTTAAACCGTTTTCTAACTTTCCGATTCTCACTTCTGGATCTATAGGGAGGCTTGTACTCTGTTGAGCTATTACAGTACAACTGACCAACAATAAGTAGATCAGCAATAATTCTTTTTTCATAAATATATGTAATTAGATTCTGTCCAAAACAATTTTAATTAATTCTTCAGTTGAGCCTTTATAATCAGCATTTGATTCTAATGCAACTCTATTTGCAATAATTGCACAAACAGTCATAGCTTTATGCCCCATTAATTTACTTAGACCTGCTACTGCCGAACTTTCCATTTCGTAATTAGTAATTGTGTAATCATTATATCTAAATGATTCTATCTGAGTATTCAAATGAGGATTTGCAAGAGGTAAACGAACGTATCTACCTTGTGGTCCATAAAAACCAATAGCCGAGATTGTCACACCACGAATCATGTCATAACCGATTCTTTCAACTAACTCTTCATTTGCACTTACTACATAAGGAGAGCAGTGGTAAGGAGACCAGTTTACATGTTTCAAAAATGCATCTTCAAAATCCATTTCTCTGATATCTTCAGAGCCTGAATAGTAATGGATAAGTCCATCAAAGCCGATTGATTTTTCTGAAACCACATAAGAACCTACTGGGCAGTGAGGTTGCATTCCACCTGAAGTGCCTACACGTATTATTGTTAATTGTTTAAAGTCATCTTTAACTGTGCGTGTCTCAAAATCGATGTTAGCAAGCGCATCTAATTCAGTAAGTACGATATCAATATTATCAGTACCAATTCCGTGAGAAAGTGCTGTTATTCTTTTACCTTTGTATTTGCCGGTTATTGTATGAAATTCCCTACTTTGAATATCACATTCAATACTATCGAAATAACTAGCAGTCATTGTTACTCGGTCTGGATCACCCATCATCACTATCTTATCAGATAGTTGATCAGGTTTTATGTGGAGATGAAAAGCACTCCCATCGGAATTAATAATAAATTCAGATTCTGGTATATTTCTCATATTTGTAAATTAGTAACTCTATATTATGATTGCGTTTTATTATTTCCGCTAATAGTTTGTGTACCTGTTTGAGGTTTTGCAATAGCGTCACGCATATCTGTGTCTGATTTTATATTTTGCATACGGTAATAATCCATAATTCCCAGATTTCCATTACGGAATGCTTCAGCCATAGCAATTGGTATTTCCGCTTCAGCCTCAATTACTTTTGCACGTGCTTCTTGAGCTTTTGCTTTCATTTCTTGTTCAAGCGCAATTGCCATTGCACGACGTTCTTCTGCACGTGCCTGAGCAATATTCTTGTCAGCTTGTGCCTGATCCATTTGAAGAACAGCACCTATATTTTTACCTATATCGATATCTGCTATATCAATTGATAGTATCTCAAAAGCTGTTCCAGCATCCAGACCTTTTTTCAAAACCAGTTTAGAAATAGAATCCGGGTTTTCCAATACTGATTTATGAGAAACAGCTGATCCGATTGAAGATACAATACCTTCACCTACTCGGGCAAGAATTGTTTCTTCACCAGCACCTCCAACCAACTGTTTAATATTTGCACGAACAGTAACACGTGCTTTAGCAATCAACTGAATACCATCAATGGCAACCGCTGTGACTGGAGGAGTATCTATAACTTTTGGATTTACTGACATTTGTACAGCCTGAAGTACATCACGTCCAGCAAGGTCGATAGCGGTAGCCATTTGGAAACTCAAATCAATATTAGCTTTGGATGCCGATACAAGTGCATGCACCACTTTTTCTACATGACCACCTGCTAAATAATGTGCTTCCAGATCGTCGCGGGTAACGTTTTTTAGTCCTGCTTTATGTGCTTCTATCATTGCATAAACAATTGTGTGTGGCGGAACACGACGCAACCTCATCAAAAATAGTTGTACCAATGAAATATGAACGCCTGCAGAAAGTGCATTAATCCATAAGAAAAAAGGTACATAATGAAAAAATATCACCACAAAAATAATGATGACTATAATTAAAATAATTAATCCTACTTCTCCCATAATAATAAAATGTTAATTAGTATAAGTTTTTTAATATGATTTTCGTACAATAATATTCATAGATTCTACTTTTTCAACAATGATCTCAGTTTCCTCGTCAATCATTCCCCCATCATAAGTCTTAGCCTCTACAATTACATTATTGACCATGACTTTTCCCATTGGATTAAGGCGAGAAATCGTTACTCCTTTATCACCCACATTAATATTTTTGAAATCTGAGTTATCTACTGTACTTGTTATTTCAGTATTTAGTGCTATTTTTTTTAGTGATTTTGATCTTAAGAGCAAAACAAAAGTTACAGCGATTAGCACTACTGATGCAATAAGCGTAATTGTACCTGCAGTACTTCCTATATATGTAAAAGCAAATACTATTCCTCCAATAAGAAAAATTATACCTGCTATACCAGCAATTGAAATGCCAGGAAGTAAAAAAATCTCAATCATCAAAAAAAGAAGACCAAGCAAAATGATTACTGTTACGATTATTATATTTAATGCCATGCTTCAAAATTTATTCGTTACATTAGATAGCGGTTTTCTGCATTTCTTGCAGCCGTTTTTAGTCGTTTTACGTTTTTGTATAATGAATCTGCTGTATTTTCCAGTTGTAATATGGACTTCCTTAAAAGTTCATTACGTGAATTTATATTTAAATATTGTTCACGTTGGACACTTAATTGCTTTAATGTCGATTTCAATTCATTTTCACTGGTAATCGATTGTATAAATAGTTCACGTGCTTCAGCACTCTGAAAATCTGTTAATCTATTATATGTCTTAGAGTCATTTATAACAAATACAAATTCTGTTGTATTTTGATTGTTGGGTTGGTCAATTTTTTTAGCTAATGCGATAAGTGATGAATAATCTGTTTGTGGTAACCAAGATTCCCTTATTGAAGCTATTTTTGCCCTTCTACTAAGATATTTTTCATCATCACTTTCTAAAAGTACTACTTTTTCTGACGGAATAAAAGTATAAACACATACAGAACCTTCAGGTTGATATCTATCAGAAGCAAACCATCCAACACCTTTTATTTCGTCAATCACTAATAAATAATCGTTGAACGGTGAATTAAAAGGCATATTCAATTGATTTGGATTTAAATAAGAGTCTGTTGCTATATTGTATCTTGTAACAAAAAGATCATATCCTCCTATTGAATTATTTCCATTAGAAGCGTAATAAATAGTTAATCCATCTGGCATAACAAAAGGAAATGTCTGATCTGCAATGTTATTTATTGTTTCTGGCAAACGTTTTTGGTTTCCAAATGAATCCAATAATTTTTCCATACTATATAAATCAGATCCATTAATTGAATCATGTTGCGAAAATAGAACTTTGTTTTGCTTTTCGTTAACATATAAAATCGATGAATTGCTTGTTTGATTTTTGAAGAATTCATTTACTGGCATAAGATTCCCAGATGTAGAACTCAGAAAATACGCATCGAGAAGATTACTTTTAGGAATTACTAAGCTGTCTATAATCTGAACATTCTCAGTACGTCTTGTCAACCTTTTTAAATGATCAGCAAACATTCTTTTATCTTCTAAAACTTCCAAAGCTATTTTATCTTTCCTTTTTGATTTTTCGTATTTAGAAAAACACTCCTCTGCCTCATCAAATTTATATTGAAGTGCAAATAATTCACCCAAATATATTAAAACATCAGTGATCTCATTATTAGCAGCATATGTTAGGTATTTCTCAGATTCAACAAATTTACCCATTTCAAATAAACTGACACCTAGCAATTGATTGATTAATTTGTTTTCAGGATTTAAATTATATTCATCCATCAAAATAGGAAGTGCTTTAGAGTATTTGCCTTCTTGATACCACAGTTTGGCATCATCAATTGTTTGTGCGTTTATAGTAACAGCATTTAAAAGCACAAAGAAAAGGATAAAATATAAAGACTTTATTTTCATACAACTTGTTGATAATATGTTTCAAAGATAGTAAAATAGTTAGAAGTATTATATTTCAACACTGATTTATTCATTATTTATTCGAATTCCATTTGCTTGTAATATAGGAATAGCAAATGCATGTGGATTCTCAATTTGATTCTTAAAAACAAGGTTGAGTGTAATTTTTTGAATACTTTCAGCAATATCTTCATTTACTATTGTCATCAGGATTTCTTCTTCTGTGTCAACACAAAATGAGAATAAGCCTGTTTTTTCAACAAGATTACAAAATCTTGAATGTAGTATTGTACCACCAGTAGCACCTAATTTTTTTGTTTTTTGTATAAATTCCTCTGATTGACCAGCAGGAACAATTGCTGTCAACATCTGACCTTTCATTAATACATTTGTAGGACTTTCAATTTCTATATTTGGTAATCCTGATGCTTGGTTTACAGGTAGTACAGCAACAATCCCAGTGTTTTCCTCATGAATGTTGTATTTTTCAACAATAAGATCCATGAGTTTATCCAGTTTATCATAAGCTGTAATCATCATAATAAGTGCTTTAGTTGATTGAGCTTTTGTTTGTAGTAACGGATTGAAAATGTTTGCTGTTCCTTTCGCTTTACAAATAGTACCTCCTATATAATCATTACTTTGAACAAAGTCCACAAATTCTTCTGCAAGTGACTCCTTAATAATTGTAATAACATTTACATATGCTGTTTGCTTTGTATACTTTTGTGGTTGGTCCAGTATCGGTGGAATTATTGGCATAGTAAAAGCTATACCTGTATTTGGTTTATCAAAATGAAATTCATTAGTGAAATAGTTTAAAATGTCTATTTCTCGTTCTTCCCTTATGATAAATAATAAAACTTCTTTAGCTGTTTCATTCATCGCCAATATTTTTAGGATATGGTTGCCTGCCATTCCTTCACCTAGTATTACATTAGCACGGGTGATACCTATTTTTTTTGCTGAATGTAAAACTTTCTTGCTTTTTCCTCTATTAACAATGATTGTAAGTAGACAAACTTTATTGTTTTGATATGAAGATACTGTATTTATCATATTTCAATACCTCCTTGTTCTATTTTTTTAGATTTCTTTTGTTGTTTAATCATCGACATTTTGTAAATCAATCCCATTATTTCTATAGTAATTAATGGGGTAATTGCAACAATCGCAATAACTCCAAATCCATCAACTACAACACTGGCACTAGGGATATATTGAGCAGCACCATGAGCAAACGGAAGAACAACTGTAGCTGTAAGTGTACCTGCGGCTACTCCTCCAGAATCGTATGCTATACCTACAAATATTTTTGGTACAATAAATGACAAAATTATTACAATTATCATTGCTACTAAAATAATATGCCATAATTGAAGTGATGGAATTGTAATGCGCATGATAGATAATCCAACAGCAATTCCTACCCCAATACACAATGCTACTAAAACAGTTTTTGATTTGATAGCACCGGCAGTTTCATCTTCTATTTGCCTGGTAAGTACACGAACCGAGGGTTCTGCAGGAATTATTATTACACCTAAAATAATCCCTATTATTATCAATAACCAATCTTTTTCGAGAGCTGCAATTTGATATCCCAACTGTCTGCTAGCATCAATAAATCCACCATTGAATCCAGCAAGGAATAAAACCAAACCGATATATGTATATAATGCACCAATCATAATATTTCTTAATGACCGTTTTGATTCTTTTAAACTAAAAGTATTCACAATTAAGAAGATAATGATGACTGGTAGTAATGTGAGAAGTCCTTCTAAAGCTACTTCGGGTATATTTGAGAAAAACATCTTCAACACATTCTCATTCGTAAACTCATGCATAGTTAAATTCCCGGTTACTTTTGTCTCGTTAAAAATTCCTTGTGCAAGAACAGCAATTATAGCTCCTGTTGAGGCTATACCAAGCATACCAAAACTATCTGATTCTTCATTTCCTTTTCGACGTGTCAGATTTGAAACACCTACTGATAAAGCTAATAAAAAAGGAACAGAAATAGAACCTGTCGTAGATCCGGAAGCATCAAAAGCAACTGCTAGAAATTCAGGATCAGAAAATATTGCTAGCACAAAAATGACAAGATAAATTACTGTCATTAATATATTGAGTAGAACACCCTTAATAACTCGCACTAACGCCAATGCAACCATAAGTCCTACTCCCACAGAAACAAGTATTACCATAAGATTGGAGTCCATACTTCCTAAAGTAATATCTTTCACTTGCCCAGCCAGAATATGCAAATCAGGTTCTGCTATTGTTACTGAAAAACCAATTATTATTCCACCTAATATTATAGGAAATAATGATTTTCTTTTTAACAAACTACCACTAACTTTCTCCCCCATAGGGGTAATGCTTAAATCAACGCCCATCAAGAAAAGTGGCATACCAATCAGAACAAAAACTGTTCCTAAAAGAAATTTTATCAAAATGTCTTTTCCAAGTGGTGTGATAGTGAAGTGTAATAAAAGCACTACAACCACAATAGGGATTACTGCATAAAAAATCTCTTTAAATTTTTCTTTGATTTGTAGCATAAATAGTATTTGTATCCGCTAATATACAAAAAACAATTAAATTATTTAGCGGAAATGACGTCAACTGATTAAAATCCTTTTTTATTAGTCATTATTAATGAATTTACAATTATTCTGTGTAGATCATAAGTTCTTTCCCTTCCTTTAATAAATCGTGAGAAATAAACCAACGATCAATTTTTTTACCTCCATATGTAATTTCTTTTATTTTTTTCCCATTCCCCTTTTTAGTAATTGTAAATTGATTATTATTCAAAGTAAATTCCACTCTGTTGAATAAAGGTACAGAAATAATGTACTCGGGATCAGCTGGAGAATAAGTATATAAACCTATTGCATTGAAAACATACCAAGAAGACATCTCTCCTGCATCATCCATTCCTGCATAAGCTAATTTATCCTCACCCATATCGTAGAAACGATCCATTATGCTGTCTAATACAGCTTGAGCCTTTTCTTGTTTGTCAATAAAGTAATATGTATAAGGTATACTGTGGGCTGGCTGATTTCCGTGGCAATAATTTCCAATAAAACCTGTCATATTATGAGCTTCATACTTTCTCCATGGCTCTGTAAACAGTGAGTCAAGTTTTTGTTCAACAGATTTCTTGGTCGGATAAAGTGCTATCATTCCTTCCGGATCGTGTGGGGCATAAAAAAGAGATTGCCAGGCATTTGCCTCCCTGTACATATAAGCAAAATAAGGGTAGTATGGATCAAAATCTTTAATCCATTCTCCATTTTCAATTCTTCCTCTCCAAAATCCTGTACTGGGATCAAACAAATTTTTATAATTAGACGAACGATCCATCAATAATTTGTAATTTGCATCATCTCCAAGTTCTTTTGCCAAAAGAGCTGTTGCATAATCATCATAAGCATATTCTACTGTTTTAGTAACAGCAGCTTTATATTCATCCCAAGTAGGTACATTTATTGTGTCTTTTTCTGCAATCCAACCTTTTTCAATATATTCATCTAAATAAGGTCTTCCTCCTCGTCCAGGAACAGTAGCATTTTTAAGTAATAAATTATAAGCGCGCTCTAGATCAAAATCTTTCAAACCTCTTAAATAACTTCCAGCTACAAAAACAGAAGCATGGTCACCATGAAAGAAAGTGGGCATGTAGCCACCGCGACTTTTTTCACCTTTATCAATAATTGACTTAATTATATCGATTGTCACATCAGGAGATAACATGCCTAATAAAACAAGTTTATTACGATAATCATCCCAAAATGAAGGGTTTGTGTAATAATGAAATCCCTCATTTACAATTTCACCCCTATCATCAGTGAAATCACCATTAACATCACTACGCAATGCTGGCCAAAGAAAAGAGCGATATAATGTGCTGTAAAAAATTCCTTTCTCACGTTCACTACCTCCGGTAACTTTTATTTTTGATAATAAACTTTCCCATGTTTTATCAGCTTCATTTCGTACTTGAACAAAACTCTTTTTTAACATCTCTTTTTCAAGATTCATTTTTGCATTTTCAACACTGACAAATGAAAAACCGATTTTTAATTCCAGTTGATTCTCATTGTTATCCTTAAAATTAACAACAGAAACTTCATGATTGGCGTCTTTTATTTGTTCAATATTCACAATTTCTTGATTCGCTAGAGCAAAGAAATACATTTTGCCTTCAGCATTTTGAAAACCAGAAAAGGACGTATCATCCACTTTCACAATATTCCAATCTGTAACCCTATTGTTGGAACGTGTGATATCAATAAGAAGCTTCTTATGTGATTTCTTTGGAAATAAGTATTTATGATAACCGCAGCGTAATGTAGAAGTCAATTCAGCATTGATGCCATATCTCTCAAGAAACACCTGATAATAACCAGGTTGAGCTGACTCATTTTTATGATCGTATTTAGATGCATAATCACTTGGATTTATTTCACCGGTTATTGGTAACATTGGGATATGAAGTAGGTTCCAATGCCCTTTATTTGTATGAGCAAATCCATAAATTATAGTGTCTTCATATTGATAACCAGCACCACTTCTAAATTGTGTAACTGGACTAAGTTGTACCATAGCATTTGGCAATGATGATCCAGGGAAAACTTCAGCTCCCCATGTTCTAACATCCCATGTACGTTCATAACCTAAATCTTCAGGTTCCCATAGTGTGGCTGTACCTAGAAATGGATTCACATAATCTGTTAATTGTTTCGTTGTACTACAACTTACTAAAAAGGTTGCGGTGAGCAACAATACGAAGATATAATTTTTCATTTCAACTAATTTAAAAATATGTGGTATAAAAATACTAAAAAACTTTTAGAATAAACATCTATTATCAAAGAAAGCCTGTATAGAATTTAATTTGGATTTCGATGCAGAGGAACTTTTAAGAAGTATTTCATAAGGTTATTATCGATAAAAAGATTAACTAAAAAATATAAAGAATGACCTTAATCTAAGGCCATCCTTTATATTAATTTATAAATTAATTAGCAGGAGCCGCATATTTATAAGTAAAGAATTTATTGTTTACTGTGAAAGCTATATAAGCTTCACCGTTTGGAGCAAAATCAAAACTTAAATCATCTGCGTCAACGTTGGCAAGAATATTTGGAGCTGTCCAATCTTGCGTGTCCTTGTCAATGTTTGTAATTGTAGGGAAACCTGATTCATTGCGGTAAAACAAATAAGGAACACCTAGTGGAGAAATTGATAGGTCAAAGTAATATTTAGATCCTGAGACTCCAGGTATAAAGTTTCCTACGTTACTAATCTCTTTTGTATCAACATCATATTTAATTACACGATTTTTTAGTGTTGCTTCTGAACTATTATCAGCAAATGCAACAAATACATTGCCGTCTTTATCTAAATCAATATCTATGTCAATTATACTCATACCTGTAGCATTTGGATCCACCCATTTATCCATGAGGGTTGTCCATGTATTATTCTCATATTTATATACTGAAAAAGAATTTGGAGAAACTGCGTTCAATATTACTAAATATATTGCATTATTAAATCGTACAGAAGATTGTGCATATGCAACTAAATCTGATGGTCTGCCAGGGATAGTAGCATTTGTTGCCCATACTCCATTCTCAAAAGATGAAACAGATAATTCGCGACGAGCTAATGTGCCATCTTTACTGTCGTAAGTTCCAAAGAACATCAATTTGTTATCATTCGCAAATGCTAATGAACTATATGTTATTTTGGCAGTAGTGAATCCTTTATTTCCTACAAGTTCCCAACCTGTGCCATTATATTTTTTCACAGAAGCTGTTTGAGCTATTTCATTTGTATAATCCATATAGGAAACGTATGGTACTCCGGCACTATTAAATGTTAAACCTAAATCACTAGAAACTCTACCTTCTGAGATTTCTCCTAATGATTTCCACGCACCATCTTCAAGTTTAAACATTGCAGCCTTTTCATCATCTGATAATTCTCTATCAACTTTATAAATAATATATGGAAGTCCATCAACAGGATTTACCTTCATATCTGAATTTACAGCTGAATCATTTCCGGCAACAGGGGGTAAAACTGACCATACAAAAGCTGGAGCATTCCCTATTGTAATGGTGTATTTTGCATTGTTTGTACCTTCAGAAACAAAATAATCTACAGGGACAGTAAAGTTGTTTGCTGTGACTCCACTCACCTGAATTGTACCACTTACTTTTACTGTATCTTTTTCACTTGTAGTAAAACGAGCAATTAATTTAGATTTATCAACATCTTCGGGTAATAAAATAGTAATATTATTAGAACTTATTTCTGAAACAACATAGTCTTGAACAATAACACCTTCATTATCTTCTGTATAAAACCCAAAAGATAACATTTTAGCTTCTCCATATTCAATTTTTGGTATATCTTCATTTTCGCAGGAAACTAAAATGCCTGCAGTAACCAATAACAACAAAAATAATTTTTTCATTTTCATAATCGATAATTTATTTTAATGTTTTAATTTATAAAGGTAATTCTGTACTTATTTATTTTTTGGTAATAAAACTGTTTTAATCATATTGTCTTGATCAAAATTGAAATCGACTAATTTAGAGATTTCTTCTGTTGAAATATTTGTTACAATACTTTCAAAATCATTCACATAGTTCCAATAGTCTTCATTATTAAATAATAAATTTCTAATATGTGTGCTCCAAAATGAATCGCGTTGAATATTTGCTTTCATTACCTTGACCTGATTCATTTTTACATCAGTTAATTCCTTTTCAAAATTTGTCGGATCAGATGATAATGTATTTAATATTTTAACTATTTCATTAATCAGTGTATCTGCATTTGAGGGTAGGCAAGAAAAAGAGATAATGCTTCTTGAGAGTTCATTAGGATGAATAGTTGAACTTGAACTAACACTTGTACTGTAAACCATCCCCATTTCTTCGCGAAGAATACTGGTTAATTTCATTTTAATAATTGCTTCAAGAATTTCACTTTTTAATTTGTAATCAGTGAAATTCATGGGAATTTCTGTTTGCTGGAAAATCAAATTAACAACACTTCTTTCAGAATCACCAGCTTCTTCAATAAGATCAGCCTTTGTCGTTCTTATTGTTCCTCCATTATAAACAAAAGATGAATCATCATTATCGACATTATTACTCGGTAATCCACCTATATATGTTAAAATGTATGGTTCTAATTCCGATAATGACATATCAGATATAATAACAAAAGTAAATCCATTTGCATTCCCAAAAGATTGATTGAAAATTGGAATCATTTTATCCAAATGAACATGATTCTCAATAATACTATCCGTAAGCTCTCTGTTTGTGTAGTCGCTAACCCTCATTAAATCCGACAGTTTTTCATAAAATTTTGTTTGATCTGTCTTGTTTTGATTCAAATAATTTTCGATACTCATTTTTTTAGTTAAATCGAAAACACTTGAATCTAATCTTGGTTGAGTCCATCGTAAATACAACAACTGGAAAAGAGTTTCAATGTCATTAACAGAAGAACTCCCGACAACACCTGATCTGGTTTTTTCAATCATCAGCTTTACATTTGAAGTATTTCCCGCTAAATAATAAGACAATTCATCTCTCGAAAAATCGCCGGCTCCACTAAGAGAAATAACATTTGCTGAAAAAACACCACTTGGATAATCAATTGAATCTAAAGCATAGAGACCGCCTTTTTTAAAAGCGGAAAAACTTATTCTGTCTTTACTTGATACAGCTGGTTTATATATTACTTTTACTCCATTGGATAAAAGTATTTCTGTTCCATCAATTTCATTTATTTTAGATTCTTTGATAATCTTACCGGCAATAGGTTGCCTTCCAAGTAATTCTTCTGGAACATTTATATCTAACTTATATGGTTCAACCTCTTTTGATTGCAATGCAGATATTGTATTCAACAATTCAAGAGAATCTGTTAATTGAGTTTCTTGAAAAGATGTAAGTAAATAATGAGTTTTATTAGGTTCAATAATTCGATGAAGAATATTCACAAGAGATAGAGAATCTATTTTGTCTATATTATTCTTAAATAAACGATATTCCTCTTCATCCGTTGTAACGGTATAACCTTTATAAAAGTCAGCGTAAATTTCATCCATAATTGTGGATGAAATTGTAGGATTATTTGATTCTGCAGCTCTTTTAAGTTGACTTAAATAGGACTTTTTAACCTTGTTTATCTCAACAGGCAGAAATCCATATTTAAAAATCTGTTTGACATCTTCATTAAAAACATTGATACCTTCATCCATCTTGTCTGGCTTTAATTCAACAGACGAAATAATCATCCCTTTTGTGTTTAAGAAGTCTGAGATACCAATGCTGCCATTTGAATAAGAGGTGTTATCAAATGAAATAGCATTAAGTCTTGCATTCATTAACCTATTCAACATCAACTTCTGGAGATATGAGATATAATCTTTCTCTTTTTTTACATTTTTGATCTTTGGTGTAAATTGAACCGAAGTTAATTGAGGTTTGGATAGTGATTCGTGAACTACAGTTTTAGCATCACTTTTTTCATAATCAGGAATTGGATAATTTACTAATTTCTTTCTTTTCTTGTTCGGGATTTTTGAGAAGGTTTTCTTTATGGCTTGCTCCATTTTAACCGGATCCACATCGCCGACAATTGCTACCGCCATTATATCAGGTCTATACCAAGTCTGATAATAATCATGGAGCAATTGATGATCAAAATTCTTTATTACAGCAGTGTCGCCAATTACTTTTCTTTCTGAATATCTTGAATTGTTAAGTAACATATTCAGAAGAGCATCATTTACTTCTGCTTGAGGACCAGTTCTAGAGAGCCATTCAGATAAAATTACCCCACGTTCAGCTTCAATTTGAGCACTATCCAGAACAATCCCATCAATCCAGTCACGCAAAATCAATAATGTTGTGTCTACTAATCCCGTAGAAGTCGTAGGAAGCTGTAATTTATATACTGTTTCGTTATAAGAAGTGTGTGCATTTAAATCTTTACCGAACTTTGCACCCTTCGATTCCAAATATTTTATAAGCGAATTACCGGGAAATGTTTTTGTCCCGTTAAAAGCCATATGTTCAAGAAAGTGTGCCAATCCTCGTTGTTCTTCAGTTTCGTATAAAGATCCTGATTTAATGAATAAACGATAAACTGCTTCACCTTTTGGATAATCATTCGGATAAATATAATAAGTTAAGCCATTCGAAAGTTCTCCTTTTATTAATTTTGGGTCAACTTTAATCTCTTTAGCTGAGAGAAAATGAATGAAAAATAGAGATAATAAAATTGTAATTATAAGTTTATTTCTTGTCATTATATTTTAGTTATAGTAAATTCTTTTTGTATTTGATCAGGACCGGGTAAACCTAGATTATATCCTTTATCATTACTAATCAAAACAATTTTTAATGTATTATCTTTTGTTAGATCAATTGGATGTGAAATCCACTGAATTCTAATAGGCATGTCATATATACCTGGTAAAAAAGTAAGCGTTTTACCTTCTGAGAGTAACTTAAAGTCTACCCCTTCTTTTAATCCATTTCCAACAATAATGTCATATTGTACATTTACATTTTCTTTCATTTCTGAAGCAGGAACACTCAAATAAACATTATAAGTTGCAATGGTGTTGGCCTTTGAGCTTACATTAGTTGAAGAAGCATTTTTATCCATAATGTGAATAAATTTCAAGCTATATGGTTCAAGCTCTTCTAAATTACAAGAGAAAAAAACAAACGAAAGAATAGATAAGCTTATTATAATTAGTAAATTACGATTCATAAAAAAATATTTAAACATGATTCAAAACAATATTTTCATTAATTGACAGAGGGATTACCTATTATATTTAGATTTGCATCTATCTCATATTTTGAAATTGGTAAAACAAATTCGTCATTAGGATATGGCAAATACTTTACAATAGAATTAGTCGAATTTCCACGAACCAAATCATCTTTTTGACGAACAATATCAAAAAAATTGTGACCTTCAAAACAAAGTTCTTTAGCACGTTCTTTCTTTATTAGATCAAATAAATCTTCTTTGTTTGAATAATTCAATAAAACATCTGTTTCATTTATATTCATAGCTCTTGCAATTATGACTTTTAGGTCTGAAGCTGAATTAGTTAAGTCATTTTTATTTAAGTAGGCTTCAGCTCTATTCAAGTACATTTCAGATACTCTCAGGATAATAGGATCATATCTCTCATTTCCAATGCTGTAATCTACTTTGATTGAATATTTTGATGTTGCATATTTCGAAGGATTATTTTTATCTTGTTCAAATAATTGAAAACGAATATCAGAGGTGTCAAACAACGATATGAGCGTATCTGCAGGCATCGCAATTGGATCCAGAGGAGAATAAAATTTACCGAGAGAAACACTCTTTAGCGTTCCATTCAATCTCAAAATTGATTCTTTACCTTCTGTCAAATTATTATACATTGCCAAATAATCATCGCCATAAGCTAAATCAGAATTGTCAATAACTTTAGTTGCATATTCTATTGCTTTGTCCCAGTTTTCAGTATATAAATAAACTCGCGAAAGTAAGGCCTGGGTTGATTTTTTTGATGCATGATAGGCGTCTCTCATTGGAGTATTTCCAAACAACTCCTCTGCTTCAAGTAAATCCTTTATGATTTGGTCATAAACTTCTTTTACCGTATTTCTCGAAGGATTGTCATCTGGTCCGGGAGTTCTTGTAAGAACAGGAATTCCTAAATGTGACGCATCTGAGGTATAATTATAAGGTTGACTGTAAACACGACAAAGATCAAAATGGCATAATGCTCTAATAAATAATGCCTGAGCTCTAATATTATCCAAAGTGGCCTTTTCTTGGGGATAACTAATCAATAATGCAGGTTGATATTCTAATAAATTGTTAGCATTTGCCAATGTCTTGTATATCTTTTTCCAAATTCCTCCCACTGCACCTACTTCCTGCTCTGGGTCAGATGTAAAATTGAATTGATCAACCATTTCTGCATTTTCAGAAATTATTCTCAAATCAACCATATTTCCCGCAACTTCAGGATATTTGTAGAATTCAGATGAATAATAATTATACATCTGACTGTATGTCCCTGTTAAACCGGCTTTAAGCCCGTCAACATTTGAAAAGAAGTTTGGCATTGTTGTACGACCGACAGTTTCAACTTCTAAAAATTTATCACATGAAGTGAATAAATTAATTAGTAGAACTGCAAAAAAAAGTCTTATATATCTTTTTGTTGTCATTATTATAAATGATAATTATTAAAAGTTTAAGTTAATACCTAATGAAAATGAAGTTTCACTTGGAAATCCTGAAATTGATTGACGATATGTGTTCATTTCCTTTTTTGCATAAGGAGTCCAAAGTAATAAGTTGTCACCAATTAATGATAGACTGCAAGATTGAATACCTGACGATTTCAACCAGTCAGCATTAAATAAATAGCTGACAGATAAATTTTTCAAACTTGCATGAGTAGTTTTATAAATATGTCTTGTTGAGCTCATTACAGATCCTGTTGATGTACCCCAAATTGGTTTTGGAGCAGAAGCAACATCGCCTGGTTTTTGCCATCTGTCAAGTTGGTTTATGCTTTGATTTTCATCCATTATGTTCAATCCGTCAGACATAACATTTCTGCCAAATGAACTGAAAGAATAACCACCTAACACATAAGTTAATAACATGTTAACAGAGAGGTTTTTATAACTTGCATTGGATCGAATTCCTCCGAATACATCTGGAGAAGAAGTTTTCCAAGGAACACGGTTATTGTTGTTAAATGTTCTGGTTATATTGTCATTTGAATCATACCATAAAGGAGAACCATCACGAGGATCTACGCCTGCCCATCTAACAACATAAAAAGTATTTAAACCATGACCTTCACGCCAAATATAGTTACCCATTACTTTTTCAATTCCATTGTATAATTCTAAGAGTTTATTCCTGTTATGAGCAGCATTAATTTCCAAAAACCAGCTAAAATCGTTATTGTTAATTAAGTCAATACCAACCGTTGCTTCAATACCTTGATTTAATATTTTACCTGAATTCCTGTAACTTCTTGTATCACCTGTGGTACGTGATACGTCCAAATTACTCAGCAAATCCACCGTTTTTTTATTGTAAGCCTCTAATTCTATATCAACCCTGTTGAATAACTTAATACGTAATCCTAAATTTGTAATATATGCTGTTTCCCAACTTAATCCTTTATTTGGTGAACCAGACATGGAACCACCTATCTCTCCCATATAATTGTCACTCGAACTATATGAATATAGACCTAATGCCTCCTGAGAACCTATTCTGGAATTACCATTACTTCCAAATGAAGCCTTTAGTTTAAGAATATTTATTTTGTCTGCATCAAAAAAATCCTCATTATGTATATTCCATGAAGAACCTATAGAACCGAAATTACCCCATTGAGCATCAGAACCAAACCCGGAATTACCGTCACGTCTTCCGTTTACAGTTAAATAATAGCGTTCGTCAAAAGAATATGAGGCTTGAGCAAAGAAAGATAATGACCTACTAGTACTTCTACTACTAGATCCTTTTCTATCAATTGCATATGACACTTCTTTAATTTTATCATTAATAAATCCTGATCCGGTAGCTCCTATTGAAACTCTATCACTAGAACTCGCTTCTCCACCAAGAATTCCTGAAACAGAATGATCTCCAAATGTTCGGTTAAAATTTAATCTCTCAATAAGTGTCCATAACATAAAAGAAGAATTATTCCTTTGAGAATAACCGATAGGACCTTCAGTTGATGAAAGACCTGACCAGTTTGTTCTAGCATCATACTTGTCTTCATTAATATTTTGATTATCAATACCAAACTGAGTGGTAGAATTCAATCCGTCAATAATGTTATATTCTAATGATAAATTTACATTAGCGGCTAGTGCTTTCTGACGGTGATCGTTTTCTTCTCTTTCTGGAACAGAATTCAAAAATCTTGTTGTTTTCCATATAGGATTACCTAAAGGATCTGAACCCTCAATACTCTTATTGTATAAACGATATGTCCCATCAGGATTAGTTGGAGAGTAAATTGGTAAAAATTCTAAATAATCGCGTCCTGGATTAAAAATGTTGTTTACATTATAAGAGAGTGAAGAATGAACTTTAAAATCTAATTTTGATGTCAATTTTAAATCCAGATTTGTTCGCAGAGACAACCTTTCTTGAGTGTTCCCTTTAATTGTTGATTGCTGATTGTAATAAGATCCGGATACATAATATTTTGATTTATCTGTTCCACCGGATAAAGCAAGATTAGTTTGATTATAATAACCTGTATCGTAAAAAACATCAGTCCAATTTGTGTTAGTATTCTCATAATCATTCAAATCGTTGTTCTGAAAAGGAAAATATCTCATATCTCTTCCTGAATTGAGATATGATTCACGGGCTAATGTCAAATATTGCTCAGCATTTAAAACTCTAAATTGGGTGCTTTTATTTATTTGAGAAACACCTGATTGAACTGAAAGATTTATTTTAGCTTTGCCTGCTTTTCCTTGTTTTGTTGTGATAATGATAACTCCATTAGCTCCATTAGACCCATAAATTGAAGTGGCTGTAGCATCTTTAAGAACAGTATAACTCTCAATATCATCAGGGTTTAAATAAGTTAATGGACTGATAGAAAGACTAACGCCCGGAACCATATTTGTTCTGTCTCCAGTATAAATTTTTGTACCATCAACAATCCACAACGGTTCGTTAGATGCAGACATAGATCCCTCACCTCTAACTCTAATGGTTATTCTTTGTTTTGTACTCGATGCATCATCGGTAAAAGGAGCAACCTGCATTCCTGGAATAACTCCATCTAAAAGTTGATCAATTCTTCCGGCAGGAAGATTTTCTAACTGCTTCGAACTGACTTGATAAGCTGAACCTACCATATCTGAACGTTTCTGTAATGATCCATACGCTCCTACTACAACAATTTCATCTAACGCTGTAGATGTAGAAACTAACTGAACGTTAATTTTGTTTTGTGTGGAATTTAATACTACTTCTTTGGTGTCCATTCCTATATAAGAAAAAACCAAAACCGGAGTTTGATTGGGAGATATTCTAATACTGAATTCTCCATCGATATTTGTTGTTGTTGCGTTATTTGTGTCTTTTTGTCGTACAGTTACACCAATCAGGCTCTCACCTGTTTCATCAGCAACAATACCGGTAACTATTCTTTGAGAAATTGTTTCCTGAGAATAAACTATATCATTAAAAAATGAGAATAGAGAAATAACCAAAACAACCTTAAATAAACTTACTTTCATTATTTATGTTACAAAATTATATATTTAGTATAAATTAGTTTGCAAAGATGGGACTTTTATGTTACAAAAACATTAATTTTATGCAACATTTATGTTAAATTGCTTTTTTATAGAAACAATTTAGAGGTAACCATAACCAGTTTTTTTCAAAACTGTCAATTTTTCTTTCTTTTATATGTAGGCCAAAATCATCAAACATGTATAAATTATAACCATTTTGACCATCCTTCTTTAAAAGCGTTCTGTTTAACACACCAAAAACACCTCTATAACTCAAAAAACCATTCATGTGATAATGACCGCTTAAAACAATATCAATACCTAAATTATCTATCAGACTAATAATCTCATCAGTTTGATACATCTCTTTTTCAAGAATAGGATAATGAGTCACTAATACAACATCTGTTTCATTTTTCGTATTTTTCACCTCATTTCTTAGATAATCCATATACTCTTCCTGAATATATGCTTCATCCCTTCTTTTTATCGGTGAGGAAAGAATGCCAATAAATTTTATCCCTCCATACGAAAACGAAAATCTATCATAACCAAAAACATTCTTAACATTCATTGTGAGATCTATAGAGTCATATTGAATATCATGATTACCTACATTTACAAAATAAGGAACATTTAAACTGTCAAGCTCTCTCTTTGCTATTTCTAAAGATTCAATATCACCAAACTGGGATATATCACCGTTAACAATTACAAATTTTACTTTTACGTTGTTATTGATATCTTTAACTGCAGCATTTAAATATTTTGTAGCAGCTTCCCTTTTATTATGAACATGTAAATCTGATAACATTGCAAACTCAAAAGGTCTGCTTCCTATGTTGATTTCTTGACCAAATAATGAATTTAAACTTGATAATAAGATTATTACAATCAATATGTTTGTGGTTTTTTTCTTACAATAAGACATGCTAATTTCTAAATAATTTGAAGATTTACCTAAAACTTTTTACAAAGAAAGTATTTAATTCTTGTTTTTTATTACAAAAAATATAAGAAAATGTTAGAAATATGGAATTTAACAAATCCTCTGTTTCTATCTAATTTTAAAAGAATGACTTTAAAATGATTTATTTACAGATTCATATTGAAAATTCTAAATGTTTTTTATGTTAATTTTAAAGTGTCTAATGTGATGGTTATCTTTCACATATTCAGTTTGATATTTCATGTGTAGATGATTTGGTTATTAGAGGTTGTTTGTGATTTTTTTCACAAACAACCTCTAATTATAAATTAACATTCTAAAATTTGAATCATAAATGGTTTTCTGATTTATGGTTTCTCTATAATCGATATTTTTGCATTGTTGGAACCATTGGTACAATCTATTGTAATCACGTATGTTGTGCCGTCTTTTAACGACTGACCGGGAGCAAGACCTAAATCACCGCTATCTGAAATGGAAATAATAGTTGGTATTATTCCACTCATGTCTGCATATTTTGCCTTGTTAAACTCTCCACCCCAATTATCCTGGAAGAAAAACTTAAAACCTAACCAGTCTGAACGAATTTGCCCTAATCCTTTTTCACTACTCGCAACTGCTGTCATTTTATAAATCTTTGGTGCAACGGGTGTCATACACAACATATTTCCTGGCGACCAGCCTGGTTGTCCGGTAGTCATTCCTGGTTTTGCTATTCCCCATCCGGCAATCCATATGGCACCACTTCCATCATCTTTAAGGGTTGCTTTGTTGCCACTTGAATCAAGTGTCTGAATTCTAAAATAAGGATTTGCTCCTTCATTTGCTATTACTCTATATTTCCCATCGATTGCAGCAAATTTAATTTTATTATCAGTAGTAAAGGTTAGAAAATCAGGATCAATCCAATAATTGTTTAAATTGATAATATTCTCAAAAACTAATTCATCTCCTTTCTTCAAATCTATATCAATTTGAAAATTATTATCAACGAAATTCATGTTTTTCCCATTCAACTTATATACGGTGAAAGGACTTCTTTCATAGGTTAGTGAATTAAATGTAATATCATATGGACTATCGGTAATGCTGATAAAAGTAATCAAAGAACTTGTTCCCTCTTTAATGCTTCCATCTTGCCAACCAAAAGTAATTGGATTTCCGTTAGAACCATATTTAGGTGCTTCAAAAACACCTTTCAACATTCTAGGCATATTTTCAGGTAGTGTCCCTTTATACATGTTATTGTTTATGCGCATTAAATTTAAATGATCCCCTGTTTCTGACACAAAGGTGATGAACTCATACTGGGGCCTTTGTAGGGCAACAGTAAAACTCTCTTCCTTAATGGTGAAATGAATGTCTTGCAAAACTAATTTTAAAGTTGCAGAACCGTCTGGGATATTTTTAAAAAATGGTGCATAAATTTTTCCTTGATAATTACCATCACTTTTAGTTCGGATAACTGTTTCCGAAACTTTATCTTCGCCGTAATAGAGCTGAGCTTTTAATGTTGATAGTGGTACCTTTGAATCACTAACCATAGCTGAAAAAGGGATGCTGTCTCCAAAAAAAGCAGAAGAGGGAACTTGCTTTGATGAAATTTGAGGATCGCCCGGCTGACCGGGAAAATCACTTTCACTGTTGCAGGCAACTAAAAACAATATGACTGCAAACAAACTGTATATTGTAAAACGTATAATTTTCATTGTATTCCTTTTTATTTGTGTGTATCTAATTTTTATTTCCATTTAAATGACGAAACCGATTTTGGGGGAATCTTATAATTAAAAGTATGTACACCATCATCAATAGTAATACTTTGCTCTGTTGATTTATTATTTAATGCCACAAAACCATACGATTGATCAGGATTTTTAGTTGCTACATAATTGAGTCCGTTTATATTTAGATCGGATGATTTAATCCTGTAAGACCCGGGTTTTATAACCTTAGATAAATGTGCAATATCATAGAAGTGACTGTTTTTTGTATAACTTGTGTAATTCGATGAATTGATGTCAATTGCACCTAAACACTCGTTACAACCTCCTGGACGATCAGGACCGTGTTTATCATCCAACATGAAATTCCAAACAATTACAGCTTTTGACCAATTGTTTAAGGTTCCAATTCCTACTTCCTGAAGATTCCACATCAAATCTTCTCCAAAATTATATCCACTTCCCCAAAGACCTATAGATATTTCAGTGAAATAGAGATTCTTATCAGGTCTTCCTTCATGAATTCTTAACATTTCACTTTTGTCTCCTCCATAAGCATGATAAGCTGCCCCATCAATATATTGTGTTGCTTCAGGATCTTCATAAATTTTTAAAGGATACTGCCCCTGATCTTTTGTATCAGGTTTTTCTGAATCATAGTTATAATTATGATCGTAAATAATGATTTTAGTGTTTATATCATTCTCCCTGAATTTTGGCCCAAGCGCAGTTTTAATAAAATCGCGTTGTTCTTGCCATGTCATAAACATAGAAGCAGAATTTCCACGATTTAATGGCTCATTCTGAATAGTAATGGACTCTATCTTAAAACCTTCTTGTTCCATAGCCTTTATATATTTTACAAAATAGGTGGCATAATCTTGATAATATGCAGGATTAAGTTGCCCGCTTGTCCAAGAGTTATATGGTTGCAAATCAAGAAGATTGTTAACCTTCATCCATCTGGGAGCTGTCCATGGTGAAGCCATAATTCTTACTTTGGGATTAATTGCTAATATCTCTTTAAGAATGGGGAAAATATACTTTTTCTCCTCTTCCTGAATCGCAAAATTCTCTATACCTGGAGTATCACAATATGTATATTCCGAAAGAGAAAAATCTGAACAACCTATCGAGATACGGATATAACTAAATCCCATTCCGTTTACAGGGTCAAATGTCTCTTTTAAAAGCTCACTTCTTTTGTCGGCAGGCATTTTCATCAAATTGTAACAAGTCGATCCTGTAAATGCTGCTCCAAAACCATCTATCTGCTGGTATGTAACAGAGGGATCAATTTTAATAGTATAAGGCGACATGTTATCTTTTGTACTGAACTTCAAAGGTACTTTTTGAAATAACATACTTTTATTTGAATTTGTAACGTACAAATCTATGTCACTTATTACTTCATTATCAATAGGCTTGTCCGACTTGCTACATGATCCTGAAGAAAATATTACGAGCATTAACAAAAGCGATGCAGTATAAATCAATCTTGAAAAGAATTTATTTTTCATATCTTATTTCTTAATATCCTGGATTTTGTATCAAGGATGGATTTTTATCAATTGCTTCTTGGGGAACAGGCAAAAGAATGGTTTCTTCTGTCAATGGTAACATTTGAATTCTTCCTTGATCACGTTGATTAAGTGTGTTCAAAGTGCTGATAGCTTTTTCGTACCTTACAAGGTCAAACCACCGCTGCCCTTCAAAAGCGAGTTCCAAACGTCGTTCCTTTAATATAGCTTCTTTCAACTTTTCTTTTGATGATGTTGAAGAAGAGGATAAATCACCTAACTTAGCCCTGTTGCGAACTTGATTGACAAGACTTTCTGCTTCATTCAATTTCCCAGTTTCTACATAAGCTTCAGCTTTTAATAAAAGAATATCTGCAAGTCTTAATTTAATAACACTATTCAGATTTGAACGGGTTTTGTACATGAAGGGATAGTGACTGCTGGGATAATGTATGCTCCAGGAAGGATTTCCCCAAATAATGGAAGCGTTCATTCTTACTTCATCGTTTTCTTCTTGAAAAGCTGCAATTAAATCTCTTGAAGGAGTAATCCACTTGGCCCAATCATATCTGCTGTTTTCATCAGCTTCATTTAATCCAAACATCATCCAAACCCAACTTGTACTTCCGGCAGGATAGGTGATCTCGAAAATTGATTCGCTGCTGTTTCTTAATTTTACATCTTTCGTATTCTTATCATAAAAGAAAAGATCTCCATAATTTTCAACTAATGTAAAGCCGTCTGATTCAACTTTTTCGCAATAAGTGACTACTTTTGCATAATCTCTTACCGGCTTTTCTGAATATACTTTGGCTAATAACGCGTTTGCTACAGCTTTTGATAGTAAGAATTTATTTTGTACGTCAACATTTGGTGCATCAGTTACGGCTTTTTCTAGATCTTCAATTATTTTTGCATATACTTCTTCTACAGTATTACGTGCGGGAAACAATTGTGGATATACTTCTTCAATATTATCTGCTGTAACATCGGGCGTTTTTTGTGTTACTAACGGAATACCTCCCCATAACCGTACCATATCAAACCATATCCATGCTCTGAAAATTAATGCTTCAGCTTTCCATTGTTTGCGTTCTATTGTCGTAAGTGCTGGATCTGGAACATTATCTATATTTAATATTATACGGTTTGCCGTAACAATATAATTTAAAAACGAATTCCAGTCACGAGCTATATTTTTATTTATCCCATCCTGTGATTGTGCTTCAAGAGAAGAAAGCTCATTACCGGAAGTTCCACGATAAGCATTATCTGCATGGGTTTCAGTTAAAACTAATAAATCCAAATACCAATTTTCTTGAGAGTCTCTGATAGTGGAATACAAACCGTTTCGTAATGCTACAATTTGTTCTTTTGTTGTAATATCACCCTCTCCATCAGTTGTGTCTTGTGGATTTGTTATATCGCTGAAATTGGCTATTGGATCCTTTTGCAGATCACATGAATAAACAAAAAATAGCATTGCAGCGAGAATAGTCGTTATAAATATTATATTTCGCATTGTTTTATCTTTTTAAAAGTCAATATTTAAACCAAAAATAAAAGTCTTAACCTGAGGATAAGTCCCCCAGTCAATACCCTGAACAGTAGAACTACCTCCATATTGATTTACCTCTGGATCAAAACCTGAATAATTTGTTAATGTAAATAAGTTTTGAGCAGTAAAATATGGCTGAAGTCTGGAAATTTTCAATCTATCCAAAAACGAGGATTTAATATTATAAGATAATGTTAAAGATTTTAATCGTAAATAGCTGCCGTCTTCTATAAAACGAGTTGAAGCTCTTAAATTATCTGTACTCGATGTTGCACGTGGTATATCTGTTATTTGTCCGGGAATTCTCCAACGTCTTATTACTTCTGTAGATTGATTCATTCCATTATACATACCTTCAGTTTCATAGCGTGATGCATTATATACATCGTTTCCATACGAACCCTGAAGAAATAAACTTAAACTTAATCCTTTGTATGATATGTCGTTAGTCATGCCCCATACAAAATCAGGATTAGGATCACCAATATATTTTTTATCACTGGTGGTTATCCTTCCGTTTCCGTCAAGATCACTGAATATTAAATCGCCGGTTTCAGGATCTACTCCTTCAGAAACATAACCCCAAAACATTCCTAAAGGTTTTCCTTCAGTCATTCTAACAACATTTTCACTTGTCGCTTCAGAAGTATTGGCAAAATAATAAATTTTCTGTAAAGAAAGTTTCGTAACCTTGTTGCGATTAAATGACATATTAAAATCAGTAGTCCAATTGAAATCCTTATTTTCAATGTTCCTGGTATTTAATCCAAATTCAAAACCTCTGTTTTCCATTTCACCTTCGTTACGATAAATATTTGAAAAATCAAGCCCACCGGGTAAAGGTACATTCATCAATAAGTTTGTGGTATATTTGTAATATGCATCAGCAGTGAATGTAATCCTGTTTTTAAGAAGAGTAAAATCAACACCAATGTTACTTTGAGTAGTGGTTTCCCAAGTAAGATCTCTATTTCTCATGTTTGCAGGATTAATATTTACTACAGCTCTGTCTTTTCCGGTTTCCCACCAAGGAATGCGTTGAATGTCATACATCTGTAAATAAGCATAATCGCTAATTCCTGATTGATTACCTGTCTTTCCCCAGCCACCTCTAAGCTTTAAATCGTCAATCCATTTAATATCAGACATAAAGCTCTCTGAGGAAATACGCCAAGCTGCAGAAAGTGAAGGGAAATAACCAAACCTTTTATCAGGAGATAATTTTGACGATCCATCAGCTCTGAAATTTGCTGTAAGAAGATATTTACTTGCATAATTATACGAAATTCTTCCTAAATATGACATTAATGCCCAATCTGATGCAGTAGTGCCGGTTCCATATGGGTCAATTCTGTTTGCAGCGTTTAATGTTTTTGGTGTATAGTCTGTACGGTAAAAAGAAGCATTCATGTAAGAATTATTCCACAGAGATGAGGTATATGATGTACCACCCATCAAGTTCAAAGAATGATTTTCACCCAAAGTTAAGTTATAGGTTAAGATGTTGTCGAAGGTCAGAATAGTGCTTAACGAACGGTTGTCAGAAGCTGTTCCTCCTTGATTGCGACCGTAAGATGTCTTAACAGGATCAAGAAAATTTGTAGAATGATAATATACTCGATCAATCGAATTTGTACTCTTAAATTGTAGATTTGGAAGAAAATCCACTTTTATATTGAAAGATCCAAGCAGTCTGTTACTGTTTGATTTGTTGTCTTCAGTACGCGACATATTTTCTATCGGATGAGTGATGTTGGCTCCATAGAAATTGTTATAATATTGTCCGGGATTTTCAGGGTCCCAAATCGGAGCATAAGTTGGAGTGTTTATTACAGAGAGTACAACACCTGCTCTATTTGAACCGGTACCCGAGATTATTCCGTTATTTGAATAATCGGAATATGCAATATTTGCATTTATATTGAGCCAGTCTCTTATCTGATTATCAATGTTGGCTCTTAAATTGTATCGTTTATAATAAGATACATTTAATATACCTTTTTCATCAGTATATCCTTCTGATAAAAAATAACGCAATTTGTCGTTGCCACTTGTTATTGAAACCTGATAATTTTGATTTATTCCATTTCTGAACGCTTCAGAAAACCAGTCAGTCTGATCTTTTAAACCTTCAGGTAGTATAACTGCTCCCAAGTCGTCCATCAATTCTTTATATTGCTCTACATTGAGGGACTTCATCTGTTTGATAACTTTTGATATTCCAAGATATGAATTAAAACTTATCTTTGATTGTCCTGCATTTCCTTGTTTAGTAGTAATCAAAACAACGCCATTAGATGCACGAGAACCATATATTGCCGCAGATGAGGCATCTTTTAAAATTTGCATCGATTCAATATCTGCCGGTGCAAGAAAATTGATGTCATCTGTTGGTACTCCATCTACAACATATAATGGATCATTACTTGCAGTAATAGAAGTGTTACCTCTTACACGAACTACCATTCCTGCGCCTGGAAGACCTGATGGTTGAACAACTTGTACACCGGCAGCTTTACCTTGAATTGCTTGAGCGGCAGATATAATAGGCCTTTCCATTATGTCTTCTGTGGAAACTGTGGAAACAGCTGTTGTTATATCGCCTCTCCTTACAGTACCATAACCTATAACAACAAGTTCATCCAATATATTTACATTTTCCTGCAATATAATATTGAATGTTTCTTTGCCTTTTGTGTCAATATCTTGTGAAGTGTATCCAATATATGAAATATTTATTACGGCATCTTCATTAATATTTAATATGAATTCTCCATCAATATTTGTTACAGCACCATTTGGAGTACCTTTTTCAATTATATTAGCACCAATTAAAGGAATATTGTTTTGGTCAACAACTTTACCGGTAATTCGCTTTTTTTGTTGTTGAACAGTTTCATTATGCATAAAAACTGATTCAGCCATAGAGCTAAATACACAAGTGAATAATAGAATTATAGTTATATGCATAATCAATAAAAAATGATTTATGGGTACTTTATTGGATAAATCATTATCCGACGAATTATTTTTGTTCATACATTTGTAAATCTTTAAGTTAATACTGTAAATGAGATATTTTAAATTTGATCAAAAGGTTATTCAAACCTGATTTTCTTTGTTTTTCTATATTTTGCATAGGCATGTTTTGTTTTTTATTTGTTTAGATTATCTGATTTAATTTTCATTCAATTTAATTCTTAATTCTTTATTTGATTTAACTGTTACAAAAAGCAACCTCCCTCCATAAACTAATTAACTTGAAACTCAAAATATTCGTCATTTTTAAGACGAAAAAGATCTGAAAATAACATTAATTAGAAGTATTCTCCTGTGTTTGATATAATTTGATTTTTTTTAAGTAAACTATTAATTAAGTTCCTTTTTAATAATCAAGTCCGTATTCCCTATTTAGAGCCTCTCAATGTATAAAAATTTGAGATATTAAATGCTCTAAATATAAATTCCTTCAATAACCTTTTTACCTATTAGTGGCTTTATATGATGTTTCTCTAAATTAAATAATTTGCATTTCAAATAGTTTGCAGATCAAGTAATTAATATTAAATAATAAAACAAATTGAAATCAGATTTAGTTCATTGTTTATTTTGGTTTTTAGAATATAGTGATTTTTCAATAAAATTCATAATTGTTGTTTCATAAATCAAATATTATTGGTGAGATGTTTCTTCTTTGAAATTCAATTGTTTATATCTGAATAATAATGGGCAAATAAGTCGATTCTTTTTATATTTATATTATTTTTGTGATTAAGATTTTATTGTGCTTTTTATTATTCAAAACTTAATTAATTAGAAAGGATACAATTATGTGTGGAAACAATAACGGTTCAGCAGGTGATGCAGTATATGGATTGGGTGTCATAGGCGCTGCAATTTATTTTATTTCTACTGCTACAGGTTTTTGGATGGGCGTTTTAGGCTTTTTAAAAGCACTTGTTTGGCCGGCATTCTTAGTATATGAAGCACTCAAGTTTTTGGCTTAAAATAAATGTAGTTTATTAACACACATTTGATTATGCATCATTGATCGGATTTGTTACCATTTTCTCATTTACCTAAATTCGTTTCTGTTTTTAGGTGAAATGTTTCATTCGTAAATAATGTTGATCTTTACAGAAAGACTTAACATTTACTATTTCTGTGTATCTCTTATTAGATATATTCATTGTTACTTTCATCTTTTTTTTCATAATTTGCTAATATAATGGTGATAATGAAAACTCCTAATCCTGATGATAAATATAAATTAGCACGTTATCAAGATAAGAAAACCGACGGCACGGTTCGTTGTCTTTTATGTCCTCATGTTTGTTTGTTACACGATAACGAAACGGGATTGTGTCATGTGAGAAAGAATCTGGAAGGTACGCTCTTCACAATGGCATATGGGAATCCATGCTCTGTAAATTTGGATCCAATAGAGAAAAAACCGTTATTCCATTTCTATCCTGGCAAAAATATACTATCACTGGCTATCGCAGGATGTAATTTTCATTGTTCTAATTGCCAAAACTGGCAAATATCACAGGTCTCGCCTGAAGAATTGCCTCATTTCCGACTAAACCCACAGGAAATTATTGATACCACACTATCAAATTCCTCCAACTTAATAGCTTTTACATATACAGAACCAACTATTTTCTATGAATATATGTATGATATTGCAGTCCTGGCGCATGAAAAAGGTATTAAAACAGTAATGGTTTCAAACGGTTACATCAACCGTGATCCGTTAATTGATCTTTGCCCTTATCTGGATGCGGCCAATGTCGATTTAAAATGTTTTGATAATGATTCTTATAAACAGTTGACGACAGGAAGTTTACATCCGGTACTGCAAACATTGAAAACACTGAAAGAAAAAAATATCTGGCTTGAAATCACTAATTTGTTAATTCCTAATTATAATGATAGTGCAGAAATGATTGGGAAAATGTGTACGTGGCTTGCCGAAAACGGATTTTCTGAAACACCACTACATTTCAGTAGGTTTTTTCCGACTTATCAATTGACCGACCGACCTGAAACTTCTGAAAAATCGCTTCATGAAGCAAAGAAAATAGCCGAACAAGCAGGAATAAAATACGTGTATATTGGAAATTTACAACATACTCAAGGCGAAAACACATTTTGCCCTAATTGTCACAATTTATTAGTTGAACGGCAAGGTTTTAATGTTGTAGAAAACCTCATAACTAAAGGGAAATGCAATATATGTGGCGAAACAATAGCTGGCGTCTGGGAGTAAATTAATGGGTAGTTTTTTTCTCCCCAAAAACTGTTGCCGTAAAGGTGTAAATAATGGCTTCTTTCCAACCATCCCATCCAATACCAGCTTTATCACGTGCACAATGACCGAGATAGTTTTCCAAATCCCAACCGGTTTCTTCGGCTACCTGGGGAAGAAAAACGCCGCTTGAATAGCCCTTTACAATATATATTCCATGTTTACCTAATTCGATTTCCGAAATATCTTTGATTTTTTTCAACGGAGATAAAACGGAAATTTCAATGTCAATTTCGTTCAATTCCTCTGCAGTAACGGGCGAAAACCGATAATCTCGTTTCGCGGCTGATATGGCCATCTCGTGTACCGTTTTTAACAATGGCTCATTACTTAATATCATTCCAATACATCCGCGGAGTTTCTTTCTTTTGTAGAGGGTGACAAAAGCACCGCAATGAGCGTTCAATGCATCGGAACAACCACTTAAATCGGGTTGAGTTACTTTTTTATTAGTGAACAGCTTTTCAATGCTGCTGCGTGCTTCTCGTAGCAATGATGTTTTGTCTTCTTCAGTTAAATAAAATTCATCATTTGACAAAGAGTTGTTCTCTGTAACCGCAATGGACCAGTATCCTACAACTTCGTGCCGATTACCATACACCTTTTCATCACCGGAATTACGATAATCTACTCCGTGGTATGTAATGCTCGAATCGTTCCCGGTCATATACAACAAAGTAAGAACAGATGTCCATCCACACAAACTGGTCTGCAGATTGAAAATATGCTTTTTCTTATTTTCAGATAATATGTCAAGCAGTTTTTGGGGATTATTCTCCAGAATAGCTTTTTCTGTAGAAGCATCAATTAATGTGGCGTTGTCATAATCTGGATAATGCGAAAAATCGGTACTGATAACAAATAAATTTTCTTTAGTCATAAATGGCTTCAGAATTTCAGCAAGACGACTACATGTTTCGGAATCTGATGTGCCAAGAATGATAGGTACAATTGCATAATCATTTTTCAGTTTGTAATGCAAAAACGGAAGTTGTACTTCAATAGAGTGCTCATTTGTATGGACTATTGGATCATCTGTAAAAAGATCCGGTTGGTTTTCAATCAAACTTTTACAAAACTTGGTGTCAACAGTTTCTACACCGTATGGCATTAGAAAATTGCCGTCACAGTAAACCGATGCACCATTGAAATAATAATGATGAGATGATGCTAATATAAAAACAAGTTTATATTTCGTATTTTCGTCTATCTGATTAAAACCCGACGCAGCTGTCTTCCCTGAAAAAATATAGCCTGCATGAGGACAAATAACTGCCCTTACGTTGTCATGTTTTTTTACAACAGCCTCTTTGTAGTAATTCATGACCTCTTTTTCTAGCAAATCAGCTTTTGATGGATAAAATTGTCCGGCAACAGCTGGCTTCCTGTCAGTGTGGTTTTTTTCCATATTTCACTTTATAAGGGCATCGACTAATCGCTGGTTATAACTGCCATTCTGTGGATCATAAATACCAAAACCTGAATTCCATTCCCAATATGCCCAACTGAAATTCTGCTGTTCAAACCATCTGCACAGAAATGTTGTCCATTTCACACGCGAGTCTAAGTCTGCGCGAGAATAGGCACCAAATTCTCCAACATGAATTGGGATATTTTTTTCGTTAGCAAATTGTATCGCAGCTTTAAAATCATCAGCTACTGCTTGGTGCTCTAATTCCGTGTCTTGCCATTTTGTGCCAACCCATGCTTCTGACCCTTCTGCCCAACTGGCTCCCTGATGAGTAAATTGAAATGGGTTGTAATAATGTATAGTAAGGATAAGATTCGGATCATTGGGTATTTCAAGCGAACGTAATCCTCCAACGCCACCCCATTCTGCAGTACCAATCAAAACACAACGTTTTGGATTGGTTTTTCGTATCTGTTGTAACGCTTCTTTTGAGAATTCATTCCAAATTGGAGACGTTAGTTTACCATGAGGCTCGTTTAGAATTTCAAACAATAAACTATCGGGATAATCTTTAAAATATTCAGAAATTTGTTCCCATTGGGATAGAAAACGTTGCTTCTCTCCAGTCGGATTAGCCATAAGTGCATCATGATGATGCATATTGATAATAATATGCAACTTGTTTTTCAATGCTTCGTTTACAACAGATTGAATGGTTATTAAAAAATCAGGGTTAATTGTATAAGGTGCTGATGCCATACTGCGATCATCTCTCTCCCAGCGAATGGGAATTCTGACATGCGTAAAACCTAAATCTGCAATTCGCTTCAAATCTGATGGGTTAAAAGGAGATTGCCACGATTGCATTGCTTCAAAAGTGTTACCGATATTAATTCCTTTTCCTAATCGGGAATTTATTTTTTGTGCACTTGCCCAAGTTTGTTCATTACTTGGGTCCTCCGGTTGATTGCTGCTGCAATTCATTATAACAATAAAAAGCAGCATAAGTAAAAATGTGAATTTCTTTTTCATGTGAATGATTAAATGTTCGTTATTTTCAAAACTTTTCAAATGTCTGAAATATATTTATTATAACATTGAAGATGAGGTAAATGTTCTTTTAATTCCTTTTTGATGTCTGACTGAAGGAAATCAATAAATTATAGAGAATTCTTCTGCATAAGCATATTTTTTTAATAGATCTTCTGCGCAATTTACAGCTTCCTCCAATCCTGCTTCTCCGGAATATGCGTTAATAATCATCAGTAAATGAGTTGTCTCTGAAGTTATTTTTGTACGTTCCTCGTCACTGGTAGGTGTGCCGATTCCGCCTATGTCATCCCTATAAACAGGTAATCCTTCGATATTCAATAAACCGCGACCTATAGCATCAAATTTTTCATTTGGTCTTCCTACTCCAAGTACAAGATTTCCTACAATTTTATCAGCATCAAATCCACCGATTGAATATCCCGTTTTTAAAGAAACTAAGTTGATTATGTCTACAACCGTATCAATCTGATACAAACCTAAACCTCTGATTATTCTGCGACAAAGAGCTTCAGCCGAAGGACGGTATCTGTTAGGATCTTTACCTAACTTTTTGTAGATTTCTCTGGTAGCAAAAATAGCCGACCTTTTTTTAATGTCATCAATCTTGTTTTGTGCTGAATAGGCAGAGCAAAATGAATTGATTTCTTGCCACAAAGAATCCTTATGTAGGTTATTTTTTACCTTGCACTGAATGGCTGCAAACTTGAAAATGGGGCATACTGCATAAATTTCATCGCTGATGCTTATTTTAAATTCGTTCATTTAAAAATAAGAATTTGTATCATTATTTTGTTTTTAATTTAGTTCTCTAATACCGGTAAAAACTACTGTTTTTTATACCTGATATCAACATAAAGATACTGAAATTTATTGGATAAGCGAAATAATTGTTAATGATATTATATGTTTAGTATTATTTAATAACTAGTTTTCTGACATCACTTATAATGGAATTCTGAATGCGAATCACGTATGTCCCTTTAGGAAAATTCTCCAAACTCTTATTGCTTTTAGATTTTACCTCCATTTTTTGTAAGAGTTTTCCATTAGTATTCGAGATGAATATTGTACAATCATGGTCGCTATTGTTGTTGAAAACTATTTTTCCATCATTTGTAACATCTGTTGTGATCTTTGCACTTTCATTATTCGTCGGTATTCCATTACCTGAGTATAATAAACGAAAACGAGAAGGAGAGTCATCTTTTTTTGCTTCAAACCTGTAAGAACTACCGTTTATCAGTCGATGTTTTTTATCAGTAAAGAGGTCGTGTAGATATATCTCCTCTGAGTTCCAATGCTTTGATAATGAAAATTCAAGTGTAAAAGTGCCACTGTTGTCAGGAACAAAATCAAGTTGAAGATTATTCATTGCAGATACAGTTGCTACTTGAAAATGGTCGTCTTTAATGTCACCAACTACATAAATTTGATCGATACCTCTTTCCATAATCTTGCGCCCATCCCAACCGTTATCGAAATCGTTTGTAGTACCTCCTTTTGTGAAGATCCAAACTCGGTCTGCGGATTGCTGACCAATCAAATCTATTACTATCGAAGGAAGCTGATCGTTTGAGTTTACGATAAACGATGATTGCATATTTTCAGGGTTATTTGTTGAACGAGTGACGATCTGTGTTCCATCTCCTTTATTAACAGTAGCATTTTTTACAAGCTTGTTGTATTTTATTTGTAAATTACCACTGTTGTTTGTTAAAACCATAAAGGAATGCATAGAAGGTATGATGGATGGTAGGTTCTCAATCCCACCAAGATTGATGGGAACACTCAAATATTGTCCATAACCAGCTCCAGATAAGGTTCCTCCATTTATCTTTCTCCATTGATCGCGTGTACCTGTGTTAAAAAGATATATAGTTTGTTCTGCTCCTGCCGGAAATATCAGTGCATCAGCGTGAATAGGGATGGCTGCAGTAAATGAGTTTCCCACTAAATTCACTCCAGAATAATTTACATTTGTCGATTTAGTGAGTCCTACTATTGCATCACTTGTTTTTAATATACCAGAAAAACGATAGTTGCTTGTGGGTTGGGTTTTGATATTGTTTGTAATTTCATATCCTTTAAAAGCTTCTAATTTTGTGTCGGGAGCAAAAGGTGCATTCTGCCATTTGTTTCCGTTGAAGGACTCAACCCACTGGTTCACTGTCTCTGTTCCCGTCACATCATTATAAGGAAAATCTGCGCTGGCCACAGGAATTCCAAAGTATTGCCAACTACGGGTATAAAACCCACAGTCAGCACAATCGTATGCTTGGTTGAAAAATTCTACCATAGCACCAACATTTTGATTTTGACCTGGATTTGCGAAGATCAAAGTACCACTTGGTTTATCTTGTGAGGCTTTTACTATGATCGTTCCCATGCTATAGTTGGTGTCAGTTACTTTTCCGTTAATTATCAATTGATTACCGGTGGTGATAATTAAGTTTTTGTCTGAACTGTTAATTAAATCGCCTATCACACGGTCTTTGTCCAGATAAAGATCGTTCTTTGCTGGACCTGAATGATTTACACCCGTAATGGTTGGATTGTTCTGTTCTGTAGCGAACTCAATATTCTCACCTGAAGCAGGTACAAAATTTGCTGTCCAGTTTCCTGTCTTATTCCAATCATTATCAATTGTACCATGCCAGAAGTTAAGCCACCGCAATTGAACACTGCTTTCATTATTGGCAAGATTGTTGTCTGTTGAATATAGCACTTTTGCTGTATTAGTCCACGGACCTGTGCCAGAGGGGGTAACATTGATAATTATAGGTGGGTAAGCATATCCTGAATTCAATGCATCTGAACGTTTAAATGTATGGGTGTTTCCGGAAATAGTTCGTGCCCAGCCATTAGCGGTATAACCTGTTACTGTTAGTCCAGTCGGGATAATATCCGTAACTGTGACTTCTTGTCCTGTAGGCTTTATCAAGGTACTCGCATTGCTTACAACTATTGTAAATTTGTTTCCAATTTGTTTGGCAATACCGTTATTGTCTACCCCCTTCTCAATTTTTAAGTCAATTTTCGGATTTAGAACATTAGATGAAACTGTTGCGTTATTATTTGATAAATCTTTATCTGTTATTCCGCTTCCTGTGGGATCAATAAATACACTGTTTGTTATTACTCCTCCTTCAGGAACTTTTTTAATTGTACCTTTAATAGTAAAGCTTGATTCACTGTTTGCATCCATTGAAAGAGTGGTGGATAACGAATTAGTTAAATTGGTGGTCTTGGCAATTCCACTTGTATAACCCGAGGCAGTGTTTCCCGTATAACCGTTATTGTTAAAGGTTATGCTCGTGATCTGAAAATCATCACTTGTCGCGATATTTCCATTCGCTAATTTAATAACATCTGTCAACAATAAGTTATTTAATAATGCGGGAGTGTCATTACTTACATCTACAGTATAGGTGAGTTCTTCATTAGGGATCGCATTTTCCTTGTCAACTCGTTTTTGTACCCTAACATTTCCGGGAGTAGTAATGTACAGATTCCTAATCTCATGAAAATTAAAACCACCACCTGTTGATGCACCAAACCCTAATTTTAAAAATGTGGGGATTGGATCAGTTGTTTCGTAATTTATATGCTCTGTATCTGTGCCATTTGGTGTGGTTCTCCAAAGTACTCTTATTCGATATTTGGGAGTGGTTGGTGTGCCAATTGGCTCAATGTAGATCTTTACACGTCTGTAAAATAGAGCGTCTGTAGGTCGTGTAGTTGTCTGTGTATTATAATCGATTGAATTGGTATTGCTTGATGCATCTGTCTGAAGTTGTTTGTGTGCTAAATATCGATAAGGATTGGTATGATCTGCAGTGCCGCGTAAAACAATAGAGTTGGGTGCTAAGTCTGCTGTTCCACCTGGTTTTCCTTCACTTTCTCTTGCATAATTTCCATATTCATCCAGACCAATACCTATATAACCTCCTGCAAGTCCTGGTGTACTCTCCTGATTGGCGTATCCCAAAGAACCCCCAAAAGCTCCAATTCGAAAAGGAGATATAGCTGCGTTAAATAAAAACAAAGAGATTCCATCAGCACCATGATATGTTGCATCATTACTACTGCGCCAAGTTTTATATTCAAAATCAACATAAACTCCTAATGTGGAAGGAAAAGAGGTATTTATATAAGCATATCCTCGTTGATTGGTTTTATCGCTTGTTAAACGTAACCATCCATTGTTTATTGGATCATTTACTCCTGAAGTCAGCGTAGCTGAAGGATCTCCTCCTAAAAAAATATTACTTTCTATGGAGCTTCCTTTGAAATTCTCATTGATAGTGAATTGAGCCAATATTTGAGGCACATAAAAGTGACTCATAAATATGATGAGAAAAGTTGCACGAATTAGTATGTTGTTGTTTGTATGTTTGTTATTCTTCTTCACAGTAAATTGTTTTTTTAATAACGATCCATTAAATATTACATTCTGTTAATTTACTTCCCAACCTTTATTAGTAAGTATTTTTATCTGCTCATTATTTATGGGTTTATTGGAAATCCATAAATCACCTTGTGATACTTTTTGTAAAGAGGTGATTATAATCTCTGTTTCTTTAGCCGATAAAGGATTGTCAAATGTCCAGAGTTGGTTGAGCTTATAATTATGTGAAATATCTAAAGATGATAATTGATTATTGTAACATAAAAGGTGAATCAATTCGCTGTTTTTACTAAGGTCGAGTGACGTGAGCTGGTTACCTGAGCAGTCCAAAAAGGTAAGAGCGGAATTATTTGATACATTGAGGGTAGTGAGTTGGTTGTTAAACACCCATAGTGAAACCAACGACTTGTTTTGTGAAAAATCAAGCGAAATGAAACTATTATCCGAACAATCCAAATTGACAAGTGAAGTGTTTTTAGACAAATCAAGCGATACAAGTCGGTTGAGAGGTATGTTTAATGTTTTTAAAGACGGATTATTAGAAATATCTATAACAGTCAGTTCATTAGAAGCAGCACCTAAATAAGAAACATCTCCGTGGATTGAAATCTTTTTTACTCCTTCACCTATATGATAATATTGGTACATATTAAAATACTTAATATCCTCACTGTTATCTTCGCTGCGAATATTATCATTATTGAGATCGATCCATATTTCTGAACGATATTGTACAGGTGCATCTACCGATAGACTGATAATACCGTCTCTACGTTCTGTAATAAAGGAAATTATACTGCCTGACTCATTTTGAGGTTTGCTAACATCTTGTATTTCAAAATCGTCTTGTATACAACTTGTTACAGTGATTGTAAGAATTATTAATGGAAAGAATTTTTTTATGATTCTCATATTTTCAGTTTCTTTTAAATTTCAATTTCATATTTGTACCAATTGTTACGCTCAATTTTTTTTGGTAGTGATAAACGATACAGTTCGGGACCAAACTCAGGTGGGGGTAGGGGGCCATTGTCTACGCGAGGTAACTCAATTTCTATGACAGCATCTTGTGCGTCGGTTTCATCTTTTTCATTTAAATAGGTTATTAATTTCAATTCCGTAACTTTTCCTCCTGATATTATATAACCTTCACCAACATCCAAAGAATTGGGACTAATGTTTAACGTTGCACCCCAAGAAGCCCAACTTGAGGTGTTAGGCCAAGCTGAAGTGGACGAATTAACCAGATTGGGAATTTTTGACTCGGGTTTTACGGCATAAGTTTGAACATCAAAATTTATAAACCTATATTTATATTGTGTCAACAGAGTACTGTTAGTAACTGGTGCTGTTCCCTGAAAACCGGAACTGAGTTTGATATTTAGTTCTAACTTTGCTACTGCACGGATTAAATGAACGCTGTTTAGTACAGTATTCAACATAAAGTTATGTGTAGTATTGCCAGACATTAATATTGGAGTTGCAATATTGGGCGACCATGGTTGTGGGATAGTTCTGAACACTATATGCTTTAATGTCGTAAGCGTGGATGGTACATTGAGTGGCAAACTCTCCAATATTGGTTGTAAGCCGTTAATGATTACATTGGCGACTAAATATACATGGCAATTGCCGGCATTGGCTGGTGACATATTTAAAATGATTTTCTTATCGGAAAAGTCATAGGAACCTCCGGAAAATGTAACATCTGCTAACGCATTTGAAATATAGTATTTACCAATTAATTCTTCAGAACCAACTCGGAACAAGAGAACATATAGATCGGTAATCATCTGTTCACTTATACTGCCTGATTCTGTTGCACGTGTAGATAGTCCATCACTTATTAAATCATCTACATGGAAAGTGAGTGCTATTGAATTGTTGACTAACGATTGATCAATATTGTTTTCTTTTGAACAGGCAAAAAACAATAGGCTCGATAATAATGTGATATATAATGATTTATAACTCATAGGTTCTTTGTTCCATTTTACTTCGTGAAAATTTTATCTGCTGTTACACTTGCTCCTGGTACTTTGTTGTAGTATACCTCAAGATAAGGTTGACCCACTGTAACGTCATCTTTATTCACCTGAAATGATTGCGTATATCCGGATTTTAATTTTGATGCGTCAAAGCTTGGGTCAGTTGTTGAACTAAATCCAAATTCAACCATAGTGTTTCCGGGAGAAACAAAATAGGCGCCGTTTTTTGCTATAAGATAAACCTTGTGTGGCATACAATCATCTACAGTATTCGTAATTGTTACTTTTCCATTGTTATCTACTTCTACATTGTAACCGTAACCCATATATGTTGATTTGTTTACTAGGTTCCATGGTTCTACTTCGTAGATAATCTCTATTTTTTGCTGAATCCTTACAAGATACTTATAATGATGGTTACGGAGAATATTGTAATTTGGCGTAAATCCGGTAAATAGACCTTTTGCCTTTGACAAATAATCAGTTATTATAGTTGATTCATTCGAAATAATTGGAATATCGTAAATCTTTCCGTCATTGGTTTTAATCGTGAAAAAATTGATAGGTTTATTTTCACCGGAACTGGACCATTTTGGCGAATTGAAAATGGATTCTGGCATGTAGTAAACATAAGTACTGCTTCCGTTAAGTTTTTTTAGTTCGCTGTTTCTTGAAATATCATTAAAGAAATCGGTAGGAGGTGTAGCAAATTCAATAAGACGGAAATGACGATTTGCATTGCGGAAATATATTTTATCGACAACTAAATCAGAGGCATTGTCAAGAATTACTTCTAGTTTGGATACTACACGAATAAGGTCTACAAAAGGTTTTTCAACTGTTCCATTTCCTTCGGTATTGACAATAACCTTATTCTCTTCCATTTCATACTGTTTTGGCCTAAAAGGTATAGGCTGATAAATGGTTCCACCCTCAGAAATGACCTGATTTAAATAGATTCTTGACATTGGAAAACCCATTTTTTTTGATGTACCTTGATACAAAGTTTCTGCCATCAAACGTGATGGGTCTTTTAAAAATGTATCCATTGCATTCCTGTCAGTAATATTTGCACCTTGAAGATCTGTTGCTGAGATGTTTGCTACAAAATAAAAATCACGTCTTCCGGGTGTAAGTTCTACCGTAAAGGCATATGTCGCTACTCCGCTTCCGAAATTGTCATTTCTGAAATACTCCCCAAGCTTAGCTCCTGTAGTAGAGTCAAAAATCAACATGGCAAGACAATAAACACTGTCTTCCGCTAATGTGATATCTTTATTTATGGACGATCTTAAACCAATTTCGGATTGTGCTGCACGAGTGGAAACCGAGAGATATACTTTCGGATCGTTATTTGAATTTAATGGTTGGTCATAAATCAAATTATCGCAAGCGATAAATTGTAAAAGAATTGCTAAAAGCAGAACTAGATATATTATTCTATAACGCATAATTTTTATTTAATTACTGTATCCTGGTATTTCAACTGTTAAAGGAATCTGAAAAACATTTAAAGTCCTATTTCTGTACTATAACTGTGAACAAGCCAGTCGTTTACGTAAACAGAACAACTAAAATGAGACCAACATTCAACACAATAATCTTTGATTAAGAACTTGATAGTGAAATCATTTTCACAATCCATATTAACTCCTTTATCTACTGCTCTCAAAAGGATACTGGCAATCAAATCGCCATTAAAGACTGTTTCTCCTTCTTCTTTATTACCTGTATAATTGATATGTAATTTATTGTTATAACCTGTTTTTAAGTCCATTAATGTGTAGTCCCAGGTTGCTGTATTTTCACCATAAACTGGAGTTGAGGAGTAAATCGCAGCAGCCTCATTCAATGGCATACTTCCATCGATGTGCGATGTTCCATTGGCTGATGAAACTTCCAATTGAAGTGCTTTGGGATTATATGATTTCATTGTTGCTTTATCGAATTCAATAATTATTTTTACACGGTTGGTTACTTCCTGCAAGTTAATGGAAGTGTATTTGTAAAGTGTTCCATGTTTTGCTGGATCTGGCATAAAAACAACGGAACTCTCTCCTTGCCATATATGCGTATCATTCAAGTTGGGAGCAATATTTGAAGATGTGTTAAGCTTGAGCATTACGTCTTTTTTAGTTGTTGTGCCATTCGTGAACGTGGATACAACAAAATTAGAATTCATTCCTGCCCAGGCTATAAATGTGAAATTCCCATTAGATACAGGTATCAATAATTTAAAGTTGTGATCAAGTGTCACGTTTTGTTTTGAAATAGAAGTCACCAATTTGTCGTTTTCATCAAACGCGAAAACAGTCAGTGAAGGGACGCTCCCGATGAAAGTTGAATCTGATGTACAAGGTGTCTTTGAATAAAATTTCACATATACACCTTGGGAACAATCTGCCAAGTCATCAAAAAGTAGAGAGTCGCAACCCCAGAAAATTGTTCCCAACGCGAACAGCATTATCAATATCTTGTTTCGAAAATTCTTCATCGTGGTGTTTTGATAAATATTACGAATTCGAACAGAATCCGGAAGAGGAAAATTCTCTCCCGGAATTCTGATTCTTTCGTAATGAATAGATGTTATGATAATTAATTATATTCCTAATTCAACATTATACGAATGAAGTTGCCATGGTAAAACAGTAACATCAACACTCATCCATGTCTCGAGTGTAGTCAATGGATCTTTTGGATTAATTGGATTCTCTGGCTCTGGAATAACAATTGGATTTTCAGGATCACTTGGATCCGGAATTGTCACTATTGGCTTTGGATCTGGATTCGTGATCGTAGTGCCATTTGGATCTTCTGGGAACAACGGATTCCAGTTAGTACCTAAGTTTTTAAAACCGGTTATATGGATATGATACACATTATTGCGAATGACAGGTGAATTATACCAGTCGGGTACAACATCAGGATTTGCCCATGCGTAATACAAAACTTTACCACCTACATATTTTGTTACCTTCTGACTTGCAACACCACCTTTTGCGGGATCTTGAGAATTTGCAGCAGAAGTGTAAAATTTACCGTTTTCACCTACATAAAAGTCATTACCTTCCTCCGTATAAGAACCACCATCTGCGTATGCTTGAGAAGTAGGAGTAAATTGAGCTCTAATCAGAGCATAAACTGTGTTTCCTTTTTTGTAGTTTGATGCAGCTTTTACACCTTCTAAATGAGTCGTTGGAAGCACGAATTTACCTGAAAGATTAGCATCTAAATCTGCCGTGATTTTTTCGACTTTATTTGTAGCATAATCAGTCATAGTAGGTACGTAGGTACCTCCAAACTTGTTTGATTTGTTTTCAAAGAGTCCCGAGTAATCGTATTTACTACCGGCATTTCCCCAATATGTTGCATCATCACTTGGAATCCATCCATAATTAGGAGTAGCCCAGTCTGATTTACGTTGAACAAAAAGTGAGTTTTCTCCTTGTGCTAACACCCAGGTAATATTTGAAATAGTTCCAAGAATAGAAGCACCAACTGTGTTTGTTGTTGGAATGTCATAAGTGGTTTTATCTGTTGTTACCATTACTCTGGCAACAGCTCTTTCAACTTGAAGACTTGCACGGTTTTTTGGAGTTGCTGCAATAGTTTGTTCAACAGAAATATTTGGCAAAACTTCAAGTGATTGTGGCGCTACATTTGTCATAACTATTGTTTCATCAGCAACGCCATTCTTTGTAGCAAGCTTTTGAGCAGATGTGCTAACAGTTGTATTTGTTCCTGAGTTAGCACTATTTAAAGCAACTTCTTGATATTTTTTTTCGAATTCAGCTACCGGTGTCTTATTCAAATGAGCAGTTACTTCAGCAGTAGGGTTTACTACAACATATACTTTTTTCGTCCCAGCGGTTGTACGAATTGCAGCAGATGTTTGTGGAACCAAAGTGATGGTTGTGCTTGTCTTGTTAATTATATAATCTGTACCGCTTATGCCAACCGTAAACGTTTTTGAAGAAACTGAAGCTCCATCAACTAAATAAACAGTTAGTTTTTCAATCTTGTCTTTACCTGCCCATTGTCCAATATGATTGTAATCATTAGGTAATGCTCTTGTTAATGCGGTACCATTCAACGACATGCTAACGGTTACACTCACATTGGTGTTACCCTCTTGTGCATTATTGATAACATCTTCGTTGTTACAAGCCACTAACCCAAAAGCTATGGCTCCCATTAATAGTAATTTGCTGATTTTTTTCATGCTTTGAATATTAAAATGAATATTAATTTTTTTGTTTATCTTATGTCGTATTTTATTTCAACAATCATTGTTCGCCTGATTTATTCAACTCGCTAAGATTGAATAAGGCATCGTTGTCTCCTTTCGAAATAGCTTTTGTGAAATATTCTTTGGCTTTGGTTTTGTCCCCTTTGAGTGCGCTAATTACGCCAAAGTTGTTCCATACTTTTGAATTGTCCGCAATCCTGTTCATTCGTTCTATTGCACCATCTAAATTACCGTTCTCTATGTCAGCAGAAGCAGAGTTAAGTATAGCAATTTCACTTTCTGGATATAATCGTACAGCTATGTCAAACACTTCCTTGAACTCCTTGCTGTCGACTGGATAACTTTGAGCGACATGATACATCTCGTTGAGGTTTAATAGCTTTGGATTAGTTTTGAGAATTTCTCTTGCTTCTTTCACATCAAATGGACGTACATTATATGCTACAACATATTCAGTACGACGTAGGGGTGGATAGAAGTTGTTAAGCAGCGTGCGATAGGTCGCTCCGCCGGAAAGTTTCATCAATTCAGCATCACGTGCATCTGGATTAGGCACATTGTCGATGATTCTTAAAACTGATTCTTTATCACTTAACGAAGAAGCTGCAACAGCTTTGCGAAGTCCTTCCCAATCTTCACCGTGTCCTGATACTTTAAACAGATTGCGGTTAATAAAGAATTTTGTATTTAGATAATCGGCAAAAGAATTAGCACGGTTCTCAGCTAACATACGGTTATGTGGTACACTTGCTTCAGGAGATGCATAACCGTCAATAGAAAATTCTGTGATCTCTAGATCAGGATTGTTACGAATTTCTCCAACTATTTGCTCTACTTCCTTGAACTTGGGGGCATTGTCCTTATAGTCGCGCAAAAGTTGCCAACGTCCCATCACAAAATTAAATGTTGCTGTATGACGGTCACTTCTGGTTTTCATCTCGACTTCGGGAACAACATAAGTTAATCTATATGCTGGTTGATAAGGTTCTGGAAAAATGTTTTGTGTCAACAAATCATCACTCACAAAACTAATACAATCTGAACAACCTGATACTTTGTGTGTTAATGAAAGCGATGCATCCTGCATCCAAGAGCTAAAAGGAATTGTTACATTATAAAGAATGGATTGTGACTTGTTGATTTTGGGTGCAACTATTGTAAATGGAGCTTCTGTTAATGGATTTTGTTTTCCTAAAACTCTTTCACGATTCAATACTTTCATGCGTTTTTTTCCTGCAATTATTACTGATTGAAGGGTGATGCTGTCATGAGTTTGCTTGTTGGATTTCAATACTGGTGTCAGGATTAGCATGTCGTTATGTTTCACCTGCAAGCTATTTAGGTCTATGTTGAAAGATATGGAAAGTTGACTTTCATGTTTAACCGCTTTCTGATTTTCTATTTTTATCCCTGATGGATTTGCATTTTGTGCCCATACTTCTGGAAGAGTAATAATAAATGCAATAAATAGATATGTGATATATGTTTTTTTCATTTCTAATTCTTAGTTAATGATATAAATGAGTGATATCGCTGATTTGGTAACACCCCAATAATTATAATCTCCTTCATCTAATTTGGTACCGCAAGTAGTACATGGATATTTCTCAAAATGGATACGAGCATATCCACCGCCTAGATTAAACTCAAAATTCCAACGTGGACTCAATAACCACTGATAACCATAGCTGATGCCTCCTCCATAAAGGTATCCCTGATATCGATTGTCTTTAAATACTTCGAGCCTGCCTACTGGTAAATCCCACCCTCCAACATTGAACTGGGCTGCATGTCCATGTATTCCAAAGAAATGTCCATTAAATACTTCACATGTCCATAAACGTAATTCTGGTTGAATAAGCCAATGTTTTACTTTCTTATTGTCGGAAAAAATGAATGGATTATAACCCGCACCTAATTCTAATGTCGTTTTTTTGCCTAAGGACATCTCTAAAGCTAAATTGGGGGTTGCTGATATGTCGTAGACAAGGTTGTTCTTTACAGCTAATTTTTGTCCGAATGTGACAGTGACAGAGATAACTGAAAGAAAAAATGACATTAATAAAATTTTGTTTATCCTTTGCATAATTGTTAAAATAGATGAATCTTTTAAAACATATTTCTTGACTTTTTTTAAGTGGGTCATATTTTTTATGCAAAATTCGCTCAAATAAAAAATATATCAAAAAAAAGACAGTATGCAAAGTAGTAAATTGTATACTACATAGATACAACATTTATTTAATGTGCATAAAATAAACATTTTATATATAGCGTGCTTAAGAGTTGCTGGTATGATTATATGGTTGTAATGTGTAATAATCGCTTTAATTCAAGCGCTTAAAAAAAATTATAAAAAGTTAATTTGTTGAATTTAGGGTTTTATTATCCAACGATTTCATGAATAGAAATAAATCTGTTTCGGAATCAATATTAAGTTTTTTTCGTAGTCTGCTTTTTCTGGTTTGTACAGAACGATGTTCAATAGATAAAATATTTGCAATATCTTTCGATGAGAAATTCAGATAGATAAGTGCACAAAACTGAAGTTCAGAACTTATTAAGGTGGGACATAGTTTATTGAGCGCAGGAATAAAATCAGGGTAAACTTCGTTGAATGAATTAAGAAAAGCGTTGTCGTTGTTTTTGGCCAACTCAAGAACTTTTAATGTAGAATTGTCGTTGATTTTATCCTCTAGCTCTGCAACTTTATTTTCCTTTTTTGTAATCAGTCTTTTCTGACGTTTAATCCAAAAAATCCACCACAAAAAAATTAAAAAGAGTACAATACCTGAAGATATTCCTATTTTAAAAATAATGTTGCGGATTCTTTCTGTGTTCTTTTTTTGCTCTTCTTCATAGAGGATGTCAAGCGCGTTATCTAAAACATTGGCGTTCACACTGGCTAGCTCAAGTTTTAAAGTGTCTATTTTCTCTCTGTAATAATTGAAGGAATCAGTCTCTCCCTTTTGTAAATATATATCCGCGATGGATATGTAGGTGTCTAAGAGCTCATTTTTTATTCCTGTGTATGAAAGGTTTTCCAGACCTTTGTAATAATATTCTAACGCGCCGTCGTGGTTCCCTCTCAGTTCTTCCATTTGTCCCCACTTTTGATATATCCATGAGGTGTAGGGATATTCATATTTATGGCAGAGGGATAATGCTTGGTTTAGGTAATAGTGGGTGGAATCATATTGCTCATGTGCTGAATATTCCATTCCCAGCATACTGTATAGATTGATTTTGTTTCTATATACGAAACTTTCATCCATGCTTTCTATCAGTTCTCTATTCTTGTTTAGAAAATAGATAGCGGAGTCGGATTTATTCTGCTTGCTGTAAATAAAGGAGAGATTCTCGTATACCTGACTCTGAAGATAATTTCTTTTCTTTTCTTCGTTTATAAATTTTATATATTTTTCTCCTTTTTTAAACTCAAGAATTGATGCCTTATACAAATCCAGTGATCCAAACACTCTGCCTTTTACACGATGAATTTCTGAATGTAATTGAGGATCGTTGGCTATATATTTCTCTTGTTCTGCAAGTTTTAAATATTTCAACGTTTTATTGTAATCACCTAAACTCCATAAAATTTGGCCAATATAAAAATAACTTTTTGCTTTTCCTTTTGAGTAATTGGATTTTTCGCTAAGTAATGCTGCATCTATAGCATATTCTAAACCGGTTATAAGATTTAATTCATTTTGATATTCATAAGAATGACTTAGTAGACTGTCAATTTCCTCTGCTCTATCAGGTACGGGTTCCATGGATAAAACACTTCCTGTAATAAGCATAAAAAACGAAAGTACTAGAAATTGTCTCATATAAAAAAATCAGCTCTTTAACGGTTCTATACCAAACGTAAATCCTTGTTTCACTTTTTCAATTAATTCAGGAATAATATCTTGATATTCTCCTACAATACCAAAATCAGCATTATGGAAAATTGAAGCCTTGGGATTATGATCGATCGCAACAACCTTACCTGATTCTTTCATACCCGAAATGTGTTGTATTGCTCCGGAAATGCCGATAGATATATAAACTTTAGGTCGTACAGTCTTGCCTGTTTGACCAATCTGACGCGCATACTCAGCAACACCTTCATCTACAACGACACGACTTGCTGCCCATTCGGCTTTTATTCCCTGTAATTTAAGGGCGTCTGCAAGTTGTTTGACTAATTCAAGATTATCTCCTGTTGTACCACGACCCCCTGAAACAATTATATCTGCATCAAACAGATTTTGTAAGCCGCCTTCTCCACGTACAGTTTTTTCTATTTCTACTTTGAAATCATCATCAAATAATATGGGGGTAAAAGTGGATAATATTCCTGTTCTTCCTTGTTGACGCTCAGGAACTTCAAATGTTCCGGCACGTGCAGTGGAAATTTGTGGAAATATAAAACCTAATATAGTAGCAAGCTTACTCTCACCGTAAGTTGGTCGACGTGAATGCAAAATCGGAGAAATAATTAATTTTTCTTTTTTATTTATATATTCACCTATTTCAAGTCCTGTACAATCAGCAGTAACTCCACTGCCTGTCTTCATCCCAATTCGTGGAGCCAATTCGCGACCTGCAGTTGTTGCTGCAAAAAGTGCGATTTCGGGTTTGCGTTCCTCTATTATTTGTTTGATGATATCTGAAAATGGCATTGCTAAATATTCTTCTAACTTATCATTTTCTACTAATATGACTTCGTCAGAACCATATTCAAATAATGTCTGAGACAATTCTAATACATTCTTACCAATCAAAACTGTGGTTATTTTCGTGTCATCACCAAGTTCTTTAGCTAATTTCCGGGCTGGAGTGAGTAGTTCCAGTGATGGACGGGCTATTTTTCCATTTGTGATTTCTGCCCAAGTCAGAATTCCCCTTGCATCTCCACGAATATCTTTTACAGGAAAATCAGGCCTTTCAACTTCTTTCTTTTCCGCTTTATCCTTTTTCTTCAATACATTTCCACCCTGAATAAAATTAGCAATAAAGCTTTCTACTTTTTGCTTGTCGTTATGTCCTTCTGCAATTGCTACAGGTGGTCGTTCACTTATCAGATTGGTAACTGCAGCTACAATGGTGGGTGAGCCGGTAATGCCGATTTTTTCTGTCCCAAGACCTATTTCGTCGATATTTAGGACGTGAATTTTTGCGTTTCGTGCTTTTATGGCACCACTTAACGATGGTTTACGAGGTGGAACACCTGTAGGTGTAAGAGAAATAGTACATGGCATGGGAAGTTTAAGCATTTGATAACCTCCCTCAATAATACGTTTTGCAATGACGTTACCATTACCATCGGGTTTCACACTTTCTACAAAAGTGGCTTGAGGAATTCCCATGCTTTCAGCTACTTGTGATGGAACATGCGCTGTATCTCCATCACTTGTTTGTCGCCCTGCAAAAATGATAAAGGGTTCTTTGCTGTCTTTATTATAGCCAAGATGCTTCAACATGGTTGAAATTGCTAAACCTGTTGCAAATGTATCACTACCACCCAAACGTCGGTCGGATAGGAGGTAGGCTTCATCATAACCCATTGAGATAGCCTTTTTTAAAGATGGCTCAAAAGAATTTGGCCCCATGGAGCAAACTATCATTTTAGCATCCGGATACTGCTTTTTCATTTGTAAACCGGCTTCTAGTCCGAACTGACAATCAATATTTATTATAGATTTTGCTTTAGTACGATCCATTAATCCATCTGCACCCATTCTCATTTCTGATGGCAGAGGAACTTGTTTGATTAAAGATATAATTGTTAAAGACATAGTTCAAGTTTGATTTAAAAGAAATTACATATTTTGCCAATCTGGTCCATTTCCACCGTTGGGTACCGACCAGGTAATACCATCACCTGGAGTTTTTATATCACATGTTTTACAATGCATGCAATTTTCTGCATGGATACGGAGTTCCTGATTTCCGCTTTTATCAGTGTGAAGTTCATAGACTTCAGATGAACAAAAGAATTGACATGGTGCACCATATTGAGCGATATTTATTTTCTTGAAACTTTCAGGATTATTCACGCGAACATGTGGAACTTGCTCTTCATCATGTTGTACACCGGAGTAAAAAACATCAGTAGCTTTGTCAAAAGTCAACACTTTGTCTGGTTCTAATTTTCCTTTAAATCGATCTTTAAAAGATTTTCCTTTAAATTCAGCCAAGGTTTTCGTGGTGTCTCTGTCATAATGAGTATGTTGTCTGCCAACAAAACCCGCACCACCAGTGATAAGTAAACTGCCAAAATTGAAAACTCCGTTTATCAGCCCTTTGGCAAAACCTTGACGGAAATTTCGCACTGGGTATAATTCTTTGTAAATAATGCTTTCCTTAATATTCTTTTCATAATCTTTCAGCGTAATTTCCGAAAAATCATTTTTTTCAAAAGCTGTTAACGCCGTTTTTGCAGCGGCCATCCCGGATGCAATAGCAAGGTGAACACCTTTTAATGCAGGCATTGTAAGGAAACCTGCACTGTCGCCTACAATCATAGCATTATCTACATAAAGTTTCGGGAGAGAGTACCATCCTCCTTCAGGAAGTGTCTTGGCTCCATATTCAACTAATTTGCCACCTTTCAATATGTTTGATACAAAGGGATGAGTTTTCCACACTTGCATAGCATTATGTGTGTCAAAAGTTGGATCGTGATAGTCTAAACCAACAACTAATCCTACAGCTGCTTTATTATCATTTAATCCATAAATAAAACCACCGCCAAACTCATTTGTATTCAAAGGATAACCCATAGTGTGGTACACTTCACCGGGTTTTATGTTCCCTTCGGGAACACTCCACAGTTCCTTGCACCCTAGCGAATAAACCTGAGGATTGCTATCCTTGTCTAAATTGTATTTTTTAATTAGTTTTTTAGTCAAACTGCCCCGTGTTCCTTCAGCTAAAATGGTTAATTTGGCTTTAACACAGGTACCTGGTTGAAAATTTTCCTGAGGAACGCCGTTATGATCAACACCAGTGTCAATGGTTTTAACACCAATCACTTTATCGTTGTCATACAAAATTTCACTTACCGCGAATCCTGGATATATTTCTACACCTTTTTTTTCGGCTATTGTGGCTAAATAGCGACAAATCTGTCCCAATGAGGCGGTGTAATTACCTTTATTACTCATATATGGTGGATGAAAAGGTACTTTAATACTTCCTTTTTCAGTGAGCATCATCATAGAATCATAATGCACTTTTGAGTTGAATGGAATTTCACTTATGTCGGTATCGGGAAGTAATTCTTTGAAAATATCTGGTTTGATTACAGCACCCGACAAAATGTGACTTCCTATTGATGCTCCTTTGTCAATTAGCATAATACGTTTTGATAGACTGCTTTGTTTTAGCAAATCGGCGATGTGAATTGCTGTTGCTAGTCCCGATGGACCACCTCCAATAATCAGCAAATCAGTGTAAACGGTGTCAGAATTTATCATATTGTATTTTTGAATTAAGCAATGATATTGTCATTTATGCACAAAATTAATATTATTTTTACAAAAAGTGTTACAAAAATATTAATTGTTTAATACTCATGGAAAGTAATCCCCTCCATTAATATATTAATTCCAAAATATATCTTTTCGTCAAATTCTGCCTTATAATTAATATTATTTTAGGAAATAGTTCCTATGAAATGAGGTATTAGTTTTTGTTAATATTGAGTCTCTATTTTTTTCCGAAAGTCAGTACTGTACCAATTTGTATATTTATACGTCTTGAGTTATAAGGCACATTTATTGTCTGTCCATTATCTCCTGTAATTAATTTTGCCTGCCTAAACGGGAAATAATCTGTCATGATATATGTTTGAAAGGGACCGTAACGGAATTTTGTTCCTAACCCTATAGTGTTTCCTCCACCATTTAGAAAGGAGTAGGTTAAATGAGCATTAAACCAATCGGTTGGTCTGAAATTGGTGGCAAGCATTATTTCTTGGGATATGTGAGACGAAAACATCATTGTACGCGAAAGTCCGCCAAAACTGATGTGATTATTCTGTATTGCATATTCTGCTCCAATTAGCATATTGGCAGTTAATCGCTGTGAAAAAGGATTTCCTGATGAAGATCCAAATTGAAATGCTTTTTCTAATTCATTTCCAATTTTCTCCCAATTAATGGAATCTCCTTTGCTATATTCAATTCCGGCATATTCATAAGTGCCACGCATTAGTCCATGAACAAGATTTTTCTTCCAGCGGATAAATCCTATATCGGTTAAAGCGGCTGATATTATCAATGGGTCAGATGGTTGCCATGTAACGCCAAGATCGACAGCCATTCCTGAACCAGCGGGACTCCTGAGTAATTTCATGTACTCACCGGTATCCCATAATGAAAATGAACTAAAGTCAATATTTTTATTTTCTTTTGTCTGATAGTCTAATGGTACGGATCCGAATATCTCAGCATCGCTATCCATGGTCCACGCTTCTTGGTTGATATTAAGATTCATTCTCTTATTGATGGAATGAATGGAGGCATATCCCATCAAATATTTGAATTTTCCTCCAATAGTCCAGACTTCATTGAGTCGGCGTGAATAACCGAACCCTATTTCCGAATAAACGGATGCCTCAACTCCTGTTTTGGTCATGTTGAAAATGTTATCTCCCGTTTCTTCTGGTGTTCCATATAATGCTAATGTAAACAAATCGCGTGGTAGAAAAGCTTTTCCTGAAACCCTTATTGAGGCATCAAAAGTGTAATAGTCATCTTTATTTCCGGAAACTCCGAACGAAAGAAGATTCAAATCTAGGTTAGTATTGAAAGAGTTCACATTTCGAACGCGTTGGTAAAAACGTTCAATATCCTGAGGAGTATGGAGTGCAGTGACAACACGACCATCTTTATGAAAGATTATGTCTTTTACCGAAAAGGCATTATTCGCTACTTCAGTATGTAAATCAGGAAGAAGGAACATGTCAACATGCCATTTGGAATCTGGTATAAAGGCTGGATTTAATTTATTTCTAGCGGGAACATTATCCAAAAAATAAAGCATGCTGTTTTGCGAATATAAATGAGATACATTTGTAACATAAATCATAATAAAGAACAAAAGAAAAAATATTTCCTTCATGGGAATAACATGTGTTAAAATGATTCAAGATCTGTTTGATATATACCTTTTAGGTATAAACCAACTGTCGCTTTTAAATAGTCGTTGTCTCGGAAAAAGATCATATTTGTTTTCTCTTTTCCACCTGAAATATTGATGTTTAGCACAATTTGTTTAGTATCTTTAATTGTACTTCCGGCACTGAGAATGATGGTTTGCTCTGATATGTCAACCGACCGTCCCTGGGCGTCTACATTGGGAGCAGGAATTACAATGTTATCTTCAATGTGAATTGTCTGGCCATTGTTGTCCAAAAAAGTTGCTTTTGCCAATGCGTTCACTGGTAGACTGTTCTCGATGTTAAGTGTGACTTTTAAGTCTGTTAAATCGATATCACCCGAGGAACCGGCAATATCTTCTATCAACTTCGAAAAGTCGGCATCTTTGATCGTATCATTGTATGTGTATGAAGTTCCGGGGTCAAACTGAAATGGTAGTTTAAATTCAACAGGTATGTTAAACTTGAGCGGAAACGACAAATGGTGGACCTGGTCTATTTTGGCTGCTTCATGATTCACATTTGCATGGAATGAGCAAGATATTTTTTCGGGGATAATAGTAAAAAGAAGATTGGTACTTCCATTTTCTCTGTTAAATTCAGTACGGGTTATCTGCGAAGTGCCTTCATAAGGTTTTTTCAAATCAATAATATAGCTTTTGTTACTTTTAAAAATTGCATTCACTTCTTTACCTTTAGCATCGGAAGCTATAATCTGATCAATCACAACTTGTAATGGAATACCAATATTACTTTCAATATCTAAAAAAACCATGGGGTCATGAAATAATAACTTGTTATTTTGAAAATCTATGTTCCGAAGAATCTCATCCGGAATATCAATATCAAAGGACTTTTCTAATAAATTACCGGAATAATTGAAATAACCCCATGCCTTATTTACATCTATTTCATCTACAAGTAACTTAGTTGTTATGTCGGAAGCGGAATGAACAGTAATTGTTTTTCCTTCAGGTACTAATAGTGTAAATTTTAAAGAAATCGGTAAAATAGTTTCTTCTCCATTAAAAGGTAAGATGAAATCATGTAAACGAATGGTTTCCTTCTGAGTATTCGATTTAATGAGAATACTTTCTTCTTTTAAATCTGGAATGTAAGGTGAAGATACATCCAACTTAATCCAACTGTCATTAGGTGAAATACCTGAAAAATTCTTTAGGGTAATATCAAGATTCAATAAAAGACTGTTTACATGCAATGAATCTACTCGCTGGGTTAACTCACCATTTTCAACTCGATTGAAATTGTAATCATAATCAATGATATAATTATCACCCGATTGCAATAATTTGTTGATATTGTCGGCTAATGTTTTATTAATTTGCTTTGAACCTGACTTTGGAAAAATCTTAGTGCGACTGTCGTCGATAAAAGATGATTCAAGCTGCTTGCCTTTTGAAAAGTCTGCTAACTCATTGGTAACAACATATTCCAGAGTGTCGTGCCAATTTAAATAGACATAGTTCTCTTTATTATCTACCTTAAAGTTACTCCCAAATTCCTCGGAAAAAAGATCGGATACTCTTAAAGTGGTTTGGCCGAGTGGAAGAGCGAGTGTGCTGTTCAACTCAACCGTTTTGTCCATCTCCTTAATGTCCAGTACTGTTGTACATGCCGAAGTGACAGATAATAACAACAGGATTAAATAGAAATAAATAAAGTTTCTCATCTTTAACTTGTATTATCAGTCAGAATGCGAATTTACATAAATATTTGATAAAATGAATATTTCTTTATAATTTTTTAAAAATTATGTAACTTCGCGGAAAAGTTTTAATTAATAATAATATTTAATTGCAGGTCGTATAATTATAAAATAATCAATATGGAATGAATTTGAAGAATATTATTGACGTAACTTGTGGCATATATTAAAAATTTATCTTTATTGTAATTACAATCTTCTGTGTGGTATCAAGTAAATAAAAATGAACAACATAAATAAAAGCGAGCAGTTTGAACAAATTTATATTTCTTATTATTCTATAATGAAACGATTTGCACAAGAATATGTTGTTCGGGAAGAAGATGCTGAAAACATTGTGCAGGATGTGTTTCTTGATGTATGGGAAAAAAAACTTTTCCTGATTTCACATTCTAATATATTCTCCTATCTTTTTACTTCTGTGAAAAATAGATGCCTGGATTTTTTAAGGCATAAAATGGTTGTGCATAAAACTGTAGATAAATTACAGGAACAACATTTCCAAGTCTTGCAAATGAAACTTTATTCATTGGAAGAATTTAATGAAAAAGTTTTTTCTGAACCTGATATTGAAACCATCGTTCAGAAAGCAATAGAAAATCTACCTGAAAAATGTCGACAAATATTTGTCATGAATAAAATTGAGGGGAAAAAACAAAAGACAATAGCACAAGAACTTAATATATCAATCAATACCGTGGAAAGCCAAATGGCTATTGCTCATAAAAAACTTAAAGAACTATTAAAGAATTATGTGTCTTTATTTATTTTCTTAATTGTTTAAATTATTAAAATATTTTTAGCGGATTTTTTACATTCATTCGTTAATAGTATAAAGAGCAAAATGAATGGAAGATAGAATTACCAAATATTTTCTTGGTGAACTTGGACAACAAGATACATCCGAATTATTTCATGAAATGAAAACGGATAAATTATTACGAACTGAATTTGTCCGTTTACAAAATTTATACGCACTTACACATTTGTCTAAACTTTCAGTAAATGAGGAAGAGGGAAGAGAATGGTATGAGCGTTTAATGCATAAATTAAATACTAATAAACATAGGAAAATAGCCAAATTGGTATTTAAATACGCAGCAATAGCGATAGTTCTGATCGCATCTACTTTTTTCCTGACTATGCATTTTTATAATAATAATGCTGAAAACAATAAATTATATGTTCCTGCAGGACAACGAGCCCAATTAACCTTGCAAGATGGTACAAATGTTTGGTTAAACGCCCAATCTACTCTTATTTACCCATCTCGTTTTACTGCTAAAGAACGAAAAGTGACAATCATAGGAGAAGCATATTTTGATGTTGCCAAAAATCCTAAAAAAACTTTTGTTGTCAATACGCAAAACGTGGAAATTCAGGTGCTGGGAACAGAATTTAATGTCTGTAGTTATCCCAATACAAATTATATACAAACTAATCTGGTAGAAGGTTCATTAAGAGTATCCGAAAATCGAAACATTCGGAAAAGTGTTACCTTGAAACCGGACGACCAACTGACAATAAAAGATGGACAGATGTTTTTAAGTAAGACTTCCAACGCTGACTATTTCCTATGGAAAGATGGAATTTATACTTTTGATAATGAAAAACTAATCGATATCATCAAAAAACTTGAACTGTATTATGATGTTACAATTAAAATAGAAGATCCTGAAATATTTGATGTCAGATATACGGGTAAATTTCGTCAAAGTGATGGAATTGAGGAGATTCTAAGAATTATTCAGAAAATACAAAAGTTTAATATCCATAAAGATAGAGAAAATAATATCATAACATTAACTAAATATAATACTAACTCTTTCTAAAAATAAAATGCCTATGTAGAATAATATAATATAAAATAAAAAAAACGATAGGTGCGCCAACACCTATCGCTGAAATAAAAAAGCAAACACTCTTCAAACAAATTAGTATTCACTTTAATTTTACAAATATATGAAAATAAACATTTTAACAGGGCCTATTTGTCAAAAAAATAGTGCTTTTAAAGATTTACTAAGGAAAATGAAAATATTCTTATTCTTTCTATTTGCTGCAGCATTCCAAATGATGGCTGTAAATACAAATGCACAGGATGCGGTTATTGAATTAAAAAGAAATGATGTATCAATTAATCAATTAATTAAAGAGATCGAAAAACAAACGGATTATTTAGTGGTTTATAGTAACCGAGAAATTAATACCAAAAAGATAATTAATTTTGAACAAAAAATAAATAAAGTATCTGCATGTCTTAATGAGGCTTTTGCAAATAGTGATATCGGATACGATTTTGAAAACAATTACATCATACTTTCCAAAAAAACGGAGGCTAACAAGACTTCAAAAGTAAACTCGAAGGAAACGCCTCAACAACAAGGAATTACTGTTACGGGAAAAGTCGCTGACGCTGATGGTGAACCAATTATCGGGGCTGCAATTATTGTTAAAGGAAATTCTTCTCGTGGTACAGTTACAGATATGGATGGCAATTTTAACCTTACAAATACTCCTGAAAATGCCACGTTGCTAATTACTTATGTTGGAATGATACCAATGGAAATTGCAGTTGAAGGAAGAAAATCGTTCGATATCATAATGAATGTCGATACGGAACTATTGGAGGAAGTGGTGATTGTTGGATATACGGCTTCCACAAAAAAATCGCTGATTTCTTCTGTAGCACAAGTGAAAACAGAAGAGTTTGCTCAACTTCCATCAACAAATATAACACAATCATTGGCAGGTAGAGCACCGGGTTTAATTGTTCAATCTGGATCAGGGCTTAATTCTAAATCGTCTATTTCTATACGTGGTGGAGGTGAACCTATCTATGTTATCGATGGAGTAATCAGAAGTGGAAATGACTTTGCAAACTTGAACTCGGAAGATATCGAAACAATGTCCGTACTGAAAGACGCGTCGTCTACAGCTGTATATGGTGCGCGAGCTGCATATGGAATTATACAGATTACAACAAAATCAGGAAGCTCAGGAAAACCAAAAGTAAATTATACTTTGACGCAAACATGGGGACAACCAAGCTTTTGGGCAAATAGAGTAAGCTCATACCAAAATGCATTGATCATAAATGAGGCACGAACAAATGAAGGAATGGATCCTCAATTTTCAAATGAGGTATTGGAGAAATATAGAACGGGCTCAGATCCGGGACAGTATGCAAACACTGACTGGAGATCAGCGGTGTTGAAAAATTGGGCTCCGGTACAACGTCATAATATTGCAGTGACAGGTGGTACAGAAATGAACACTTATTACTCATCGATTGGATATACGGATATGAATTCGCTTTTCAAAAGTGGACGTTATGCTGTTGATAAAGTAAATTATAATTTGTCTAACACCACTAAAGTAAAAGAGGTTGGACTTACAGTGTTAGCACAAGTATCGGGATTCATCGAATCCGGTGATGATGTATATACTTCTGAAGGAGGAGGAAATGGTTACATCATTCAGGAAGTGGGAATGAAAGCTCCGGATGAAATTGCAGTAAATAAATATGGATTACCTTATGATATTGCGAACAACCCGGTGGCGGATGCTTCTCAAGACGCTGGATACATGCGCTCAAAAAGTAATGTGATTAACGGATTGCTGAATATTGAATGGGAACTGCCATGGGTACAAGGACTGAAACTGAAAGCTACGGGAAATTATAACTGGTATGATAGAAATGATAAAAACTGGAGAAAAGATGCTGCAAAATATGGATGGGACTCTACTTATCCTTTATATGCTGCAAAACCTCAATTGAATCTGTCTGATACACAGGGCTTGAAATGGACTTTGCAGTACATCGCTAGTTATTCTAAAACATTCGGAGATCATAGCATTACTGCTTTGGCTGGATATGAAGCTTCTTACCAGAACGAAAAAGGTATGGGACTTAATAGATATAGTTATACTTTGCCTATCGATCAAATTAACTTTGGACCAACAGATGGTATGGATAACTCGGCATGGGAGGCAGAAAATGGACGCGCTGGATATATCGCTCAACTAAAATATGGATTAAAAAATCGTTACTTCCTCGAAGGTGCTTATCGACACGATGGCTCTGATATTTTTCCTAAAGATAAACGCTGGGGTGACTTCTTCTCTTTCTCTGCTGGATGGAACTTAAGTGATGAACCGTTTATGGAGTATTTTAGAGATAATGATATCTTTAACTTGCTGAAATTAAGGGCTTCTTACGGAGAAGTAGGTATGGATCAGGGAATTTCTCGATTCAGCTTCCTGGATATGTATAACTATAACGCAACGGGATATGTTTTTGATGGAAATATGTATCCTACTTTATCTGAAGGAGGGGCTCCGTCAGTAAATATTACATGGTATAAAGACAAACAATATGATGCGGGATTTGATTTTGCAAGTCTTAATAATCGCTTGTATGGTATGTTCGATATTTATTTATTCGCAACTACTGGATTTATGGCTAACCCCGATCCTAAATCGGCTGGATATATCGATCCTTATGGTAGAGGACTTCCGCAAATTGTTTCTGAAGGCGAGAAAAGAAGAGCGGGATTTGATTTCCAACTTGGATATCGTGACAATATTGGGGACCTAAAATATGATTTTGGATTTAATTTTACTAAATATGATATTTACTGGTCAAATTATCCATGGGAAAGTCTTGACACAAAGAAGAATCCATATACAAGGCAGACTGGTCAGTACGAACATTTCTCTCAAACAGGATATCACTACATAAATACAGCTAATAGCGCGCAGGAATGGATGAATTATCCTCAACTTCAGGGCTCTACGAATTTGACGGGTGGTGACTTTATCTATGAGGATTTCAACGGTGACGGTAGAATAACAGGGGATGATCAATACAGAATTGGTTATTCTACAAAACCGCTTATTAACTATGGTATTACTACTGATCTTCAATACAAAGGCTTTAACTTGAATATATTATTCCAAGGGGCTGGTAAAAGAGATTTACCTATCTCAAAAACAATGTGGAGCTATAACTATTTGTCAAGATATGACTACCAACTTGATTATTAGAGACCCGACAACCAAGATGCAAAATTCCCTAGAATCGTATCAAGTCAGTCGGTAAACGGTGGTAATAACTTAGTGCCAAGTGAATCATGGACTTTCAATGGTAGCTATTTCAGAATGAAATCGCTCGTTTTTAGCTACGACTTAAAATATTCATTGATGAAAAATATGAAATGGTTAAATACTTGTCGACTGGCAATCACAGGACAGAATCTGTTTACTGTTTCAGAAGCAACTAAATATGGAATTGACCCGGAATTGAATAATATTTTTAGCTCTTATCCGGTTGAACGTGTGATTGGTTTCAATTTAAATCTTGGCTTTTAAAACATTATTAATATGAAAAAATATATAATTAACTTAATATCAACTGCTCTTGTCGCATTACTCATGGTCTCTTGTAATGATGTAATGGATACACAACCGTTTGATAGTCTCGACAGTGGACAGGCTTATAGTTCACTCGAAACATTTCAAGCTGTACTTAATCAATCTTATAGTGATGTTTTAGGATATTACAGCGGTCAATATGCAAATATGGAAGCTTATACGCCTAACGGAATAGCAAGCGATTTACATAATAGGGATAATTTTCCTACTGAAATAGGTGTCGATGCAAATAATTGGAACGCTGGACAAGGACGTTTTGTACAGTTACGTCGACTGAATTTGGTTATTGAAAATGCAAACAATTCAGATAAAATTACAGATGCTGCAAGAACGGAGCTGATTGCTACGGCAAAATTCTTAAGAGGGTTGCTGTATTTTGATATGACTAGAAAAATGGGTAGGTTTGTTCCGGTAAATGAGGTTTTTCAGTTATCTGATACTACAAAAATGCGCATTAATTTGACGAAAGATCCGGCAGAAAGCTATACTTATATTATGGATGACATAAATGCAAGTATCGAAGGCCTTCCTGAAACTGCTCTCAGTGGAAGAATTACAAAATATGCTGCACTGGCATATAAGAGCAGAATTGCTTTGCAGGCGTATGCTTATACTAAAGACAAAAAATACATTGATCAAGCAATCGAAGCGGCTAACGATGTTATAAACTCGGGGAAATACACGCTGACTTCAAATTTCGAAAATATGTTTCTATTTTCGGGAAAAGAAGATAAAGAAATAATACTAAATAGACAGTATTCAAGCTTGAATACTTATGTGTATTCTTTCAATGAAATGATTCGTGCGGTTCCTAATGTGAAAAATGACGAAGTAATGGGATCTGCTGGCTCGCCTTTATTAAATGATCCAAAAGGTCGTTCTTTTGAAGGATGGGCAGTTTATTTCCCTACTCAGGATTTGGTCGACCAATATCTGGTGGTAGATAGCCAGGATGGACAAGCAAAACCATGGTACCAGACTTCACAATATCTTAATAACGTTGAGGAATTATCGGCAAGCGAGTTGGAATACAATGCGTTTACTTTGAATCCGAATTATGATGGTACAAATGCGACGACTGAATATGTTGGTTATCACCCTGTTCCGGAAAGAGAGGATCTGGGATCTAACGCAAAGGGACAAAAAGTGATGCGTTATGGAAAAGTAAAAACTGATGCAAAAATTAACGAAATAATGTATCAAAACCGAGATAAACGCTTTTATGCTACTATTGTATATGATAGTTGTACGTGGCTCACAAATGAACTTGTAACGCTATGTGTACAAGGTAATCTGTGGTCGGGGGTTCGAAAAGATAAAAGCTCTTCATGGTATACAACTGTTTCTAACTACTATTGGAAAAAAGCTGTTGCAAACGTTGATCCAAGAGTGTATTACAATAATAAAATTGATTATCAATTTGTATTGATAAGATTGGGAGAGGTTTACATGAACCTGGCTGAGGCATATCTACTGAAAAATGATGTCCAAAAAGCTGTGACAGCATTAAACCAAACACGTACTATGCATGGTGGAATAAATGGCTCTAAGGCTTCTAACTTGGAAGATGCATGGAAGGATTATATCAGAGAACGAAGAGTGGAAATGGCATACGAAGGTGATTTATACTGGTCGTATTTGAGATGGGGAAAATATGGAGGACCGGCTAACCATGGCGAAGCTCCGGGTAGCGTAATCCAAGACCTGAATAAACCGGTAAATAAAATACAAATTAAAAAAGATAGAAAAGAATTTTTTATTGGACAAATTACAGTAAATAATGCTTGGAATAGAAATTTCTCGACAAAACGTTACTTGTATCCGATACCAAAATCATTCTTGAATTATCGTGCTGCTTATGGAATTATTGATGAACAAAATCCCGGCTGGGAATAATTAAAAACAACATAACATGAAAAAAGGAATATTACTAATATTGTCAAGCATTATTATTTTTACTTTCTCTTCTTGCTTGACATCGAATACTGAAATTATTGAAGAATATTCAGAAAATTATATCAGTGATGTAGTGGGAGTATGGTATAGATACGTAACGACTGAAAGTGAAAACTCGACAAGGGAAGTTCTGAAAAAAGTTGAGTTGGATGGCATACAGAAAACTGTCGATAAAGATAATAGAACGGTAACCATAAAGGTGAATCCTTCAACGGCAAAATTGAACTCAATACCAAAATCAGCAATTTCTGATTTGAATATAAATAACTTGGGAGTGGTTGTTGCTTTACCTACAGCTGCACGTATTTTCCCTGTGGGAGATGCACCAAAATTGGGGACTAACGGCGATTGGTCAAAACCAAATAAATATGTCGTGGTGGCCGCAAATGGCGATAAAGCTGAATGGACCATTCAGATAACTGAATTTAATAAGTAATCAATACATTTTAAATTAACATAACAGCCGTTTCGGCAAACGAAACGGCTGTGTTTTATAAATTAAGTATGAGGATATTTTCTGTTTTCTTTTCTTTGACATTGTCACTTTTGTTCTCTTTTGCAAACGCTCAACAAAACTATAAATATTCTGTTGCGGAATATCCGTGGAATGAAAGTCTTGGCAATCATCGGGCTGTGATTAATGTTGAAAAATCATCTAAGGTCGTTTCTCTAAAATTTGAATGGCGACGCCATGATGCTGATGTGGCTGAACGTTCGCTGATTATCATAAATGCGGAAACGGGTGATACGGTAAAAAATATACAACGCATAAAAGTTGACAATGAGGTTTGTGATATTAAATTCGGACCTGTTACAAAAAAAGGAAATTATTATTTCTATTATCTTCCATATCAAGTACAAACGGGTGATGGATTTTATAACAAAGGGTATTTTCCTAAGGAAAATAAACCTGATAGGGCTTGGATAAATTCAATTGAACAAATAAAACGAATACCGAATGCTAAAATTGTAGAAGTACAGTCTAGAACGGATTTCGACTCTTTTTATCCAATGGAGATCACGGCTACTGCTAAAGAGGAGACAGAATATTGTAAAAAACACAAAAACAATATGTTATTGTTCCCGGAAGATCGTAAATTTCCTATTAGAATGCAGGATAAATTACCTCTAAAATGGCTTGAGAAAAAGCAAGGGGATTCTTTTATTGGTAAAGCTCAACCAAACGAGTATTATGTTTTTCAAATTGGTGTTTGGGCTCCAAACTCGACTTTGAAAGAGATAAAGTACTCATTCTCGGACTTAAAGGGTAAAGGAAAATCTATTCCAAAACAAAATATTACTTGCTTTAATACAGAAGGTATCGACCCGTACGGAAAACCTTTTAACAAGAATATTGATGTTGAGAAAGGAAAAATTCAACCTCTTTGGTTTGGAATTGATATTCCGACAGATCAACAGAAAGGTGAATATAAGGGGACGGTTGAGATTTCAGATATTCATGGAAATAAACAGACAATACCGGTAATGATAAATGTGTCGGGGATGTCACTTGCTGATCGTGGTGATAGTGAACCGTGGCGACACAGTAGACTGAGATGGCTGAACTCAACCCTTGGACTTGATGATAAACCAATTTATCCTTATACGCCAATATCTGTTGTTGATAATGAAATATCTATTTTAGGAAGATCCTTATTGATTGATCCTAATACAGGATTACCAAAACAAATCACAGCTTCGAATAAAACAATTCTAAGCCGCCCGCTTAAATTTGTTATTGAAACAAAAGATGGTTTTAAAAATATTCCGCTAAAAATTGTTGATAAAAAACAGAACGATGGAGCTGTTTTATTTATACTGAAAGGGGCTGATCAGGATATTTCTATTGATTGTAATGCTACAACGGAATTTGATGGATGGAGTAACTACCAATATCGGATCTCTGCAAAAAAGAATATTGAGATAAAAGATGTGAGGTTGGAAATTTCAATGAATAATCAAACGGCGCTATATTTTATGGGCGTTGGACTGCCGGGACAAAAAATGCCGAAAAAGTTCGATAGTAAATGGGATGATAAAAATAGTTTGCTATGGCCATTCGATAGTTTCTGGATGGGAAATGCGCATGGGGGATTGCATTGTGAATTAAGAGGATCTTCATATTCTGGTCCGCTGCTAAATCTATATCGACCTGAATTTCCTGAAGCTTGGTACAACAAAGGAAAAGGTGGTTTCACACTTGAACAAAAAGATAATACTACTTGCATGACTGTGTACAGTGGGGAACGTGTTTTGGATGAGGAAAAATCTTTGACTTTTGAATTTTCTACAATCATTACTCCGGTAAAACAATTGAACCAGTATAGCCAATTTACAGATAGATACTATCATAATGGTGGAAAACCGGTTCCTACGGAAAATGATATGAATGCGGGGGTCAAAATTATTAATGTGCATCATGCTAATGATCTAAATCCTGTAATAAATTATCCTTTCCTTACTGTCGACAAGATGAAACAATTCGTTTCTGAATGGCATGAAAAAGATTGTAAAGTGAAAATTTATTACACAATAAGGGAACTTACTAACGCAGTGACTGAAATTTGGGCACTTAGAAGTTTGGGTGATGAAATATTGAAAAAGGGTGATAGTGGAAACTTTAAAACATTAGGGGGGTATCCTTGGCTAAGTGAACATTTTGTAACGGATTATACTCCTCAATGGTATCATCATTTCGAAAATCCTGAAGAAATAGGGATTACGGCTGATGCGTCTGTGCTTACTGCTACCAACGATTCAAGATGGTATAATTATTATATCGAGGGACTTGCCTGGTTGGTTAAAAATGTAGATATTGATGGAATTTATCTTGATGATGTGGCTTACGACAGACGAATTCTGAAACGAATGCGTAGAGCTATGGACGGAGTGAAAAAGGGGTGTATCATTGATTTACACTCCAATACTGGTTTTTCAAGGGGACCGGCGACTCAATATACTGAGTTTTTCCCGTATATTGATAAGCTGTGGTTTGGAGAAAGTTTTAGATATAGCCAAATGTCTCCTGAAAACTGGCTGGTTGAAGTGTCTGGAATTCCCTTCGGATTAATGGGTGATATGTTGCACGGTGGTGGAAATCGCTGGCTGGGAATGCAATATGGCATGACGGTAAGACCTCCATGGCTGACCGAAGGGGTAATGATTGATCCAAGACCAATATGGAAAATATGGGATGAATTTGGTATCGCTGATTCAAAAATGATTGGTTTCTGGGAAGAGAATATCCCAATTTCTTCTGATAATCCTGATGTGCAGATTACTTCGTATGTGAAAGGGGATTCTGTTCTTATTTCAATCGGAAACTATTCGGATGAATTGCAGGAAATTTCACTGAAAATTGATTGGAATGGTTTGGGGATTAATCCTCAAAATGCACGATTAATTGCACCGGAAATAGACGATTTCCAACCTGGTATTTCAATTAAACCTTCTGATATGATAAGGGTGGAACCACGTAAAGGTTGGTTGTTTTACTTGATTGATAAGAAATAAACGGTTTGTTTGATGCTTATAATGTATCAGAAAATATAATATATGGGCGGGTGGATTTCATTGAAATTTACTCGTTCATTTTTTTCGATGAAACCATGGAATAAATGGTGATACTTTTTTTCGATATTCTGCATATTGATCTCCAAAATCTTTTAATAATCTCTTTTCTTCCATTTTCACTACTATAGTTAACATAAAAACAAATAACAAACCGACTAATACGACTGAGGTTAGGGAATTAATAAATAGGGAAAAAGCAAGATACATTAAAAAGGCCCCGAAAAGCATTGGGTTTCGTGTGCTTTTATACGGACCTGATACAACAAGATTCTCTGTTTTGGGACTTATCTCAATATTACCTATATCTACAGGACCGCCTTTCCCAATTCTGTTTTGAACAATTATCGACCAAATTCCATAAATAGATCCTACCGTAAATAATATGATTATTAAAAACCATCTAATTGTTGAATTATGAATGATTTCTAATCTATATAATTGATCAAATAGAGTGGTGATCTTATAAATAATTGTAGGTAATATAACTAAAACTAATAATCCTCCTACAAAATACCCTAATATCATTTTTTGATCTTTATTCATTTTATTTCTCCTTTCATGTTTTAAATTCTATCTATTTCAAATGACTTAAAAACGTGATTCCAAAATAATCTTTTCAATCAATGAGTTGTTAAATTGAAACAATCATTGAAATAATATGTTTTAAACGACTATTTTTTTGTTTTGTTTTTATTATGAACTACATTTACAGTCGATCTTTTACGGATAATTAAATAATACATTGAAAATCAAAATTGTCGAAACCTATTAAAAAAATAGATATCATAATGAAAAAAATGTTGTTTCCTTTGGTCACATGTTTATTTTTAATCGTGATCTTTTCTTCGTGTTGTACTTTAAAAAATGGAGTCAAAAATAAGGATTTAGGAATTTGTACGACTTATACTAATGGGGAAATAATGAAAAATGCTGGCTATTCATACGTGGAAGAAGGCGTTGGCAATTTTCTTGTACCTACAAAAAGTGAAGAGGAATTCCAGGGAATATTAGGGAAAACGACCAGTTATCCTCTTCGTGTAGTCGTATGCAACGGGTTCATCCCTGCAGATTTAAAATGTGTCGGACCCAATGTCGAGCAAATACAAATATTGAATTATATGGAAATCGTTTTTCAACGAGCAAAAAAAGCTGGAGTGGAAATGATTGTTTTCGGTAGCGGTGGATCGCGCTCAATCCCCGAAGGTTTCTCACGCGACATAGCACGCCAACAGTTTGTCGATCTGTGCAAAAAGATGGCTCCGATAGCTAAAAAATACAATGTTACGGTTGTGTTGGAGCCTCTAAATTCACAAGAATGTAACTTCATTAATTCTGTCGCTGAAGGTGGAGAGATAGTAAAGGAGGTAAATCATCATAATTTCCGTTTGTTGGCGGATTTTTATCATATGAAAATGGATAATGAAAGTCCGGACAACATCATAAAATATGGTGGTTTAATAAAACATATTCATTTTGCTGAAAAAGAGAAAAGATCTGTGCCGGGCACTTACAACGAAGATTTTCGTCCCTACTTTGAGGCGTTGAAAAAAATTAAATACGCTGGCAAAATCTCTATTGAAGCTCGATGGGTAGATTTTAACGCTCAAGCGCCAATCGCTATAAAAGTCATTAATAATCAAATAACAAAATAAAACATGGAAACAAGACGAAATTTTATTAAAAAATCTGCACTCGGTGTGGCTGGAGTGGCATTGGCTAGTACAATGAAGATGTCGGCAAAAAGCTATGGAAGCATCATCGGGGCGAACGACAGGGTAAGAGTAGGGGTACTGGGATTTTCAAATCGTTTCAGAGATTCGTTGGGGAAATCTTTTTTAAAGTATTCTAAAGATATGAACTTCGAACTGTACACTGTTTGTGATATATGGAGCCGACGAAGAGACGAAGGACTGGCATGGGTTAAAGAACAAACGGGTGAAACAATAAATACGGCAAGAAACACAGAGGAACTATGGAAGCAGAAACCGGATGCGGTGATCATTAGCACTGCCGATTTTCAACATGCGCTCTTAACGGCCGAAGCGCTTAGAGCAGGATGCGATGTGTATGTAGAAAAACCCTTTGCAGAAACAATGGATGACGCTAATTTTACATTAAAGGCCGCAAGAGAAACAAATAAAGTGATTCAGGTTGGATCGCAACGAAGAAGTGGAACTAACTATCAAGCGGCTAATGATTATATTAAATCGGGAAAATTCGGTAAAATCATTGCTGTTGAAATGACTTGGAACGTAAATCAACCGGGACGATGGCGTTTACCCCAGCTTACAAAAGAGATACGTGAAAAAGACACTGATTGGAAAAGATTTCTAATGAACAGGCCTTATGAAAAGTGGGATCCGCGAAAATACCTCGAATATCGTCTTTTCTGGCCGTACTCTTCGGGTATTCCGGGTCAATGGATGGCGCATCAGATCGATACAGTACACTGGTTTTCAGGATTGAAATATCCACGGTCGGTTGTTGCAAATGGGGGCATTTATTTGTGGAACGACGGAAGGACCAATTATGATACTATCACAGCCGTTTTTGATTACGGAGATAACGCAATTAAAGAACCGGGAAACGGCTTCCAGGTTATTTATTCGTCGCGACAGAACAATGCTTCGGGCGGTACAAAAGAATGGTATTTCTCTAATGGTGGTAAACTGGATCTGGATACAAATAAAGTAAGCAACGATGGTGGACTTACCCAAAATTATGCAAAGGCAATGGATATGAAACCTTTCTTGCTGGATTCTTACGAACTGCCTCAACTAAAAGTTGAAACGAGCTCCAACACTGGATCGGATCCGTTGACGAATGCTCACATGAAAAATTGGATGGAGTGCGTCAGAGATAACAATGTAAAAACAAATGCTCCGGTAGAGGCGGGCTACAGCCATTCAATTGCAGACATCATGGTCACTGCGGCTCTTCGAACAGGACAACGTGCAATATTTGATGAAAAACGGAAACAGGTAATAGCAGGAGGAAAAGTGTTTAAATATTAAAGGGAATCTGCTTTGTACACTCTACTTTTCAAATTGTATTTAAATCTTTGGGGTACTTTTATCACTTTACTTGTGAGGTTTCTAGTATTTTACCCAAATGATATTCAACAATTCTTTTTTCGTTATCGTAGGTTGTATCAGTAACCTCAATTAAAGCAGAATATCGATCTTTTTTATTACCAACATAAAATAGAATGGCATCATATTTTTTTAAATATCGTTTGCCATCGTTATTACTTATCCAAGTATGCCTATTTAATGTTGTTTGTTTAATTTGGCGATATTCTGTTTTTTTTCTACCTTCAATAATATCATCAAACAAAACTTTTTTGATGATAAGATTCAAAATGTTCATCCCCTTAGTATCATAATTTGGGGATAGTTCTTCAGTTGTCTTTTCTATTAACTCAAGACTTTTTAAAGAGGGATTATATCGATAATTAACGATGCTTCCATCTATAATTTTCTTAATTACAGTTTCAATTATTCCTAATGGAACAATATACCATTCACGTGCAATAAAAATCTCACCGTTTTTATCTTTTACCCTTACATTAAATTGAACGCCTTTGAAGAATTTATGTATCAAATCTTCAAATTTTTGTGTGTTCATATTAAATGTTTTCCAAGAAGCTACAATCTTAACCTTATCCATGAGGTAAGTTGGATCGTTTTGAGCATTCGCAATCCTCTGTGGTATAGGGATTGTAGAATATCCAATCTTAAATAAATCTTTTTGTTCTTTGATCTCAGATTTTTCTGATAAGGAACTTAATACGTAAACCCAACCATCTTGAATATCGGCATTTGTAACACCAAATTTTTGCTGAAAGTCTTCCTCAATGATGTCAGTGCTTTCAGTAACGACATAACCATCTGTAGTGATTGATTTTCTTAAAGAATCTAGATAAATACTTGATTCTGTTCCATTTTCATAAATGGAACGGGTGCGAGCATCCTTTTTCTTTCTTTTTACTTTTGTTTGTAATTCGTCAATATGCTCAATAAATAACAGAACCCCGGATGTAATATAATATGATCCTGCCTGTAAAGACTGGTCTTTTTTTAATTGGCTTAAACTTCTTTTTCCTAGATTCAATTCTATATGCACTCTTTTGAAGCCTTCTTCATAGTCAGAGAAATTTAAACAAGGGACGCGTTGAGCCACATAGTCTGGTTTATCTTTTGTTTTTTTATTCAAATACTCCGGAATAACAAATAAACTCAAATCTTCATCTTCAACATTCTTAAGAAGCGGATCGTCGAATAATTTTTCTAGTTCTTTTTCTAACGACATATTTAATCTAATAAAGAGTATATATCAAAATCTTTCAAATAACATTTTTTCTCTTCATCATTTCGTAAGTTTTTTAATCTGCGAAATAATATTCTTTCATTAAAATTATCATTATTCTCAGTTGGCATTCTTTTTTCAACCTCTACCCATTGATTAATTTGAATAAAAGATTCTACCAAACGATCATCTGAAGTAATTTTTGGTGGTAATGGATAAACGTCCGACAACAGCGGATCATTAAATAATTCAATTAATTCTTTTTCCCAATTCATTTCTAAATATTTTTATTGGATAAAATCAAATAGTTTATTTCTCTTTTGTTATACCCGCCATACTTCGACGTTTCTCGTTTGCAATTATAGTGTATGCCTGAGCTAACTTTTGCACATGAGGTGATAAGTCGTTTGGTGATGGTAAATTGCCATTATTACTAGCTACATATTTTTTTAAAGGTCCTTTAAAGAGTACAATAGCTTCTTCTAAGCTCATATCATATTTTTGTTCTGCAATAGTGTCTTGAATTAATTTCAACAAAGGAGCCGTAATGCCCTTTGATAATATTTCATATGCTCTCTGGAATGGATTTATTGTGTCAATTAAATTAATGGAAAGATTATCAATGTTTATAAATCTATTTGGTATTTTTAACAAACGATTCCCTGCACTTTCCTCTATATCAATACCCTTAATAATGGTATCTAATATTGTGCGTTGTCGAACTTCTTCCACCTCATCATCTGATAAATCGGGAAATTTCTCTTTGATTATTTTTGGAATTAGTACTTGGTTGATAACTTCAGAGGGCGTGTTGCCATCTAATGCACGGACAATCATTTCATTTTGTAGGATAGTCGCTTTTAAATCATCCAATTGTTCCGAAACAATTAGTTGAGTTTTTACAGATGATAGTGGTTTTAGACCCTTTACTATTATTTCTCGTTCACCAGAATGGTCATCGCTTTCTTCAAATTCTTTTTGCGTTTTAAAATTCCACGATGGAGCCATTACTTGCTCCATTAAAAGTGAAGCTACAATGGCTTTTAGCATATCATTTACTGAACGGGACACGTCATCCTGTGTGGCATCGGGAGCAGCAATTAAATTGGTGAATTGTGCATGTGACTTTCCTTCACAATCGCGAGTACAACGTCCAATTATCTGAACTACTTCCGTAAGCGACCCACGTACACCAATCGTTAAACAATGCTCACACCATTGCCAGTCAAAACCTTCTTTGGCAGTTCCCAAAGCAATGATAATATCAACATCATCCTTGTGATTCATCCGTTGCAGATAGCCTTGTAATACAGTTCGTTCAGATGTGTTGTCTTCAACCAAATCAGCAAATTTTAGTACCCTCCCATCTGCAGTTGTTACTTCGGTAATGCCTGTATCATAATTCTTTTCACCCTTTGTACCACAGAAATTCATAATCTCTTCTACTTCTGAATATTTACCAAACCCCGTTGAAGCTCGAGAGTTGACAGCAGGAATATGTATCAAGGTCTTTTTTGTGGTATCCAACACTTCCTCTATTGCTGTAAGATAGTTTCCTTGATAGAAATGATATCCTAAACCTAAAGATTTAAGGTACTTGTAACCATTTAATTGTTCGTAATAATTATATGTTACAGGATAAAACCGTCGTTCATCTTCTGGACGAAGAACAGGGATGCCATCTCCACGAAAATATGAACCGGTCATTGCAATAATGTGCACTGATGTTTCAGTCATCAAATCGCGAATAAGGTCACCAAGATTGCTTTCTACTGATGCCGAGACATGATGAAACTCATCAATAGCAAGCAGACAATCATTAAATATACCATTTTCCATTTCTTTCATCGCTGCACGAAGAGTGGCATGTGTACAAACCAATTTGTCTTGATTTTTCTGACTAAAAAACTCCTTAAAACGTCCAATTTTATCACGCTCGTTTTCAGTGTCGCAAAGGTTAAAGTATTGTGCCACTCGCCAATCTTCAAAAAAACCAAACTTTTTCAAATCTGTATTCTGAAATGATCGACCAATGGTTTTTTCTGGAACAGCTACAACTACTTTCTTAATACCATTATTTACCAATTTGTCCAATGCTACAAACTTCAATGCTCGTGACTTGCCCGATGCAGGAGGTGCTTTTACCAATAAATACTGCTCCTCGCGCGCGGCATATACTTTGGCTTGCATCTCGCGCATACCCATCGAATTGGTCTGTGTGGATTGACCGGTTTGGGCATAATTGATATCGATAATGTTGGATGATGTCATAGTTTTGTTATTTAAACTTCTTCGAATAAAATATTATTTGACATTGCGTGTAAAATTTCAATTTTTAGTTCTTCGTCAAAATCATTACACTCTACAATGTTTTTCATTATTTGCTTTGAAAGATCTTGATCAATACTCCCTGCTGCAATGTGATAAATAATAGCTTCTAAACGCTTCATAAATTGACAAGCAGCCCAATAATGGCCATTTTTGTTCAAAAAATAAGCTCCAATGGTTAAAGCAATTCTCTTGTTTCCATCTTGAAAACAGTGCCCTGCACAAAAGCTAAATACTAGATAATTTAGTTTAGAAATAAAATCAGGATAGTAATCATCGTTTTGAATAAATGCAATAATGCATTTGATTTTGCCTTCATCAAGTATTCCTGCAAAACCACCACCACTCATTGTAATTGTTTTGTAATAAATATTCAAAACCTCTTCGTAAGTGATATACTTTACTTCTTTACTCATCATTTTCAGATTGTTTTAAGCGCTTAAGAACATCTTTATTCTCTTCAAGTATAACATCGAAATCAACAGATTCACTTCCTATAAACCGCTCAAATTCTTCTGGAGTAACAGCTTTAAGATATTCAGCAATGTTCCCATGATATGCATCACGAAAACCAAAATCTCGTGATGCCATTTTGCTCCTTGCTTCATGAAGATAGGGTGTTTGACTTAGATGTTGTGCAAGCTCATCAATAATTGTATTTACTTCTGATATCGACAATTTCTTTCCAGTTTTCTTATATTGTTTTTTAATTTCAAATCCTACTCCGTTTTCGAAAGATGAAATTACCAACAGAACTTCGGCATACATTGTACGTCGGGCATTGTCTTTAGAGTCTAGTTTAAGAATTTCTTTGTATTCTTTGGCATTTTCTTTGAATACAGCACGGTATATTATATCTGTTATTTGAGCATACTTCATTGTTTTATGTCCATCAACATAATCATTTATAGCAGAAGTCAGATTTTTTCTATAATTTTCTTCAGCAATAGCAGCGGGAAGATAATTAACATCGCGTCTATTAATATATTTAGTGCCACCGCCGGTTCTATTATTGATGGTATACAGCACTGTGTCAAGTATTTGGCTGCGAATTATCTTGGCTTTGTCACTTTCTGTCAGTAACATCCCGATATTCAAAAATGCACGGAAATTAAATAATCCAAGTTGTGTTGTTTTGCTCCCGACATTTATGACGTGAGCAAATTGCAACATAAACTCTTTCAGCTTTTTACCCTTAAATAAAACATATCCGTTATGTGATAATTCAGTTGAAAATTTTTCAATATATCTTTCTATTGTTCGTTCATCTACTTCATAATATTCAGCAACCATCGATTTTGTAAACCGATACTCATTCTCAAATAACATTCCCGATACGGATAATTCTTGTGCAATAGCTTCTATTGCCAATCTGTTATTTAGAATGTTTTGTCGTTCAATATTTGAAATTGTTAAATCCTTACTCATTTTTTAATTTACTATTCAGATAATTACTAAAGGCGCTACATGTTATAAGCATATAATAAATTACACCACAAATACTCTTCCGTTTTTATTACTTTACCATCTTTTCATACAATTTGAATAAACACTCAAGTCGTTCCTCATCACTCCCAAACGGTGCACCCGAGTAACAACTATCCACTGCTAAGTCCAATGCTTTGTGCGCTTCACGAAGGTCTTTTGGCATCTTATCTGGGTCATACATCTCTGCAAGAGTTTTCTCTGTATGATGCTCACGAGTAAGTAAGACTTCTTCTGCCAATGCTTCTATCTCCTTTTTCTTCGCTTCAGAAATAGCTGGGAAAGGAAATGTGTTGTAGCATAATTGAGCAGAATACCTATAATCAGTTTTTAGTCTTCCACCAACAGTCCGAACCCATATCATATGCATTTTAGATGTTAATATACCAAATAGCCAAATCGGTGCATTACCTATTGAATTAGCAGAATCAGCCACAATTACATTTTTATCTAAATACCCAATAGGTATATAATTTCTACGTTCTGAAGATACTCTAGGTATAATGATTGACTCAGTTTGTTTGTATGAAGTAAAAAAGTATTTATATGGAGTTTTTGCAGTTTCTCGAGTAGCTTTTTCTGTGCTTTTTTCTCTAAATATTCTAATTTTTTCAAATTTATTATGCAGATAATCGATTTTGTTAGCTTCTGGATATTCTGAATCAGTTATGAAAAGACAATATCTCTTCTTACCTTGAATAAACTCTCGTGAGCCTATAAATTCTTTAACATAATGTTTTTTATCTGGATAAATAGCTTCAAACTCATCTTTTTCATATTTGTCAAGTATAAAATTTCCATCATCAGTTAATTTATTACCATAATTCATCTTTTCTAACTTTGAAATTGATGAATTTACCTTTGAAATTATAATATTCTTTCCTTCTAATAAATAAGGATTTATCGATTTCACTATTCGAGATTTAGTTTCAGAAAAAATGTATTTTTCATTGTCAGTAACACATTGCAATCCAATTATTGCACAAATTACGGCAGCTTGCCCTTTTGCATTATTAGTCCATTTAAACGAAGTATGAGCAAATCCTATTTCAATTTCTAGATCAAGAACATTTCTCCAAAGCATTTCAACTTGCTCTCCTTGACAAATGGAATTAGTAGAAACGAATGCATATTTTGCTTTTGAATTTTGTATATATAAAGCACCTAAATAAAACCAACATGCTATATAGTCTAAATCTTTGTAGCTTTTTAAGCTTCCTAAAACCATCTCTTTATCCTTTTTTTGAACTTCTACCTGCATGCTACTCCCCAAATACGGCGGATTTCCAAACACAAAAACTTCTTCTTCGGGTTTATGAGGGCAAACGGATTTCCAATCCACTCGACATGCATTTCCTTGCACAATAGTAGTTATATTTTTCAACGGAAGGGCATCAAATTTTACTTGTGAAAAAGTCTTGGTAAATTCAGCATTCATCTGATGCTCTGCCAGCCAAAGAGAAAGCATCGCTATTTCGTGTGCAAAACTATCTAGCTCAATACCATAAAATTGTAAAATTGAGATGTTCGAAAATGGGATAATGCGTATTCCGGTAAGTTCTGTAATACGTTTCCAAATACGGATTTCTAATCTACGCAACTCTTTATATGTGATGATCAGGAAGTTCCCACTACCACAAGCAGGATCAAAGAATTTCATTTTTGAAATTCTGATAAGTAATGCATCTAATTTCTTTACGTTGTCAATAGCATCAGTAAATTCATCTTCTAAATCGTTTAGAAATAATGGTTGAATCACTTTCATAATATTTGGCACGCTGGTGTAGTGCATTCCTAAACCACCACGTAGTTCGGGTGTCACCACTGCTTGCATCATAGATCCAAATATGTCAGGGTTTATTTCTCCCCAATTTAACTCGCTGCATTCTAAGATTAGGCGACGAGCACGCATACCCATTTTGGGTATAGAGATTCTATCATGGAATAAACCTCCATTTACATATGGAAATTGAACAAATATTTTAGATTGACCAATTCGTAACGGTTCGTCCATTACATTAAAAACTTCATTCAATGAATCAGTAAGATCACTACCGTCATCAAGTGTGCAACGTAGGATAAAATTTGTAAAAATACTTTTTTCGAAAATATTTGTGTCTTCTGCAAAAAAACAGAAAAGAAGCCGTGTCATAAACACATTGAGATTGTGTAAATCTGCTTCAGAGGAAAAGTCATTATATCTGCGGATTTCACTATGCAGTTTTGCCATTTTTTCCGCTGCCTTTACATCAGCTGGATTTTCCTCCGTAACAATGTATTTTTCAACTCCAGCCAATGGACCAAAGAATTGAAAATCTAGCCAAACTTTATCTAAAGTATTCTCGTATGATTCATTAATTTTTGAATCATAGGCTAATAGTGTTTTTCCATCACTAACTACAAGAATACGTGCTTTTTGTTTGGCAATATTCTCATCTGACTTCATTGACTCCAGTGTACTGGTAAGATTTAAAGTTGAAGTAGCTTGGTATGCTAGACTTTTCTTTATGAGAATCCCTTTGACATGAGAATTATCAAAAGTGTCATCTCCATCAACGCATACTGGTTTAAAAAAATTTCCCTTACCTGATTTGTAGCGATTTAAATAAGTATCAGTTGTGCCAAATGCAGATAGTATAGTATAACCAATTTCATCTGGATCGATACCATTTTTAAGTAGTTGTAGTTTTTTCTCAATTGTCTTGTAATTAACAGATGCCATTATGCGTTTTTATATTTGTTGAAAAAGATAATGTTTGAATTTATGGGTAAATTTATGAAAAGTAATTGATTATTAACTCAAAATATCAATCCGGAAATTGTAGGAATATAAAAAAACTGATTTAATCCCATTTTTTCGTTTATAGTTGAGTGCTCATCTATTAGAATAAAATAAATCTTAATTGCAAGTTTAGTTAATTTATTTGTAAAACACTATTTTTTAAGATGTTTTTCTTTTCAAATCATTCCTGTCATTTTTAATCAACTAATAATACATATAGAAACCAACAAATAGATTGATTTTGCTTAATGTTCATTTGATATTAAAAATCTTCATATAAGAACAAAATGATTATAATTCAAGATAAAAGTAACAAAAATCTTGTAAATGTTTTGGAATTAAAACAAAGTGATTATATTTGCACCCGAGTTGTTTTGCGATTCATCAAAACACCGGTTATCAGAATATCCATAATAAAAAAAACGTTTAATATGTCAACATTAAGATTTAAAGCTGTAGTAGAAGCGTCTAAAAGAGTACCCGTCGAGATTGCTGTTCCCCATCAATTACCTTCGGAGTATTACGGAAAAAATGTGTTCAACAGAACACAGATGTCGAAATATCTTTCGAAAGAAACAATGAAAACAGTACTTGAAGCGATCGATCAGGGTACCACACTGCATCGTGAAATTGCCGATCACGTGGCAGCCGGTATGAAGATGTGGGCGATAGAGATGGGAGCAACTCATTACACACACTGGTTTCAACCTCTCACGGAAGGAACAGCGGAAAAACACGATTCATTCATCGATTATGTAAACGGCCCCGACGGAGCTATTATTGAACGTTTCTCAGGAAAGCTGTTAGCTCAGCAGGAACCTGATGCATCAAGCTTCCCCAGCGGTGGCATACGCAACACCTTCGAAGCAAGAGGATATACCGCATGGGATCCCTCTTCTCCGGCATTTATTATTGACGATACGCTCTGTATTCCAACTGTTTTCATTTCTTATACGGGTGAAGCACTAGATTACAAGACTCCACTTTTAAAAACACTTTCAGCTTTGGACAAAGTTGCAGTAGAGGTATGTAAACTTTTTTATCCTGATGTGAAGAAAGTATACTCTTATCTGGGATGGGAACAGGAATATTTTCTGGTAGATCAGGCTTTGTATGATGCCCGACCCGATCTGAGCCTGACCGATCGCACACTGATGGGGCATGAAAGCGCCAAAAACCAACAGCTCGAAGACCATTATTTCGGTGCAGTTCCTCCGCGTGTGGCTGCATTCATGCGCGAAGTGGAGTTTGAAGCCTACAAATACGGTATTCCACTGAAGACCCGCCACAACGAGGTGGCTCCCAACCAGTTTGAGATGGCGCCAATTTTTGGTGAAACCAATCTGACGGTCGACCAGAACCTGCTGGTGATGTCGCTCATGCACAAGATTGCTGCTAAGCACCATTTCAAAGTACTGTTGCATGAAAAACCTTTCGCCGGAATAAATGGCTCGGGAAAACATAACAACTGGTCACTCTGTACCGATACTGGTATCGGCCTGTTTACCCCGGGAAAAACTGCTAATGAAAACCTGTTGTTCGTCACATTCCTGGTAAATACCCTAATGGCTGTATACAAACATAACGCTCTGTTAAAGGCTTCCATTATGTCGGCCAACAATGCACACAGGTTGGGCGCAAACGAAGCTCCTCCCGCTATTATCTCTGTTTTCCTCGGAAAACAACTATCGGCTGTGCTCGATAAAATAGAACATAGTTCGGAAGATGATGATATAACTGTGGATGAGTTGAAAAAGATGAAATTGGGTGTTTCACACATTCCGGAGGTACTGATTGATAATACAGACAGAAACCGTACCTCTCCGTTCGCATTTACCGGCAACCGCTTTGAATTCAGAGCGGTGGGCTCATCAGCCAACTGTTCATCGGCCATGACGGCACTGAATGCCGTTGTTGCCGCGCAGTTAATGGATTTTAAAAAGGAAATCGACGCGAAGATGAAAAAAGGAATGAAAAAGGAACAGGCCATCTTTGACACGCTCCGACTTTACATCAAAGCATCAAAACCCATCCAGTTTGAAGGGAACGGTTACAGTGACGAATGGAAAGTTGAAGCCCTGAGACGCGGACTCGACTGTGAAACAAGCGTACCGGTCATCTACGATGCATATACGTCGGATCAAACGGTGGATATGTTTGAAAGCATTGGCGTGTTGAACAAAAAAGAACTTTATGCACGTAATGAAGTGAAATGGGAAACATACACCAAGAAAATCCAGATTGAAGCACGCGTATTGGGTGATCTCTGTATGAATCACATTATTCCTGTGGCTACGGAGTACCAGTCTATGTTGCTCGACAACCTCTATAAGATGAGGGTAGTCTTCGATAAAGAGAAAGCGGATAAATTATCAAAAGAAGATGCCTCACTCATCGAAGAAATCGCTGATCATATCTCAGCAATAAAGTCTAATGTGGACGACATGATTGATGCCAGAAAAGTGGCGAATAAATTGGAGGAAGCACGCGACAAGGCAGTGGCTTACCATGATACGGTGGCGGGTTATTTCAATGTGATCCGTTATCACGTGGATAAACTGGAGCTGATTGTGGATAATCAGATGTGGACACTGCCAAAATACCGGGAGCTGCTATTCATCAGCTAAAGTGCAATCAATAGAAAAATTAAACTATGGACAAAAATAATATCTTCAGTCGTATCCGACAGTACGAGAAAAAATCACTCTACTCCTTTCAACATGAACATGATGCCTGTGGCGTTGGTCTTGCGATGACGCTGAACGGGGAGAAATCGCACGCTATTGTCGAAAAAGGACTGCAGGTGCTCGAGAACATGGTCCACCGGGGTGCGGAGAGCGCCGACAATATCACGGGTGACGGTGCGGGCATACTGGTGCAGATTCCGCATGAATTCATTCTTTTGCAGGGAATTGCCGTACCCGAGGAAGGAAGATATGGCACTGGGCTTGTTTTTCTTCCTCAAGAAAAGGATGAGCAGGCTTTTTGTATGCAAATGATCAGGGAAAAAGCGTTGGAAGAAAACCTTTCCTTACTTTTTATCCGCGATGTACCCGTGAACAGCGATTGCCTGGGAGAAATAGCACTCTCACATGAACCGGTCATCAAACAGCTGTTTATCTCCGGTGAAGGGGCGCCCGATGAATTAGAGAGAAAACTTTATGTGTGGCGAAAGAAAGTTGAAAAGGCTCTTTCAGGTACTAAGATGGCCGAAGAGCGAAGCTTTTATATCGTGAGCTTCTCTACCCGACAGATGATTTACAAAGGGATGCTGTCGTCTTTACAGCTCAGGATGTACTTCCCCGATATCTCTGATCCCAATTTCTCTAGCAGGATAGCATTGGTTCACTCCCGTTTTAGCACCAATACGTTTCCCACTTGGGACCTTGCACAGCCTTTCCGCATGCTGGCCCACAACGGCGAGATCAACACCATTCGCGGCAATCGTCAGTGGATGCAGAGCCGCGAAAGTGTGCTGAAATCGGATCTACTGGGGGACTTGTCGCCTCTATACCCTATTGTGCAGCCACGAATGAGCGACAGCGCATCAGTGGACAATTTGCTGGAGTTTCTTGTGATGTCCGGTAAGACGCTGCCGCATGCAATGGCAATGCTGGTACCCGAGAGCTTCAACGATAAAAACCCAATCTCCGACGAGCTGAAAGCATTTTATGAATACCATAGCATGCTGATGGAGCCTTGGGACGGACCGGCTACGCTTATCTTTAGCGACGGACGCTACGCGGGCGGCATGCTCGACAGAAACGGGCTTCGTCCTGCACGCTATACCATCACCCACGACGACATCATGATCATTGCTTCCGAAACTGGCACCATTGAGTTCGATGCTGCCAATATCAAAGCACGGGGAAGACTAAAACCAGGAAAGATGATCATAGTAGATACAATAACCGGGAAGATCTTCTCCGATAATGAACTGAAAGAAGAGCTGGCAAACGCTTTCCCGTATCGTGCATGGCTCAGTAAAAACTGCGTGAATCTCGATGATATCTCCTCGGGAAGAAGTGTGAACAATGATGTGGTGAACTATGAAACGCTGTTAAAGGCTTTTGGATACTCGGTTGAAGATCTCGAAATTTTGATCAAGCCAATGGCAATGGAAGGAAAGGAGCCGATATTCTCCATGGGAAATGATGTGACACTGACTGCTTTGTCTGATAAACCGCAACGGTTGTTCAATTATTTCCGACAACAATTTGCACAGGTCACCAACCCGCCCATCGACCCTATACGCGAGGAACTGGTGATGTCGCTTACCGGATACCTGGGGGCCATTCATCAAAACCTTCTCGAGGAGATTCCCGCACTATCCGGCATCGTGAAAATAAAAAGTCCTATCCTTACCAATACGCAGTTCGATATTCTGTTGAACCTTCGCTACAAAGGATTCTCTACTGCGGTGATTCCCATGCTCTTTGATCCCGGGAGGGGCGCTGCCGGATTGAAAGAAGCGGTGGACAATCTGTGTCGCTCCGTGGAAAAAGCGGTAGACGACGGCAAAAACTATATAGTCCTCAGTGACAGAGGGGTAAATCAACAAAACGCACCTATTCCATCGCTGTTGGCCACTTCAGCTGTACATCTCTATCTGGTGGAAAAAAGAAAACGGATGCAGATCGATATAGTGGTGGAGAGTGCCGAGCCAAGGGAGGTAATGCATTTCGCACTTCTTTTCGGCTTCGGTGCCAACGTGGTGAATCCATATCTGGTTTTCGCGGTGCTGTCGCAACAGGTTAAGTCGGGAGAGATACAACTCGACTTCGATACGGCAAAAAAAAACTATATCAAATCTATCAATAAGGGTTTACTCAAGGTGCTATCCAAGATGGGCAACTCCACCCTCAGAAGCTATCGTGGTGCTCATATCTTCGAGGCACTCGGTATTTCCTCGTCTGTAATGAATAACTATTTTAAGGGGATCTCTTCCAAGATAGAAGGGATAGATATGGAAGATATTGCTCGCGAAGTGCTGCAACCTTTTTCCGAAGCTTTCGGAGAAGAGAACAATGAACCCTTCCGGTTGAGAAACCTGGGAAACTACGCCTATCGGATTGAGGGGGATGATCATGCGTGGAATCCGGAGTGCATATCCCGCTTGCAAATCGCTACAAAAACAGCGGATTACCGCTTGTTCAAGGAGTATACAGCGCTGGTCAATGAGAAAGAGAGGCCTGCGTTTATCCGGAACTTACTTGATTACAGACGCAATCCCATCGATATTTCGGAAGTGGAGCCGGTGGAAATGATTATGAAACGGTTCTGTACCGGTGCCATGTCTTATGGTTCAATTAGCAAGGAAGCTCATGAGGCGCTTGCTATTGCAATGAATATTATAGGTGGTCGCAGCAACACTGGCGAAGGAGGGGAAGATCCCGAACGGTTCAAACCGCAGGAGGATGGATTGTCGCGAAGAAGTGCCATCAAACAGGTTGCTTCCGGTAGATTCGGCGTCACCACTGAATACCTTGTGAACGCTGATGAACTCCAGATAAAGATTGCCCAGGGTGCAAAACCGGGAGAGGGGGGGCAGCTGCCTGGTTACAAAGTGGATAACATAATTGCTAAAACACGGCATTCAATTCCCGGCATCTCACTCATATCACCACCTCCGCACCACGATATCTATTCTATTGAAGACCTGGCACAACTTATTTTTGATCTTAAAAATGTGAACCCGACCGCCGTAGTGAGTGTGAAACTGGTGTCGGAGAGTGGCGTGGGTACCATTGCAGCAGGAGTTGCCAAAGCTAAAGCAGATCTGATAGTGATCAGTGGTTCGGAAGGAGGTACAGGTGCTAGCCCGGCCAGTTCTATCAAACATGCCGGTTTGCCACTCGAGATCGGACTGGCGGAGACTCAACAGACGCTGGTTTTGAATAACTTACGCGGGAAGGTGATGCTTCAGACCGACGGTCAGCTAAAAACGGGTCGCGACGTAGTGATCGCCGCCATGCTCGGGGCCGAAGAGTTCGGCTTTGCCACAAGTGCTCTCATTGTACTGGGGTGTGTGATGATGCGCAAATGCCACCTCAACACATGCCCGGTAGGAGTGGCTACTCAAGATGAAGCGTTGCGCAAACGTTTTATGGGGCGTTATGAATATATTGTGAATTTCTTCCGCTTTTTGGCGCAGGATACACGGGAGCAACTGGCGGAGATGGGTTTCAGATCAATGGAGGAGATCGTGGGCAGGGCCGACCTGTTGGAGAGGAAGCACTTCCCGGCTCTACCAAAGACTGAAAAGATAGACCTCTCAAGAATTGCTTGTTACCCCGATGAGGCAAACATTTTTGCTATCCGGCGAACGGGAGGGCAGCATCACAAGATCGATGATGTATTAGATAGGAGATTAATGACTGAAGCTCTTCCGGCAATAGATTTTCTGCAACCTGTCACTATCAAATCGAAAATCAAAAATACAGACAGAACCACCGGCGCAATGCTCTCCGGCGAAATAGCCAGACGTTACGGACAGGCGGGGATGCCTGAGAACACCTTGTCGGCCTACTTTGAAGGATCGGCTGGTCAGAGCTTCGGCGCTTTCCTCGTGAACGGAATTACTTTTAATCTTCACGGCGACACCAACGATTACCTAGGTAAAGGATTATCGGGGGGACGGATCATCGTCACACCACCTAAAGGAAGCACGTTCAAACCGGAAGAGAATATTATATGCGGCAACACATCGCTCTACGGCGCAACGACTGGTGAAGTATACATCAACGGCATTGCAGGAGAACGATTTTGTGTGCGCAACTCAGGCGCCATCGCTGTTGTGGAGGGCGCAGGTGATCACTGCTGCGAATATATGACTGGAGGCTGCGTGGTGGTACTGGGTAGCACCGGACGAAATTTTGCAGCGGGCATGAGTGGCGGTGTTGCCTATGTACTCAATGCAAAGAACGACTTCGATTATTATTGTAACATGGAAATGGTAGAGCTGTCACTGGTGGAAGATCTTTCCGATGCAAGAGAACTGAAAAACCTTATCTCCAAACATCTGCAGTACACTAATAGTGAACAGGCAAAGCGTATTCTCGATAACTGGAACGAATATGTAGAGAAGTTCATTAAAGTGGTACCCATTGAGTACAAGAAGGTGCTGCAGGAAAAGAAAGTGGCAGAACTGAACCGGAAAATAGCCGTGGTAGAAAGAGATTATTAATGGGATCTTTTTAAGGATCCAAACATCAGCAAATATGGGAAATCCAAAAGCATTTATGACGATACCGAGAAAAGAAGCGGGCTATCGTCTTGTAAGCGAAAGAATACATGATTACGCCGAGGTAGAACAAACATTGAACAGGGAAGACCGTAAACAACAGGTCTCTCGTTGTATGGACTGCGGTGTTCCTTTCTGCCACTGGGCTTGCCCTCTGGGTAACAAGATGCCCGAATGGCAGGATTATATTTACAGAGGCGACTGGAAAAGAGGCGTGGAAGTGCTGCACGAAACAAACAATTTTCCTGAGTTTACCGGACGTATCTGTCCCGCACCTTGTGAGAAATCGTGTGTCCTGGCTCTGCACGATGCGCCGGTGACTATTCGTGAAAATGAGGCTTCGGTGACCGAGGTAGCTTTTATGGAAGGGATGATCAAAGCTCGTCCGCCCAAACATCGCACCGGAAAGAAGGTGGCTATCATTGGTTCGGGGCCAGCAGGTCTTGCGGTTGCTCAACAGCTTAACAGCAAAGGGCATTATGTTACGGTATTTGAGAAAGATAACAAGCCCGGCGGTTTACTCCGGTATGGAATCCCCAATTTCAAGCTGGGCAAGTATATAATCGACCGACGTCTGAAGCTGCTAATGGAAGAAGGTATTGAATTTGTGACCAATACCGAAATTGGCAGGGATATTCCGGGAAGTCAGATCATGATTGAATATGATGCTGTTTGCCTGGCTGTGGGTGCTGGTAAGCCAAGAGACATCGCAATCGAGGGAAGGGAGCTGAAAGGGATATACTTCGCAATGGATTTTCTGTCGCAGGAGATACGGATAATCCAGGGCGAAGAGGAAGTTTCTAAAGAAAGAATATCTGCAAAAGATAAGGATGTTCTGGTGATAGGAGGTGGAGATACCGGATCCGACTGTGTGGGTACCTCGATCAGGCAGGGGGCAAAAAGCGTGACGCAGATTGAAATAATGCCCCAACCGCCGCTCGGTAAAAACCCGACTACTCCATGGCCTCATCCTTTTCCGCAAATATTAAAAACCTCCTCCTCGCATGAAGAGGGATGTAGCCGGCGATGGCTGATGAATACACTTTCTTTCAAGGGTGAGAATGGCAGTGTTAAGGAAGTCATTTCGGAAATGGTACGATGGGAAAAGGATGCCAACAACCGGTTCACAATGGTTTCATCGGGACATCAGGAGGTATTGAAAGCGGATCTGGTATTGCTGGCTCTTGGCTTTGTGCATCCTGTTCATGAGGGACTGCTCAATGAACTGGGAGTGACCTATGATGTGCGGGGTAATGTCGCGATAGACAAGCAACACAGCAGCAGCGTACCCAAAGTCTTTGCCGCCGGCGATGCTATGATGGGAGCCAGCCTGGTGGTAAAGGCCATTGCCTCGGGACGTAAAGTGGCGGAAGATATTCACCGGAAATTAATGTGATATTGTGATGATGTATGAATCATCCAAAGCATTAGCTAATAAACAAATCAATAAATCAACGAATCAACGAATCAAAAAACAACCCAATATGTGTGGAATAGTATGTACTTTCAATCTGAAAAAATCGGAGGAGCAATTGCGTCCGCAGTTGCTGGAAATGTCAAAAAAACTGCGTCATCGTGGCCCGGATTGGTCGGGTATCTTTTCGTGCAGTAATGCGATTCTGGTGCATGAGCGACTTTCGATTGTAGACCCGGCTTCAGGGAAGCAGCCCTTTGTCAGCAAAGACGGAAAATTGGTGTTAGCTGTGAATGGAGAAATATACAATCATCGCGATATTCGCAAGAGGTACGAAAATGAGTATGAATTTCTCACTTGGTCTGACTGCGAAGTGATTTTGGCGCTGTACCGTGACAAAGGACCCGATTTTATGGATGAATTGAACGGCATATTCGCCTTTGCGCTTTATGATATTGAAAAAAATCTATTTATGATCGGACGTGATCATATCGGCATCATCCCTTTATACCAGGGATGGGACAGGGATGGAGCTTATTATGTGGCTTCTGAGTTAAAAGCACTGGAAGGATATTGTAATAAAATTGAAGAATTTTTGCCGGGGCACTATTATTATAGTCCTGATGGAAAACCTGCAAAATGGTACGTGCGCGACTGGATGGAATATGAACAGGTGAAGGATAATGTTTCGGATGTGGCGGAGTTGCGAAAGGCAATGGAGGATGCCGTTCAGCGCCAACTGATGAGCGATGTGCCTTATGGAGTGCTGCTTTCAGGGGGACTGGATTCTTCGATTATCTCGGCCTTGGCTAAGAAATTCGCAGCTAAGAGGGTGGAAACTGACAATAAAGAGGATGCTTGGTGGCCCCAATTGCACTCTTTTGCAATAGGACTGGAGACTTCTCCCGATCTGGCAGCAGCTCGTAAGGTGGCGGCACATATAGGCTCCATCCATCACGAGTTAAAATATACTGTGCAAGAAGGACTCGATGCAATCCGTGACGTGATATGGCATATTGAAACTTACGATGTGACTACGGTGCGCGCCAGCACTCCCATGTATCTCATTGGCAGATACATCAAATCTATGGGGGTAAAGATGGTGCTTTCTGGCGAAGGGGCTGATGAAATCTTCGGTGGTTATCTCTATTTTCATAAGGCTCCTAATGCTGAAGAGTTTCATAAAGAAACAGTGCGAAAACTGAGTAAACTGCATCAATACGATTGCCTGCGTGCCAATAAATCATTGGCTTCATGGGGGGTGGAAGGACGTGTACCTTTCCTGGACAAAGAATTCCTGGATGTTGCAATGCGTCTCAATCCAAAAGATAAGATGCCTGGGAATGGAAAAATTGAGAAACATATCCTGCGACAGGCATTTGAAGATTATCTTCCAAATGAGGTGGCCTGGCGTCAGAAAGAACAGTTTTCTGATGGTGTGGGTTACAGCTGGATCGATACCTTGAAAGAGATCGCCAATCGGGAAGTGACCGACAATCAGATGGAAAATGTCCAACACCGTTTTCCTATTAACCCGCCACTGACTAAAGAAGAATATGTGTACCGCACTATATATTCAGATCTCTTCCCTTCTGATAGTGCTGCATTATGTGTGCCTTCTGTTCCTTCGGTGGCTTGCAGTTCTCCTGTGGCTTTGGCTTGGGACGAGGCTTTCAGGAAGAATGCCGATCCCTCTGGTCGAGCAGTCGGCACGGTACATGAGAACGGCTATACTTATTCATCGATCTGATTTTATGTGCCTATGCTTCATGCTGGTGGTGCGAAAAAGTGGAATCGTCTCAACATAGTCTCGCATTCTGTCGACTTAAATTTGGTATAATATCTTTACGGGTTCGTTATTGTTTTTTATTTATCTTTGTAGTCTTAAATAACTTATTGGAATTATGCAGGAAAAAATAGTCATCCTTGATTTTGGCTCTCAGACTACACAGCTGATTGGCAGACGTGTACGCGAACAAAGTACGTATTGCGAAATAGTGCCTTACAATAAATTTCCTTTCGGCGACGAAACGGTGAAGGGGGTAATTCTTTCCGGAAGTCCGTTTTCGGTGAATGACGCTGATGCTTTTAAAATAGATTTGAACAATATAAGAGGTAAATATCCAGTGCTGGGAATTTGCTATGGTGCTCAATTGCTCGCACAACAATCAGGTGGGACAGTTGCAAAAAGCGATTCTCGGGAATATGGAAGGGCGCATCTCAAAGTGCAGGATCAGTCGGATGACTTACTGGGAAATATTCAACAGAACTCGCAGGTATGGATGTCGCACGGCGACACAATTACGCATGTTCCTTATTCTTTTGAAATTATCGCGTCTACTGAAGATGTGACAAATGCTGCGTTCAAAGTGGAGACTGAACAGACTTGGGGAGTACAATTCCATCCTGAAGTGTTTCATACTGAAGAGGGGGTTAAACTGCTGTCTAACTTCTTGAATATTTGTAAAGTGAAAAGGGATTGGACTCCGGCGTCTTTTATTGAAGCGACTGTTCGTGAATTGAAAAATACTCTCGCCGATGATAAGGTGATTCTTGCTCTCTCGGGAGGTGTCGACTCTTCGGTTACCGCGGTTCTACTAAACAAGGCTATTGGGAAAAATCTTACATGCGTGTTTGTGAATCATGGACTCCTCAGAAAAAATGAGTTCGAAAAGGTTCTGGATAACTATGAACATCTCGGACTGAACGTGATTGGTGTGGATGCGAAAGATCATTTCTATCATGCACTGAAAGGGGTTACTGATCCTGAAAAGAAACGCAAGATTATAGGAAAAGGCTTTATTGATGTGTTCGAAAATGAAGCGAAAAAACTGAAAGATATTAAATGGTTGGCTCAAGGAACTATTTATCCGGATATAATTGAGTCTCTGTCTATTACAGGTACTACAATTAAAAGTCACCATAATGTAGGGGGATTACCTGACAAAATGAACTTGAAATTATGCGAACCACTGAAATTGTTGTTCAAAGATGAGGTTCGAAAAATTGGACTGGAACTTGGAATGGAATCGCATCTGATTCAACGTCATCCGTTCCCGGGACCGGGATTGGGAATTCGTATCCTGGGGGATATAACTCCGGAAAAGGTACGAATAGCGCAAGATGCTGATGATGTCTTTATTACAAACTTGAGGGCTGCAGGTCTATACGACAAGGTATGGCAGGCCGGAGCAATATTACTGCCTGTACAATCGGTGGGCGTGATGGGCGACGAACGGACTTACGAAAATACTATCGCTCTCCGGGCAGTGACCTCAACAGACGCAATGACAGCTGACTGGGCACGCTTGCCTTATGAATTCCTTGCTAAGGTGTCTAACGAAATAATCAATAAAGTGAAGGGTGTAAACAGAGTGGTTTACGATATCTCTTCAAAACCTCCTGCTACAATTGAGTGGGAATAATTTTATAAAATGTGTGTCTATGAAAAAGTTAATGGGTGTTTTATTGCTGATAATGATTGTCGTGTCTTGCAATAACCCAAGCAAAAATAATAGTGGCTTTACATTAAATGTGAGTACTGGCGACAGCCTCTCGGGTAAAGTTTATTTGCAAATGTATGAGGCTAAGGAGTATACTACGGTCGACTCGGCCGATATGGTTGGGGGGAAAATCTCTTTTTCGGGTAAGGTGATCCAACCAATGGTTTATGCTCTGCAAAATGCATCTTCAACACAAAGGGCTCTCATCTTTTTGGATAATAGCAAAATGAATGTTACGCTAAACGGGGACTGGGAAGTGGAATCGCTTGATGGCTCAAATGATGCTAATCTTTTCATGAAATATCGACCGCAAAGTGTTGAGGGTACTTTGAATACTGACAGTCTGATTTCGACAAACCGGACTTCGGCTGTTCCTGTATATTTCCTCACAAGGGAGGTGTATAATTATGATTATGATGGACTTAAAGCGATCCGAAATAAGATTGATTCTTCACTTATTGATCATCCGTATGTGAAGGATATTGACGGGACCTTGGCTGATCTGGAAAGAATGCAGCCGGGAAAAGAGGCGCCTGACTTTACACTGAAAACAATAAATGGGGATTCTTTGACGCTTAACTCTTTGAGGGGAAAATATGTGTTGGTCGATTTCTGGGCATCATGGTGCCCGGACTGCCGCAAATCGAATCCTGAACTGGTAAAGCTGTATAATTCTTACAAGAATAAGAACTTCACTATCATGGGCGTTTCAATTGATGATGACGAAACTAATTGGAAAATGGCTGTCGAGAAAGATGGACTTATCTGGCAACAAACAATCGGTAACGCGGGTTGGAAGAGTGAAGTGGCTCAACAATACGGCGTTAAATGGATACCAACGGCTATGTTGATTGATCCGCAAGGGGTTATTGTTACAAGAAGTGTTGAACTTTCGGATATAGAGGGGAAATTGAAAGAGATTTTCAATTAATCCTCACTTTTTTGCGCTGATTCTATTTGGGGTTGTTGATTCAACTCCGGATAGGCGATGCGGGAATGATAAATTGTTTTTAACTTTTCTATAAATACCTCTTTTACTATTTCTACTTCCCTAAATGTGATGGGGGCTCGTTTGAACATACCATCCTGAAGCATCGAATCAATGATTTTATTAACATGTATTGCAATGATTTCTTCAGTATATTCTGGCAAACTTCGGGATGAGGCTTCTATTCCATCGGCCATCATCATAATGGCTGTTTCTTTTGAAAAAGGATTGGGACCGGGATAACGGAAAAGACTTTCGTTAATCTCTTTCCCGGGATTGGCATTCTTCCACGAAACATAGAAATATTTTGGCATGCTTGTGCCATGATGGGTCTCTATAAAATCGATTATTTGCTTTGGAAGTCCTTCGCGTTGCGCAATTTTAACACCATCTTTTACGTGATTGATGATGATGCGGGCACTTTCTTCAAAAGGCAGACCGGCATGGGGATTAATTCCTGGGGTTTGGTTTTCTGTGAAGAAACCGGGATTGACCATTTTGCCTATATCATGATACAAAGCACCTGTCCTTATTAGTGAAGCGTTTGCTCCAATTTTCATGGCAGCTGCCATTCCTAAATTTGATACTTGCATCGAATGCTGAAAAGTACCTGGAGCCTTTTCGGATAACTCTTTAAGTAATGGTTTGTTAATATTTGACAATTCCACCATACTTACTCCGGATATGAATCCGAATGATTTCTCTACCAGATAAACCAAGGTGTAAGAGAACATGATGAATATGAAGTTGATAATAAAGTATACCAATACTTCCCAGTTTACTTTATTGATATTGCCTTCCTGAAACATAACAAGCCCCACATAAACAAGTACATAAGTAAGCAAAATAAAGAATGAACTTCGTATAAGTTGCGAACGTTCTGCTAGTTCCTTAAGCATGAACACGGCTACCATTGCCACTAGAATCTGTATCACAATAAACTCAAATGGAAACGGAACCATTAATGCACACATCACTATGGTTACTATACTGGCAAAAAGGGCTGTGCGGGAATCAATAAATGTGCGGATTAATATGGTTACTATTGCATAGGGAATTATATAAACGCTGAATAGGTCAAACCGGACAGTCAACGCTGTTAGAAGAATAAATATATCGATAAGCAATAGCATGAATATGAGGTGCTTCCGGTTGTGGTATTCGTTTGGACGGAAGAATAACAGATATAGATAAAACATGCCAAACAATATCGTGATCATTATTATTTGACCAAGGATTACCCAGGCGGAACGCTCTGAGCCTCCACTCTTTTCTTCGGTCACTTTCTTTAAAGATAACAAAATGTTATATGTGTTTGCATCTACAATTTCTCCTTCACCTATAATGCGTTGACCTTGCTGAACCATACCTGATGTCGGCATTACATTGTGAATGAAGTCTTTTTTTGCTTTTGCAGTGGTGGTTTCATCAAAGATTATATTTTCTTTGATGTAATTGTTTAAATCAATATTCCTGAGAATGTTAGCGTCAATGGATTCTGGCTTTTCGTCAATTACTTTTTGATAGGCTGACTTGATTGTGTGAAAGTCTTTGATGTTTTTTGTCTCTGCTTTTTTACCATCTTTTAATCGGAACGATTGGGTAATTGAAGCGGCAATATTATCATAATCATCAGAACTCATAATACCATCATCATATATTTTCGAGATCTTATCGCGAATATATAATTTATAGTTTTGAGGAAGTCCGGTAAACTTGGGATTAGTGCTAATATCGGCATCGAGCTCTGCCATCGATGCCTTTTTTACATCGTTGTTGATATTGTAATAGGGCTCAAAGAAGAGAAGCAAACTGTCTTGTTCAGCTTTTAACTGAGCGGCAGGTTTGTAAATAGAAAAGTCAATGGGTGCAGTGAGCAGACCACTTTGCCATGGCTTTCCTTCGCTGAACGAATATTTAAATTTACCTTGACGTGGAAATGCATAGGCTACCAATAAGACAGAAATAATAAAGATTATGGGTACGTAATACCTTGTTCTCATTTTCTTTTTTCTATTTTTTTTGCCTTTTTCCATATTTTAGGTTTATTATAATTAAATAAACAATATAAACCGAATTATTGTTCGTAAAGTTGTTAATTCTCACAATTAACAACTTTAATAAATGGGTAGTTACACTATTGAGGAACAGAAATATTGTCGATCGCTTTGTTTAATCTATTAATAGTTTCTGCTTTACCTAACAATATCGTAATGTCAAATATATGCGGACCTTTTCCTTCACCTACCAATGCTAACCGAAATGCATTCATTACATTTCCTGTGTGATATTGATTTTCTTCGATCCATTTCATGATGATCTTTTCTTGATTCTCGGACGAAAAATCATCCATTTGCTCAAGTAAACCAATTAGCTCTTGCATCTGGGCAGGTGTTTCTGCTTTCCATCTTTTTTTTACTGTCTTCTCTTCGTAAGATAGGGGTGCAATAAAAAAGTAGGAAGACTGACTCCAAAGTTCTTTAACAAAACTGACTCTGTCTTTGATTAATCCAATTACCTTTGCAATATATTCTAATGTGACAGATAATCCCTTTTCTTCTAAATGTGGTAAATACATGTTTGCAAGCACTTCATTCGAAGTTTGTTGTATGTATTTGTGATTGTACCACTTGGCTTTCTCGTAATCGAATTTTGCGCCGCTTTTACTGCAACGGTCAAAAGAAAATGCATCTACTAACTCACTCAGAGAAAACAGCTCTTGCTCGGTACCGGGATTCCATCCTAAAAATGCTAGAAAATTGATGACTGCTTCAGCTAGATAGCCGCTCTCACGATATCCTGAAGAGATATCTCCTGATTTAGGATCTTTCCATTCTAAAGGAAACACCGGAAAGCCTAACCGATCACCATCACGCTTGCTTAATTTGCCGTTCCCTTCTGGTTTTAACAATAATGGCAGATGGGCAAACTGAGGCATCGAACTTTCCCAATCAAAACTTTTATAAAGCCATACATGGAGTGGGGCAGATGGCAACCATTCCTCACCACGGATCACATGAGTAATTTCCATCAAATGATCATCTACCACATTTGCAAGATGGTAGGTGGGAAGATGATCCGACGATTTATAAACCACCTTGTCATCCAGTACTGAAGAATTGATGACTACTTCTCCGCGGATCAAATCTTGTACTGTTATATCTATATTGGGCTCAATTTTTATTCTAACAACATACTGGGTTCCATCTTCAATTAATCTCGTGACTTCTGCTTCGGATAATGTAAGCGAATTACGCATCAACAAACGGGTTGTGGCATCGTACTGAAAGTTGGAAATTTCATTGCGTTTTGAATCTAACTCTTCTGGTGTGTCAAAAGCTATGTAAGCGGCTCCCTTTTCTAACAGCTGATCTACATAGATTTTGTAAATATCTTTACGCTCGGATTGACGATAGGGACCGTAAGCCCCGCCTTTAGTGGGACTTTCATTGAACTCCATTCCAAGCCAATCGAATGTTTCCTGAATATAATCCTCGGCACCTGGAACAAATCGATTTGAATCTGTATCTTCAATTCTCAGGATGAAATCGCCTTTTTGTTGTTTAGCGAACAAATAATTATATAATGCTGTGCGCACTCCTCCAATATGAAGGGGTCCAGTGGGACTTGGCGCAAATCGTACTCTTACTTTTTGATTCATGAACGTGAGTTTAATTTTGCAAAGATATGAAAAATCAATCAGAAAACTGTTACAGATATAATCGAGCTTCGTTTCCCATGTTAAATAACAAATCGAATATGCTCAGATTGGGCAGGAATCCTAGTTTTCCTTCAAATACCTGATAATAGGGCTTTGACATGAATTTTGTATCAATTTTTTGCCAATCTTTTTTGGGATGAATGGATTCTCTAAAATCAATCTGGTTTTCTGATACGGCTGTTATATAGCTTTCTGAATGGGACACTGGTGTGTCAATGTGCATTAGACGACAAAATAGCCGACGAAGTTCTTCGTTGAAATCTAACAGAAAAGCTTGTTTTTTTTCGTAAAATGGATAGAAATCATCCGTAAAAAACTCAAAAAAAGGGGTTGTATTATATGCCGAAATGATCGCATTCCAATGCAAATGACGCCAGTTCCCGTGTTCTGCAATTCGGATATCCTTCATCTCACATTTTGAGGTGGATGGTTTTTCTATCGGGATATTCAATTGCAAAGGACCGTTAGCTCCGGCTATCACGCATCTGTTGCGATACGACTGCTTCTCATAATTGTCGTGAATCTCAATAACAGCATGAGCTGCATGATGCAGCTCACTGTAATATTGAATGGGCGCAGCATATAATGACGAAAGAATAATGTCGCCATTCATAATATGTTACGCTTTTACTTTGGCACTGTGGAATAGTCGATTCCAACGGATTCTACCATGGAACCATTTGTTATCTTTTTCAATAGATAACCAAATTAGTGTTGGCTCACCAACAATATGGTCTTCAGGAACAAATCCCCATGTACGTGAATCGGCCGAATTATGACGATTATCTCCCATCATAAAGTAATAATCCATCTTAAATGTGTATGATCTTGCTTCCTTACCATTAATGTAAACTTTCCCGTCTCGATATTCAAAAGTGTTTAGCTCATAGTTCTTTATGCAACGTTCATAAGCTGCTACTTTGAAATCAACATCTGTATCAAATTGAATAGTTGATCCTTTTCTTGGAATCCATAAAGGTCCGTATGTGTCTCTTGTCCAAGTTGTTGGATAGTTAAGCGGGTAGTAATAGCCTCCTTGTTGCTCTTTCTCTTTGATGATTTCCCAAACAAAAGGCTTCGACTTAAGTTCGGTGATCATTTCTTGTGTGAGTGGGATGCTGAAATAGATTGCTCCGTTTTTTCCATCTCTTGAGGTAAGACCAAATTGAGCCATAGACAAGCTGTCAATGCCGGTTAGATCCTGAATTTTGGTGACCAATTGTCCGTACTCATTCTCTATTGCGAAATCTGCAATATTTACACCTAACTCCTCAAATAATTGAGGAGAGATAGATGTTCCGTCTGTATGAATCATATAATTATGCTGCGACAAACGAGGATTAGGAATATAGTTCCCGTCAATGAAAACACTGTCGTTTTTCAATTGAATCGTTTCTCCGGGAAGACCAATGCACCTTTTTACGAAATTCTCACGTCTGTCAACTGGACGATAAACAATTTCACCATATCTGTTTTTGTCTGATCGAACTCCTGAACTGCCGTTTTGATTGTACATCGACAAGGAGTAGAAATCCATCCCTTGTTGTTTTATTGCTACAGTATCACCGGCAGGAAAATTAAACACTACTATATTGTTACGTTCTACTTCACCAAATCCTTTCAGTCGGCGATATTTCCATTGTGGCTTTTCAATATATGATTTTGCACCCCATGGCATCGTATGTTGAGCCAATGGAAAAGAAAGTGGAGTCATAGGTGTTCGTGGACCGTAACTCAACTTGCTGACTGCCAGGAAATCTCCCACGCGAAGCGATTTCTCAAGTGATGATGAAGGGATCTGATAGTTTTGAAAGAAAAAGATGTTGATGATATAAACTGCTACTAAGGCAAAAATGATCGCATCAACCCATTCCATTACAGTCCTGAAAGATTTGTTCTTAGATTTTTTCCAAAAATCCCAAGGTATAAAACGGGTGATATAAATATCAAAAAATAGGATGAGTAGGGCTAAAATCCAAGGAGACCCAATCCAGATTGTGAAAAAAATGGTTATTGCAGTCCAGGATGAAAACCATATCCAACTTCTGCGCTTAGTATTTGTAATTCGTTCTTTTAAACTCATATTAATTTATGTAATAGCTTCAAGTAGTGTAAATTAAGAAATGTCAAATATTAAAAGGGCAACATGTCTTTCATCCCCAGACAACCTTTTTTGCCTTTTGTGAATTCTGCTGCTAATACGGCACCTAATGCAAATCCTCTTCGACTTTTTGCATCGTGTGTAATACGAATAGCATCTGCATCCGATTCATAAATCACAGTATGAATACCTGGTACTTCGCCTTCGCGGAATGACTTGATCTCAAGCTCATTTTCCATTTTAACATGGTCTAGCGACCATCTTACTTTTCTGTCAACATTTTTTATAATGTCATCTGCTATTGTTAGTGCTGTCCCGCTTGGTGCATCTAGTTTATGAATGTGATGGGTTTCTTCCATACGTACATCGAATTCAGGATAATTATTCATTATCTTAGCCAGATAACGGTTCACTGCAAAAAAAATGTTCACACCAAGACTAAAATTTGATGAATAAAAAAATGTATGATCGTTATGCTCACATATTCTTTTCATCTCTGCCATATGTTCAGTCCATCCGGTCGTGCCGGAAACCACTGGGATGTTGGCTGCAAAAGCTTTTTTGTAATTACTTAATGCACTTTTTGGTGAAGTAAATTCAATTGCCACATCCGCACTCTTAAATTCCGGAGAATCGAATTTCATTTCTTCAAAGACATCAATTGTACAAACAACTTCGTGTCCTCTTTCAATAGCCACTTTCTCAATTTCGTGACCCATTTTGCCGTAGCCGATAATTGCAATTTTCATTTTACATAGTTTTTGATTGACAAATTTATAATAAAAAAACAGACTATGACGTTTTGTATTATTAATTATGCATAATTGTGGCTTTATAACCAACCTTGAGATTTATACCAGGCAACAGTTTTTTCTACTCCTTTGAGCAATGGATAATCAGGAACAAATCCTAAATCATTTTGGATTGCTGAAATATCACAATTCCAATTACGCTGTTTCATAATCTTATATTTATCTGTGTTGAAGGTGGATGTTTTACCAAACAATCCTGACACTTTTTCTGATATATAGGCTGCTGTTCTTACTGTAAAAAGAGGAAACTTTATTGTGATTACTCTTTTCTTCTTGAGCACTGTTTGAACAATATGCATAAATTCATCGTCTGTATAAATATCGCCGTCTGATACATGATAAACCTTTTGTTTCATGCCTTTTTCAATGCTTAGGAAAATTACTTTGGACAAATCCTCTGAGAATATAAATGATAAAATCTGTTTTTTGAGACCGGCACCTACATTCAAACCGCTTTTTACTGCTTTCATCAAGATTAGATAATCTTTGTCGCGAGGTCCATAAACACCTGTCGGCCTAATTATAACAAATGGGAAATTAGATAGCGACATTAAATATTTCTCGGCTTTTAATTTACTTTTTCCGTATGCTGTGATAGGATTAGGTGTTTGATCAACGCTGATAGGCTCGTAAGTTTCTTCATTAACCATACCGATTGCTCCCATACTGCTCACGAAAATAAAACTTTCTGGAACGGTGTTGCTTTCAATCATTGAATCTGCCAAATTACGAGTATGCATATAATTTACATCTTCAAAATCCTCAATTTTTCTGGCTTTTGTGATACCTGCTACATGAACAACATAATCAAATTTCCCCTTGGCTTCACTAAATTCACTTAATTGTTTTACCAATTTATTCTTGTTGGAATAATTTAAGTAGATAAAATGAATGCGTTCATCTTTCAGATATTCGCGGTTACTGCTTACTCGAATACCTGCCCACGTTTCATAACCAAGTTCCAGTGCTTTCTCAACCACAGTACTGCCAACAAAGCCACTCGCACCGGTAATGAGGATTTTCTTTTGCATGTTTTTTTGTTTAAAAGACGATTGTCATGCAAAAATACTCTTTTTATATAATTCTTTTGCGACATTTAAATGGAAAGAACCGTTTTTTTTATTACTTTGCACAGACTTAAATGAAAGGTTAAAGTTTTTATACCCTGAATAAATAAAAGTAACACAGAATATGAGCAAGAAAATAATTAACACCTCAACGGTGCCCAAACCAAAAAAGAAAGATTTGACGCAATCAGTCATCAATTTCTTGAATCAGAATAGACAAAAAGAATACAATTATAAGCAAATTGCAGCTGCTATAGATGTGCGTGGAGAAGATGGAAAGCGTGTATTGATAAAAGTACTGGACAAACTCAGAGATGAAGATGTTTTGCTTGAAAGTTCTCGTGGCAGATATAGAATAAACGACAGAACACAACTGCTTGATGGTAGGTTCGAAAGACGAAGTAATGGCAAAAACTTTGTAGTTCCGGATGATGATGCAAACACTGTTTATGTATCGGAACGCAATGCTAAACACGCAATGAATGGTGATCGCGTAAGAGTGCAACTGCTAGCTAAAAGAAAAAGAGCGGATACTGAAGGAGTGGTTGTCGAAATTCTGGAACGTAAACAACAACGTTTCGTTGGTACGCTCGATATACAAAAGCATTTTGCATTTCTATTACTCGATAGTAAGATTCTATCAAACGATATATTCATTCCGCTGGAAGAACTGAATGGCGCTAAAAGTGGCGACAAAGTGATTGTGGAAATTCTTGAGTGGCCCGAAAAAGCAAATAATCCGGTAGGGAAAGTTATTGATGTGCTCGGAAAACCTGGAGATAATACTACGGAAATGCATGCCATTTTGGCGCAATATGACTTACCGTATAAATATCCGGCTAATATTGAAAAGTATGCGGAAAAGATTCCGGCAGAAATTCCGGCAAAGGAAATAGCTGCTCGTGAAGATTTCAGAAATGTCTTCACAATCACCATCGACCCAAAAGATGCAAAGGATTTTGACGATGCGCTTTCGTTCAGAAAAATCTCTGAGACGCTTTATGAGGTTGGTGTTCATATTGCTGATGTAACGTATTACGTGAAACCGGGTGATATTATAGATGTTGAAGCGGAAAATAGAGCTACTTCTGTTTATCTGGTGGATAGAACAGTTCCGATGCTGCCGGAGCGTTTGAGTAATGAGTTATGCTCTTTAAGACCGCACGAAGACAAACTTTGTTTTTCAGTAATTTTTGAGATTACAACTAAAGGGGAGGTAAAGAAATCTCGCATTGCTCACACAGTGATTAACTCCGATAGCAGACTGACTTACGAGGATGCGCAGACGGTTATCGAAACGGGAAAAGGGGATTTCAGTACGGAAATTCTTGCAATGAATGAGCTTGCTGTTCAGTTGCGCGAACGACGCTTTACTAATGGGGCTATTAATTTCGACCGTTATGAAGTGAAATTTAATCTTGATGAGAAAGGAAAACCACTGGGGGTTTACTTTAAATTGAACAAAGAGTCAAACAAATTGATAGAGGAATTTATGTTGCTCGCAAACAGAACGGTGGCGGAAGAAATTGGTAAAGTGCCAAAGGGAAAGCACGCAAAATCTTTTGTTTATCGTGTACATGATGTTCCTGATCCTGAAAAATTGGATACGCTTAATTCTTTTATTCTTCGTTTTGGTCATAAAATCAAAACTACAGGTACTAAAGTGGAAGTGGCAAAAAGTATTAACTCTCTGTTAGATAAGGTGCAAAGTCGACCGGAAGAGAATTTGATCGAAACTATTGCTATTCGTACTATGTCGAAAGCTATCTATTCAACCAAAAATCTGGGGCATTATGGTTTGGCATTCGATTATTATACGCATTTTACTTCACCTATTCGCCGTTATCCGGATATGATGGTGCACCGATTACTGGATAATTACATGGCTGGGGGACGAAGTGTTGATCAGGCTAGATTGGAAGATGATTGTAAACACTGCTCTGAAATGGAGATATTGGCATCAAATGCCGAACGGGATTCTGTTAAATATAAACAGGTCGAGTTCATGTCTGATAAGTTGGGCAAGGTATACGATGGAGTCATTTCGGGTGTAACGGAATGGGGTGTGTATGTTGAAATCAATGAGAATAAGTGCGAAGGAATGATTCCTATTCGAGACTTGGGAAATGATTTCTATGAACTGGACGAAAAGAATTATCGCTTGGTGGGAAGACGAAGCAAACAGGAATTCAGATTGGGACAAACCATAACAATTCAAGTGGCAAGAGCTAATTTGGAACGTCGACAATTAGATTTTACTATAGCATAAAGTGAACAGCTCCTTTTCGGATGAGATAAAGAAATATGCTCGCTCAATTGGTTTCGACGTTTGCGGAATCAGTCGAGCAGGGCATACCGGCGAACAAGATCAGTATGCCGAATGGTTATTAAAGGGCTGTCATGCCGACATGGGTTATCTGGAGCGGAATATCGAGAAAAGACTTGATCCTCGATTATTGGTTGAGGGGGCAAAATCTATAATTTCTGTCGCTATAAATTATTACCCGGATCAAAGGCTCCCTGATAATGTTCCGCAATTTGCTTATTATACTTATGGCGACGATTATCACGATGTTGTGCGCGAAAAATTACACCGACTGTTTGAGTTTATTAAAATGCATTTTCCGGATGTTACGGGGCGGTGTTTCACTGATTCTGCTCCTGTCTTGGAACGATATTGGGCTGCTAAGGCTGGATTGGGCTTTATAGGGAAAAACACGTTGTTGATTCTGCCTAAACATGGGTCGTTTTTCTTTCTGGGTGAAATAATTCTTGATCTAACTCTCGATTATGATACACCAATCACTTTAAACTGCGGCAGTTGTCGTAAATGTATTGATGCTTGTCCTACAGGGGCTATCGAAAAACCGCATTGGTTGAATGCAAATAAATGTATCTCTTATCAAACAATAGAAAATAAAGGGGATATTGATGAAGAAATTATCCCAAATCTGAGCAATAATGTTTATGGATGTGATATTTGCCAAAAAGTTTGTCCATGGAACAGATTTGCTAAACCTTGCGTCACACCGGAATTTAAACCGTCTGATACTTTTTTGTCTCTTGATAGAAAAAAATTGGGTGAGATGGATGAGGAAAACTATCGTTTACTTTTTCGCAAGTCTGCTGTTAAAAGGGCTAAGTTCAATGGCTTGAAAAGAAATATTGAATGTCTGTTGCGACAATGAAATGGGTTTCTTTTCTTCGCAATAATTCATTACATTTGTATTCAATAAAGTATGGAAGAGACTTTTGATATACATAATAATAAACATTTTCAAGATACAGATAGGGATTTTGAAAATGCATTGAGACCGCTGACTTTTTCGAGTTTTAACGGACAAGATAAAATTGTTGAGAATCTGAAAGTGTTTGTGAGCGCTGCACGAATGCGTGGCGAGTCGCTAGATCATGTCCTTTTGCATGGACCTCCTGGCTTAGGAAAAACAACTTTATCTAACATTATTGCTAATGAACTTAATGTTGGATTTAAAGTGACATCGGGGCCGGTATTGGACAAACCTGGAGATTTAGCTGGAATACTTACCTCACTTGAATCGAATGATGTTCTTTTTATTGATGAGATCCACCGTTTGTCTCCTATTGTTGAGGAATATCTTTATAGCGCAATGGAGGATTATCGAATAGATATTCTCATTGATAAAGGACCAAGTGCCAGATCTATACAGATTGATCTTAATCCTTTCACATTAATAGGAGCTACTACAAGAAGTGGATTGCTTACAAGCCCTCTTCGTGCACGCTTTGGAATAAATATGCATTTGGAATATTATGATGTGGAAACGCTTACGGGAATCGTTCTGCGATCTGCTGATATTTTGAAAATTGAATGCGATTATGATGCAGCACTCGAAATTGCGTCTCGAAGCAGAGGAACGCCTCGTGTTTCTAATGCGTTGTTGAGACGTGTACGGGATTTCGCACAGGTGAAAGGTTCGGGCAAAATAGATATGGCAATCGCTTCGTACTCTCTCGAAGCTCTTAATATTGATACTTTCGGATTGGATGAGATCGATAACAAGATATTACTTACTATCATTGATAAGTTCAAAGGGGGACCGGTGGGGATTTCAACTATCGCTACTGCCGTTGGAGACGACGCAGGAACAATCGAAGAGGTGTATGAACCTTTCTTAATCAAAGAGGGTTTCATAAAACGTACTCCCAGAGGAAGGGAAGTAACACAACTGGCTTATGAACATTTAGGCCGAATACCTTATCAGGACAAACAAACATCGCTGTTTTAAAATATAAAGAGGCTGTCTCAAAAGATTGACAGCCTCTTTTTTTTTCATTCAATTTTCTGT